>Gold_p2__coassemble_109_pt1 | contig 126657 bp, 116 predicted proteins | sample Gold_p2__metabat2_low_PE_010 | metagenome-assembled genome bin Gold_p2 | reverse complement strand
TTAATAGGTAAATTAGAATGTTAACCTAGTCAACAAAAGCCCTTGAGATTTCTCAGGGGCTTTTGTTTTCAGAGAGGATCTTTGTAGAGACCAAAGATGAATCAGATCTGTTAAAAGTTTCTCTTATATCAAAGATCGCACCTGGCTAGCACAGATCGGAAGTTAAAGATCCTGCTCATATGAAATTAAAGATCCTGCAGATCTCTAAGATCTGGAAGATCTTAAGATACTACCTATAACTTATAAAACTGCAGGTAGTAAATTTTAGTTATCTAAATTCTAAAACTTTAGTATCAGAGGTAAAAGTTGAGCACAAAAAGAACAAGCAGGATGGAAGATTAAAGATAGAAGGCAGATGCCCGCCCCTTGATTTACAATCCTTATTGCTTAGCTATTTATGAAATTCCTCTATTAAGCAAGTGTGTTGCTTGGTTTTAGAGTCGTAGTTAATGCCGATTAAAAGAATATTTTCGGTGTACTCTTTTACTCTTGAAACGTAGTCACGCTCTTTTATCTGCTCAAGCGCTGCCTTTGCACTTGCATCCTTTTTAAGTTCAATAATTAAAGCAGGCTTACTTTTAGAATTAGCAGAAATTGGCAGATAGACAATATCAGCAAAACCTTTTCCTGTTGGAAACTCATTTAATGGAGCCAGGTAGTAGCTTTCAGTTGCTAGGTATGCCATCAGGACGACATAGCGTAAAGCACTCTCATTGTTGTACTCAAGGGCTGGTACTTTATCCTCATGTATTTTAGAAAGCAGATTGGCTACAGTTTCTGCATCTTTATTGTAAGTTGCTGCCACAACCTGTTCTGAAAGCCTTAAAGCACCCTCATATTGAGGCCAGTGATTTTCTTTTACAGAATTTAAAAGCTCAACTCTTGTTTCTTCATTAGGAACATAGATAGTTGATTCAGTATCGTTATAACCCAAGTAGCCTAAATGAACCAGATAAACATAGATTGCTACTTTGTTTTTAAAATTTAGATCTGCTGTGTTGTAACTTTTAATCTCTGGTAGAGGAATTGAAATGGTATCACCAGAACACAGTTTAATGATATCGTCTTTAAGTCCTTCAAAATTCAGATTGATAGCTTCTTTTACAAGTCCATAAGCAGATGTATCTGACCAGTAGCTCTGAAATTCCCTGAGAGTTATTAGCTTTTTAATTGAACTTGGATTATAGATTTCATATCCACCTACATTGTAGCCATCGTACCAGAATTTGGTGGTTTCAAAATCAAGATTGTACTTGTTACACAGTCCATTTACTTCATTCTCTGTAAAACCATAGTATTGAGAAAAAGGACCAGAATTTATGATTGTATATTCAATAAAATTGTTTAATGCTGACTGAGTGTTGTATCTTGCAATAGGTAAAATACCGGTCATGTAAACCAATTCAGCAAAACGCTCTCCTACTCCTTTAAATAAAGCTCTTAAAAGATCAATAAAATTCTCATGTAGTTTTGAGTTATTTGGGTATTTTCTAAACACAAAATCCCACTCATCAATGATAAAGATAAATCTTTTTTTTAATGAAGAAATGGCATCCGGCAAGGAATAGCTCTTATCTTTTACAAGGCGGTCAGGATAGGTTTCTTTCAATTCTGAGACAACCTTTTGGTTAAGAATATCGAGATATTTTTCACCATTGAATTCATTATCCTCAAAAGACATCATATTTAAAAAGAGCACATCATGCTGATTTAAGTGTTTTTCAAAATCAGGTGTTGAGGCTATATTAAGATCAGAGAAAAGTGCCCTTGAATCACAACCTTTTGAGTAATACGCATTAAGCATATCAAGTGTAACGCTCTTGCCAAAACGTCTTGGTCTTGTCACACATATAAAACGTCTTGATTTGTTAATAAAGTTGTTAGTTAATGATATAAGAGCAGACTTATCTACGTATTCATCATCAAATTCCATTTGGAAACTAACGTTATCAACATTAACGTACATAAAGTTCTCTCTCGAATTAACATGTTCTTTCATTAAAAGGCATCTCCATTATATAGTAATAAAAATTAAGATACCTATGTTCTCATGATTTTTAAAAGCACAGGCTTAATTGCTGACAGAAAATGCAATTTTAAAATCAATTTTTGCAATTTTCTTGTAGAAAGAAAATTTAAAACTAAGTTTTCAAAAAACTTTACAAAAGTCAGTGACGTGTTCATTTGAGCAATAGACCGTTGCCAGACTGAGTTTAGACAAGTTTTGAATTTAAAAGGTTGATTTATAATTGAACAATTTATGTTAAGAGTATCAGTGCCTATGATGACGGCTTTGACGATAATTTATTGCTTTAAGTGAGCATTTACCATCAACTTACCAAATCGTAGCTATGATTTACGATCAATCAAAAGCTAAAGAAAATCACTGCAACTTACTTACAAGATCTTCTAGTTATACCATTCTCTTCTTATAAGATCTTTGCTGATGGAAGTTTTATTAAATGAGATTTAATAGCTGTTCAAGGATATTATCCTATGAACAGCTATCGGTTAAGACTCTTAGATAATCCTGTTATCTAAGAATGGAGGAGTTGATAATTAAGCTAAGGCTAAACCTAGCAGATTTACATTAAAGACTTTTAAGACCTCAAGGTTATCTAAAGCCTTATTTAAATCTGAAACATCTAGTTTCTCAACTACAATCACACCATCACAATTAGTGATTTCAGACATAGTCTCATCAGTAATTACTTTAACTTCAACATTGTGATTTAAAGCTACATCACGGATGATTGATACGGTGTCTTCAATGGTGTTTTCAGCTAATGATGATGACACAGCAATAGTTTTAGTGCCTTGCACTAAAATTTTTACAAGTTCAGTAAACTTGTCTTTTTCAGCAGTTGATACCTGTGAGTAGCAGCTCTCATGCAGACAACCTAATAATCTTAAGTTGTAAAGATCTTTTAAGTAATTCTTATCTCTTAGTTTGCCTTCAAAGAGGTATTTACCACCATACACGCATGATGAGATGAAGATACCACCAAAGAGACCTGCTAAGATAAAGATGATGTACTTTTGAATCTTATATGAGGACAACTCAATGAACTTATCCTCTAAAGGCACAGGTTGCACTAAAGCTGAAATTGCATCATTCTTTTGAGTAAGCTGTGCCTGTAAAGAGGTGATTAACAGATCTTCAGAGTTCTTTAAGTTCTGAATATCATCACCATTTACAACGCCTGATGATACTTTCTTAGACTTGATGATGAACTGATCGCCCATTTCATCTTTTAACTCGGTTACAAGTTTTGAAACAAAACCTTCTAACAAAGCCAAATTCTTTTCATTATTTGCCTTTACGGTAATATCAATTGTTCTACCGTCATCAGAATTAAGATTAATTAACTCACTTACAGCTTTTAGTGACTGCTTATGAGCTATACCTAACTGAGATGATAGCTCGTCTAATTCAGATTGTGAGCTTACAAGCTTTGAAGCTAAACTGATTACCTTTGACTCAGCTGTATTAGAGCTGATTGAAGAGTTATTATTACCCTGTGTACTGCTTGCATTTGCAGGAACACTTAAAACGGAACTTGAACCGCTCTTATTACGCTCCTGGATATCGATGAAGTACTCAGATTCATAGTATTCATCAGTATCTAATGTATATAAAAGTGAGTTCTCAGTATACTCAGTTTCAGTTGAGAGTCTTCTCTCAAGACCTTTGATTTCAGTTAAGATTGACTTCTTCTGATTCTCATTAGTAGCTTTCTTATTCTCGTAAGCGCTTAATCTTGACTCATAGTCTTCTTTATAAAGCTCGTAGCTTACCTTAACTTTTTGCTTTACTACCCTGCCATCTGGCTGCTTTTCTAATCTTTCAATATCAAATAGTTTATTTATCTGAGCTAATGGTACTTTTGAATAGTTAAAACCATAGAACTTGTATGAGAAAGCTAAAACAGACAGTATCACACCTGATAAAAGCAAAACTTTCCATTTAGAGAGGATAAATTTGAATAGTCGAACAAGATCGATCTCGATCTCTGTATTTTGAGCGTCCATGAACACAACTCCATTTTGGATGGATTATATATTTATATATAGAGATACACTGCAAAATTCAATGAGTTCATGATAATTGTGGATCTTTGCAATTAGGCTTAAAAAAGTATCTTTTAAAGCAAGCGTAACTAAGCTCAATTAAATCTTGTTTTTACAAGCTTTCAATTGAACTTGTAAACAGTAAAAGACACTTTAAAACTAAAAGCTGTCATGTTCTGCATGTATTATTACAGTTATCGTAAAAATCTGAGTTGCTTTATTCTACAAAATATCATCATTCCAGTCACGGACTAATTTTAATCATATTGATGACTTTTATAGCTACAAATGTTGAAAGAATAAATAAGATAACAGCTTCGACTATCAATAGGTGACCTATCATCGTTCACCACCTATTACGTCGCCTAAAGGATAAAACACTTAGTCGTAGTGACTAAAAATAACCTCAGCTTTGTTAAGAGATGTACTATTAAGGTACAATCTGATATTCGGTAAAAGCTCTTACCTTAGGATCTGCATTAAAGACAGTAGCAATTCTTAACAGCTCATTTTTCTTAGGCTCAGTATTGCCATAGTCTCGTGACTTAATCTGTTCTACAGCCTCACTAAGCTTTGTCTTTGCTACAGTTTCATCTTCAGCATACTTTAATTCAAAGACTAAGCGTCTGTTTTTAGTTTCTATAATTAAATCTGCTCTTCCTTTTGAAGAGTGACTTTCAGTTGTTGTTTCAATACCTGCACCTATTAAAAATAGGTATAGGTAGTTCTGTACCGCAGCTTCACTGTTAATAGGGAAATGATCATAAGATACTGAATTTATAACTGAGTTGAATCTATCTATGATATCTTCAATCTCACCTGCATCTAATAGGACTCTTACACCTTTAGCTAAAGCATAGATACCTTCCTTATAAAAGTTAATGGCAAGTAATCTGTTTAAGGCTTTATAGATTTCACCATTTGGAATACCCAAATCTACTGTAAGATCTCCACTAGTTAAAGCAGAGCGTAAGGTTAAGTAGCCTGTCTGGCACATCAGTACATTCTGATTGATAGTAGTTAGTGCAGTTGGATTTAAAAAATCGTTAACAGGGATTGTTACTGATTTTTCTTTATTTAAGTATTCAAAAGAATTTTGTTCATGTGTTTTTAAATAGTTAACAAGGATTGATGGTAATCCACCATTGTCGTACCAGTACTCTCCAAACTGAACTTTTTTCTTTCCAACCATTGTTTGGAAAAATGTATTTACCGACCAGGTACTGAAAACTTTCTTTTCATAGTCTTCATCAAAACAGTAACCATCATAGTTTTGAGCAAGTCTATCTAACAAAGATTCAATCTGAGTGTCGGTTACTTCATCTACGTTGCAGTTGTTCTCATAGGATGCAGCTAACTTTAAATAATCGATGTAGAACTTTTTAATCTCATCACGGGTAAAGCCTATCATCTGAGAATAGGCACTTGCATTGGTAATATCTCTGATATCAGAGCCAACTGAAAATATCGCTACATCTTTTAATCTGGTGACACCAGTAATTCCTAAGAACTTAATTGCAAACTTATCTTTGATGTTGGCATAAATGCTTTTGATTTTTTCCTGAAATTGCTTATATAGAGTTTCATTATTGATGTTTGCTGTCATCTGACAGTCATACTCATCAATTAAAATAACAATTTGGCGATTCTCTAATCTTAACTGCTCCAAAAGATGGTCAATAGAGTCTTCAGCTTCTTCCTTCTCTTTATAGGTTGTGACTTTATTTAGTTCTGCAAATTCGGTTATTTTAGAATTAAGTTTATTATTAAATTTCTCTAATGAGTTTTTATCAAAATTTAAAAAGTTCAGTCTTAATACAGGATAGGTAGGTTCAGTCCACTTGTCATAAATCCAGGTACCTTTAAAGTAAGGTTCTACACCTGTTTCAAATAAAGTTGCTATGGTATCTAAGGTAAGAGACTTACCAAAACGACGTGGACGGGAGATAAAAACTCTTTCCAGCTTTATCAGGTCTCTAATGTACTTTGTTTTATCTACATAAATGTAATTATTTAGGTAAAACTTTATAAATGAGCCTGTTGAACTGATATTTTTCATATCTATTTTCTCCTATTCCTACTAAAGATTATACAGTGAAAGTTGATTTTCTAAAAAGAAAACTCAAGTTTTTAGAGCTAAAATGCTGTTTGAGAGTACTTTGAATCTATTGCAGGTTAAGATTTTCGCACCGTAAAAATTTCGCAACGAATAGGTATTTGGGCACATTTAATAATTTTAATTGCAATAAAAGCATAGCAATGTAGTTTTGCCCAGAGATTGATCTGATAAAATATAAATATTTTAACTTGGCCTTTTTAAGACTTGAATGTTTTAAGACTTGAATGGTGCTGTCCGCGATAGTCTCCCCATAAAAGCTTATCAACATTGTTGATAAACTTATAAATCCAACAGCACCATTGATAATATGAGCATATGTAAGAATAAGCTAAAGAGAGAAACAGTAAAACTACTCTTTAGTTATTTTTTCAACAACATCTTTAGATGTTGTTTCAACTGATAACAAATCTGAATCTGATTTATCTTCTAAAGAAGATGTATCCTCAGTTTCAGTGTGATGTGCTTTAGAGAACTGTGATCTGTAAAGTACAGCATAAGCGCCATTTTTCTCTAACAGCTCATTATGTGTCCCCTCTTCAACAACCTGACCGTCATTGATAACTAAGATCTTATCGGCATCCATAACAGTTGAAAGTCTGTGAGCAATCACTATGGTAGTTCTGCCTTCCATAAGCTTATCTAATGCTCTTTGAACCACTTTCTCTGACTTATTATCAAGAGCAGAGGTAGCCTCATCTAAGATTACGATTGGCGAATTTTTTAAAATTGCTCTTGCAATAGCTAAACGCTGCTTTTGACCACCAGATAAAAGTAAACCACGTTCACCGATTACAGTATCAATACCATTTGGCAATTTCTGTACAAACTCATCAAGATATGCACTCTTGATAGCACGGTTAATCTCCTCATCGGTAGCATCAGCTTTACCATACATTAAGTTTTGTCTTACTGTACCATCAAAGAGGAAGTTGTCCTGGAACACCATAGAGATCTTGTCTCTTAATGATGATAAGGTAAATTCAGTGATATCAGTACCATCAACGGTAATAGAACCTGAATCTAACTCATATAGTCTTGGGATCAAAGAACATACTGTAGACTTACCACCGCCTGAGTTACCTACTAAGGCTACTTTCTTACCTACAGGTACAGATAAGTTCACATCCTTTAAGATCATTCTCTGACCGTCATAGGAGAAGTTTACATGGTTAAACTTAATCTCTTTTGATACGGCTTTAAGTTCTTTTTTGCCCTCCCCATCATTAGCTTCAAATGAAGGTGCATCTAAGATCACATAGATACGCTCTAATGCTAATAAAGCTGTTTGCAGACCAACATAGTTGTTGCCAATACTCTTAATTGGAGTATATAGCATGATTAGAGCAGCTAGGAAGGCTACGAAAGTACCTGAGGTGATTACACCTGTGGTAATTAAATACATACCATAGTAAAGCACGCCTGCTACACCGCAAGCTGTAACTAAATGCATTGCAGGAGATAACCAGTTGGTATCTCTTGTCATCTTCATAGAGAATTTAAAGATATCCTCAACTTCTCTATGAAACTTCTCATACATAGTCTTGATAAGGTTAAAGGATTTGATGATCTTGATACCAGAATAGGTTTCTACATAGGTAGTGTTGATCTTTGTCTGAGCCTCAACATTCTTAGACATGATCTTCATAACCTTTTTTCTAGCAATCTTCATTGGGATCACCAATAAAAACAGTACACCTAAGGCAATAAAAGACAATTGCCATGAGTTCCAAAGCAGAACCGCCAATAAACCTAATGAGGACCAGAACTTTGATAAGAAAAGCTTTACGTTCGTAATAAGACCTGTAGTAGCAGAGTCGGCATCATTACAGAATCTTAAAAGAACAATACCAGAGGTATTCTTATCAAAGAAAGCAGATTCACTTACTAATAGTTTTTTGTATAAAGCTAATTTCAAGTCAGTTGAAATTCTTGAACCCACATAGGTATTGACGATATTTGAGGTATAAATACAGATACCTTGCACTAAGGTAAATCCAATAATAATAAAAGGAACCTTTAAAGCAAATTCAGTATTTTTGTCCACCATTACATTATCCATAAATGGCTTTAAGAAAGATGCAACAGCAGCATCCAAGCCTCCTACTGGGATAGTAAGCAACACACCTAATATGGTTAAAAAGATATATGGTTTTAAAAATGGCCAGAATTTCTTCAATCCTGCTAATGGAGATAGTGATCCTTGCTCTATGATCACATCAAGTCTTTGAGCTGGGTGTTTTTTGTTCATTAGTTACCTTTTAACATATACGCCTGTAACCTTTTATTATAACTTTTTTAGCTTGATGTTTTAAGTAGATAAAACAAATGACGGATTTTCATAAATAATTTGTCATAGACAATATATAAAAGTGTGATAAATATATACACTTTTATATATAATTATGTGATAATCGCCACTATAAATACATTATAAAATGTGTGATCTTAATAACTTATATTTAATAATATCAAATAGTTAATAACATTTAGATATTTGTACAACAGGTCATCTCTTTTACTATGATTGATTCTATCTTATAAACAAATTTTTGACTTAACAAGAACAATACTATGCAGAGATTGATAATAAACAAGCTCTTAGCTTGGAAAGAATCTTCTTTTAGAAAGCCACTAATCCTAAAAGGTATAAGACAGGTAGGAAAAACGTGGTTACTAAAAGAATTTGGAAAGCTTTATTATGAAAATACAGCTTACTTCAACTTTGATGAAAACAATGACTACAAACAATTTTTTGAAACAACTAAAGATGTTAAGCGCATATTAAGAAATTTAATGCTTGTAAGTGGGCAAAAGATTGAACCTCATAGAACTCTAATTATCTTTGACGAGATCCAAGATTGCCCTGATGTCATAAACTCATTAAAGTACTTTTGTGAAAACGCACCTGAGTATCATATAGCTTGCGCTAGTTCTCTTTTAGGAATTACTTTAGCCAAACCATCTTCTTTTCCTGTTGGTAAGGTCAACTTTTTACAAGTAAATCCCATGACTTTTACTGAATTCTTACTTGCTAACAATGATGACAGTTTGGTTGAATTTTTAAAGACAATTGATAGCCTAGAACCTATTCCACAAGCATTCTTTAATAAGCTGTATGAAAAGCTCAAAATGTACTACGTAACTGGTGGTATGCCTGAACCTGTACAAAGATGGTCTGAATATAACGACGTTGAAGCTATGGAAGAAAGCCTCGCATCTATTATTACTGCCTATGAAAGGGATTTTGCAAAGCATCCTAATATCAGTGAATATCCTAAGATCTCAATGATCTTCAGATCGATTCCATCACAGCTATCTCGTGAAAACAAAAAATTTCTCTACAAAGTAGTAAAAAAAGGTGCTAGAGCAAGAGAATACGAAGATGCATTACAATGGCTTGTAGATGCTGGAATTGTGCATAAGATCTACAGAAGTACAGCACCTTCATTCCCTTTAATAGCTTATGATGACATTTCTGCTTTTAAAATTTATCTTGCAGATGTTGGTCTTTTAAGAAAATTATGCCAACTCTCGCCTAGAGCTTTTGGTGAGAAAAACAGGTTATTTACTGAATTCAAAGGCGCTTTAACAGAGAACTTTGTTTTGCAAAGCTTAATATGTCAAAGTGATTTGACTCCTCGCTATTGGTCTCAAAATAATCCATCTTATGAAGTAGACTTCTTAGTTCAAAAAGAAAATGACATATATCCAGTAGAAGTAAAGGCAGAGAGCAATACTAGGGCAACAAGTTTGAAAAAGTTCAAAGAGCTATTTTCTGATAAGGTAAAGTTACGTATTAGGTACTCTTTAGATAACTTAAAACTTGATGGAGATGTTTTAAACATTCCCCTTTTTATGATTGACTATACAGATTCACTGATAAAGCTTGCTCTAAATAAATTAGGTCAGTCATAAATGAGAATAGATTAGGATGTCTTAATTGATTACCTTGTATCACGGATCATCATCCATAATTGAAAATCCAAGATTTGACTTTTGTAATACACATAATGACTTTGGAAAAGAATTTTACTGAGGAAGATCTTGAATTAGCAAATGGTGACTTCATGGTATCTGGATGTTAAGGCATTGAACTTGCACACTATGTTTTAGAAGATCAGAATCTTGATAGAGAGATATTAAGAGATTTCATTTCATCAAATACAATAAAAGAATACTAGTTTGGATCAAATGTTGCTTTTTACCAATGATTAACCTCTCTTTCTTTTACAGAGATCTTTGAGGTGGCAGATACTGACACAATTCTATCAATGTTTGATAATTTCCATGAAATGGATGTAACACAGTTTATTTAAGCTATGAATGACAAATATCTAGAAAAACATCCTGAAAGTAAGCAATCGCTTGCCTTAGTGCAAAAAGAAATATCCGTAAAAGAGTGTCTGAAGCTACGAATGTAAGCCCCAATATACTTAACGATTTAGTAAATCGTTATAAGATCTTTATAAATGATCATGTCTCTTGTTTAGGTAAGATTGCAAAGGCTTTAGATTGTGATATTCCTTTTCTTCAAGAAAAAAAATCCCATTGATGAGATTGATTGTAACAATGAGCTTCTTGAAGAGTTTTAACGCACTATTATCTCCTCTTTCCTACAAGAGATTAGCAAACCGTTTTGAATGTGCTCATAAGGTGCCACAGAGTTTAAATTCCAAAATAAATTTGTCTTTTAACACTTAATCCTAAAGACAAAAATCAACTCTATCTATTATTGGCTTCCATTTTCAAAGATATAAAAAGAGACCTCCAAACGCAGCTTCAAGCAAGGTATATTTTTTATTGTATCTTACATCTTTATTTTTATGATATTATCTACTAATCGAGTTAAATATGAAGAAAAGAGACGTAGTTGAACTGATTAGATATCATGCTGAGCATAATGAGCCTGGTTTTAAAGTGGCAGCCTATACAGTTGCTAAATGTTTTGATGAAATGGAAAATCATGAACTTGCTCATTATGTTATGGCTTTGGTAACTGATCCTATCTCTTTCGTTCCTCAATCAGGATTTAATGACATTACTGATACCATTGAAGACATAAAATACCTGCAAAAGATATCAACTTCTGTGGAACAGCCTCCACTTCTTCCTCAAGTCATTACAGACGACATCATAGGTGTTGCTAATGCCGTAAAAAGGAATTTAGGTGTTTGTAAATTTTTGTTTCATGGGAAACCAGGAACAGGTAAAACAGAAGCTGTAAAGCAACTGGGAAGAATGCTGAAAAAGGACGTTTATTCTGTTGATTTTACCCAAATAATAGACAGTAAATTAGGACAGACTTCTAAAAATTTATCGGAACTTTTAAAGGAAATAACTGCAATAAACTCTTACAACAAGCGCATTATCTTATTTGATGAGATAGATGCACTTGCTCTTGATAGAACCAATTCAAATGAACTAAGAGAAATGGCCAGAGTAACCTCTACTCTTCAAAATACCTCGATAGTTTACCTAAAGATATTGTCATCATTGCAACTACCAATTTGTATGAACATTTTGACAAAGCACTCACTAGAAGATTTGATGCTTTGATCAACTTTGCTCGATATACCCAAAGAGATCTATTAGAAATAGGTTAATCTATTCTCAACCGATATTTAGACAAAGTAAAAATCTGTAAGAAAAACAATCGACTGTTAAAAAAATCATGACTAGTTTTAAGAAAATTCCTTACCAAGGATAATTGTCAAACCTCATAAAGACTTCTGTTGCTTTTAGTGATCCTCATGATCCTGAAGATTATTTACGCTGGTTGTATCACGTTGTAACTGACAATGAGATTTACGATCTTCCAAAATTAAAAGAGCTTAAATTCACCAAAAGAGAAATTGCAATTCTCTTTGACAAATCTAAAATCGCTAAAGATATGGATTATAAACATAAGTTGACGATTAAGAAAATTAACAGATTTTCCTTTAACAAACGCTTTTAAATGAAGATTGAATAGTATAAACCAAAATTTGCTTGCCATAATTTCAAAGCTGTTTTCACTACTTTCATGTTTTTATAAAAAGAGTCTTCTTTAGAGCTTTTTATACCTTTATTAAAATCAATGCGCCAACTAAACAAAGCAAATATCTGTTAGTAAGGCGCATCTAAGACTTTTTAGTACTAAACGTTATTTAAGATCTTCTAACAATGATCTGTAACCATCATTTAGTAGTGGGAAGATAAAGCCTGATTTTGCATTTAAATCAGTCTTCTCAATATGGAAAGTGGTAGCTCCCCTTTCTCTCTTCCACTGATTTACAGCAAGTCTTGTAAAGTAACGAGTTACAAACAGCTTTAGATCATCACGTGAAAAGTTCTGATACTCATCTACTAAGGTATCTAAAATTCTCTGTGGAGTATAAAGCTCACCTTGATGTAATACATGAATTCTATCTAAGAGCACATAAGGCATTAGATCACGCTCATCAGTCTGACCTGGTTTTAATTCAGCAGTAGGAACCTGAGCTGAGATGTATGACATATCAGGAACATCTAGTTTCAAGCCACCTTTTACAACTTCAATTCCCTCATCTGCTATATGCTGATTGATTTTTAGAATTCTGCTCTTAGAAACATCACCAATTGGGGATAGACCACCTGCTGTATCTCCATCCATTGTGCAGTAACCTACAGCATCCTCTGAAGCATTACAGGTTGACATTAAAAGCTTGTTATAGCGGTTTGCGATCATCCAGATACCAGGTGCACGAGAACGAGCCTGAATGTTCTGCAATGTCAAATCGTCACGATCCCAGTTAAGCTCATCGCTAGGTGTTGTACCATTGATGATAGCAACATAATCTTCAACTAACTTTGCAATTGACCACTCATAATGAGTTGCACCAATGTTATGAGCAACTTTTGAAGCTGCGGTTCTAGTTACAGAGCCAGATACAGCTGATCCTTGATATACAGTGGTTAAGACCTGAGGCATAATCTTTTCTTTTACATATGACTGTTTATCACCTGTAAAAGCAGGCACCTCAAACTTTAAAGAAGATAGAAGATCTTTATACTCGTCATAGCCTAACTCTTGTAGTGCTGCTAACTGACCATAGCAGACACAAGTTGCACAAAGACCAGAATCAGCACCACCTGACATAGATAGAGCAAAACCATGAGAACGGGTCTTTAACATCCAGTCAAACTGACCTAATGCTACAGCTCTAACAATAGTGTCGTACTCATTTAAGAACTCACTGATGCCTGATGATGCTGTTACAAAGTCAGCTCTCTTAAAAGATAGATAGTTACTCTGTGCAACTAACTTACCGTCATCAGCAATAATTGACAGACCATCAAAGATATCAGAACCGCTTTCACAGCCTAATAAGTTAGTTGTTACAACGGTACATTTTAGATTTGAAGATAAGGCTACAGCATCTACAACACGCTTTTTGTCATCAAAAAGTTCAAAACGCTTGGCCTCAGGACAGATTAAAAGCTCAACTTTATCTAGATAAGATAAATCACCTTCATTAAAGTAAACACCAACTCTCCTAGTTTCCACTAGATTTGAAGAAACTTTAAGTTCAACCTCAAAAGTGTTAGCCGGTGTAAAGATCTCAGATCCTATATTAAAAGATAAACCTTCAACACAAGGAGTTCTAAAGAAACGAACTCTTGAGTCACAGCTGTTATAGCATGAGTGTAAAACACTTACACCTATGATCTTGCTTTTCTTTAATAGAACATAAGCATCATAAGACTTATTGTCAGAGCCAGTTAAAGGCAGACCTACACCTACAACAATCCCCTCAGGCAGTGAGTACTTTAAATTTAACAAAGCATGCTGTGCACCTTTAGTTAACTCACTATGCCAGAACAGATCACCACAGTTGTAACCAGAAATTGCAAGTTCTGGAAAAGCTATAATAGAGATACCTTTTTTTACAGCTTGTGCACATTGTTTGAGAATTTTATCAAGATTGCCATTAAGATCGAGAGGAGTAGTGTTGATTCGACCTGCAGCAATGTAGTTTAAATCTGCCATACTATAAACTCCAATGAAGAATTGTGTTGTGCATACTCAATTTGCAAATCAATTTACATCTTTGGTAAATGAAATGGTGATCCTCGTAAAAGAGAACTTTTGCAAAATCAGTTGCATCCATAGTTGTTTTGCATACCGTCCAAAATAACATAATTTAGGTCATAATGATTAACCACGCCCTAAAAATGAACATTGAGATAGATTTTATTGTTTAGTTTATTTTAATAATGTTTTAAACCGGTGCTTTAAATTTAGAAGTAAAGCATTATTGATGAATTTAATCACAGAAAGAGGAATAAGCTGTAAGAGTTTTCAAAGCAGGATTGCTACAATTGAGTACAACAATTGTGTAAGTGCGTATGAGCACAAAATTACAAAGTGAATAAGATTAGAGAGTTCATTTTATTAAACTGAACTTAATTTCAACTAAGCTCAATCTATATTCAGAATATGAACAAAGATATAAACCAATTTTTATCAAGGATCGGTATACGTGAGCAACAAGAATTATATTATTTCACAAGGTCACTGCAGACATTTAGGTGCAACTATTGAAAAAGATGGAGTAAATTTCGCCGTTTGGGCACCAGATGCAGCCGAAATTGATCTTTTACTGTTCGATGCAGTAGATGACGATTCACCTTATGTAGTACATCTGTCCTCTACAGTTTTTAAATCCACCTACTTTTGGCATGTATTTGTTCACAATATAGGTGCTGGTCAAATCTATGCTTATAGAGTAACAAAAACTGTTGACAGTCCACAGGCACAATCTCAGGCAGAAGAGATTAACAAGATCTTAATCGACCCATATGGAATGAGAGTACTCTTCCCTGATGATTACAAAAGATTCCTACCTAAAGACGAGAAGCTTGCTTTTAAATATGCACCTAAGAGTGCTGTCATCAATGTGGACGAATATGATTGGGGTATTGATACTTTTCCTCACCATTCACTTGAGAACACCATCATCTATGAGTTGCATGTAAAAGGATTTACGGCTGATAAAAGTTCAGGTCTTTCAGATGAGCTAAGAGGCACCTACAAAGGTCTTATTGAAAAGATCCCTTATCTTGTAGAGCTAGGTATCACAGCAGTAGAGCTCATGCCTGTATATCAGTTCGATGAAAAGGATGCTAGACCTAATATGGATAACTATTGGGGCTACAGTCCTATGGCATTTTTCTCAGTACACGAAGGATACAGTTCCGATAAAAGTATTGAAGGACCTGTAAAAGAGTTCCGTGACATGGTCAAAGCGCTTCACAGAAACGGCATCGAGGTTATCCTAGATGTGGTTTATAACCACACCTCCGAAGGAGATGAGAATGGACCTAGCTACTGTTTTAAAGGTTTTGATAAGGATGGCTACTACATCATTAAAGATGGCTATTACCAAAACTACTCAGGTTGCGGTAACTCTTTAAATGCTAACCAGCCGGTTGTAAGAAACCTGATCATCGACTCACTTGTCTTCTGGCATGAGAAGATGCATGTTGACGGTTTTAGATTTGATTTGGCCTCTATTCTAACCCGTGATAAGTTTGGCGCTCCAATGAACGACAACTCAACCTTGCTGTCTATTGATGCTAACAGACGACTTGCAGAGGCCAAGTTAATTGCAGAGCCTTGGGATGCTGGTGGTCTATACCAGTTAGGTGCAATTTCAGGCTCTAAATGGAGAGAGTGGAACGGACAGTTCAGAGATGATGTCAGAAGCTTTATGAGAGCAGATCCTGGTATGGTCAAAAAGTTCGTTTTAAGACTTTTAGGCTCTCCTGATATTTACAACGAGCATATGGTTGATGCTCAAAAGTCAGTTAACTTTATCACCTGTCATGATGGCTTTACCCTTTATGATCTGGTTTGCTACTCACACAAGCATAATCTTGCTAATGGTGAACATAACCGTGATGGTAATGATAACAACTATTCAGCAAACTACGGCTTTGAGGGCCCTACAGATGATGTTCATTTAAATGAATTAAGACTTCGTCAGGTGAAAAACTTCATGGCAATTACCATGCTCTCACTGGGTACTCCTATGATCTGTATGGGAGATGAAGTACTACGCTCCCAAAATGGTAATAACAATGCCTATTGCCAGGACAATAAGCTTAGCTATTTAAACTGGGACCTTAATGAGCAACAACGTGAGATGTTTGATTTTACCAAGACACTAATTGGTCTTTCCAGAATCGGTAAAATTAAGCATGTAAATGATACACCTCACCATAAATTAGACAAATTGCTCACTAATGCCAAGATCCAGTGGCATGGCATTAAGCCTTTCCAGCCCGATTGGTCTGATATGTCTCACTCAATTGGATTTTTATACTATTACTCCAAACAAGAGATGTATGCCTACATCTTTGTTAATGCCTTTTGGGAAGATTTGACCATCGAAATACCATGCGTTCCAGGTCACCTTGATAAGAGCTGGTACCAGTTCATCAATACATCTCTAGGACCTGGTAAAGACGTAACTCCTTTCTATATGAGTACCAGGTATCACGCAGGTGAAAAGATTAAAGTAAAAAGCAGAACTGTTTTAATGCTACTGTGCCCTAGCACATAAATTTTAACAACTACTTATTTAGCAAGTAAATAGGTAGTTGTTTATATTAAAATATATAGTGTTTAATAATGTATTGAATACATCGTGATCTTTAATAAAATTAGGTAAACTTAATGAGTTGTGAATGTAATATGATTTTTAGAATCAGCAAAATTCATATACAAATAAATAGATATAAAGAAAGATCGATGCTAAGAGTTATGTTCAAAATATTCTTTTTTGACTAACTGAACAGACTATAATTAATCATTAGCAATAAAAAACAGGATTAATAAAATGAGCGATAATGAAATTTTACCCTTACCGGATAATCCTGGCTGTTATGAAGAGCTAAAAGACGGTAATTGTTACTTTGTAGATAAGACAGAGTTTATAAAGACTGTTTTTACAAGCTCCACAAAAGTTCAGTTGTTTACAAGACCAAGACGTTTTGGTAAGACTTTGCTCATGACCATGTTTGAGTCATTCTTGCAAATCAATCCAGAAAACCCCTTTGATACTTCAGTTCAGCAAAAGTACTTTCAAGGCACCAAGATATTAGAAGATAAAGAGTTCTGTGATAAGTTCATGGGACAGTACCCTGTTATTAGTGTTTCTTTAAAAGATGTAACAGGTAAGACCTTTGAAATAGCATATAAAAATTTTGCAAAGGAAATAAGCAAACTTGCAGAAAAGTATAGATATCTTTTAAACAGCCCAAAACTAGATGAAGAAGATAAAGACAAATTAAGCAAAATTCTTAAGGTAGAGTTTTTAAGGGAATTTGAGAATTCAGATTATCTGACAGGTTCATTAAGTATCATAGCTACAGCTCTTTATAAAGAATATGGAAAGTACCCAGTACTCCTTATTGATGAGTATGATGTACCTCTTGCTAATGCTTCATATCATGATTTACAGAATACTAAACTGTATCGTGATGAGAAAAACTTTAAGGCTGACTTTCATTACAACATGGTAGATTTGATGAAAAGTTTTCTTGGTATTTTAAAAGATCAAAAGACTCTCACCAAAGTCATTATCACCGGTTGTTTAAAGGTAGCTAAGAACAGTCTCTTTACAGGTGTTAATAACCTTAAGGTAAATACGGTTCTCTCTGAAAACGAAGACTATACAGGAATCATTGGTTTTACCAAAGAAGAAACCTATAAGTTCTTAAAAGACTATAAAATGGACAACTTTGCTCAAAAAGTAAAAGAGCATTATGACGGATACAAGTTCTATGACAAAGAGATTTTCTGCCCATGGGATATAGTAAGTTTCATTAGTGATTATTACAAAAAGAATCTTAAGGGAACCTTAAAGTTAAACAGGTTAGAAAACTATTGGGAAGGCACTACCTCTGATAAATCCTTATCAGGCTATATTGGATATTTAACTGATAATGACAATCAAAAGATGCAGGACTTAGTTGATGGCAAGTCAATTAGCTTTAAGTTAAACGAGTCCATGAACTATGACACACTGTCTGAACATAACTCTGATGATTTCTGGTCACTTCTTCTGCATACTGGTTATCTGACCTTAGATTGGGAAAAGACAGATGAAGCAGAGTTATCTAAAGACAGTAAAACCAATAAAGAAATCTTTGCAAGAATTCCTAACCTAGAGATACTTGAGTGTTTTGAAAACAATATTAAAGAAAGGTTTGGAAACGTTGTAAAGGAAGATAACCTTGCTTTAAACATATCTAATGCTCTGTTAGAAGGTAATGTTGATTTTGTACAGAACAAGTTAGGACCATTATTACGTTCTTTCGTATCAATAAGAGATACAGCAACTAGAGCTCCTCATGAGAACTACTACCATGGCTTCTTAAACGGTATCTTTACTAACTGTAAAGATAATCTGGGTGAATATCATTCTAACTACGAATCAGGTGATGGCTATCCTGATATTTTCTTTAAGGACAGTGATTGTAGAAAAGTAGCAATCATTGAGATTAAATCAGCGCCAATAGGATCTGATATTGAAACTTTAAGTGAGAAGGCTATATCTCAGATTGAAGACAAGAAATACGCAGAGCCTTTAATGTCTAATAAAACTGTTAAAAGCATCTATGGCTATGGTATTACCTTTGCCGGAAAGAGCTGTGCTGTTAGCGTAAAGAAATTGAAGTAAAAGTTGCTTTGTTAAATACAGATAGTAAGACACAATTTCAAAACATGAAGAAATAAGTTGGAGATTAGACAAAAATTGACTAAAAATGTAAATGTTTGCATCCGAATCATTTAGCCGATGCAAACATTTCAGAATTTTTACAGAAGAGATCGCTATGTAAAACTAAAATATTTGTCTCTTGTATGAATATTTTCTCAGGATCCTGCTTAATCTTGATGCGCACCTAAAATCTTACAAGCTATTTCAACTGATGATTTATCAGGCATTGGAGTATCTTTGAGCTTGTAATCAATACCTAGAGCTTCATATTTATGTACACCTAATGAATGATAAGGCAGTACTTCAACTTTTTTGACATTTGATAAAGAATCAATGATCTTTCTTACATTCTGTAACTGCTCATTGTTATCAGTAATGCCTGGAACCAAAACATGTCTTATCCATACTGGTATATGCAGTTCATCTAAATGATGAGCGCAGGCTAGAATATTCTCATTACCAATACCTGTTAGCTTTTTATGTTCAGCACTGTCAGAATGTTTAATATCTAATAACACAAGATCTGTGTATTTCATAAGCTCATCGAACTTTTGCTTATACTCATCAGTATCTCTATAAGGACCTGCTGAAGTATCAAGACAGGTGTTTACACCAAGTTCCTTGAACTTTTTAAATAATTCAGTTACAAATTCAATTTGAACTAATGCTTCGCCACCACTTACAGTAACGCCACCATCTTTGCCCCAGTAGTTTTTATAACGCATGGCTTTATTAACTACAGTATCAACATAGAAAGTCTCCCCTGTGTTCATTTTCCAGGTATCTGGATTATGACAATAAAGGCAACGCATTGGGCAACCTTGCATAAAGACCACGAAACGAACACCAGGTCCGTCTACAGATCCGAAAGTTTCAAAAGAGTGGATATAACCTTGAGTCATTACATGTGTCCTATAAATTCATTTTCCTATCAGCTCAATTACTGATATGAGTGTTATTTCTTAATTCTGTCTTCCTCAGACAAAGGGCGCCAAAAGGCGCCCTCTTTATACAGATTATAGTGTAATTTTTCTAAATTACATTGCCTTGTGGCAAGTTCTAGAAATTACATCTAACTGCTGCTCACGAGTTAAATCGATGAACTTAACAGCATAACCTGATACACGGATTGTGAAGTTTGCATACTCAGGCTTCTCTGGGTGCTCCATAGCATCGATTAACTTCTCAGTGCCGAATACATTAACGTTCAGGTGATGAGCGCCCTGGTTAAAGTAACCGTCCATTACCTGAACTAAGTTCTTAACACGCTCTTCCTCTGAGTGACCTAATGCATCTGGGCTGATGGTCTGGGTGTTTGAAATACCGTCTAAAGCATACTCGTAAGGTAGTTTTGCAACTGAGTTTAGAGATGCTAATAAACCAGACTTCTCTGCACCGTATGATGGGTTTGCACCAGGAGATAAAGGCTCGCCTGCCTTTCTGCCATCAGGTAATGAACCTGTAGCCTTACCGTATACAACGTTAGAAGTAATGGTAAGAATTGAGGTTGTAGCCTCTGAGTTACGATAGGTATGGCGCTTCTTTAACTTGGTTAAGAAGGTTCTTAATAACCATACTGCAATCTTATCAGCACGATCATCATCATTACCGTAACGTGGGAAGTCACCCTCAACCTCAAAGTCAACAGCAATGCCGTTCTCATTGCGGATTGGCTTTACATTTGCATACTTAACTGCTGATAATGAGTCAACTACGTGCGAGAAGCCTGCAATACCAGTTGCGAAAGTACGACGTACATCGGTATCGATTAAAGCCATTTCAGCTGCTTCGTAGTAGTATCTGTCGTGCATGTACTGAATTAAGTTCAATACGTTAACATACAGATCAGCTAACCACTCTAGAACGATATCGTAGTTTGCCATTAACTCGTCGTAGTTTAAGTACTCTGAGGTGATCTTAGGTAATCTTGGGCCAACCTGCATACCGGTCTTGCAATCAATACCGCCGTTCATTGCGTATAGAAGAGCCTTAGCTAAGTTTGCACGAGCACCGAAGAACTGCATTTCCTTACCAGTCTGTGTTGCAGATACGCAGCAGCAGATTGAGTAATCGTCGCCCCATACTGGACGCATTACATCATCGTTCTCATACTGAATTGATGAGGTATCAACAGAAATCTTAGCAGCATACTTTCTGAAGTTTAAAGGTAACTTCTCAGTGTATAGAACTGTTAAGTTAGGTTCTGGTGATGGACCCATGTTCTCTAAGGTATGTAAGAAACGGTAATCGTTCTTAGTTACCATGTGACGGCCGTCCATGCCGAAACCTGCAACTTCTAGAGTTGCCCAAACTGGGTCGCCTGAGAATAACTGGTTGTATGAAGGAATACGTGCGAACTTAACCATACGTAACTTCATAACTAAATGGTCGATTAACTCCTGTGCCTCTTCCTCAGTTAAAGAACCTTCTTTTAAGTCACGCTCAATATAAATATCAAGGAAGGTTGATACACGACCTACTGACATAGCAGCGCCATTCTGAGTCTTGATAGCGGCTAAGTAACCGAAGTATAACCACTGAACAGCTTCACGAGCGTTGTTAGCTGGCTGTGAAATATCAAATCCATAGCTCTCAGCCATAACCTTCATGGCATTTAAAGCTTTGATCTGATCTGCTAACTCTTCACGCTGACGAATGATGTCATCAGTCATGGTACCGCAACCGCAGTTTGCTAAGTCAGCTTTCTTCTGAGCTACTAAGAAATCAATACCGTATAGAGCTACACGACGGTAGTCACCAACGATGCGACCACGGCCATAGGTATCTGGAAGACCAGTAATGATCTTGTTCTTACGAGCAAGTCTCATTTCAGGAGTATATGCATCATATACAGCCTGGTTGTGAGTCTTGTGGTACTCGTTGAAAATCTTGTGGAATTTAGGGTTAGGGGTATAACCATAGGTGGTGCAAGCTTCTTCTGCCATCTTGATGCCGCCGTATGGCATGAAAGCACGCTTTAAAGGCTTATCAGTCTGTAAACCTACAACCTTTTCAAGATCCTTGCTATCAGCACTGATGTAACCTGGACCGTAAGCAGTAATACCAGAAACAACCTCTGTTTCCATATCAAGAACACCGCCCTTTGCGCGTTCTTCATGCTGTAACTGCTGTAACTCGCCCCATAGCTTATCGGTAGCTTTTGTAGGACCTGCTAAGAATGACTCATCGCCATCATAAGGTGTGTAATTGTGCTGAATGAAGTCTCTAACGTTAACGTCATCGACCCAATGAGAGCCGGTAAAACCGCGCCACTGTTCTTTCATGATTACTCCTAATTAAGTTCAAACAGATTTTTTTATCTGTCGTAAACGTTTCTGTTCTTTTATAACTGAAACATAATCGCTTTCGTAAGCAAGAAGATTATATAGATAAGGTCCTATTTTTCCTAGTAGACCGATGTAATGTTTTTGCAAAAAAATACCGATTTATTTCAGAAATGGCTTTATTACAAGGAGTTAGAAAGATTTTAAATAATTGCGATTATTAAACTCAGTTAATTAACCTTGTAAACTCTTGAAGCAATCCTAATTGAAAAGATTTTTTTATAAAGGTTAATTAACCTCAAATTTTTGAAAATTTTAAAATACAAAATTCACGTTCATTGCAAATTTTTAAATATTCACATCAAAATCTGTGATCTGCTTTACTCTCTAAAAGACAGCCTTAAATAGCTGTTTTAAGCATGTTAGGTACTTAATTTCTACTAAAGTGTTGACTTATTCAAAAGCAAAACTCAACTTGCCAAACTATTGGGAACATATTTTTATTCGAGATTTGTCTGTCTTAATAAGACTCACCTTTACTAATCTAAATATTTTGGCTCCTATAAAGAGCGTTTTCAGTTAGATAAATGGATTACCCTTTTCATCAGTCAGTCTTTCTCTTAACTGACCTTGCTTATACATTTCTAAAAGCTCTTCAAGATCAGAGATAAGCTCTTTTATTCCCTGTCCAAGATCAGTATCTACCACCATCTTTCTTTGTTTAAAATCTTCAACAGAAATTACCTGCATGTCAGCAATATCGCTGTTGTTGGCAATAGCATCTTTTATGGTAGTAAAAGGAGTATGAGCCTTTAGATGCAAATAGTGTGAGCTATAGATTAAGGTATAACCTGCAATACCTGTTTTTTCCTGATAAGCTTTGCAAAAGCCTCCATCTATAACTAAAAGCTTTCCTCCTGCTCTTACAGGAGTTTCTCCGTCCTTTGCCATAATTGGGGTATGTCCATTGATGATATGGCCATTGTTCGGATCTAAAGAGAACTCTCTTAAGATCTGATTACAGGTTTTCTCTTCGTAATAATAGGTGTAGTAAGGATTTCTAGGCTCATGCCAGGTTGACTCATCCTGAACAAACAGCCTTTCAAAGAGTTTCATTCTGCGACCGGAAAGAGGTGACAATGGACCTGTCCACATGTACCACAAGAAATCTAAATGGTCTTGATCTCTCAAGGTATAAGCTTCGCGAATTTTCTTTTGGCAAAAATCCAGATAGTCTCGACCAGACAGTTCATTACCGTTACATTTAATCTTTTTAAAGGAGCCATCCTCATCTAACGGGATACAGCCATGGTAGAGCAAATTGCCATTAAAACACTGATACATGGTACCTTTAGAATACAGAAACTTTACATGGTTATTAAGTCTTACTGAACCTGTAAAGGAAGCTACCAAATCGTCTACAACCTCCTGTTCAGCTTTAGTTAAAGCATAAGGATGAGCTTTATCTACAGTTGGCAGATCAGTTGTCTTTAACTTATAAGTCTTACCATCAGTTAAAGTAACTGAACCATTTTTAAGATCAAGACCATCTAATACTAATCTGTCATCTAATTCATACTCAGGATGTCTTTTTACTAGCTGACCTATGAGTTTTACTGCCAAAACAGCTACAGCTTTGTGGGATGCAGGAAAGTCATTTTCATTTTTATAAGTAGAATTTGCAAACATGGCTAACTTTCTTAAAGAGATACCATAGCCATTCTCTAGCATCTTAAAATTCTTATAGCGGATGTTGTTACAAAGTACATTCACAGCGCACAAAGCAGAACCACAACAGGCACCAATCCACAGTACATCGTGATTTCCCCATTGCAGATCAAGATCATGATACTGCATCAGAAGATCCATGCATTTATCTGGATGTGGACCTCTATCAAAGATGTCCCCCAAGACATGCAGTCTGTCCACAGCTAATCTTTTGATGAGTTTACACAGCTCCAGAATGAAGTATCTTGCAGATCCTGTTTTGATAATCGCCTCTAAGATAGATCGGTGGTAAGCCATTCTTGAGTTTTGATCATCAGATTTAGCATGCATTAACTCATCGATGATGTATGAAAAGTCTCCATCAATGGCTTTTCTTACCTTAGAGCGTGAATATTTTGAAGATAAGTAATTAGCAAGTGTAATTAAATCAAGTATGGTCTTAGTGTAAAAAGAATTTAGTAAAGAACTTTCTTCTTTTTCTTTATTTGAAAGACACTCATTAGGATAGTAGATAAGTGTACACAGCTCATCGACTTGCTCTTTAGAGTAATCAGAAAAGACCAATCTCACCTTCTCTTTGATAACGCCAGAGGCGTTATTTAAGATATGCTTAAAAGCTTCATACTCGCCATGAATATCGGAAATAAAATGCTCTGTGCCTTTTGGCATAGATAAAACAGCATTGAGGTTTATCAGCTTGGTATAAACTGCATAACGGTTGTCATACTCTCTTGAGAGTAACTCAAGATATCTCTGTCTTTGTAACATTTTATTTTCCTAGCATTTATTTAGGTCTTAGCTTTTCTGTTATATGAATGTTGGCTCTTATTGATGTAAATTATCACGATACGCAATTAGCTCCAAATCAGCACTAATAAAGGCGCAGTGCACCAAAAGAGCCAAAATTTCTACTGTGCTCTGTAGTTTGCTGCAATTGTGTAGATCTTTTCACAATCACTCTTATATAAAACCACAAACTTGCCTTCACTCTTATTTTGCTCATCCACACCAAGCATGCTTAACAACTGAGGAATATCCTCGCTCTTTGCACCGATATCTTTAAATGACAAAGGCATTCCAATTGATTTAAAGAAACGTCTTAAAGCCTTAATACCAGCTCTTGCTGTAACTGAAGGATCATCAAAGTCAAAAGTTACATTAAAGACATTTGAAGCAAATTGAGCAAATCTCATAACATCATGTTTGAAGACATAGTCCATCCAGGCAGGAAACATTACAGCAAGTCCAGCTCCGTGTGCTACATCATATAAAGCTGATAACTGATGCTCAAGATGGTGTGAGGACCAATCCTGTTCTCTATCAACACCGCAGATATTGTTATGAGCTAATGAGCCTGCCCACATAATATTTGCTCTTGCGTTGTAATTGCGAGGATCTTCCATTACTGTCTGAGCATTCTTAATGATTGCTCGTAGTAGACCTTCACAGATATTATCAGTAACATCAACACACTCTGAATTAGTAAAGTATCTTTCCATGATATGAGCCATCATATCAGTTATACCGCAAGCAGTCTGGTATTTGCTTACGGTATATGTAAGTTCGGGATCCAATATGGCAAATGATGGTCGGTTCAATTCGCTAGAACAACCGCATTTTATGATATGGCCACCGATGGTCTTTTGAATCACAGATGAAGTTGAACTTTCAGAACCTGCTGCAGGAATAGTAAGCACAGCTCCTACTCTTAATGACGTTACAGGCTTTCTCTTTTTAAGATAAAAATCAAAGAAATCCCCCTGTTCACTGTCAGCAGCTCCTAATGAAATTGCTTTAGCTGTATCAATTACAGAACCGCCTCCTACAGGTAAAATGAAATCAACCTTTTCTTTTCTTGCTATTTCAATACCTTCATAAACTAAATCTGCTCTTGGGTTTGGTTTTACTCCACCTAACAAGGTGTAGCCAATAGAAAATGAAGCCAATTGCTCTTTAATTGATGAGATAAGACCAGAGCGAACTGCTGATCCCTCTCCATAGACAATTAGAACTTTTTTATATCCAAGATCTGAGACAGTCTGACCTACTTTAGAACTAACACCTTGACCGAAGATGTATCTTGTAGGTAAACAGTATTGAAAGTTTTCCATAAAATAATCCTTACCTATGTATGCTTATCTGATTAGCTCTAGTTTATTGAAAAGGTTTTATGGAAATTATACAGAATATGAAATAGTTAGTTTTGATAAAGATGTAAGATTTCAACGAACTTCAATTTATTCTTGTAATTATTCTTAAACAGGACATAAATATGAGTAAAACTAGAACAAAGGAGCTTTTAGCATAACTCTTCTTTACAAACATAGCTTAATAATTGGCTAATTTAGATATCCTTAGGCACATTTTCGATGTGCATGTATATCGATAAGATCCGACTATCTTTATCACATTATACTTTTCAAGTTTTAAATAAGGACCTTAATTGTCATCAAGCCTATCATTCAAAACATTTTCTATTAAACTTAAATCAACATATGGTAAAGCTCCATATTTACCGTTTAAGTATTTAACATCAAGTCTTTCGTTGGAACTGCCTTTCAAAGGTTTAAAATCAGTTAAAGGATATACCTCTGTCATTTGATTGCTATTTAATTTTGTAAACCAAATTTCGTCTCTTCTAAATAAATCTTGAGACATGATTGTAGATTCATGGGTTGTAAACAACAACTGAGCGTTATTTGGATTTGTACTTAATCTATGAAATTGTTCAATCAAAAACTTGGTCAAAAATGGGTGAAAACCAATATTCAGATCATCTACTACGAGAACTTTACCTTTTTTCAAAGCATCTATTAAAAATTGAGCTAACTTAATCAACCTTACAGTACCATTAGTCTCATCTTTGTTTAAATCAAATCCTATTAGTTCACCATCTGTACCTGTATGAACCGTTTTTACAAGTACGGGCTCATAAACTTGAGAATTTTCTCCTTTTAATGAACTAATACTATAAGCATGGGTTAACTTCTTAGTTAGATAATCAAGCTCTACTTTTTCAACTTTTAAAGCAGATATATTAAAATCAGTAGCTTTCAATAAACGGATAACTTCTTTTTCGTATTTTAAATTATGATCATCTGCTAACTGTATGGACATTGAATCTACGTTGAGAATAATACATAGGTCTTTGTTAAAGAAATCATACAGAGGCTTCAATGATTGGCAATTGAACAAAACAGCTGTTTTTAAATATATAGCATCATCCCTCGTTAAATCGCGCCATACTGCTTTTTGACCTTTAAGGTTGTTTGTCAAATTCCAATCGTAATTTTTTGTTTCGTCATTATACAGTCGCTCATACAAAGTCCTGCGCTTACCTGTCACATGAGGATATACATATAACCATTCATTTATGATCTTTTCTTTTGTACAAGAAAACCCATACTGATACCTGTCACCAGAAATACACATATTGATTTCAAAAATGCTAGGCTCAAGGCATTTTGCTCTGTCTAATACAAAAGGAATAACTGGGAGTGCATCACCATTGCTAGAAGAAGTCACAATAATTCTCATAGTATTAAGAGCTTTTAGCAAATTAGATTTTCCACTGCCATTTGCTCCATAAATTGCACACGACCTTAGTAATCTTATTTTAGAGTTATCTGTAACAGGATAAGTGTTATCGATATGTTCTTTTGCATTATCTGATACAAAAGATAGCTTTTGTTCATTACCAATTGACCTGAAATTGGCTACTGAAAATGACATTATCATATCTACAACCTTAATATTTAGACAGTTTTTTAAAAAAAATTATTATATAATATAACATTATTAAATAATTTATTTTAGATTTTCTTGCATTTGATAATTGATCAGAATGATTTTGATTGCAAAATTTATAGTGTATTAAAGTTTAGTGAGAATGATATGAATATAGTGCTATGGAGAAAAGAGAGGCTGCATTGCGCAGCCGAATAAGGCACCTCTGAAAGTTCCTGAACAAGAGCTGAGGTGATCTTGAAGATCAATGCCTAAATCTCAGATTTTGATAAGTAAATGAATAAACTGTTTAAACGATGTATGGGATCTCTTAGCTCTTAAGCATAAACAATACCTTCTAATGGAGCCTTATAAGACTGTAACAACTCAATCTCATTACGTGTTTCCTCTAAGAGTGAAACATCAAGTTTCTCTATGACAATAACTGCATCACTGTAGGTGATCTCTTTTAGTTCACAGTCTTTTACAAGATCAAAAGATACACCTAGCTTTGACAAAGTATTGCTAATCGCCTCTGTTGCATTTGCAATTTCTTTTCCATCTAAGGTTGAAACCAGTACTACCTTCTTTTTGCCTTTAGAAATAATTTCAATTGCGTTTTCCAAAAGCAATTTAGAGTTTGCAACTTCTTTAGAAAATGAGCTTTCATGCAACACTTCAATATTCTTTATGCTATAAACATTCTTTAAATATTCAGCAGAAGTTAACTTACCTGAGAACAAATACTTCATGCCAAAGTATGCAGCTCCAATGAATAAACCGAAAAATAAACCTGCAACTGTAAAGATCACAAGTTTCATAAACTTGTAACTCTCTAAAGTCTTCATCTTGACATCAATATCCTCAGGAGGCAGAGGTTGCACCTGATTTAAAATCTGGTTTTTCTTATTCTCTATTTCATTGTTGATCTTGATGACTGAATTATCAGTATCACGCTTTAAGTTGATTAGTCCTGGGTTATAAATTCTCTCTGTTGAGATTGGCTGGATCTTGATGATGTAGTCTTGACCGTAGAACTCGGTAAATTCCTTATCAAACTGCTCTTTTACCTTCTCTAATTTAGATAAGGTCTCCTGTGAATCCCCCTTTAAACTTACAACAAAAGAGTAGCTGTCGATTGAAGAGAAACCGAATAGCTCTCTTACAGGCTTTTGTGTAAGACTCATGGTAATTCCAAGAGATTTTGCAAAGGCCTGTACATACTTTTGCGTATGCAATAGGCGATTAGCAAATCGCACTACTGTAGACTCATTTTCAAAAGTCTCATCCTCACTACCTTCTTTTGACTTTAAGACCTTCTTTACAGCTGCTATATTAGGCAGAGCTGCTTTTGAATTCTTTTCACGAACAGTGTAATAAAACTCACTTTCCCAATACTTATCAGGATCTAGGTTATAGAGTTTTGAATTCTTGATGTACTCTTCTTGTGTGGCAAGTTCTCGCTTAAAGGTATCAAAATCCTGCTTTAAGAGCTTTTTATGAACCTCAATATTTCTCTTTTTACTCTCATATTCAGAGTAACGAGCCTCATAGTCCTCTTTATAAAGATTGTAGTTTACCTTTTCTTTTTTCTTTACTACTTTGCCATCAGGCTCTTTTTCAATCTTTTCAATGGTAAAAAGATTATTAACCTCAGCTAGAGGAGTGGATGAAAACTCAAAACGACAATATTTATAAGCAAAACCTAGAACGGCAAAGACAACTCCTAAGAGGATAAGTGTTTTGAATTTTGACAATATGTAACGGAATAGTCTTAAAAGATCAATTTCAATTTCATCATTCTGTTCGTTCATTGCTTATTCCTAAATCAATTTGAAAGGAGGCTCGCAAGCCCCTGTGGTCTTAATTACATTCTGTAAAAGTATGAGTTTTGAATCTCTACTTTAAACGCTGTTTTAGTACAGCATATATTTTATGCATTTTATCACAGGTCAACAAAAAAAAGATGCTTTTATTTTTCATAAATAATGCTTAAAAAAATTAAACAAAACATCGATAAAACACGAAAAAAAAGACGAATTCAGATGTTTAAAGTTTGACACTTTGGATTAGGCATGTTTTACTAGGGGTGGACCGATTTTTCGGCATATAAACTTTTACAGAGGTTAAATGATAATGAAGCTATTGTCTTTGTGCCTTTTAAGTACCATATGTATTGGTAATGTAAATTGCGCGATGGCTGAAAACAGCGATAAAGTAAATATTTGGAACTGGAGCTACAATATTGGAGAACACACTGTAGCTGACTTTGAAAAAGATACTGGTCTTAAAACCAGCTATGTAGAGTACGATTCAAATGAATTACAGGAAGCAAGATTATTAGCGGGTAATACCGGCTTTGATGCAGCTGTAGTCGTAAGCTACTATGTACCAAGAATGGCAAAATCAGGTGCATTACAAAAAATCGACCATTCAAAAATTCCTAACTGGGTCAAGTTAAACCATGCAAGATTAGAAAAGATGGCAACTTTAGATCCAAACAATGACTACGCCTACCCTTATATTGAGATCTCCATCGGCATTGGCTATAACAAGCAAAAGATTGAAGAGATCTTTGGCAAAGATTACAAAATTGATTCCTGGGATTTTCTATTCAAAAAAGAAAATTCTGACAAGCTCAAAAAATGCGGTATTGCTGTAATTGACTCCCCTATTGAGGTTATCTCAGCTGTTCAGCATTACTTAGGTAAAGATCCTTTATCTCAGAAGGCTGAAGATTACGAAGAAGCTAAAAAGATCTTAACAAATCTTGCTGCTAACACAGCTTATTTCCAGTCTAACCGCTATGTAACTGATCTTGCATCAGGCGAGATTTGTGCTGCTATTGGTTACTCAGGTGACATCATTCAAGGCAGACACTTAGCTGCACACGGTAAACACAAATACGATATTGAATATGTAATTCCAAAAGAAGGTTCTATCTTCTGGTATGACAGTTGGACTGTACCTCGTGGTGCAAAGAACTATGACAACGCTATGAAATGGTTTGACTGGCTATTAACTCCTGAGAACGCAAGAAAACTCTCTGATGAGTTAGGTTACGTTCTACCAGTTGATGAGGCAATGGACAACTTATCTGAAGAGCTTAAGTCAAATGACAGTATTATGCTTTCAGATGAGAAATTAAAGACAATGTACTTTATGCAACCTACTCCTGCTAAAACTACCAAGATAACTAACAGAGTATGGAATGCTATGAAGACAGATTCATCAAAAATAAAATCCTCAGATGTAACTGAGGATGATGCTAACGGTTGGGACTAATTGCCTCGATTGTGAGTTTTTCTAACAGGACCTCTGCTAAGTGATTTTGGCAGAGGGAAACGAGTGGAGCTGACCTTAAAGGCCAGCTTCTTTTTTACTAAATCATGTCTTGATGAGACATCATCCTCCATCAAATCAGATGCACTCTTGCCGTGGATTTTATTTATTACCTCAAATCTTTGAGAAAGCATTTCTCTTTCATGGATAACTAAAAGATCTTTTACCATTCCGTCATCACTTTGAGATAACAGAGCTCTCTTTACAGCTTTAACTAAGGCTTCTTCACTGAGCATACTGGTTCACCGTAATGTTGATAGATAATAAGATCAGAGTGCTTTACAGTTTTTGCAAAATCGCAGGTTCTGACAATGGAATTTACATGATAGAAACGACTTAAAATCTCGTTTGCAAAAAATGTAGGCTTAGTTCTAACATCTGCCACAAAGATATAGCGAGAGGTTTCAACTGTCAAAGGACTTACCACTAGCTCTTTTACACCTGCATCTAGTTGCTGTTGAATTTCATAATCACGCTCCACCATATCCTGTTTTACCTTTAAAAGTCCGCCTAAGGCATTCTCTCCTGTAACTAGAATATAGACAAAGCATAGAGTGTATAAAGATACTGTCAATGTTCTTGGCATTACCTTTATATCTTCTTTCTTTAAAATAAAGTAAACACCTAATACACAAGCAATCAAAGCACAAGTAAATGGAGTTGCGGTTCTTGCAGGGAAATTAGGAGAAAAAATCATAATTGCCAATGATGCAAATCCAAAGATAAAGAGGTAAAGCACTCCTATAAAATCATTTTTATATTCAGCAAATTTATCTTTTGAAAAGAATTTCTTTTTATAGGCAATAAAGAGTAAATAAACAAGTGACAGAATTAAAGGTAATTCCTCTAACAAGGTTAAGAAGAAAATATCCAATGTCACTGCTAAATGGGAGAAGTAATTAAAGCTACCAGTTGTTTCCATCATCTCAAGACGAGCATTGTTACCTGGAGACAATACTAAAACTAAGAAGCCTATACAAGTACCAACAAAACCTGTGAGATGCCAGAAAGATAACTTCTTTACCCTATAAAGATATAGACATAACAGGAAGTTAGCAGCACAGATAGCAAAGCCTGTGTTCTCATTACACCAGCCTGCAATGATTCCTAACAGAAACATCATAATTGCAAAAGGTACTGACTTTTTACAATTATCCGCATTTATTGAAAATCTATATGGCAAAAGGAATGCCAAAATGAAGGTGGTTGTATACAGATAGTTACATGAGGTAACTAACATAAAGATAACTTCACCATAGGCTCTAAGACATAACCATAAAGCTACAGTTATGAACAGTACAGGCAGAATTAAAAGCTTAAATGGATTTACTCTTTTGCCTTTAGCTTGAACATAGATTAAGTAGATCAAAACTAAATAACAAAGACCAGCACCTACAGCTGACACATATTTACCGACCCATAATAACAGCTGAGCTAATACATGTGGAGGGGTTCTACCACCCCAGGTAAAGTAGTGACGGTATTGAGATACTACAATGTCGCTAAACGATGACACAAGATCTTGAGTGCCTTCAATCATCATGTAACGGTAATCATTAGAAAAATATGGGATTATGTAAGCACAGGCTGTGATAAACACAAACCAAGCTAATAGATAAATAGGACTTTTTAGGTATTTCATTTTCAGTCTAATATTGTGCCAATTTGCAGAATTTAATCTATCTAACATAAGTAACATCAGTCGTTCTTCTTAAAGAAAGACAGCGTGTTTTTACTACGATAGATTTTAGCTAACACACAAATGATGTAAAATTGTGTGTAGTATAACGCAACTTGTTATTTATTATCACCTTGTATTATCAAGATGATTCATCTTGTCATTCTTACTGATAGTATCGTGTGACATTTGATAGATCATGTAATTCAATATATTGCTAAAAAATAGATATTGAAGACAGTTCAGGCAAAAAAAACATAAAAGCAAACAACAATGCAGTTAAAAGATCTTATAAAGGGTGGCATCAATGCAACCTTTTCTAATACCGTAAAATCAATTGGTAATTTAAATTCTACAGGTTTGACAGGAGCCATAGCTGCTATTTATGAGCAAGCTACACACGATTGTACATCTTGTCCTATATTAGTAATTTGTGCCGATAGCTTTGATGCTCAAAGCTTAAGAACCAATTTAAAGGCTCTACTTCCTAAAACTGACATTGAATATTTCTCAGATTGGGAAACCTTGCCATATGATACTTTATCCCCTCATCAGGATATTGTCTCTTCACGAATAAAGCTCTTAGCTGCAATGCCTGAGATGTCAGATGGTATTGTCATTACTACTGTACAAGCTCTAATGCCTAGAATTGCTCCTGTGTCTTTTATAAAAAAGCAAAGCTTTTCTATAAAAGTTGGTGATAAACGTGACATCACCATGATGAAAAAAGATCTTATAACTCATGGTTACCTCCTTGTAGAGCAAGTACTCTCTCCAGGTGAATTCGCTGTACGTGGTTCTATTGTCGATATCTATCCTATGGGTTCTAAGACACCATACAGAATTGATTTCTTTGATGATGAAGTTGATAGCTTGAGAATTTTTGACGTCGACTCCCAAAGATCATTAGAAAAGATTAATTCTGTTTCAATGTTACCAGCTCATGAATTTCCTCTAGATGAGTCTGGTATCAGTCTGTTTAGAAGTAATTATAGAGATGCCTTTGTAGGAGCAAATCTTACTAATCATCCTATCTATCAGGCTATCTCAAAAGGTGCAATTCCAGCAGGAATTGAATACTATCTACCACTGTTCTTTAGTGAAGTAGAACCCGTATTTAACTACTTAAATGAAAAGTTCAAAATCATAACTGTAGATGATGTAACTAAAGCTTGTGGCGATTTCGATGTGGATGTTCATAAAAGAGCTTTAGAGTACGCTGGTAACTCAGATCACCCTACGCTTCCTGCTCAAAAAGTTTTTTTAACTCCTAAAGAATTTACTGATAACTTAAAAAAGTTTGAAAGAATTTCTTTATACAAAAATCCTTTTGCTGAAGATTCAGTCTCAAAACGTGGCTTTTACAATACTGATTTTGAAAAGGTACCAGAGATTGCTTTTAACCATCAGGAAAAAGAATCATCAAGAGCTTTTGTAGCCTTTACTGATGAGAAAATCAGTCACGGTTACAGAATTTTAATCTGTGCCCTCTCTGAAGGTAGACGACAGTCCTTAAGAGAGATTATGCCTCAAGTTTTAGTTGATAAATTTGGCATGAAAGCTGCTTCATCTTTTGAGGACTTTTTAAACGAAAAAGCACCTCTGATGATGACTATTGCTCCTTTTGATGAAGGTATTATTCTTCCATCATCAAAACTGTGTGTCTTAACAGAAAGTGAGCTTTTAGGCTTTAAAGTTGTAAAACAAAGAAGAGCTTCCTATAAATCGCAGCTCTCTCAGGATACCATCATCCGCAACCTCTCATCTTTAAAAGAAGGTCAAGTCGTAGTTCACATTGACCATGGTATCGGTCGTTATCGTGGACTTAAGATCTTGGATATTGGTGGCATCAAAGGTGAATTCTTAACCATCGAATACCAAAATGGAGATATGCTCAATATCCCTATTACAGCTTTATCAAAGGTCGCAAGATACTCTGGCTCTGAGAATCCTCCTTTATCACGATTAGGTAATGACACTTGGTCTAAAAAGAAAGCTAAAGCAGTACAAAAGGTAACAGATGTTGCAGCTCAGCTTTTAGATCTTTATGCTCGCCGTGAAGCTGTCGCAGGTACTGCATTTAAAGTTGATGAAAAAGCTTTGGATGAATTTGCTTCAGGATTTGGCTATCAGGAAACTCCTGATCAGATGGCTGCCATTAACAACACTATTAACGATCTGTCAAAAGAACAGCCAATGGACAGATTAGTTTGCGGTGATGTAGGTTTTGGTAAAACCGAGGTTGCCCTGCGTGCAGCTTTTGTGGTGTCATCAGCAGGTTCTCAGGTTGCAGTTCTAGTACCTACTACAATTCTAGCAGAGCAACATTATCAAAACTTTAAAGACAGATTTGCAGGTACTGCAATCAATGTTGAACTTCTATCTCGTTTTAAAACTGTAAAACAACAAAACGAGGTAATAAAAGAGATAGAAAAAGGTAGTGTTGATATCATCATCGGTACACATAAACTCTTATCAAAAGACATTAAATTTAAAAAGCTAGGTCTTATCATTGTCGATGAGGAACATCGCTTTGGTGTAAAACAAAAAGAGCGCTTAAAGGAAATTAGAGCTCAGGTTGATTTGCTGACTCTTACAGCAACTCCTATTCCACGTACTTTGAACATGGCTATGGAAGGAATGAGAGAGCTCTCTATCATTGCAACTCCACCAGAGCACAGACTTGCAGTTAAAACCTTTGTAACAGAAAAATCTGATGCCTTAACCCGTGAAGCTATCATGCGTGAATTGCGTCGTGGCGGTCAGGTCTACTACCTGCATAATGATGTTGCAACCATAAATCAAAGAGCAGAGCAATTAGCAAAACTTGTTCCTGAAGCTAAAATTGGCATAGGTCACGGACAACTTAACGAACGTGATCTGCAAAAGGTGATGAGAGACTTCTATCACCAAAGATTTAACCTTTTAGTTTGCTCTACTATTGTTGAAAATGGTCTTGATGTGCCTACAGCTAATACCATAATCATCGATAGAGCTGATCTTTTAGGTTTAGCCCAGTTACACCAAATCAGAGGTCGTGTAGGACGTTCTCATCACCAAGCTTATGCATACCTCTTTACTCCTCCTAAACAGCTGTTATCAAAAGATGCTAAATTAAGACTTGATGCTATTTCTTCATTAGAAGAGTTAGGTGCTGGCTTCGTTCTTGCTACCCACGATATGGAAATTAGAGGTGCAGGTGAGCTTTTAGGTGAAGAACAGTCAGGTCAGATTGAATCTGTAGGTTTCTCACTCTACTCTGAGATGTTAGAAGCTGCGGTTAAAGCTCTAAAAGAAGGTCACGAGCCATCACTAGCAGAGATCACTCTTAATGAATGTGAAATCGATCTGCACTTACCTTGCCTGTTACCTACAGATTATATTGCTGATGTGAATACCAGATTGTCTTTATACAAACGTATTTCATCATGTAAAACAGCGGATCAGTTTGAAGATCTTAAAGTTGAACTAATTGATAGATTTGGTTTCCTGCCTGATGCTACTAAAAACCTCTTTGAGATATCATCTTTAAAGGTTTTAGCAACCGATCTTGGAATCAAAAGGATCAATGGCGATGCTAAAGGAGGCATCATTGAGTTAAATCAGAATCATAAGATCTCTAATGACTATCTGATAAGACTCATGACTACCTGTAAACATAATGAATACAGAATCACAGGTCCTAGCTCATTAAGGTACAACGTACCTGAAAGTGAGTCTAGATCACGTCTTGAGATCTTAAAACAGTTGCTACAGGCATTTGCCGCAAATAGTTCACTTGCTAAATAAAGTATGCTCTAGAACAGAAAATACGTTACGTGAGAGAACAATGAAACTTTTACAAATTGCTGTAAAGTGCATCTTTATTCAAAGCCAATAACATGATTGAGAAACTTGTAAGGGAAATAAAAGCGGAGAGACATTTTTGCTTAAACAAAACAAAACGCCTTCTATATTTCAAGAAAGCGTTCTCTCATGAATATCCCCTAGTTCTGAGTTTAGAGGATATTCAATTTAGTTTAAGTACTTTAATTAGATGTACTTGAACTTAATCTCAGCAATCTTCTTTGACCACTGCTCAGGTCCAATCTTATGGATTGAGTTACCTTCACTGTCAACCGCAACGGTAACAGGCATATCAACAACCTTGTACTCACGGATAGCTTCCATGCCAAGATCTTCGAATGCTAGTACTTTAGCAGACTTAATTGCCTTAGATACCAAGTAAGCAGCACCACCGGTTGCCATTAAGTAAGCAGCCTTGTGCTTCTTAATTGAAGCGATAGCCTCAGGACCACGCTCTGACTTACCAATCATTCCGTATAGACCTGTCTGTGAAAGCATGGTTTCAACGAACTTATCCATACGAGTTGAAGTGGTAGGACCTGCAGGGCCCACAACTTCATTACCTACAGCAGGTACTGGTCCTACGTAGTAGATGAACTTCTTGTGGAAATCAACACCTTCAGGTAGAGACTTACCCTGAGCGATTAAGTCACATACTCTCTTATGAGCAGCATCACGACCTGTTAAGATAGTACCTGATAATAATAAGGTCTCGCCCATCTTCCATGAAGCAATCTCTTCTTTAGTGATAGTATCAAGATTTACTCTCTTAACATTGGCACTTGCACCACCGATTTCGATATCTGGGTAGTCATCTAATGATGGAGGAGTGAAGGTTGCTGGACCTGTACCATCTAACTCAAAATCAATGTGACGAGTTGCAGCACAGTTAGGAATAATTGTAGTAGCCTTTGATACTGCGTGGCATGGGTAGGTCTTAACCTTAACATCAAGAACAGTGGTAATACCACCTAAGCCCTGGGCACCAATACCTAACTTGTTGATCTTGTCATAAAGCTCAAGTCTTAACTCTTCTTCAGCGTTCTTAGGTCCGCGAGCAATTAACTCCTGGATATCGATAGGATCATTTAAAGCTTCTTTAGCTAAAATTGCAGACTTCTCAGGAGTACCGCCAACGCCGATACCAATAATTCCAGGAGGACACCAACCAGCGCCCATTAGAGGGATCTGGCTTAATACGTAATCAACTACGCTGTCTGATGGGTTTAACATTCTCATGTGGGTCTTGTTCTCAGATCCACCACCCTTTGATGCAATAGCTACTTCTACCTTATTACCATGAACCATCTCAATGTGAACTACAGTAGGAGTATTGTCTTTGGTGTTAATTCTCTTTCCTAATGGATCCATTAGGATTGACTTACGTAGAGGGTTTGTTGGGAAAGCATATGCTCTTCTAGTACCCTCATCTACCATTTCCTGAATAGTCATGTCGCCTTCAAAGCGAACATCCATACCGATCTTAACGAAACAGGTAACAGCACCTGTATCTTGGCACAATGGACGGTGTCCGATTGCACACATTTTTGAATTTACTAAGATCTGTGCGATTGCGTTCTTTGCTGATGGATTCTGCTCAATTTCATAGGCATGTTTCATAGCCTTTAAGAAATCTTTTGGATGATAATAAGAAATGAACTGAATCGCATCACAGACAGACTCAATGAAGTCAGCTGTCTTAATCAATGTTGTCATAGATGGTACTTTCCTTGTTCAGTGAACCGTTGTAATCAATTGTTTATTTGACTACAGCTGTCTGCAACTGCCGATTTTAATTTCTACTATGTTTTAGCAGAGGCGGTTCGTTACCGCTAAAATAAAGTTGTAATTTGTATACAACAGCAGGAATTATAGCATAATTAGTCTGTATAAAAGTGACATCGCAAACGATTTAACAAAGCCTTGCAAACTAAATTTCAACATCAAGTAGTCACATCTCGACCTCAAAATGACGCTCAAAATGTCATAAATAACTGTAGAGACAAAAAAGTTACCTATAAATTTGAGTAACTTTACGATTTTGTTCAAAAAAATTACCCATAAACTTAAGTAATTGTCTTGTATACCGTTATAATAACGAGAATGTTTCGGTTTTGAGAAGCGATTATGTTTATTACAATAGCTGTTATATTTGTTCTTCTAGCAAGTTTTCTTTTAATCATTGTGAATATGTACAGTGATTATGTTGCCCGCCGTGAGCAGGATGCTAGACTTATCTCTACTAGAGCAAGAAACATCATCACCGAATGTGAAGAACTGCTTTTAAACCAAGCTCAAGTTGCATTTTCCAAAACACTAGTTTTAGTTCTTCACTACAGAATTATCAGAGCTTTAAGAAAAAGAGCAATTGATCCTAAAACCCGTGATGAGGTAAAAGACAGAATTGCTAACGAAGAAAAGATCATTGCCGAGCTAAAAACCAATTACAAAGAATTAAGTACTTTTAAGGCCCCTGAAAATGATGCTATGGCTATTGCTCAACTTCGTGTTATCAGAAGATTACGTAGCATCTTAAAGTCAGAGATGACCTCAGGTATTCCTTTAAATCCATCTCAATTAAATAAAGAAGATCGTCGTCTGTACATTCTGGTGCTAAAAGTTAACATTTCAAACTTAATTCAGAAAGTTTTCGAAATGAAAAGACTACGTCAAATAGGTTCTTGCAGACAGCTTATTGATAAAGGTTTAAGTGTTATCAAAGCTTCTGGTGTAAAAGACGGTTGGCTTACTGAAAAAGAAGATCTTCTAACAAACCTTTTAAATGGCATCAATGCTGAAACTAAGATTAAAGATCCTGCTAAGAAAGAAAAGGCTGACGCTGATGGTCAGAGTTTAGCCGATAAGAGCGATCTTGATGAAATCTTTGGTGATAAGAAGAAGTGGTAATAACTACTTCAATCCATCTTCAAGAATACGGTGAAAACTAATTCACCGTTTTTAGTCTTATTAAACTTTTTCTAAAGCAACAATCTCACAAACAGGAGTATCAGTCTTTTCTCTACTCTTAGAATTATTCTCTAAAACTAAAGCTACTGGTATTACAGTCTTATCTGTAAGACGTCTTGTGTACTTGTTCTTTATGATTTGCTCTTTAGCTTCAGTAAGTTTTGTTGCAATGTCTTTACTGTTATCTGTTACCTTTAATTCAAAGACATACAGGTAGTCACCAGCTTCGGCTGTAATATCTGCTCTACCACAAGAGCCCATTACCTCTGTTGAGGCTGATACATTAAAGGTTAGCATGGCTAGCTTTAGTACATCTCTAAAACATGCTTCATTAAACTTCTTTACGGTTTCATACGAAAGCTCATTGATAAAGCAATTTAAGGTATCCTTTAACTTGTCTAAGTTATTTTCACAAAGAACATCATAAAGTGATGTAGTAAACTTTTCCTGAACATCATTGTTGTTAGTTAAAAGCCTTAACATGATTTCAGAATATGCCCGTTTTACTTCAAGGTTAGGTATTCCTATCTGAAGTATTTTTCTGTTTACACCTTTGATACAGAAATATCCTGCCTGATACAGAATGGCAAAGAGGTCAATTTTTGCAATATTATCTATTGTTGGATACAGTTTACTGCTTACTTTGTCCACTGTTGAATCAATTTGCAGCAATGACTGTAATTCATCAGCATTGTATTTTTCTAAACCTTGCTTTAGATAATTAACTAAGAACGTTGGTGTTGAACCACCTGATACTACCCAGTATGGAATAAAACCTCTATGTGGTGATTTTAAGAAATTTAATATTGACCAAGGATTGTAGACATGGTGCATACAATCTTCATCAAAACTGTAGCCATCATAGTTTCGCTTTAGTTCTTCAACAACTTTTTCATGTGTATAACGTTCTGTTGGGAACTTCTTATTTAAAGTCACTACAACATTATCAATATACTCACTAAAGTACTTTTCTAACTCTTCACTGGTATAACCTAATAAAGCACCGTATCTGAGATCTAAAGTTAAATCTTTTAAATTATTAAATGCAGAGAATATTGAGGTATGTAAGTAGTAAGTTACACCTGTGATAAAGATGAAACGGAATTTTCCGTCACATGATTTAACAGTTAAATAGAAGTTAGATAAGATCTTGCGTCTATCTTCAAATTCATTGCTAACATTTAAGACAGCTGTTAAAGGTGCATCATATTCATCTACAAGCAATACCACTTCACTTTCTGTATCTAGTGTCTTTTTTAGCAATTTAGCCGGACTATCTATATTTTCTTTTGTAGGCTCAATACCTGCTTCTTCAAGTGAAAGCTTAAAGGCATCCATAAATTCTTTATTAAAAGAACTGTTTGAAGGAACCTCTCTGAATGTAGAAAAATCTAAATGGATAACCTTATATGTTTTGTCTTTCCATAAAGGTTCAATCTCTAAACCTTTAAACCTCTCTGTTCCATGAGCAAAGAGTTCATGGAAGGTATTGATAAGAGTTGACTTACCAAAGCGTCTTGGACGTGAAATGAAATATGGGCCTTTTTCATCTTTTGCAATTTGGCAAATTAAAGCTGTCTTATCTACATATACTCTATTATTGTCAATAAGATCTCTAAAATTGCATGAATTTGGCAGTAGCTTTGTAAATTTCATGTCATCGTTCTAAAAACTTTCTGATCTTTAATCTAAAGTATAGCATCTATTGAAACATTAACCTTATGTTAAATAGGGAAATAGTATGTTATCAAATTCGTTAGTAAAAATTCCCAGCAGGGATTTAACCGTCGAGAATTTTCATACTTTGGCGTTAAAAGCACAAAGTATGAAATTCTGAGCTTGACTTATCAATCAGAACTACTCGCTACATCATGCGTTCATTGTTTACATAAACTTCTGAATCTACAATCTTAATCTCTGAGCTGTACTCCTTATCCTTTTTTACAAAGAACATGGTCTGACCAGGATCTTCATTTGTTGTAACGTTGATATTTCCGTTAACCACAGGAACTGATTCATCTTCTGAGGATTTAAAATCAAGTTTGCCAGAAGCTTTAATAGGAAGTTTCTTTTTATCATATAATCCGATTAAAGAGCCAATCTTGTCATCAATTACGCCTTCAAATTTATCAATGTCGATGCCTTTTATATTTGGAATTGAGTTTGGAAGTCCGGTTACAGCTCCTGTATACAGGCTACTTAGAGCATCAGCTGTAATACCTCTTACAGTAATAACTGCATCATAATCCTTTATATAATCAAGATTATCGCCTTTGGCTTTAAACTTAAGATCAAAGGTACCATCATCTTTTTGATTTTTAGCTTCTAATGATGCTTTTAAGCTATCAGATTTAAAACCAATAGTCTTCACACCTTTAGTTGATAGTTCCATTTCATCAAACTTCTTTAGAGCGCCGATTCCTGTAAACTTGGTCTTGTACTTTAGAGAATCGACTTTTCCAATAAAGTCTAGATTGATACTGTTAAATTCAGATGACAAATCAACGTTCTCATCTTTATCAAACTCTGCTTTAACCGATGCGGAAATAGGATTTATTGATCTGTCAAGATATCTTCCATCAAGCTTTAGCTTTAAAGTTGCACTTTGACTTAAAGCACTAATTTTTAACTTTGCAGAGCTCTTTAAAGTATTTCCATCAAGAGATAAAAGCTTTTGTCTTGATAAATAGTTGTTGATATCTTTTGTATCAAAAGATATCTCTGCATTTAAAAATCCATGCTCAATCTTTACTGGAACCGAAAAGTTAACATATGGTGGATATGAAAGTGTAAGTGTGCCCTTTTGTGAGAAAAAGCCCTTATCCTCAACATTAAAATGAGCAACAGAGGCAATTTCCTGAGGGGGATTCTCGCCTTGGCTTGAGATGTCATTAATCTTTTCAATCTCATTATCTACAGCTGATTTTGTAAAATAAACACCGCTAGCATATACAACTGCTGCTACAGCTACAGCACATGAACTTACAATACCAATTGTTTTCTTTTTCATGACAAAATTCCTTCAAAAGTATTTTTTATCAAGTTAGCACAAATATAACTTAAAAAAGCAAAGTAAGATCAAAAAGTTCATTTCATTCGCTCTTAAACTTGTAAAATTTATTTTGCATTTGCCATAGTTTTGAGATTACCTCTTAAATTTTGATTTCAATAAGCACCAACAAAAACGCCAGGAACAAGTCCTGGCACCAATATCTTCAATCAAAAAGGATCTAAAACTTAGTTTTGACCTTTAATAGCCTTTCTTCCTAAGAAAACGCAATCGTCACCTAATTCTTCTTCGATTCTGATTAACTGATTGTATTTAGCAATACGATCAGAACGGCTCATAGAACCTGTCTTAATTTGACCGCATGAAGTACCAACAGCAAGATCAGCAATCGTAGTATCTTCAGTTTCACCTGATCTGTGTGATACCACAGCAGTGTAGCCAGCATCATGAGCCATCTTAATAGCATTTAATGTTTCAGTTAAAGAACCAATCTGGTTGAATTTAATTAAGATTGAGTTTGCAATACCCTTTTTAATACCTTCAGCTAAGATCTTGGTGTTAGTTACGAACAAATCATCACCAACTAACTGAACATGTGAACCTAACTTTTCAGTCTGGTATTTAAAGCCATCCCAATCAGACTCATTCTGACCATCTTCAATTGATACAATTGGGTACTCTTTTACTAGATTAGCTAGGTAATCAGTAAACTCATGAGAGGTAAATGACTTACCTTCACATTTTAACTCATATAGACCTTTTTGACTGTTATAGAACTCTGATGAAGCACAGTCCATAGCTAAAGTTACATCTTTACCAAACTCATATCCTGCTTTTTCAACAGCCTCTTTGATGCAGGCGAAAGCTTCAGCATTAGACTTTAAGTTAGGAGCAAAACCGCCCTCATCGCCAACACCTGTTGATAAACCTTTATTCTTTAATACTGATGCCAGAGCATGGAATACCTCAGCACCAATGCGTAATGCTTCACGGATATTCTTGCCACCTACAGGCTGGATCATAAACTCCTGAATATCGACATTATTATCTGCATGCTTGCCTCCATTTAGAATGTTCATCATTGGCAGTGGCATTACATACTTACCCTTATGGCCGTATAGTTCACCGATATATTTATATAGAGGAACCTTGCGAGAAGCTGCCTCAGCCTTAGCTACTGCTAAAGATACTGCTAAGATAGCATTTGCACCTAACTTATCTTTATTCTCAGTACCATCTAGCTCGATCATGATCTTATCAATACCGGACTGATCGCAAGAGCATTTGCCTACAATAGCCTTTGCTATTGGACCATTTACATTAGCAACAGCTTTTAATACACCTTTACCACCAAAGCGTGATTTATCGCCGTCTCTTAACTCTAAAGCTTCTCTAGAACCTGTAGATGCGCCAGATGGAGCTGCAGCGCGGCCAAAAGAACCATCTTCTAAATAAACCTCAGCTTCTACAGTTGGATTACCACGTGAATCGATAATTTCACGACCGATAACTTTAACTATTTTTGACATGATTTCCTCTTAGCTAAAAAATCTTAATTACGAACACATAGTTATTGTACAGATATGGTTAGTTACATGCAACTATAATTAGCTTTAGCTAATAAATTTTATTAAAAGATACAAATTGTCAGCTAAGACAAATACTCAACTGATTTACTGCCTTTTCTCAGGATGGTTCTTTAGATGAGGATTCAATTATTCTAGTATTTTTTAAGAGCTAAAATAGAGTGGATAATAGTTTTGCAACAAGAAGTAAGGTCATCTTATAACTGCTTTTTTAGCAATATTTTGCAAGATAAACCTTACTTACTACACTTAACTTTTGAACTAAATGGTTAGTTAGTTGTTTGGTTATTTGGTTAGTTAATTAGATAAAATGGTACTCTTTTGCTTGAGAGGTTTCCCAGACTTTCTTTAAATCGTCAGGGATTGACAGGTTCAAACCTAACTCTCTGTATGGACCTATATTATGAAAGTCTGAACCTAATGAGGCTAAGAAATCATACTTCTTGCAAAGTTCACACAAATACTCATGATCTGCAGGCTTCTGCTGAGATGAAGCGACCTCAATTCCTAAACCACCGCAATCTTTAAAATATTCCATTAACGATCTTAATTTGGTGTTGGTAAGTGAATAGCGTTTTGGATGGGCTAACACAGGAATACCACCTGACTTTAAGATAGCATCTACAGCTACACTAATATCAGGCCAATTAGTCTTTACATAACAGCATTTACCTTTTTTAAGATAATATTCAAAGGCATCTTCATTGGTCTGAGCTCTGCCCATCTCAACGATGTAGCGAGCATAGTTGCCACGTGTAATTGAGGCACCTTCCCCCGCTCTTTTTACGCATTCGTTATACGAATCAGTAAATCCCTGCTTATCTAATTTGTCACCAATTTCCTGAGCTCTTTGAATACGTAAGACTCTTTGACCTTTTAGATATTCTTGAAGTGCTGGTGCATCTTTATCGATAAATAAGGCAGCCACATGGATCTGCTCGTTATTCCATGTTGTTGACAGCTCAGCTCCAGGAATTAACTCAAGCTTACCTTCTGCTTCCTTTTTAGCCCTATCTATTCCTAAAACACAGTCATGATCAGTTAAGGCTAAATGAGTAAGGCCTCTTGAGATTGCTCTTTGTACTAAAGCTTCTGGAGTAAAAGCACCATCTGAAGCTGTTGAATGTGAATGTAAATCAATCTTTGAAAAAATGGCAGGCATTTTATTCTCCGTTTATCAATTCTAATTCTTCCCAACGAGCATAGAGCTTGTCTAACTCTTCTTGAGCCTTGTTTCTCTTGTTGGTAACTTCAATAGATTTTTCAGGACCATCAGCAAATAAGGCTGGATCTGACAGTTGCTCATCTAATAGGGCAATATCAGCTTCTAACTTTTCAACTTTATTTGGTAGTTCTTTTAGCTCATGCTTTTGGGTAAAAGTAAGACCTTTTTTCTTTTTAGAATTATCTGTTTTTTCTGTTCCAGTTCTTGATGGCTGTTCAGAATTTTTAATATCTTTTTGAGAATTGTCCTTTGTTTGACACTCTACATTTTTAGAAATTCTCTCATAATAAGCTAACACATCAGACCAACCACCAATTACAGACTCAATGTGACCTTTACCGTCAAAGACCCAAGTCTCAGTTGCAACCTTATCGATAAAAGCTCTGTCGTGGCTGATAATGATAACAGTACCGTTATATGTTGATACAAGATCTTCTAATAAATCTAAGGTTTCTAAATCAAGATCATTAGTAGGCTCATCCATGATGAGAACATTTGAGCTTTTAGCAAAAAGGCGTGCTAAAAGCAGTCGGTTCTTCTCACCTCCTGATAAAACTTTTACTGGAGAACGGGCTCTTCGACCAGAGAACAGGAAGTTAGCTAGATAAGAGATCACATGCTTATTCTTACCGTTGATACATACTTCGGTGTGACCATCGGCGACATTATCTGCTACAGACTTTTCAAGATCAAGACCTTCATGGTACTGATCAAAATACTGAATTTCTACGTTAACACCTGTTCTTACTTTGCCTGATTTTGGTTTTATCTGACCTAAAAGAGCTTTAATTAAAGTAGTTTTACCAGCAGCATTTGGTCCTGTAATACCAATTCTGTCACCACGCATTACGGTAGCACTAAAGTCTTTGATAACGGACTTCTCTCCAAAAGAGATATTAAGATCTTTAATTTCAAAAACTAAGTTACCGCTTCTTTGCGCAGAATTTGCCTCCATAATGACGTTGCCCATTCTGTCACGTCTATTTGCTCTTATTTTTCTGCGCTCTTCAAGATCTTTTACTCTGCCTTCATTACGAGCAAGACGAGCCTTAACGCCGCGTCTGATCCAAGCCTCCTCTTGAGCTAAGATCTTGTCAAATTCAGCATTAGCTAATTCTTCTTTGCGTAATCGCTCATCACGAAGTTCAATATAGCGATTAAATGAACCTGGATAGGAATAGAGCTTGCCTCTATCTAACTCGACTATCCTTGTAGCGCAGTTATTGGCAAAGAACCTGTCATGGGTTACAAAAACCAGGGTTCCGTTAAAGTTTTTCAGCTCTTGTTCAAACCAGGCAATAGATTCAATATCTAGGTGGTTGGTAGGCTCATCTAAAAGTAGCAATTGTGGCTCAGAAGCCAATGCTGCAGCCAGCGCCACCTTACGGCGGTTACCACCTGAAAGGGATTTTAATTCAAGCTCAGGAGCTAAACCTATTCTGTTTAGGATCTTACGTACAACGGCGTCTTTAACCCAACCATCATGTGATTCAATAAAAGCAGAAAGCTCCAGTTGCTCATGAGGATCTTCTGATAAAGAGAACTTTGATAAAGCTTCACCTACAACAGGTACACCGCTAGCTGCAAGTGAATAAGCAGTACCGTGTTCGTATGAAGGAGGATCCTGACATAAAGTTGCTATCTTAAGACCTGACTGAATAATAATTCTTCCAGAATCTAACTCTCTTTTACCCTGAATCAAACTTAACAGAGTTGACTTACCAGTACCGTTACGACCTACAAGACATATTCTTTCATTCTCTTCAATTGAAAGATTAGCACCTTCTAAAAGTTTGTCAGCTCCGTTGTTTAAATAAGCATCAATAATGGATACAAGACTCATTACAGATCCTTAATTCCATCAGGTCCAAACACACGTGGCTTGTGAGAAGGTGTTCTAGGTTTACCTTTTGAAAAGCCATCTTTTCCTTTAGAATAAGATGACTTACCTCTGGAGTAGCCATTATCATAAGTTCGTCTTTCATTAAATGATGAATTGTCTTCATCACGTCTGAATGGCTTATGGGAAAACTCTCCAGGACGCTTTGTAAATTTATCCTGTTTTTCGTGTCTGTAAGTAGAGTGACTCTCTTTGGCCTCGCCCCAAACCTTATTTACACCAGTATTTATACTATATGTAGCGGTGTCTGAGCTATTAGATGTTCTTGAAGAGTAAGCTCTTGAATTTCTATAAGAGCTTCTGTCACCATTTCTTGAGTTTCTATCCTGAGAATAGTGATTTGAATCAGAATACTCATGATAAGTATTTTCTTTTACATCTAAAGCTTTCTGCCACTTAGGAGCTGCTTTTAATGTTGTCATAGGCTCAGGTGTTTTTACCATATTAGCCTTAGTGAATTTCAAACGGTAACAGGTATGAATTTTTTTATCTCGAGCAAAGTCACGAGGGAGAGTTGACTCAGAGATATTCTCAATTTCAAAACCGTAATCTTTAATAGATTCATCGATTACAAAACCTCTGAAGTTGGTGCAGAATATCACCTCACCACCATCTTTTAGATGTCTTGTGAGATTTGAAAGTAACGCTACCTGATCACGTTTTACATCAAAGCTTGTTTCCATACGCTTTGAGTTTGAGAAGGTAGGAGGATCTATATAGATAAGATCAAACAAAAGACCTTGATCTTGAGATAACCAAGCAAGACAGTCTGCCTGAATGAATTGAGCCTTATCTGTTGCTAAATGGTTTAGCTTAAAGTTCTCCATACCCCATTCAAGGTAAGTTCTGCTCATATCAACAGATACAGTTGATTTTGCACCACCTAAGGCAGCTGCAACTGAGGCTGAACAGGTATAAGAGAACAGATTTAAAAAGTCTTTGTCTTTTGCTTCTTTTCTAATTAAATCTCTGATGAGTCTTCCATCTAAGAAAAGACCTGTATCAAGGTAATCATAGAGATTTACTCTAAACAGAGCATTGTTCTCATTGACAGTCATGAACTCATTTTTAAGTTCTTTAGCTTTTTCGTACTGATTGTCGCCCTTTTGAACTTCACGGCTCTTTAAGATAACCTTATCACCAGTAACACCTGCAATCTCCACTGTCGCACTTAGCATGTCTAATTCATGACGCTTTGCTACACGAGGATTTACCTTAGCTGGAGCTTTGTATGCCTGGATTACATAGTAACCATCGTAGTAATCAATTGCAGCAGAATACTCAGGGACATCAGCATCATACACACGGTAAGCATTGGTATTTACATTCTTTGCCCACTTACGCATGTAAGTTAAGTTTTTCTTTAAGCGGTTAGCAAAGTCTGTTGCAATCTTAATGTTCTGCTCTTCTTTTACGCTTAGATCTTCAGTCTCGTTAATATCAAAGACTCTTAACTGACATAAAAGCTCACCGTTGTAAAGTTTGTAAACCTTATTTGAATGCAATCTCATGCAGGAGAGTAATTCTGGAGATGAAGAGATCACTGCAGCTCTTGCGCCTTTAAAGTTCTTCTTAAAGCCAGCACCGATCTCAGTATAAAGAGCGATTAACTCATTAAAGTTACCCATTCTCTTACCGTATGGAGGGTTTGTTACAATGGTAACTTTAAGATCTGAAGTAAATGGATTATAAAGATTCTGTACAGGACAGTGATATACCTTAACTAAATTCGAAAAACCAGCCTTTGCAGCATTTTCATTAGCAATATCTACAATTCTTTCATCAAGATCGAAACCTACAATCTCAACCTTTCTTTCAAGACACTTTGCTATACCGTTTTGAGATCTGTTTTTAGCTTCTTCTAAAAGGTTATTCCAGACATCTTTATCAAACTGTTTTAAGTTAAAGAAGCCATAATGTTCTCTTCTGATACCTGGTGCTGTATCTGTAGCCACACAAGCTGCTTCAAATAATAAGGTACCTGAACCACACATAGGATCGATAAAGTTATCACCTGTATAGCCTGCTCTTTTAATCATGGCAGCAGCTAAATTCTCTTTTAGAGGAGCTGCTCCTGTACCACGGTGATATTCACGCTTTAGAAGAGCGCGACCTGAGAGATCGATTAAAATGTTTGCACTGCCCTTTTTATCTAAATGGCAGTTAATTAAAACATCAGGATTTTCTCTATCAACATCAGGTCTTCCACCTTGAGTTGTCTGTAATCTGTCGCAGATAGCGTCCTTTACTTTTAAAGCACCATACTGAGTGTTTCTGATTTCATCATTGGTACCTGTGAAGGAAACTGCGATGGTATTGCTCTTATCAAAATACTTTTCCCAAGCTACACCATTAGCACCGATATAAAGTTCAGTGTCAGTTTCACAGTAGAACTCTGACATCTCAAGTAAAATTCTTGAAGCAAAGCGAGACCAAAGACATGCTTTCATACCAAAAGCAAAGTCGCCTTTAAAAGATACACCAGCTACAGTTTCTTTAGCGCTTTGTGCTCCAAGTTGATTTAATTCGTTTAATAAAAGAGTTTCTAAACCTTTAGGACAGGTTGCAAAGAATGATAATGCCATGAATTATAAGCTCCAAGTTTATGGCGATATTATACTTTAAACACCTGTACTTTAAACGCATTAAATCCTCAGATATTCAATAAATTTCTCTAAAAGAATTGAGGAAAAATAAAGTGAAAACTTACTAAAACAAGCAAGAACCCTATGTTGTACTTAGTAAATTTTTTCATGTAGTAAAGAGGAGTTGCGCCTTCAGTCTTAATATAGAACTTAAAGGTAATTAGACTTGCCATTGATGCAATGATAGTACCTAAGCCACCTACATTCACACCGATTAAAAGCATATTTGGATCTTTTGCAAAATTAGATAGCATTACAGTTGCAGGCACATTTGAAACTATTTGAGAGAGCGATACTGAAATAAAGTATTCATATTTATCAACAAAGTTCTCAGCAAAGCTTTTAACAGTTTCAATTTGACACACATTGTTCACAAAGATAAACAAGAAAACAAAGAGTAGCAACAACTTGTAATCTGCCTGTTTGAACAGACTCATGTCCATTATAAGAATTGAACTAAGGACGAGAGTAGACATCAGATAAACATCCAATACTCTTAGTACACTTAAAAGACAGAGCACAAAGAGAACAGTAGTTAAAGAACACCTTTTTGAGTTAATTGAGAGTACAATCTTGCTTTCGTACTTTAAAGGCTTGGTATCAATAAAATGTGTGGTTAAGAACAGCAATACAAATGACACTAGAATGATAGGAAAAGTAACCTTTAAAAAAGACAGTAAATCATAGTTGAAGACTGTATAAATAAAGAGGTTTTGAGGATTTCCAATAGGTGTTAGTGTTGAGCCTACATTAGCTGCAATAGTCTGTAATGACAGAACCTTAATTAAGAGATCTTGCCTGTTTACTTTTACAAAGGCTGCAATAGCGATAGGTATAAAGATTATCAATGAAACATCATTGGTAATTAGCATGGAGATAAAAAAGTTTATAAAGATAAACAGTCTTGAGAGTGATCTTGCATTTCCTGATAGAGAACACAGCTTCATATAGACTAAAGACAAAACACCAAGCTTTTTAAAAGAAGCTACAACTAACATCAGGCATAAAAGTAATAACAGGATTTTTAAATTTAAAGCCTCAATAGTACTTGTAATTGAGAACCTGATAAAAAATGAAGTTACAAAGGCTAGTATAGCTGATGTATAAAGATCAGGATTTCTTCTTAAATATTGTAAGAGATTATAAATGGTACGATTCATACTAGTTCTTTTGTCGGATCTCTACAGAAATGTAGCTCCCTTGTTACTCAGAAAACTTTAGGTGTATGCGGATAAATTCAAACTTGCAGTATATCAAAAGATAAGCACTGATGATTGAAAATGTAAGTAAATGAGCGCAGTGGATTTAAAAATTTTAAAGTGTAGACTAAGAGCGTTACCTCTGGGGAGGACTCCCCAGAGACAACTACAGGAATTGCACCTGTTTCTCTCCTGATATCAGCTCATTGGCCGTTATAAAACTCATAACTACTTAACGACACAATGAGCAATATCTTTAGTAAGAAAGACAATATATTAAACAATAATTTCTTTGCACTTTTGGCAAGAATTGATATGAAAAACAAGACTAATACTCGCCTTCTTTAAGACCAGTAGCTTTAAAAATATCTTTAGGTGATATTCCAATCTCTTTTAAGTTTTTTGCAATAGAAAGTCTTTCTTCAGCTTTTCCTTCAACCTTTCCTTCGGCTTTTCCGTCATTGTGACCATCGGTATAACTTTTTTCCAATACGGCGCTATTGTCCCACATTTTTTTTAAACTACCTTGGTAAGCAACTTTTTCTTTTTCAGAGAATTTTGCTATTTCTGCAATTCTAAATAATCTTGTAAACACTCGTTCTTTTAAAGCAACAGGCTTATCGTTTAAAGCAGAAAGATTTTTTATTGCATGCATCCATTTTTCTTGGATAGTTTCAAGTTCATCTTCTGTTTTGGTAAATTTAGGTAATTCAAAATAATAGTAAGCCAATTTGTCATAAAATTGGCAATTTGTGACCTTGTCGTATAAAACGACTTCATGTCGATAAGGCTCACTGTCTTTTTCCAAGACAAAATTTAAAATTCCAATTGTATAAACAGCTTTTAATTGATAATCCAAAACACCTTTTGGAGCCTGATTTCTTGTTGCAAAAGAACTATAAAATATGCTTCTGTCCTTAAAATAGTTCTGAGCTGCATTTTGCATTTCAACGATGATATAAGCATCATCAGATGTTTTACAATAAACATCAAAGACAGCTTCCCTGTCAGTAACCAAATCACCTAATTGTTCCAAAGATAAATAAGACAAGTCTACAATCTTATCTTTTAAGTTCAAAAATGAATTTAAAAAGCTAATTAAAATATCTTTGTTAAGCTCCGATCCAAATAGTCTTTTAAACCCAAAATCTGTATAGGCACAGATATATTTACCTTGATCGATTGATCATAATTTAGTCCTCTATAAACTAAAGTCATCTTACATTAGAAACCGACATATTGGTGAATGTCTTACTAAAACTGATTTTAGAACAAACAAAAGTAGATTGAAGAGAAGATTCTTAACTAAAGAACAGAAACAAAAAGGGATTATTAAAATATAAAGGGGCAAGAACTGCCCCTCTTAAGATCATTCAGTTAAACAAATTACTTGTTTAAAGCCTGAGCAACCTGAACTGCGATAGCTACGGTAGCACCAACCATAGGGTTGTTACCCATACCCATGAAGCCCATCATCTCAACGTGAGCTGGAACTGATGATGAACCTGCGAACTGAGCGTCTGAGTGCATACGACCCATTGTATCAGTCATACCGTATGAAGCAGGACCAGCAGCCATGTTATCAGGGTGTAAGGTACGACCGGTACCACCACCAGAAGCTACTGAGAAGTATTTCTTACCCTGCTCGATACACTCTTTCTTGTAGGTACCTGCAACTGGGTGCTGGAAACGAGTTGGGTTAGTTGAGTTACCGGTAATAGAAACATCAACACCCTCGTGATGCATAATTGCAACACCTTCACGAACATCGTCTGCACCGAAGCAACGAACATTAGCACGCTCTGTATCTGAGTACTTAATCTCTTCTACAATCTTTAACTCAGAAGTGTAGTAATCAAACTTGGTCTTTACATAAGTGAAGCCGTTGATACGAGAAATGATCTGAGCTGCGTCTTTACCTAAACCGTTTAAGATAACGCGTAATGGGGTCTTACGTGCCTTGTTAGCGTTACGAACGATACCGATAGCGCCTTCAGCAGCAGCGAATGACTCGTGACCTGCTAAGAAGCAAAAGCACTTGGTTTCATCACGTAATAGCATACCGCCTAAGTTACCGTGACCTAAACCAACCTTACGATCCTCAGCTACAGAACCAGGAATACAGAAAGCCTGTAAACCGATACCGATAGCTTCAGCTGCATCAGCTGCAACCTTGCAATCTTTCTTTAATGCAATAGCAGCACCTACAGTGTAAGCCCACTTTGCGTTTTCGAAAGCGATACCCTGAATGTCACCAACAGTCTTGTATGGATCTAAACCATACTTAGCGCAAATCTCTTTACACTCTTCAACTGACTTAATACCGTACTGAGCTAATACACCATTGATTTTGTCAATACGACGCTCATAACTTTCAAATAATGCCATCTTTGAGTACCTCGTTATTCTTTTCTTGGATCAATATACTTAGCGGCATTATCCCACTGACCATAGTGGCCCTGGATCTTAGCAATTGCGTCTTTACCAGACATCTCTGGGTGAGCCTTTAACAGATCCATTAACTTGCCTAAGTTTACGAACTCGTAACCTACGATCTCGTCATTCTTGTTTAAAGCTACACGGGTAACATAACCTTCTGTCATCTCCAGGTAACGTGGACCCTTTGCCTTAGTAGCAAACATAGTACCAACCTGGCTACGTAGGTTCTTACCTAAGTCTTCAAGAGAAGCACCAACTGGTAAACCGCCCTCTGAGAAAGCAGTCTGAGTACGACCGTAAACGATCTGTAAGAATAGCTCACGATATGCAGTGTTGATCGCATCACAAACTAAGTCGGTGTTTAAGCCTTCTAATAAGGTCTTGCCGATTAAGATTTCTGATGCCATAGCTGCAGAGTGAGTCATACCTGAACAACCAATAGTCTCAACTAGAGCTTCCTGAATGATGCCATCTTTAACATTTAAGGTCATCTTGCAAGCGCCCTGCTGAGGAGCACACCAACCCACACCGTGAGTTAATCCGCTGATATCTGTGATTTCTTTAGCCTGAACCCATTTACCCTCTTCAGGAATTGGAGCAGGACCATGGTATGCACCCTTAGTTACAGGGCACATATTCTCTACTTCTTTAGAATAGATCATTGGTGGTACCTAATTTGTATGTGTTCATTAAATAAGATTCTTTTTAGCCTTAGCCAAAAACAGCTTGATTATAATACAAGGCTTCAATTTTTTCCAAAATTGAAAGAATAAAAATCTATTAAAATAACTCAAAATCTTAAATATAAGATTTTTATCCCGTAAGCGATTACGCCTTCTTATTTTCTCTACATTTTGGCTACCTCAAAAAAGCTCAATGTATCGAGTTTATGATTAAAATTTGCACCTTTTATGTGCATATTTACCTAAATGTAGTATCAATTGATCAATAAATACAAATCTATAGATTTTGACTGTAAAATGAACCAAATTTCTACAGAAAAGAAAGGCTTCTTGCCTTTATAAATATAAGGAAAATAACACTATGTTAGAATCTGAAAATCCAAAAGGTCCGTTTGCAAGGACTCTAAATCGAGTTCCTTTCATTCTGCAAATCGTAATTGGTCTTATCTTAGGTATCTTTGCAGCGTATGTATATCCTGATGACAAATCAGTGATCCCAACATTAGGTAACCTCTTTGTTAAAGCACTAAAAGCTGTCGCTCCTATTCTTGTATTCGTATTGGTAGCATCTGCTATTGCAAAGCATCAGTCAGGTCAGAAGACCTCTATGAAGCCTATTATTGTGCTTTATTTTGTAGGCATGTTAATTTCTGGCGGTTTAGCTTTGACCATGAGCTACATCTTCCCAAGCACCTTCACAGAATTAGCTCAGAATGCTGATGTTTCTGCTCCATCAGGAATTGGTGAGGTTTTAATTAACTTTGTTAACCAGGCTGTCGAAAACCCTGTTTCTGCATTTATCAATGGTAACTACATTGCAATCTTAATGTGGTCCATTGCCTTAGGATTAATGTTCAGAGTTGCTCACGAGAACACAAAACGCGTATTAGATGATTTAGCTGCATCCGTATCTGGTGTTATTCGTATGGTGATCCGTTTTGCTCCTATTGGTGTATTCGGCTTAGTATACTCATCATGCACCCAGGAAGGAGGTTTTGCTAACTTACTAAACTATGTACATGTTGTTGCAGTGTTAGTATCAACCTTCTTAATGGTTGCATTCATCTTCAACCCATTATTAGTATTTATCACCACTCATCAGAATCCTTACCCATTAGTGTTCAAGTGCTTAGCTAAATCAGGTGTTTGCGCATTCTTCACAAGATCATCTGCTGCTAACTTACCTGTAAACCTAGCATTATGCGAGGAGATGAAGCTTGATAAGGCTACTTACTCAATTTCTATTCCTTTAGGTTGCACTATTAACATGTCAGGTGCAGGTATCACCATCGTTATTATGACTATGGCTGCAGCTCATACTTTAGGTATTGAAATTGACTTTGCTTCAGCATTCTTAATGTGTGTAGCTTCAATTTTATGCGCATGTGGCTCTTCAGGTGTTGCTGGTGGTTCTTTAATGCTAATTCCTTTAGCTTGCTCAATCTTTGGTATTCCAAACGACATCGCAATGCAGGTTGTAGGTATTGGCTTTATTATCGGTGTAATTCAGGATTCAACTGAAACTGCACTAAACAGCTCAACAGACGTAATCTTTACAGCAGCAGCCTGCAAGAGAGCAGAAAGACTTGCTGCTAAAAAATAATTTAAAGTAGAATTTTATTTAAGAAAGCTTCAACCTTACTGGTTGGAGCTTTTTTTATGGGATTAACAAACAAACCAAGCTCTATAAATTTCTGAATATAGTCTGTAGTTATCTAAATGATGCGCAAGAAATGGAATTTGTAAGTAAATGACGGTGAGCTCTGGATCCTAAAACGTGTTGTTCGTTAGCGTATACACGCTATTGAAAATGCAATAAACAACTAAGAAGAGATCGAGTAAGCAAAATATGCTCAATTGTAAAGAAAACCCTGTCACATAAAGCACATTCGCGCTTATTATAAATGAGCATTTACGCTGTCTTTTAAAAGAATGCAGAAAAAAAAATCAAAGTCCTACCGTTAGCTCTTAACACTTTTTATTATGACATTCCTTGTTTACTTTTTATTATGACATTCCTTGTTTACTTTTTATTATGACATTCCTTGTTTAAGTTGTTAGAGCTTTTAAAACTTAAGATATACTTACTTGCACTGTCTTATTTCAGTTTTTACAGCATCAACATCAGCCTTTTCTATGATCTCATCCATTCTAAAAAAATAGCTTTGTACATTCTCACAAGTTAGCACATGTTCATGCTTTTCAATGGAATCAATCATCAGAGAATTTATCTTATCTAAATAATGAAACATGTCTTTATAATTCTTTAGATCTAATGAAAGGCCAGTGTCATCAAAGCCGTATAAAGTGCAGTTTTCTCTTTGAGAGCAAGCATCTGCTAAGTAAGTAATAAAGTTCTTAATTAAAGCAATATGTTCTTTATAGTACAAAGTTTGAAGCTTGTAATAGATTGCCGAAGAAGGTGGTATCACAAGATAAAATTCTGTGTCCTTTTTAGCATCAATAATGCTAAAAAGTTGCTGTTTTGTATACTGTTTTAGATAATCTAAACCATACAGTTTTAGTTCATTACTTTTACCGTTGGTATCAAGATAACTTTTTAGGATGTTTCTTGAAACCTCATTCCAAGAACATACTCCATTAAAGCTGTCTTTATATAATGGATCATCTATCCAAGATGCTGGTCTGTCTAAGGACTTTTGTACACCTACACACTTTTCACTTTTTGAAAAAGTCAGCAAGCATTTTACGTAGCCTGTCTTTAGATACGGAGACATAACACTTAGAGGATTGTCATCATAGATCTTCTGCCAGTTCATCGGCGCTAATTCCTGATAGAAAAGAGGAGACATTTCTAAAGAATAAATAACCTTTTTTATCTCATTGTGTTTAAAAGCATAGTCAAGGACTACCTTTCTGTCAGCCAAAGTTGAACCTGCTAACGAAATGTTTATAAATCTATCAGCACTACCGTGTTTAAATAATTTTGCAGTTGCCTCATCTGAACTGGTATTTTCAAGCATACTAGTTCCAATAATAAGCCCTTTGACATTCTTATTCTCAAGATAACCTCGAGCCTGATAACGCATACTGCCATTAAACAACTGCTCTTTATTTGAAATAATATGCATAGGATCATATAAATACATGGCAACTGTATACAAAGCAAATATGCCTATAAATAAAGACATAATAAGAGCAAAGATCTTTTTACTTGCCATGATTATCTAAATCCTCTTGTTACCTTTTATAACTGGGTAATACCTTGAATTAAAAATAAGCTTTATCTTAGAAATTAAAGTAAATAAACTCTGTATAGGTAGAACCAATTACAGCCAATGTCACATAGAACAAAATTAGTGCTACTAACACGCAAGCAAAATAACCAGTAGTTTTTACAAGCAGTTTTTGTAAATTATGATTGTGAATATGTTTAAACGAAGGTAACTTTACTGAGTTTTTAGTTGATACTTTAGCTAAGAGCTCATTAGAGTTTTTGAAGCTTAAAACCACAATTAAAGATAAAACCACATAAGTTACTGTCTGATAATTCAACCCGATGCCCTTTAAGGCTGTCTTAAAGTTAGATATCTGCTCTAGTGAGAGAGAACTAATATCAAACATGTGGCTGTAAATTGTATATGCCACATTAAGATCAGGAGCTCTAAATAGAACCCAGGCTATATCAACAAAGATAAAGGTTAAAATCCATGCAGGAATTTTAGGTAAAGCAAAACCTAGATTATGAAATACTCTATGAGCAATGATGCCGACACCATGTAGAAGTCCCCATAAGACAAAGGTGTTGCCAGCTCCATGCCAGATACCGGTTATAAAGAAAACAATAAAGAGGTTTAGATAAGTTCTAAAACTGCCCTTTCTGCTACCGCCTAATGGGAAATATAAGTAATCTCTTAAGAAGGTAGATAAAGTTATATGCCAGCGACGCCAGAAATCCTGAATAGAAAGAGCTTTATAAGGGCTGTTAAAGTTAATTGGCAACCTAATGTTAAAGAAGAGAGCTGAACCTACAGCCATGTCACAGTAACCGCTAAAATCAAAGTACAGCTGAAAGGTGTAGCAAAAAGACACTAGCCATGAAGTAAGCAGTGTAAGGTTGTTAGCACTGTCAAAACCGTCGCCTACCCAAATTGCAAACTTATCAGCAATGATTGCTTTCTTTACAAGACCAATAGTAAAAATGAACAGACCTAGGCACAGATTTTTATAGTTTAAAACAAGTTTTCTTGCTTTGAAGAATTGAGGAATTAGCTCTTTATGATGAACAATAGGTCCTGCTATTAACTGAGGAAAGAAGGATACAAAAACAGCATATGACACAAAATCGTATTCTTTGGTAAGACCTTTGTATGAATCCACAAGATAAGCTATCTGCTGGAAGGTAAAGAAACTTATGGCAAGTGGTAGCACAATGTGTACTAATTCATATGATGTACCAAAAAGCAGATTCAAATCTGAGATTATAAAATCTGTATATTTGTAATAGCCTAGCATTGCAACATTTGCAAGCACTCCAAAGACTAAGATAACTTTTCTTTTAGTCACATTTAATTGAGTGTTTTGACTATTCTCTAGAGCATTTTGCCTACCATTTGCTTCTTTTGAAAGTATAGATCCAACTACAAAATTGAAAACAATTGAACCTAATAAAATCCAAATGTAATCAAACTTCCAGTAGCAGTAAAAGAAGAGTGAACATAAAAGCAACCACAGCTTTGAGGCTGCAAAATAGCGCCTTTTACTGAAAAAGAAATAAACAATAATACTTACAGGTAGGAATAGTAGAAAATATTCAGGTGTATTAAATAGCATTTTAAATATCAAGACTCATAAACTAAGGTACGATTTTACCATATTTTAAACAGTCAAATTCATAATGGAGCCTTTTCTCATTGTGAATTGCTATCATATTTGCAGACATTGCTCAATCGTCAATACACCTTTTTCTTGAAGTAGTTCAGATAATTTTTTCTAAAGAAAAGGCTATACTCTAAACATGAATTGTGACAACGTTTTTAGTATGTAAAGCAACAAAAATGCATATCAAAGCATCTGAATATTATTATAGGATGAACACATTATGATAGGTATTGTTGAAGAATCTCTATCACTATTATGCAGGAACTACTACCACAGTAGAACCTTGGGGACAGGACTCATTAAGGGTAAAAGAGATTGTTGGAGGTGTCTTTATATATGAGGACTTTTCTCTTACTGAAAAGGTCAAAAACAAAACTCTTGTTATAAAACATGGACAGCCCCAAGAAGTTGTCTCTAATATGCCTGTCTTAAGACGGTTAGTGCTCAATGTGGTTCTATCACCAATGGCAAAATCACTGCTACCTTTCAAGCTAATGGAAAATTGTTTTTTTAAACTCTGAAGGTAAAGTTCTCTTAGAAGAGTTTGCAAGAAGCACCTTGATAGGGCATCAAAAGATTTTTCAGATCTTGAAATTGAAGGAAGAGAGTTCAAACCTCATTTAGAGGATGATTTTAAGGTAACCGCACGCTTTGAAGCTAACACGTCTATGGATCCTTATGGAATAACCATGCATTAAGTGAAGTTAATTTCTCAAACAACCTTACTAAAGTGACAGTTCTCTCTACCAAAAATCTTGATTACTGGCTCACTGCCTCAGATATGATCTCACAAATTAAAGAAAGATATACCAAGGTTACAGGCAGAGAACCGATGATGTCAGCGTATGCAATAGGCTTTTGGCAAAGTAAATTAAGCTATGTTACTCAAGATCAAGTGCTTGAGGTTGCTCGTGAGTACAAAAAGCTTCCATTAGATGTCATTGTCATCGACTTTTTCTTTTGGGAAAAGCAAGGAGATTAGTATTTTGATAACGACTACTTCCCAAATCCTAAAGCTATGATCGATGAACTTAAAAATAAGAGATACAAAAAGGCAAATCATCTCTTGAAGTTTATTTACCAAACGGAACTTTATGGAGAGATACCAATACAAAAGCTTGGTCTATTTGTGTCCATTCACTTTGGGCCCTGCAGTTTTTCCTCGTTACAACACACTAAAAATCACCAAGAAAATTTAGTATCTATAAATATTCAAGTCGTTTTCAAATCTTTTTTAAATTTTTATTTTTATTTAATTTCAAATAAATAAACAATTTTACTTACAGTTTGTATCAGTAAAAAAGTCGTCTAAAAAAATCTTCATAGATAATCTTGCGCCATGGTGAGTAGTTGAATTTTTAATTCATGAAAGCAGAGTATTTTACTTAGGAAAAAGATTTTTCATATGAGCAGTACCTCTAAAAACGAGCTTTTAGATTTTGACAGAACCGTGATGACTTTGTCAGAACTGTTATCTGATGAATTAGTAGGCTCATTAGTTGAAGGTGCTGTCGACGAAATCATGCTTAATCCAGACAGCGCGCTCTATGTGCGCTATTCAGATGGGGAGAATGTCAAATATTGTGACATATCTCCTTCAAAGGCACAGATCCTAATCAGAACTGTAGCCTCTATGAGCAAAATTGATATTAACGTTAACTGCCCTATCGTCGAAACTGAAATCTCTTGCATCAATGCTAGATTCTCAGCTTTGCTACCACCATTGTGTAAGTATCCATGCTTTTGCCTAAGATCACTACACGCGCTCTCTTTGAACTTTGAGCATTTAGTATCACAAAACTTTATCTCCAAAGAACAGTTAACCATATTAGATTCTCTGATAAAAGGGAGAAAAAACATCTTAGTTTGTGGTCAGACAGGATGCGGCAAAACCAGTTTTATCAATTCGATGTTAAAGAGGATTGCTTTATTTGAACCTTTCTCAAGAATCGTCTGCATTGAAGACACTCCTGAACTCAAAATCGAAAATGACAATGCGGTAAATTTAGTATCAGGTCCTAATACTTCTATTAGTACCTTAGTTAAAGCTACCTTAAGGCTTAGTCCAGACAGAATTGTAGTAGGTGAGGTAAGAGCTGAAGAAGCCCTTGATCTTATTGATGCACTATCCACCGGTCATTCAGGAGGTCTTGCCTCAATTCATGCTGGTTCTGTTTTGCAGTGTCTTGAAAGATTAAAACTGCTTATAAGTCGTAACCCGTCCGCTCCTGACAATATTGACAGCATGATAGCTCTAGCTGTCAATGCCATCATTATTTTAAAAAGAGAACCTTTAAGACACGTATCTAGTATCGCCCTTGTCACTGGTTTAGAACAAGGCAAATTCACTTATAAATTCCTAGGAGAAAATAAATGAAAAACACTTTATTAAAACTTGCAGTTTTGATTGTCTTAACTTCAGTCTTTAAAGATACACTTGCAGCAGATACAGCATCTGGCAGCAGCGTATTACCTTATGAGACTTGGCTTAAGACCATACAGAAGTCTTTAACTGGTCCTGTGGCATTTTCTGTATCCTTAATTGGTATTGTGTCCTGTGGCGCCACCTTGATTTTTACAGGTGGTGAAATGGGTCGCTTTATGCGCAGTATTGTTTATCTTGTGATGGTAATGACACTGCTTGTAGGAGCAAACACCTTAATGTCATCTTTATTTAACGGTGCCACTGTAGAGATAGCTCCAGTCTCTAATGAAATAGCTTTAAATGATAAAGAAATTAAATCTCAAGAAAAACCTCTGTCAGACAGAATAACTCATTTTAATGAGCAAAATCCAAGTTCAAAGCTTCAAGCTTTTGTTCATGACACCTCGTCTCCTTCATCAACTTTAATTGACAGTCCTAAAGTCAATAGAACCTCACATATCATGGACACCTTTAACGATGTAAACATCAACACGCTTGAAAGTAATTTTAGTTTTTCTTTTCATAAAAACGAAGCACTTATAGAAGCTTGCTAAATAGGTTGCAGGTAAATTGCTTACAGGTATGCATAGTCAAAGATTAAAGGAGAAAGCGTGTCTGGAGTAAAACATCCTATTTATCAATCTGTATTGCGTAAACAGAGTTTTTTAGGCTGTGACAGAGAACTGTGTATGCTGCTTGTATTTATAACCATTGTAGGCAGCATTTTTAGTTTTTCCTTAGTTGCAACCGTGGTGCTTTTACTTGTTTTTATAGTGCTGTATTTGTGCCTCTTAAAAATGGCAAAAGACGATTTGTATTTAAGAAAAGTTTACTTAAAGAACATCCGTTATAAGCCTTATTATTTGGCACAAAAAACTTATTACTCAAGACAGAGTGTAAGAAAAAATAAATAACAGTAAAAATGGCTACTCAATCTGTCTTTTAAGAACATTCTAAATAATTACTACAGCAAAATTAGAAAACTATCTAACTTATTATGATAAAAGCTCTTTTTTCATCTTTATCACTGTCACTTGCGTTTTTGAGCATACTCATTGTGATTATGCTAGCTAAAAGACTGTGGAAGCAGTACAAGTTCGCCTCAAACCATCCTGGTTTTACAGATCTTTTAGATTACGCTCTTTTAGGTCCTCAGAACACCATCATTTTAAAGAATGGAGGACTTCTTAAGACCTTTAGAGTAAAAGCTAATGATTTAAGTTATGCTGACAGTGCACTTATTTGCCGCACTCAGGAATTAACTGCCAATGCCATCAGAAAGTTAGGTGGTAATTTCATCTTAAATGTCGACTTTATAAGACAGAAAGTAAATGATGTTGAAGATTGTGAATATAAAGGCAACGATAAGGCTAAAAAACTCTATTTAAAAAGAAAAGAGTTTTTTAAGACCAATGATACCTACACACAAGACTGTTACCTTACCATAACATCTTTATCTCACTCATTAGGTAGTCTGCGTAATATCGCCAGCATCTTTGATGAAGATGATTTATCTAAAGACAGTGTAACTATTGCTGATGACAAGATTAACAGTGTCATTATAGATTTTTCAAAAAGCGTTGAGGCGATTAAAAACTCTCTTGAGAACACATTAAAGCTTGAAGAATGCACTTTTTTAGATAATAAAAAGTTAGCTGCAAAAGAAAATGCTCTTGATAATAGCAATTACTCAAAGCTCAGATCTCATGAAACAGTTAACTTTTTAAAGTATTGTATTAGCGGTAAAAAGCTATCTTTACACATTCCAAAATCTGATTACTATCTTGACTCTTTATTGTCATCAGATGACTTTACCTCAGGCTCATCTCCAAAGTTATCAGACAGATATATTGTCGTAGTTGCAATTGAAGGACTGCCTATAGAATCTGATTTTAATATTCTTTACAGACTCTGTGCTCTAGACTTTGATTATCGATTTTCGACACGCTTTATTAGCTATGACAGTTTTACCTCGCAGGTACTTTTAGAAAAGAACCGTCGTTTATGGGCGCAGAAAAAACACGGCTTTATTGAACAGTTTTTAAACTCTAAATCAGACAACGAAAATCAGGACGCTGTAGAACAGTTAAATGATATTAGTGATGCTAAAAAGAACCTAGTCCAAAATTCTTTAAGCTTTGGCTCATACTGTGCCAATATCATCTTTTCAGGCGCCGATCCTAAGATTTTAGAAAAGCAGGCCTTAAAGTGTGTGCAAACTATCGAAGCATCAGGCTTTGGCGCAAGAATTGAAACTGTAAACGCAACGGAAGCTTATTTAGGCTCATTACCAGGACATAGTCTTGAAAATGTAAGGCGCGCTCTGCTGCCTAATACAGTGCTCACCGATCTCTTACCCTTAAATCAGGTCTATACAGGAGAGAGTGTGTCTCCTAATTTCAGATATGGTAAGAATAAACCTTCTTTAATGACTGTAAGAACTTTAGAAGGTTTATATGCTCACTTGAACCTGCATGACACTGATCTTGCCAATACTCTGGTAGTAGGTCCTCCAGGTAGCGGTAAATCTGTGTTCTTAGGAAGTCTTATTCCTTCATTTTTAAAATATGACCAGATGAAGATCTTTGTCTTTGACAAAGGCAACTCTTTTTACGGACTGACAAAAGCTTTAAATGGTAACCATATAAAATTAGAAAATGGTAAAGGCATCCGCTTTTGCCCTTTAGCTAAAATTGATACTCCTAATGATAAGGCTAGTGCCTTAGAGTTTTTAGAAAAACTTTTTATCTCGCAGGGCTATGAGACCGATCTTAAATTAAAGGATGATCTTCGTGATGCACTTAATCTTTTAGCAGACTTTGATAAACACGAACGTACTTTAAGTACGATGTGCACACTGCTTCCTAGAAAAGAGCTCAAAACAGCCTTATCTGCTTTTACTAACAGTGTCATTGAAAACTCAATTTTAGATGGAGACTCTGATCCTTCTTTTGAAACTGATCTTACTGTTTTCGAATGCGGACAGTTTTTTGAAAAAGGTGATGACTTTTTATACCCAACGCTGCAGTGCATTTTTAAACTCATCAATCAGAGCGTTATGAATGGTACGTGTGGCGCCATTATCATTGATGAGGCCTGGATGATGCTTGCTAATGAAGAGTTCTCAAAGCAACTTATCACCTGGATTAAAACCTTTAGGAAACACAATGTCGCAATTGTATTAGCCACACAATCAATTAACGATCTGTCTAAGGCTTCTAACATCGGTGATTTTTTAGACTGCATTAAAACCAGAATTTTTCTACCTAATAAAGATGCCAATACTGAAACTTTAAAAGGATTCTATAAAAAACTCTCGCTGTGCGACAGTCAAATTGATGCTATCTGTAAGGCAAAACCAAAGCATACTTTGTTTTTACATAAAGACATTAACTTTATGCCTTTTTCTTTAGCACTCTCTGATACTGAACTGAAACTTTTATCACTCTCAGAAAACGACAAAGCTTACGTGGATGAAATGTATGAACGATATCAAGAAGAATTTGCCTACCATTTATAAGGAAAAGAAAAATAAGAAGCAGGCAAAAATTGCCACCGGCATGAAATTTACAGATCTTGCAATAAAAGCACTGCATACAGAACTAGTACCTGCCTTTATGGGGCTATTAGGGATGGCTTTAGGCTTTATCTCACTTGCCTACTGCATTGATTTAAGTGGTAAAACTCAGTTTCGCCCTTATGTAGTGACGGTAGATAAGCAAGGTTCAGTGCTTTTTTTAGAAAATCCTAATCAGGACAGTTTAAATTCAAAAGTAAAGGCTTCTTTTGTCTGTGAGTACGTTGATAGATTGTACTCTGTAAGTGAGGATAAAGCTTTGCAAAGGCGATTTATCAATGAGATCTATGCAAAAACTTCATTAGGCAGCGTAGCATCTGTATTTATAGATAACTTTTACACCAAAGCAAATGTTATGTCTTATGCAACCGCATTACGAAACACCGCCATTGAATCTGTAGTGTCACTGTCAGACAACACTTTTGAGGTCACTTTCAAACTTATGACCAAACAAAAAGAGCAAACCTTAACAGAAAGATACAAAGCTTTTGTAAGTTACAAAAGACTGAATGTCGCTTATGACAATCTTGAGGAGGTAAGACTCAATCCTCTAGGTCTGTTTGTAAACGAGTTTAATGTCAACAAAATCATTGAGGTAGCATCATGAAAATGAGTGTCCTTATTAAATTAGAAAGGTTATCTCTATTGTCTGCTATTTTGTCATGCCTTTTCTGCTCAAGTTACAGTGCCTTTGCTGACAATGTTGACTTAGATGACAGAGATTTAAAAACTCTTTCAAAACTAGACTTATTAGATGCAAAACAGGTGGCTGGTACTGCCTATAAAGCTGGATTGGTTACCTTTACTTACGGCTCTGGAATACCTACTGTCGTCTGCGCTTTATTAGAATTAACTGATCTTGCCTTTGAAAAAGGAGAGAGCATTTTATCTGTTCAATTAGGAGATTCTGTTCGTTGGAATATTGAAAGTGCCATTTCAGGATCTGCAAATGACAGTGTAGAACACCTAATTGTAAAGCCTTTAGAAGCTGGTCTTAAAACCTCAATGCTCATAACCACAGACAGAAGAACCTATCACATTCGTCTAAAATCGACTGAAGCTGATTTTATGCCCGCTGTAGTATTTTCATACCCTAATAGCTTAAAGTTACCATCAAAAAAGCATTATGGGGACGATTCATATTTACAGTACACAAGTAACTATGTCTCAAATGAGGATCATAATGATAACTCAGAGACTAATTCAAGTCTTAAGAACTATTCTTCTGTGCAAAATGTTTCATATGAAGGAAACTCACGACCAGCGCTTAATGTTGCTGCAACCTACAATGACAGTACCCAAAGGCGAAACTACAACTACTCTGTTGATGGTGACTCAAAAATCATTCCGCAAAATGTCTACGACGATGGAAAAAGAACCTTTATAGTGATGCTAACTGTATTTACTACAACGATTTATATAGTCGCTGAAATACGTTATCAGTTATGTTATATGTTTTCAGAGCAATGACTTACTAGCCCTCTGAATAACATAGAGCGTGATGATATGTAAACCTTTTGTATGACAATATAAGAAGGCTTTCGCTAGAGCCATTGTCATATTAACTAAAAGCCTTATATAAGAGTCTTTATTTAAAGACTAGGCATTGATAGAGTTTTACAAATAAAGCATAGTGCCAATAGAAAACTTTATCTTTTTATTATTGTTATATCTTAGTGATTAACCAACCACCAATAGGTGTGTAAGTCAAAATCCTACACACTGAATATTTTTATTGCATTTATAGATTAATGTCAACTATAAAAGCTAAAAATAACCGATGATATTTTACCCTAAATTGTTCAATTTATGAGGTAAAACCATGAATAAACTAAAGAAATTTGTGCTTCAGAGCAAAATAAATTTTAATAAGGATTTTTTTGAACCAATCAAAATATCTGATTATTCAAATCAAAGGGACACTTTTTTATCTGACGGTAATTATCTTCAGTTGCGAGTACATTACTGTGATCGCAAAAAAGTAGGTTGTGCTGTATGGCTAATGAAGATTAAGACAAGAAAGTCTTCGTACTTCACTTTTATCTATCTTTATATTGGCTGCTATTACGAGTTAAACCAGCAACAGGCTCGAGATAAGGCTCAAAAGATTTATGACTTCATTAAGAAGTACGATAAACGCCCTGCCAATCGCAATTCCAATGCTCTGGTTAAATGGGTATTTGATAATGGTAGCAGTGCTTACCGTTTAGGATATGACTTAAGACATCCACCCTACAATCTCAACTACACAGACGATGATATAAGCAAGATCAATTTTTCTGATGAGTATAAAGAGCAAACAATCTTCTCTTACCTGAGTATTATCGCTGAAAGGACAGCCTCTTATACAAGAAAACTCTATTACTACAATATCTTTGATAATTTTGCTGTATGCAAGGTAATGATAGGTAGATGTGATGAAATGCGAGTGCAGACAGCTATAGATATTTGTGAGTATATAACTAAGAAACTGCACTCACATCGTACAGGTAAAAAAGCAGATGCAATAAAGAAGTTTGTTAAAGACTATAAGAATACATATTTAAAGAAAGAACCTTTAACTGAGAATGAACAAAAACTTCTTACTAAGGTAGGACCTTCAAGACAAAAGATTTTTATCTCAGAAGATGCTGCTACAAAGATAGTTGAATCTTTTATCTCTTCAGCTAATACAAGAAGTAATGGAACAACACTAAGAACAGTTTTTACAGAGTGGCTGGAGATTTGGGGCAAAGGTGTAGGATTAGTACACAGAAATAACGTAGAAAAGACCGTAAATAAATATCTGTCAGCTTTAATGGACAGAACCATCAAAGAAGTAGTTGAAGACCGTTCTACATTTTCTATTCTACTGTGTCTTAACAAGATCAATGCAGGGCTTGCTCATTCACTACTTTCGTATCTGTGCAGAATAGTTGACTATGCGATTGTTACAAAGGTGACAGACCTGTCCTTTAATTCACTGGTATCTTTAAAGGAGATTATAAAGAAACCTGCCTATGAGCGACAGAAGAGCCTTGACCCATTCAACCTAGATGAAAACTTGCAGCTTGTCTTTAAACAATACATATCACCTATGAAAACGGTCTACAGAGCATTATTTGAACTTCTCTTCTACACATTACTAAGAGTAGCTGAATTGACCTCTATAAAGCGCTGTAACATCATCTTTGAAGAACCTATAGGTCGATTAGTGGTTGTTAATACCAAAACGCTTAAAGAGTTCTCAATTCCCCTTACTCAGTATGCTCAAAACCTCATAAAAGTAATTATGGAATGTAGAAACGGTGATGATGGAGAGGGATGGTTAATTCCCAGTGTGCGTGATCCTGAAAAGGCAATGCCTAGCGACAGGTTCTCGCATCTTCTTCAGAAAGCTGGTTGTGAAATTCTTGTACCCCACGGAATACGTTCTGTAGGTGCGTCTTTCTTCGCACAGCACACGACAGAGATACCTTATGAGGTAGGTGTTGCCTGCTTACAGCACATATATACAACTTCGGTACATTTACGCTATGACAGGACTTTTTTGTATGAGCCCAGAAAGAAAGCAATGCAGGTTTGGAGTGATTATCTTGAAAAGACAATAGGAAAATACAGCGTACTTAAAATTAAGTAGCTGTATTAAGTTGAAATTAAAGGTTACTTCTGACGATTTAAGCGATCATCAGCACTTCTAGTGAATTTTGAATTTATGGATGCAATGGAACTCTGCGCATTGGTAGATTGATTAGCAAGCTCTTTTTTCTTCTTTTTAGCCAAGAACTTGTCAAGTTCTTCATAGCTCATAACTTTAGCAGATGCATGGTATCTTGTCTCATCAATTGTATCTACAACACAGTGAGCACAGAATGACTTGGTTTTCTTGGAAAACGATACAGTTGCGTAATTTGAACATGAGAGAGCATCAGATCTTTCACGCATTGAATAGCACAATGTAAAGAAATGATTTATATCAATATCTTCAATTTTATAGTTGATAGCTTTGGTTTTAATTCCTTTTTCTTTTGCATCCATCGCACACTCAACAATCCATGCTGTTAAAAATGCGTTGGTATCAAAGCATTTGTAAGGGGATGAACGGTGAAAGTGTGTGTACAGCAACAGTAAGGTAGAGTATCTGCCGTTCTGTTTTGTTGACAGAATAGAGTCAATAAGAATTGTTCTAGGTCTAGTCTTACTTTTCTCTTTAATTTCTTCAGGTGTCAGATAGTGATTTTGAGCAAGATTAACGATAGTTTGTACCTTACGATGATCTTTTCGACACAGTAATCCAATGTTTTTGTTAGATAAACCATAGCACGCCAGGATGTAGGCAGTAATAGTAAAGCAGAACAAAGGCTTATGCTTTAAAGACGTACTTTTAAACAGTTCAAATAATGGAATATCAATTAAATCGTTCATACACACACCTGCCACTTAGCCTTTAGCCTTAATTACTCTTTGACATAACTCTCTGAAAATCCGCATCTGAGCAAGATAAAATCTGCCTTGTTTTTAATTGTTTTAGCGCAGCTATCTTTTCAGGTCTTTCCTCAACCAAGATTGAAAACACCATTTCTTCAGGACAGCGAAGTTTGACTGAGAAATGCTCCTGTCTTAAAAGGACGTGATAAACATCGTTTACAATATATTTTTGGAATAGAGCGTAAAACTCGTCACAAAGTCCAAGCCTTAAAGGAGTCAGACTTAATCTGTCATTTTTATCTTTGATAACTTCAATATACTGCTGCCACAGTTGAAGATCTGTTTTTCTGGCGTTCAAGTCCATCTGAGAATTGTCTACATGCTCATTTGGATGGAGCCTGAAATAGGTAACTACATCTTTCTGTAACTTTAATGATGGCGCAAAAGACAAAAGCATGGTTTCACACAGATATGGAGTGTTTTTTATAGGCACTTCACGTATGTATTTCATGAACTTGTCTGAGACATTAAAAATCTTTTGCAGATGATTTTTTATTCTGTCATTAGCCTGTGAACCACCTATAACTAAGGTTTTCCATAAAAGAGCTTCAAAATAGGTTAAGTCATTGCTGGTATTAAAAATACAGTCTTCAGTTGTCAAGGTCAGATCAAACAGTAAAGGGGTATTTTCAGGTGAATTATCCATAACCTCATTAGTTGAGAGAATAGTATCCCTTGCAGGCATCTGAACATTTTTTATATCTCTTGCAATAGCCATTACTCGAGCCCCTTAAGGTTGTTATAAATAGCCATTACCCTACTACCGTAAGTTTTTGCTCTCCAGTCTGTATACGAATGGTATCTGCCAATACCTACTACCCTGTCGTTTGTAGAACTAAGAGCTGTTTTCAGAATTCGTGCACCAAAAGTGACATTAAAAAACGGATTAAACAGAGAACTTTTGTTTTTAAGACCTTTCCAGTGTTGTCCGTTGATTTGCATCAGACCAACATCAATCTTTTTATGACCATAGACAGCTACAGCATTAGCTAAAGCCTGTTTAGCTTCAGGTAATGTTTTAGGATATAAAGGACCGTCAGGTGTTCTAATGGCATAGATTGAAGGAGAAGTCTGTTTTTTACTGCCTAGAGCAGACTCTGTCAAACTCACGGCATACAAAAGTACAGGATCAACCTGTTCGGTCTTTCCTACTTTGTCATAAACAGTACCTGCAAGATAAGTTGGAACTGCTACACATTCTTCCAGTGAAGACAGTAGAACTGACGTTATCAGCAGAGATTTAACAAGAGTTTTGATTTTCATAGTTATTTTAGTGTTTTATGCGGAAGTACCGCACCATACGATACTCTTGCGTAAAGTATATTTATTTTTTCAAAAAATATCAAAATAATTAACATTATTTCAGTTTAGAAATATTGCCCCTTTACTTGAACAATTCATTCAACATTTCAGTAAACAATAGACACTGACAGAATCCAACTTACCTAAAAGAGTAAACGGTAAATGAAAGCCACAAGGAACGTACTATCTTTAGCTGTCTGTATCGCTTTATGTGCCACATCTATTGCTTATGCTGTAGAAGGTAATTCAGCTGATAATGGACAGGTAAAACAAAAGATTTTAAAAGAGACTGACGATTACATTATTGTGCAGCCTGAAAGAGAAACCAAACCATTTTTCAGTTCTTCTAATAAGACTGGTGAGGGCTGGTGGTATTACCAGAAAGATCCTGAGCCTAAGAAGATTATGAAGAAAAAACCAAAGGTTACAGCAAGTGCACCTGCACCAGCTCCTAAAGCTCAACCTAAACCAAAGCCTGTTGAAGAGGAAGCTCCAGCAGTAGGCTCTACAAAATGGCTTCAACAGAATATTGAATCTTACAAGCAACTTGCTATCGACAATCCAACTGTAGAGAACCTGAAGGCTTTCTTATACATTCAGAAACTTGCTATTGATAGAGCTGAACAGTTTGCACAGGCAGGTCGTATGGCCATGCAGGGCGACCCTCTCTTGGATGCTTCATCTAAAACTCCTCTTGGTGGTAGTGCTAACGTAACCAGAGATGCTTACATCAGCCAAGAGCAGAAGAGATTACTTCACAAAATTTTTAAAAAAGTGGGCGTATTTTATCTGTTCAAAGACCGCTGCTATCTGTGTGATCTTCAGTCAGATGTACTAAAAGATTTATCTAATGCGTATGGAATAACAGTAAAAGCAGTTTCTCTTGACCAACCTACAGAAGGAAGTGTCTCTGCTAAAAATTTTCCTGATTATGATATAGCTCCTGAGTTAAGACATGAATTAAAAGTTTTAGCTCTACCTGCTACCTTCCTGTACAACGCAGAGACAGATGAAATCAAGCCTTTATTACAAGGTATGGTGACAGCATCTACATTTAATTCAAGAACCATTGATGCTGCCATGAAGTACAACTGGATTGATAAGACTGACTACAGATATGTAAAGCCTTTTGATGATGCAATTTCAATATCTGAAATGTTCAGCATGGGGTCTGATTTTTCTAAAAGAGTACAGTCTAAAGGAGGTAAAGATCCTTATGGTAAGAACACCAACTTTATCGCTCCTTCAGAGCTCGTGGACATGATCCAAGATCAGAAATACAAAGAAATTCCTAAAGATTATGTTCCCCGTGGTTACTAGATTTTATTTAACGTTATATGTTCTCAAGAGTTAATTATGGATAAACATCAAATATCAAAACTTGCTGTAGCAACGTTCGTAGCTACTAAAAAAGGATTATCTCATACTCTGCTTTTATGCAGTCTTGTGACTATGCTTGCAGCTCCTGTGACAGTGGCTAATGCAGGTTTTCTTGACAAGGCAATGCAGGACAAGCTCGGCATTATGACCAACTCTACTTCAGCCAGAGCTTTTGAATCTGCATCGAGACATGTGATTTCAGGTGGCAGTATCTATGCAAGAAACAAGATCTTTAATCGAGATATTATTTCTTTTACTCCTCCAGGGTTCGCCGCAGGTTGTGGCGGTATTGATCTATTTTTAGGTTCATTCTCTTTCATTAATAAAGATCAATTAGTGCAGTTATTCCGTTCTATTGCTCAGAACGCAGTAGGTTATCTGTTCATGCTGGCTATTAACACTATTTCAGAACTGATTGGTGTCAACATGAAGTGGTTCCAAGAGCTAGTTCAGAAAATCAACAACCTGCTGTCTAATTCTTGTCAGCTGGCTAGAGGCCTTGTTGATGGAGGTATTGATGCTATTAAAGGCAATATAGAAAATAATAAGGCATTAAATGAATATGGAACAAAATCAGGTGACATCTTCGAGACAATGAAAAATCCTCCATTCTTGAATAGTAATAATTCCAGCACAGGTGCAGCCGTATCAACAAATGAGGATGGAACAAAGGATACATCAAGCAATATGGGTAACCTTGTAGCAAAGAGCCTTAATAAACTTAAGATGAACTCGATGTTTTCTTCAGACAAGAAAACAAAGATTGGTGACATTATGTCTGTAATTGGAACTCCTATCATTAGCCAAAAAGTTATTAATAATCATCAGTCGGCTTCAACAGATGATGGTAAAAATGCGACAGACTCTACTTTTAATTTTTCTGATAAAGGTTCAAAGATTAGCTTAATTGATTTAGTTGAAGAAGATGGAACTGATAACCCCCTAGAAGGGTACAGATGCGATTCTGATGAATGTATGAACCCAACGGAAACAACTACTGACTTGAACAAAGGCTATATGTATCATCAGGTAATGAAAAAACTATGTGGTGCTCAAGGTTCTACTTATAACACAGATTGCAATACAGGCATCATTCAGGCTCTTCAAACACCTGACAAGTTAGGTATAACTTCAGATGATAGAAATTTCTTTACATCTCTACCTCATGGTATTTACGTTTATTTCTACACTCTTGCTGCAAAAGACGTACAGCTGACTGGAACTAACGGTTATGCAAAGATGTACGCTGAAAAGGTTGCCCATTCAATAGCAACTTACATGGCAGGAGAAATGTTACTAGATATAGTAAATAACATCAGAAAAGGCTCAGCTGGTCTTGATTTAGACGGAACCAGTAAAGACAAATTTGAAAAATACCTGCGTGACACAGAAACCAAAATCATTAATGACATGAACACACTTTATACCAAGTATAAAGACATTGCTCAATTGTCTGATGATGGCGAACGTTGGGCAGCGGAACAGGCAAGCCATGCTGAATATCCTAAGCTACCTGAAACTAACGCAACTCAAAATAAATAAGGACTACGCATGTTACCAAATATTTTAACTATATATACCACAGGCGATGCGCTGTTCTTACAGAACGTTTTGAACGCTATCGCAATGGTAACCGGTACAGGAAGCTTTGTTACAGCTTCTGCACTGGGTTTACTGTTCGGCATCATTCTGATGGCTTTTAAGTCTTTACAGACAGGAAAAGGATTTGATTTAGCTTCTATCGTAATTTGCTGGATTGCTTGGAACTTCTTCTTTGGCGCTACTGCAACTGTTAATATTCACGATGTTATCACTGAAGAAGACCGTCCAGTTGATAATGTTCCTGCCGGTGTAGCTATTGCCGGTTGGGGTATTTCAAATATCGGTTATGGTATTACAGAAATTATGGAGCAAGCTTTCCAGTCTCCTTATTCAGAAAGTACTATTACCGGTGCTATGGCTGGTAACGGTGGTGTATTTAATGACACTGTCCGTACTCTTAATACCGTTGCTACAATCGGTCTAAATCCTCAGATTTTAGCTTCTATTGATCAGGATAACGGACCAAAATCTAACTTCAGAGTTTCAGCTTCTAACTTTATTAAAGACTGTACTCTAACAGCTTTTGATCTTGGATATAGGTCAGAACAAAACATCTTTAACAAGTCATTAAAAGAAGGTATCGACTTCCCAGAAGCTAATGGTGTTTACTTCACAAGAATTATTGATGGTTCAGGTACAAACGGAGGTGTAACAGTATCCTGCGACACAGCTTTCGACAGAATTGACAATATGATGGATAAGGCTTTAACAAATCCAGGCTCTTATACCAATACCACTCTAACAGGTCTTTTAACCTGTCATGAGCACAAGTCTGAGAATACAAGACTGATGGCAGCAGGCATGCAAAAAGCATCAGACCTCTTTAATTCCATGTCAGCCATGAACGCTGATGTTCAGGAGTTTATGAAGACTGCTATCATGTTCGACATGTTCTCTCAGGGCGAAATGAAACAGGCTCGTGACTCAAGAGATTTTGCTACTTCTTTAATGATGGTTCAGGCTCGTCAACAGAGAAATATGCAATGGTCTGCTGAAAGTAACATGTTCCAGAAGACTATGCGTCCTATCATGACTTTCATGGAAGGCTTTACCTATGCAATCACTCCTTTCTGCGGTTTCTTACTGCTCTTAGGTATGTTCGGTGTAAAACTGTCCTTAAAGTACTTCATGCTTATTGCTTGGGTTCAGTCATGGTTACCTTGCCTTGCTATTGCCAACTCATATCTAAATTCTGCATTACAGCGTGCGATCTGGGGCTTCCGTGGTATGGATACTACAACCTACGATCCAAACTCATTTATGGCAGTTAAAGTTCTTGCTGATACTACTCAGGACTTCTTAGCTACCGGTGGTATGTTTATTGGTGCAATTCCTGTTGTTACCCTGTTCATCTTCTCAGGCTCTGTTTACGCTCTAAACTCTTTAGCTAGCAGAATGAACGGTCAGGACTTTATCAACGAGAAGGTTGCTTCCCCTGATGCTATTTCCCCTGCTCCGTTGATGCAGGCTATGTCACAGGCTACCACTCAGTTTGGTGTAGGAAGTGCAACTGGCTATGATAATGTTTTAGGTTCTATTACCTACAGAGCCGGAGGACAAAGTCAGATTTCAGCTTCGGAGGATAGACTTGTATCAGCTGGAGCTTCTTTGGCAGCAATGTCACAAAAGGCATACGGTAATGATTGGCTATATTCAAATGCAATCTCCGATGCTGGTGCGTTTAAACAGTCATTTGCTGAATCCCATAAAGAATCTTACAGTGCTTTACTTAATATGGGTAGGACCGTAGGAAATAAACTTGGTACATCTCTGAGTGATGAAGAAGCTTTTAAAGTTGGATCTGCCCTTAATATGGGAATGAAAACTCAAGGAGCTAAATCTTTTGAAAATACTAAAGGCTTATTAGGTATGATTTCCAAGGTGTCTTCAAAGATAGCAACTGCGGTTTCAAACGCTGCGGGGCAGTTTGATGCTAGCTATGTAAATAAATTACAAGACACAATGAATAACTCTCAAGATAAAAGTATTTCTTCAGGACTCTCTCAGAGTGTATCAGCTGACTTAGCTGACGCTGTTAGTTCTGAATTAACTCATTCTGAAAACAAAGCTAAGCAATACGCTGAAAAATCAGGAATATCAGGAGCAATGACAAATCAATTAAATGAAGCGGAACAAGCCTCAAAGTCTTATCACGAAGCAAAATCTGCAAGTAACAGTTTCGAGACTACCAAAACTATTACTGTTCCTCAATTTGCTCGATTATTTAATTTGAATAGAAATGATTGGGGAAGAAAGATTCATGAACAATCTGAAAAAATGAGAGCTATAAGAGGAGATGAATACGAAGCGCAATTAAATGCAATCAGATCTCAAAATGCAAAGTTATTAGAAGGCACAGATGCTGCTACATCTGAAGCAGCTTTTGAAATGATGGCTATGACTCAAATGGGAGGGCAAGAAGGTATTGATAATCAGAGATTTATTGGTGAACTCGTCAATGGCACTACACTGAATACAAGAGATATGACTGTTGCAGATAATACTGGAGCAAAATCATACGAAGAGTATAAAGGACAAACTGAAGCAAAAGCTGCTAACGTCAATGATAAAGCAGATTCATACAGAACTCATGCTGAAGAAGCTGAAAATGCAGATCCCAATAATGTTTATGAAAGCAGTCACGACAAAATACAAAACAAATTTTCTAATGATAATGCTTCTGTTAGACATAAAAATGAGAAAAATGATGTTGAGCATATTATAAAAGATACCGATAGCCTATCTTCAGAAATTTTAAATTATGGTATAGGTACAGGTTTAATAACTAATCAAGGAAAGTATTCTATTCAAGGCTCTATTGTAGATTATGCTCGTAATATTTCTGATATGTCAGATATGGATCTAGAAATGAGTTCATACAATAACATAAACGGTGACGCCCTTAAAACTGCCGCAAATAAAGTAGCTACACAAAAAATGAATGGTGCTATATCTTCCAACTATAACAAAAATCAGGTTACAGCAGCAAAGGACTTTTTAGCTGCTAGTTACGAATATAACTATGCAAAAAAAGATGGAAATGAAGATTTAATAGATTCAACTAGAACTAAATTAGTAGAAGCTTCCAAGGCTTTTGATAAAAGCTTCAAAAATCTTTCTGTAGAAGAGAGAACTCACGTTCAAACAGGTATTATTGAAACGGTGGGCAGTGATTCATCAGGAATTGCATTAAATGGGCTAATTGAAAAAGCAATAGATCTTAATACAAAAAGAGGTGAAATAAATAGAAATCCAGTAAAACAAAATTCCTCTCAGACAGTTAATACTGCACAACCTATAGCGACAAATACAAATGTATCTTCTGTCCAACAATCATTAAAGAAGTTATAACACTAATAATAAAGCCCCTTTAATTAGGGGCTTAAATAGAATTAACAACAAGAATTACTGCTCATAATATTCTGATGTGATTACATTTCTATAATCGCCAACAACTCTTTCTATCTTTAAACCTGAAAATTCAGGATAATTCTTTTCTTCAAAATTTGTAATTTTTAGTTTTACTTTAACTTTATCAGAAGATAAAAATTCAAAAGTAAGATTTCCTAAAGTAAACAAATCTCCTTTCTTTAGTGAGAAATCTTGAGTAAAGCTATTGATGTTTCCTTTTACATCTTTATAGAAATATCTAAAGGAATATTTTTTATTAAACTTTCCTAAATATTCAACTTTTTCAAAAAGCTTATAATCTTTTGGTTGAATATAATTTGTTACTTCAAAAGAAACATCCTCAAACAGTTCTGGAACAATATCCTGTTTATTTACTGGCCATACAGAATTCTTTTTTGCTTCTGTATAGTGATTTATATATGTTGATGATATTTGATCTACTGTTATGAGCTGATGTTCAGGATAATAATCTCCTAAGATAAATTTTTCTTTAACATTCTCAATTCTATAGATTAAAGAATCCAAATTAGAGAGAGAATAAACATCACCTCCAGAAACATCAGCTAAATCAAGAAAGATTTCTCCTTTTTTTAACTCTTTCCAATTAAATGGAGCGTATGGAGAGCAAGCTAGTACAGCGTAATCTTCATTGTTTTTATAATTATGGATAATTCCTCTTACAGGAAGTACATATCTATAAATTTTATAAGGGAAAGATATCCATAGATAATGATAAGAAGACAGTGGATTGCCTTTAAATTGATCGTAAGTAAATGTGTTTCCTTTTTTATCTAAAATTTCTTCAACTAAAGGAGGAGCCATAGTATCAATTAAAGCACCTTTCGTCTCTAGACCAGCAACAATATTCAGACTTTCAGAAGACAAATTGCAGTTATCACATTTATACAATTCTACATTGTAAGGATCTTTTGAACTTAAAATTCCTAATGTAGGCTTAACTTCTTCAAATCCTTTAATGTTGTTTTTGCAATATTGAAGAACACTCTGTTCTGTAGGTTCGACTTTTGCTGGTTTATCATTCAAAATACCACATCCACTAACTGCAATAGCACCAATGACTGTAGCTAAAACAAGAGTCTTAAATTTCATATTCCATTCCTTGTTAAAATTTAATTTGATACCAATTATACGAGATCACACTTTATAAAGACGATGATCAGTGTAATTTACTTGATGTACTGCTTAAAAATCAGGATAGCAAGTCTAACTGAAGAGCACTGAGCAAACATGCCTGATACCGGAGCAGTCATAAATGCTGCAATGAAATCAGAGTAGTTTGAAAGTACAGCTGCGATACAACCAAGAAAGCAGAGCAGGTCAATTGATGATCTTGATACGATGCCGAGGTAGAGATAGGCATAATGAATAGACTTCACAAAGGTGTTCATGGTAATTGTCCTTATGTTTGTGGTTTCGTAGTTCTATTTAAGTTTCGGTGTGTTAAATGTAAATAAAATTGCACCTTGCTTGATTCTAATTATATATATTTATCTCTATATGTCAAGAATATTGATATAAAATTATTTAAAATCGACCTTTACATATCAATTAAATTGACATATAGAAATTTTATTGATATAATACACACCATCTTAAACATAGGGAGTGTGTATGATGCTTGAGTTATCAGACAAAGAACTTGAAGTGTTAAATAAGACCGGTTCACTTTCTTTTGAAGGTGGCTCTGTAAAATACAAACAGTTGCTTGATAACTATGTATCATCACCATCAGCATGCAGTTATAGATTAAGAATTAAGTTGTCTTCAAAGGGAACTGCCAAGCTATGTCGCTATTTAGGTATTCTAAATTCAACTTATAACCTAGATAAGGCATTAAGATGTCATATTCGCCCCGAGGTTCAGCTTATGCAGAACAAATTTGCCCTAAAAAGCCTTGTTCAAAAAAATCATATCATGATCAGAGTTGATTATGAAAAAGAGACATCAAGATTTACAAATATCCCCTCTTTTGGTGGATACATGCCTAATGTAACCAAGTTAGTTACAAGATCATGTATGGTCCCTTTTACTAAATCAGACTTCATATTTACTCTCATTAACCATAAAAAGTAGAGATACTTAAAAACACAATTAAGTCTTTTATTGGGAGTGTCTTCTGTGAGTCGTACAGATGAGTTGCTTGAACTTTTTAAAGCTAATCATAAAGTAAAAATTAACCCTTTTAAAGATCATGAGTTTTTAACTTTCTTATCCAGGTCGGACCTTAAATTTAAGTATGAAATTCATCTGTCTGACTTTGGAATTTTTAAAATTGAGAAAATCTGTAAAGAAAGGAATTTTGAACTTAACAAAGTCATTACTTATGCAGAAAAGCTAATTTTGGAGAACACTGCTTACATCTCTAGATATATCTATTTTGCTTTTATGTACAGAGATTATGAGTTTTACCTTTATGACTGTCATTTAGACTTTTTTGTGAAGAAATAGCGAGATTGTGTAATCTTGCCCATTATCAATGAATATTTAAAGGTGAAAACCTTTATTTTGGGCACAGAAAATTTAACTACTACGAGGCTGTGTCCTGTATGGAAATGAACAAAATCCCTTATGAAATAAAAAGCAGTTTTGATAACTACTGTGTAAGTCAGTTTGAAAAAGCTATGTTAACGGTATTTGATGCTGATGAACAAGGCTCTTTATCTGCCCTGTCCCTGCTTTTAAATTTTAATAAGCAGGTTAATTCTTACAAAGAACTAAAAGCTTTAGCTTACAGCAGAAACTCTTCAGACTCTGTAAGAGAGCTTCTTGAAACTCAAAGCTTTAAATACACTGATTATTTCTATACTAAGCTTCAGAATAACGATTTATTAACCTTTGATACAGAAACTTTTCTTAGATACAGCGACCACTGTGAGTTTTTAATTAAAGATAAACTCAGCGATATTATCTACAACGTTTTTGTTTCAATTCTAAATAAGAGGTTTGCTCATAAAAAACTTGATAAAAAGGCTGATATTAAGCTTTGCAAGAAGCTAAACGTACTGGTCATACCTTTACTTACTATTAACTTAAGTGACAGCTTAAAGTCACTTGTAGACTACAAAAAGGCATTCTCAAAAGAGATTGTAGGCTGTGACCTGTTAAAGGATTAAATAATGATTAAGTTATATGATGCAGTTCTAGTTAAGCCAACAGATATTCCTGAAAAGATCACCTTCTTTTCAGGTGATACCACCGATAGTGTCTTAAAGAAATCAGCTAAGCTTATTGATGCTAAAAAAGTACAGACTATCAATTATGAAGTACCCAATACCTTTAAAAAATTAGGCTTAAAAGTAGAGTCTTACAGCCCAGTTGTAATTATCTGCGATGCAAGCCCAGAGCATGGACCTTTTTACTGGCAGAATCGTTGTACATTCTTTAAAGAGGATATGCAAAAGAAAGACCCAGTGCGCAGTGGTGTTATTGTCAATACTTTTCTTGTTCTTAAGGAAAAGAGCAGTTCCAAGTGCTGCTTTGACAGTCTCAATACTGTAGAGCAATACAATGTCATGGCAGAGTTTTTAGTAAATGAACATGAGGAAAGAGATCTTAACGATAACCTCTATATGGTTCCTGACGTTGGGAATTTAATTGAGTACTTACTATCATCTAATACACCGCTAAATACTCTTGCTCAGGACTATTTAGGGCGCATGATTGAAAGAAGACACTCAGATTTAAAATCTGGTCTTGATTACTGCACTAGATTAAATCTTGACGACAAAAAGACAGCTCAAAAGATTAAAGAGCTTAAAGAGCTGTTAGATGCGAACTAATAAGACCTATTCATGCTCTACCCTTTTAAAGTTAAAGTCAGTACCAGTAGATTTGATTTTTGAGATTATAGGATGGCTTATAGCTGATGTCGCTTTTGCTTTTATAGTGTATTTAACCTGCAACAGAGGAACACCGGCTGTTATGAGCACCTTTAGTATTGTTGGCCTCATAATTCTTGTTCTGACATCAATTTACAAGGTTACAGCTGATTTAAAGAATAGTAGAGAACGTCATTACTAAAACAAAGAGGAATTATTAAGAAACAGTTAAGTATACAAAGTAAATATTGAACGTTATCCGGTACTAATTACACATCCATAGGAGCTTACTTATTATGTTTTTATCACCATTTTTTGATGAAGGATGCTTAAAGGTTTCTGTTCTGCATAAATTAACTAAAGAAGATCAGGTGCAGAGAGGTACATTTAAGTCTTTAGCCTTAGTTGTACCTTGGAACATTCAGGATCAGGCTGCTACATACATTGCTGCCTGCGGAGGTTTTTCAAACGGTGATTTTAAATTCCGTTCTGATTTATATACCTTTGAATGTACCGATGAAGTCTATGACAAATGGGATGCTGCTTTAAAAGAGCGTCAGGAGTTTGAAACTTTCATGCACTATCTTTCTGAGCTGAACATTAAAACTGTCTCAGAAAAAGATAAAAAGAGCGATGATAACGATGATCTTGTAACCGAGTTTTATAAGAACGCTAAAATCTTGGGTGAAGAGGTCTCAGCTTTACAGGCTAAGTTGATGCAGGAAGATGATTTATCTTTAATTGAAAGTACCCATAAGATTTTTGATAAGTACAAAGAGGATTACAAAGATCTTTATCAGGACTTTTTAAAGCTTAAACAACCTGATGCTTTTAAGTCTTAACCAGTTTTAGATTTCATAAATATAATCTAAACAAAACTCAAAAACATGATTTGCCTCATCCACTGTGATGGGGCTTTTTTTGTATCATCAATAATACATAAATTCACATGAGGTCATACAAATGGATTATAAAAAGTTGGACAAGATGGTAAGTCAGTTTATGGATGACAGCGTGCCCTATAAACATCGCATAGCGCCTCATATAGAGGACATACTGAAAGAAGTAGTAGATTTGGTCGCTGGAGTGGCTGATGAGCTCTCTGATGAAGAATTAGGGTATCTCGTAAGACATACCCTCGTTAAAATTGTGGACGAACAGTACGAGACCGAGCCTTTTCAAGAATAGTTTAGTCTACAATTGTAAATACAGCTTCCGTCTTTAAATCTCTTACTGTAATTTTCTCATTATTTGCTTCTAAAAGGACTGAGTCGGAGGCTGTGATTTTAGCTGCACTTTCCGATATAACTTCACAAATCATCTCGTCATCTTCAATCTCTGGTAATAGATATAAAAAGAAATGTGATGCCTCAAATTTATCGACAATGACAGTGTTAATGTCTTGTGTTCCTTTCTCAGTTAACACAATCTTAGAAGTGTGATCTGCTCGTTTATTGCAGTGCCAGCAAATATGGAGTTCCCCCCCCCCAGATACAAAAAGTTTTTTTTCTAAAAAGTGCGCTGCTTTCTGAAAACCAGATTTAACAACGTCAGATGACTCTTCATTTAAGACAAAGCGTTCATCAAGTACATTCTCATTTCGTAAAAGATTAATATACTCTTTCCAAATTTTCTCTGAGTCTTTTAATGTACCGCCAAGATCAGTTACAAGATCAATAAGATCACCAATAAAATATGATTTAATCATAGATTGTATCTCAATTTCTAAATTTTATTTCCATAAGGTAGAACTTTAATAAAATCTTCCATAAATTCAAAATCTGGAACATACCCTTCTCCAGAAAAAGTTGTGGTTTTGTCATAATATATTGAACCATCTAAATTATGCTTAACAGGAAGTTTTATTTTTGCTTCTTTTAATTTTGTTTGACTAGCTTTTCTTCCATAGCAATATCTATATTGCTCGGCATTGATGACTGTTACCAAAAACATAGCAACATACTTGTTTAAGTTAAAGCTATGTCTGCGAGGTTGAAGAATTTCTACATGATCACTAGCAGAAAACGCCTTTTCTCGATAAGAGCAAAATCCAAGAACCGCTGAATCAACTGTCAAAACATTTTCTGTCTCTGTGTAAAAATCATAAAAACCAGCAACTCCGTTATTTATAGACTGAGTTGTAATATAGGGATAATCGCCATTACCTTTATCTAGAAGATCATCCAATGATGTTGTTTTAGAACCTTTTATGGTAAAAAGATTTTCTAAATAAAAGTATTTCCAACAATTAACTTCTATTTTTATTTCAGTTTTATTTCTTTTAATTCTTTTTAAATCGAAATTTAAAGGTATATTTTGTATTTCATAAGATAAAAAATTTCTTATAGTTTGACAAAAATCTTTTAAGGTCAATTTAGAATAATCTGTTTCCATGTATGCTTCTGCTAACCATTCATCATTTGCAGATACTTTTCTTACGACAGACAATCCAACCTTCTCAATTCTATTCCGATATAAATTTAGCCATAATGGTTCAATTGACTGTTTCCAAATATCATCTCTTCGTTCTACACGACCCAAATTTTTTTTCTTTTTAAAGCCATCATCTTTAAAATATCCGAAGAATGTCTCTTTTATTGGTGCTTTTTCATGCTTAATTCCCAAATCAAATATCATGCAACAAGCGCTAGCACTAGCGCCTGGATGAAAGATGTCTGATGGTAATGAAAAAACTGCATCTAAGTGATGTTTTTGCAACATCAATTGTTTGTATTTTTTTATTTCACTTCCCGAACCAATAGCACACTGCATTGGTAATAATACGGCTAATTTTCCAGTTTTTACAGATTTTGCTACTTCATATACAAAATGGAAACCTTTGCTAGGGTCCATTTTTGTATCTTTTTTCCAAGTTTTCACATATTCCTTTTTGCAAACTGGCCTTGCTGCATTATATGGAGGATTCATTAAAACTCTGTCTATATTTGAAGACTGGATCCATTCTGTTCTATCAAAACAGCTATCTTGAACAACATTAGAATTGCCATCTCCGTGAATTAGCATATTTGTTGTTGATAAACCAAAGGCATTGTCTTCATATTCAATGCCGTATATATGTCTTTGTTTTACCTCATTCTTTTCTTCCTCGGTATCACAATCAGACAAAGCTGTAGTTAAAGCTCGAACTAAAAAAGCACCACTTCCACAGCAGGGATCTAATACTCTAGAATGTTTTGTAATGCCAATGCAATTACACATAAATTCAACAATATGATCTGGTGTAAAAGCCTGATTTTTATCATCTTTACCTGCATATTTATTAAATGTTGTAAAGAAGAGATTTAATAAATCTTGTCCTGCTGTTGATTTATCATTGATATAAGGAAATATCTTATTTTCGATAAAAGAAAGAATATCTATAAAGTTATCCTTATTCATTTTTATAATTGATTGATTTTCGAGAACATTTTTATCTAAAATTACTAATTTTTCTGCTTTATTGATTGAAGTCGTTAATAATTTTGTAAGAATTTCTTTTATGCCACCAATAATTTGAAGTGTTGTTAGCCCTTTATAGGTCAAACCTTCTTTGATGCAAAGTAAACATGTTCCAACAAATTGACCTCTTAATTTTTCTTTTACACCTAAAGCTAATAATTTTTCGTTAAGCTCATAGGTGCTTTTCATTACTTCTTGGCGGTTATTAATATGTTTGGGTTTTAAAATTTCAAGATAAGTAGTAAATGACTTTAATACAACTTCACTACTTAAAAAAGCTTCATCTTTAATCGAGTTAAAGTAAACTAATATTCTGTCGTCATTTGTATTTGCAATAATACCTAGTACATCATTATTTGGATTAAGGGCTTTTTCGTAAGCTATGTAAGCACCTAATTGATTTTTTACATTATCCAAATTTTCTTTAGAGTAGTCTTGTTTTGTTTCGACTAAAATTGCCAAACCATTTTTTTTCATCGAGAAAACGTATATCTAAATTCTTATAGTATCCACTTTTATCAACTCTTTTTATTTTTATAGAGTCAAAGTCTTTACCATGATTGCTAAATTCTTTTTGGTAGCTAAATTCATCATTTTCGATGTTTTTAACCAAATACTCTTTGCCAACTGTACAAATAATGTCATATCTACTTGGCATACAATAATCCTCTAACTAATTTATTAAGTGGAACGGAATCATATTTTTATGCTTCTGTTAATTTTTGTTCTATCTCAACAATATCATCCAAGCTACAGTTTAGAGCCAAAGCTATTTTAGCTAGGCTTTCCATTGACACTGGCTCTCCCTTACCCAACTTTGCAAGGATATTGGTACTGATTCCTGACAACTGACGCAGTTCAGTTTTACTCATATTTTTGTCAATGAGAATTTTCCATAATCGACTGTAATTAAAAATAGGCATTTAAACTCCGTATGAGTTAAATAATGTTTACATGATATTTTATCACGATATAGTGATATTTTATTTAGATATAAATAGCAATTTTATAAATTCAGATAAACGAAGACTAGAAAAAAATATAAAGCGATTGTTCTAGAAGATTTTAATATGCAGAGTTGATACAGGAATAAAAGGAGAGAGTGGCACGTTCAGAACTTTTTTGATCAAAACGCCTGCAACAAGAAAGCTCGAGCGTGCCCTTCCAACGTAGTTACAAGTATAACACAACGATTATCTTTAATTATGGCTTGTAAATCACTTACTTTAAGAAAATTCAGAACTCTTTCTTTCGATTCTGGTCAGTTTTCCATAGTAATATTAGTTTTTTTGCTACAGAAGGTATCCAACGCATGAGTTTTTGACAGCATTGTTAGTTCTCTTTAAAGAACTCTTCGGGGGAGACTTTGAAAAAGTTAGCTATATCGAGTAACAGCTCTACCGATAGCTGATTGGACTTTTTACCTTCCTCAATATTATTTATGTCTTCAACGCTTACATCAAGAATATAGGCAAGTTCAGTTTGAGCAAGTCTCCTATTTATTCTTTGCTCTTTGATATTTGAACCGATGCAGAGCAGTTGTTTCTTTTTCTTTCTGGCATTGTTATTGTTTATATCACCTCTCATAAGGTAACCTCTTTTTTTAACGTAAATTACTTGCAACTAAAACGCAACTAAGACACTTTACAACCTTCTCTGAATCGAGCTTTCAAACACCTCTTCATCAGTGCCTGATGAAGTAATATATGACTTATCAGCAAATATACAAGCACAATAATCGGAGCTCTTTGTATTAAAGGGCAAATATCTGTTTACATATATTTTATTAACATATAAACATGATAATCAATAATATCTAGTAAATAATATCAATTAAATTGACATTATATCTATTTATATATAGATATATGCAATTATCTATATCAATTTAATTGACATATAGTAATAAAATTGATATAATAAACTCATCTTCTGAAGAGAACAGAAGAAAAGATTAAATTTTGCTTTCTGTCTGATGTAGAGGGACGTTCAAAATGCCTAAATTAGATTTAACAAAGATTTTCGGTTCTAAGTTAGTTGTTTCAGAGTTAGATTTATCAACCTGTACAATTCCTGAAAATATCCCAGTTAAAAATCCTAGCTATGTATTTAATACAGCTACACTAAATCCTGTTTTACTTTTCTTAGCACACCCTTTTAATGACTGCCTGTATATCAACGGTGAGTCAGGTTGCGGTAAAACTTCTTTAATTCTTCAGATTGCAGCTCGCTTAGGTTGGGGTGTTGAGCAGATCACACTATCCAATAAATGTGAGTCTACAGACTTAATCGGTCACTCTACCTTAAAGAAAGGTGAACTTGTTTATGAGTACGGCGCTTTAACCCGTGCTATGCAAAACGGTGAAATTCTGCTTTTAAATGAGATTGATTTAATGAGTCCAGGTGATCTTTCTATCCTTAATGACGTCTTAGAGGGAAAGCCTTTAACCATTCTTGAAAACAATGGTGAAGTAATTAAACCTCATAAGAATTTCAGAGTAATCGCAACAGCAAATACCAATGGCATGGGCGATGATACCGGTTTCTACAGTGGAGCAAGAACCATGAACCAAGCATTTATGGATCGCTTTCGTTATATGAACATGTCTTATCAGCCTAAGATTGAAGCCTGTGCTTTAATCAGCGCTTTTCCTAAGTTAGAAAAAGACACTGTAATTAAGCTCGTTCAGTTTGCTAAATCTGTTCGTGACACCATTAACGCCGGTATTGAAAGCGGTGTACGTCAGATCTCAGCTCCATTCTCGACTCGTACTCTGTTGAAGATCGCAGGTGTTGTTTCTCTGAATACTACATACAGTATTCAGGACATTGTAGAGATGTGTTTCAGCTTAAGACTACCTGCTCCTGAAAGAGAATTTATCAAGCGTACTGTAAACGACATTTTCGGTCACAGTGAACAAGAACTGAAAGAAACTCAAAAAGACGATAACGATCAGAAACTGGCTTAACTGGAATTAACTTAAGGGAGCGAAAGCTCCCTGTAAAACACGGAGTTTTGAATAAATGCACGCACCTATTCTTGTATTTTCAACTGATGCTAACGAAACCTTACACTTCTAACAGAAGGCAAGCAAAGTAAAAAGGGACACTAAGTCCCTTTTCGTGACTGCGTTATAGATTTAAACCAAACTCAGGAGATTTAAGATGATTAAAAATCATGATTACTATGTTTATAAAAGATTATTAACACATGATGAGCAGAAGGCTTTACTCATTGAATGTGCCAAAGCTATGTATGAAGATACCGGACATTCATGGTGGCGACAACTGGCTAAAGAACTTGAGATTTCTGATGTAACTGTAAGAAAGTTCTTATCATCCGCACGTCCTACATCAATTCCAGCCGGAGTATGGTGTGATGTGTACAATCTTTTAGTAGAACATGGCACTGAAAAGACTACTGCTATTGCTAAGAGGATGAAAGATACAGGTTTTATCAACGATCCTATTAAGGATTACGGTGATGATATGCTGCACTGGTAACTAGGGATAACTGAAATGATTTCTTGTCTGTTGATTATATCTGGCTTTATTTTAGCAATGGTAGGTAATCACTTTTTATCTCACGAAAAGTGCTTTAAAGCTTCTCTGTTACTACTCTGCGGTATATGTGTTGCTTTTAGTGCAGGCTTTACAACTATAAACTAAATAGGTGGAATATCATTCTTAATATTTCTCTTCCGTCACCGTGACGAAAATAAAAGAAATGGCTTAAGAAAGCAATGTTAAGCGATATTTTTTAAATGAATTTAATCTAAATATCTGGTGACAGATGAAGGTTAAAACACAAAAAAATCTCTTCATAAAAAAAAATAAAGCCCACCACCAATTTTACTTGGTAATGGGCTTCGACCGGCTTGTTAGAAACTTTCAATCTATCTTCTGGCAGAAGAATTAAATTTAGATTGTCTGTTTCTAACAAATGTCATGATTGTCTTTATTGTTGGAAATGCTTGTGCTCCGTACATCTGTAACACGTCATTCCAGTCAATGCCTTTAGCACCTTCTGGAATTGGTTGCTTTGGAAGTACTACAAAAGCATCCGCATTACGCTGCTCTTTGAACTTTGCAACAAGCTCTCTTGCAGCAATCTCACCTGTCTTGCTCTTGTCTTTGTCAGCAAACACTGCAACAGTGTGACAGCCTTCAGGCAACACAAAGTTTTTCATGTTCTGTGCACAGACACAGCAGTAGCAGCCAAGACCTGTAGCTAAATATACAGATAATGCTGTCTCAACACCTTCAGCGATACCTACAACACCTTCTACAGGTTCACCAATCTTGATGTATCTGCATTTAGACTGTAAGCGTTCGTCTGAAGCTGTGAGCTTCTTAGGACATTCAACATCAGCCTTCTTTCCGTCCTTTAGATAGGTACGATGGAGTTGAACTCCTTCGTCCTTTTCTGTCTGGACACGGCAAACAAGAGAGTCAAAATGTAAACTCTTCTTGCCCTTACCTAAGTAATACTCTAGCTGTACAGCACAGCGAAGATTACGTAAAGCTGATGGTTTGACATTGATTAACCCAGCCAGTCCACGTTTGAAAAAATATTTCCAAACTTCAACTGCATCTGGGTTAATATCACCAGTTTTGCTAAATAAAGGAATTGTATCTTTCAACATTTCCTTGTTTTTAGCAACTGCTTCAGCAGAACGTTTTTCGAGTTCTGCCTTAGCAATTTTTTCCTGCTCCTCACGCATTTTGCGATCACGTAGTTCTCGCTCCATGCGCTCCTTGCGAGACTCATGGTAGCCTTTTTCGTACTCAGGGAGTCCTAAAAAGCTACCAACTTTGACAAAGAAGTCTCGCTGGTTTTTCGCATTACCTGTAGCTATCATTAACTGATAGAAGGTAACACAAGAACTGTCGAGCCCCCAGACATTACTGTTAAAGTAAAGTCTCCCGTTATTGTTAAAATCTTTATCAACACGGGCTCCGTCTTTTGAGCCTGAACGGTAAGGATCAGGTACATGCCTGCCACGAGCCTGTAACATTTCGGTGCACTCCGGAAAGAAATTCCTTAACAGTGCATCATAGTGACCTTTGGCGGCTAAAAATACATCACTCATGATTTTCTCCTTTAATGAGTGTAGTCATTAAAGGCAGATACACGAGTGACCATTAAGGGCATCATATATCTGCCTTTAATGGCTTGTTTAAAATTGCTCTGCCTAAAATTAGACAGAGCGGTTAAATGTTAGTGAATATTTCCAAATACCTTTCTGAATGAAGATACAAAGCTTTTTTCATCATTGGGTATATACACCACTTTCTTTGCTTCTTCATCAGGCAGCTGTAAAACAGCCATTAAATCACCTTTTCTTTCAACTCCTAAAATATCCATGATTTCGATATTATTCTTATCAAGAATATCTAAGAGTCGATCGCTTATGCCCTGACAGTAGTAACTGTTTGCCAGTTCAAAGACTTTTCGTAAAGGTGATTTTTTAGCAATCTCCCCTTGACGCAATGCTTTTCTAAATTCACGGCAAAATGAATTGCCGATGTTTTCTGCTGAAGCATTACATTCAAAGTGAGGTTCTCCTTCCGTAGTCACACACACGTTTACCGTGTGTTGTTCTTCGTACGGAATTACCGTAACATTCGCTCTTTTACTTTTACTCTGAAACGAATACGTCAATGAGGCGTATTGTTCGAGTACGTATTTAAACACAGTAGGATCCTTGTTATAAGCTCCATACTTATATAACAGACCTTGTAAAAAGCCTGTTAAGTTTTCAAGGTTTTCGATAAGTACCTTATCGCCTTTAATGACTTTTTTGTCTAAATTGGCGATTGAGCTTATGACGCTGTCTATAAAAGACACGTCTTTAAATGCCGAACTGTACAAACCGAAAAGGCCTCTTCCGCCACCTCTCTTAATTTCTTTGTCAAAGAAAAAGGAACTTCCGTGCAATTTTGTACCATCTGCCTTTAACAAATCGTAGATTTGCAGGCTGTAGCCTTCTTCTTTGTTTTCAGTTACCGGATAATGGCGAAAACAGAGAGCGTGTTTCTCCGCTTCATCATTGAAGAAGCGCCAAAATTGCTTCTCATTGAAGAGGTCAGAATTTAAACATTTCATAAAGTCTCCTTAGAATAAAGGACAGACTCTATGTGCCCCTACTGGACAAACATAAAGTCTGTCCAATGGACATTTTTTAATTAACTAACGAAGCCAAATTTCTCTCTGAACTCACTCGCAAACATTTTGTCGTCAAAAGGTAAGCAATAGATTTCATCTGTTCCTTTATTTGGAACAGTGAGCTTGTAATAACAACATTCAAGTTCCTCAGGTTCTCGAATAAAGTCTCTGCCTCGTTCTCTAATCTTGGCAAAGACATCTGACATTACGTCTCGAGAGCTGACTTCAACAATTTCTATATTGTTCTTATCTAAAACAGATAAGATCCTGTCACTTAATCCAGGACAGAAGAAATTATTGAGTAACTTAGAATATGGTCTTACCCATTCAGCCTCATTTCCCTTACGGATTTTTTCTCGCAGCTCTTTTGCATACGAGGTTCCAAAGCTTCTCTTACCAGTGCATTTAAAGCAAGCCGAAGCTTGCATTTCCTTAGGTAATTTTAGCAAGAGTAGCTTTGCAGCATGCGTATATGCTATTTCTTCATGATTGTAGAAATCATATTGATACAGCATAGAGTGCAACTTATCTACAAAGCAACCTAATTGCTTTGGAACAGTTCCTAATCGGAATTCTCCAACTTGACCGATGACATCATCAATCAATGAAGCATCTGCATATTCAGATGTCCAAGCACCGAATGTGCTTACATCAGTCAAGAAGGTTCTTTCGCCCCAGTAAAAGGTACTGGAAACGTAAACTTTTTTCCTTCTACTTAGTTCATAGTCGGTAAAATGTTTATCGCCCTCAGCGCCTTCTTTCAGACAACGAAGTACATATCCGTACCTCTTTGCCCAAAAACCAAAGAACTCCCAGAATTTATCCATTTCTCCTATATTAGGAATGATGTGTGGATAATGTTCTATTGACATAGAGTCTCCTAAAAAAATAAAGAGTAAAACTCTATGTACCTTGTCAGGGTAAATAGATGTTTTACCCTTTAAGGTATTTGAAGAAATCAGAGGTTATTTAGATATTTTATTTGCAATAACAAGAATGGTAGAACCTATCATGTGCATGCAAACTAAATTACCACAGATCGTTGCTGGTATATTTGAACCAATTTTCAAAATGTAATAGAAAATATAGAAATAGCTTACAAAGCCTAATCCTAGACCTATTGAAGCTAAAATTACTCCTATTCCCATATTAGTCCCTCTTTTGAGGATCTATATATTTCTTTGCTATTATCAAAACGTAAAACAGCATATAGAAATAGTATAAACCGGCTAAAGTCAAGCCAATTGCTGCTATTGCAATTCCCATATTTTATTCCTTTCTTAAAATTGTTCTAATCAATGTCATTATGCCGTAAACAACCCCAAATACAGCTAGTAGAATTATTCCAAGTTCTACATATCTATAAAAAGGAACTACTGCTTGAGCACATAACACCTCAAAGAAAAAGATAAAACCGTATCCAAACAATCCAGAAGCTACTGTTAAAGCAACAGGTAAAATTACAAAAAGTAATTTTATAAAGTTTGAATTTCTTTTATCTTTTTTAAGATTATTTACTTCATCTCTAAGTGTAGAGTTCTCCTGCTTCAAACGCAAGTTTTCAGCAAGAGTTTCCTCATACTTAGAAACAATCTTTATCATATTTACTCCTCATAAAAAAAATGAAGGAGCTATATGTTCCTTGAAGGAGCAATAGCCCCTTCAAGGGATGATTGTTTAATTAAAATCTAACTCCCCAGTAAACTGGGGAGAACGTGCTAACTTGCCAGTCGGCGGTTGGCTACCTTGTTCTGATGTAATACTTTCACAAAAAGATTTTGTAATATATCCTCTAATTGTGAAGGCTCTTCTGCTCTAAAAGCAGCTGTCCAATTAGGACAGTTTTCCCATCTACAGCTTCCGATCATTACACCATACATTTCAGTGCCAGCCTCTTCAAGAAGGTTCCAGAGTTTAGGAGCTTCAGCATCACTGCTCCAACCACCATCTGTTACACAGATGATGATACGGCGCTGTTTTCTGTAAGCCATCTGCTCTTCGTATGCGTTAGCTATGGTTTGCCAATCGTTGTTGCCCCACCATTCAGTAACGTATCTGTCAGCATAAAGCTGTGCAGTAACACGCTGACGTGGTTTTTTAATTTGGTAGCAATGATTGCTATAGCTGTACATACTGGTTACAAGGTGCTCAGACTCCATTCGTCCAAGAGTAACTGCAAATAATGCAGCGGTCTTTTCTAATGCAGTACGTTGTGCCTTGTAATCCATAGAGCCAGACACATCAAAAAGAACCGTAATGTGTGTATCCAAACATTCTGACTTACCTTTAGTTACAAAAGGATTTTTTGTATAAATTCCCTGTGCAACCTTGGCAATCTTGGTGTTGGCTAAACGTTTTCCGTTTCTTCCAAAAGAACAGGACTGACGTCTTGTATAAGCAAGAAGTTCTTTTTTAACCTTTCCAACTAAACCAGCAGATGATTTAGCGTACTTGGCAAAAATTTCTTCCCACTCTTCTTTGGTATGAAACATCATACGAGTACTTACTTCATTAGGGTTGCCCACCCAATATGAAGATTTTTCTTTGATGTCCTCAGGTAACTGAAGAGCGTTATTCTTGCGAACAGAGTGTTTTTCACTCTTCACAATCTCAACAGGCTTATTTGAACACAACTGTTCAAATTCATCCTTTAGCTCTTGTGAACATTGAGATTCCATCGCCTCAATCTCATCTGAGATTGACTTGATTTGCTCAGTGTTCATACCTTTCTCTGAAACTGATGATTGCTCTGTAGAACAAGAATTAGAAGCTTCACAATTCTTCTTTTCATTTGAAGACTCAGACTGTTCATCTGAGCTGTCATCTGATTTTGAACTGTTAGCTTCTTCCTTGTTTTCTCCATCTTTGTCCTGCTCTCCTTCATCGGCTGATGAATTTGATTTAGACTCAGACTTATCTTTGTCACCATCCTGTTTATCATTATCTGATGAACCAGATTGAGACTCAGATTTTTCATCTTCATTTTCTTCATCATCCTTATCGGATGAGTCAGAATTGGAAGATGAATTAGAGCTATCACCATTACTCTCATCTGATTTCTCATCAGATGAAGAACTTTCGCTGCTTTCAGTGTCTTCTTCACCTTCATTGGATGCTTGCTCTTCTTCAGGAGTATTAAGCAATTCGATGAACTGCTCAAAGTACTCATTCAGAATTTCATTCTCGAAAGATTTTAGGAATTTTATACATTTTTTATGATATTCAATATCATCTTCAATCTCTGAAGATACACTTTTTAAGATGCTCTTCATTGTTGAAGGGTGTATACATATCCCCTTTTCCTTCAAGGCTTCAGCAAAACGCTTAATTACCCCTTTATACTCAACAAGTCCTTTATAATTTAAAGACTCTTGAATCTTGTACATGAAGTACATTGTCACAAGGTTTAAGATACTGCGTTCACTGAGTGCCTTTTTTGAAGGCAATGCTGTTCCAACTGGAACAAAGTCCTGCTGTGTCAGCCCCAAGATCTTCTGAGCATTTGCAGCATGAGGCTGCATTAAATGCTCAATTCTTGGATCTTCCATGGCATTTGAAAAGCGGTGTATTTCACCATCTAGACATGCTTTTACAGCACGATAGACGTTGTACGCTTTCTTCTTTTCAAATCCATGTGAAGCAGCGTAGTCAGCACACACCTTATTTAAGAGTTCATGCCAAGGAGATACCACCATCAAGGTGTATGTGTCATCCTGTCTCTTGAACCTTGTATAAAAACAATGTCCAAGCTCATGAAGAATTAGACCAAGTGCCTGACGGCGCTTAGCAGGCTCAGCAACCTGAGCCACGATTAGAGGGTTGATATAAATCTTTCCCTCACAATCTGTGGACGCAGGAGCAGAGTCACTCTGCCTTGCAACAAGTTTCAGTTCTCTGTCTTTTGGACAGAAAGCTGATAGTACTTGCCTCATAAGAGAAAATCCCTTATGTAGCTCAGACTTAGCTTCTTCAATTGATTTGATATTCATAGTGTTTCTCCAAGAGGTCTTAGACCTCAAAAAAATAAAAAAAGGATCAACACTATGAGCCTCGAAAGGATCGTAGTGTTGATCCTTTCGGACTTTATAAAAAGGAACTCCCCAGCTATTGCCAAGGAGTTAAATTAAATAGAAAAGAGTTAAATATTATTTCTGCGTGCTTGATAAATAAAGTACACAGGAACAATGAATACAGCAGCCACAGCTGCTGCACCCATTGCCAAGGTTAGTATTCCCCAGATCATTTTTGCTCTCCTTTAAGTTTATCTGAACTCTTGAACATTACATACATCCAACAATGACCTATAACTAGACCTACATATTTGAACGCATATTTAATCCAAGTATATACAGACAAACTCATTACCATTTCCATTATAGAAGAATTTTGTAAGTGACGACAAAATAAATTAAGTGCATCACCTGTTTCTATAAAGAAAGTTCCTACTATGCCAAAGAAAAATAACATATAGGAATGAGCATATTCTGATCTTATGAAATACCCTCTTTTCTTTTTAAAAGAAACTACTCTCTCCTTTGGAGTGAGCTTTTCTTTTTTATTCATTTTTATCTCTATAAAAAAAATTACGGAGATATACCCTCACGGAGCATACACTCCGTAAGAATTTAATTTATAGAGCCGATTACTCGGCTCTTACGTCTGTTACAGACCTAAAGACTTATAAAAGTCTTCTACATCCATTGATGAAGGATCAATGGTAATTGCAGGTTCTTCAGAAGCCTTAACTTCTTCAGTAACCTTAGGTTCTGAAACAGGCTCTTCTACAGGAAGAATTACTTCCTCTACTGGTTCAGCAGTTTCTTCAGTTGATACAGGATCAGCTGTGATTTCAGCTTCTTCAGTAGAAGATTGTTCTTCTTGTACAGTTTCTTCAACCTCAGGAACCTCTTCAACAACCTCAGCAGTTGCGATTTCAGTTTCTTCAGCTGAAGCTACAGGTTCTAACTCAACTGAGTTATTCTCTGTAGTAACTGTATTCTTTTCTGTAGAAGTAACTTCTGCTACAGGCTCTACTTCAGGAATTGCTTCCTGCTTTTTAGCCTGTCCCTGTTGCTTACCACTGCTCTGTTCGCAAAGCGCTTCAAGCTCTGCGATAGCATTATCAATAGAAGCCATCTTTTCTTCTTTAGAAGTGAAGTCTAGCTCTGTCTCGATAACGCCACGCTTTGCCTGAGCGATGTCAAAACCACCTAAGATGGTCTCAACATCACCGCCTTTTGACAGAAAGTCCTCAAAAGCCTCTCTACTGCATAATGCAGCAAGTATGTTTTTGTAAACATCTATCATAACCTTTGTAAGGCCTGCTGAAGGTTTTGCCATCTGTGCAGCTGTACCAGCAAAACGCTGATTTACCACCTCAATGATGTTATATGCCTTTTCTAGCAAGCTCTTCTCAGGTTCATCCTTAAATACAAGTTCCATACAGAACTTTGTATCTAAAGCTTTCTGACAGGCTTTGCGAATTGAAGAGCGTTTCTTGCCGACCTCATCTGCTTTATAAGCAGCACCCTTATTTCTTAAGTTATTGTCATAGTCGTATTTAACTATGGCAAATGGCTCAAAAATCTTGTTGAAGTAATCTTCAACAATGCTGGTGCTCTTTTCAGTCTTGCTTTCACTTAAGAAAGTGTTGACTGTAGCATCTGAGGTCTGTGCCCAATCGAGGACGATTGGCTTAAATCCACATTTAGAAGCGAACTTCTCAAATGTAGGAATTTTGCCTAAAGCTTCTTTACGAAGCTCAAGATCCTCGATTTGATTACATCTAGCCTGTTCGGCTGAGGTGTAATCTGAGAAGCACTTCTCCATCTCGGTGAGTTTTTCATTAAACTCATCACGGAGTGGGATCATTTCCTCAAGACATGGTACAACGCAGTCCTTAGGTATGAAGTAACCACCATCAATTCCGGCCTTAATACCGTATTTGTTCAATACGGCTTCAGCCTTCTTTTTAATGCCTTTTAACAAGGCAATTGGTTCACTAAACAGTGATGCTTTGGTTGTCACTTTAACCCTAGAGCCTGCGACATCGTCTTTGATGTCACCGGTGAACTTTGATTCATCAGTGACACCTTTAAGTGTCACTGTTTCGCACATAAGCGAAATTCCGGATAACACCAAGACAAACTCGGCGGTCTTCTTCTGACCTTCTTTTAAAAGGTCAGTTACCTCAGTTGAAGCTGAGGTAGCAGTTGTAACAACAGTTGAAGTTGCAGCGGTAGCTGCGATTGATAAAGTATTAGTCATTTTAAGACTCCTAAAAATAAAAAAGCCTTAAAAGACAAACACCTGTCGCCTGAGGGCGAAAAGTATTCGCCCTTTAAGGCAGACAAGTAATTAAATGGAAAAGACGTTAGAGTTGGTACTATCTTCAGTACATTAGTAACTCACAACGCCCCACTCTATGACTATTTGTATAGAGTGTTTTGTGTTTTTATCTCGGATCTATTTCAGATTCTTACTTTCTTTATGAACTATATAGAGCATAAAAGCCGGTATAGCAAATAAAATAGCAAGAGCAACAATAAATGCCGAGAGGCCTAAAAATAATGCAATTTCCATTGTTATTTTCTGCAAGCATCCCATAACAATACGCATGGAACTGCCAGAATGAATAGTAATGACACAATAGCCATTGCTACAGCAATGATTCCTAACATTATTTTTCTCCTTGGATTTATATTTAAAAATTACCAAAAGCAATGTATAAAATAAATCCCCAAAATGAAAGGAGGGTTACACCACCTAAAATATAAAGGAGGATCATTCCTTTTTCCTATTTGCTTAAAGCAAAATAGAATAGAAGAGCAAATGATCCTATTAAGGTCAATCCTCCCCATATAGAAAAGAAAATAATCATTTCTCCCTCCCCTATATCATTTTCTGCAAGCATCCCATAAAACAACACATGGCAGTGCTAACAGAATTAGAAATATCAGGACAAAACCTGATATAACAGCAAATATACCTAACATTATTTATCCTCCTTTTTAACTCTGTTAATTGCAATATAAAGTGCAACAAACAAAGCAATTAAAACAGGAATTATACCTGCTAGCTTAATTAAAAAAGGAAATACCTCTTTAGCTGGCAAGTTCATCATACTATCTATTATAGTACTTAAAGAATGATCATGATGTTTATCAAGATATTCTCCCATAACAGATATTAATGATACAAAAGAAGTAAATAAGTAAGCAATAGATGCGACAATTAGTCCTTCTATCATATTCTTATCTTCTTTATCTATTAGATATATTCTATTGTTTTTATCTTTTTTAGGGGCGTAATTATTAATAATTACCCTCTTAGATCTTCCCATATAGTCCTCCTAAAAATAAGCGGAACTATATGACCCTTGCGGAGCATAAACTCCGCAAACGGGTTTGATTTTTATAGAAACTTCCTGTAGCAAATTACGCCACACATAAATGTGAAAATTTCTATAAATAAGAAGATGTAGCCTGAAGCTAACAATCTTCCTAAGTTAATTAAATCTGTAGGAGTCATATTAAATTCCTCCTACAGATAAGTGCTTAACACGGTCACTTACTTCAGCTCTCTTTGCGTTATTAAAACGATCAAGAGTGCCTGTTAAGTAACCTGTTACCCTTCTAACTCGTTGAAAGCGAAGACCTTCGCCTACAACGAGTTCTTTTTTATCATTGGTGGTAACACGGAAGTTTCCGTATGCACCACCTATCAAGTAAATTTGATCACCATCGGCTACACCGTTGAACTGCTGACCTTTCATGTTGTGCTCCTTCTCCAGCTTGTACTGAAGAAAAAAAAATAAATTAAAAACAAAGATAACTAACCTTGCTGAACACTCGTAAATGTTCAAAAAGGTTAGCTATCCTGTTTTCAGGAACACTAACAACTGGAAGATTATAAAAATCTTCCAGTTAATACCCAGTTACTTAAGTCTTATTCTGTTTGCATAAGATGCATCCCTGCGGAATGTATCTATCTGCTCTACAGACATCAGCTTATGTTCGACCAGGTATTGTGAAAGTTCTTCAACATCAATACTGCCCTTACGTTCTTCTCGAACGATTGAGCAGTCTGATGTTTCCAGCTTGTTAACTCCCTCAGGCAGCAGTTCAACTAACAGCTTTGCTGTTTCGTCTCTTTGCTCCTTTAAAGGCTTTAAAGCAGCATTAGCAGCTTCATAAGCCTCGTTTTGAGTTTTGTACAGTTCAATGAGCTGTACAACCTCTTCCTGAGGTTCAGGTGTAATTGCCCTTTTACCCACTTGGAGCTCTGGTAACTTGCCGGTGTTCATGAACTCTTTAAATCCATGAGCTATGGCGACAAGCTCCTTGATAACTTCAGGATCACGTTTAATGATCTGTGTTTTAAAGTTATCTGGACAGAATGTCTTTCCGTCCAAGCTCTTGTGGGTACAGAACACCGCACACGGTGCGTCAGTACAGTAGATTTCCCACTGCACCTGTGCATAGTAGCCGGCGTTCTTACCTGTCTTTGAGAAAGAACCATTCTCAAGAACATCTTTATAAGAAGTTTTGCTCTTGGAATAACTGTTCTTTATTTCAACCGGTATCCCCATATCGGTTAGGCCGTCAAGTGACACCATAAAATATGGTTCACTGACAACCTCAAGACATGGGGTTGGACACACACCTGATGGTGATAACTTACGTCCCAGAGGGGTGGTTAGTAAGTGTGCTCTTATAAGTGGTTCAAAGAACTTACCTTCGAGCACTGGCTCAGTATTTAACTGAGGTTTGCTTACCAAGCCGAGCTTCTCATCTCTGAGCTGCTCGAACTTTACCTGCCCACTCCAGAGATGAGCAACCTCTGTGCCGGTTATATGTTTCTTACGAAACTCTAACCACTCAGAGGTGCCCTGTTCTAACTCTGGGACAACTCTATAAAAAGAGCCCATTATTACCCCCTTGTCACATTGACTGTGACAATGGTGTTAGCTGATTCGCTAACACAGCGTAATTGGGCCCCTTTGCTTGTAACAAAGTTTTTTTCGGCTTTCAAAGCCTTTAAGGCCTTGAAATCTTTTATGGAGCAGTTAAGAGTTACCTCAACTGCATCCTTAACACTAGCTTTATTTAAGCTAGATAAAATTGAGTCTAAAAAAATTGCTCTGTTACGAGCTATATCTGTAGTGTTCATAAATAATTCTTCCTTGTTAAAAGAAAGGACAACACTACATCCCTAAGGACTTAGTGCTGTCCTTAGGGACTGCATCTGACACATCAATCAGATGCAAATAAATAAATAAATTAAATCTTATCTGCCTTGGTCTTAGCCTTGTGCTTTACAGGCAAAAGAGCTTCAGCATACTGACAGGTCAAAATCATGACCTGCTCGTATTCTTCATCTGAAGCATCCTGTAAAATTTCAGCTACAGCTTCTGCAATCTCTTTTGAGGTTGGATAATTCACCTCAGCAGCATCTGCCTTGGTGATATTTGCAAAACCACAGTAAAAGATGGCAATTAAGCCAGCGATAAGATACTGAATATTCATGGTATTCTCCTTAAAAAAGGACAAACACCACGTCTCAGGACAATGATGTTTGTCCTAAGACATATTTTTTTTGTTTATAGACCTAACTCTGAGAAGATGTCCCCCTGCTGCTCTGCTTCTTTAGCATCACAAGCAAAGGTGTTTCTTCTCTCCCACAGTCTTCGCAAATCAGCTTCAGGACAAATTGTCTTGAAGTGACTTGTCAGCTCTGTTAAGACTGCATCCCTGACTTCGTCATCATCATTGATGATTGGAAGTTTTACGCTTACAGCGTAAACGAGAGGCTCTGCCATCTCGTCCTTGTTTGCCAAGAACAACTCGACAAAGTCGAGAATGTTTCTAGGACTAACTACGCTTGGAACGTTGTTAGAGATGAATTGGTTCTCCACTCCTTCAAAGAATTTTGAAGTCATAGATGCAAATTCCTCACTAACTTCAGGAAATGCAGCTTTTACCATCTTAGCCACCTGATCCTCAGAAAGAGAATCAAATTTATCTACTGTAAATCTTGAAAGAGTTGACTCATCAATGATATTTCTACCATTGTAGTTACCTCTTTCACTACAGTTGATACCAGTGTTACCGAAGGCAAATAATCTGAATTGATCATTTGCTCTTACAGGCTCTTTTAAGCCAGCAACACTGAAGCTATGACCTTCGATTAGGTCATTCAATGATGGTGGTAAGCTAGCAGGAGCAAGGTCTAACTCATCTACTAGGGCCCAGTAGCCTCGCTTACATGCTGTAAGCAAGGCGCAGTCCACAGTCTTCCATACACCGTTGTATGAAATCTGTCTGAGGAATAAGTCCTCAATTTCTGTAGTTGCACTACAGTTAAACTGCACCACTGGTTGACCCAATACTGATGCCATCCAAAGGCACATACTGGTCTTACCAGTACCTGCCTCACCGTAGCCATAAAAGCCACGACCGTTACCTACGCCATTACGGCGCATAACAAGGTCAATGACCTTGTTAGCGTGTACCGGCGCAGGTCGGTAGGCTGGATTAAACTCAGGAATGTGGCGAGAGTACTCGTCACAAGCCTTTACAGTTACCCAAACCTTTTTGTGAGGCATCTCTTTGGATACCTCAACATCAGCACCAGCCTTTTTAAGGGCTAGTGCTAATGCAACATTGAATGGAAGTAACTGCTTCAGGGCAGTTACCTCTCCAGTAATTGGATCGGTAACTTCCCATAGGCTGAACGCCTGAGTCTCGTTCGGCTTTTCAGCTGAACGAGTTAACTTGCCTTTGGATGCAGCCAAGTCCTCCTTTGTAACTCCAAGCTCTAAAAGATCTTGAAATAAGGAGTTGTAACGAGGCTTTAAGTTTTCTGAATTTGACATAGTGTTTTCCTTGAGCGGCTTAGCCGCAAAAAAAAATAAAAAGATAAACACTATGCACCTTGAGAAGGTAAATAGTGTTTACCTTCTCAGGTGGTTGAAATGAAACTCCCCTAGACTAAGCTAAGGGAGTTTGAAGTTAACAAGTAAAAGCAAAATAGAATAGAAGGACAAAGACACCTATAAAGGTTAGCCCTCCTAAGATCGACATTAGGATCATTTACTTTCTTCTCCATAAGTAAGACGAAATTGCTCCAATACCGATGATAGAACCTAGCAGAATGTAGAATTTTATCATGTCAGAATCTGGAGATTGAGTTACGTAACATAACTGTAGATTTGAAACTTCTACACTTACTTTGTAACTCAAAATTTCGTCAAAGAAAAAGTTAAAGGTATAAGCCACTACAGCCAATAGTGCTGTAATGGACACAGAGAAAAGAATATCTCTGTTTTTGGATGACTGCTCATCCATCTTTACTTCTTCTTTAACCTTAAGTCTAAGGATCTCTTCCCTTAAACGCAAGTTTTCCTTGCGTAGAGAGATAACCTCAGACAAAGATTTCTTTATTGTCATAGTGTTTTCCTTGAGTGGCTTAGCCGCAAAAAAATAAAAAGATAAACACTATGCACCTTGAGAAGGTAAATAGTGTTTACCTTCTCAGGTGGTTAGAAATGAAACTCCCCTAGACTAAGCTAAGGGAGTTTTTTTTTAAGATAAAGAAATGTAGAAAATCAGCCCAAAGGCGGCAATAAAAGCTATTCCGCCTAAAATTGACATTACTATCATTTCTTCCTCCATAAGAAAAGAATTGATTAAATAAAATTTACTTTGTTTTTATTTACTAAAGGCAAAGTACAGTAACAAGCCGTAAACTGACAATAATGTCAGCCCGGCTACACTATAGATAATAATCATACTTTTCTTCCTAATATTAATGAGGTTGGAGAAAAGATGTTTGTGATCTATATGTTATTAGCTATTTTTTCCAAAAACCATATAGAAAACAAGGGCAAAAGAGCCAATGAAGGCTAATGCCCAAAAAATTGATAGAGCTACTACCATTTCTTCCTCCATAATCCTAAGGAAAAGAGTCCAAGACAAATGAATGACACTACCATAATAGCACATTCTAAATATATCTTATCTGCCCCTAGGATTTCTTTAAAAAAGAAAGCTGAAGTAAATCCAATATCAGCAAAGAAAACAGAAAAAACTACATTAAAAGTACTTTTTCTTTTTGCAGACAATTGATTTTCATTTTCAAGTCTTTCATTTTTTATCTTTAATCTGAGATTTTCATTTCTCAAACTCAAGTTTTCCTTACGTAGAGTGATAACCTCAGACAAAGTTTTCTTTATCATAAGCTCCTTCCTAAAAAATAAGCGGAGCTATATGTCCACTGCGGAGCACATAAACTCCGCAGTGGAATTAAGAATAATTTAATGAAGATGTAACTCATCCTTCAAAAGGACAATGTACTTGTCCTCTGTCTTCACTAACTTAAAAGAAATGTCATTTCTGACAAGTTCCTTTAGGTATTCAGACAAGAATATAGAATTGTACTTGTCTCTAGGATATTCCTCGAAACAAGCGAAATCTTCATCAAGCATTTGATTTAACATAATTTTCTCCTTGTAAGGAGAAAACATTGCTTCCGAAGGGAAACAATGCATTCCCCTTACGGAAACAAAATAAGACCTAGTTGATATACGGATATAACAACATCAGTCACATCTCTCTCAGAAGTAAAAAAAACATCTGAGGAGGTTTAATTAAGCCAGTGTTGATTTATGTCAGCTGGTACGGACATTTCTTATAAAGAAAATAAGAAATCTTTTAACTTAAACAAGTCAACCTATAAGTAGTTGAAATAACAGCTTACACGTTGAGTTGCTTAAGGAAAGTCCATCAACACACAAGTGCTGATGAACTTTAGAATTATACTTGTTGACGTCTTTGGAGGGTAGTAACCCATCCAGAGGCTGTTTTTACGAGGACAGCCTCGTAATTTACAACATCAAAGCCTCTAATGCCATTCTTGGCACATAGGCGGTCTCGAGCTTGTAACAGCTCGTAATCCTTTAACTCAGGCTTTGCCTGAGAAAGAGTAACGACCTTGCGGTCATTCTTTGCAACTGCTACAGGAGCAGTTGCTACATGAACCTTTGCAGCACTGCGTACTGCTAAGGTACGAATAACTTCCCAAAGGAAGTTCATAAATAGAAAAAATACAAAAATGTAAATTATAAACATGGCATCCTCCTACCAGGGCAAACACCATGCACGTCAATTGACAATGTAAAGTGTTTGTCAATTGACAAAAATGAGCGCAGAAAGACCGTAACAGGAAACATGTGTTCCTATCCGATGCTATTTCTTTGCTCGGTTGAAACCTACAGTTGTACAACCGTAGATTTTTTGAAATCCAGCGCAGAAATGACCTCGATGCGAGAAGCGCTGGTTGGGAGCTTTGACCTTGAAGCTTAGGGTTACAATTGACATAACAAAATAAAGCCAACTAACAACTTAATTATGAACTGCAAAACTCTAAAAGTAAAGACATCAAAACAAGAAATAAAGGGCATGTTTTAGTGACTTGGTTAAAGTTTATTTTAATATCAATTTAATATACATAATAAAGATGTTTATATATCAATATTCTTTACTTTGTTGTGCTAATTTGGCTTATAAACTTTCATTTTTAACTTACATGATAGTATAATTGACCTAATAAATGCGTTTTGTACGATTATATTAATCGTTCAACCATACTTGGTATTAATATTTCTCGAGGGGCAAATATGCCTAAACTTGCAAATATAAATGAAGTTATAAGTAATGCTATGCTGATGCGTTTACCTGCATTTTTAGGTATCCGTGACAAAGAGTTCTGTGCTTTATTAGGGTATGCGCCTGTTTGGCTTTCTCGTATCAAAAAAGATATTGATAGTGGGAAAAAGAAACCTGACGATGCTGTAGTAACTTTTCTTGATAAAACCATTTCTGAATATGTTGAAGCTTCTCCTTTTATTGAAGAGCAGGCAGGCGTGACCTGGCAGCTTATTGATTTGTTTATATCTATTTACATAAAGAAACACGGTATTCCTAAAAACATTGGAGAGTTACTTTCTAATTCAAGGATTTTAAAAACAATACAAGATCTTTATCTTTCTGAAGATAGAACATCTGAGCAGCAAGCTGAAATTTCAGAATTAATTAAAGCCATCGTTCACATAATTTCAGAACAGTTTGGAAAAGAATCTATCCCTGTTGATATTGATTTTGACAGCGTTGCGGAATTTGATAACTTTTCTGATATGATTTTTTTAGAAGGTTATACTCCAGAACAGTTTCTTGAAGATCCTTATAACGAGAAATATGTTAAGTTTATGGACTACACAAAGAAGAATAACCTGTCTTTAAACAGATACAATGCGTATCTAAAGACAAGCTCTTATCAGCACTATATTAGTGTTAAAAATCAAAAAGCTGAAAAGATTGCTTCAATGCTTAAAGAACAAGGTCTAAACCTTAAGAGCCTTTTAATAATGTCTGAGATGGATAAGAAGTAAGGATCGTGGCATGGAAAACGAAGATTTTAACCAAGATTTAAAGATTGATGATAAACCTTTCACTCTCAGCGAAAAGAAACAGTTTCAAGAAGTGATCTCTAACTTTTCCCTAGCTCAGTTAAATGATGCTAAACAAATTATTGATCAACGTATTGAAGATCTTAAATACAGAATCCAGAACGCTGATAAGATCATTCAGTTAATGAAAGAGCTTAATATCTCTTTTGAGGATATGAAACGCTTAGGTTACAGAATACCTGTTACAACCAAACCTAAACGAGTTGTTGCGCATTCTAACGAGGTTTACAGAGTTATTACCGAGTCAGGTGTATGCGTACAGTGGAGTGGCAGAGGCAGAAAACCAGTTGCTTTTGCTAATGTTAATAAAGAGAATATCCACCTGTATCGTGTGCAAGATGACGGCTTAACCCAGTACGAAAAAGATCATAACTTAACGCCGATCACTGAAAAATATCGTTAAACTTGTATTCGCTTATTTATAGCTCTAAAATTATGGATACCGAAAAATAAACCTTTTCAAAAAACCTTATTAATTGCTTTATAGCAAAGACCTTTAAGAGATACGCTCCACTTAAAGGTCTTTTTTTTATTCCAAGATCATGTCAAATTCTCCCCTCTTATTTCTTGCTTTTAATTAAACAGCTACGCCACTATTCAAAAGACATAGAACCAAACGGACGATGGCTTAGTTGAATGTTGTGGTCAGAAGGATTGTGACGAAAAAGCTTGTGGTAGCTATACATCTGTAACCCGTGATGATGGCTCAGTCACAACTTGCTGTGGTCAGAAAGACTGTGAAGATAAGTTTAAAGCATCATTACCTTTATATTTTGGTTCTTCGACTATAGAAAATGGCGGTGCAACAAAAAGTATCAGTCTTGCTTATGTTAAAGAACATGAACTTTTAAAAAGTGTTACAGTTCACTGCTTTTTAGGTAACGTTAGAGGAGATATTCTTGTTAATAACAATGTTGTATTTTCTGAAGTATTTTCTTTTGGAGGAATGGTAAAAGAAGTTAATTACAATATACCTATAAATAACACAAACAATACTTCAACAATATCAATTAAAGGCTATCAGCCATATCCTACTTATATGGGGCTATGGGGCTTTGGTGACAATGCATGGACAGGAGAAAAATGCGAACTAAAGCTTCATTTTAAGTAGTATGGTATCACTACATACGATATACTTAACACTAAAAATAGTAATACTTATTAGCAGATAAAAGATTTTAGAATGGATTTAGAATTGCTGTTTCAAGCGATAATTACCATATTTGAGCTAAAAGATACAGACTCAAAGTTTATGCGTTTTATTAAAATTCTTCTAGTTATCGTGTGCTTGGGTGTATTGGGATTTGTCATATTAGCTCTCTTAATTATAACTTTTTCCTCTCACTAGAAATTTATAAAGCACATCTCTTTTGAGGGACTTTTGACCGATTCCATGTCGTGGAAAAATAACACATTTTCCATATAATACAATAAGTTAAGTTATTAACTCTGATTTTTTATGTAATTTTTTGCAAATATTATTTTTAGGGAAGCTGTAAAAAGCTTCCCCTTTGCAGAATACTACTCTAATGGTAGCTAGCACATACTATTGCCCATCCAGCAGCTAATCCTTCTCCTCCAGTTGCCAGTGAGTTTTTTATATAAAACACATGTTCCTGACCTGTTTCTTTTATTTCAAAAGGTCCTACCATGGGTTTATCATAATATCCTGTAGAAATGGCCCAATAAGGCGTATCATCAACGGAGAAAGAGCAAATTGCATTTCCGCAACCAAGCAATTGAATATAGAACCTTTTAGCAAAATTGTAATAACTAAAGCCTATTTCAGAAAATTTAATGACGTGATCAGTAAGCAACGGTGGTACGTACCTCAATGCAAGATCACCTACAATTTTACATTCATCTGGTAATGTTGCAGCAAACTTCTGTTCACAGTCATTTTTACCACAACACACTTGTGTAGAACCATCAGGTAATTTAACTGAAGTGTAGCTGCCACAAGCCTTTTCATCACAATCCTTCTGACCACAACATTCAACTAAGCCATCATCCGTTTGGTTCTATGTGATTTTGTATAAAACGAATTTTTAAATCTCAAAGCCGAAAATAAAGGCTTAAACTCTAACTTTACACCAAACAGAGGCATTTTTTAGCGACAAAACAGCAAGAATAAAAGCATAAACAGCAAAGAGGAATAGTTCTCTTTGTAGATGTTGATAAAAATCTTAAATAGGTGATTTATATATGAGTTTTATAACCTTATCTATTGCAGAGCTTTTTCTCTGCTTTACAGGCGTAGTGTACTATGCCTACGGATATGAGCACTATGTTGCTAATGCAGAACACCCTCTGCTGGAAAAAGTATGTCTTTCTATTCTTACTGGTCTTTACATCTTTATGTGTACAGGCCTGATTTTGAAATAGCAGACATAATTAAAAAAAATACATTTAGGTAAGGAGGTGTAAAACAAACGCTCACTCATATTCAATAGTAGTGAGCGTTTTCCACTCTATCAAAATTAAATACATGCCCCTTAAGTCCCAACCCTCAATTTTGAACTTAACTCTATAATACGCATTAGCTATGATTTAACTTATTTATTATTAAAGGAAATTTTATGTATAAAACAGAGCTTGTTCAGATCATTGCAGAGCGCATGACTTTAAACAAGAAAGATGTCAAAGAAGTAATAGACACAGCTTTAGAAAAGATCATGGAATCTGTAGCTAAAGGAGAGAAAGTACACCTGTTTGGCTTTGGCACTTTTGGACAAAGAGAAATCGCATCAAGAAAAGTTAGAAGCCCAATTTCTAAAGATATGTTGGAAATTCCAGCTCACAATAAACCTGTTTTTACCGCATCTAAATCATTTAAAGAGATGGTAAACAAGTAGTCAATAAAATTTCATTTCCTCATGTCTATTACATCAATTTTATTTATATATACACATTGATTTGACATAACATTCGTAACTATAATTGTTTTATATCAATTATCTTTACATATAGAGAAGTCAATAACATGAGGAAATCAAAAAAATCCACTCCTCAGTACATGGTTACTCAGCTTTGTACTGACACGGCTGTTCTTGATTATTTCAGATCGCTAAACTCTATTAACTCCCAAAAGTCTATGGGCTATTACATCAAGTCTTTTGTAAAGACAGCTCTTGACTGTTGCAGTAACTTCACTTCATGGGAAAAGCTTACAGATACAGTTATAAACATTGTTATTGGCAAAATGTTGGAAGAGCAGCAGTCTCCTTCAACTATTAACACCAAGCTCTGTGCTATTAAAGGTGTTGCTAAGCGCCTGTGGGTGCAGGAGCGATTGGATCCTAAGACTTACCAGTTAATCAGCGAAGTTAAGAACGTAAGAGGTTCCCGTATTGCTCATGGTCGTATGCTGTCAGAGTCTGAGATACAGAAACTGTTCCAGTTCTTGGGCAAACAGGACTCTTTTAAGAAAGTTAGAGATGCTGCTATCTTTTCTGTAATGATTGGTACAGGTCTTAGAAGAGCTGAAGTTTCAAAGTTATCAATGGATGGTGTCTTTCTTGACGTAGAAAAACCATATTTAAGAGTTATTGGTAAAGGAAACAAAGAGCGTCAGGTACCGCTGCCTAAATTTGCAATTAAACGACTGAAAGATTGGATTGAGTGTAGAGGTAACTTTAAAGGTCGTATCTTCGTTCAGATTAGAAAAGATGAAACTGTTACAGAGCAAGGCTTGACAGGTTGTTCTATCTATAACATTTGTAATGAATATGTTGAAGCACTGGGCATGAAACACTGGTCACCACACGATTTACGTAGAACATGTGCATCAAAGCTGATTGATATGGGCTTTGCGCTTACTTCTGTACGTGATTACTTAGGTCATTCTTCAATCTCAACTACGCAGCTCTATGATAAGAGTTCATCAAATCGTTTAAATGAGATTGCTGACAAGATTAAACTGTAGGAACAAAGTTAAACATGAATAATAAGTGCAAAGTTCAAGAACTCAAAGGCTTACTGGACAAAGAAAAGCCAAATATCGAAAAGATTTTCTGTGATAACTGTGGTGAGAATATGGTGTTTAATTTTAAAGATGGCAACCATATATTCTATCTACCTTTATCTAAAATCTTAGAGTGTTTGCTGATAGCAGAAGCTGAAGGACAGGTTCCTGAAATTGATGAGAGCTGGTGGGATAGTTTGGAATCTATATATCCAAACATCGAAAATTTAAGAATTGAATTAAAAAGTGAAGAATAAAGAAAAATCACTCAATCTCAATTTGTTGAGATAGAGTGATTTACCTTAGTTGTCATATTTAACAACTAAATATAGTGCAATTAAGCACCCAATCGTACCGACTATACCAAAGATCATTTTTTTTTACCTTCTTTATTGCATGTACTTATTCGTATGCAGCAACTAAAAAGAGGGCAATTAAACACGCAATAGCCCCTAATACTCCCCATATCATTTTTGATCTTCTCCTTTCAATCCAGAATAGTCCAATATCCTATGATAATGGCATTATAACTCTTAAGAGAACTTCTTTTTTTAGCTTCCATCCGTTTTTCATACTTATTCATAAAGTCTCCTATTTTTTTTCTTAAGCAAGAGACCTTATCCACTGTAGGGAATAAGATCCCTACAGAGAAGACCAAGCTAGACACAGATTAGTCCTTTACAACCGATCACAGTACAATTGGATGCTTTGTCATAATTTTGAATAATTGCATTAAATTTTACATTTTTGACTTTCAAAAATGTAATTATTACCTAAATTCCTGTGTTTTGATGTTATCCAATATTCATAAAGCTATATAAATCAATAAGTTAATATAATAGGTTATCAAAATGCATATTTTGATAAGTAATCCTCTCACAGGATAACATATCGTGCACTGGGTGATAAGTTATTCATAAAATCAAGAAATCTCTCTGTATGACGATTTTTAGTTATTAGAAAAATTTAGTCACTTATTTTAAGTTTTTTACATTAAAAATTGAATTTTAATAAGTATAATCTTATTAGAGGAGTTGCTCTACAGAAGAGATTTTGTTAAGTCAATCTACGGTACTCTAAAAACAAATATTTGTTGATTTGGTTATAAACAAGGAAGAAAAAGTTATGAGCTTAAACACTCAAAATTATCAAAATATAAAACCTCTCTTACGCAACTATGTGAAGATCGAACGTGTAAGAATTACAAGTTCATTTCTTGTAGTGATTGAGTTTTTGTTAGGTCTGCTTTACATTTTGGATTTTATTACGTTCTCAGAAAAAGCTCTGAGTATTTATCTCGTAATCTTTTTCTTATCAATTGTTATTTTATCAACAGCTCAATTTTTGAAGAGTAAAACCGTACAGAGAGTGGAGAAGAACAATGATAAATAAAGTCAAAAAATTAAAGGAAATTTTATTTTGGAGTTCATTTTTAGGCTTAAGTGCGGTTTTTACAATTTTGATAGTATGGTTCAGAAATACAGAAATAGGAAAATCTCCTTTGACTAACTCTATTGTTGTTGCTGTAGTTCTTTTGCCAATGATTATCTATGACTTTGACTCTATTCCGTTTTTAAAAAGAAATATAAATAAAAAAAACAAGAATAAATAAACAAAACTTTCATAATTAATAATTAAAACATACGTTATTTGTTAATTAAAATTATTAGAATTTTGTCTTTGTATAATATTCAGGTTAATTTGTGTAAAAAAGTTGGTATTATTCTCTAAGTTTATGAAAAGTGATCGTATCTTATTATCAATTAAACCTGAATATGCTGACCAGATAGAACGGCATACTAAGCTCTTTGAATTTAGAAAAAGGAACTTTTTAAACTTACCTTCTGAAATATGGGTTTATGCTTCATCACCTATAAGAATGATTGACTGTTCTCTGATCACAGTGCAAACAGTACGCAGGTATTAAAGAAAAGGCCTTTTTTGAATATTTTAAAGGTAAAAATAAAGGTATTGCTATAGAAATAAAAGACTATATTAAGTTTGAAACTCCAATTGATCCTTACAAGGTAAATTCTGATTTTACTCCCCCGCAGTCCTACGCTTATTTAGATAATATTCTCCCAAATATTTATAAATTTTGAGCAAAAAAAAAATCACTCAAACTCAGAGAGCTAATCTGAGAAAGAGTGATTTTAATGGGGGCTATTCAGCGAATCCATCCCAATTTTTAGCAAGCCAACGCTTGCCCAAAAACAAATCTTGATATTTCATCAAGATTTTAGATACCAAACTCATTCTATATTTATAGAATGAGACGTCCTCTGAGTCGTCCCAGTCAACCTGTCCCCAAAATTGACCGTGGACGTAGTCCAATGCGGTCTGCAATAGGGATGGTTTTTTGGTGTGGTGTTTGTAACCACACCAATATCTGGTAGATTGCTTTAGAAGATCACGTTGATCTTCTAAAGCTCGTTGATCTTGAGGACGTAAAATCCTCAAGATCTCATTTTCCGGATCGTAATATGAGTTGTTTTCGTCAGAAAGACGTTGTAACTCGCATACTAAACCAAATTCTCGTAAATTTAAGTATTCCATTTTGTCCTCCTTAGGACTTAAAGCCATCAGAAGACAAAACTTTACCCACGTAGATACGTGTACCCCAGCAGGAGCAAAGTTTTGTCCCCTGATGGAGATTTATGAATGAACAAAAACGGCACATCCGCACAGATGGATATATCTATCCCATCTTATGCTTGCCGTTGTTTGCTCGGAAGAGATGCTTTTAGATAAAGGCGCATCTATTATTTCGTGTACAGCGATATACAGATAATTTTGTGCTAATATATCTATACCAAAAATGTCATAATTTAATTCCAGTAATTATTAGAAATTACCTCGTTTTTTAATTACAGGGATTAAAAAAATCAGTCTTTATATTCCTTTTCTACTATCTTGTAAGCGTTAGCAAGAACCATTCGATAATCATAGTTAAACATCCATGCGCCTAGTTGTGCGATATATATACCGTAGTACTTTTTACCCAGTTCTGAAAAGATTTCATTGTTTAAACTAATCTTGATAAAGATAGAGTTAGACTCATGATCCACATAGAAGCTTAAAGTTTTCTCCTGAACTTTATGCAACTCTTGATTAGCTCTTTCTACAGTCTTTACACTGTAGTTAGGAAGACTTGGTAAAATGATATTAGACTCTGTTCTAATTGTGCCGTTAAGCTTCTGTTTTAAAAGATTAGAAACATAAGAAGCATTACTTAAGTTTATGATCCATCCTGGCAAGAAATATCCCTTATCATCTTCAAAATATGCAGCATGGAGACTGTCCATATTATTACTCCATGAAGGATCACCTTGTGAGGACGGATAATACACTATAGCAAACTGATTGTTGATTGGAACTACAGCTACAGAATTATCTGCTTTTGTATTGAGGTTATATGTTTCTTTGATAAATGAATTAGAACGCTGAGGATTAGCACATACCTTTCTAAGGTACATAGCCAAATCGTAGGTATTAAATTCTTTTACTGGTTGTTTGGTCTGATTATTCTTAATCATAAGTACTTCTTCTCTATAATTGAATATTCGATATTTAATTATTATCAGAGAATTTAAACATCACAAAAAGAAATAAAAGGGCAAATTCTTGTTTTAATTTATATTCAAATGCGTTAAAATTGTATCGCAACGTGAGATACGATCCTTAAAAACATGTATCTTCGTTTTCCATGACGGACGAATACCTTATCTTGCGTTGCTCTACGAAGTAATTTTCCATGCTTAAATATTTTTAATGACCTTTTGTGTGATTTTCACTATGTAGCCTCCTTATAAGAGGCTATTTTTTTTGCCTTTCTTAGTTCAAAATACTTGTCTAATATTCACCTATATTTTCAATTTTAATGTTAATCTTAGCTGCTTAATTTTCTTATACTTACTGAATTTTGACATACTCCCAAACGAAGGATGGCTTGGAAGAGTGCTGTGGACAGGAAGATTGTGATAAAAAAGCCTGTGATCCAGTAAGTTATAAGGGCATGGATGGCACTGACAAGATCTGCTGTAGGAAAAATGAAGATTGTTCTGCTAAACAATGTTCTCTTGATGAGTTCTGGGATTCTTTCGATAGCGTGAGAATTACTAAAAAATACTATGGAGGTATGGGTATAGATGGCTTTTATTGTGCGGGTTATAACTTCGATTATAAGTGTGAAGTATTAGATAAGAATGGTAGAGTAGTTAAGTCTTGTTCTGCTGTTGACTCAGTCGCTGGTCCTTTTTGGGGAAAACATGTGTATTGTGGACCTGCTCCTTATGATCAATTGATTGGATTTGACCACAAACCCGTTTTAAATATAGTAATTCCAATAAATAGCTCATGCTCTGTATCCATGAAGTCAAAATTACCTGAAAGACACTACTTTTGTGCTGTAATTCCTGATCTTGGTGGATGCTCTGAGCCTGACATTATCTACAACATTAAAAGTACTGACCTTCAAAAATAAAACAAAGCTCTTTCTTGGCTTTGAACAGGAAAGAGCTTACATTACTTATTTTAAGCTATTTTGTTTAACTACATAACTTATTGCCGGAATATCACATCCACCGCCAATAGGAAGTATTGCACAATAATAGCTTCTGTAAGGAAGTTGCACTTGCATAGATACGCTGCATGACCCATTTATAGGAACAACAACGTTTATTACTGGAGAGTGACCAAAGTTTAAATTCATACAAGGGTTTAAATATCCACCAAATTGTATACTACGAGTGTCACTAGCAGAACACCCTCTGACTACATTTCCATTTTTATCTAAGACTTGGCAAGAGTAGTTTATACTATATGAAGAACACACTATTCCGCCCATACTTCCCATAGCACCCCATCCAGACTGAGTAATTCTCACGCTATCGAAAGAATCCCAGAACTCATCAAGAACTATGTCTTTTCAGTGGCATAAACATACTAATGTTGATATGAACCGCAAACTATTACCCAACCGGCTGTCAAACCGACTTCAAATTGGTCTAGATGATTATTAAAACCAAATATATGATCTGTTTTAGGATCAAGATCTATAGGTCCATCAATGTAGGTGGGAATATGTGATGGACTGAGAAGATCATATTTAGTTCCATCAACTGTGTAATTGCAGATCGCATTACCACAGCCAAATCTATCTATATAAATGGACTTTAAGTATTTTGAATAACTAAAATTATCAGATAATTTTTGTTGATAATTGGTTTCATGAGGAAAACCTCCTTGTACACCATCTCCCAATGTTACGCATTGATCAGGAAGACTTGCAGTGAACTTTTCTTCACAGTCATTTTTACCACAACAGACCTGCGTAGAACCATCTGGTAATTTTACTGAAGTATAACCACCACAAGCCTTTTCGTCACAATCCTTCTGACCACAACATTCAACTAAGCCATCGTCCGTTTGGACAACTGTCTTTCCGTCACAATGTTTAGCCCAGCACTGTTTTTCACCACAACAAGGTATATCAACGCCTCCAGACACTGAGTCTGTAGAAATTTTATTGTCACACTCTTTTAAATGACAGTCATCAGCTCCACAGCATTTTATGTCTTTTTTATCAGGGTCGACCTTAGAATCAACCTTAATCAGTCCATCACATTTTCTAAAATCACAGTCATCTTCGCCACAACAAGCTACTTCTGTACCATCAGGTTTAACTCCAAATACTTTATCGTGACATTCTTTTAAATGACAGTCCTGATCTCCACAGCATTTAAGACCAGCAGTACCTGAGCCACCATATTCTCCAGTTGTAACAGTATGGTAGTTACATTCTTTTTGCTCGCAATCTTCTTTACCACAGCAAGGAAGGCCTTTTGAAGTCTGTGTATAGCCATTACATACATCAATTCTGTAGTTAATGTCTGTGAATTTACAATCTTCTTCGCCACAGCAAGAACGTTGATATATATCAGAAATCTGTTTTTTCTCAAGACAGAAATTCTTATCTCCATGAGCAAGAGAACCATTTACACGACATGGCAGAGAACATTCTTCTTTTCCACAACATGGAATGTTTTGCCCTTTACACCCCACTCCATTTTTTACGGTTAAACCTTCACAATCACCTAATTTTGCATTAGCTTTAGCTTCTTCTGAAAAGACTTTTGGCGCAACACCTACATTCCCTCTAAATGAAGATGCAGCTTTCTGTCTAACATCAATTAGGTCAACTCCTTTGGAATAGTTTAATGTTCGTTCAATTACTGTTTGTCTTCTTGCCGTCTCAGCGTCAGCTGTCGTTACAAGCATTAAATTAAGTAACAAGGACATTACAAGCATTAAAGCTACAGGTCTTTTTCTTGTTCTGAACATACGATATTCCTTATTTGTGTACAGTCCTTTTAGCTTTAGGTCTGATTTCTTTAAAGTTCTTGTCTAACTTGCAAAAACAGGATTTGTCTTTATAGCCAACACAATAAAAATACGGTGTCTGCTTTTTACCTTCCCTGTCGTAATTACCCGAAAAACGCATCTCACGGTGGCATCGAGGACATTCAGGCAACTGATGTAAAGGCTTGCCTGATATGTCTTTGTAAAACGCTCCGCAAGCTTCATTTGAGCATTTCCAAAAGTGCTCTTTCTTATCTTTGTATTTATATCTGCGAAGTAAACTGTTGCACTTTGGACAGAACTCTAATACAGGTGTACCAAGGTTATCTGAAGTAATAAACTTGCAGTTGTCTTTGTTAGTACATACCCAGTACTTTTGTTTGTCTTTTCCAGTGATCATCTTCAAAGGAGACTGACAGAAAGGACACTGTATTGAAGTTGTAGGATTTTCTTCTTTTGCTATCTTTGAAAACTGGTTATGAATAACCTCTAAAGCTTTAGGCTGAGAGCAGACTTTTATTAGTTGAGTAACCCATGAGAAGATCTTATTTTCAAAAGAAACATAATTAAGCTTATCTTCAGAAATTTTCTCAAGCTCATTTTCCCATAGAGCAGTCATTACAGGAGATTTTAACTCTCTTGGAATTATCGCCATAATTTCATGAGCTTTTGGTGTTGCATGGAGTTTTTTTGAGCTATCTTCAGTGACCCATCCAAAATCAAACAGATTTTTAATGATACCTGCACGGGTTGCTTCTGTACCGATACCTTTAGTTTCCTTTAGAATTGCCTTTTGCTGAGGATCCTCAACCAGTGTGTCAATATGACGCATAGCTTTAGCCAGTGTATGTTGCACATAGCGCTTTGGGGCTCTGGTCTTTTTAGACTCAAGTTTAAAGTCCTGAGGTACCGCAATTTCTCCTACAGCAAGAGGTGGTATCTTGGCTAATTCCTCATCTGTAGGATCATTCTTATCGTCTAGCAGTTCTTCAGAATAAATCATTCTGTAGCCTGCTACTTTAAGAGTTCTACCTCCAGCACTAAAGAACTCTCCCTGGCACTCTGCTGTCACCTGTACTGCATCAAACTGAGCTGGTACGTAGAACTGAGCAATATAACGTCTTCTGATTGCGTCATATACTTTAAATTCATCAGTAGCAAGACGTGAAGGCTCTTTATATTCCATTGTAGGAATAATGGCATTGTGAGAGCTGTTACCCATCTTTTTGTCACTAAAAGCCTGTGACTTCAACGATGTATCACATCCTTGAGCTAATTGCATGAAGGAAGGATCTTTACTCAGCTGAGCAATAATTACCGGAGCATCACTGTGCTGCGACTCTGGAAGATACGAGCTATCTGTGCGAGGGTAAGTAGTGTACTGTTCATCATAGAGCTTCTGCACTATTTCTAAGGTTCTGTCAGGTGACAGCTTAAAATGCTCACCACAGTAAACCTGTAGGTCTGACAAAGAAAATGGCAGAGGAGGTTGTTGCGACACTGTTTTCTTATCTACATTGATAATCGTAAAAGGCTTACCTTTAACTTTTACCATAGCAGCTTGAGCAACATTAAAGTTAGTTAAATACCCTTCTGAGTCTAACAACTCCTTAGGGATATTCCATTTAACTGTAAACTGTCCTTTCTGTAAAGATAAGAGAACTTTTAAGTCGTAGTAGCTCTTGCTTTTAAAATTAGCAATATCCAGATCACGCTGCACAATAAGGTTTATGGTAGGTGTAATGACCCTGCCAATGTTCACTTTGTCTTTATAGGAAGCTTCAGCACCTAAGCAGGAAAAGAACCTAGTAAGGTTAATACCAACCAGATAGTCAGCATGAGAACGAGCCAAAGCAGAGTAGTATAAAGACATGGTTTTTGAAATATCTTCTACCCTGTCAAAGGCTCTTTGCAACTCTACCTTACCTAACGCTGTCACAGGTGCTCGTAAAATTCTGCCTGTAAAATCTGCCTCTTTAATAGCATTAAGACCAAGGTACTGACCTTCACGGTCGAAGTCAGAACAAAGTACTACTTCGTCAGCTCTATCCAGTTCACGTGTAATAACTGGCATCAGTTTTTTACCTGCCGGTGTTATCACCAGTTTCCACTGTTGTGGACGGAAAGGTAAAGTTTCCAGTTTCCACTGTTTTAATTCTGGAGAGTAATAGTCCGGCATAGCTAGCCCGTAAAGATGTCCCTGACACCAACATACCACGTCACCGTTAGATAGCTCATAGTGAGTAGCGTTGTCGTGTCTGCCAATTTTTACTGAACTGTCAAGAAACTGAGCTATAGTCTCGCCCTGTTGCTTTTTCTCTGCCAGATATACTCTCATAGTTTCCCCTTTTTACTTCAGAATAAAACCGTAACGCTTAAACTGATTTTTTGAAGGAGGATTGCACTTATCTAACAGTTCTTTCGGGAAATTATGAGTCTTGTTCTTGATAAAACGCCAGTCCAGTCGATCCATATTCTTGCCGTGATTGCAGAAACGCTGCCAACGTGAAAGTTCATAGTAGGAATAGTCACTGATGTTTCCAATATTGAAGTTATCCTGAATAAGTTTTAATGCATCAGGTGATGTGATGTTGCTGTTACCTGTATTACCTGCATTTACCATATTCTCGTAAGATAGCGGATTCCGTCTGTCATACTTAACATTAGATAGCAGTAAAGGAGAGTTCTCTCCAATTTCATCTTTACTTAAATAGTGTTTAGCAGCGCCCTCTTCAATTGCAGCGCCTCGTCTTGCATCAACATCAACATCAACTACAAGATCACGTGTATTAACCTGAGGAACCTTCATTTGTGGCTTTAGTGAGGTAGGAGCTACAGCTGGACTTTCATCCATCTCAAAAGGCTCAATTTCTTCTGAAGAACAGCCAGACAGTGCGGTCATCATAGCTGTTGCTATGCATGACACAACGATTTTTCTTAACATGATAAAACCTTGTACAGTTATTTCTATTCATGAAAAGAATAAAAAACAAGGTTTAAATTAAAGGTATGAATAAGGGGCAATTTTTATTATTTAGCTCTTAAACTGCTAAATATAAGGAAAAGGAATACCTCCAAAATCTCGTCTTACATATCTGTGTCTAAGATCCTCTGAACTTTTAAGAGCTTTTATCTGAGATACTCTGGTTAAGACAGTACCTTCTTTCTTTGAATAAGACAGCACGCCTATTTCATTGGGGCTTAAAACTTCTGACAGAGGCTCTGTATTGTACAGATTACAGAATAACTGTGAATTATTAGGATTTAATCTCTTCGATTTAAACATTCTTATAAGTTCAACTGCTACTAAAGGATGTAGAGATTTGTCTAAATCATCAATCATAATTGTTTTTCTGGATCTTAAGGCATACATGATTAACATCAGTTTTTGAATAAGGCTTCTGGTTCCTTCAGATTCATCCTTAAAATCAAATTCAACTTCTTTGCCTTCACTGCTTTTATGAGTAGTTTTGATACCTGAATTTGCAATAGACAGATTGGAAATGTCAAAATCCAGTCCGTTCAATGTAAGAACTAAATCAGACAATGCCTGCTTTTTTGCTGTATTAGCTCGTTCGCCTTTATAGGTTTTAGAGAGCAAGTTAAAACACTCAATATAAGATAGAGGATCATCTAATGAGTGATCTTCACTCAAAATAATAATGTCGTTTTGAAGATAATTATGAACAGCTACAAGATCTTTTGATATGCCAGGATAATACTTTCTGATAATTGGAAGAAACATGTTAACTTGGCGGTTATTCATCGCAATTACACAGTTTTCTTTCAGAATTTCACTAAAATCATCAGCAAATTTAGAGAGTGACTCATTAAGGCAAGTGATTTTAGAATAATCAACACAATACAAGACTTCACCATCAACTTTTAATTCTTCATGAAGAATTGAATTTGTGTTATAAGTCAGTGTAATTGCGTACAGCTTTTTATTACAGTAAAACTCAAGAGCAAAAGTTGTTCTATCATCCACTTTGATTAAAGATGAGAGTTTATTTGGGTTAAAAAGCACAAGCGGGCCCCAGCCTTTGGCAAATTTATTTAATACCGACATAGCCAGTAGTACCGTAGATTTGCCAGAGCAATTTGCACCGTAAACGGCAAACACTGGCACTACTCTGTCAGACTTTTTACTTCCAGTCTGAAAGAAGATATGACTATCAGACTTCTTGTATCCATTAGGAGCCTTCTCTGCATTGTATGCAAGATCGACTGTCAAATCTTTAATACTCTTGAAGTTGTGAATGTAAAAGGACTTAATCATAACCTGTACCTGTGTTTGTTTTGCTTATACCTGCTTAGAATTTAGTTATTGCTTTTACCTCTTCAGGGACACTTTTCATTCGGTTTACTCGTCTGTAGTAGGTTGACATAGACAGCTTCAGCAGCTTGGATAAATAAGTATCAGTATGCTTTTTTCTCATTTCTTCGATCTGAGAACAGGTATAACCAGTATCAATAGCTTTGCGTCCTGAGTGACGAGCTACTGACAAAGAGTATTTATCCCAGTTCATTGTCATTACAATCTGGTTGTTATCAAACTCAAATCCAATACCTACATTTTCAAGTTTTTCATTGATCAAAGGTTCACTGTTATTAAGCAGCGCTAGCACAGGAACCCTTAACTTATTATCGCCTGTATTGATTGTTTGATTTTTCATAGTTAATTACCTTTGTTTATCTTATTTTTTTTACTAAAGAAAACTGAAAACTGTTAAGGATATTTCAGTAATTAATATTGCAATCACAAAATATGTTGCAACTTCAGTTATCATTTTACATTCATCACTTTTGATAAAGGGTATAACAATGCATGAGATTAAGCTTGTCAAGACAATAGTTATAATCCAAGGCAACATTCCTTTTTCATTGAAAATGACTCTGTACAGTTCAAATCCTGATGAGCAGCCTAAAGCGAAGGATACAGAGCTAATTATTCCAAACCTAATTTCAGTAGACTGTTTATTCATTCTCCATCCAACATTTCCTCCGGTGTTAATGATCTGATAACTGCCTTTGTATAGTTATCCAGAATACGCACTACCAAGCCGTTTTCTTGAGAACGGTCAAAGTTAACAGTAATATCTTCTGAACCAGTAAAAACAGCATACAGACCTTGCTTTCCTTTATATGTGCGTTTTAAGCAAGTCAAAAGTTCATTGTTATCAGGAAAAACACATACAAGTCCGGCATCAGCACAAAAGGATTTATTAAGGATTTTGTTAGCGTTGTAAAGACCTTTATCTTCAACAACTAACTTGTTAATCCAGTCGCCGCCATCAGTGTCGCTTAATTTCATCCATGGTAATTTAAACTCTGAAGCTAAATATTCACCAACCTTGTCAAAACCGGAATCTCTGACATTTGAAAGTAAAGGTAAATCCTCAACTTTCGCATTTGGTAATTCATTTAATGTCTTTTTATACATGGCATAGATGTATTCTTTACCATTTTGTTTACCATACATTCTGATATTATCAAGGTACCCAAGCGCATCACCCGCTGTATTCCATACATTCTCTCTTTTAGCCATATCAGGCAGTGCACATAATAGATAACAAGGATCAGTAACAATGTATTTAACTTTATTCATAAAAAACTCGCCTCAACTTTAAGAAACTGATAACATTCTTATAAAATCACACACTTTCTCTGGTTCAAAAAAATATAAACTACCAACGCCACAAAGTAAGGATCCGATAAAAGAAACAGTCGCTAATTTTCCGATTTCATCATAATCTCGATTATCTGTGCTAAAAGTCGTATTGACTATGCCTACTACAAATAGAACTATGAAAACACCTAATAATATTAGGTTGAGAATAAAAATTGATAAATGATAGGTTGGATCCTTATATGAGAGGCTTAAGTAGTAGATTCCATAAATGCAAAGGACCGATAAAAAAAGAGCTAGCACTCCTCCCAAAAAAGTAAACTTCTCGCCAATTTTCATACGAAAAAACATAAGAAAAAATCCCAAAGATAAAAATAAAGCAACTATTAAAAGTAATATTGCAAGGATGGTGTTAGGGTTCATTATTTATTGCTCCTGTTTATTCAATAATTCAATGATCTGCTTTGTAGTAACATCATCAACCTTGTATAGGTTTTTGCTTTCTTTATCTAGGATTAGAACCTCATTATTTGAAGATTGTTTTGCCTTTTCAGACTGTTCTACTGGTAAAGGTGTTTCTTCAGAAGATTTATGCTCTACAGTTTTATTAGTCTGTTGTTTCTGCTGAAAGTCACAGTCGGGATTTTCAAATCTAATGTCAGGAAAAAACTTAATTCCTCCTAATAACAACATAAAGCTCACAATAGCTGCCACAACACAGCAAGCTGCATTTTCACTCAAAAACATCGCATACATGCAAGAAAACGTAGAAACAATAGCAAATCCCAAACACAGGATAGTTGCCGATGCTGAGCAGTTAATATTCCCATACTTAAATAGCAAGTAGCATAATGCGATGCATAGCAAGCTAATTAAAATACTTACAACAAAACCTATGGGATTATCTGAATCTGTAATAGCTGATATAAAAGAACGTACAACTACAAAAAAACTGGCAATACTTAATCCCAAAAATATTAGAGACAATATTAGATCTGTAATCACTTTTAATTCATACTCCTAAGTCTGTGTATTAAGGCAGAAAGATTTTTTATAAAATAATTCTTGTTGCTGTACATGTAACTACCAGCCATAAAAACATGAATACAGTGTTGTAGATGGTTCTTAAGGGAGATGTAGTCTGAAACATCAGTTTCTTTTCAAGAAAACGCTCTAATACGTTTCTGGTGTAATTAGTAACGTATATACCTATAAAGGAGAGCGTTAAAATAATAGCGATAAACAACTTCATACTACCCTCTTACTGGTACTGCTGATAATTTTGCTGATAACCTGAATTTGCTCTGTATCCCTGCTGAGAGCTTGAGTTATAACCACGACTTGTATTGTTATAATTATTTGACTTGGTTTTCTTTGGGATCACATAAAAGGTACCGTCAGGTAAATGTAAACCAGTTGTAGTTGCAAGATTAAGATCCTGCATAACCTTTACAGCCAGCTCTGCTTTTACTCCCCAGAACTTACCACGACCGCAAAAGGTCATTGAGTAGGTTTTTCTTAAATAGTTCCTTACAGTTTCATCAAATGGAAGCTTTAATACAGCTACGTTATCAACAACTATAAAACCGAAAGGTTTCTGTTGCTTTAAATCGTTTTTTAACCCCTCAAAGCTGCCATCATTCCATGGAGGACAGCTGTCTGTGCCCTTTTCCCAAGCATTAAATACTCTGCGAACAAATTTGTCATAAGGAAATACTGGTTTATTCTGCTGTCCGTAGCCATTGCTGTTTTGAGCTTGATTCTGATACTGTTGCTGATACTGCTGCTGATAGCCTGAATTAGCTCTGTTTGCGTTATATCCCCTATTAAATGCAGAATTGTACTGTTGCTGGTATTGTGGCTGTTGTACATTTGATTGTGTCTGCTGTGAACGATAGCCACGATTACCATTGGTATGGCAGTACTGCTGAGGCTGTGTAGCCTGCTGTTGCATATAAGGTTGATTTGAAGCTTGATTATTCTGTTGCTGATAATTCTGATTGTATGCCTGATATTGTGCGTTATTAACAGACTGAGGAGTAGAATTAGTTTGCATACTCATGTTATAACCTGCCTGATTTGGATTCATAGGTCTTGCTGTTTGATTATTGAAACCTTGCATTTTGAGATCCTCGCTTTATTTATTCTATGAGTTTATTATATCAATTTAATTGATATATGTCAATTTAATTGATATATAATTATATACATTACATCAATTTTATTGATATATTAAAACTGTAAAGGAGTCTTAATTATTCAAGTAGATCCAGATAATAATGCTAAAAGACTTTACTTGACGGCACTGGCAACAGCTATGCCTGCTGCACGTCCACAGTTTTTAATAAAAATAGAGGCTTCTTTAAGATAGGCATCTTCTACAATCTGCTTCTCTGTTGAACTGCAAGCTGTAGAGATGTTTAAGGTGAGGATTGTTAATAAAGATAGTAATACTGTTCTCATGCTATTTATAGTTACTTGCTGATGCAGCAGCTGCCATCAAAGCTACAACGCCAACAGCTACTATAGCGCCTGCCGTATATCCGATGATTTTGTCTGACAAGGTTGGCTCTTGTTTGTTATTACTTGTAACAGTATCATCTTTGTTCACCTGTGTTTGCTCGGTTTGAGGGGCAGATTGAGCCTGCACTGAGTTCGATGCACAGCCTGTAGAAAATACAAGACTTGCACACATAGTTAAGATTGCTGCCTGTTTAAACATAATGTTCTCCTAATCTAAACAGATGTATTGTTTGTTTATCTTCCGTATTTGCTTTCCAGAGTATTTTGTTTGTATCTGTACTCGGATAAAAACTTTTCAAGATTGTACTGCAATTTTTCTGGTGTGATCTTTTCAGTAATAAAAGAAACAAATTTAATATCAGGATCGTTATACCGGGCAATCTCTTTTAATTCACCCTTACCAATCATCCAGTACAGCTGATGGGTATTGATATTCATTGAAAGTTGCATAAAAGTCTTAGCCGCTGCATGGTTAACTCTCATGGACTCATTCACCACGCTTTTGAACTGTACAGTATTAAACTTTATAAACATAGCTATTATCTTCCTTCTTCTCTTGAGTTTTCTGTTGTTGAACTTTTAAGTATTTCTCATAACCTTCAGGGTCTCGTCTTTTCCAACTTAACATGTTTAATTTCTGCACTATCGCCAACTCGGCATTAGCTATAGTAAAAATTAGATCTAGCAGAAAACAGATTGGGTAACAGATCACCAACAATAAAACAACAAGAACACTGCAATTTACGATAGTAAAAACAGAAGAAAAGCTCTTTCCTTCATACTTATTCACAAACAGCATTTTGTAAGCGTCTTTTATGTTCGTTGCAGGATTAAGTCTGAAAAGCAGCTCTTTTCTAAAAATATGTAGATTTGTCACTTACTGCTCCTTTTTATCTAAAGACTCTCTTTGTTGGGAATTTGTTGCCATTTGGTATTTCAATAGAGCTTTTATTGTCATTTGGACTCTTAATTTATTCGCTATCTTGTTAAGTTCTTGATCATTAAGCTCATAGAGTTTTGTAAGATACGTTGCACTTTCAACTGAAAGTTTCTGCTGTCTTAATGCAACTTCAATTACAGTTAAAAATTTCTGTGCTCTGTTCAGTCTGCGTTTATAAAATAAAAAATAACCAATAACGCAAATTAGAACCGTTAGAATTGAATAAAAAAGTAAACCGCTCATAATTAACTCCCAATAAATAGTATTTAATTTTTGTATTTTTCAAGAATTTCTAATATTTCTAATACCTTTTTTCTTTTTTTAAGTTCTTTAAGTTCTTCTTCTAACTCTCTTTTTTCTTCTTTTAATTTTCTAATTTTTCGGTTCATTAGATGAAATCTAATAAGATTTGCAATGTAAGGATATGCGATGAAACAAACGCATATTGAAACCTTTAGCGCAGAATAAAATAGAGCATTGCTCATTACTATCTCCTGATAAAAATGGCTTACTTTTTAATTTGCTCAATTTCATTCTTTAGGTTCTGTACCTGCTTTTCTAAATTTTCAATTCTTTTTAGAAAAGCCTCATTTTTCTTTTGGGCTTTCTTATAAAGCACTGCAATTAAGATTAAAGTTGTAATAGCAATATATAAAACAGCAGCCATAGATTTATTCCTTATAAAAATGGTTATTCATCATCATTCAAAAATAACTAGAGACAGCATTTTGTGACATATTTGCAACCTCTAGGAAGAGGAGCATCATTGAAACTTGATGACGAAAAATCAGAGTTAATAGTTAAACATCTTTTATTGGTGATAAGCCACTGTCTTAATCTTTCCCAAGCACGCCTGTTTTTGCATACAAACAAAGGTTCAGCATCAACGATAGTACCATCAAGTAAATCTTTTAAAACCGCATGGACTATATAAATACCGTCATTATTTTGAAATATGGAGTAATAAACTTCAGCATCAACACCTTCAGTTTCAAATCTTTTGTACCAATCATGTTTTGTACAGTCTTTGCTTTCTCTTAAAATTCCAATTTCATCACTTGAAATATAACGATGTTTTTTGATGTATTTAGTCATGAGCAACCTCAAAAAAAAGCCCTACCTATGCTTGGCAGGGCGAACTCTAAGGAGTCTTTATGATTATATTTATACCCTGATTATTCTTTTAAAATGGAAGATCATTATCTGTTAGATCTCCTATTGGTGGCTGAGGATAGCCTGTATTCTGCTGTCCATTGTACTGAGGATTGCCGTTATAAGGCTGTCCCTGAGGGGCAGATGCATAGCCGTTATTCTGTGCGTTCTGTGGATAGCCAGGAGCAGATGCATTATAAGGATTACCGTTATAAGGCTGTTGCTGTGGCTGTGGCTGTGGTGCATATCCTGCGTTCTGCTGATAATTACCCTGATTATGAGCGTTATTCTGTACCTGTGCTTTAGCATTAGGATTTCCACCTAACATAACAATATCATCACAGTTGATCTCAGTGATATAGCGCTTAATATTCTGCTTATCAGTGTACTCACGTGTGCGAAACTTACCTGTAACATGTACCTGTGAACCTTTGTGCAAGTACTTCTGAACAATCTCAGCTAACTTACCCCAAGCAACGATACGTACCCATTCAGTAAACTCGGTAATAGAACCATCAGGTGTTTTACGTGACTCATTTACTGCTAATGAGAAGTTAGCTACCTGTGTACCACTCTGTGTAGTCTTAATTGTAGGCTCATCACCTAAGTTGCCAATGAAACAGCACTGATTAAAACCTTTAGCCATTTTTTAATTTCTCCAATTTTAAGTTTCGTAGTCCAAATCAAAGTTTCGTAGTAATTGAAGTTAATTTAGGTAACTCAGCTATCACGTCATTTGATGTGGTTATTATATCAATTTAATTGATATATGTCAATTAAATTGATATGTTAAATTCATTTTTTTTATTTTGATGCTTGCAAAATAATATGAGATAGATATAAATCGAGTAGGAGGAGAGATTAACTCCCACTCCTCTCACAACACCGTACGTGC
>Gold_p2__coassemble_108_pt1 | contig 141499 bp, 116 predicted proteins | sample Gold_p2__metabat2_low_PE_010 | metagenome-assembled genome bin Gold_p2 | reverse complement strand
AGGGGATTGAAAATCCCCGTGTCGGCGGTTCGATTCCGTCTCTGGGCACCATCTAGTAATTCCCCAAAAAATTAGAAAATCTCAACAAGGAATTATTGTCTTTCAATTTTCCAAATATGAAAAAAAACGCAGACCATAAAGATCTGCGCTTGCACTCTATGTTTGATTGATTTAATTCTTTATTGGTTAAACCTTGAACTCAGCAACCATGTTCATGAGGTTTACAACCTGAGTATTTGAATCTTTGATATCTGCATTGATATCTGTAATTGCTTCATGCAGATTCTTAGTTCCATCAGTAATGTTCTTCATATTAGAAGAGATCTCTGAGGTAGCAACAGTCTGTTGCTCTGCTGCTGTTGCAATTTGTGAGATCTGACCCGATACCTCGTTAACCTTGTTAGTTAAGTCGTTAAGAATTTGCTCAATAAAAGCACTCTCTTCAGATAGACCGTCCATTACCTTTACAGATACCTGCATTGCATCGTCAGCATCTTTTGCATCACTTTGAACACCACTTACCATACGAGTAATTTCTTGAGTTGAAGCAGATGTCCTAGATGCAAGAGCTCTTACCTCATCTGCTACCACCGCAAAGCCTTTACCAGCTTCACCAGCACGGACAGCTTCAATTGCTGCATTTAATGCTAACAAGTTTGTCTGAGATGCAATCTCATCAATAGTTTGTACAATTGAGCCAATCTTTTGAGCTTGTGCTGCAAGGTTTTGTACTAACTTTGCATCAGCTCTAGATTTTGTAACCTGATTTTCAATCTTGTCGATGATAGATTGAACTTTGCTTGCACCTTCAGTTGTAGCACGGGTAGACTCTTCAGCTGTAGCTGATGCTTTCTCACAGTTACTTGCTATGTCCTGAGTGGTTGATACCATCTCATCAGATGCAGCTGCAACTGTAATGGCTCTGTTTTGATTATCCTCAGCTGTATCGCCTATCTTATCTGAGGAATCAGATAACTCATCGATAACTTTGCCTAAGCTGTTAGATACATTAACGATTGATGCAATATCTTTCTGCCAAACTTCTCGCATTTCTTCTAATGAATCTTCTAAAGGCTTTAATTCATCCTTTCTCTTGGAGATGATCTTTTCGCGCATATCTCCTGAGGCAATCTTTTTTGCTGATGCTACGATCCTCTTAATACGCTTAGATAAGCTTGTAGGAATATAGTAGGTAAAGATAATTGCAATTAAGATCTCAACAGCTGTACATGTAAAAATTGTTACATAAGTACCATAGCTTTTTATGGAGCCAATAGCAGTCTTAGACTCTCTAATCTGATGACCGTTGACGATAGTCATATTTGAACAGATTGTTAAAAAGTTCTGATTCATAGGACCTAAAACAATGTTTCGAGCAAGAGAAAGATCATTACGTCTGATTGCAGGAATAAACATGTCGTTAAAGGTATTGATGTACTCTTTAGCATTACTCTTAATAGCACCGATCTCTTTAGGAAAACGGTTTGCTTGCAAGGTTTCAACAGCTTTTGTTGCTTTGTCGATAAAGCCTTGAGAATCTGAAATGTAAATTTCGCTGTTCTCTTTGTCAGTTACGATCTTTCTTACTAAAAAATGCAAATTGTAAAATGAATCTAGAGCTACTCGGGTTCTCTCATAACGAACGTTAAGAAATTCGATTTTATCAACAGTGATTTGACGTGTGCTTGAAATCTTGAAAACAGATGATGTTACAAGAACTACAGTAAGCAGAATTAATATAATAAAGCTTCCGACAATTTTTTGTCTAAAGGTAAGATTGGTGAATAAAGCCATAAGGGCCTCTCAGTAAAATTAAGTTGTTGTTGGGGCCTCGATATATTTGTTGTTTTATAACAATTATTATTGCTATTTGTTTTATTTGATTATACTTAGCAATGTAAATTCAAAACTCTGATTGGGTTAAATGCACTTAAATAAAATTTTTGCACAAAAATAGCATAAGTTAGCAATAACTAATCAGCGAATGTTTTAATATGCATCATATCCATTAATGAAAAAATAAACAATTATTTTTTTTATATGCAAAATTATGCAATCAAAAAGTTTGAATTTGTTTGTAAAATTTATTGATAATTGGTACTAATAATTTGTAAAATATAACTACAAAAAAACAGACATGTCTCTTTGTCGTTTATGAGATGTGTCATCACCTTACAAAAACTTGAAAGTTATAAACTATATGAAAAAACAAATTCAGTTATCTGCAGCCGCAGAGGGGGCCTTGCGCAAGCTTGGCAAAGGAATCAAAACAGCCCGCATTAAGAAAGGTATTACCGCAACTTCAATGGCCGAGTTAATGGATACTACCCGTGTAACTTTAGGTTCAATTGAGGATGGTCTTCCTTCTGTTTCTATGGGTCATTACATTAAAGCTCTATCAGTTTTAGGTCTTGATCTTCGTTTAACAGGTCTCCTGATCGACGAAGCTCAGAAGGCTTAATTCAGCTTTTTTAGTGTTTATTTATCGTTTTCAAAATTGTGCATGGCTTAAAACTGTGCACAATTGTTTCTAAACTCACTTCTTAGATTTTCTCTCAAGTTCTTTCAACCCCCCCCCCTTAGAATCAATAGAAATATCGCGTTTCATTTCATAGACGTTTATATTTTCTAATTTCTCTTTATCACCCGTCTTGTTGCTTACATCTTTATAAGAAATAATCTCTGTGCTTATTTATGGTAAAAATGTATAACTTTGCATATTAAGCGTTTCTTTGAACTCTTTTTCATGCTAAATTAGACGCATCGGAACGCAGATACATAATTTTGTTTACAAAGAGCAATTGAGAGTGTCTTTTTAAAGCTTATATATAGAGCGTATATTGTGGAAGAATTTAATAATAGAAGCGGAGAGCGTAAGTTCTTCAAGCCAAGCAAGCCAGGATTCCATGGTGGCCCGCGCCAGAATAGATCAAACAGACCAAATCGTAGTCGCGATAGACAAAAGGGGATGGTTTCTGCTTTTGTTCAGGGCAAAGGTCAGAACGCAGCCTTAAAATGGTTGATGGATAGCAAAACTCCTGTAAGTATTTTCTTAATTACAGGCGTTAAGTTTGAAGGTTTAGTGAGTGCTTTTGATGCTTTTACTATCAGTATTACTGATGTAAAACGTCATCAGCAGATGATCTATAAAGACAAGATCTCTACAATCACTATTAAAAAGCCTGAAGGCGCAACCATGCATAAAGGTTCATTTCATCGTGGATTTGAACCAGCATCTCCAGGTATGTCACGACCTGTAAGAGGTGATGCTCAGCAAGGCTCTGATGATGGTGTTACTCTACCAGAGCATCATGTTGATTTCCTTGGTTAATCAATAAGCTCTTTTTGTAAAAAAGAACAGGTGACAAGTTACTGTAACCTGTTCTTAAAAACTTAATCTTAAGTTCTCGTCATTACCTATCACTCTCAAAGTAATTTATCATTTCGTTGTCTTTTACTTCGATGCAATCAAAACCACCGCGTAAGGCTGCTTTAATGCCCAATTGTCCATCTTCAAAGACTAGACAATCTTGAGGTTCTAATTCAAGTCTTTTTGCTGCAACTAAAAAAGTATCAGGATTTGGTTTATGACGTGTCACGTCGTCAGCAGTTACCAAAGCATCAATGTAATCAAAAAGATCTTTTTCTTTTAAAATCCTAGTTGCATTGGCTGTTCTTGTACCTGTACCAATGGCGATCCTAATACCCAAACTTTTAGCTTCTTTTAATTCATTAAAGATCTTTTGAAAAACTTCTATCTTTGGAATATTCTCTTGAAAGATAGCAATTTTTCTTTTTACATATTCATCAATATCGCCAACAGGTTCGCCTTTGTTCTTATAGAAAGCAGCAATATCGCGACTTGCAGAACCTCCCATGGCATAGATGTCATTTACGTCAATATCAAATCCATGCTCATAGGCTACTTGCTTCCAAGCTAGGGCATGGTAAGGCATGGAGTTGATGAGAGTTCCATCAAGATCAAAGATTAAACCTTTATAATTTTTTATTTCTGAATAATTCATAGATATTCTGCCATGTAGTACTGTGAGTGTTAGCTGTTCAACGAAAATATGTCTCGATTAAAGAGCTTATTTTAGCAAATTGAAAGTCAGTTTTAGTTAATAATGCTGTATCAGTATTTGAGTAATAGTCTTTAAAATCTCTTTTATTGCACCATTCACTCTCATGAGTGCAACTACTACAATCATCTTATTATTTGTGCTAACTTATCTACATGGAGAGTTACTTATATATCATTGTTTTTCTCCTCAAAATTTAAATAAAAGACTTCGCATGGATATTAGATAGCATGGATGTTAGAAAGGTAGAGTGTCAAACCTTAGTTATAGGTGCTGGTACTGCAGGAATTGAAGCTTACAAAAGTGCTGTAAAAGATGGTTTAGATTGTGTCATTGTTGATTCTGGACCATTAGGCACTACAGCTCAGAGATCTGGTGAGTTACCTGTTTCTTTACTTATGTCTGCAGGTCAGTCACTACATGCTATTGAAAATCTTGAAGATTGCGGTATTACCTTTCCTTCAAAAGTTCAAGCTGATACATCAAATGTAATGGTCTCATTACGCGCTGTAAGAGCAAGAGCTACCTCTGAAGTTCTGTCTTTTATGTACCGTATCCCTGAGAATAAGAGAATTAGAGGTAAGGCAAAGTTTATAGATTCTCATACAGTAGTTGTCGATGACTGTATTGAGATTTCCTTTAATACAGCTGTCATTGCCACAGGTTCATCACCTTTGGTTACTTATGAGCAGTCACGTTTAAAGAACATTCTAACTACCAATGAGTTTTTTGAATTAGAAAAACTGCCAAAGTCAGTAGCTGTATTTGGTAGTTCAAAAATCGGCTTGGAGTTAGGTCAGGCTTTAGCTTATTTAGGTGTAGATGTAGCTGTTTTTGGTCAGAGAAAACTCTGGGCTTTAACTGATGATTCTATTTTAACTGTAGCTCATCAGATGCTTTCCTCAAGATTTAATCTTTACATAGATACCTTTATTACCTCCATGGAAGATGAAGATGATAACGGTTATGCTATCTACTATATTGATGACCGAGGCTATGAGAATTATCTGCATATGCAAAGTGTTGTAGCTGCAACAGACAGAATTCCTAATGTTGGAGGCATGAATCTGCAAAACATTGGAGTTAAGTTAGATAGAACAGGTTGTATAAACGTCGATCCTGAAACCTTGCAGACAACAGTTGATAACATCTTCGCAGCAGGTGATGTATGCCATGCTGAGCACTTATCCTCAATTGCTATGGCAGAAGGTCGTGATGCTGGTTTGAATGCAGCCACATTTCCAAATCTAACTAAAAGACGCTCTCAAGTAAGAGTCGATATTGTGTTTACAGATCCTGTCTTGGCAATTGCAGGTAAAACTCTTAATGAAATGCGCGATTATGCCCGTGTTACAGGGGATACATTTATTACAACAGAGGTTAGACTGTCTCAAGGTCATTATAGAGGCTTAAGAGCCGATGGAGGTATTTTAAGTATTTATACCTCGGTTAAAAATCATAAAATTTTAGGAGCAGAACTTTGTGCTTTCAAAGGTGATAAGATAGCTCAACTTTTAGCTTTAGCCATGGAAAACGAGTTAACTGTAGATACCTTAGCTCAATATTCTTTCTTTAACTTATCTGCTGAAACTGTAATTACGCAGGCAGCAAAAGAAGCGGTAAAAAGGTTAAACAAAAAATAGATTTAGACTCATAACTTTTGGGTTAAAGGCACTTAAAGTAAAAAATTAAATAAAAAGGTCATAAGTTTTTATGGAAAAAACAATAGTTCTAGCATCAGGAAACGAAGGTAAAGCCAGAGAATTTCGAGCAATTTTAGAACCTTTAGGATTTAAAATTGTGCTTCAAAAAGAACTGGGTATTGATTCTCCTGAAGAAGACGGTAAGAGCTTTTTAGAAAATGCCATTATTAAAGCAAGATTTGCTAGCGAAAAGTCAGGACTTTGGGCATTAGCTGATGACTCTGGTCTTGCTGTTGATGCTTTAAATGGAGCTCCTGGAATTTATTCAGCTCGATACGCAGGTTCTCATGGTGATGATAAAGCTAATAACAAAAAGTTATTAGAAGAGTTAAAGAATGTTCCTGATGGTAAGAGAACAGCAAGATACTATTGTGCTTTATGCTTAGTTCGCCATGCAGATGATCCTGTGCCTCTTAATGTTTTATCCTCATGGGAAGGCTCAATCGGTCATAAAGAGTTAGGCTCAGGTGGCTTTGGTTATGATCCTTTATTTGTGGTTACAGGCAGAAACTGTACTGCTGCACAGTTGCCTCCACAGATTAAGAATCTAATTTCTCACAGAGCAAGAGCTCTACAGGCATTAACTTATAAGTTAGAGCATAATCTTTCATGATAGACTTGCTTCCTGTAAGCCTCTATATTCACTATCCTTGGTGCATACGCAAGTGTCCTTACTGTGATTTTAATTCTTATCCAAAGAATAAAAGCGTATGCACTGATGAGTCTTATCTAAATGCTTTAATCTTAGATTTTAAGCAGAACATAAATCTCATCTCTAATAGAAAGTTTAATGCTGTGTACTTTGGTGGTGGCACTCCATCTTTATTTTCTCCAAAGCTTATGGAAAAGTTGATGCATGAAATTTCACCTTATTGTGAAGAAAATTGTGAAATTTCTATGGAAGCCAATCCAGGTACTGTTTCATTAGAGACTTTAAAAGACTACAGAAGTTTAGGAGTGAACAGAATTAGTCTTGGTGTACAGAGCTTTGATGACAGGGAATTAAAACTTTTAGGCAGAATTCATGACTCAAAAGCTGCAATTGAAGCTTGTAATAATGTTATAAAAGCAGGTTTTGACAATTTTAATATTGATATCATGCATGGTTTGCCAGAACAAACAACTCAAAAGGCTTTAGCTGATATCAAAATCGCTGCAAGTTTAGGTTGCAATCATCTCTCATGGTATGAGTTAACACTAGAAGAGGATACTTACTTTGGCTCGCATCCTCCAAAATTACCCAATGAAGACAATTTAGCGGATATTGAAGAGCAAGGTTTTGTCCTCTTAAAAGAATTAGGTTTCAATCGTTATGAAGTCTCAGGCTATACCAAAGACAGGCGTTGTCAGAATAATCTTAATTATTGGTTTTTCTATGATTATTTTGGTATTGGCGCTGGAGCACACTCAAAAATCCAAATAGGCGATAAGACCTGCAGACGTGGTAATCCTCAAAAGCCTAGCTCTTATATTGAGGAAGTAAAAAACAAAAAAAACAACTTTTTTGAAGTTAAAAAGTCTGACTTGCCTTTTGAGTTTATGTTAAATCGTTTAAGGGTATTTGATGAAACCAAATATGATGAATTTGAGACTACCACGAGATTAAACTTTTCAACTGTAAAAGATAAGCTTGAAAAAGCTAAAGGTGAGGGCCTTTTACGATTCTCTGATACAGGCTACGCTCTGACAGATAAAGGGCGCTGGATGTTAAATGACATCCTTGAGTTATTCTTATAGATTACACATTACAGTAAAGTGTAATGTTACAGCTTAAGGTAATCTCTGAATAATTATCATCAAGGCTAAATAACATTCATCTGAAAAATAAATGTTCAAATTTGCTTGAATGAACACTTAAAAGATAAAACTATCACCTATAATTGATCTAACAATAGTTAACTAACATTAAGACTTATAAAGAATTTATAAAAGAGTTAAGAGCATTTTGAGATCTCCTAAACTCTTAAGAGCAGAGGATCGTTCCTCTTAAGGACATAATCATGAACCTGAATACCGAGAAACAGAGATTAACCTCTCTTCTAGCATTAAAATCTGCTCCGCAAGGCAAAATTGACGGCGATTTTAGAGTCGCTCTTTATGCTGTTGCTGCTTTATATCAATTAGATTTTTCAAAAAACAGTAATTTCGGTCTATGTGCGAGCTTGCTGGGCGCTGTAGGTTTTAAAGGTGACATAAGCCGATACAAAACTGAAGATTACTTTAATACTTTAGATGATCTTGTAGCAAAAGGTTCACTAGCACAGATCTGCGATAAGAAAGTATACGCAGTTCCTAGTGAAGTAAAGGTTATTAACGCAAAAGTTAAAGCTGTTGAAGATCCCCTGTTAAAAGGTATTGATGATGTAAAACATTACAGCTATGTAATTTCAGATGAAACTGGTAAGGAATATCATCTGAATACAGACTTGGTTATTATGCCAAACGATGAAGTTGAAGCAATAGCTACTAAGTCTAGTGATATTGCCTTTGTAAAGAATTTAACCAAGGTTCGTCAGTGCGTTTTAGGCAGAATTATGCTCTTTGGCAAAAAGAAAGCTTCCTTAATGCCTGACGAGGCTAACTTAAAAGAGATGATCTTTGACTTTGCTTCAGAATCTGATTTAGGAGAAGCTAAATCAGGTGATGTTGTTATTGCTCAAATTGTCAAGCGTGTAGGCTTAAATCGGTTCTTGGTTAAAACCCGTGAAGTGGTAAAAGATATTGGTAATTTAAACAATATCATTGTCATGGCAGTCTTACGCAATGACATTCCTCATGTATGGCCTGACAATCTGATTAAATCTTTATCAAGAATTCCAAATGAAGTTTCAGCTAAAGATATCCATGGCAGAGTTGATTTAAGAGATATTCCATTAGTAACCATTGATGGTGAAGATGCCAGAGACTTTGATGATGCCGTTTACTGCAAAAAAGAAGGCACCGGCTGGAGATTATTTGTATCCATTGCTGATGTTTCTTTCTATGTAAAACCAGGTACTCTTCTAGATAAAGAAGCTGTTAACCGCTGTAACAGCTGCTACTTTCCTAACTTTGTAATTCCTATGTTGCCAGAGAAATTGTCAAATGGCATCTGCTCTTTAAATCCTGATGTCGACAGACTCTGTATGACCTGTGAAATGGTAATTAGCAAAGTAGGCAAGATTGAGTCATACAAGTTCTATCCTGCCGTAATGAGATCACACGCTCGACTTACCTACACAGAAGCTTGGCAGATGATATCAGAGGGTACAGTCATCTTTGAAGAACATAAATCTGTAATGGATGATGTTAAAGAACTTTACAACCTCTATCAGGCTTTCAAGAAAGATCGTCGCAATCGTGGCGGTATCTCAGTTGAAAGCGATGAATTGCATTTTGTCTTTAATGAGAACATGGAAATTGAAGGTGTAAAACCTTTAGAAAGAAATGATGCTCATAAACTTATTGAAGAGTGCATGATCGCAGCAAACGTGGCAGCAGCAACCTTTGTCTCAGAGCGTCAGGCTCAGACGCTGTATAGAGTCCATGCAAAGCCTATGGAAAAGAAACTTGGCCTGTTAGTAACTCAATTAGCCCGCTTTGGTTTATCTTTAAAAGGCGGTGACAGCCCTACTTCTAAAGACTATATGTTATTGGCAGATTCAGTTGCAGGAAGAGAGGATGCTAAGATCATCAACGAGTTAATCCTGCGCAGTATGTCAAAAGCTGAGTATAGTCCTGATAACATTGGTCACTTTGGTCTTGCTTTAGAGAAATATGCTCACTTTACCTCACCAATCAGACGTTATGCTGATTTACAGCTACATCGTGTAATTAAGTATCTTTTAGAAAAAGAACAAAAGCACGACTGGGGAAGAATTGGTTCTCGCTCTTATACTAAGGCTGAACTTGTAGCATTAGGTGTGAAGTGTACTGATAGAGAGATTGCAGCAGATACAGCAGAACATGAGGTCGATGGTACCTTAGCTTGTATCTATATGGAGAAATTTATAGGTGAAGTCGTTGATGGTACCGTAACTGCATGTACTAAGTTTGGTGTATTTGTTCACCTAGATGATTATGGTGTAGATGGCATGATCTATATTGGTAACTTTGACAGTTACATGTCATTTGATGAACGCTCTCAGACTTTAGTTTCTAACCGCGGCGAAGTTTATGCTGTAGGTAAGAAGGTTAGAGTTGTGGTAGCAGGTGTCAACGAAGAAGAGCACAAGATCGATTTAAGACCAGATACTATGAACAAGAAAGAGCTTATGTATCTGAAAAAAGAGCGCGATTCATTAGTTGCAAAACGTCAAAAAATCAGTCAAAATGCACCGCATTCTGATAAAGAGAAGATCCTAAAAAATCTTGCCGACATCTCATCTGCTCGAGTTGCAAGTGATGAGGACAAAGTACAAAGAAAAGTAGCTAAGAAGGGAAGCTCTGCTTCTCTTGAGAAAGAGTATATCTCAAACCCATATGGAACCGCTGTGAATATGGGACAGATTAAATTCCCTAAGAAAGGCAAGAAAAAATCAAAGAGTAAAAAAGGTAAAAAATAATGTTTGTTAATCAGAAAAAGAGTCGCGCAAGAGAAATTATTTATGGCATCAATGCTGCTTTAACAGCAATTGAAACTACTCCTGAAAAGATTACTGCAGCTTGGGTAGTAAAAGGTCGTGAAGACGATAAAAGAATTCGTCAGATTGAGCAGAAATTACAAGCTGTAGGTATTAGAGCACAGGTTGCAATGCGTCACAGCCTAGATGAAAAGACTGATAATGGTGTTCATCAGGGCATTGTACTTGAAGTAATTGCAACACCACCTAAGGATGAGCGTTTCTTAGAAGAATTGTTAGAAAAGCTTGAAGATGAAAAGCAGCTATTTTTAATTCTAGACGGCGTAACTGATCCTAGAAATTTAGGTGCTGCTATGCGTTCAGCATGGGCAGCAGGCGCTGATGCTGTGATTGTTCCTAAAGATAAGTCAGCATCATTAACTCCCGTTGCTAGAAAGACTGCTGATGGTGCAGCTGAACAGGTTCCTTTTGTAGCAGTAACCAATTTAGCAAGAACCATTGAAATGATGCAGGAGCACAACGTAGAAGTTGTAGGAATGGCAGGTGAAGCTACCGACACCATCTTTGACTATGATTTCCAGAGGAAGACTGCTTTAGTAATGGGCTCTGAGGAGAGTGGTATGCGCCACTTAACTCGAGAAAAGTGCGATGCTATTGTAAAAATCCCTATGGCTAAAGGTGTTGAGTCTTTAAATGTATCTGTAGCAGCTGGTATTGCTATGTATGAAGTAGTAAGACAATTTTTAGCAAAATCTAAGTAAACAAAGTCCAATTTAAGCTTTAAAAATGGCCTGAAAGAGCAAAATCTTCAGGCTATTTTTGTGTTTTGAAGTTAATGAAGAAAATAAGTTTGAAAGGCGTGAATTTGAACTTGAAGTCTTAAGAAAAAATAGTATAATGTCGGCACTCAGTCGTGTAGGTAAAACCTACATCCGTCTCCTTGTCTGATAAGTTGACTGATTTTATCAGACTTTTACCGTAAGGGGCATTTTAATGCGTAACTACGAAATCGTTTTCCTGGTTCACCCAGATCAGACTGATCAGGTTCCAGGCATGATCGAGCGCTATAAGGGCGAGATCGAGAAGTCAGGTGGTAAGATCCATCGTTTAGAGAACTGGGGCCGTCGTCAGTTGGCTTACCCAATTCAGAAGGTTCACAAGGCAACCTACGTTTTAATGAATGTAGAGGCTGATCAGGAAGTTATCGATTCAATCGAGAACAACTTCCGTTTCAATGATGCCATTATCCGTAACTTAATCATCCGTACCAACGAGCCAGTTACCGAGCAGTCACCTATGATGAAGGCTCGCGATGAGCGTCGTTCACGCGATGATGAAGCTCGCGCACCTAAGGCTGAAGTAGAGGCTGAAGAAGCTTCTGCAGAAGTTGCAGCTGAATAAGGAGTATTAACATGGCACATTACTATCACCGTCGTAAGTTCTGCCGTTTCACTGCAGAAGGTGTTACTGAGATTGATTACAAAGATGTAGCTTTATTAAAGAACTATGTTACCGAGTCTGGTAAGATCGTTCCAAGCCGCATCACCGGCACTAGCGCTAAGTATCAGCGTCAGTTAGCAACCGCTATTAAGCGTGCTCGCTTCCTGGCTCTTTTACCTTACACCGACCTACAGAGCCGCTAATTAGGAGCTTACAATGGAAGTTATTCTATTAGACAAAATTGGCCGTTTAGGCGGTCTAGGTGACAAGGTTAAGGTACGTAACGGTTATGCTCGTAACTACCTGTTACCTTTAAAGAAGGCAGTTCTTGCAACTAAAGAGAACTTAGCTAAGTTCGAAGCTGAGCGCGCTCAGTTAGAGGCTAAGATCGCTGCAGAGTTAAAGGCTGCTCAGGATCGTGCTGAGAAGTTAACTGCAATCGGCAAGTTTGTTATTACCGCTCAGGCTGGTGATGAAGGCAAACTGTTCGGTTCAGTTGGTACTCGTGATATCGCAGAAGCAGCTATCAAAGCTGGAGTTGATCTTCACAAGTCAGAAGTTCGTTTACCAGATGGCGTTTTACGTTCAGTTGGTGATTTCGATATCGAACTTCAGCTTCACCCAGATGTTAAGACAACTGTTGTTGTTTCAATCGTACCAGAGAAATAATAACTAGTTTGTTCTATTAGGAAAAACGGAGACTTGTTCTCCGTTTTTTTGATCTGAGGTAAAGGTCATATTTTATGAATGAGTCTCTTCTTCCTTTATTAAAGTGGGTTGGTGGTAAAAGACAGCTCTTACCTGAATTAACAGCTAAGATGCCTAGAACTTTCAACACTTACTTTGAGCCATTTATTGGTGGTGGAGCAATGTTATTTGAACTTCATCCTGAAAAAGCAGTTATAGGGGATATCAATGGAGAGCTCATCAATTTTTATAATGCGGTCAAAAACAATGTTGAACCACTTTTAAAACTACTTTTTACCTATCAGAACACCAAAGAATTCTTTTTAGACAAAAGAAATATCGATAGAGATCCTGAGAAGTTCAATCTCTTAACTTCAATTGAAAAAGCAGCTCGTACCTACTATTTAAATCGAACCTGTTTTAATGGTCTTTATAGAGTAAATAGTAAAGGGCTATTTAACACTCCTTATGGTCATTACAAGTCACCATTTGTACCTGTGGTAGACAGATTTTTAGCAGTGTCCTCTTACCTTAAAGACAATGACGTTAAGATTAAGCACGCCTCATACCTTGAGATCTGCAAAGACTGTGAGAAAGGAGACTTTGTCTACTTTGATCCTCCATACGATCCTATCAGTAGCACCAGCTTTACAAGTTATGCTTCAGATGGATTCTCACAAAATGATCAGTGTGAATTAAAAGAATTGTGTGGCACCCTTGATAAGAAAGGTGTTAAGTTCATGCTCTCAAATTCAGCCACTCCATTCATTAAAGAATTGTACAAAGACTATAACTGCACTTTTGTTAAAGCAAAGCGTTTTGTAAATCCTAACCGCGAAGGTTCAGGCAGTGCAGATGAGATCTTAGTTAGAAACTACAGATAATCTTTTAAAATTGCTTAAAAATCATTTGTTTTCATTTACAATAGTTGTAGGTGGAAACAGCGATGCATACTCATAATTCTTTTGAAAATTTAAAGCCCTTTGTAAAGTGGGTCGGTGGTAAAGGTTCTAGTGTAGAGCGGCTCTTACAACTCATTCCTGCGCATATTGATACTTATGTAGAGCCTTTTGTAGGCTCTGGCGCTTTATTCTTTTCACTAAACTTTGATAAAGCTATTATCAATGATTCAAATTCTGAGCTCATCGCCACCTATCAGGAAATCAAAGAGAATGTCTTTGAACTTGAGATGTACCTTTCTACTCTTATCTATGACAAATCTTTATATGAAAAGATCCGTTCTTGGGATCGCGAAAAAGATTTTTTTAAAAGACCTAGAGTTGAAAGGGCAGCAAGACTCATCTATTTGATGAAAACCTGCTATAACGGTTTATATCGTGTATCCAAAAAGAATTATTTTAATACCCCAATGGGCAACTATAAGTCACCACTTATCTGTGACGTTCCTACTTTAAATGCCTGTTATAAGTTTTTAAATGATAAGAATGTGGCTATTTACAATCAGGATTATGCTTCTTTATTAGATATGATCCCTGATAATGCTTTTGTATATCTTGATCCGCCATATTTCCCTGTATCTAAGACCGCTAACTTTACCTCATATCAGTCTGACAAATTCAAAGAAACTGAGCAGTTTAGATTATTAGATTTCTGTATGAATTTACATAAGAGGGGAATTCGTTTCTTATTATCAAATTCAGATGTGCCAGAAGCCCGTGAGATTTACAGTAGGTTTAATATCAAAGTCTTAGAGGTTTGTCGAAGAATTAACTCAAACATCACGAAGAGAAGTGCTGTAAACGAACTTGCTGTAACCAACTATGATGTAGCTACAGGTGAACTTTTAAAGATAGACTGAGTCATGCTCAGTCTAAAACACCTCTATAAGCTCTCTAAATGAGTTCATGTACAGGAAACTCGTCTCTAGCGATATCTACCTTATTAAAATCAATATAGGCCTTGATAACGTCTTCTTCTGTGTCTAATGACTCTTCTATCTTGCCGTAAGGAGAGACTACCATGGAATTACCCAAGCCTTCCATAACAGGTGAAATCACACCTGTTTGATTGCAGACAACAAAGTACACTTCATTGTCATAGGCACGAGTTTTAGCCATTGCTCTCCAAATATCTACACAATCCTGTCTAAAAGCCGGATCTTCAAGTTGATCTTTTGGAAAAATCCAAGCTGTAGGCAAGACAATCATTTTTACACCAAGTTTCATCATGTCTCTAAACTGTAGCGGATAACGGATATCAAAGCAGATAGCAATTCCGGTTTTTCCAAAGTCAAAATCTACACAGCAAATTTTGCTGCCTGGTGTGGATTTAGTGCCTTCTTGTCCACCAAAATAGTTAAAAAGATGGATCTTGTCATAGATACCAATAACTTCTCCATTGCGATTTAAGGCAAAAGATGAGTTATAAAGTTTGTTGCCTACTTTTCTTACAATGGAGCCTGCTATGAAGTTTGTATGGTAGTGTTTAGCAAGCTTCTTTACTGTATCTAAGATCTCACCACCATTTTCATCTACTACATGATTTACATAATCAGTACTTGTGGCAAAGAATTCAGGCACCATCACAAGATCAATCTTTTCATCTTTATCAATGGAGTCTTTTAGCGTGTGTTCAAGCTTTAAAAGGTTTTCTTTGATGTCTCCGAATTTAGATGAGCACTGTACAACTAGAATTTTTGCCATGACTTTTCCTTACAGATAAAAAACAAAAGGAACATTCAAATCTGAGTGTTCCTTTATTAAAAGCTTTAAATATGCTTAGTAGTAATCCCAAGGATCGCCGTTGAACTTTTTAATGTCTTTGCGAACTCTTCTGCTTCGTTTCACCACTTTCTTCTCAGGATCTGTAGCATTTGCCTCATCGCTTGGAGTTTCATTAGGATCAATGTAGGTGGTGTTACTGTTACCTGCATTCAAGCTTTCTGAAGCGACTTCGGATGCTTGCTCTAGAGCTTCGTTTTGCTCTTCTGAGAGAATTTCATTCTGCTCATTGGTTACTTCCTGAGCATTTTGAGAATAATCATATTCAACTTCAAGCTTTTCCTGATGAGCCTTAATCTGTTTTGCGGTATCGGTCAAATGCTTGGCAATTGGCTCGTACTTTGCAATTAAAGCTGCCTGTCTTAACTGCTCTGCGCTATCAGTTAATTGCTTTAAAGGAGAGGTCATCTTTTTAGGTTTACTTGAGAGTTCCTTTGGTAGGGCACTCTTGCCAATGCTCTCTGGTTTCCCTAAGAACTTAGGCTGTGAATCTAAAATATAAACATCAAAGACACACTTAATTCTTGCAAAGAACTCTCTGATGCCCACACGATTGATGAAACTGGTTGTAGGATTGATTGCATTAAATCCTACAGCCTTTAAGTCATATTTATCAGCGATAAATAGAGCTCTTTCGTTTTGGAAACCTTGAGAGATAAAGGTAGCAGATTTTAATAAAAAGACTTTTCTTGCTCTAATTACTGAATCGAGTGTGCTGATACCTGCAAAGTCAAAAACGATCCTCTCTGCTGGAACTCCTGCCTTTATCAAAGCCTTTTTCATGAGACGAGGCTCATTATAAGACTCATGACGGTTGTCACCTGAGACTAAGATATAATCGATTTTGCCTGACTTAAAGAGCTGAGAGGCTGCCATGATCCTGTAAGTGAAAAACTCATTAGGAGCACCAGAGGCGCCTAAAGGTGAGGTTCCAAATAACACACCTACTTTGTTATAAGGAATTTTGTCGATACTCTCATAGGTCTTAAAAGCATAGCTTGAAATCTTAAAGCAGCTTAAAACCACGAAGAGAATTCCAACAACTAAAGCTAATACAGCTAAATAACATGTCGCGCTCAAGAAGCGAGACATGTCAGAGCCAAACTTTAAGTCATTTTGATCTTTGTATGACACTTTTTATCCTAGCAATTGGCTTTTAAATTACGTGTTTTACACAATCTAAGGCGCCAATCTTCTGATACAGTGCTTTTAGATTATCAGGAGTAGTTACCCTTACAGGAATGGTGTAAGACACATAATTTCCTTTTGAACTCTTGCGTGGAGGATCAGTAATTTCCTGCATACCATCTTTTTCAATTGCATCAACAACTTTTTTAATCTCACCAATTGAATTTACGACAGTAGAGTCAACTATCACTCTAAATCCTACAACTGAAGGAAACTTTATGAGTTCTTCGAGTTTTTTGTAATCGTCAGCCATCTTTAATCCTTCAATATTGAATGTTGATTGAAAATACCTTATTACTTCTGCTCAGAAACTTCTTCATCATTAGAGCTAAAGAATAAGCAAATCTTATCCCACATTCTGCCAAAGAAACCGCCTTCTTCAATGTCTTGTGCTGATACTAATGCGACAGAGTTAATTACCTTATCATCAAGCTTTACATCTATAACACCTAATTCATCACCTTTCTTTAAAGGAGCAACGAAAATGCTACGTTTTAATCTATAGCTTAACTTCAGGTCATTCTGTCTGCCACGAGGGATCAAAAGATTTAAGTCTTTTGCAATGACTAAATCAACCTGGCTCTGTTTACCCATTCTTACATCTCTCTTTAAAAGAGGCTTGTTAGCCTGTACAGGAGTGTAAAGCTGGAAATATCTAAAGCCGTAGGTTAATAATGCTTTATTGTAGTTAGCTCGTAACTTTTCAGATTTAGCACCAATTACAGCTGCAACCAAACGCATATTGTCATTTACAGCTGAGGTTACTAAGTTATAACCTACCTGTGATAAGTGGCCGGTCTTAATGCCGTCAACTTTCATTGAGTTATCCCACAAAAGGCGGTTACGGTTGTACTGTTTAATGCCATTAAAGGTAAACTCTTTTTGTGAATAGATAGGGTACTCATCAGGCAGATCACGAATGATGGCTCTACCTAATAAAGCCATATCATATGCTGATGAATAGTTCATCTCATCAAACAGACCATGTACGTTTGAGAAGTGTGTATCTTTTAAACCTAATTGTGCTGCATAGTTGTTCATTACAGATACGAAACCTTCTTGAGTACCCGCTAAATGAATTGCCATAGCTACGCAGGCATCATTACCTGACTGAATGATAATACCACGTACTAAATCGCCAACCTTAATGGTACGACCTACTTCGATGAACATCTTTGACGAATCTGTGTATTTCTTTGCCCAAGCATCTTCGGTGATGGTTACATCGTCATCCATATGAAGACGACCTGCTTTTAACTCCATACCGATAACATAAGCAGTCATCATCTTGGTAAGTGATGCAGGCCAAATCTTTTCATGAGCATTCTGCTCGCAGATTACACGACCTGAATAGTAGTCCATTAAAACCCATGATTGAGCTTCAAACTGAGGAGGCTCTGGAACTACGATAGGAGCAGGTGCTACACCCTGAGCTTGGGTGGTAGCTGGAGCTGTACCATTTTGTGCTTTAACAGCAGCAAATGGATCTGGAATTGCATCATCTGCAAAAGCAGTAGATAAAGAGCAAACTGAGCTTAATGCTAGCGCAACAAGTGAAATCTTTAGAGTATGTTTAACTGACATCTTGTCTTCCTGATAATAATTTATTTAATCAGTTTCAAAATCTGTTTTATTACTTAAACAGTAACATTCAAAGTGTTAAATTTTTTAATTAGTTAATTTTAAAACTTTTTTATGAAACAATCACTATAACCTTTTCTTTTTAAAGTGTTCAATGCACTGCGAGCTGTAGATTCTGATAGAGGCCCTACAAGTACACGGTTGATATTCCCTTCCTTAGCAATAATTACTGGATATGAGATCTTGCCTGATACATTAGCTTTAATTTCTTCTGCCATCTTATCTGAATTACATGCTACTAACTGAATGTAGCTGTTGCCTTTGGATAAGGCGCTAGTTGAGGTATAACCAGAGCTTGCTACAGCTGAATTATTAAAGACGTTGTTTGATACATAGTTGTTTAGTCTTGTATAAACTCTTTTAGTCTTATTAGCTGTATAGGTCTTAATACTTCTGCTTACGGAATTACCTGTACCCCATGAGCTAGAACTTGATCCCCAAGAACCATTTGATGATGGGCTGATGTTGTAGCCAGAAGGTGTACCTACAGCATTAGCATAACTGCCAGATGGATTTACTTTAATAAGCTCAATTCTTACTTTTGAAGTTCCTGTGCCTATCATATCGATAGCACGAGCTGAACCTTCAGATAAGTCCAGAATTCTAGTTCCCACAAAAGGACCACGGTCATTTACTCTTACAATAACCTTTTTACCATTTCTTAAATTTGTAACTTTAAGATATGAAGGCAGTGGCAGATTTTTATGAGCTGCTGTAAATCCTTTCTGGTTATAAACCTCTCCATTAGAGGTCTTTTTACCATTAAAGCCAGGACCATACCATGAAGCGGTACCTTCTTCTATATATGAGGTAGCTCCATTCCAAATCATATAGTTCTTGCCTAAAACCGAGTAGTCTTTGTTACATCCACCTGTTCTTTGAGCTTCATAAATTGGCTTAGCTCCACCAATACCCTGAATATTCACTTTTTCTTTTTCAGGCATAGGTTTTGTTTTGTTAGGACCGGTACCATAGGTATAGCCACCACCTGCTGAGCCATGACCTGAAGAGGAGCAGCCCTGCAAGATAAAGACTAAAGATAAACAAAGAACACTTAATAAAGATAATTTTTGGTTAATCAAGGTATTCTGCTCCTATGAGGTACTTCAATACCACGTTGTCTTTTTATCTTATCTACGTTCATTGCAATAAATTCAGACAATTCAAAAACAGCTCTAGCATACAAAGGAGAGGTGTTATAACGCATGATAGTGTTGAAGTTGTTAAGACCCACAACGTAGCCTTTGCTACCATTTTCAAGATCATAACTAAAGAGTCTTACTTTCTGATTTGGTGACAAGTTAACTTTGGTGGTAGCTCCTGAGCCATAAAGCTCTTCAACAGTTAAATTCCACTGCTTTTTCATTAAAGCATCAACGTTTGCATTATGTGGATGTACGCCATAACAAATACCGCGACCTGATTGCCAACCGTGACCTTTAAAGTAGTTTGCAACAGAGCCTATAGAGTCCTCTTTATTTGTAAAGAGATTGATGTGACCATCACCGTCAAAGTCTACAGCATAGTCAATATAAGCTGATGGCATAAACTGACCCATGCCCATGGCTCCAGCGTATGAGCCTTTAACGCTGTCATAAGACCAGTTCTCGCGATTAGCTAAATAAACAAAACGGGCAAATTCTTTAGAGAAGAAAGCTTCACGCTTAGGATAGTTAAAGCCTAGAGTGTATAAGGCATCTAAGACTTTCCATGACCCCATGTTTTTACCAAACAGCGTCTCAACGCCAATGATAGCGCAGATAATTTCAGCAGGTACTCCATAGGTGTTTTGTGCTCTTAAAAGAGTTTTTTCATTTTCAAAATAGAAATTAACACCAGCTTGAATTCTGGAGACAGTAATAAAGATCTTACGATACTGCCACCAAGGTTTTGCTTCTCCTGGTCTTGTAATTGCATCAATGATCTTTTGCTGGTATACAGCTTGATTTAAAGCATCCTGTAAAGATTCAACAGGCACTTTAGCAAAGGTGGCAAGCTCATTTAAATCTGCAGCATTAGTGTTAGCAGCATAAGATAGAGCCAAGGTTGCTAATAAAGGTTTAATCGTTCTTTTTAGAAAATCTTTCATGTAAAAGCTGCTATAAGCAGTCTCCTTGTTTTCTTTGTTAATTCTCTCTAAAGAAATTAGTCTTTTTGTGAGTATGAATAGACATGATCATGCCAAAGCAAATGGTCAGCGTGATCATAGCTGTACCACCATAACTAATTAGAGGTAGAGGTACACCTACTACAGGCAGAATACCTGATACCATTCCAATGTTCACAAAGATGTAGAACATGAAGGTAAATGTAAAGCTACCACACAAAATTCTTTCAAAGTTATCTCTTGTCTGCAAGGTAATCAGCACACATCTGCCAATGATAAAGCAGTACAGTGACATTAGAATTAAAAAGCCAACAAGACCTGTTTCTTCAGATAAAACCGCAAAAATAAAGTCAGTATGGGGCTCAGGTAAAAAGTCTAACTGAGACTGTGAGCCCTGTAACCAGCCTTTACCATAAAAACCACCAGAGCCTATGGCAATCTTAGACTGAATGATGTGATAACCAGCACCTAGAGGATCTGAAGATGGATCTAAAAGAGTAAAGACACGCTGCTTTTGGTAGTCATGCAGCACAAAGTTCCACATCACGGGTAAGGCAGCAGCGGCAGCGCCTGCACCTATAATGATCCACCACCAGGACAGACCTGCAATAAAAATTGCAATACAGCCTGCAACAGCAACTAAAGATGCTGTACCCAAGTCAGGCTGCATTAAAATCAAAACTGTAGGGATACCTACAATTACAAAGGCAATAATGGTGTTTAAAATCTTTGGAGGAAGACTGCCTTTAGATAAAAAGGTTGCTACCATAAGTGGCATTACAACTTTAAAAATCTCTGATGGCTGAATTCTTACAACGCCTAAATTAAGCCAACGCTGAGCTCCCTTTGAAATATCACCAAAGAGTTCTACTAAAACCAGTAAGATAAGACCGATGATATAAAGATAAATTGAGAGCTTTGCATAATAGCGTGGAGGGATCTGCGCTACGGCAATCATTAACAGGAAGGCAGCACCGGTTCTTGTGACCTGTCTTGTTAACATATCAATTTCCTGTCCTGAAGCTGAGTACAGAACGAATAAAGAAAAGCATAGAGCCAGAAACAGTCCGAACAATAGAGGCAGGTCAATATGGTGTTTAGAGAAAAAGGTTCCCTGAACTTTGTTGGCATTGACCTGACTTAATGTTGTTTTATCTTTTGCTGTCATACTACTGAAGTACCACGCTTCCACCCATACCGAACTTTACTACCTGAGGATTTGGATCTCCCATATAGCCGTTAGGGTATAAGTCTAGTAAATATTTATCGATGATTGCTCTTGCTACAGGGGCTGCCTTAGTAGAACCACCACCTTCGTTCTCAAGAATTACTGCAACTAAAATTCTTGGATGTTTAAATGGAGCATAGGCTACGAACAGAGCGTTATCACGGTGTTCTACTTTTAGTCTGCTTGCGTTGTATTTTTCGCCCTGCTTAATTGATACCACCTGAGCTGTACCTGATTTACCTGCAGCTTTATATTTAGCTCCAAAAAAAGCTCGTCTTCCAGTACCTTCAGGTCCATTTACCACAAGGTACATACCAGTACGACAGGCTTCAAAATATTTAGGATCTTTTATTTTTAAACTATCTAATGGCTCTTGCTGCTGGTACATGCTTACTTTCCCAGTGATAGGATCGCTTACTTCCTTTAAAAGGTGAGGTGTTCTAGTTACACCATAGTTAGCTAAGGTTGAATGCGCTTTAGCTAACTGCATTAAAGTAGAGGTCCAGTAGCCCTGTCCAATACCAATAGGTACAGTATCACCTAAATGCCAAGGCTGACGGAAACGGTTTCTCTTCCAGTCACGGCTTGGGTTAATACCTAGAGATTCTTCTGATAAATCAATACCAGTTTTTCTACCAAAACCGTAGCGGTCTAAGTAGTCATGAATTCTGTTAATACCTGCTCTATAAGCTAAATCATAGAAATAAGTATCAGCAGAAATTTCAATAGCACGGTACAGATCCATCCAACCATGACCCCAAGGTCTCCAGTCACGGAACTGGTGAGTAGAACCTGGTAATTTAAAGTATGGAGGACCAAAGAAAGAGCCACTAGGTGTAATTAAGCCCTCATTCAATCCCATTAAACACATCAATGGTTTTACAGTGGAAGCTGGAGCATAACCACCTTGAGTTGCTCGATTGATAAGAGGGTGACCTGGGTTATTTAATAAGCGCTGGTACTCACCACCACGGATACCTCTTACAAATGGGTTTGGATCATAGCTAGGATTTGAGTACATAGCTAAAATCTCACCTGTAGATGGTTCGATTGCCACAACAGCGCCTTTCATCTTGCCAAATATTTCCTGAGCATAGTACTGCAATCTGATATCCAAAGTTAAGGTGATATCTTTACCAGGCTCTGGAGGATCAAAGTTTAAGGTTCTTACGACCTGACCATGACTGTTAACTTCTACCTTTGAAGAGCCCGTTACGCCGTGCAAGTAATCCTCATAGTATTTTTCAATACCAAGTTTACCGATTTCTGTAGAACCCTCGTAGTTGTCAATCTTGCCTTCAGCTTCAAGTTTCTTAACATCGTTTTGGTTGATTCTTGAAACATAGCCGGTGGTATGGGTAGTGATATCTGCAAATGGATAGTATCGCTTTAAGTTTGCTACAACCTGGGCATTTGGATAGCGATAAGAGTTTACAGCAAAGGTAGCAATCTGCTCTTCTGATAAAAAGTTAGATAACTCCACACCAGAAAAACGTTTTCTGGTCTTAGATTCAGCCAGCAGTCTCTTAACGTCTTTTTCAGATAAGGATAAAGACAGTAATTTATTCAGTTCACGGATGGTCTGTTCTGTGTTTATCTGTTTATTAGGAAAAATTACCAAATGATAAACAGGAGAGTTTTCTGCTAGTACCACATGATTTCTGTCATAAATAATGCCACGAGGTGGTACTACAGGCATCACTTTGATTCTGTTTTCATTTGATCTTGTCTGATAGTCTTTATAAGAAATAATCTGCAGGTAGTAGAGGTTGCAGAAAAGCACTATCACCATGAGTATGGAGATACCAACACAAATAAAAACTCTTGAACGAAAAACGCTTGTTTCTAATTCCTCATTGCGAGTCTTGTTATCAGACTTGTTTGAAGAACTTTTCTTTTCATTTTTCGAGCTAAAAAGAGCACGCTCTTTGCGCTTTTTACTGCTTCTGAAAAACAACTTTTAACTCTGTTTAGGTAATGATTTGGCTTAATAACTTTATCTTTGTTTACGGTCTTGTTTTAAAGAAGATATTTTAACGTTTTACTTATAAAATATCTTTGAAAATTGTCTTCTTTTACGAAAAAAGTTCAGTTTTCTAAAATATTAAAACGCCTTATCAGAATAAAGCTTTCTTGACCGTAAAATCAGTTTTGCTTTAAGTCCCTTTAGGCTCTATGGTAAGGTAGATTTGCGTAAATGCTGTATCCTCGATAGATAGTTTCTGCTAAAAATACTCTTACAAGAGGATGTGGCAGGGTTAATTTTGATAATGACCACATCTCGTTAGCTTTTTGCCTTATTTCATCAGTAAGACCGTTAGGACCACCTACAATCAGTACTACGTCCATACCTAAAGACTGCCATGAACCAACTTTCTCTCCCATTTCAAGAGAGGTGTACTGCTTGCCTCTTTCATCTAAGGCAATGATATAGGCTTTTTTAGGTAGAGCCTCTAAGATAAGTTTTGCTTCCAACTCTTTTGCTTTTTCCTCAGAGCCCTTGCCATTTCTCTTTACAGGAGGGATCTCTTCTAAGACAAGTTTCATCTCTGAAGGAAAACGCTTTTGATAATCGTTAAAACCTTCCTGAACCCAGTAAGGCATCTTAGTTCCAACAGCAAGTAAGATAATCTTCATGAGCTATCCAATCTCGTTTAATTAGTTTTTATTCAGCAACACCACTTGCGATACAACGGTAAAGATCGTCTAGTTCGTAGCGCTCACGAACTTCCTGTTGCATGATGTGAACCATCAGAGTTCCTGTATCTACAATTACCCATTCGCCTAAGGTTTCTCCAGATACTCTAATCTGCTTTAAGCCATCTTTATACAGGGTATCTACAAGTCTTTGGGCAATCGCGCTTACATGGCGATTTGAGGTGCCGGTGCAGATTAGCATGTTATCTGCAATTGAAGAGTTGTTATTTAAATCGATATTAACTAAATCGTGTGCTTTAGAGTCTTCAAGTGTTTTTACACACTTCTTGATTAAAAGTTCTTTTTCCAAAATGGTTCCTAATTGTTCTTTCTACTTTAAGTAGTATTACTTACAGCTGTTTATAAATACGATTTTCAAGAATGTATTCAATTACAGCTTGGTCTAAATATTGTTTACAGCAAGGATATTCATCAATATGCTCAAAAAATTCTGATTTTTTAGCAAATTTTGGATATTTTTGATAAAAATCCTGAAATTCTTTACGTATTTTACTCGAACTTACGTTATGAAAACACCTTTTAAGCATGATGCAATAGTGTTTATTTACAAAATCTTTGTTCTGTAAACTAATAAGCTCTTTATCATCAAGTTCAAGATCTTTATCCCCTGAAAGACCGTAGTCCCTTATAAAGGGGATAACATCCTGATTGATGTCATCAAATGAGTAGCCATCACGACCTGTCACCACAAGATTTGAGAACTTAATAAGTTCAAGTCCCTTATGCCATTTATCAAGGTAAGCTAGAGAGTCCATGCCCATACAAAAAAATAAGGCATCATGCGGATAGAGTTTTTGTAATTTTTCTAATGTGTCATAACTGTAGTGCGGAAGATTAGGATCTTTTTCAACATCACTAATTTCAAAGACATCCTTATCAAAAGAAGCTAAAGACAGCATCTTTACTCTGTCATCAAAGGAGATATGACAGGTATTTTTATGTGGAGGCGTGGCATTTGGAATTATCAAAAACTTGTCTAATGACAAAACATCTTTAATATAGGATGCCAAAAGATAATGATCTTTATGTACTGGATTAAATGATCCGCCTAAAATTCCTATCCTCATTACAATGCCTTTAATGCTCTTACATTACTATTACAGGTTGATACAGCCATGTTCTGTAAATGCATCAGAGCTTCATCATTATTAAAAGCCTGATAGGCTTTAGAAGCTAAAGCTAGTTCCTTTACTAAATAGTCGTAGAAATCTTGAGGCATGTTTTTAGCAGCAAAGGTAGCGGCATCCATTGTAGATAGTGCACTAATTCTTAATGGTTTGAAAAACATCATCTTATCTTTGTAGTTAACTCTACCTGTTAAAAGCTCACTGTGTCCTCTTAAAAGGCCAATGGCATAAAGTAATCTATCAAAATTACCAATAACTAAAGGTAGTACTTGAGAGAGTGAACTTGTCTGTGTAAGAGATGATAAGATATTTAGTGCTCTTATACTGTTCTTTCCTCCAAGAACAGCAGCTTCTGCAAATTCAAATCCGGTATAACGGCTATTTCCAGAAATGTAGTCAGATGCTAGTTGCAGTGTCACTACATTTGATGATGTTGTTATTTTTACAAGTTCAAAGAACTGATCTACTGCCACAAGATTACCTTCGCAACTCAAGCTTAAAAATTCCAAAGCATCATCTTGAACTGTAAGAGAGAATTTATTTCTGGCATGATTTCTTATCCACATTGAGAATTTATCACCCTCAGGTGGATACATAACCTCAATTTGAGCGCCAATAAATTTTAGATTCGCAATGGCGATCTTTGCTTTGCCATCAATACTTTTGGTTTTCCCAAAATCATCTTTTAGTGAATTTCCTGCAGCTGTTTTTGCAAGAGCAGAGTTTATTCTACCTATTTCTATTACAGTAACTACACCAGGTCTTGAGCGCATTGCCAATAATTGCAGTACTTGTACTGCAATTGAATTTAAATCATTTAAGTATATCTTAATGATTCTGTCGCCACCAAATAACCCCAGATCTATAAGCTCATTTTCAAGACGTGCCAAATTAGCTACAGATCCTGAGGTTAAATCAGATGAGGTAAAGAGCATGAATTCTGCTTGAGGTAGTTCCTGTCTGGCTTGAGCAATGACAGCTTTACTTCTTTCATTCTTTAAAAAAGGATCATCGCTAGAAAAGACATATACAGGAGCTAAAGACATAAGATATTACTGCAAACTAAGTGTGATGTTTAAACATTTAAAAGCTCAAATTGAGACTTTTTAAAAGTAGGATAATTAGTGAAATTCTAATAATTAGCGATAAAAAACACAAGTAATTACATCAATAGGTATCAACAGATAATTCCAATTATCGAAAACTTAAACTGAGGCTAATAGTTTGACTTGTTTGAGGATTAAAATCAAAAACTTGAAAAAGACCAGATATATCCTATAATGGGAGCAGAGGCAGGAAACCTCTGCTCTTTAGCGGTTCTATCTTACCAAACTGGCTGGCACCATAACAGTAAAACTAGAACCACAACTATAAAAAAGTATTTCATAAGAAATCCTTTGTTTTAGATAAAAACATGGTTCTAGCTCCTAGGCCATTCCAGTGGTCTAGGAGTCTAGAACCGCCGGTGTTACCTAAGTAACCTGTTTAGTATACAGTAATTTTATTAGTAATAATATAAGTTTACTGAATGGGTATACTTATTCTCTATCCTTGTCTTACTTAATCAAATAAAAAAGCCCAAATTTTTCAATTTGAGCTTTCTATTAACTTATTAAAACAGATTATTTATTTTCGTTATCTTCAGTCTTCAAGAAACCTTCTTCAGATAATGACTCTGGAGCCTCATGAGGGATCTTAGGTTCTACCTTAGGCAGAGAGTACTCTTTGTTCTTATTAAGTACTTTCATACCATTGTTCAGATCACTTAAACTTACAGCTTTTCCTTGAGCAACTTCAGCATCCTGTTTAGCACTTAGAGCTTCTAACAATGTCATATTTCTTGAGTTATCAATATATATGTCATTGTTATCTTCATCTTTTGCTAAAAGTAATTCAGCAGGAGCTACAAAAGGTTCATCAGGATCAGATTGTTTTCCAAGATAGTTAATTCTTGCAATCATCTGATCTGCTAACACTTCATAACACTCATCAATTACAAGCTCTTGCTCATTAGTTGAAGCTAGAGCATTATCAGCCTTATTTAGAGTAGTTCTGGTAAGACCGTTTCTCATGATGATTGGTCTTGAACTGTTAGGAATAGTAAGTCTTGCTTGAGTTCTTACAATAACATTGTACTCAAGTGCAGCACCTCTAGAGTTAATGGAAGCAAGAGGCATACTTACACTAGGAGCAGTAATTGAAAGAGTAGGAATATCCTTTCTTTCATCTGGGGATCTATTAGAAGTACCTTGGTAATCTACCTTAATACCTCTCATTTCAAGCTTATGCACAACCAGCTTATAGAACTTGTTGTGATATGAACCAGAGACTGCAATTTCTGAAATATTAGAACCAAGCCTGTTCTGATTAGGAACATGGAATCCGCAAGAACACAGTCCAAGCATCAGTGCGCCTATACAAACAAGCTTGAATTTCATTATTACCGCCTTTACCTATTTACTGCAAATCCTAGTTGTATTGCTTTTCTAAAAGTCTCTATGAACTTTAGATAGCAACGATGTTAACTAATCTGCCCTTAACATAGATGGTCTTCTTAATCTGCTTACCATCTGTGAACTTCTTAACTTCTTCAGTTGCTAAAGCCTTTTCAGTTACTGTATTTTCATCAAGATTTGGATCAATGTTCATTCTTGCACGAACCTTGCCGTTTACCTGAACTACAACAGTAATTTCGTCTTCCTTTAAAGCATCCTTATCAACATTAGGCCAGGTCTCTTTATCGATCTCAGTTGTGTTACCTAAGATAGACCATAACTTGAAGCAGATATGAGGAACGATAGGGTAGAGCATTAACACTACGTTGTTGTAAACCTCATAACGAACAGCCATTGAAACTTCATCAGTGCCAGTGCACTTAGAAGCTACATTTAGAAGCTCCATGATAGCTGCAATTGCAGTATTGAAGGTCTGACGACGACCGATATCGTCGGTTACCTTCTCAATAGTTAAGTGCAGATCATGACGTACCTTACGCAGCTCTGGAGTTAACTTAGACTTGTCTAGTTTTACACATGGACCTGCTAAGGTTAAATCTTGAACCTGTGACCATAACTTACGTAAGAATCTCTGTGAGCCTTCAACACCTGACTGTCTCCACTCAAGGGTTAATTCAGCAGGTGATGCGAACATCATGAACAGTCTTACAGTATCAGCACCGTACATTCTTACCATGTCTTCAGGATCGATACCGTTAGCCTTTGACTTAGACATCTTTATCATACCTTCGTGGTGAAGTTTATGACCGTCCTTATCAACAGCAGAAATGATATTGCCCCTCTCGTCACGGGTAGGAATTGCATCTAATGGATTTACCCAATTCTTAGTGCCGTTCTCATCAAGATAGTAGTAAGCATCAGCTAGAACCATGCCCTGGCATAATAAGCGCTTGAATGGCTCATCATACTTAACCATGCCAGCATCACGTAATAACTTGAAGAAGAAACGTGAGTACAGTAAGTGTAATACAGCGTGCTCAATACCACCGATGTACTGATCAACTGGTAACCAGTAGTTAGCTGCATCCTTATCGAACATCTCTTTTTCGTCACGTGGTGAGCAGTAACGCGCGTAATACCATGATGATTCCATAAAGGTATCAAAGGTATCAGTTTCACGAGTAGCAGCCTTGCCCCTATAAGTGGTCTTGTACCAGCTCTCGTCTGTCTTTAATGGAGAGATAACGCCATCGATCTTTACGTTGCTTGGTAATTCAACTGGCAGATTCTCATCTAACTCAGGAACAATTTCACCAGTCTCATCGATGGTTAACATTGGAATAGGTGCACCCCAGTAACGCTGACGAGAAATACCCCAGTCACGTAATCTGTAGTTTACCTTTCTCTGAGCACAGCCCATTGACTCTAGCTTGTCTGCAATTGCTTTGAATGCTTCTTCAAAGTTCATGCCGTCAAATTCACCTGAATGGCAGGCAATGCCATGCTCAGTGAAAGCGTGCTCTGATAAATCAGGATCATCTGAATCTTTTGAAGCCTTAATTACAGGAATGATGTCAATGCCGTATTTCTTAGCAAACTCATAGTCACGATCATCATGACCAGGAACTGACATCACAGCGCCGGTACCGTAATCCATAATTACGAAGTTAGCTACATAAATTGGAACCTTGCGACCATTTAATGGGTGGATAGCATACAGACCTGTAGCCATACCTTTCTTTTCCATGGTTGCAATATCGGCTTCAGCAAACTTCTGAGTACGGCACTCTTTACAGAATGCGTCTAACTTAGGATTGGTCTCACAGCATTTCTTTACTAATGGGTGATTTGCTGAAATTGAAATATAGGTAATACCCATGAAGGTATCAGGACGAGTTGTATAAACAGTAAAGGTTTCATCACTGTCAGCAACCTTAAAGGTGATATTTAAACCTTCAGAGCGACCGATCCAGTTGCGCTGCATGGTACGAACACGCTCAGGCCAACCGTCTAACTGGTCTAAGTCTTTTAATAATTCATCAGCATAAGCTGTGATCTTTAAATACCACTGAGGAATTTCACGTTGCTCAACTTTAGAACCGCATCTCCAGCAACAACCATCTTCAACCTGCTCGTTTGCAAGAACAGTGTGATCAACAGGACACCAGTTAACAGTTGAAAGCTTCTTGTAAACTAAGCCTTTCTTGTATAACTCACCGAAGAACTTCTGCTCCCACTTATAGTACTCAGGACGGCAGGTAGCAACTTCCCTTGCCCAATCGTAAGAAAGACCTAATGACTTTAACTGCTTTTTCATGTAGTCAATGTTTGAATAGGTCCAGTCGCCAGGCTGCTTATTGTTCTTAATAGCAGCATTTTCAGCTGGCATACCGAAAGCATCCCAACCGATAGGTGCTAAAACATTCTTACCTAATAAACGGTTAAAACGTGCAATTACGTCACCAATGGTGTAGTTACGTACGTGACCCATGTGTAAGCGTCCTGATGGGTATGGGAACATAACTAAGCAGTAATACTTTTCTTTATTCTTATCTTCTGTTGCATGGAAGGTTTGATGATCGGCCCAGTATTTTTGTACTTCTGGCTCAATTTCTTGTGGATTGTATGCAACTTTATTGGCAGACATCGACATTGCTCCGAAAATTACTTTAAAACTTTATGCGGTTCTTTATTTAAAAGAATCAATAAAAAAATCTAATTAAAAATAATCTCATATTTTGCCACATTTATAGGCAAATTTGACCAAAATCACGCAAAAATATATGGAAAGAGGTGAGCAATAACATCAGCTTTTGGTAATTTTGAAATAATTCATTTTGTTCCATAAAGACAAAATTGTGCGCTCTTGCGCATTTTGTTTATAAAAATAGTACAATTAGCACAGTTTTGAAAACTGTACAAAAAGTAAAAAGCAGAGACAGATTTATCATGTTAAAAAAATTAGCATTGGCAGTATCTTTAGCAGCTTCTTTTCAGGTAGCTCAAGCCACAACTAATATTTATCCTTTAAATGGTCACCAGGTTTTAGGTGAAGAGCAGGTTTATTCAATTAACGATACTGGAACTACTACTTTAGAGTATGTTGCAGCAGAGTATCATTTAGGTTTGTCTAATATGATTGAGGCAAATCCAGAGGTTGATCCTATCGTTCCTGCTAAAGGTTCAAAACTAATTATTCCTACAAAACTTATCTTACCCCCAACAGTTCATGAGGGCATTATCGTCAATTCTGCTGAAATGAGACTGTATTATTTTAATGGCGGTAATGTAGAAGTTTATCCAATTGGTATCGGTCAGTTAGGTAAAGGTACACCTATGGCTTGGGTTACCAAAGTAGAGCGTAAAAAGGCTGGTCCTACTTGGACTCCAACAGCTAAGATGAGAGCAGAATATGCTGCAGAAGGTGAGTATTTACCAGCTGTAGTTCCAGCAGGTCCTGATAATCCTATGGGACTATATGCTATGTACGTGGGAAAGCTTTATGCAATTCACGGTACTAATGCTGACTTTGGTATCGGTTTACGTGTAAGTCATGGCTGTGTCCGTCTGCGTAATGAGGATAACGAGACCTTATTCCATAAGGTTCCAGTTGGTACTCGTGTAGAGTTCATTAATCAACCAATTAAATTTGCTGAAGAGCCAAATGGAGATCTCTATATTGAGGTTCATCAGCCTCTATCAAGAAGTGAATCAGAATTTGAGAATTTTGATACAACCGTCCCATTCTCATTCACACAAGCTCAGTTACAATTCTTCAAAGATCCAAGAATCAATCAGGATATTCTTAAAAAGGCACTTGATGAGCGTTCAGGTCGACCAGTGCTCCTAAATCCACCAGAGTTTTAACTGTAGTTATTAATGAGAATCAAAGTAACAGCGTTAGCCGTTTTAATACAGACCTTAGTGCTGTCACAAACTAGTTTTGCGCAAATCGAGCTTCCAGGATATGTGGATCCTCGATTTGGTAAACCAAAATCAACGCTGTATGACTTGTTTACTGCTAAGCCAGAACCTGAAGAGATGTTCTGGCTTAAAGATTCTCTATTTACTCCTTTCATTGAATCATCAGAAAAGAAAGTTGATGTTCTTTTTGAAAGCAAAACTCAAGGAAAAATAAAGCCACCTAAGACTCTTACTGTCTTAAATGACACTTTGTCAGATTATGTGGATGCTAACACTTCTAGTGTTTTGACCTATCTTTTCAAAGATTACATAAAAAAAGGCAAATTCTATAAGATACCTTTAGTTGTAGATACAGATAAAAATAGAGTTACTCGTGGCTATGACGATTTTTACTCTTTTGATTCAGTTTGCTCTGGTTTAGGTATATTAGAAGCTGATTTAAAAGGTAAGTGTGTAAGAGAAAATGAGCGCTCTTTTGGTTTAATTGAAATCAATTATTCAAAAGATCTTGAGCTATATAGATCAAAGCTACAATTAAAGCAGCTTCCTGACAATGGTATAAATGAGTCATACTCCTTTAAACTATTAAGCTCTTTTCCTGCTTTATTAGGTTTTCGCTCTTCACATGATACTAAAGGATTTTATAAAACTTTAACCTCATTCGATAGTAACTTATATTCAGAAAAACTAGGTAAGTACATCCAGCCTAAAAACAAGTTTTCTGATTTTGGTAAAAACTGCTTTTATTCATCTATTGATAAGTGCGGACTCTATTTTGGAGGACGCAATACCCAACTTCTATTAGGTCAGGCTACAGTTACTCATGACAAGATCCCTTTTAACAAAGCTCTTAATTTAGCTGTGCACTTTGGGTTTAATAACCGTCCTTACCTGAATTTAAGAAACACCATCCTATCTGATTCGTCTTTTATCAATTATGGCTTTTATACTCAGGCTGAATTGATGATGTTAAAGGATTTGGGTTACAACATTAATGACAGGGAATTTTATTCAAATTCACTGTACAAGAGTGGTACTAAATTACATCGAAATCACATCATCTTTAATCAGGGCTTTTATGCCTGGTCAGATGCTATCCATGACTATAAGACCGATCAACCTTCAAGAATACCAGTTTCAATTGCAAGTCATGTCTTTGGTAACTATAACGATGTTGTACAGAAAGGCACCATAGCAAGCGTAGGCTATGCTTCAATTGGTATCAGAATTGATGGTTCTTATAACAACATTACCGTTGATAAGAGCACCGCTATCTATGAGAATGGTATAGGTTCGAGTGGTATTGCTGTAACTTATGGAAGAGACAATGTTCTCAACATTGAAGGTTCAGTATCTGCAAACTCTGAAGATGGCGTAGGCATCAGATTTGACTTTGGCTCAAATGTTCTATCCGATATGCGTGAATACCAAGGTTCATACCGAAGAGTAAGAACTTATGATGCTCAGAGGGGAATTTTAAAAAGAGAGAACGCTCAAAGCGTAGCTGCACCTGAGGAAATTAGAGGACCTATAGTTTCAGAACTTAACATTAAAGGTTCTGTATCAGGCAAAAAGAGCTCAATCTATATTGATGAATCTGCTCATGTAAAACAAATCAATTTCATGAACAGAGCTAAAGTTAGTGGCGATATTATTTCAAATTGGTTCGCTTATCTTGGTGATAATGGTATGGCTTTTTATGCCAACCATAAAAACCATGCCTTACTTCCTGGTGTCTTACAGTTTGATGCGCCTTTTAAGCCAATCAATTCCTATGAAGTTAAAAAGAAACTCTCATCTTTGTATACCAATGTAAATTTTGGTGTAAAGAGCGCGGGCTCTTCTATGGAAAACAAGTTGCTCCGCTATGTTCCTGACAAGAAGTCATCAGTTGTCATTGATGGAGATATTACTGGTAAGTCACTTATTCTGTCAGCCTTTGGTGGACACACAACAGTAAAAGGTACATTAGATGTAAAACGTCTGTATGTAGCTGATTCAGTTGTCAACTTTAAAGGTGCCCAAAAAGGCTTAAACACTGTTGAAGAACTTGAAATCAGTCGAGGTGGTCAGCTTGATCTTTCAAATGGAATTGCCGATACCTTTATAATTAAAAAGGATGCTGTAATTTCAAGCAAAGGTGTAATTTGCGTTGATATCGATAAAGAAGGAAATATTTTAGATAGAGTTGTTGCTGAAAACGGATTTAGTACACATGACTCAATTGTAAATTTAGAGCCAGGCCTGTCATATAACGACATTAAGAGTTATCAATCTGATCCTAAGGCGCTATTAAGATTGATGAACAACTTTAATCGAAAAGCTAATGAAGTTTTAAGTCCTTATGGTGTAAGCTCAAAATATCCAAAGCATATTTGGTATATTCAAGGCGAGATGGGGAGAAAAGTAACTTGCTCATCTCGAGGCTGTCATTTAGGCGATTTCGTAAACAGCTATTCTAAATCAGCTGAAGAGCTTCCTTTATGGCGCTATATCCTAAGCTTTGTAGGCTGTTTTGTTATGCTCCTCTTAACAGTAGTTATTCTCAAAAGAACAGGTACTGGTCGTTTTGGTTAATAGCTTCCTACATAAAAAGCAACGCCTCAAGTGAGGCGTTATTTAAGATAGAGTGTAAGAGCCAAAATTAGCTTTTAAAGTAACTTTGCTAAATTAGATCTATCAATTAGTTCAGGAGTACATGGAAATGAATCCATATCCTTTAATCCGTTGTTATAGGTTGTAGTGTCATTTATGTTAGCTTTTTTACCTGAACTAATAGATCTAACCATATCTATAACAGCATCATGAAGATCATCTCTTGATTTATAGATGGTCATCGCCTGATAACCTTCTTTTACATTCTGTAAAGCTTCAGCTGTGGCATCCTGTCCTGTAATTACAGGAATATTTGACGGAGTGTATCCTTTTTTCTTTAAAGTAAAGATAATGCCATCGCTTAAGCAGTCAGCTGGAGATAAAATGCCATCGAGTTTTACGCCTCCACTAGCACCATACCCTACAGTATCAAGAATTTCATCCATTCTTTTACTTGCAAGATCGGTTCTCCAACCAGGAACATTCGTCTCATTAGGTGAGATTTTTCCTGACTTTACTACTAACGCACCGCTATCGATGTAAGGTTTTAAGATCTGCATTGCCTCTTCATAAAAGAAGAGGTCATTTTTATCATCCAGTGAGCCGTAAAAGATCTCAATATTTTTAGGATCATCTACTGTAGGTTTTAGCTTGTCGATTAAGTACTGTCCTTGAATTTTACATACTTGCTGATTATCAAAAGATACGTAGTATGTTACAGCATCAGTCCCTGTAATCAATCTGTCATAGCTAATTACAGGAATGCTCTTAGCTTTGGCGTCTTTTAATGGATAAGGCATTACCATCAATTGAGCCTATAACCAGAGCATCAACATTGCTGCCTGCTAGTCTTTTGATCTGTCTGTTCTGCAGATCGATATCTGCGTCGCCAGTGAAGAACAGCTCAACATTAAAGCCCTTGCTCTTTAGCTGCTGCTCAAGCTCAAAATCTTCGTGATACCATCTGTCATCTTTGCAATGAAAGTAAAAATGATAAGTTAGCATCAACAGAACAACTACAGCGTTTAGTTAAAAGAAATGAAGAAATCATAAGTACGCAAAAGTCTGGAAGCATACTTATCAATACTAATGAGTATGACAACACAACTTTAATGTGTTTTTACCATATTGCCAAAATGAATGGATTTGAGTTGTGGGAAGAAGGCAACTCAAAATGACCTTTTGCAGTTTTAGTGTTTTTAATTTGTATATCAATAAGTAACGTGCTTTAGAGGCAATATTTGTAGTAATGTCAAAGCACGCTACTTTAACTTTTATGACTCTGATTATGGTCTAATCAACTTATTCATCTGTTCTTTAAGCTCGTCTGGTTTTCTTACATTTCCATAAATTCCGAACAGGATCAATAAAACTATAATTCCGAGCACCCCATAATTACCAATCTTACTGTAAAGAGTTTGTCCTGATACAGGCGTAAAGGTAAAGTCAATGCTTGAAGCAACATCTGTTGGCATTACTTTTTGAATTTTTCCAAACTCATCGATATAAGCTGTGATACCACTGTTGGTATCTCTTAGCATTGGTTTTTGTAATTCTAACGATCTCATTCTTGCAATGTTCAAGTGCTGTACTGGAGCTTTAGTAGGTCCAAACCATGAATCATTAGATAACATTACAATAGCATTAGTCTTATCAGAATCCATTGCTTTTACAGTTTCAGGGAAGATAGCTTCATAACAAATTGCAGGAGTGAACCCTAATCCCTTTACTTTGATAGGCTCTTGAACTTTATCTCCATAAGAGAAGCTAGAATTTGGAATTACAAAGATTGAACCTAAAGGCCTTAAAAGATCGGCAAATGGGACGATTTCTCCAAATGGTACTAGCTCTCGCTTGTTGTATGGAGTAATTGAGAGTACATCAGATGTTTCACCTAATGCAATGATAGAGTTATAGGCATGAATACCAGCATCAGGAGTGGAGAGAATACCTGTAATTAGTGCACTGTCTTTCTCTTTAAAAGCATTGTTTAATTCCTCAACTAAAGCGGTGCCGTATTCAAGAGCAAAAGGCAGGGCAGACTCCGGCCAAATAATCAGGCGGTCTTTTCTGATTTTATCCTTGGTAAGATCCCAGTAAGTAGCTACAACTTCATTTGTTCTAGAACCGTCATTTCTTACCTGCTGTTCGATGTTACCCTGTACCATGGTGACATCAACAGCCTTTAGAGGTGTTACAAAACTAACACCTTCCAAGAAGATACCTAAAAGCAGAATTACGGCTGCAATTGGTAAGAAAAGGAATCTGCGTAACGCTGTTAAGGCAATTGCTCCAGACATAATATAAATTAAAGCACTGATTCCTCTTACACCTACTAGTGGAGCAAAATTTTTTAATGGGCCATCAACACAGCTGTATCCTGGATATAACCAAGGGAAACCAGTTAAGAACCAGCCAGTAAAGAAATCTGACAAGATAAATGCTACAGGCATAAAGCTGATTAAAAAGACTGCAGTTTTACCTTTTGAGAGGTAAAAAGCTAGAGTGTTTAAAATTGCATATGGTAGAGCAATATATAAAAAGCTAAATAGTACAATTACAAAATTAGAGAGGACAGAAGGTAGCTCTCCAAAGCCTTCCATGACAAAGTTAAGCCATGTAAGAGAAACTGTTGCATATGAGGCATAAAAGAGCAGTGTAGTAAAAAATACTTTCTTTTTAGATTTGGCAACAGATAAAAGCATCATCAAAAATGAATATGCCAAAATTGCAGTAGGCCAAATTTCAAATGGAGCTAAAGCACAGCTTAATAACACGCCTAAAACAATAGCGCAGAGTGCTCCTCCCCACTTACTGTTTACGAGGTTTAAAAGTCTTGAGCCATCTAAAGCATTCATTAAAAAGAAAATAATTTTAAACATACGATGCTCTTGTTTTATTGAGTAAAAAGCTGCACGAATGCAGCTTTTAAATAAATATAACTTTAGTTTATTGGGGCGTTTTTCTTTTATTCTTCATCTGTTTTTTCAGATACATGAAGTTCTAAAAGATGAACTCTTCTTTCATTAGCCTCAAGAACTTTAAAGTGGAAATTCTTGATATCAATACACTCACCTACTCTAGGGAATTTACCCCATACATGGGTAATTAAACCTGCTACGGTATCAACATCGGCTAACGATGCTAAATCAGTTTCAAAGTACTCATCAAACTCTTCAATTGGAGTAAGACCGTTGATGATGAATGAACCATCATCTTTACTCCTGATGATGTTCTCTGAATTTACCTGAGTGTCATATTCATCATCGATATCACCTACGATGATCTCTAAGATATCCTCAATGGTAACTAAGCCAGAAACTCCACCAAATTCATCTACAACAATGGCAATATGGAAGCGGTTTTGCTGGAACTCTTTGAGCATAGCATTAACATGCTTTGCCTCTGGTACAATCACAGGATTTCTTAAAAGAGATCTGATACCGCCAGTTAATGTCTTAAGACCTGCAGTATAAGGAATAAGATCTTTTGCTAACAGAATTCCCACAACATGATCCTTATCCTCACTGATAACAGGGTAACGTGAGTGACCGTGTTCTAGAACAACTCTTGCAGCTTCTTCTAAAGTAGCATTTAAGTTGATAGCTACAATATCAGAGCTAGGGATCATTACATCTGAGACACGCAGGCGGTTGATATCAAAGATACCCTGGATCATGTCCTCGGTATCTTCATCAATTACATCGTTCTCTGATGCCTCATGAATTACCTGCTCAAGCTCATTTTGATTTGATGGCTCTCCTTTTTTAGAGAACAATTTTGATAAAAATGAACCATGCTCTTCATCATGATTGTCGTTCATGTTTGTTCCTTAAAGCTCGTATGTTCTATCGTAAAGCTAAATTTATCTATATTAGAAACTGTGTTGGTACTAAATCTTACCTAAAGCTCTTGGTTTTAGGTACTGTTTTCATCACAAATGCTACATTCTGTAGCAAGATGCTGCTAAATTTCGTATGGATTCTTAAAACCTAATTTAGCTAAGGTTTTGATCTCTAAAGGTTCCATAACCTTTGCATCACACTCTTCGATGTGATCATAGCCAATTAGATGCAGACAGCCGTGCACGATTAAATGGCAGAAGTGCTCTTCTAAAGTTTTATTCTGCTCAATACATTCACGCTCTAGAACCTCTTTGCAGATCACAAGATCACCAATAATTGGCAATTCTTCGATTCCTTCGGGCATTTCAAAAGGAAATGACAGAATATTTGTAGGTCTGTCCACATGTCTGTAGGTCTTGTTTAGCTCATGAATTTCAGCACTGTCTACCATACGGATAGTAAGTTCTGAGTCTTTAGTTCTACCACCAGTAATTAAAGCGGTTTTAGCCCATAAAGTCATTTTCTCAAGACTTGGGTATGATTCTAAAGGTTCATCTGTAGCAATTTGCAGATCGATATTAACTTCCATTACTAAGACTCCTTGTTAGAGAACTCTTTATCCATAGCTTTAGACATCTGCTCTTTTAATTTTGCCTGCTCTTTGTCATAGACATCATAAGCATTAACAATTGCAGCTACTACAGGATGACGCACCACATCAGCTGACTCAAAGAAGGTAAAGCCAATTTCAGGTAAAGCATGTAGAACTTCGATTGCCTGTTTAAGACCAGAGCGAACATTTCTTGGAAGGTCAATCTGGCTTGGATCGCCTGTAATTACAGCTTTTGAGTTAAAACCAATACGGGTTAAGAACATCTTCATCTGTTCTACAGTGGTGTTCTGAGCTTCATCTAAGATAATAAAAGAATCATTTAAGGTACGACCTCTCATGTAAGCTAAAGGTGCAATTTCAATGATTTGTCTTTCAATTAACTTTTCAACTTTCTCAAAACCTAGCATCTCAAAGAGCGCGTCATAAAGAGGTCTTAAGTAAGGATCAACCTTTTGAGATAAATCTCCTGGTAAGAAACCTAACTTTTCACCAGCTTCTACAGCAGGTCTTGTTAAAATAATTCTGCGTACTTCGTTGCGCTCTAGAGCATCAACTGCAGCAGCTACAGCAAGATAGGTCTTACCAGTACCAGCAGGTCCAATACCAAAGCTTACATCATGAGAATTGATCTTAGTGATGTAGTCAGACTGGTTAGAGGTTCTTGCTTTTACAAAGCCTCTTTTAGTCTTAAAGTTATTAGCTTTATGGTACAGAGAATCTACAGAGCCCCTAGATTCATCTTGTTCATAATCACGGTCATCATTTTCAACATGAGAAAACTCAGTGATAGCTAGATGAACCATGTCAGGTGTTACTTCTGAAGGCTTTTTAGTCCCTTTTAAAGGAGCGGTATCTACATAAAGGCTTTTAACTAATTTCTCAGCCTTTTTAACTTTTGAAGGGGCACCTTCGATATGAAAGTGAGCTCCTGAGTAGGTGATCTTTACACCTAATCTTTTATCGATTTGTTTTAGATTTTCATCTTCTGGACCAACTAAATAGGCAATTCTGTCCTTATTGTCTGGCTCTAATGAAAAATCTGTAACAACGTTATTCATTACTTAATTTGCCTTATAAAATTGTCATGCCTTGCATGACAAGTACTTTTAAACTAATTCACCCTTTAGGGTATGGGCAATTACAGAGGTTATCTTTACATCAACCATCTTGCCTACTAAAGATAAAGGACCTTTGAAAACTACAATACGACCTGATGATGAGCGTGACTTTAGCTCACTTTCATCTTTTCTTGAGGTGCCTTCTACCAGACATTTTTGAGTAGTACCTAAGAAAGACTGAGTATATTCTGAAGCTAACTCTTCAAGTCGATTCTGTAATCTGTAAAGACGCTGCATCTTGACTTCTTTAGGTACAGGATCTTCAAGTTTAGCAGCAGGAGTACCTGGTCTTATTGAGTACACAAAAGAGAAGCTCTGATCGAACTTTACTTCATTAACAACCTTCATGGTCTCTTCAAAATCTTCATCGGTCTCGCCAGGGAAACCTACGATAAAGTCTGATGAGATATGTACAGTAGGTCTTGCCTCACGTAATTTTCTTACAAGGTTAATGTACTGCTCTGCTGTATATCTTCTGTGCATAGCCTGTAAAATTCTGTCAGAACCAGACTGAATAGGAACATGAATAGAATCTGAAATCACTTCAAGATCGTGTACAGCTTTAATGATGTCATCAGTAAAGTCCATAGGATTAGAGGTAGTAAATCTAATTCTCTCTACACCTGGAATTGCTGCAATCTCATATAAGAGTGAAGAAAAGTTGCAGACAGTACCATCAGGATTTAAACCATGATATGAGTTTACGTTCTGTCCTAGTAAGTGGATCTCTAAAACACCGTTTGCAATGTGGTTTACGCACTCATCTAAAATGTCTTGAACAGGACGAGACTGCTCTTCACCACGGGTATAAGGTACGATGCAGTAAGTACACTTGTTAGAGCAACCTTCCATGATGGTTACAAATGCGCTAGGACCTACAGGACCAGACTCTGGCATATAGTCAAACTTATCAATTGCGTCAGCTGTAACATCAACAACTGGTTTACCGGTTGCTGTAAACTGACCAATCATTTGAGGAAGACGGTGAATGGTTCTTGGTCCAAAAATGATATTAACACTCTTATCTAACTCAAGAATTTGTTCAGCAAGTTCAGACCCTACACAGCCGCCTAAAGCAATAATGGTATCATCGTTGATGTCACCTGTGTGGCGCCATGAAGCGATTTGATTGAATACTTTATCCTCAGCTTTAGCTCTTACAGCGCAAGTAACTAGGACTACGATGTCAGCATCTTTAGGAGAATTTACCTGAGCAAATCCAGCTGCAGTTAAAAGATCTTTAATTCTGCCACCGTCATAAACGTTCATCTGACAGCCCCAAATTTCAACATAGAAGGAGCCTAACTGCATTTTTAAATTGTCTTTAAGTGTAGTTGTAATATTCATGTTTTCTAATTTAAAGGTTTTCTGACAATGCACTTGTCAAATAGTTCAGTCATTAAAGTGTAATCACCAGCAAATGCATTGATTGATGCATAAAGCATCATTTTAGCATTGCATCTTGAATAATCTACATAAAAGCCTGTAGGTAACAAAAGTTCTCTAATAAACTCTCTTTGAGTTCTTCCATTGCCTTCTCTAAAAGGGTGAATCGCATTGATTTCTCCTAGATAATAGGCAGCTTTTGCGGCAATGTTATCTTCAGAACAGTCTTTTAGGTAGTTTTCGCCTTTGAGTTTTAAAAATAACTTGTTCAGTTCTTTTTCAATAAAGTTAACATCGCAGAATAATAGCTCTTTGGAGATATTAACCATGCGAAACTGTCCTGCCCAAGAATAGATATCCTGAAATATATAGTGATGGATCTTTTTTAGGTGAGTAAGATCGAAGTTTCCTGAAACCGGCTTTTTCAAGAGGTCAACAATCCTTGCTGCAGTGCACATTCTCTCTAACTGAGAGAGAACCTTAGGATCATGTTCTCCAAAATTATTGATTAGAACTTCTGTTCCAGGATAGCAATAAACTGTGTCGAAGGACGAAGCTTCCAAAATTCAAGCTGCCTTATACTCTTTTGTAAGTTTTAATAAAAGCTCTTGATACTCTTTTAAAGTGATCTTGCCATCAGCATAGCTCTTTAACAGCTTTTCCTGCTCTTCATTCAGGCTTAGATTTTCCATGGCTAGAGTAGCTTTTACTTCGTCAAGTAGCATATAAACTCCGTTTATTAATTAACAGGTAAATTATATCAGAAAAGGCTAAAACTAGACATTAAGTGACGCATAAAAAGTGCAATTTTAAGAGGATTTTTTTTGCAAAACGAGTGGTTCAAATCAGGCTGAAAAGCGCAAAAAAAATCCCAGACAAAGGAAACGCCTGGGACTGGATGAGGTATGTGTGAACCTGTATATGTGTATTGCTACACTAAACACTATGAATGCACATCAAAACAAACTTGCTTGCGTTAAGAAAACTTGTGGAATTTAGCTTCCTCGTCATCTCAACCTCGAGAGTAATATTAAGATTTAAAACTTAGTAAATACTTAGAATTGCTAATTTTTCAAATAATTATTGATTCTCCACACAAAAGTTTGTTCTCATCCAATTTCGTTTTCATCCAAAATTTAAAGTCCGCTGAATAAAAACTGATATTGAAAGTATCCTTAGGAACACTATTGTCTAAGTGCAGACAAACGTGCTCTTTACAATCATCATCAAAACAACATTCTATTTCGTCGAGGATCTTCTCATAATTTGCAGTTAAAAAATTACTGTTTGCGGAGATGTAAAACAGAGTTCCTTGTAATTTATACAGCCTTCATACTAGTCAAACACACTGTTCATAGCTGAAATAGCCTCTTCTCCAATTGCAAAGACTTTGATTGAAGGTAAACAATCATGATCAATAATTTCTGAGTAAGTTTTTGAAACGAGCTTATTAGGATCCTCAAAATTGAGAAAATAAATTTAACTGATTGTCTTCTTTGGTAATTCAAACTTATTTTGTAAATCCAATTCAGGAAAATTATTAAGAATTTTCCTTGTAATCATCTTTTTTCAATCTAGCCACAGCTTCAAAAACGTGGCTGTATAAGGTATTAGCAGATATCTGCGTTTTCTACTGTATCTACAGCTTCATTCCAATAAGTAGCATCAGAGTTTAAAAACACGGTGGCATTTCTTTCTGAGACTAACTCTTCAGCAATACGGATCTGCTTGTTAAGATTTTTTACCTCTTTAGGCAAATTAAGCTTAGTGTTAATCCTGTAATGCTTTTCAACCACAAGACCTAATTGCTTGGTGTCAGGATTGAACTCATGTTCATCAAATTCTTTTTTTATTTCCTGAAAGTCAGTTAAATCTGACTGTAAATCAGAGTACAGGTGTCTTCTTTCTTTTAAACATTCGATCAGGTTCAGGTAATGTCTTGTAGACTTGCCGTCTATTACTCTGTTATTAGCATCATCAATTTCATTGTTTAGTTGTTCTAGATACCCCTGAGCTTTCAGATAAAGCCCGATGAGCTTATCTAGTTTTGTGTCATTTCCTTTTTCTGTACTCTCGTCTTTGAAAAATGACTTGAAATCATCAATCTCTGTGGTTAAGTTTTCAGATCTAATTTCTTGGTTTAGCTCAGTGATAGTTTTTCTAAAAAAGCCACGTAAAAAAAAAGCTCTAGCTAAGGTAATTTTTGCCATGATTAAATCCTCTAAAAAATGCAAAACAAGCTAAAATTTTGCTTATTTAAGTACAAATATCTAAGAAAAATCCTTAAAAGTACTAATATTTGCAAGTTTAGCTAAAAGCTACAAAGGCAAAGTGCAATAATAAAAAAATCATTTGATTAATTAGTATTTATGCAATAAATGGCTTATCAGAGCGCAGAAATTATGGTTTACTCTGTAAGCTCAGAAAAAATCACTAACCTATAACTGAGTCGTAATTTTTAAAGTATTCAAAATTTTAGAATTTTGCCAAACGACTCTAAGTCGTGGATCATTTGTTCTCTGAGCCTAAATTCTTAGGCATGCAAAGAGAGATTAATGGAGTAAATTTTGACATGATCCAATTTTCAGTCGTTAATACTTCAAGAGTCTATTCTCAATTACTTTCTGTTGATCTTTTCTGACCGCCTGTTTAGAGCGAGGCGATAGGTCGCTTTCCTTTATTTGTATTGTAGAAAGCTATCGTTCCAGATCATGAAACATGCTGAAAATAATTAAAAAAATTAATTGGATTAAATTCTTAATGATATAAATGCAAATATTCGACAGTTGTTTGAGTAAATGCATTTAAAAACAGATAATTAACTATAAGATAATTGTACTAAAATCTTGTATTAAATTCTCAAGAACCAGAATGACGGATTTGTTTACACAAACTTATCTTTTTATACCCATAAATTTACAAAACTTACAAACCGATTTTACCTTCTAACAAGACAATATTCACACAGTTAAATACATGCTATGGAGAAATAAATGTCAAATTCAAGTCCCGATCTGTCAAGACGCGATTTTTTTAAGGTTTCAGCAGCTGCTATCGCAGCTGTTGGTGTAGCTAACTTCTTAAAGCCATCATATGCTGCTGAAGTTAATGTAAAAACAGTAGCTTTATCTAATCTTCCAAAAGATCCTGTTGAAGTAGCTAAATCCTCAGAACTTGTACAGAAAGCTTGGGATTATTTATTAGGTGAAATCAATTCATTACATGATCTTGCTTTAAGAGAAAAGGTTTTAAGTTCCTATCAGAATACAGTTCCTACCTTTATGGAGCAGCATCAGGATAAAGCATCGGTATCAAAGGTTTATCAGAAACTGCTACAAGAGAATTTAGTAGATCCTGCTTTAACTGATGAAGCTCATCTGTTCCCACCATTAAAGGATTTAAATACTATTCCTCAGCCTTTTTTCTCAGCACCTGGCAGTGGCTATGGCAGCCATCATGCTTATCCTGGTGGACTTGCAACTCATACAGCTGTAAACGTAGAGATCACAAAGTCTATTCTTACTACTTACTCACATATCATGGATTATGAGTATGGATATGACATGGCTGTTGCAGGTCAGTTATTACATGATTTAGCAAAACCATGGGTATTCCAGTGGAATAAAGATGGTTCATGCCTGAAAGAGTACACCATTGCAGGTACCGGTGCTCACCACATCTTCTCAATTGCTGAGGCTATCTACAGAGGAATGCCAGCTGATGAGGTAGTAGCTCAGGCTTGTGCTCACAATCATCCTGGTACTCCAAAAGATGAGGAGTTAGTTGTAGGTTGGATTAAGGCAGCTTCAATTTTAGCCTGTGTTGATCCAATTGAGCGCGGTTTATTAGATAAAGACGGTAAGAGACTACCTACACCTCATAAACAGGCAGGTTACTTGGTTCACTTAGGTGATCACGATTTCGTACTTTCAGTTCCAGCAGCTCAGCAAGCCGTAATTGCCCTAAAAGAAGTTGCAGCTAAAGATTATGGTATGAATGACAAAGAGTTAGAAAGTGAGAAGTTTAATATCTTTAGAAACTACATCGCTTCTCAGTACAGCTTCATGCATATCCATCAGGCAATGTCTGAGGCTGATCCCTACCTTGCTGTAAAGGCTATTGCTAAAAAGGTTGTGTCTTAAGAGTTAAGAACTAATAAGACAGTTAAATTTTTGGGTAATCGAATTTAACGAAATTCTAGTTAAGAGTACATTCTGGTTGAACCTAAATCTAGGTTAAACATAGTAAATTGCCACAGGGCACTGTGGCATTTTTAAGGAGAAATTAAATGGGCATGATGTCTATTTGGCACTGGGCAATCTTATTGTTGGTAGTTGCTCTGGTTTTCGGTACAGGTAAGTTAAAGAACTTGGGTAAAGATTTAGGCACTGCAATCAGTGGCTTTAAAGCAGGACTTAAAGAAGAGAATAATCAGAATTCAGATTTGACAGTGTCAAAGCATGAAGGTCAGAAAGAATAATAAGACAATGTTTGGTTTTTCATTATACCAGCTACTGATGCTCTTTGCTGTGTGCTTTTTAGTCTTAGGTCCAAAGAAAACAGTAGAGATGGCATACAGACTTGGTATTCAGGCAAGAAAAGTAAAAAGCTATTACGATTCTTGCAAAAAAGAGTTTGGTCTTACCGATCTTGAAGCGGTAAAGAACTCTTTTTGTAATAGCTCAAAAGACATGGAACAGAAAATAAACTCAATGTCTTATGAGCTCAAAACTGCTATGCGAGAAGATAATTTGCAAAACAATAAGAGCGTATCTACCTTAAAAATTGCTAAAGAAGATAACACAGATGTAGATAAAGAAGAGCTCTTATGCTGCAACGATGAGCATACAGATCTTGAGGATAAAGAGCTTAATCTTAGGGTTGCAGCTTTAGAAGTAGAGCTCATTAAGATTAAAGCCAAGCTTTTTCAAAGCAAAAACGAGAGCTTATAAGTAAGCAAACACCATGAAGAATAAAAAATCACAGCAAGATGACAAAACCTGCCACTCTCTCTTTGTCTCAAACCTTTTTGCACTGCGTAAAACTATTCTTTTAAGCTTATTAGGTATCGCAGTTTGTATTGCCGTCTTAGCGCCTTTTACTAATCTTTTGTTTGATGAGGCAACTAAGCCTCTTCTGTCATCACTGCCACAAGGCTCAAGAATGTTAGCTGTAGGAGTAGTCTCTCCAGTATTAGGTCCTTTAAAGGTACTGCTTTTTTGTGCCTTTGTACTCTCACTGCCTTTTACCTTGTACATGATTTGGAGCTTTGTCTCTCCTGCTTTGTATAAACATGAAAAAAGAACCGCTCTGCCATTTATACTGTCATCAGTGGTCATGTTTGCAACAGGTACTATGTACTGCTATTTTGTGGTCTTTAGAGCGCTCTTTCCATTTATCGCTTCTTTTGCCCCAGAGACAGTGAACTTTGCTCCTGATATTGAAGTTTACATAAGCTTTCTCTTACATATGTTTTTAGCTTTTGGTCTTGCTTTTGAAACACCAGTTGCAGTGTTCTTATTAGCTGCAAGTGGAGTTGTGGAGTTAGAGAGGTTAAAAAAAGGCAGACGTTATGTAATTGTAGGTGCTTTTGCACTAGCAGCAGTATTAACACCTCCTGATGTTACTTCGCAACTGCTTTTAGCTTTACCTTTGCTAGTTCTTTATGAATTAGGACTTATAGTAAGCTCAATCTTTTTAGCAAGAAAACTAAAAAAGCAAAACTCACTTGTAGTAGCTCCATAAGCTTCAATACGATTTACATATAAAATAAAAGCTGCACAAGACAGCTTTTATTTTAAGATTAGTCTTTTCCAATTCTCAGACATTACCAATTCTCGGACATTATCAATTCTCAGAATTAAAGACCTGACTGAAAACGTATTGTCCTACCATATTGCCACCGGGGGTGGTGTAATGGGTCTTGTCATAATACAGAGCTTTACCACCATCAGTTCTGGTTCTGAACTTACCATCCCCAAGAGCCTGAGCTGCATTTCTGTCAACAAAGGTTACATTGTCTTTGCTCTTTGCATATTCACGAATAGCATTGTTAATAAGATCTCTTCTGTAGCCTAAGTAGTCTTTAGTAAAGTTGCATCTGTCAGTTTTGAAGATGTGTCTTAAAGCACTGTCCTGTAAATTAGCCTTTAAACAATTTACGATAGACTGACTGGTGTTAATACCTTGTCCTATGATGTAGAAGTTGAGCTTTGGATAATGTTGAATTTCAGAATCAAAGTCCTCAATTAAAGATTTAATGAAAGCATTAAAGCTCTCATCATTATCTTTTAAATTGAATTCTCTGATGAAATAGGTGTAATAAACATCCCAGCGGTTGCCAATTACAACTTTATCTCCATCCGACATTTTTGAAAGAACGTATTTGTAAATTCTGTAGAAAGTCTCTCTTTCTTCATGAGTAGAGATAACTTTTACCTTATAGCCTGAGAAGTTAGGTCCATAGCCAATAGTTCCATGCATAAACATGAAATATAAAGGTCTTTTATTGATATCTCTTAAATAGTAGCTGTAATGTTCACTGTGAGAATCACCAACTACAAAGGTATGTGCTTTCTCATTCTGATTGCCAAGCTTATAAACCGGTACCTCATTTAAGGTCATCATGATCTTTGGTTTGTAGTTAAGATCTTTGATGGTATCTAACATCACCATCTTTTTGCCATAAGGATCAATGTAAGGGGAGAGTAGGTTTTTGCCATCCTGTGAAAAAACAAAGACGGAGGCAATCATACTTAAAACATAAATTAAAGCTGACAGCCTGTTGCTTACTTGTCTTTTTTCAATATAGAGATATGAAAGTGCTGTAAAGACAGCAACTAAGACAATTACCGAAAACAGGTGAATGTATTTTGAGCTGTAACCTAAGTCAAAGCAGAAGATGATAACAGGCCAGTGCCACAGATAAAGGGAGTATGAGAACTTACCTATAGAAGTTAATGGTCTAAAGCCTAAAAGAGAATGCTCATTATGAGCCAGGATAACTAAAGAGGTTCCAATAACAGTAAGTAAAGATGTAGATATATACCAAGCAGCACCGTTACTTAAAGCTGTAGTAAAAACTGAGTATAAAAATAGAGCTACACCTATAATTTCAGCTGTGTACTGAAGATACTGTCTTTTATCAAAGACTAAACTGTAAATAGTATCTTTGTAGAAGAACAGAACACCACCTAAAAACATTTCCCAAATTCTGGTATGAGTTAAAAGGTAACCCTGACCGCCTTTTGAGAAAATATAGGAACTTACAAGAGCTAAAGCTAAAACTGCGCACATAGCTTTAGGAAGATTCTTTAAACCAAAGAGCTTTACTAACTGCAGTATTAAAAGAGGGTAGATAAGGTAGAACTGTATAGTAATGCAAAGATACCAAGTATGTAGCAGTAATTTTTCAGAGGTATCCAGTGCAAAGTACCCTCCAGAGTGAGCAAAGCGATAGTTGCCTATGAAGGTTAAAGTATTGATTACCTCAAGTGAGAGCTCCTTATAGACGGATGGAAATAAAATAAAATAGCCTATGCCAAGACAAAAAGCGCAGACAGCTATGAGTGGAGGGAGGATCCTCAATAGTCTTCTTTTATAAAAGACACTTAAGGAAAAACTCTGGTTTTCTAATTTATGGACAATTCCTGAAGTGATCAAAAAGCCTGAAATAATTAAAAAAATATCAACACCTAAAAAGCCACCTGAAAAGGTGGTAACAGTAGATGATTCAAATGACTTTAAAAGATCAAAAAAGTGGTAGAGCACTACCGCTATGATCGCAATGCCTTTAAGTCCGTCTATATCACTACGGAATTTAGCTGCCATAAGTTTTTCCCTAAGATTGAGTAAAATTCTTACTAAAGCTCTGACTCTTCAAGGTTCTTATAATATTCTTGTTTTAAAGCAAAAGATGCTTTTGAGTAGTCTATGATTTGTTTTAACAGCTTTTCAAGCTCTTTATTCTTTGAGTAGTCAGCTGGTGCAAAATACTTAATTCTCTTATCGCGAATTAAAGAATGTACACGCTCTTTATTCTTTAATTTTGGATCATAAACACCAATAGCCTGTCCTCCTAATGAGGTTACAAGTTTCATACAAGGAATATCGGTTTGACTGTCACCAATATAGACAATGTTTTCAAAAGGAATTCTTATGGATTCCTTTGGAAAATAACGGTTGACGTCATTGTCATTAACGTTTAGTGTGCCTTTAGAAATTCTAAACAAGAACTGAGTCTTATTGGTGAAGTTAATGTTCTGAGCAGGCCATACAGCAGTGCCATTTCTGTCATAGAAAAAAGCATTAGCGTAAATTGCCTTGAATTTATCAGCAATAGCTGTGCCTTCAATCATTTCTTTTAGGCCTGAAGAAATGATGTAGTGCTCGACTTCAATGCCACACTTTTTGCCATAAGCATTGATTCTGTCAAACCATGTTTCAACTCCTTTGTAGAGTTGAACCTTAGAACCGAACTCATGCAATTTATCTTTTTTAACCTGAAACTTACCTTTAGCCCCGTTTAACATCAGGTACATGTAAGACAGATTTGGATCCATCTCGTTTTCAACAGCAAGTCTTGTAGCAAGATCCCAGAATTCATCTACATTCTCATTGATTTGCTGAATGTAGCCTTGAGCCTGCATTTCATATGGAGTTAGAGTTCTGTCAAAGTCATAACAGACAGCTAGAACATTGTTTTGATTATATGGCATATGTTTTTCCTTATTTCATCGTTGCAAGCTTACTCTAAAAAGAGAGAAAAATATTTGATGTAACTAAAAAAGAGCACTTAAAAACTTGCACTTAATAAAAATCACCTCCCACTGAGAACAAGACTAAACTGATGTGAAATTTGAAGATAAAAGGTCATTTGCAGTGAGAAATGCATCTATTCGAAGAATTTGACTTAGAAATCTTACAAAAATGAGTACAATATGGCTAAGTTTAGATTAGGAGCAACTATGTCAAATACACCTAAAACAGAGCAGGATTACTTTCAGCAGTCAAAAGAATTGACCAATGAGCAGGAAAAAGAAGGTCAGACTTTATATGATCCATATAAGAATGCACCTTTGAGCATGAACGAAAGACTTTACTTTAATATATCAATTGTCTATGTAACTTTGATTTCTTCATTTGTGTTTGCACTGGTGATGGTAGCAAGACCATCATTTTTCAGTGCCTTTTTAGGTTTGGTATGGGCAATGCCAGGCCTTTTAGTATTAATTGGTTTTAACCGTGGCAGAGCTAAAAAGCGTCTGCGTACTTTCCATACCTTTATCTTTGTTGCAGAGCTTTTATTCTTATGTTACGTGCTCTTGTTAGTTGCAACAGCTGTAGCTTCAGCTAAACTACAAGACAGCTCACTGCTTTATACAGCTGTATATCCAGTGTTCTACGTCTTTTATGTACTAGCTTTAGAGTTTGGTATCTTTAGAATTGTAAAGAAGCATGAAGATGCTTATTACAATGAGAAACTAAAAGATCCTTTGAAAAAGTACTAGTACCAATAATAGCAAAACAAAAAAAGGGTTCTTCCCATTAATCGGTGTGATCTTTGGTATTGAAAATAAGAAAAAGAAAGGAATATATTGATATATAACAAGATTTGTTATAAAAAGATCCTCTAACAAAACAAACTCAATCACCACAAAAGAGATCATCATGTTAAAGGATCGTAGACACATTCTACTAAAAGATAACCAATATTCAAATACTCTCGTTGAACCTATAGAAATTACTTCTCTAGAATCATTAGGAATATCAATAATAAAAGGTGAAACTGTAGGACTATTTCCTGGTTTCATTGTTAGGGATTACTCTATTGATACAGAACATAAGAGGATCAGGATATTTTTAAAATCAATTGAATCAGAAAGGCATTCCTGCCCTCTATGTTCAGGTAAAAAGGTACACGTCCATGCATATCGAGATGTATGGTACAAAGACTCACCAATTTGAGACTACAAAGTAGAAATCTGTATTACTGTTACAAGGTACATATGCTATTCCTGTCGATATGGATTCAGTGATAGACCAAAGATAGTCCACCCATACTATAGGCTCACCAAAAGAGCATACAGCTACATTCTAAATATGCTTCAATCAGAAGATGCGACAGTCAGCAAGGTCTCAAAACTAACAGGCATAAGCTGGCAGACTGTCAAGGATATTGAGAAAGCAGCTCTACGTAAAAGGTTTGCTGATGTAGATACATCACAGGTCAGATACATTGCAATGGATGAAATTAGCATCAAGAAGAGGCATAAATATGCCACCTTAATAATTGATGCTCAAACCTAGGTTCTACTGGCAGCCATTGAAGGAAGAACTCAAGCAGATATAGCTCCTTTCTTTGAGATGCTTCAAGAAAGAGGACACGCTCAAAACATCAAAGGTGCAACTATGGATGCTAATGCAGGTTTTAATACCATAGTAAAACAGTACTGTCCAAATGCTGACATCGTGTTAGATCAATTTCATGTTATCCAGAACTATAACAATCAGGTTATAGACGCAGAAAGAATTAAGCTGCAGGAGGATATATCTAAACGAGCAGAGGAGCTTAGCCTTTCCGTAAATAAAACACCAAAGCAGATTAGTATGGGGCTTAAATGGGCAGTATTTACTGGATATGAACGTTTATTGAAAAATAACGAGATTGACCATGAGTTAAAAGAGCTTGTCCTTAATAACCAGACCTTATCAAAGGTGTGCATTATGGGGGATTGCCTGAGACGCTTATGGAATAAGGTCAGAAGCAAGACTCAAGCTGCTTACAGTGCTGTTAACTGGTGCAAAATTGCAGAAGAATCAGGAATAGAAAGTTTAGCTGATTTTGGAAGAAGATTTAGAAGCCATTTACCTGATGTTATTCATGCAAGCCTTACAGGGCTTAATACATCTATCCTTGAAGGCATGAACAACCGCTGTAAGGTAATTAAGAGAATGGCATATGGCTTTAGAGACATGGAATATTATTTCCTTAAGTTATTTCAAGCTTTTTCTACTGCAAGACAGTCCAAATTAAGGTTATCTGGAAATTTCAAGATTTGAGATCACACCTATTTTTGATAAGAACCAAAAAAGTTCATAAGCAGTTTTTTTTAAGGAAAACGATAAAAATGACATCCATTAGAAGTGAGAGTCATTATTTGTAGGGACTGACGTTAAAAAAGTTAATTTTAATTGTTGACAATTTTTAATTTGTCTTTATAATGTGTCTCCGTTGTCGAACACAAACGAAAATACCTGTTTAGGGGTATAGCCAAGTGGTAAGGCAGCGGGTTTTGATCCCGCCATTTCCCTGGTTCGAGTCCAGGTACCCCTGCCACTAAAATAAGTTTTGTTTGATAATGTAAATGTTGGGGTATCGCCAAGTGGTACGGCAGCGGATTCTGATTCCGCCATTACCTAGGTTCGAATCCTAGTACCCCAGCCATCAGATAGTGGCTATGTAGCTCAGTTGGTTAGAGCGCGGCACTCATAATGCTGAGGTCACTGGTTCGATTCCAGTCATAGCTACCAAACGGCCACCTTTAGGTGGTTTTGTTTTATCTGAATTCCAAATTTCCTTTCTATTGGGGTATCGCCAAGTGGTACGGCAGCGGATTCTGATTCCGCCATTACCTAGGTTCGAATCCTAGTACCCCAGCCATCTTGATTTTTCCAAGGTCTAAATTTTTGCGCACAGGGATTATTGTCTTTACCTAGTCTTAACGCTATTTTTAGCCTAGATTTTAGGTTCAATTTCAAGCTAAAACTCAAAGTCAAAACTTCTAGAGCTGAGCTACCATTTTCTTTACCATCTCAACTAAAGAACAACCTTCAATATCAACAGCAAATTGAGAACAACCATAATCAACATAGACACGGTTCCCTCTTAGGGTAAGATTTACATCATCGTCTATGGCGATGATAAGTGCTTTTGTTAACAGCTTTAAGATTTCGTCTTTCTTTTCAATCTCGGTCATCCTAGTATCCTCTGTGTCATTACGTCATTTTAATTTACTTTGAAAACTTTACCATGAAATTTAACTTACCTTATGCTAACTACTCTCCATATTGGTGAGAATTTTAACGATCTTATGAAATAGAGCCACAGTTCACAAAATACATTACAATGTTTCACATAAGGTCGGGAAGTAAACTTCTTTTCGACAACTTTTGAATATAAAAACTCATTTAAGCCATTAAATTAAACAATAAGACACAGGCTAAAACGAAATTTATCAAAGAGGCAAGCAAATGATCCCTAAGATATCTGACCTTCCACAGTTAGATCCTATCTATGCACAATATCTAAATGCTCTAAAAGTATCAGGCTTTAAAGGAGATGTGGAAAGTGCGCATGCATCAAGATTGCTAGTTGCAACAGATAACTCTGTATATCAGAGAATGCCTCAGGGTGTAATCTTCCCAAAAGATAATGAAGATATCTCTATTGCTTTAAAGTTAAGAGCAACTCCTGTTTATGAGCGCTTAATTATCACTCCAAGAGGTGGTGGTACCGGTACTAATGGTCAGTCATTAAATGATGGTATTACTATTGACTGCTCTCGCTATATGAAAGCAACCTCAAACTTTGATGCTGATAAAAGAGAAATTTATGCCCAGTCAGGTGTCATCAAAGATGAGTTAAACGAATTTTTAAAACCATACGGTCTGTTTTTCTCTCCTGAGTTATCAACCTCAAGCAGAGCCTGCTTAGGAGGCATGATTAGTAATGATGCAGCAGGTCAGGGCTCATTACGCTATGGAAGAACTTCAACTAATATTAAAGATGTAACCGTAGTTTTAGCTGACGGTACTATCACTACCTTTGGCCCTGTAAGTGGAGAAAAACTGCAGGAGTGCATGAAAAAAGAAGGTTTAGAAGGTGATATCTACCGTGGTTGCTACGCTTTATTAAAAGACAACCGTGATGAGATTGAAAAGATCTTCCCTAAATTAAACCGTTTTATGACAGGTTATGATTTAGACCACTCATATGATCCAAAGACTGATACCTTAAATTTAGCACGCCTAATCTGCGGTGCTGAAGGTACTTTAGCAGTGATCTGCGGTGCCACCTTAGATTTAACCAAGATCCCTGATTTTAGAGAGCTGATGGTTGTAAAGTATGAGAACTTTGACAGTGCCCTGCGTCATGCTGTAGATCTGATTGATGCTGGTGTGTTCTCAGTTGAAACAGTAGATTCAAGAGTTTTATCTTTAGCTAAAAAAGATACCATCTGGTCATCAGTTAAAGACTATATCCATGAAGTTGAAGGTCATGAGATCTTAGGTATCAATATCGTTGAGTTCAACGGTTATGATGCTGATACAGAAAGAAGCAAGTTAGAAAAAATCTTTGCCGCTGTAAATAAAAAGGCAGAGACTTTTGAAAACGGTATTTTAGGTGCACAGTTAGCTCAAACTCCAAAAGCAGTGAGCGCTATTTACGGTATGCGTAAAAAGGCTGTAGGTCTGTTAGGTGCAGCAGCAGGTGACAAGAAACTGGTTGCCTTTACCGAAGATACTGTAGTACCCCCAAGAAATTTAGCTGACTATATTTTAGAGTTTAGATCTTTATTAGACTCATTACATGTAACCTACGGTATGTTCGGTCACGTGGACACTGGTCTAATGCATGTACGTCCTGCTCTTGATCTTACAACTGACGAGGACAGAGAAAAATTAGTTACTATCTCTAATAAGGTTGTAGAACTGGTTAATAAATACCAAGGACAGATGTGGGGTGAGCACGGTCGTGGTTACCGTTCATGTTTTGGTGAGGTTTTCTTTAAAACATTATATCCTGTAGCACGTAAGGTAAAAGCTCTGTTTGATGCAAAGAATATCTTAAATCCTGGCAAGATCTGCGTTCCATTTGGTAATGAGACCGACAAGATTGTTTCAATTGACTCTCTTATGAGAGGCGATCTTGATAGAACCATACCATTGACTGTAAGACAGTCATTTAAAGGTGCTGTAAGCTGTAACGGTAATGGTCAGTGCTTTAGCTATCAGACCAGTGCTCTAATGTGTCCTAGCTACCGTTATACCAAGAACCACATCCGTTCACCAAAAGGCTTTAGTGAGTTAATGCGTGAGTGGATGAGACTGATGAATGACAGAGGTTATAATATTGCCTCTGAAGAAGTGTCACTAATGACCTCTTCTCCAAATCCAATTAACTTTGTAAAGAGAGTTATCAATACTCTTACAACTAAAAAAGAGGATTACTCAACTGAGTATTTAGAGAATATTCAGACCTGTCTGTCATGTAAATCATGCAAGAGTATCTGTCCTGCTCACGTAAATGCAGCAGATATGAACTCTCGTTTCTTAGCTCTGTACTACAGTCGCTATCTAAGACCTTTAATGGATATCTTAATCCTAAATGCTGAGTTTACTCTGCCTTTAATGGCCAAAGTACCTAAGTTATCCAATGCCTTCTTGAGCAACAGCATCATCAAGTCATTAACTAAAAAGATCTTTGGTTTTGTGGATATTCCTCTGTTCAGTGAAAAGACTTTCCACAAAGAATGTCATGACAATGGTTTTGAAATCTTAACTGCGGATAAGGCAGCTAAGTCAGACTATGAAGTTATCATTGTCACCGATCCGTTTACTGTAAGTTATGAAGCTCATGGCTTGATTGCAATGGCTTCATTTATGAGAAACATTGGCTATAATGTAGCTTTCTTACGTGCTTATGTAAACGGTAAGATCAAAGTTATCCGTGGTCAGAGAAGAAGCTTTGTTCATTTTGCAGCCAAGCAGGCAGCAAGACTTGAGCTAATTGCAAAATCAGGTAAGGCACTTGTAGGTTATGACCCTGCTTTGACAATCTGTTACCGTGATGAATATACTCAGATGTTAGGTGACAGATGCGGTGAGTTTGATGTAAAGCTCCCTGAAGAGTGGTTAAATGAGCAGTTTGGGACTAAGACATTTGTAGAGCGTTTTGCTAAAATTAAAGACAAAGTTGAACAGGCTGCAAGAACATCTGAGTTTAAAGATCCTTATTTCTTATTTACTCACTGCACCGAGAGAGCTCTAGTTACCCAGTCTCCAATCCTATGGCAAACTTTAATGCAGCACTTTTTCATCAACGTAATTCCTGAAACAGTAGCCTGCTGCGGTATGGCAGGTTTATTCGGTCATATTGCTAAAAATCATGATGAAACCTATGCAGTTTATGAGAAAAACTGGAAAGGTAAGATTAAGTCACATGACTTCAAGCACTGCTTAATTACAGGCTTTAGTTGCCGTTCACAGGTACACAGAATGGAAGGCAAGGAAGCAGTGCATCCATTATTTGTCTTAAATGACTTATTAAATAAGGCATTGAAGTAATGAATTTTAAAGATCTGCTAGCCTATATCTTTGGAAGTGCGGTACTGTTTTTAGCAGTACCTTCTGTGATGATTTATCTTGGGGTAAATTATACATATGATTTCATGCCCATAGGTTTGAATAGCAGTATCTTTGGTGCAATCTGTTCAGCCGTTGGTCTGTTTTTTGTCATTTGGTCTAATTATGAATTGATTAAAAAAGGACACGGTGGAGCTGTAGTTTTAGGTAATTTAAAATTAACTAAACAAACTGACCGCTTGGTAACCGAAGGCCCATACTCTCTTTGCAGAAATCCTATGCATATGGGTATTGTCCTGTTTTATTTAGGTCTGTGTTGTGCTATAAATTCACTTATAACTTTAGTGATCCCTTGTTTATTTTTAATCTTTGCTCAAATCGTAGCTGTTTATATTGATGAGCCAAGACTTAAAAGAGATTTCCCTGAAGAATATTCACAGTGGGTACAAAAAGTACCTCAAAGGTTCTGGCCTAAACCTAAAAAAGGCTGATTATAAAAGGAGATTTTCATGACCATGATGTCGGGCGCACAGATGGTAGTGCGCACCTTAGAAGATTTAGGTGTTGATCGTTTATTTGGTTATCCTGGTGGAGCTGTGCTTGATATTTATGATGCTCTGCTCGAGTCCACAAAGATTAAACACATTCTAGGACGTCATGAGCAGGGCGTAGCCCATGCTGCCGACGGCTATGCAAGAGCAACAGGTAAAGTCGGTGTATGTTTAGTTACCTCAGGTCCTGGCGCTACTAATACTGTAACTTCAATTGCTACAGCTTATATGGATTCAATCCCAATGGTAGTTCTTACAGGTCAGGTAGGTACTCCACTTATTGGATCAGATGCTTTCCAAGAAGTTGATACTGTAGGTATCACAAGACCTATAGTAAAGCACTCATACTTATGTCAGTGCGCACTGGATATTCCAAAGTATATAAGACAGGCTTTCTATTTAGCTGCATCCGGCAGACCTGGCCCTGTTGTAGTTGATATTCCAAAGGATTGTGTAAGACCTTCATTACGCTTTGAATACCCAGAACAGAAAGGTCCTGTAAAGTTACGTTCATACAACCCAACCATGCAGGGGCACCGCGGTCAGGTAAAGAGAGCTGCTAAATTATTAGCTGAGGCCAATCACCCTGTAATGCTAATCGGTGGTGGTGCTCAGTTATCAGGTGCAACTGATGAAGTGCGTTCAATTGCTCATCGCTTTAATGTACCAGTAACTGCAACCTTAATGGGCTTAGGTGTATATCCAAGTACTGATAGACAGTTCTTGGGCATGTTAGGTATGCACGGTACTTATGAAGCAAACCTTGCTATGGATAAGGCAGACTTGGTCTTTGCTGTAGGTTGCCGTTTTGATGACCGTGTAACCAATAACTTAGCTAAATTCTGTCCTGCTGCTAAGATTGTTCATATTGATATTGATCCTGCTTCAATCTCAAAGACAGTAAATGCTGATATTCCAATCGTAGGTGATGCTAAGACCGTTTTAAATCAGTTCATTGATGCTTTCAATGAGTTTGATTTAAAAGAGAACGAGACTGCGATGAAACAGTGGTGGGCTGAGATTGAGAAGTGGCGTCATATCGATTGCCTGAATTACCGCCATGACGAGAATTTAATTCAGCCTCAGGAAATCATTGAAGCTGTTTATAAGGCAACTGACGGTAAGGCTATCATTGCAACCGACGTAGGTCAGCATCAGATGTTTACAGCTTTATACTATAAGTTCGATGAACCTCGTCATCTGTTAACCTCAGGTGGCTTAGGTACTATGGGCTATGGTTTCCCAGCTGCAATCGGTGCTAAAGTAGGTGAGCCTGATAAAGAGGTTTGCTTATTTACAGGTGACGGTTCATTCCAGATGAATATTCAGGAGTTATCAACCTGTTTAGAGTTTGGTATTCCACTTAAGATCTTTATCTTAGATAACCACACATTAGGTATGGTTCGTCAGTGGCAGAAAATGTTCTATCACGGACACATCAGTTCTACTAACTTAAACTCAAATCCTGACTTTATCGCTTTAGCTAAAGCTTATGGTCATGAAGGCATCAGAATTGAAGATCCTAAAGATCTTGAATCTGGTGTAAAGAAAGCATTAGCTATGAAAGATAAATTAGTGATTGTAGATATTGTCTGCAACACTGATGCTAAGGTTCTGCCTATGCAACAGATGGGTGGCAGTATGTCAGACATGTTCCTAAATGAGGATTAGTATGCGCCAGGTTATTTCAATCTTATTAGAAAACGAAGCTGGAGCTTTATCAAGAGTCGTAGGACTGTTCTCTCAGCGTGGCTACAACATTGAGAATATTACCGCAGCTCCAACTGAGGATAAATCCATCTCAAGAATTACCATCTTAACAGAAGGTGACGGCACTGTAGTTGAAAGAATTACCAAGCAGTTACATAAGTTAGTTAATGTAATTAAGGTGTCAAGCCAGCAGGATAATTCCTGTGATATCGTAGAGCGCGAGATCCTCTTTGTTAAGGTACAGGCAGTAGGTCATACCTTAAGAGAAGAAATTAAGACTTTATGTGATATCTTTAAAGCTGAAATCGTGGATATTACTCCAGAGCTTTACATCCTGCAGTTTGTGAACACTTCATTTGAAGTGGACAGATTTTTAAAGGCTGTCTCAGAGCAAGCTGAAGTCATCGAAACCGTGCGCTCAGGCGTGTGTGGTATCTTCAGAGGCGAGCATTCACTGCATTCTTAATTTACAATATTTAAGTATAGAGCCTCGCAGTGCGGGGCTTTTTAAATTATGACAGAGCAAGAATTTACAACTTACAAAACTGAGCTTTTAGCAAAAGTAGAACAGCTTTATAAAAACGATGAATTATTTAAAATCATCGACCTTTTAGAGAACAGTGAGCTTGATTTTGAGCTGTGCATGGAGCTAGTTAGAACCTATATCAATGCAGCTAACAGAACCTCTGATCCATTTTCTTTAATTGAAAAATCTGAGATTTTATTAGATAAGTTCTCATTAGAAGGTAAGATTTCAGCTAAATACCATTTTTTAAGAGGCTATATCCTCTTTAAGAAAGGACTTATTTCCGATAGCTTAATCCGTTTTGAAGAAGCACTAAAACATGCTTCAGTTATGGATGGTCAGCTGTTCTCAAACATCACCATCATGATTGATAATGCCAAACGTCTTTTAGATAAAGCTGAGTTTAAAGGTTTAGATGAGAAGGACTCAAAAGAGCTTTTATCTTTTGTAGAAAAGAACTTTGGTAAAGTAAATCACTTATGTGAGTTCTCACATGTTTCTCTGTATCAAATTGCACCTACAAAAGAGCATGACTACAACCTGATTGTAAGTGTTGGTTTGAGTGGTAAAAACACAGAGTCAAGTTCAGAGCTAAAACAAGAGAATATAGAGCTCTGTCTTGCACTGCCAAAAGACTACAGATTTAATAAAGACTCAAAATCAGCATTTGAGATTTATATGTTAATTGAGATAATAAGCTATCTTATAACTGAGAAAAATCCTGTAGGTTTTGGCTATTATCTTGAAAAGGAAAATGGCTTTTCAAAGAGAACTGCTTTTACCGGTGCGATGCTAGCTTCATTAGGAGAATATCCTAAAGAGAACCAGTCGGTTATCTTATCCTCTGGCCGCAATGTCAATTTCTATGAATTGTTGCCACTGCGTCCTATGGAACTTAATTTTAGAAAAACTCACAGTGCGCATGAACTGTTAGAGCTTTTCAAAGAGCATCTTATAAAACTGACACCTTTTATCAGTACTCGAGATGATGTCTGCCAGAGACTGAATAAAGAGTAGAATAATAGGTCATTAAATCAGGTTAAATGCCAGATTACAGAATTTTATTTGTAGTAAGCGAAAAAAGAGGAGGCTGCAGCTATGAAATATAACCGACAGATCACAATAAACTATTGCTTACTAGTACGAGTGCGCTAATGACTGTTTGCCTTACATGGCATATTTGATTTGATGTTTTAAAGATTAAAAAAGATTTTAGAGATAAAAAATATGGAACAGTTAAACGGTGCACAGCAGGTTGTTAGAGTTTTAGAAGATCTTGGAGTAACCAGAATTTTTGGTTATCCAGGTGCTGCTGTTACAGATATTTATGATGAGTTATATGACTCAAAGAAAGTTGTTCATACACTAGCCCGTCACGAGCAGGGCGCAGTTCACATGGCTGACGGTTATGCCAGAGCTACAGGTAACGTAGGTGTAGCTATCGTAACTTCAGGTCCTGGTGCTACTAACACTGTTACAGCTTTAGCTACAGCTTATGGAGATTCAATTCCACTGGTTTTAATTACAGGTCAGGTAAGTACAGATTTAATCGGTACTGATGCTTTCCAGGAAGTTGATACTATGGGTGTTACAAGACCTGTTGTAAAGTACAGCTTCTTATGTAAAAAGCCTGAGGATATCGCTAAAAATTTACGTAAAGCCTTCTTTATTGCTTCAACTGGCAGAAAAGGCCCTGTAGTAGTTGATATTCCAAAGAACTGTCAGAGCAGAAACTATTTCTTTGATTATGATACCAACCCTGATGTAAAGATCCGCTCCTATAATCCTACCGTTTATGGTCATAAAGGACAGATAAAAAGAGCTGTAAACGAGATCTTAAAAGCTTTGCACCCAGTAATGTTAATCGGTGGTGGTGTAGTGCAGGGAGATGCAACAGGAGAAGTTTATAAGATTGCTAAAAGATTAAACTTACCTGTTGTAAGTACTCTTATGGGTATCTCAGGCTATCCAGCTTCAGATCCTAACTATTTAGGTATGTTAGGTATGCATGGCTTGTATGAAGCTAATGAAACCATGCACCACTCAGATTTAATCTTTGCAGTAGGTACTCGTTTTGCTGATAGAGCAACTAATAAAGTATCTAAGTTCTGCCCTGATGCAACTATCGTTCATATCGATGTTGATCCTGCTTCAATTTCAAAGACAGTTCAGGCAGATATCCCAATTGTAGGTGATGCTAAGACTGTTTTAAATCAGATCATTTCTACATTAGATGAGTCTGATACTTCAAAGCAGCCTGACTTAAAGCCTTGGTGGGATGAGATTAACACCTATAAGCAAAAGCACTGCTTAGCTTATGCTAAAAAAGACGGCATCATCAGACCACAAGAAGTAATCGAGACTATCTCAAGAGTAAGTCATGAGTTAGGAATTGACCCATACGTAACCACTGATGTAGGTCAGCATCAGATGTTTACAGCTCAGTACTTTAAGTTTGAAAAGCCACGTCATTTCATTACATCAGGTGGTTTAGGAACTATGGGCTTGGGTTTCCCAGCAGCTATCGGTGCCAAGTTTGCACTTCCAGATGCAACAGTACTTTGTATCTCAGGTGACGGCTCTTTCCAGATGAATATGCAGGAATTGGCCGTTTGCAGAAAGTACAATTTACCAGTTAAAGTTTTCATTCTGGATAACTCTGTATTAGGTATGGTTCGTCAGTTTCAGACTGTGTTCTATGATCACCGCTACAGTGCTACAAATCTTGATGGAAACCCTGACTTTGTAAAACTGGTTGAAGCATATGGCTTTAAGGGTATTAGAGTAACTGATGAGAGTAAACTTGAGAGCACTGTAAGAGAAGTACTCAAGGCTAAAGATGAGTTTATCTTAGTGGACGTTATCACTGATACTAATACAAAGGTAATGCCATGGTTAAGAGCTAATGGCTCAATGGTTGATATGATGCTAAATGATGAGGAGAACAAATAATGAGACACGTAATTTCCATTCTGATTGAAAATGAGGCTGGTGCACTGTCACGTGTCGTAGGTTTGTTCTCACAGCGTGGCTATAACATCGACAGCTTAACTGTAGCTCCTACAGATGATGCTACCTTATCACGCTGTACTATCCTAACCTCAGGGGACAAGAGTGAAGCTGAGCAAATCACTAAGCAGTTACACAAGCTAGTTTGCGTTTACCGTGTATCAGCTCTTTTAGATGAAGCTGAAGGTGGTATTGAGCGCGAAATGGTCTTAGTAAAGGTAAGCACTCCTAACCGGAATGTAAGAGATGAGGTAAAGGGGTTAGCTGATATCTTTAATGCCAAGATCATTGATGTTAATGCTGAGATCTTTACTTTAGAGTATGTAGGCAATTCAGATGAAACTGATAACTTTATCAGCACCATCTGCAAGTTAGCTGAAGTAATCGAAGTTGTACGTTCTGGTGTCTTAGGTATTGCTAAAGGCACTCACTACATGAAGCCTTAATTACCTATAAATTAAGGTAAACAAAAGGCTAGCGCAAGCTAGCCTTTTGTTTAACATTCAAAGCAAATCTAACAAAGCAAATCTAATTATCGATAGTAAAGCCAACAGAAGGACCATCTGATTTATCCTCTTCTTTACTCTCTCCATCAACATCGATAACCTTATTATTCTCAAGAGCTTTTAACTCTCTAGATGAGTTGGCATCAAACTTATCTATCATGGATTTAAAATTACCTTTGCCTTTATAAAGTCTGTTCTCAAGCTCATCTACGCTGTCTCTTAATTTCTTTTCAGCAGAGGTTATTTTTTCACAAGAGTCGATGACGTTATTGAACTTTGCGTTAATCTTTTGAGCAAATGAAGCTAAAGCCCTCATTCTGTCAGATTGCTCTGCTAATACCCATAAGTTGCCCACTACTCTTAGAGCAGGTAATAAAGTAGAAGGGGATACTAAAAAGATCTTATTCTGCGCAGCTCTATCATATAGGGCAGAGTCAGCATATAAAGCATCAGTTAACGCAGCATCAACTGGTACAAACATAAAGACAAAGCTTGGACTGTTCAGAGATTCATATGAGCTGTAATCCTTTTTTATAAGCTCATTTAAGTGAGAATTTAATGAATCAATATGAGCTTTCATTGCTGTACTTTTATCACTCTCACTTTGAGCATTGATAAATGATGTATAAGCAGTAAGTGAGCACTTAGCATCAATGATTAAGCAATGGTTATCAGGCAGTCTAACGACAGCATCCGGACGACCTCTCTCTCCTAAACTTCTGTCACCAGCTACCTCTCGTTCATACTCAATGCCTAATCTTAAACCTGAAGCATTGAGAACTCTTTCTAGCTGTAACTCACCCCACATACCCTGAGATTTACCTCCAGAGCGCAGAGCTTTAGTTAATTCCTCTGCCTGCTTTGATAAGGTAGAGTGCGACTCTTCTAAGATTTTTATTTCCTTTTGCAGTTCACCTGAGCGTCTTGCATTACTCTCCTGTGTCTGAGCAATATAGTTCTTGAAGTTAATGAGTTCTTCCTTTAATGGATTAACTACCTGTGTAAAGTTCTCCTTTGAAGTCTTTGACAGATCTTCGGTTCCTGCCTTCACAAGGTTGTGCCCCATTACCTTTAACTGCTCTTGTAACTCTTTATAAGATGTATCAAAGCGCTTTTGTAATTCCTGATTTAAAACCTTATTAGACTCGATATCTGAACGCAATGAAGCATTCATTGCATTCAATGAATTCACTTGAATTAATGCTTCATCTAGTTTTGTCTTTAGTTGAGCATCTTCACTGGTTAAGCGATTGTTATCAAATAGTAAGCGGTCACGCTCTGAGATAAGTGCCGTTCTTTCTTGATTAAAATTATTTAACTGATCTTGTAATGTCTTTAAATAGTTATTGCTTTGAGCAAGTGAGTCTTCAGCAGCTTTTAGATTGGCAGCATCAGTTGCACTTTGTTCGGTAAGTTTTGAATTTTCTTTTGAAATTTCAGTAAATTTATAAATAAAAAAGCAAAGTAACAGTGCTAGAACACCAATCACAAGATTTGGAAGAGTAAGAAGGTTTTCCATTGATAAGCCTTAAATTTCATGAACTAGAAAATATACATATATTATATTACTAAAATAATACAAATATTAAATATATTGTAAGTTTTTCCTAAAAAGGCGATAGAAATGGGATTGAGAGGCAATGTTTGAAATTAAAAGTTCCAGTCAAAAGACTGGAACTGTAAAATTTGAACCACTTAAGTTCTGTTAATTGCTATCAGCACATAACTCAAGATTGTCAGTATCAACTTCTACGACAGTACCGTCACTTTCTTTTTCAAACTTGATCTTACCATCCTCGGTGGCACCGACAACAAGACCTGGCTCTTTGGTATCGACAGTGCAAACTCTCATCTTTCCGTTACGAGAGTTTTTCTTCATGACCTCCTGTTGTGCCTGCTGAATAACAGACAGCTGAGTTGCAACACTCTTCAAATCTGAGTTTGCAATATCAGCATTGGTAATGCTTGTGTTACCATCTTCAGCTGCTAACTTTGCTCGAGCTTCAGCTTTGTTTTTCTCAAGCTCTTTAGCTTTCTCTTCTTCCATGGCCTTTTGAATTTCAAGGACAGTAAGGTTCTTACCATCAATTTCCTTGAACTTATCAAATCTGTTTCTTACAAAAGTACAATGACCATAAGGCAAGCGCTCAGATGATTCGGCAAGTGATCTTAAGAAACGAGCTTTTGTATCATTTTGTACAAGCTTACCATTGACTCTGACTGGAGCATTTTTACATAGTTCAGGTGTGATAACAGAGAACATATTGAAGTTATCATCCTCATCAAAGTAAATGGCCATATTACAGTCTGAATCCTGATAGGTGTAGACTGATAAAACACCTATGGACTTAATAAAAGATTCATCTTCACGGCTGCTTTCTTGCAACTTATAGTCTAAAGCAGCATTGATCTTAGAGAAAGGAACACCTTCTAAAAGCTTACTGTAGGTATCAATCATATAGTCATGATCTTTATCTCCTGTAGAGATACCTAACTTATCGTGAATAACGGTTTGAGTTCCTTTCAAAAAGCCATTATAGACAGAGCATCCTGTAGCTAATGATAGACATAATGAGGCTACACACATTACCTTGAAATATTTATTTAACATGCAAGTTCCTTTTGCAGAATTGTTTTGATTTGTTATTGCCCTGAAGAGTTGTTTGTTTTATTTATTGTCAGAGCAACAGAATTGTACAAGAATAGGTGTTTAAAAGAATTGAGTTAAAGATAAAAAGGTACCGCAGTCTCAATTATTGTGAGACTTTAACTTACAATAGTGAGTAAGGTAACGTTTTTGAATGTTATGATATATTACGTCACAAGACGTGTTTGTTTATGAAGGCTGAAATGGCAAGACCAATAAAAGAGATCCCAACTTTACATGGTGAGGCGGCAATTTCCTTCTTAAAGAGAGCTGATGCTACTGAAAAACTATATTTTGAAAGAAAAAAGAATGGTACTTTCAAAGACATTACCAAAGATCCTAATCATCAAAATATCATGAAAAAACTGAATAATCCAAAAATTATCTAAAGCTGAAAATCTTTCAATCAGTAAAATTGGCTCTTCGTGCATATTTATGGGTAAATAATCGAAAGTAGAACACGGTTAGAGCTTAAAACTAAGAATATAATCTGATTCGCTGTCTCAAAAAGCTAGAAGCAACCTTATTTTTTAGAAGCATCTAGTTCATTTATTTTTCTAGACAATTCTTTTATCTCATTTATGAGTGTTGGTATTTTGGTAGAAGGATCATCTCCTAAAACTTGTTTAGAAACTATATCTGCATTTTTTATTGCAATATCAGTCCGTTCCACAATGGCTTCAAAGTAGTTTTTGTTATTTTTACTATACATAGGATCAATTTTTTGAAGATCTTTTAGTGCATTTTTAGATGCCTTGTTTTTATCACTTGTATAGTAAGGTTTTGCTGTCGCTTTGTAGTGAAGAATTAACCAAAATTCAAAACAAGGTACAGAAGTAACTGCAGTAAATTTAACCAACTTTTTATCATTTGTTATTTTTAAAACTACTTCATCGTAAGTGTCGTGGGTATCCTTGTCAAAAACACAAAACACTTTGTCAAAGTCGTCAATGCTATTTTTATCCTTTGCTGTTTTTAGAACATCTCTTTGAGAAGAATTTTCGGCAGGGTAGATAAATATAACGTTATCTTTTAATTTGTATTTTCTTTTGATTTGTTCAAAATATAACGGTTCAGTTTCAGAACCTTCAGTAACAATAAGGATTCTTTTAAATTCCTTTAGTTGACCATTTTTTCTTTTAATGAGATCTTTTTTGCTAAGCTCTCTCTTTTTTCTAAAACTATTTAGTGATGACATTATTTCTTCCTAGAGCTCAGTTTGTTTTTGATTATTTTTCAATAATGACATATTTACAAGTTTTTCAAACAGATATGTATCAACATAAGGAAGAGCTCCGTATCTGCCATTGAGATATCTGGTTTCAAATTTGTCTTTTCCTTTTAGTGGTTTGAAATCTGTTAGAGGGTATAGTCTAGTATTTTGTTTCTCAGTTAACGTAGTAAACCAAATTTGATCTCTTCTAAAAATCTCATTGTCTAACACAGAAGTTTCATGAGTAGTAAAAATCAATTGTGCATTATTGAAGTTCACTTTTGAATTATGAAAAAGTGAAATAATGAATTTTAGTATTTTGGGATGAATACTTAGATTTAATTCATCTACTACGATTACACTTCCATTTTGCAATGCCTCAATAATAGGAAAAGCGTATACAAAGAGTTTTTTAGTACCATCAGATTCATTTTTGAAAAAATCAAAAACTACGTCATTGCCAACATCATCTTTGTGGACAGTATTGATCCTGTAGTGCTTTGAAAGGTTGTCCAAAGCACTTGAAGTCAATATAGTTCTGTCTACAGTATTGTCTTTACAAACGTCAGAACTTTTTTCTTCAAAACTGATATCGTTAATTTTGATATCTGCTGCTTTCAAGAAGGTCCTAATTTTGTCAATGAATTCTGATTGCTTAAGATTTTCTTGCAGAAGAGAAAGTTGGTAATCATAATTCATTGTGTTTGCATTAAATATAAGCAATGCCTTTTGAAACCATTCAACTAAAGGTTTTACAGACTCACTGTTAGATGCATAAGCTTTGGTTAAAAAGAGTGCTTTTTCTCCAGTTGTGTCTTTTATAAAGGTTCTTTTGCCTTTGATATGATTGGTTAAATTCCATTCATATTCACAATTTTCATCATTAAAAACTCTCTCAAACCAAACTTGCTTTTTATTGGTAATCTTTGGAAAGACATATAACCATTCTGAATAGATTTTCTTTTTAGTACAGGAAAAACCGTAGTTATACCTTAAATCATTGATAACCACATTAATTTCAAATTCAGTTGGTTTGTCACTAAACTGTGAGGAGAGTGCAAAAGGTTCAACCGCAAGATCAGAGAAGATATTCTCGTTTAGAACAATCTTTCTCATAGCATCAATTGCTTTTATGAAATTTGATTTACCACTGGCATTGGGGCCATAGATAACAGCTGTCTTTACGCAAGAAATCTGAGAATTTGCGATATGACAAGTGTTGTCAGGAAGCTCTTTTCCTGAATTTGCTACAAGGCTTATATATTGTTCATCAGAAAATGACTTATAGTTTTTTACTGTGAAATTTAAGATCACTTTCTTCTCCTAATGATATTTGGATATTTATTCTAAAAAATACTATTAAATTTTATAAAAAGCAAATATTAAAAGAAATTAAGTGTCTCTATTTTGAATAAATCTAGATAAAATTGGATAATAGATAATAGAAAGGCTCAATCAAGACAATTGAGCCTAATAAGGTTATTCTAGATTATCAGTGCTATTCCTTTTTATCATAATTGTTAGGTAATGCTTCAACTGTAGTATTTGATGTTGTAGCGCTGTTTACTTTAGTTACAGTTCCAATATCCTCTGGCACTGGACCAAATCTGTTTTCTGTCTCGTCACTTTTTCTAAGTGCAAGCACAAGGAAAAATATGCAACCTGCTGCTGCAATGAAAGTTCCAAATAAGATCTTAAAGCCTGCACCAAAGTATGGATTTGAGAATGCACTTACATATAAGCATGCGCCTACAACAATTCCAGCATAAGGGATTAAAATAAAGAAACCTGACTTATTGATATCGTGCATACGACGTACAGCTAGAGCAATGTTTGGTAAGATCACGGCTAGCATTACGATAATTGAAACTGCGGTTCCTAAAAATGGAATTACATTTAAGAAACTTATAAGTGAAGAATAAATAAAAGCAAAGAAATAGGTGGGCCACCAGTATTCAGCGCGACCTGCACGGCCATTGAAGTTTAGATAGTTCTTTAAATAAACTTTCTTTAAGGCATCTACTAACTCTAACTTTAAAGGATTAGGCAGATCCTTTGCTGTGCTATAAGCTGATTTAGGAGCAGATGGTAGAACTACCAAGTAAGCAACATAGGCATTAAATAGGGCTGCAATAGCTGCAATAAGATGACAACCTGTAAGCAGACTAAATGACATGGTTGCATAGGCATTAACTGCAATTATAAAAGCTAATAGACCAAGACCAAAAGGCACTAAGATAAACCAGGCAGGCTTATTTACATCATGTAATCGTCTTGCAGTAACCGCAAGAACTGGCAGGATTACTGCTAGAGAATAAGCGGCAAAAATAATGACACCTAGAACAGGCACAATTAAGAGAATAGCTGCAGGAATAAATAAAACGAGCACAGAGATAAGTACTGAGAAATACTCTGTTCTTGTGGCTCTGCCACTGAAATTGACATAATTATGAATTACAGAGTCTAGTGCCTGTTTGAAATAGTCAAGTAACTTGTCCATGAAATGATCCTTTGTGAGTGATTTGTGCTCTGGCTTTCTTATAAAAGTACAATGTAAAGGTCATTATACAGTCAAAAGTAAAAGGCGCTTTACTCAATACCAAATAATAAAGGACAATCACATGATTGACCTTCATTAGTGGAGCAAAACTTAATTGTCTTAAGTTATAGCTTATTATTCAGCAGTTGTGTTGTTCTCTAAAGCTTTATCTTCAGAAACAGGAACATCAACATCCTCAGGTACTGGACCAAAACGATTTTCTTTTGGATCGCTTACTCTCAAAGCTAAAACAATCATAGCAATATAGCCACCAAAACCTAAGAAAAAGCCTAAAGTTATCTTTAATTTAAAGGCTTCCTCAGGATTTGAGAAACCGCTGTACAGCAAGATGCCAGCTAAAGCTAAGCCTACATATGGAATTAGAGCAAACCAGCCTGACAGGTTGATGTCGTGCATACGGCGAGCGCATAGAGCAAGATTAGGAATAATGAAGGCTGCAGTGAGAATTGCAGAAACAACTGGACCTAAGTAAGGAATAATGCAAAGAGCATTTACTAAAGCTGCAAACATGAAGTAGAAGAAATAAACTGGCCACCAGTATTCCTTACGGCTAGCTCGACCTTTGAAATTGCAGTAATTGTGCAGATAGATCTTCTTCATGGCATCAACAAACTCAAGCTTTAATGGCTCAGGTAAGTTTTCGTTAGAACCATAAGCTGAGTTCTTATCAGATGGCTGAATTACAAGATATGCTAGATATGCATTAAATAGAGCAAAAGCAGCAGATAAAATCTGTGTTGCAAATGGAGTTCCCATTAGACCTCTTGTATAGCTTGATGCATGTTTTAGAAAACTCAATACAAAAATGGCTAAGGGTACAAAAGCAAGCCAGCCAGGCTGGTTAACATCATGCAGTCTTCTTACAGTAACAGCAAGTAGAGGAACGATTGAAGCTAAAATAAGTACGATTAAAATGAGTGTTCCTAAAAAAGGAATGATATTTAAAAAAGCAGCAGCAATTAATAAAACAAAGAAACACAAAATAAGAGAAAAGTACTCTTGTCTTGTAGCTCTTCCTTTGAAGTTAGCGTAGTTCTTGACTGCAATAGTCAGATTATCTTTTAAAAATGAAATTAAAGAGTTCATAAAATTAGCCTTGTTAACATTATCCATTTTGGGAATTAATTTTTGTTATCTTCTCTGGAGTTTAAACACAGATGAAAAACATATTATACAGAAATGATAGGCTAATTTAATTTACAAATGAAATAAAAAAAGTGGGCACAAGCCCACTTTCTTCCTGATTTTAAAGATTAAATCTTATTCTGGCTGAGCACCAAAACGGTTGTCACCATCAGTACCTTTCTGGCATAAGAATACGATATAAACAATCATTGAAATGATGTCTACAAATGGAATGCAAGCTAAGATCCAGAATAGTAAAACTAACCAGCCAGATCTGTTTGTATCGTGTAATCTTCTGATACCTGCTGTAAAAGATGCAATAGAAGCTACGATAATGTAAATTGCAAAGATAATGCTAATAAGAGATGCTAAAGTAGAACCAACACCAACTGCTACAATTAAAAGTGCAGCGATGATACCAATCACAAAGAATGATAACTGGAACCACCAGAATTCTGAACGTGATGCTCTGCCTGAAATGGTAAGTGTCTTCTTAAGGCAGGTCTTAATTGAATCTAAAAATGTCATAGTGACCTCTGTAATAATAAAAGTAGTAAATGAAAACATGCTTATAATTGCAAGTTCCCTAATCTTATCCGAATGATGATTTTATTTGAATTATATGCGGTTTGTGTTCAATTACTGTGCAATAAAATGTACAACTACTGTTAACAAAGGTTAAATCTTGAGGGAAAGTTTTATTAGAAAGGTTCAATAAAGTAGGAGCAATTAGTGACATTAAAAAGCCTGCTATGAAGCAGGCTTTAGGTGATAAAAGAGTTTGAATGTTTAAGCTTTATTCTCTTCAGAATTTAGCTCTTTAGCAATCTTCTCTTCTTCTGAAGCTAAGTACTCATGAATATCAATCTGAGCTCTTACCTGAGGATCGCCTGCTTGTGCCTGAACATAAACGTTCTTTTGTTCAGCATCAATGATTCTGGCTTTGCGGTTATCCTGCTCTTGAAGTTTTAAGATTCCTTTAATACGTTTTTGCAGATCTGGATCTAAAACTCTTGCACCGACCTCAATTCTTAAATCAAGATTTCTCTTCATCCAGTCAGCAGATGAGATGAATAGCTCCTCATCACCGCCGTTGTTAAAGAGCATTACGCGAGGGTGCTCTAGGTATCTGTCCACAATAGAGGTGATATAGATATTCTCAGATAAACCTTCAACACCAGGTTTTAGTGAGCACATACCACGGACTACACCACGGATCTTTACACCAGCCTGTGATGCTTCATAGAGTTTCATAATTAGAGGTACATCTACTAAAGCATTTACCTTAAAGTGAATTGATGCATACTGCCCCTGCTTTGCAAAATCAATCTCACGGTCAATCATGAACTTAATTCTGTCACGAGCATTTAGAGGAGATACTAGTAAGTTCTCAAATACAGGTCTGGTGTATGGGTATTCAATGAAGCTAAAGACATCATCAACTTCTTTGGTGATCTTCTCATTAGCAGTAAAGAGGGCAAAGTCTGTATAGATCTTAGCTGTCTTTTCATTGAAGTTACCGGTACCTACGTGAGCATAACGTACGATTCTGTCGTCATCCTCATGACGGGTAACCAAACACAGTTTTGAATGGATCTTTAAGGTTGGTAAACCGAACAGAACCTTAACTCCAGCCTGAGTTAAACGTGAAGCCCACTTTACGTTGTTAGCCTCATCAAAACGAGCTTTTAACTCTACCACTACGGTTACACTCTTACCGTTGTTAGCTGCATGAATTAAAGAGTTAATTACACGGCTGTTGCTTGCAACACGGTAAATATTGATCTTAATTGAGCTTACCTTTGGATCATATGAAGCATAACGTAAGAACTCAGTGAAGTAATCAAATGAGTAGTATGGGTAGTAGAGTAAAATATCCTTTTTAGAAATAGCTTCAAAAGGAGTTTCAGACATTTCAAACTGTGATGATTTAATCTCAGATAAGGTAGGATTTTCCATGTCATCACTGCCTAAGCTTGGGAATGACAGGAAGTCTTTGAAATTGTGGTAACGGTTACCTGCCATCATGGAGTCAATAGAACTCATCTTAAGTTCTTTTGCCATGAATTTAACCATGTTTTCAGGCATCTGAGCATCATATGAGAAACGTACAGGCATAGCGTTCAAGCGTTGTTTTAAAGCCTCAGACATATTCTCAAGCACTGATCTGTCAATATTTCCTAAAAGGTCATATTCAGCATCACGATTCATTTTAATTGAGTAAGCTTCAATCTTGTCGTATGAGAATAAACCGCTGAAGATCTTATGAATACCTACACGAATTACATCATCTAAGAACATGAATGTAACTGATTTATCAACTGAAGGAAGTCTGATAAATCTTGGGAGCTTGTCTGTAGGAATTTCAATTAGAGCATGATGTACAGTGTCTCCTTCTGTCATATCAACTAGAAGGTAGGTAAACTCGTCTTTTAAGAAAGCAACTAAGTCGGTGTCTTCATCAATGATAACTGGGTTAATGTGTTTTAATACATGGTGCTTAAAGTAAGCGATAACCCAGTCTTTTTGCTCTTTGGTAATAGAGTCTTGGTCTCTCATAAAGATATTATGATCAGCTAACTCTATTAAAAGCTGCTTATAAATATGGTTTAAGGTTTTCTGATAACGGTTAGCTTCATTTTGTACATTTCTTAAAAGATGTACTTTATCTTCATTATCCCCTTGAGCTTTATTGATAATAATCTGTCTTTTTAACTCAGCAACTCTAACTTTAAAGAACTCATCTAGGTTGCTTGAATAGATACCTAAAAATCTAACTCTTTCAATTAAAGGAACTGAAGGATCGGCAGCTTCCTGTAAAACTCTTCCGTTAAATGAAAGCCATGACAGCTCTTTTGGCATGATTTCGTTATCGTAATTTACGTCTGTCATAAAAACCTCAAAAAGTAATAATGTGAGCGCAAAGTTGCTTGTAATATGGACGTTGTTTGAACAATGAAACTGTAACCTGATAAAACAGGTAAGGATCATACAAACAGATTGTTAACAAAAAGTCTTATCAAATGTTAAGTTTATGTTAAGACAATTTAGACAAAATTGTTTTGATACAGCTTTATTTTTTTTTATGATTTTCTGTATCATCAGAAATTTCTTGTTTATTTTCAAAGGAATTATCTTGAATTTGAGCGTTATTGCTCTCTTCTTCAGAGACAATATCAAAGACGTTTCTGAATAAGACAGAATCTGACAAAAAGACTGAAGCATTGACGTTGTCATGCTTGGCTGACTCACTTAACATTTGAGCACCAATCTTTACAGTCTTAGGATCTTTTACAAAAATTCTGCCCAAAATGTTGTAGCCTTTACTGATACCTAAAAGGTTAATTACACGTAAAGACCAGTAAGCTCCATTCTCATAGTCATTATGAGCATAGTAAAGTTGAGATATCTTAGCTGAGACAGTAGCTTTGGTAAGATAATAGCCACGATATTCAGTAAGTCCTGAAACAGCTGCCTTTTGCAGACACTTTTCAAATTCTAGGTTCAGATCTTTTCTTTGGAAAAAGTACTTATCCTCAATCAGTCCTCTGTAAAAAGACTTGGCATTATCAGGTACATCCTTAGGAGGGAGGGATGAGAGATACATTGATAAAACATCAGGTGCAGCATTCATGTCACCTGTAGTGCACTTTTTAGTTAAGTCTAAAAACTTTAAGGAGAGGGGACTGCCTTTTTGAGTAGATGTGTCTTTTAGAGGGACAACAATCTTATCCTCAGTCTCATCTTCAAGAGTACAGCCCTGAATAAAAACAGAAGAGCAGATAACTATCGCTACAGAAAAAATAAAAGACGCAGATTTTACAAAACTACGTCTAAAAAAAGCGAAAGAATTTTCGCCTTTTTTATTTAATCTTGATGAGTTTTTGCTATTCAGGAAGATCAAAGTCTGCTGCCTTTCCACCGTTAGGTGCGCTCTTCAGCCCTTCACCGAAGGTTGTAGGTTTCTTGTAGTCACCTGACATATCAACTAAGGTATCACCATTGAAGAGTAATACTAGCTTCTGTACAGTAGGAGAGCTCCAACCTTCACGTTTGAAACAAACGTAATACCAGCGTGACTTGTCATAAGGATCGATGAGCATTGGAGTTCCCAGAACGAAACGAACCTGTTCTGCAGACATTCCATAAGCTAGCTGGTTTACTAGATCCTGCTCAACATAGTTACCTTGGTTCAGATCAGCTCTATAAGCACAAGAAGTTGTCAGAAGGGAAACTGTGGTGGCAAAAACAGCTACAGATAGTAATTTCTTAATTTGCATAATAAATCCTTTGTTACTTTGGAAATTGTAGCAAAAAAAACATTGCTTAAAATTAGAAAAGCAAAGATTTTTACTAAATTTCTGATACCGGTCTTGAATTTTATTTAGCGTATCCCCATGTACTCATAAGCGTTAATTCTACGAATTTTTTAAGAGATAAAAATGCAGACTGAAGAAACACAAATGCAACAGGCTTTTGAAAAAGCACAGGCAGAAGCTCAAGAAAGAGAGCAAAAGCAAGAAGAAAAGGCTCAAGAGGACCAGACTAATGGTGAAAACCAAGCTCCACAGGATGCAGCAAATGCTGCACCTAATGACAATGAGTCAGAAATTGATTTTGATCCAAAAGAGCTTGTAACTGAAAACGAGCAGTTAAAGTCTCAGTTATCTGCACTTGAAGCTAAGTACAAGGCTGATAACGATAAATTAGTCAGAGCTTTAGCTGAGTGTGAGAACCAGAAAAAGAGAATTGAAGCTGACGTTGAGCGTGAGCGTAAATTCGGCAATGAAAAGATTTTAAAGGCTTTAATTCCAGTAGTTGATTCTTTAGAGCTTGCTCTAAAGCATTCAGATGTTAACGATCCTGCAATTAAGCCTATTGTAGAAGGTGTTCAGAACACTACTACATTACTTCTAAAAGAGTTAGGCAAGTTTGGCGTTGAAGCAGTTGACCCTCAAGGTCAGCCATTTGATCCAAATCTGCATCAGGCAATATCAATGGTGCCATCACCAGAGGTTGAAGCTCAGCACGTTCTATCTGTAATGCAAAAAGGTTATACCTTAAACGGTCGTGTAGTAAGACCTGCTATGGTAATTGTATCAGCTGGTGCTCCTGCTGGTGCTAAACCAAATGAGAGTGCATCACAGGATAACGGTGAGCAAAAAAATTCTATAAATATTGAAGCTTAGACTTGAAAAAGAAAAATTAAGCTCCATTTAGTAAGACAGAAAAGATTTAGAAAGTTATTAAAAATAACAGTAAGTTTAAAAGACTGATTATTAAAGATAACGAAAAACAGAATTTAAGAGGATTTTAAAATGGGAAAGATTATTGGTATTGACTTAGGTACTACTAATTCATGCGTTGCCGTTTTAGATGGTGACAAAGTTCGTGTATTAGAGAACTCAGAAGGTCGTCGTACCACTCCTTCTATCGTAGCTTACGCAAAAGATGGCGAAATCATCGTTGGTGATGCTGCTAAGCGTCAGGCTGTTACAAACCCAAAGAATACACTGTTCGCTATTAAGCGTTTAATCGGTCGTCGTTATGACGATGCTGAGGTTCAGCGTGATATCGGCATTATGCCATTCAAGATCACCAAGGCAGACAATGGTGATGCTTGGGTTGAGGTTGATGACAAGAAGTTAGCTCCACCACAGATTTCAGCTGAAGTTTTAAAGAAGATGAAGAAGACTGCTGAAGATATCTTAGGTGAGGAAGTAACAGAAGCTGTTATTACCTGCCCTGCATACTTCAACGATTCACAGCGTCAGGCAACTAAGGATGCTGGTCGTATCGCAGGCTTAAACGTAAAGCGTATCATCAACGAGCCTACTGCAGCTGCTATTGCTTACGGTGAGGACAAGGCTAAGGGCGAGCAGAAGATTGCTGTTTACGACTTAGGTGGTGGTACCTTCGATATCTCAATTATTGATATTGATGAAGTTGACGGTGAGAAGACCTTCGAAGTTTTAGCAACTAACGGTGATACTCACTTAGGTGGTGAGGATTTCGATAACCGTATCGTTGATTACTTGATTGACGAGTTCAAGACTGAACAGGGCGTTGACTTACGTACTGATCCATTAGCTCTACAGCGTTTGAAGGAAGCTGCTGAGAAGGCAAAGATTGAGTTGTCATCATCACAGCAGACCGATGTAAACTTACCTTACATCACCGCTGATGCTACTGGCCCTAAGCACATGAACATTAAGATCACACGTGCTAAGTTAGAGTCATTAGTTGAAGAGTTAGTAACTAAGACCTTAGAGCCAGTTAAGACCGCTTTATCAGATGCTGGTTTATCACCATCAGATGTTAACGACGTAATCTTAGTTGGTGGTCAGTCACGTATGCCTATGGTTCAGAAGTTAGTAGCTGACTTCTTCGGTAAAGAGCCACGTAAGGACGTAAACCCAGATGAGGCAGTTGCTATCGGTGCTGCAATTCAGGGTGGTGTTTTAACTGGTGATAAGAAAGACGTTCTGTTACTAGATGTTACCCCACTGTCATTAGGTATTGAGACCTTAGGCGGTGTTATGACTACCTTAATTGAGAAGAACACCACTATCCCAACTAAGAAGTCACAGGTATTCTCAACTGCTGAGGATAACCAGCCTGCTGTAACCATTCACGTATTACAGGGTGAGCGTAAGAGAGCTGCTGACAACAAGTCATTAGGTCAGTTCAACTTAGAGGGTATTGAGCCTCAGCCACGTGGAATGGCACAGATTGAAGTTACCTTCGATATCGATGCTGATGGTTTAATCCACGTATCTGCTAAGGATAAGAAGACTGGTAAAGAGCAGAAGATCACTATTAAGTCATCTTCAGGTCTGTCAGACGACGATATCAAGCGTATGGTACGTGAGGCAGAAGAGCACTCAGCTGAGGATAAGAAGTTTGAGGAGCTAGCAAACGCACGTAACAGAGCTGATGCTACCGCTCATCAGGTTAAGAAGCAGTTAGCTGATCTTGGTGACAAGGTATCAGATGCTGATAAGACCAAGGTTAACAAGGCATTAGCTGACCTAGAGTTAGCTGCTCGTGGTGACGACAAGGATAAGATTGAGCAGGCTGAAAAGGCTGTAATGGAAGCTGCAACCGCTTTATTACAGGCAGGTCAGGCACAGGCTCAAGCTCAGCAGGCTCAACAGGCTTCACAGCAACAGGCACAACAGGGTAATTCATCAAAGGATGACAATGTTGTTGATGCTGAGTTCGAAGAAGTTAAAGACGACAAGAAATAATCTTAAATCATAAAGATTAGTTTAAAAGGTGGGTGGAGTATTCCACCTGCCTTTTGTCAGTTATAAAGAGGATAAAATGGCCGAAAAACGTGATTACTATGAGGTGCTTGGCGTAGACAAAGGGGCAGATGATGCAACAATCAAGCGTGCGTTCAAGCGTCTTGCTATAAAGTATCACCCTGACAGAAATAAGGATCCTGGTGCAGGTGATAAGTTCCGTGAAATTAACGAAGCTTATCAGGTGTTGTCTGATCCTCAAAAGAGAGCTGCTTACGATCAGTATGGTTTTGCTGGTGCTGATGGTTCACAGGCCGGTGGTGGTAATCCATTCGGCGGTGGTGGTTTCAGCGGCGCTGATTTCAGTGATATTTTCGGTGATGCTTTCTCTGATCTCTTCGGTGGTCGTGGCGGTTTTGGTTCTCGTAACCAGGGACCACGTGAAATTAGAGGTCGTGATATCAGAGCTAAGTTAACCTTAACTTTAGAAGAAGCTGTAAAAGGCTGCAAGAAGAAGTTAAGTGTTAAGACTTATGTTAAGTGTAAGGACTGCGGAGGCTCAGGCTTAGGCAAGAACGGTAAGAAAGAGACTTGCCCTGATTGTAAGGGTAGCGGTACTGTTCATGTACGTCAGGGCTTTATGGCTTTTTCTCAGACCTGTTCACGTTGTAATGGTACAGGTTCTATTATCACCAACGGTTGTAAGACCTGCGGTGGCACTGGCCGTGTAGTTGACTTAAAGACCTTATCAGTTGATATTCCTGCTGGTGTTGATACTGGCGATAGAATTCGCTTAAGTGGCGAAGGTGAGGCTGGTTTAAACGGTGCTGGTTCTGGTGATTTATATGTTGTAATCGAAGTAAAAGATCATGAGATCTTTACTCGTGATGGCAATGATTTGTACTGTGAAGTACCAATCAGCTTTACAACAGCAGCCTTAGGTGGCAAGGTTGAAGTTCCTACTTTAGATGGACCTGTTAACATTACAGTACATCCTGAGACCCAAACAGGTGTAATGATGCGTCTGTCAGGAAAGGGTGTTAAGTCTTACAACTCAACCTTTAAAGGTAACTTGTACTGTAAGATTGTAATTGAGACTCCTGTAAACTTAACTAAAGAACAAAAGGATCTGTTAAAGAAGTTTGAGGAATCATTAAATGGTGATGACAAAACTTCAGCAACAGGGGATAGTAAAAAGAAAACTGACACCGCAGCGAAGCATAAGCCAAAGTCAGCAGGCTTCATAAAGGGGGTTAAGAAGTTCTTTGAGGATCTTTCTAGTTAATAATGTGAGTTGTATGGCTAATCATAAGTTTTCATATTGAACAAAGTTATAGATTAGGTTATTATCAGCTCATATGATCATGAGGACGCCTGATGTAACAGTTAGGCGTCATTTTTTTATATTTTAAATTGAGGCTATTATCATGGATCAGACTCCAATGACTCCTCGTGGCGAGGATTTACTTCGCAAAGAATTACAGCGCTTAAAGACAGTAGAGAGACCTCGCATTGTAGCTGCAATTGCCGAGGCTAGAAGCCATGGTGATCTTAGCGAAAACGCAGAGTACGATGCTGCAAAAGAAGAGCAGGGACTTTGCGAAGCAAGAATTAAAGACATCGAAGGCAAGCTAGCAAGTGCTAATGTAATCGATGTATCTAAGTTAAAGACTCCTAACGGTGGCAAGCTAAAGGTTATCTTTGGTGCAACTGTAACCGTAGTTGATGTTGATACTGACAAAGAGACAACTTACAGAATCGTAGGTGAAGATGAGGCCGACATTCAGGCTAACTTAATTTCATACAAGACTCCTATCGCTAAAGGCTTATTAGGCAAGTGCGAAGAAGACGAGATTGAAATTAAGATCCCTAAGGGAACAATCTGCTACGAAATTGAAAAGGTAGAGTATATCTAGAGAAAACTTAGAACTATGTATGTAACTTAAAATCCTAGTTACATAATCCTATTTAAGAGAACGGAAGTGGTATTTGGTGCTTCCGTTTTTTTTTGCTGATTTGCGGAAAAGTAGACTTTAAAAGTAGACTTTAAAGTAGACTTTATTTTTGAAATATATTTAAAATCAAATAGATATAAAAAATGGAAATTTTTTAAGTTCACTGAAAGAAACTTTAAATCGAACTAAAAAAGTACTTTTGTTCTGGGAAAATAAAAAACGCCTTATTAAAAGGCGCCTTTTACATTAACAGTGAACTTAGAAGTTAACTAAAGACTAGCGAGGAAGAATGAATCTGCTGTCGTCTTTTCTCTGTCTGAATAGAACAGCAATTCTACCAACTAGAGATACTAATTCAGCATTAACAGTCTTAGCAGCTGTTTCAGCCTGCTCTTTTCTACCTTCACCAGCATTTAAACGGATCTTGATAAGCTCGTGATGCTCAATGCTGCTGTCTAGCTCTTTAAGCACTGATTTTGAAAGACCGTCATTGCCTAGTAAGACAACTGGCTTTAATGAATGAGCTTGTGCCTTTAAAAACTGGCGCTGATGTGAATTCAATGACATACAAAACCTATAATAAGAAAAAATATCTGTTAAAAGCTTAATCTATTGTGATTTAGACTTCGCATAAATGTTGTGCAAATTGTATAATATTATCGAGTAATTTTAAACTGAAAAATCTATAGTAATATTTGGGATTTATATTTAATGCCAGCAAAGAAAAGAACTGCAAGCCAAACTAGATGGTTACAGGAACACTTTTCCGATCCTTATGTGAAGCAGGCCCACAAGTTAGGACTGCGTTCACGCGCATCTTTCAAGCTAGAAGAATTGCAGAAAAAAGATCACCTGATCCGACAGGGTAATATCGTAGTTGATCTTGGTGCCGCTCCTGGCGGTTGGTCTGAATATGCCGTAAAGTGCATCGGAGAAAGCGGTCGTGTTATCGCCTGTGACATTCTGCCAATAAGACCTATTCGTAATGTACAGTTTTTGCAAGGTGACTTCAGAGAAGATGAAGTCTTCAAAAAACTGTATTCAATGATCGGTGTCGGTGCTCATGTAGTACTCTCTGACATGGCTCCTAATATGTCAGGCAACCTAGCTATCGATCAGCCTAGAGCCATGCTGTTATCAGAATTAGCCTTAGATATGGCAAGACGTGTACTGCGTATTGGTGGTTGTTTTGCTGTAAAAGTTTTCCAGGGAGTAGGTTCTCAGGAGTTCTTAAAAGAATTACATCAGGACTTTACCTCTGTTAAAGTAAGAAAACCTGATGCTTCAAGAGACCGTTCTCGTGAAGTTTATATGGTAGCAATGGGCTTTAAAGGACATCCTTTAAACGGTGTTGCTCCAGGCGCAGAATTTGAAGAGTCTGAAGATAAGACTTTGGAGTAAGTGAGTAAATATGACAAAAAACCTAATATTATGGCTAGTCATTGCTGTGATTTTAATGACTCTCTTTGAGTCATTTAACTCATCAGACAATTCAGGTCGTATGGAAGACTACACTAGCTTCGTAAGAGAAGTGCAGTCAGATCAGATACAGGAAGTTGTATTTGATGGCAAGGTTATCAATGGCGTGAAAAAGAACGGTGAAAGATTCTTAACTGTTATGCCTTTGAGCGATCCTGCAATTATCGACTCTCTTTTATCACACAATGTAAGAGCATCTGGTACTAAGCCTGAAGAGCAGAGCTTATTGCTCTCAATCTTTGTGTCATGGTTCCCAATGTTGCTTTTAATTGGTGTGTGGATCTTCTTCTCACGTCAAATGCAAGGTGGCTCTAAGGGCAATCCTCTGTCATTTGGTAAGTCAAAAGCAAAACTGCTCTCTGAGAATCAGATTAAGACAACCTTTGATGATGTAGCAGGTTGTGATGAGGCTAAAGAGGATGTAGTTGAATTAGTAGACTTCTTAAAAGATCCAACCAAGTACTCTAAGTTAGGCGGACGCATCCCACGTGGAGTGTTAATGGTAGGTCCTCCAGGTACTGGTAAAACCTTATTAGCAAGAGCTATTGCAGGTGAAGCTAAGGTACCTTTCTTCTCAATATCTGGTTCTGATTTCGTGGAGATGTTCGTAGGTGTTGGTGCTTCTCGTGTAAGAGACATGTTCGCTCAGGCTAAGAAGAATGCTCCATGTATTATCTTTATCGACGAAATTGATGCAGTAGGTCGCAAGCGTGGCGTCGGCATGGGCGGTGGTCATGACGAAAGAGAGCAGACCTTAAACCAGTTACTAGTTGAGATGGATGGTTTTGAAGGCTTTGAAGCTGTAATTATCATCGCTGCAACTAACAGACCTGATGTTCTTGATCCTGCACTGTTACGTCCAGGTCGTTTTGACAGACAGGTGGTTGTAGGTTTACCTGATGTACGTGGTCGTGAGCAGATCCTAAATGTTCATGTAAAGAAAGTACCTTTAGGTAAAGATGTCGATACTGCTACTATCGCAAGAGGTACCCCAGGCTTCTCTGGTGCTGAATTAGCTAACCTTGTAAACGAAGCTGCCTTAAACGCAGCACGTCATAACAAGCGTGTAGTAAGCATGAACGAGTTTGAAGAAGCTAAAGACAAACTCTTAATGGGTGCTGAACGCAGAAGCATGGCTATGAATGAGCATGAAAAGATCAACACCGCTTATCATGAGGCAGGTCATGCTATCGTAGGTAAATTAGTTCCAGAACACGATCCTGTATACAAGGTATCTATTATTCCTCGTGGCAGAGCTTTAGGTGTAACCATGTATCTGCCTGAACAGGATAAGGTATCTCAAAGCCGTATCGGTCTTTTATCAAACATTTCTACTCTGTTCGCTGGCCGTATCGCCGAAGAGTTAATGTTTGGTACTGATGCTGTAACTACAGGTGCTTCAAATGATATTGAAAGAGCAACTCAGATTGCTCGTAGCATGGTAACCCGTTGGGGCTTCTCAAAGAGATTGGCTCCTATGCAGTATGAAAAGGACAATGAAGGTTCTGCATACTTAGGTGGTTCATCTACTACTATGATTTCAATGTCAGATGAAACTGCTAAGATCATCGATGAGGAAGTAACAGAAATCATCAACTCATGCTACAAGAAAGCTCAGGATTTACTTGAAGCTAATAAAGACATTCTTGAGAATATGAAGGATGCCTTATTAAAGTATGAGACCATCGATGCTGAACAGATTGACGATTTGATGAATCGTAAAGAAGTTCGTCCTCCTCGTAAGGTAGGCGATGCAAAGTCTACAGATCAGAAATCAGATGATAATTCAAAAGATGCTAAATCTAGTGAAGATAAATCTAATGAAGAAAAATCAAAAGATGTAAAATCTGAAGATAAGGCAACTTCTGATAAGACTACTGAGAATAAAGCAGATAATCAGTCTGAAAAAGTTAAGACTGAGAGCTCTGACAATGCTTCAGAGTCAAAAAAAGACGATAATGACAATAATTCAGAGCAGTAATTAGACTAGGATACTTGTCAAAATTACAATCGTCTCGTGAAGGATCTCTTAATAGGAGATCCTTTGCTTTTAATGTATGTAAAATGGTACAGGCTGATATATATCGGTTTGATACAAGTTTAGTGTGGGATATTCGATGAAATTAAGACTGCCAAATAGTAAAAGCCTTGATTTGTCTTTTACAAAAGTAATGGGAACCATTGCTTTAGAAGAGAATGATACCCGTTCAATTGAAGATCTAGTTTTACTTGCAAATAGCTATGTTAAAGCTGGTGCTGAGCTTTTAGAGATTGGAGCTAAAGCAGGTGCTAACGGCATCAATGAAACTCGTGTGATCTCTGTGTTGTGCGCTGTTATGAACAGTGTAGATGTTCCTGTAGCACTAAACTCAAATAACTATGAAATTGTTTCACAGGCAATTAAAGCTGGTGTTTCAATGGTTATTACCACTAACGGTCTGTCCACAGAGGGCATGATCGATCTTGTCAAAGAATCAGAGGTTGCTGTATGTCTGCACTTCGATCCAAAAGAGAAGATTGAAGATGACAGTGATGTCGTAAGTGTTATTTCTGAATACTACTTTGAAAGAATTGATGCCATTTTAAATGCAGGCATTAGCAGAAAGAGATTACTTATCGATCCATCAGTAGTTAATGCTTCTGTAAGTAACAGATTAAGACTGTTAGGAAGACTCGAGAGCTTTAAGAGTTTTGCTCTGCCTATCTGTATTGCTCTGCCTCGTTCTTTACCAAAAGAAGACAGATTCATGAAAGATAACAGAGTGCTTACCTTAACTACAGCTTTATTCTGTTCATCTGTAAGTCCAGTTCAAATCATCAGAACTGCAGATGTAAGTGAAGTTGCAATTGCAATTGGTTTTTGGCAGATTATGGCAAGTAAGACTAAGCCATTTAAGTTATCAAAGACTATCGTAAGACGTCTAAGACTTCTACGTGATGCAATTCATGACTTAAGAAAGATAAAAGAAAAGAATTAAAATTGAGCATCTTTAAAAGTCTAATCTTTTAAAGGTAAATAACTTTTTGAAAAAAGAAAACAAAGATGAAAAGAAAATATTTTGGTACAGACGGTGTACGTGGCCGTGTAGGTCAATATCCTATTACTCCTGATTTTGCAGTAAGACTAGGCCTTGCTGCAGGTAAAGTTTTAGGCAAGAAACATGGCGGTAAAGTTATCATTGGTAAAGATACTCGTCTGTCAGGTTATATGTTAGAAGCTGCCTTAGAGTCAGGCTTTTCAGCAGGAGGTATGTCTCCTGTAATGTTAGGCCCTATGCCAACTCCAGCTGTAGCTTATTTAACTCGAGCATTCAGAGCAGACCTAGGCGTTGTAATCAGTGCTTCACATAACCCATACTATGATAATGGTATCAAGTTCTTCTCAGCTCATGGTACAAAGTTACCTGATGAGGTTGAACTTGAGATTGAGTCAGTATTAGATGCTAAGGATATTCCTTTAGCTGCATCATCAGACTTTGGTCGTGCTTTCAGACAGGATGATGCTCCTGGTCGTTACATTGAGTACTGCAAGAGTACCTTTGCAAGCCACTTCTCATTAGAGGGCATGAAGATTGTTTTAGATTGTGCTAACGGCGCTACCTATCACATCGCTCCACTGGTTTTCAGAGAGTTAGGAGCAACTGTTATCACCATCGGTGATAAGCCTAATGGCATTAATATCAATGATGGTGTAGGTTCTACTCATCCAGAGGCTTTAGTTGCTAAAGTCCTTTCAGAAAAAGCTGATCTTGGTATTGCTTTTGATGGCGACGGTGACCGCGTTTTAATGTGCGACAGTCACGGTAACTTACGTGACGGTGACAACCTTCTGTATATCATTGCTAACGACACTAAAAAGCGTGGACGTCTGCCAGGTGGTGTAGTAGGTACTTTAATGACAAACTTAGGTCTTGAGTTAGCTTTAAAGCGTGAAGGTATTCCTTTCTCTCGTGCTAAGGTTGGTGACAGATACGTTATGGAGCAGTTGTTAGAGAAGAACTGGACTCTAGGCGGAGAGAACAGCGGTCACATCATCAGCTTAAACCATGCAACCACAGGTGATGGTATCGTATCAGCACTACAGGTCCTAAAGGCTTGTATGTATGCAGGCAAGACAGTTGAAGAGTTATCTGAAGGTCTGACCATGTACCCACAGGATCTTATAAACGTAAGATTAACAGCTGGTCTTGATGTAACTCGTGACGAGAAAGTTCAAACTGTTGTAGCTGAAGTTGAAAAAGAGTTAGGCTCAACTGGTCGTGTGCTTTTACGCAAATCAGGAACCGAGCCTGTGGTTCGTGTAATGGTTGAAGGTGAGAATGCACAGGACGTTCATACTAAAGCTCAAAGAATTGCTGATGTGATCATCCATCAGGCAGGCTGTGAAAATGCTTGAAAAAAAGCATAATAACCTGTAATATTTGCACAGCTTTGTATACGCAAAATAGGATGCGTTTTTATTATGTACGAAATTGGTATTGTAGTTTTATTACTAATTGCAATTGCAATGATTGCTTTGATCCTTGTTCAGCAGGGTAAAGGTGCTGGCATGGGCGCTTCATTTGGTGCTGGTGCATCAAATACAGTATTCGGTTCAGTAGGATCTGGTAACTTCCTGACTAGATCAACTTGGACTTTAATTATTCTGTTCTTCGGTGTTTGCTTATTCTTAGGTTACTTACAGAAGTCAGCTCACGAAGAGAAGTCAAGTTTCAGCAATATTTCTGAGACTCCTGCAACAGAGCAGGTTGAAGAAAAGACTGTTGTTAACACTGATGCTCCTGTAGTTGATACAGATGCACCTGCAGTTTCAGACACAACAGATGCACCTAAGACTGACGCTCCAGAGACTAAGTAATAAAAGTTTCTACTAAAAAAGACCCACCGTACGGTGGGTTTTTTATTGGCGATTTTAGATAAATTGATTAGAAGACGTAGTGCTTGGTAGGAGTTATGACTTCATGCAAAGGCATATCCCAATGCTCAATAGGTACAGCATCTAAAAGTTGGAAGTCATAAGCTACACCTATTAAAAGACATTGAGCAGAGAGCTTTTTTAACATTCTGTCGTAATAGCCTCCACCCATACCTAATCTGTTGCCTTTATTATCAAATCCAACTAATGGCACAATCAAAGCTTCAAATTTATCAGGAGTTACCAGATTCTCTGGTAAATTCTCAGGCTCTAGAATGTGGAAGCGGTTTTCAATTAACCTGTCACCTTTCTTATAGGAATAAAAGTCCATATGACCTTTTACGTGAACATCCATAAAAGGTAGAGCTAATTCATGGTGTTCTAAAAGGTAGTCATTGATAGGCTCTGTAGATAACTCACCACCTAAGCTTAAATATGATCCTACCATTTTCTTTTGCAAGAAGTGTTTGTGGTGACTTAAGATTTTTACAATCTCAACACCAGCCTCATAGGCTTTAATAGGTGTTACCTGTCTTCTCTGTTCTAAGATCTGCTGACGCAGAGACTTACGTAAAACTTTGTTATCAAAAAAATCAGTCATTGTTAGCTCTTTGAAGAGAAGTCTTCATCTTTGTGATTAGTTTCAAAGCTTCATTTTCAAATGGAGTTTTATCGTTTAAAAATCCCAGTAAGGTACTCTCTGAGTCAAGCGCAATTAAGATAGCTGCCTGTGTAGGAGTTAAATTAGGATTCTCTCGCATCATATTTGATGCTTTAGTTTGCAAAGAAGCTATCGCTCTTTGCAATTTTTCTTTTTGTTCTTTTGCGCATCTTAAGTTAAAGCTCTCACCAAATAGTGCACATTGAACAAAATCCTGAGTGTTCTGATCTGACATATGTATTTCCTTCTGCTAAGTCTATTGTAAAGTCATTTACTTAATTGTCCAAAACTTAATAGAAATGAGCTGAAAACGTGCTAATAAAAAATGATTTATAAAATCATAATTACTTTTAAAATCAATAAAATATTAGATATACGTATAGAAAATAAATTACACATTAAAAATGTGTATAAAAGATACAATATGCTATAATTAATCGAAGATTACACAGGAGAGCAAAATGAGTACAGTTTCTAACAAGCTAGAATCAAAGGACATGGACAAGATCATTAAGGAGATTAATGCATCAATTGTTTCAGGTGAGTTCTACAAAGATGACGAAATGACTGATGAAGAGTACATTGAAGAAGCAGCTGAATTTGGCTATTTCCAGGAAGATGAAGACTTTGACAATGATGAGTTTTTTGATTAAAACAGCTATTTTTGAATAGAACAAAGGCTACTTTCTAAATCTTGATCTATTAATTCTGACAAGAGAATTTCATATTTTCAAAGCTCTCATGTAAAATAGAATCCGAAATTTCAATTTATGCTTTTTAAAGTAGAAAATATTATATGACTGAGAAGTTACAGAAAATTTTATCCCGCGCTGGAATTGCTTCACGTAGAGCTCTTGAGCAGATGATTGATCAAGGCAGAGTTACCGTAAACGGTAAGATGGCTACCATCGGTGACAGATATGAAGCAGGTGACATTTTAGTTAAAATTGACGGTAAGGTAGTATTAACACCTGACAGTCAAAAAGTATCTTGCAGAGTCTTAATGTATCATAAGCCTGAAGGTGAGCTTACTACATTATCAGATCCTGAAAACAGACCAACAGTATTCGACCATATCCCAAAGCCTCCAACTGGTCGCTGGATCTACATTGGTCGTCTTGATATCAACACTTCAGGTTTACTCTTATTTACCACCGACGGTGAATTAGCAAATGCACTGATGCATCCTAAATATGAAGTTGAGCGTGTATACGCAGCTCGTATCTATGGTGAAGTGAGTGAAGAGCAAATCGATCAGTTAACCCAAGGCGTAATGTTAGAAGATGGTAAAGCTCGTTTTAACAAAGTTACTTACGTGGGGGGTGAAGGACGTAACGCCTGGTACCACGTAACCTTAAAAGAAGGACGTAAGAGAGAGGTCCGCCGTCTTTGGGAAGCTGTAGGTCTTAAAGTTTCTCGTCTTATCAGAATTAAGTACGCAGGTATCGATCTTGATCCTGACTTAAAGACAGGACAGTTCAGAGAACTTACCTTAAATGAATTAAATCGTTTAAGAAAAGCTGTTCATTTAGAGCCAGTTGAAGAGTTGGCTCCTGCTTTAGATTTAAATGCCTCTTCTTCAAATAAAGGAAGAAAAGCTACAAAAGCTCCTGTAAGAAAGCCTGTTTCATTTAATTCTTCTAAAGAAGAAAATGATGATAAGTCTTCAAGAAGATCTCCATACGGTAAGCCACAATCTCGTCCTGCAAGAGGGGATAAGTCAGCTTTCCCTAAGAAAGGTAAAACTTTTGGAGAGAGTAAAGGACGCAAGTTCTCAAAAGACTCTTCTTTTGATAAGAATGACAGAAGAAAGTCTTTTACTAAAGATGATTCTTCAAGAAAGTTTGGTTCTAAGCAGAACAGCTCAGCAAATCACTTTGTTTCACACACAAATCTTCGCTCTGAAAAAGAAGGTCAGTCTTTTAATAAAGGCTATGCTGTAAAGAGCAGAGGTAGTGCTGTATCAAAGTCTTCTTTTGCAAGACCAAGAAGAACAAATAGAGGTTCTTACTAAGTATAAGAACTGATAAAAGGCAGAAATTGTGGAAGAGCTAATTAAATTTGATCTCTTTTCAAATGAAGCTCTTGTAGCTCACGTTTCTGCTTTGTCTTATCGATGTCATGAATTTTATGACTTTACATACGCTCAATCATGGCTTCACACAGGTTATCCAATCGATCCAACCATTGAATTTTCATCAAAACACAAAGAATAAAAGAAATTCCACATTGCTTAAGAGATCCGATTCCAGATCGTTGTGGAGCTTTAATACAAAAGAAAAAAACAGGATATGCTCCTCCCTTAACAAAGTATTTACTATGAGTAAGCGACTATTTTCGAATGTGAGCTGTACGAACTTGTTTTGATTAAGTTAAGAATTTCAATAACACAAAATAATTCAGCCCGAATAACCAAATATTCGGGCTGAATTATGTCCCCACAACGGGGTACCGCCTAAACGGTGCTTTGAATAAATTTTTATCTAGACTTGTAGTGCCGTTTTAGAGGGGATCTAAAACAATATCTATGATACCTGAATTTTGTTATTTGTAAATATATATAAGTTTAAATTTTATAAAATGTGATGACGTTAACATAAAATATGTATAGTGAACTATTCGCGTTCTGTTTTTTGTTCTAGCTCTAATTTAATTTATGTTATATTGATTCTGTTATGATAAGTTTCAACTTAAACAATGGAGCTCTATCATCTGTGTATTATTAGTGGCGGGATAAGATTATGTCTAACTATAACAATTTCAAGAAATATGGCGATTACTATATTGGTTTAGATGTGGGTACCGGTTCATGTGGATGGGCTGTTACAGATACGTCATATAACATCTTGAAAGTGTCAGGTAAAAGTTTATGGGGCGTAAGACTATTTTCTACAGCAGATACAGCCGCAGAAAGAAGATCTCATAGATGCGCAAGAAGAAGAGTATTCAGAAACCGCCAAAGATTAAATTTATTAGAGCAGTTATTTGATTCTGAAATTTCTAAAGTTGATGTCGGTTTCTTTCAAAGATTAAAGAATAGCGAGTTTAAAGAGATTTCTAAAAATAATCTTTTTGGAGATTGCACTTATAATGACAAAGATTTCTTTAAAGAGTATCCAACTATATATCACTTAAGATATAAGTTAATGAATGAGCCAATTGATGATATAAGACTTCTCTTTTTAGCGGTTCATCACATCATTAAGCATAGAGGACATTTCTTATTTGAAAATGTAAATAACATAGGAGCTTCTCTACCTGAGTTGTGGGAACAATGTTGTTCTCAGTTTGTGGATATTTCTCTTTTTTCAAATTTGTCTGAAGATTATCTAGATATTGCAGAATCTTTAAAACAGACCCTAATTGACATGAGAGACGATGTTATCAAAGTAATAAAGACATCATCCGATAAGAAGGCTGATCTAAATAAAGTCTTTGCACAACTTAAATCTGTATATGACGAAATATCAGATTATGAAGTAAAGAAAACAATAGAGAACAGAGTTAATAAATGGTCCTCATTGTTATTGGGATATAAAGTAAGTGCCGTTGAAATTTTTTCTATTGATGAGTCAGATGAAGAAGGAAGCTCATGCAAAATACAAATTAATTCTTCTGATTATGATGAGCAATTACTAAAAATTAAAGATGAGTTTAAAGGAGTAGTTGAATCTGAAAAAGCTGTTTACGATGTAATCAAGTTACAAGAAATTCTAAAAGGCTGTAAGAGCATCTCAGAGGCAAAAGTAAAACTATATAACAAACATGCTGAAGAGCTAAGAATCTTTAAAAATTTGCTAAGAGAAAGACTTTCTGAGAAAATTTTGATTGAAGTTAATAAAAACGTAAAAGTAGCTAACAATGAAAAGTTAACCTCAGATCCAAAGTCCTTTTACAAAGAGATTTTTGAGGAAAGAAATAAAAATACAGAAAAAGGAAAGATCTGTTTTTACTATGACATCACGCACGGTGATAAATCTGCAAATAAAGAAGCTATAAAAGGCTCTTCAATCTACAAAAGACTACAGATTTTAGCTCAAATCCTACTTTGTTCTTCTGAAATCTATAAATTAAGTGAAAAAGAAAAAGTTCTTTTGCACAGGATTGGCGATTTATCTATTTTTGAAACACAAGTTTCTGCGGATAATTCAGTGATTCCCTATCAAATTAATTTAGCTGAACTAGATAAGATTCTTAAAGTACAAAGTAAAAACTTTGCTTTTTTATCAGAAAAAGATGATGCAGGAGTGTTAGTATATGACAAAATAAAAGCTTTGCTAACATTCAGAATTCCATATTACGTGGGACCTTTAAATAATCATTCAAAGTTCTCGTGGATAGTTAAGAAATCTCAAGAAAAAATAGTCCCTTGGAATTTTGAAAGCGTTGTAAATACAGAAAAGAGTGCTGAAGCTTTTATTAAACGAATGACTTCTAAATGCACATATCTCAGCGGAGAGGATGTTCTTCCTAAGAATTCTATTATTTACTCTAAATTCATGGTTTTGAATGTTCTAAATAACATCAGAATAAATGGAATGAGGTTAGACGAAGCTCAAACAGGACTAACTAAAAAGGTATTTGACGAACTTTATTGCAATCAAATTAATGTTACTCAAAAACAGCTTGTTGCATACCTATACAATAATGGTTTTTTAACAAGTAAAGAAGAACTTACAGGATTCGATGATGAGCAAAAGGTATCAATGTCTTCTTACGTCAAAATTAAGAATGCATTAGGGACTGATAATTTTGATATAAATTTTGCTGAGTCTTTTATTAAATATTCAACTCTATTCCCAAATGATTATTTAATGATTGAGAAAAGATTGAAAAGAGAGTTTTCTTCTGAATGTGCTAAGTTCAATGAAAAATTGTCGAAATTGTGTCGCATTAAGTTTTCTGGTTGGGGAAGACTTTCTGAAAAGTTACTTATAGGTCTGATAGGTTATAATAAAAATTCTGAATTTGATAAAAACTCAATTTTAGGTTTCATGCTCAATGGTAAAGGAAATCTAATGGAGCTTTTAAGTTCAGAATACACTTTCTCTGATTTGATCTCTTCAGAAAATTCAACTTTAGATGAAAATAATGCTTTTTCATACCAGAACCTTGTAGAAGGTCTATATGTATCTCCATCCGTAAAGAGAATGATTTGGCAAACTCTTCTAGTCGTTAGAGAAATAACTAAGAAAATTATGGGCTATGAACCTTCAAGGATCTTTGTAGAAATGGCAAGGGGGGCTACAGCAGATCAAAAAGGAAAGAGAACTAATTCTAGAAAAAAGTCTATCTTAGCTCTTTATGATAAGTGCAGACAAGATTTTGATATCAGTGATTTATCTAGTAAATTAGAGAATGAAAAAGACAGTAAATTATTGAGTGACAAAATCTATCTTTACTACACTCAGCTAGGAAAGAGTGTGTACACAGGAAAGGAGATAAAGATTGATGAGTTTGACTTGTATGACATCGACCATATTATTCCACAATCTCTGACTAAGGATGACAGCTTAGATAATAGAGTTCTTGTTGAGAAAGAAATCAATCAGAATGATAAAAAAAATAGATATCCTTTATCTTCTGAAATTCAAGAAAATCAAAAACAGTTTTGGAAACACTTGTTAGATTTAGGGTTGATCTCTAAGTCAAAGTTTGAAAGGCTGATTAGAAGTACACCACTCTCAAATTCAGAAAAAGAGGGATTCATAGCTAGACAATTAGTGGAGACCCGACAATCGACTAAGGCAATTGCTGGCTTACTATCTAAACTCTACAAGACAGCTAAAATAATCTATCCTAAAGCAGGATTAACTACAGATTTTAAGCAAAGGTTTGATCTAATAAAAGTTAGAGAGTTAAACGATCTTCATCATGCTAAAGATGCTTACTGTAACATCGTAGTAGGCAATGTTTATTATGAAAAATTTACAAGTAATTACTTGTACGTTATTGAAAATAATGAACCGTATTCTTTCAGCACTAGTGACAAATCATATATTTTCACAAAGCAGAATGAAAAAAGACTTCAGGAAACAGGAACATGGGATTCTAGAAATGGAAAATCTATAAGCATAGTAAAAAAGTATTATAAGCGTAATAACATTTTAATGACTTATAAGCAAGAAGAGCGAATAGGTGCCTTATTTAATCAAACTTTATATGGACCAGAGAAAGGTACTATACCTAAAAAGAAAAATATGAGTTGCCAAGATTATGGTGGTTATGACAGCGATCAAAATTCATTTTTCTCTTTTATCTCATACAAAGATGATAAAGCAAATTTAAAAACTAAACTTATTGGTATCCCTCTGCGTGTAGTTTATGGATTGTCAGATAAAGCTTCAGCAATTTCTCATTATTTACTTACAGAAAAAGCCAATGAATATAGAGAGCCTAAAGTCCTTATAGATTTCTTACCTTTTAATTTCATATTAAAAGATAATGAAACTGGATTTTTGGCAAGAGTAGTGTCTTTTGCTTCTAAAGGAAAACAGCTTGAAATCAAACAATTTAATCCCCTTGTTTTGGATGAAAAAAATCTAAAACCATTAAAAGCAATTGAAAAGTTTGTTTCACGTCTTAAGAATAAATCAATTAAAATAAAATATGAAAAAGACAAGAGTGGTTTCACTGATGAAGAGCTGTCATCAATTTATTCTGAGCTAAAAGATAAATCGAAAAATTCAGTGTTTAAAAATCTTCCAAAGCCTATAGTTAAAATGTTGAGTGATGTTGATATAAACAACTATAAGTATCAAGAAAGCGAAAAATCTGAACCAAAACTATTGACTATTGAACAAAAGGCTGTTGCTATATGTGAGCTTATAAAAGCTTTCCATACAGAATCAAGTAATTTACTTTTTCTTGGTGAAAAAAAAGGCTCAGGCGTAAAGAGAATCAAAACAGTATTAGATCTAGAAAAAACTGATTATTCGATACTGTGTTCATCAATAACAGGCTTCTATGAAAAAGAAATAAGATTGAGAGATCTTCTAAAATGACCTGGAGAGTTGTATCTGTTTTACACAGAGCAAAGCTAGACTATAAAATGGGATACCTTGAAATAAGACAAGGTAACTCATTTTCAAAGGTTCATTTAAGTGAGATAGCGACAATCATAATAGAAAGTACTGCTGTGTCATTAACGACATACCTTATAAATGAGTTGATTGCAAAGAAGATAAATGTATTATTCTGTGATGAAAAACATCTACCATCCTCTGTTTTGGCTCCTTTATATGGATCTTACGACTCTTCGTTTAAAGTAAAAAAGCAAGTAGAGTGGGCATCTAGTTTGAAATCTGAAATATGGCAGTCTATTGTTACTGAAAAAATACTAAATCAAGCAAAGGTGCTTGCTTCTTTTGGACATGAATTAACAGCAATTCAATTAGTAGGTTATTCTGATGAAGTAATGCTAGGTGACGCATCTAATAGAGAAGGCTTTGCAGCAAAGGTGTATTTTAATTCTTTATTAGGACAAGACTTTTCAAGAAATTTAGATAGCTTCACTAACAGTGCTTTAAATTATGGTTACTCAATTTTAATGTCTGCTTTTGCTAGAGCAATATATTCGTGCGGTTGTATAACCCAGCTTGGAATTTGGCATAGAGGCGCAAGTAATAATTTTAATTTTGCGTGTGATCTGATGGAACCATTTAGACCTGTCATAGATCTTGAAGTGATAGGCTGTAAGTTTAATTCTTTTGATAAAGAAGAAAAAAGAGCCATAAAGAATATCTTAAATAAAGAGTTGTTATTTGAAGGTCAAAAGCAGTATCTAAATAATATTATTCCAAGTTACACAAGGTCAGTTATCGATTCTCTGAATTCTAACGACATCTCTTATAAGAGAATTTTCCTTTTATGAGTTATAGGTTCATGCGAATCATCGTAATGTTTGATCTTCCTGTAGAAACTAAAGTTGATAGACGAAACTATCGCTTGTTTAGGAGATACCTTCTTCAGTCCGGTTTTATTATGATGCAAGAGTCAATTTACTGCAAATTAGTTCTTAATAAAACAGTTGGGAATACAGTTCAAAACGGAGTAAGAATACATAAACCTCCTAAAGGTCTAGTTCAAATGATGATCATTACGGAAAAACAATTTTGCGATATTGAGTATATTGTAGGCGATGCTCATGCAGAAATTATCAATAGCACAGAAAGGTATATAGAATTATGAATATCACATTTCATGATTTAGACCTTTCATTTGAAATTCAAAAACAAGTTCCTAATGTTATTGCAATTGAATCTCCAACATACTTTTCTTTAGTTGTCGGATCAATTAACTCTTCTGTATTAGGTGAAAATCAATCATGCAGTGTAAATGATGAACTAGATTCTATCGATCTATCAAAAAATGCATTCTTATGCTGTAGCCCTTTTTATATAGATTTGAATGATAAAAGGTTCCTAGCATATGCAATAAAGCAAATTCAAGTCATAGCAAGTAATGAGCTAGCAATTCAAGTTGAACTTTCAGAATCTATTTCACTTCTTCAGTCATCAATATTCAAGTTAATAGAAAAATCTGATTTTGATTTAGATTTTTCCAAACCTCTATCTTTATCATCAATTTTAAAAGTCTTAGGATTAACATTCAAACAGGAAGATATATCTTTATTAAGTAAAACCATAGAATATATCAAGCTAATTTCAAAAGTGGTTCCCAACAACCCTGTGCTGTTTTTTGTTAATCTTTATTCGTATTTTGAAGAAAATGAAATCTCAGAATTATTTAAATTGAGTCAAGCAATGGAAATAACTTTTGTTGATTTTGAAGGAAATTTTAAGGGCAAATCTTCAATATGCAATGCAACTCTAACAACTTTAGATAATGATTTGTGTATAATCTAAACATGTTTGGTTCTCCTTTAAAACAAGGTAGTAGTGCACCATGCTGTTCCACTCCTCAATTTGAGGTCTAGGAGTAGTGCTGTTTCAGAGGGGATCTAGGCATTGATGATAAAGGAGTTCATAGAACATGGGTCTAGGAGTAGTGCTGTTTCAGAGGGGATCTAGGCAAAGAAGTGATCGACTGGTACAAAGAGCAGGTCTAGGAGTAGTGCTGTTTCAGAGGGGATCTAGGCAGCTGTAAGCACTCCCAACGATATTTAGTAGTCTAGGAGTAGTGCTGTTTCAGAGGGGATCTAGGCAACCGCACCGCTTAAATGTGGATAATAGGCGTCTAGGAGTAGTGCTGTTTCAGAGGGGATCTAGGCAATTTTGCAGTCTTATCAGCAGCTGTTGTTGTCTAGGAGTAGTGCTGTTTCAGAGGGGATCTAGGCCTCTGACCACATACGATCGTGTTTTGTATCGTCTAGGAGTAGTGCTGTTTCAGAGGGGATCTAGGCTTAATTTATATGATTAACAACACAGCGCAGGTCTAGGAGTAGTGCTGTTTCAGAGGGGATCTAGGCTAGCTTTTATTAAAGTGCTAAGCACAAGTTGTCTAGGAGTAGTGCTGTTTCAGAGGGGATCTAGGCAAACAAAGTTTGGCGATGTCCTTCTTCTACGTCTAGGAGTAGTGCCGTTTCAGAGGGGATCTAGACATTAGATAACGTCTGCTAAACACTATTTTTGTCTAGAAGTAGTGCTCTTTTACAGTGAATCTAGGTTAAAAGAAAAAATGTTTGATGATTCGTGCAATTTTATGCGAGAGGGGGATGCGGACAAAATCCTGGACACCTTTGCTAATACTAACCAAATCTGAGCCTGTATTGTACCGGGCTCAATCCTCCTAATGTATTTTTGATTCTGTCGTTATTGTACCATTGGATATAATTACTCAGGTATGTTTTTAATTCATCTAAAGAAAGCTCTTCAATTGAATGATTATAAAAGCATTCTGTCTTCATTCTTCCAAAGAATCCCTCACAGGCGGCATTATCAGGACTGCAACCTTTTTTAGACATTGATCGTATAAGTTTGTTGTCATTAGTTAATGATATCCATCCTGGCCATCTGTAATGACAGCCTCTGTCAGAATGGATTATTGGTCTGCTGTCTGTCCTTTTAAGTTTTTTTATGGCTTCAGTTAAAGTATCATTTGCTAGAGTTGCTGTAGGTTTATCTCCTATCTTATAAGAAACAATTTCATCGTTGAAGCAGTCTCTTATAATTGACAAATAGAGTTTTCCCTTACTGCATGCAAATTCTGATATATCAGTCAGCCATTTTTCATTTGGGGCTGATGCAGAAAAATTCCGATTCACTATATTAGGTACTGCAGGAGAAAGTTCTCCAAGGTAAGAAGAGAAGCGTTTCTTTTTACGTTTGACAATCTTTATTCCTTCTTTTTTCATAAGCCTTCTTATGACTTTTTCTGAAAGCTTGTGGCCTGCGTTCTTTAATGCAGTATAGAGTCTTCTATAGCCGTAGCATTCATAGTTTTTTATAAATGTTTCTTTTAGCAACGCTCTGCTAGACCGATATTTATCATCTTTGAGCCGAGACTGTTCAACATAATAGTAGCTGCTTTTTGACATCGATAGAGATTTAAGCAGAGAGAGAATCGAATACTTGTTTTTTAAGGCACTGATAATTTGATACTTCTCTTTGTTTTTTAAAGCTTTTATATCAGTGCCTTTCCCTTTTTTTAATATTTCAAAGACCTCTGTCATCACGTCAACTTTCATCTGCAGCTCTTTTACCTGCTTTTTAAGCAGAGCTATGTCATCAGAACTTGCTTTAGAGGTTTTAGGAGATTGACCCTTTAGCTCATTTTTCTCATCTGCTACTTGAGTTTCAAGCGAATCGGTCCTTTTGATTTTCTTTTTCTTCTGTTGCAAGCCAAATACTCCGTATTTAAGATACTTTTTTCTCCATATATATATTATATTGCGAGAAATGCCTTCTTCAATTGCAACATCACGAATGTTTTCTGTTCCTTCAAAACATCTTTTTAGGATCTGAAGCTTACGCTCTGCTGAATAGCCATCATGATCCATCTTAACCTTAAGATTTATACTCTTGACTCCACTGGGCATAAGATTTGGAAACTTACCATTTGTTGCCTTTCTTTGGTTTATCCATTCATACAGGGTATGCGCAGCTGGATAACCTAACTGCCTGACTGTAGGAACAACCTTTTTAATTTTGTCATACAGTTTTAATGCTGCAATAATTTGTTGGACTGTATATGCCATAGATCACCTCGTTTAGGTGTCCAGGATTTTGTCCGCATCCCCCTCTCTTTTATGCACATAAAATGATAGTTCTTTAATTGCACTATGCTAATTCGTTGTTTCAACTGTAATATATAGCAAAGCATTCGGTGTTACTTCACATAATTAATACATGTTGTTAACATTTGTTGCTTATAATTGCTATATTTACAACGTTATACATACTTTTGATTTTATTTGAGAAATTAAAACTTAAAATGAACGCAGACCCGACTGTCTTTAGTCACACATTTCTATCTGATTTCTTTTTCAACTCATTTTTACAGCTAGGAGCTTACTGATATGCAAGATCAAGCTCTAGCTCATCCAACTTTAATATTTGATATGCTGTGGGTATTAGATCCTACAGCCTGGTTAGGTTTGTTAACCTTAACAGCTATTCAGGTTGTTTTAGGTATTGATAACTTACTATTCATTGCTATTCTGTCAGCAAGACTTCCAGCAAGACAAGGTAAGACTGCTCGCTACATCGGTTTAGGTGGTGCTTTAATCATCAGAATTATCTTGATGATCTTCGCCGCTTACGTAATGGCAATGTCAGAGCCATTGTTCACTGTCTTAAACTTTGAAGTTTCAGTTCGAGACTTAATGATGTTCTTAGGTGGTGCTTTCTTGATATACAAATCTACAGAAGAGCTTCATTCAAAGTTAGAAGACCAAAGCAATGAAGAGTCTGTTTCTGTAAGCAAGTCAGCAGGCCATTCATTTGTTATTGTAGCCACACAGATTATGATCCTAGATGTACTCTTCTCAGGTGATTCAATCATCACCGCAGTTGGTATGACCAATCATGTTTACATCATGATCATAGCTGTAACTATTGCTATGGCATTATTGATGTGGGCTTCAGGCTTTATTGCAGTCTTTGTTTCAAAGCATCCTACAGTAGTTATATTGTGTTTAGGCTTCCTGTTGCTTATCGGTTTCAGCCTGATTATGGAATCATTCCATATTGAAGTACCAAAGGGATACTTATACTCAGCAATTGGCTTCTCATTGTTAATCGAGATCTTCAACCAGGCCTCAAGAAAGACTGTTTTAAACTTGAAACACTCTAACAATATGCAGGCCCGTCAGGTAGCAGCTCATCTGGTCTTAAGACTGTTAGGCTCAAAAAATGACGACGATGTGCATTCAATTAAGGAAGCTATTGTTTCACGTCCTAGTGCCTATGTCTTTAACAAGCAGGAAAAAGAGATGGTATCTCGTGTTCTTGAAATGTCATCACTGCCTGTAAAGGCTGTAATGACAGCAAGAACTGATCTGCAAACAATTAAAGTTGATGGCTCAAAAGAGTACATCTTAAACAAGGCATTATCTTGCACTAAGTCATTATTGATTGCTTACAGAAGCGGTCACAAAGATCAGCCTTTAGGTTTTGTTTCAAGAGCAGATGTTTTAGGCCTTTTTGTCGAAGACAAGGTTGATGTTGCCCACATGGAAAAGATTGTCCAGGAGCCTTTATATCTTCCGCAAACAATTAACATCTTAAGTGCCCTAGATCAATTTAGGCAGTCAAAGAAATACTTTGGATTTGTCTTTGATGAGTTCGGAGGTTTTGAAGGTATTGTTACTGTTCATGATGTGGTTGAAGAGATCACAGGTGAGATGCCTGAAAAGAGTGAAACTCCAGAGATTGTACGTTTTGGTAAAGATGGTAAGTCATTTAGAGTAGATGGTGATGCTATCTTACCTGATGTTGCAAGAATAACTGGTTTAGACTTACCTCCATCAGAGCATTATCAGACTATTGCAGGTTACGTTTTAGACAGATTGCAGAGAGTTCCAAAGCAAGGCGAAACTTTAGATGTTGGTGACTGGAAGATTGAAGTTTTCAGCGCTGATGCAACTGCAATTAACGTCTTAAAACTCTATAGGATAAAGTAGGAAAAAACTTGATTTTTATCCATACTTTTGCTATAAATAAAGGGCTTGAAGCTGATAGCGTTTCAAGCCTGTTCAAGTGTGAGCTTGAACCTTCAGTAATAAATGAGTTTATTACTGATAGATATAGTGGAACTTCATAAAGAAAGGGACCCTAGTTAGTGGTCCTTTTTTTGTGTTTAAAATTAAATAATTGAGGTACTAATGGCAGGAACCATTGAAGAGAAGGTAGCAGAGCTAGTAACTCCTCTAGTGGAGTCTATGGATCTTACTGTATGGGGAATCAGATTCCGTGGCGGTAATGATCATGCGATGTTGCAGGTGTTTGTTGATTCTGAGCAAGGTGTAAGCGCAGATAAGTGCGGAGAGTTAATGGATGTATTATCTCCTGCTTTAGATGCAGCTGACCTTATCGCTCCTAAATATACACTTGAGGTATCTTCACCTGGTCTTGACAGAATTTTGTTCACACTTGAGCAAGCTAAGGCTTATACAGGTAAAACTGTAAAAGCTGAACTTAGAATTCCAACTCAGGGCAGACATAAGCTTCAGGGTATTTTAGAAGAAGTATCTGATGATGGCATGCTGAAGATTAACGATAAGATCTCTGGTCTTATCGAAGTTGCATTCTCAAATGTATCTACAGCACGTGTTGTCCCAGAGTTTCCAACCAACAACAAAAAAGCTCCTAAAAGCGGATCATAGAGAGGTCTTAAATTAAAAATGGGTAAAGAGATCATTGCCATCGCAGAGGCACTATCAAACGAGCGTGCTATTCCTAGAGATAAGATTTTTGAAGCTTTAGAGACTGCATTAGCAACTGCAACCAAGAAAAAGTATCCTGTAGATATCTTAGTTCGTGTTGTAATTGACAAGAAAGACGGCTCATATGACACCTTCCGCCGTTGGGAAGTAGTTGATACTGACGGTCCACTAGAGAAGCCTGCTCAGGAAATCTCACTTGCAGCAGCCGCTGTTGACCATCCTGGTATTAAAGCTGGTGATATTGTTGAAGAGCAGATCCCTTCTGTTGAGTTTGACCGTATTACAATTCAGACAGCAAAGCAGGTTCTATCTCAGAAAGTTAAAGATGCTGAGCGCGAGCAAGTTGTTGCAGAGCAGCGTGACAGAATCGGCCATGTTGTTAACGCAACCGTTAAAAAGCAGACTCACGACATCATGGTTTTAGATTTGGGCAACAATGCTGAAGCTGTTCTAAAGCGTGAGCAGATCATTCCTCATGAGACCTATGGTCGCGGTGACAGAGTTAAAGTTTTATTACAGGATATCCGCACTGAGCCAAATCGCGGTCCTCAGATCATCTGTTCAAGAACTTCACCTGATTTCTTAAAAGAGTTATTCAGAATTGAAGTACCAGAGATTGGTGAAGATGTAATCGAAATCATGGGCGTAGCTCGTGATCCAGGTTCACGTGCAAAGATCGCCGTAAGATCAAAAGACAGAAGAATCGATCCTCGTGGCGCATGTATCGGTATGCGTGGCGCTCGTGTAATGGCTGTATCTAACGAGCTGTCAGGTGAAAAGATTGACGTTGTTTTATACGATGAGAACTTAGCTCAGTACGTAACTAATGCTATGGAACCTGCTGAAGTATCACGTATTATCATCAACGAAGATGATCACACTATCTTAATTGCTGTAGCTGAAGAGAACTTAGCTTTAGCAATCGGTAGAAACGGTCAGAACGTACGTTTATCTTCACAGCTTATCGGTTGGGATCTGAAGGTTATGACTGAGAAAGAACTTGAGTCTAACATTCAGCAGGAAGTAGGTAAGGTAGTAAAGCTATTTGAAGATTCTTTAAATGTTGATGAAGAGTTCGCAACTGCTCTGTCAGATGCAGGCTTCACCACCTTAGAAGAAGTTGCATACGTTGAACCAGAAGAGCTTTTAGCTATCGATGGTATGGATGAGGAAACAGCAACTCAGTTACAGGAAATTGCAAGAAAGGCTGTTGAGAGTAAAGAAAATGCTGAAACTGCTGAAGCTATCGCACAGCTGTCATCATTAGACGGTATTGATAAGGAGCTTGCATCTAAGCTTGTAGCTCACGGTATCAAGTCAGGTGAAGATCTTGCAGATCAGGCTACCGATGATTTAACCGACATCGAAGGCTTAGATGAGAAGAAAGCAGGTGAAATCATTATGGCAGCTCGTAATGAGTACTGGTTCAAAGAAGAAAATAAATAATACAGGAAGACTTGAATGATGAATGAAGAAAATCAGGGCAATGCACCAAAGCGTATGTCTTTAAAGAAGAAGTCTTCTGGCACTATGACTTTGCAGAATGCAGGCGGTGCTAAGAAAGTTCAGGTTGAAGTTCGTAAAAAGAAATTTAACTTCGACCCTAAAGAGCGTAAGGCTCAGTTAGAGCAGGAAGCTATTGCTAAGCAAAAGGCTGAAGAAGAGGCAAGAAAAGCCGAAGAGGCTCGTAAGGCTGAAGAAGCTAAAAAAGCTGAAGAAGCACGCAAGGCTGCAGCAGCTAAAGCTGCGGCTGACAAGAAAGCTAAAGAGGCTGCTAAAGCTGCTGCTGTTAAGGCTCAGCCAAAGGCTGCACCTGCTCCTCATAAAGAGAAGCATGAGGATAAGGCAACTGAAGAGTTACGCCGTGCTCAAGAAGAGCAGCAGAAGCGTAAGTCTGAAGAAGAGTCAAAGAGACTTGCTGAGCAGGCTAGAAAGTTAGCTGAAGAAAACGAAGCTCGCTGGGCAGCTGAAGAAGAAGCTCGTTCTCACGAGAGTGACGATGATGATGCTAATACTTCACAGTACGTTCGTGAAGCAGAGGCTCGTCAGGAGCGTGAGGCTGAGAACAGAGGTCGCCACCGTGACAGAAATGGTGACAGACGTTCTTCAAAGCGCTTTGAAGAGAATGAGCAGAATTCAAACAACCGCCGTCAGAAAGGCGGTAAAGGTGGTAAGGGCGTAAAGGGTGCTGCAAAATTAAATCAGCAGCAACACGGTTTTAACCGTCCTGCTGTTCCTGTAAACCGTGATGTTGAGATCGGTGAGACTATCACCGTAGCTGAATTAGCAGCTAAGATGGCTGTTAAGGCAACTGAAGTTATCAAGACCTTAATGAAATTAGGCGAAATGGTAACTATCAACCAGGTTCTGGATCAGGCAACAGCTCAGTTAGTTGCTGAGGAAATGGGACACAAGGTAATTCTGCGTAAAGAGAATGAACTTGAAGACGAGTTATTAAACGGCAACAAGGATTCAAAAGCAGAGGCAACTCCTCGTGCTCCAGTTGTTACCATCATGGGTCACGTTGACCATGGTAAGACCTCTTTACTTGACTACATCAGAAAGTCAAAGGTAGCAGTAGGCGAAGCTGGTGGTATTACCCAGCGTATCGGTGCTTATCATGTACAGACTCGTAATGACGGTATCACCTTCTTAGATACCCCAGGTCACGCAGCATTTACTGCAATGCGTGCTCGTGGTGCTCAGTGTACTGATATCGTAGTTTTAGTTGTAGCAGCAGATGACGGTGTAATGCCTCAGACCTTAGAAGCTATTCAGCATGCTCAGGCAGCTAAAGTTCCTATGATTGTTGCAATCAACAAGATGGATAAGCCAGGTGCAGAACCTCAGAGAGTTATCAATGAGTTAATGCAGCACGGTGTTATCCCTGAGTCAATGGGTGGTGAGAACCAGTTCGTTGAAGTTTCAGCTAAGACTGGTATGGGCGTTGATGATCTGTTAGAGGCTATTACTCTACAGGCTGAAGTTTTAGAGTTAAAGGCTGTTCATGACGGTATGGCTGAAGGTGTAACGATCGAGTCTCGTCTTGATAAAGGTCGTGGTCCTGTAGCAACTGTATTAGTTCGTTCAGGTACCTTAAAGAAGGGTGATATCATCCTTTGCGGTTTGCAGTACGGTCGTGTTCGTTCAATGAGAAACGAAAACGGCAAGGAAGTAACCGAGGCTGGTCCTTCAATCCCTGTTGAGGTATTCGGTCTGTCAGGTGTTCCTGCAGCAGGTGACGAGGTTACCGTTGTGGCTGATGAAAGAAAGGCTCGTGAAGTAGCTTTATTCCGTCAGGGCAAATACCGTGAGTTAAAGATTGCAAAACAGAAGAGTGCACAGTTAGCTTCTATGTTCAAGGAGAGCAATGCTTCTGAGTTGAAAGTTGTTCTAAAGGCTGATACTCAAGGTTCTGTTGAAGCTATCTCTGATGCTCTGTTGAAGCTTGGTAACGAAGAAGTGCAGGTTAAGATCATCGGCTCTGGTGTTGGTGGTATTACCGCTAACGACGCAACCTTAGCTGCTGCTGATGGCGCTGTAGTTATCGGCTTTAACGTTCGTGCTGATGGCCCTGCTCGTCAGGTAATCGACTCAGAGGCAGTTGACTTACACTACTACAGTGTTATTTACGACTTAATTGATGATGTGAAGAAGGCTATGTCTGGTCTGCTCAAGAAAGAGATCAGAGAAAACTTCATCGGTTATGCTGAAGTTCGTGAAATCTTCCGTCATCCTAAGTATGGTGCAATCGCAGGCTGTATGGTTGTTGAAGGCGTCGTAAAGCGTTCAGCTCCTATCCGTGTGCTGCGTGACAATACCGTTATCTTCGAAGGTGAGCTTGATTCATTACGTCGTTTCAAGGATGACGTATCTGAGGTTAAGCAGAACAACGAGTGCGGTATCTGTGTTAAGAACTACCAGGATGTTCGTGTAGGCGACCGCATCGAGTGCTTCGAGAAGGTTGAAGTCGCACGTACTCTTGATTAAAGGAAATTATGCCAAGAAGTTACGGTAGAAATGAAAGAGTTGCAGCAACTGTAAGACGTGAGCTTGCAGATGTGCTGCAAAATGAGCTTCATGATCCTCGTGTGAAGAATGCAACTATCACTGAAGTTGATGTTTCACCTGATCTTAGAAATGCTCGTGTTTACATTTCTTTTTTAACAGATAAAAAAGAAGAAATTGACGCTGCTATGAAAGGCTTAAAAAGCGCAAAAGGCTTTTTACGTTCACAGCTGGCATCAAGACTAAACTTGCGTTATATGCCTGATCTTGATCTGCGTTATGATTCATTGCTCACAGAGTCAATGAAACTCGATGCTCTGATTGCAAAAGGCTTAAACAAGAAATAGTCTGTAGACACAAAAAGAAGTACCTCGTATCGCAAGATTCGGGGTATTTTTATTTATAGCGATTAAAAACAGCATCTAACGAAACTTAGGAGCAGCATGACAAGTCCGACAAAATTCCCATGTTGTGTCAAACTTTGATCTTTTATACAGCTTTTTATCTGTAAGTTATGTAACTTTGAAAAAGATGCAAGCAGAATGTACAATAGATGCTTGAATAATATATTTTTAGGAGAGAGCCGTGGTAGCTTCAATGGTACAGCAAAAGCCAATTAAATCAGCTGTAATTGTATCTAAAGTATATAAGCGTCCAGTGTCAGGAGCTATCAGAGATATTGCCTCAAAATTAACCAAATTAGGTGTAAAAGTATATCTTGAGGCTAACACATCTGTAGGCTTTAATATTCCTGAAATTGAAAGTATTACCCGTCGCCAGATGCGTGATCTTGACCTTATCATCGTTGTAGGAGGTGATGGCTCTGTTCTAGGAGCAGCCAGAACCTTAGTTGATTTAAAAGTACCGGTACTAGGTATTAACCGCGGTCACTTAGGTTTACTTACCGATGTAAATCCAGACAATCTTGATGAGAGCTTACAGAAGGTTGTAAAAGGCTACTATACCTTAGAAGACAGAACCATGATCGATGTGCGTGTCTCTCGTGATTCTGATGATGGTGTAGGCGAGTTAATCGGTCAGTCATTAGCTACTAACGAAACCGTTATTCACTCAGGCACCATGGCTCATATGATGGTGTTTAGAGTAAGTATTGATGGTACCTATATGTACACCATGCGCGGTGACGGTATTATCGTCAATACCCCAACAGGATCTACTGCTTACTCATTATCAGCAGGTGGTCCTATTATTGAACCAAATCTTGATGTTCTGTCACTAGTGCCAATGTTCCCACAGTCACTAAACTGCTCACCAATTATCATTCCAGGAAAATCTGAGGTTAGAATCGATTTTGAATGTCCTGATGATATGGCTGAGTTAATTGCAATTAACTGTGACGGTCAGGTAACTATGAGAGCTGATACTAAAACCTCTGTACTTATAAGACAGCATCACATACCTTTGACACTGATTCACCCTCAAGGGTATGACTATTACAGCCTGTTACGTCAGAAATTAGGCTGGGCTCAAAGTCTTGTTTAGGTCTCAAAGCTTAGTTTGGAGTAGTTATGCTTGAACAGTTAATCGTAAAAGACTTTGCTTTAAGTGATAGAAATACCTTAGATTTCAGCAGTGGCATGACCTGTATTACAGGTGAAACTGGCGCTGGTAAATCTTTAACCGTTGATGCTCTGTCGATGCTTTTAGGCGCTAGAGCTGATGCCATGTGTGTAAGAACAGGTTGTGCTAAAGCAGAACTTGATGCGGTGTTTTCAATTGAAAACAATCAGTCTGTTATCGATTTTCTAAAAGAGCGTGAGCTCTTTTCTGAAGATAATACTCTAATGCTCCGTCGTGTTATCAACTCAGACGGTAAGTCAAAGTCCTATATTAACGGCTCTCCATGTACCTTAGCTTTATTAAAAGAGTTAGGCTCTTATATTGTTGCAATACATGGACAGCATGCAAGTATTAAGCTTATCGACAAGAACAATCAGCTGTCATTAGTAGACAGCTTTGGCAGACTAAAAGACAAAGTTGAATCTGTAAAAGCAGCTTTTGAAAAATACAATAAAAACCGTCAGCATTTACAGGAATTAGCTGATGAGCAGTTAGCCGGAGCTCAGACCTATAAGACCTTGCGTTATGAACTGGATTTATTAAATAAATTAGATCTGCACGAAGGTGACTATGAGCAGATAAGCTCTGACTATGATGCTCTGCAACACCAGTCACAGGCATCTGATGCTGTAGCTTTGGCTCAGGGAGTATTAGAGAACGAAGAGCACAACATTATCGATATTATCTCAGCTAGAATTACTGATTTATCAAAAGTAGCTGTCTTTGCTAAAGACAGTATCGATCCTATTGTCTGTGATCTTACAACAGCCTGTGAGCACTTAGATTTAGCTCGTGAAAAGTTAGATGCACTAACTTTAAAAGCAAATCCTGCTTTAGTTGAAGAGTTATCTGACAAACTTTCAAAATGTCATGAGTTAGCTCGTCGATTTGAGGTCAAACCAAACGAGCTTTATAAGATTAAAGACAAATTAGAAAAAGATTTAGAGCACTTTTTATCTTTAAAAGAGCAGATTGCCTCATTAACAGCTAATGTCAAAAAGTTAAGAGATGCCTATGAGACAGAAGCTAAAGAGTTATCAGACTTAAGAGCAAAAGCTGCTACAAAGATGTCTCAGGATGTAACTTTAAAGATTAGAACCTTAGCAATGCCAGATGGCGTATTTGAGGTTAAAGTAACTCGTGATGAGACTATAAGACCTAGAGCTACAGGTCGAGATAATGCTGAATTTCTGTTCTCAGCAAACCTGGGTGAAGCCCCTAAAGATTTGGGGGCTGTAGCCTCTGGTGGTGAGTTATCGCGTTTAGCCTTAGCTATTGAGGTTTTAACCTCTCGCAAAGGTTCTACACAGACTCTGATCTTTGATGAGGTTGATACTGGTATCTCAGGTCGTACTGCCTCAGCTGTGGGTGAACTGTTACATCTTTTAGGACAGGATGTGCAGGTAATTACTGTAACTCATTTACCTCAGGTTGCAGCTTCAGCTGATCATCAGTTCTTAGTTACCAAATCACAGCAGGGACAAAATGTAGTTTCAGTGGTAACAGAACTTGATACTGATGGACGTGTCGAAGAAATCTCTCGTATGATGGGAGGTAATGTCGTAACAGAAGCTACTCGTCAGAGTGCTTTAGCACTTTTAAAACAAGCTTTTACAAAGCCTTAGTCAGGTAGTTTCGTGAATAACAACAATACTGTCTTTGTAAAAGGAAATCTTAAGGTTCATATTCGCTGGGCTAATGTAACTGATGCTAGTAACATTGCACGCTTAGAGCTTAATGCCTCTCATTATGAGAATCGCAGAGAACCATTTACCTTTACCCATCCTCAATTTACTGCACTGTGGGAGAACCGTCTTAATGATGATAATTACAGAACAGTGCTTGCTTGTGGTGCAAAAAATCTCTATGGTTTTTTAACTTTTAAAAATGAAATAGAGTCAGGTAAAATTCTTGCACTGTATATAGATCCGCTTTATATGCGACTTGGAATAGGTAAACTCTTGCTTCAAACCGCAGAACAGATGGTTAGAATGAAGGGCGGATCATCAATTGAAGTTGATGTAGAAGTGCTCAATAAAGGAGCAATCAGCTTCTATACCTCGTTACAATTTGCAAAAGTAAGTGTAAAATTAGACCACTTAATTGTTATGCGAAAGGAGTTTTATAATGCTTAAGGTTGGTATTGTAGGTTTAGGCGGACGCATGGGCCACGCACTGTGGGACTGCTGTTTAGGTCTTGATGGCGCAAAAGTTGTATGCGGCATTGATAAGAGCACCGATACATTACCATCAGGCTGCAATGTTGAAGTTGTAGATGAGCCTTCAAAACTGTCAGCAGCTCCTGACATGTTCATCGATTTCTCTCGTCCTGAGTGCTCATTAAACATCCTTGAATATGCAAAGCAGCATAACTGCAAGGTTATCTTGGGTACTACAGGTTTCGATTATGTGCAGCGCGATAAGATTAAGGAATACTCAAAGAACATTCCTATCGTCTTTGCAGCTAACTTCTCTGTTGGTGTTAATGTTCTTTTAAACCTGGTTAAAAAGACTGCTCAGATCATGGCTGATGCTGATATCGAAATTGTTGAAGCTCACCACCGTTATAAGGTAGACAGCCCATCAGGTACAGCTCTGGCTATCGGTGAGGCTGCAGCAGAAGGTCGTCATGTAAATCTAAAAGACGTTATGGTAGCAGGTCGTAACGGCATTACCGGTGAGCGTATCTATGGCTCAATCGGTTTCTCATCAATCCGTGGTGGAGATATCGTAGGTGAGCATACTGCTATGTTCTGCTCAGAAGGCGAGCGCGTGGAGTTAAACCATATCGCTACTTCTCGTCAGACCTTTGCTCGTGGCGCTTTCAGAGCTGCTCTCTGGCTTGAGAACAAGAATCCTGGTTTATATGATATGAATGAAGTTTTAGGTCTGAATAAGGCTTAATCTTAATTCATAAAATCAAAAGCCAGAACTTACATAAGTAGGTTCTGGCTTTTCATACATCAACATACTTACATTAAAGAAGCTAGAATTCCTCCATCAACTGGGATCTCTGTACCAGTTACAAAGTCTGATAGTGGGGAGGCTAAGAATAAAGCTACTTTTGCTACATCCTCAGGTTCACCGATTCTGCCCATAGGCGTCCTACTTACTAATCTTTGTGTCAGTTCCTGATTACTAAGGATGCCCTTTGTCATATCAGTTTTAATGTAGCCTGGAGCTATCGCATTTGACTGAATATTGTACTTTGCCCATTCAACAGCTTGTGTTTTTGTAAGCATTTTTACAGCAGCTTTTGAAGCACTGTAAGCTGCCATACCTGGACTGGTTACATTCGCTAAAATTGAAGCTAAGTTTATGATCTTGCCATAGCCTTTTTCTTTCATCATAGGGAAGCATTTCTGACTTAAATTAAAGGCAGCTGTAAGGTTGGTATCTAAGACTTTATCCCAAAGCTCAATGTCTGTAGTCTCAATTGAATTTGAGTTAGCAGTGCCTGCTGCGTTAACTAGAATATCAATAGAAATGCCGTCAGCTTTAAAGCGCTTGAATACCTCTTCTACAGCAGTATTAGAAGTAATGTCACAAGGAACAGCAAATACTTCTTTACCTGTAGGATCTAACTCCTTTGCTGTGGTAGAGAGCTTGTCAGCACTCCTTGCCATGATATAGATCTTAGCTCCATTCTTATTTAGAATGTGGGCAATCTCTTTACCTATACCTTGACTTGCACCGGTAACCAGTGCGGTTTTGCCTTCAAGTAACATAAAAAGCTCCTTAGTTTTTATTCTTATCTTTTCTAAAGTTTAGGTCAGATTTTGTGTATTTAAAGTGAAGTTAAAAAAGTAATGCTAATTTTGTTAGCTGTAACAAAGTTTTGATTTAATGGAGATTTTTTTATAGTTAAAAGGCGCTAAATGAGGATTGTTAGAGAATAGAGAAAAGTTAGTAGACATTTGTCTACTAACTTTGAGTGTTTTAAATTGCTGAAAACTTAGATAAAGAGCTCAGCTAAGGTTACACCTACAAGACAGGCACTAACAAGACCTATTAGACCTGGCAGCATGAAAGAATGGTTTAAATAGTATTTGCCAATCTTTGTGGTGCCTGAGATATCAAAGTTTACAGTTGCAATATCTGAAGGGTAATTTGGAATAAAGAAGTAAGCATAGGTCGCAGGCATCAGACCAATTAAAATTGGACCTGGCAGACCAATTGCTGCTGCAACTGGAATTAAGATTTTAGCTGTTGCTGCCTGTGAATTTACCACGATTTATACAGCAGCTAGAACAAAAGCAAAGGTCCAAGGGCTTTCACTTACCATATTAGTAATGACAGCTTTAAACTCAGGCATAGCAGTACTAAAGTATGTATCAGCCATCCAGGCGATACCAAAGATAGCAATACATGCTGTCATACCTGATTTAAATACTACAGTATCAGATACATGGCTTACAGGTGTTTTAGTACCAATTAAGATCACTGCGCCAAAGGCTAACATTAACATCTGAATTACCATGCTCATGGAGACAATACCGTCTCCTATCATTCTAACTTCAGGGAATACCGCTGTGAGTACGATAAGTAAGAGCACAGCAAAGAACATTAAAACTGCAACTTTTGACTTTGTAGGGATCACTTCATTTAAAGTAGTATTAAAAGATTTTTCGATCTCAGCTTTAAACTCAGGATCATTCATCCTTTCTATAAAGTCAGGATCTTTTTCAAGATCTTTACCTCTAAAGTTAGAGTATAAAGAAAGTAACAGTACACCTACTAATGTAGCAGGAATGTTGACCATTAGGATCTTAAATAGTGTCAGATCTTCAAGTCCAGGAATTTGTAAAACGTCTTTACCAAGATAACAGGCAACTACAGCTGAAATAGGGGAGGCTACAAGTCCCATTTGAGAGGCAACAGAGGCTGCAGCCATTGGTCTTTCAGGACGTATTTTATTTTTTAGTGCAATATCTCCAATGATTGGCATGATGGTGTATACAGCATGACCTGTAACTAACATTAGAGTAAGACTGTAGGTTACCAATGGTCCAAAGAAAGTGATCTTTTTAGGATCTTTACGCAGCATACGCTCAGCGTACTGCAGCATACACTTAAGTCCTCCTGATGCTTATAAGATTGAAGCATAGCTAACAACCGCAATAATGATAAGCATTACATCAACAGGAGGGGAGGCAGGTGTCATTCTTAAAATAAAGACTTCAATACACAAGCCTACACCAGAGACTACACCCAGTCCCATACCACCAAATCTGCTGCCTATATATTAAGGTAGCAATTAAGAATATAAATTCCGCTATGAGCATTTAATCAATTCCTCATATTTTCAATTTTTCACAAAATGACGCGAAATTATATATAAAACTTCGAAAAATAACAAAAAAAAGCCCCAAAATTATTAATCTTGGGGCATTTTGAACTTAATTATTTAGTGGAGTAAATCTATTAGATTACACCCTGAGCAATCATTGCATCAGCTACCTTACGGAAGCCAGCGATGTTAGCACCTAATACTAGGTTGCCTTCAACACCGAACTCACGAGCGGTATCAGCAACGTTCTTGTATAGGTTGGTCATAATGGTGTGTAACTTCTGATCTACTTCCTCGAAAGTCCAAGCAGTCATACCAGCGTTCTGCTCCATCTCTAACTGAGAAGTAGCAACACCACCTGCGTTAGCAGCCTTTGCAGGACCGTAAGCAATCTTAGCCTTTAAGAACTGCTCGATAGCACCTAAGGTTGAAGGCATGTTAGCACCTTCTGCTACAACCTTACAGCCGTTAGCTAATAGGGTCTTAGCATCTTCCTCATTTAACTCGTTCTGAGTTGCGCAAGGGAAAGCACAGTCTACGTTGTAAGTCCAAACCTGGTGTTTGCCTGTTGGGTATTTATCAACTGGAGTGTACTGAGCTGTTGGAACTAACTCAGCATAACGGGTTAAACGTGCACGCTCAACTTCCTTAACCTGCTTTAATACGTCTACCTTGATGCCGTTTGGATCATAGATAGTACCGTTAGAATCTGATACGGTAACAGGAGTTGCACCTAACTGGATTAACTTCTCGCAGCAGTAGATAGCTACGTTACCTGAACCTGATACTGCGCACTTCTTGCCCTTTAATGAATCGCCACGATCCTTTAACATAGCATCAGTGAAGTAAACGGTACCGTAACCTGTAGCCTCAGTACGTGCTAAAGAACCACCGTAAGTTAAACCTTTACCAGTTAAAACACCCTCATAACGAGTGGTTAAACGCTTGTAAGCGCCATACATGTAACCGATCTCACGACCACCAGTACCGATATCACCTGCTGGAACATCGATAGTAGCACCAATGTAACGGTGTAACTGGATCATGAAAGCCTGGCAGAAACGCATAATTTCAGTCTCTGACTTGCCCTTAGGATCGAAATCAGAACCACCCTTTGCACCGCCGATAGGAGTACCAGTTAATGAGTTCTTTAAGATCTGCTCTAAACCTAAGAACTTTAATACACCTTCATTTACAGTTGGGTGTAAACGGATACCACCCTTGTAAGGACCAATTGCTGAATTGAACTGTACACGGTAGCCCTTGTTAACCTGAACTTCACCCTTATCGTCAACCCACTCAACACGGAAAGAAATAGTTCTCTCTGGCTCAGTCATACGCTCTAAGATCTTGTACTTCTCATACTTAGGCTCTTTATCTACTACAGGCTGTAATGTGTTTAAGATTTCCTCAGCTGCCTGTAAGAATTCTGGCTGGTATGGATACTTAGCTTTTAAAGAGTCTAATACTCTCTGTGTGTATGACATTTAATGTCTCCTGTTTACCTGTTGATAAAATCGTTTTACCGGTCATAGAACCGATAAGAAAAAGTTTGTTTTAATTTGTTGAAATCAAATTTACAATTCTTAATTTTAGCTTGCAATACCAAATCGAATATTCACATATTTTGTGCAGAATTGACTTAAAACAGTGCACATTGTTAGTGAAAACTGTGTAAACGCCATGTAACTTATTATCAAATAAGAAAAAATTTTTGTGACAAAATCATTACTTTTTATGCAATTTTAAAGAGCATTTTTCAAAAAAGACTTTAGTAAAATGAATTAAGATCAATTAGTTAATAGAAAATTTAAGAAATGAGAACTGTGATTTAATTTAGTGCACTAAATTTAGATTATTTTAAGTTAAAAGTAATTAAATTTCCCTTAAACAGTGCATTAGTAAATTAAAGAGGATGGATAAAAAAGTATGGATAAAAAAAGCCTCCTATTTGTATAGGAGGCAACTACCAACAGGCAAATGTTTAGTGACTAATTTCCTTTTAAGAAATCGTCAACTGCAGCAGCACATTGTCTACCTTCTGCGATGGCGTAGACAACTAGTGACTGGCCCTTTCTGCCGTCACCTGCTGCGAATACTTTATTGTTTGAGGTTTGATATGCATTCTCACCCTGAACCTCTGCTTTGATATTGCCGCGTTTGTCTGTCTCTAAGCCAAACTCTTTAATTAAAGCAGATGAAGGATGTGAGTAACCCATAGCAATCAGAACTACGTCAGCTTTGATCTTGCTTTCAGTACCCTTGATACCCTCAAAGTGGCGACCTTCACCCCACTTTACTTTCTCAGTTACAACAGCTTCTAGCTTGTCTTTACCTTCAAAAGCGGTGGTGTTAGTTGAGAATAATCTTGTGCAACCTTCTTCATGTGAAGTAGAAGTACGCTTAATCTTTCTCCAATCAGGCCATGCCATGGTCAAATCAACACTCTCAGGTAACTCGTCATGGTAATCTAACTGGGTTACTGAGGCTGCACCTTTACGGATTGAAACACCGATACAGTCTGATGCAGTTTCACCACCACCGATTACTACTACGTTCTTACCACGAACATCAATAGGATTCTCGCAGTCACCATTGTTCTCACGATTCTGAGCGATTAAGAAGTCTAAAGCAAAGTAGATGCCCTTTAAATCACGACCAGGTAATCTTAAATCACGTGGAGCCTCAGAGCCAGGAGCTAGAACTATAGCATCAAAGTTATCTAATAACTCCTGACCACGAACTTCATTTAATGAGTCGTTGTGAACACCGTGCTCTAAGTTCTTAATGGCACCTACGATAGTAGAGGTCTTAAAGGTAATGCCTTCCTGCTCTAACTGAGAAATTCTTCTGTCTAGAATTTCTTTTGGCAGTTTGAAATCAGGAATACCGTAGCGTAACAGACCACCAATCTTGTTCATCTTTTCAACTACAGTTACAGTGTGACCAAAACGGTTTAACTGCTGTGCTGCAGCAAGGGCTGCTGGACCTGAGCCTACTACACAAACTTTTTTACCTGAACGGTGCTCTGTGATAACAGGTTTTACCAGACCATGCTCAAAAGCGTATTCAGCAATCTTTCTTTCAACAGACTTAATGCCTACAGCTTTACGGTGAATACCTAAGGTACAACCTTCTTCGCAAAGAGCAGGGCAGATACGACCTGTGATCTCCGGGAAGTTATTTGTAGCTGAAAGCACGTTGTAAGCTTTGCCAATCTGCTCTTCTGATACAAACTCGTTAAAGTCAGGTGAATCATTGTGTAATGGGCACTCATGCATACAGAATGGAATACCACAGTCCATGCAACGACCAGCCTGAATTTTAGCCTGCTCATCAGTCAATGTACCGTAGATTTCACAGAAACTCTTTACACGCTTTTCAACTGGAACATGAGGTTGTTCGATACGCTCAAATTCAATAAATCCTCTTAAAAAGCCCATCTTAGTGTGCCTCCTTCATTGCGTTTAATGCGTTGAAGTATTCAACAGGGAATACCTTGACGAAGTGTTGCAGTTCAACATCGAAGTTCTCTAAGATCTTCTTGGCAACCTTACTTGATGTCATATTCAAGTGCCGTGTTAACAGAGTCTTTAGAACCTCTTCGTCTGATTTACCCTGATGCAGAGGAATTGCAGGATCGGCCTTGTTTGCCTTAACCACATTGCTTACGTTAAACGCACCCTTGGCAAGGCGTGATCTGAATGTACCGTCCTTATCGTAAACGTAAGCCATACCACCTGACATACCGGCAGCAAAGTTTCTACCAGTAGTACCTAAGACTACGACTGTACCACCAGTCATATATTCACAACCGTGGTCACCGCAACCTTCGGTTACAGCATCAGCGCCAGAGTTTCTTACAGCAAAACGCTCACCGCAAACTCCGCTAAAGTATGCTTCACCAGATGTAGCGCCGTATAAGCAGGTGTTACCACCGATGATGTTCTGTTGAGGATCACCATCAAAAGCTGCACTCTCATGAACAGAGATGATACCGCCTGACATACCCTTACCGACATAGTCGTTAGCAAGACCTGACAGATTTAAAGTAATACCCTTTTCAAGGAAGGCTCCAAATGACTGACCTGCTGTACCTGATAACTTAAAGGTAATAAAGTTGTCTGGTAATTCCTTCTTTAAAGATGCAATTAAGCCAGAGGTATAAGTACCAACTGAACGGTTTACGTTAACAACTGGTGAGTCAATAGTAATTGGCTTGTTATCTTCAATAGCCTTTAGAACTTTAGCTTCAAACTTCTTATCTAGAGCCTTATCAATTTCATGCTGCTGAGCGATTGCATGGTGAGCAACCTCATTAGCAAAAGCAGGATCCTTAAAGAAAATTCTCTCAAAGCTTAAGTTTCTAGCTTTAGCAAATTCGCTGTCTGATATCTTGGTTAGAAGTTCAGCATGACCGATTAAGTCTTCAAACTTCTTAAAGCCAAGTTCGGCCATGATCTCACGTACTTCACGAGCTACATAGTGGAAGTAATTCTCAAGCTGCTCTGGAGTACCGATGAACTGTTTACGCAGTTCAGGATCTTGAGTTGCAATACCAGTAGGACAGGTGTTCTTCTGGCACTTTCTCATGATGGTACAACCCATACATACTAATGGAGCAGTACCGAAACCGAACTCATCAGCACCTAACAAAGCACCGATGATTACGTCACGACCTGTCTTAATCTGACCGTCAACCTGTAAGGTTACACGTGAACGTAACTTGTTCATAACTAGAGTCTGCTGTACGTCAGCAAGACCAATTTCCCAAGCAGAACCTGCGTGTTTTACAGATGAAGCTGGAGCCGCACCTGTACCACCATCGTGACCTGAAATTACGATATGGTCTGCCTTACACTTTGCAACACCAGCTGCAACAGTGCCGATACCAACTTCAGATACCAGTTTTACTGAGATATCTGCCTTGGTGTTAGCAAGTTTCAGATCGAAAATCAGCTGAGCCAGATCCTCAATTGAGTAAATATCGTGGTGTGGTGGAGGAGAAATCAAACCAATACCAGGTAATGAGTGACGCAGTTTACCAATGTATTTTGATACCTTGTGACCTGGTAACTGACCACCTTCACCAGGTTTTGCACCCTGTGCCAACTTAATCTGAATTAAATCTGCAGTTGACAGATAATCGGTGGTTACACCAAAACGACCAGATGCTACCTGCTTGGTACGAGAACGTAATGAATCACCCTTGTGCAGAGGAATATCAACTACTACATCATCACCTAAGATAGCCTTAGTAGAGGTTTCTTTATCGATGATGCCATCACGGCGAGGATCTTCACCACCTTCACCTGAGTTTGACATTGCACCTAATCTGTTCATGGCAATTGCCATGGTGGTGTGAGCTTCAGTTGAAATAGCACCCATAGACATAGCAGAACAGGCAAAGCGGTGGATAATGCTCTCTTCGCTTTCAACTTCGCTAATATCGATAGGATTGGTCTTCTTGAACTTGAATAAACCGCGGATGGTCATCAAACGCTTTGACTGATCGTTGATGATCTGTGCATATTTCTTGTACTCATCATATGAGCCAGAACGAACCGCTCTTTGCAGGTGAACTACAGCATCAGGAGTCCACATATGCTCTTCACCGTCATGTCTCCAGTTCAGATCGCCACCCTGTAATAGTGATGGATCTTTTAGCTCAATCTTTCTGAAGGCTGCTTTGTGAGTTTCTACTGCTTCTTGAGCAATATCAAACAGACCTACACCTTCGATTGGGCTTGGAGTATTTGTAAAGTACTTATCAACAAATTCTGAGGATAGACCTACAGCTTCAAAGATCTGTGCGCCGATGTATGACATGTAGGTACAGATACCCATCTTAGCCATAGTCTTGTAAAGACCCTTATCAATAGCGTGGATGTAGTTATCCTGATACTGTTTAGCAGTCTTAGCATCTGGTGCTAATTCTGATACTACACGTAATGCTACATATGGGTGGATAGCTTCAGCACCATAACCGCCCAAGAGGGCAAAGTGATGAACTGTACGAGCAGAACCTGTTTCAACAACTAAGCCTGTGCTTGTACGTAAGCCGTTCTCAACTAAGCATAAGTGAACAGCTGATGTTGCTAACAGAGCTGGAATTGCAAGTCTATCAGCTGCTACATTTCTATCAGAAATGATTAGGATATTGTGACCTGTCTTTACAGCATCAATAGCAGCAGCTCTAATAGAAGCTAATCTTGCTTCGATACCGTCTTTACCCCATGAAAGAGGGTAGGTGATATCTAATTCTTTTGAGCGGAACTTGTTATCAGTAAATTTGCTGATGTTACGGATTTTTTCCATTTCAACAGCATCTAAAATTGGCTGCTGAACCTCCAGTCTTACAGGAGGGTTGTTATCCATAATATTTAGAAGATCAGGACGAGGACCGATGAATGATACCAGTGAGGTTACCATCTCTTCACGAATAGGATCAATAGCAGGGTTTGTAACCTGAGCAAAGAGCTGACGGAAATAGTCATATAAGCTCTTTGGCTTGTTAGATAAAACAGCTAAAGGAGCATCATTTCCCATTGAAAGAACAGGCTCTTGACCGTTTACAGCCTTAGGCTTTAATAATCTTTCAACATCCTCACGGGTATAACCGAATACGCCCATTAGAGCTTTGGTATTTAAGTTCAAACCCACAGTTGAGGTTTCATCTTTAATATCGGTTAACTTGATACGAACCTTGTCTGTCCACTCTTGATAAGGACGTAGTGTAGCCAAGCTTAACTTGATTTCCTTATCATCGATGATACGACCCTGTTCAGTATCGATTAAAAGCATACGACCTGGTTCTAGTCTCCAGTGACGAGCGATTCTGCTCTCGTCAATCTTTAGAGTACCTTCTTCTGAAGCTAGAATTACAAGATCGTCTTTAGTTACGATGTAACGAGCAGGACGCAGACCGTTTCTGTCTAATGTTGCACCGACCTGACGACCATCAGTAAAGGCAACAGCAGCAGGTCCGTCCCATGGCTCCATCATTGCAGCATAGTATTCATAGAAAGCTCTGAGTTTTGGATCCATCAGAGCATCTTTTTCCCATGCTGAAGGGATCATCATCATTGCAGCTTGAGCTAATGAGTAACCAGACATAGTCAGTAGCTCAAATACGTTATCAAATGAAGCTGAATCTGACTGACCCTGGAAGATTAAAGGCCATAATTTCTCTAAATCTTTACCAAAAACAGGTGAAGAAATGTTCTTTTCACGAGCTTTAATCCAGTTAAAGTTACCACGTAAGGTGTTAATTTCACCGTTGTGGGCAATCATTCTGAATGGGTGTGCTAGTGACCATTGAGGGAAAGTATTAGTTGAGAAACGCTGGTGGATTAGAGCAATAGCACTGGTGCAGCGGCTATCGTTTAAATCACGGTAGTATTCACCAACCTGATTTGCCAATAACTGACCTTTATAAACAATGGTACGAGCTGAGAATGATGGAATATAGAATTCTTTGCAGTGTTTTAATTTTAGGTTTGCAATCGCAATTGAAGCTGACTTACGGATGATGTACAGCTTACGCTCTAGAGCGTCGGTTACTAAGACGTCTGGAGAGTGACCTACGAAAATCTGTCTAATTACAGGCTCTTTTTCGCGAACAACAGGGGACATTGGGATAGTCTCATTTAGAGGAACGTCTCTCCAACCTAAGATAATCTGTCCTTCTGCTAAAATAGCGCGTTCAATTTCTTCTTGGCAAGCGTGTCTTGATGCTTCCTCACGTGGTAGGAAAATCATACCAACACCGTATTCACCAGAAGGAGGAAGTTTTACGCCCTGAGCCATCATATCATCACGGAAGATCTGATCAGGGATCTGAATCAAAATGCCGGCACCATCGCCCTGCAGTGGATCTGCACCTACTGCTCCGCGGTGAGTCAGGTTCTTTAGGACTTCTAGTCCCTGACTTACGATGCTGTGGCTTTTTTGACCTTTGATGTGAGCAATGAAACCGACACCGCATGCATCGCGTTCATTTTCACTTCTGTATAAGCCAGAATTAGTCATTTATGTGTCACCTTTTGCGAGTGGTATATATACAATAAGGGCCCTAAACGGGCCCTTTTTTGAAAACTTTTACAGTTTTCTTATTATTATCACCCCACTTTTGATGGGGTGTTTTTAACCCATTTCGTTAAATTATAGGCTGTAGTACAGTTCGAACTCAGCAGGATGTGGAGTTGAACGTACGCGGGTATCTTCAGCTGCCTTTAACTCGATGTAAGCGTTAATCATATCCTCTGAGAATACGCCGCCTGCAGTTAAGTAGTCGTGGTCAGCCTGTAAAGCCTTTAGAGCCTCATCTAAAGAACCGCAAACCTGTGGGATGTTAGCAGCTTCCTCAGGTGGTAAGTCGTATAGATTCTTATCCATAGCCTCACCTGGGTCTAACTTATTTAAGATACCGTCAAGACCAGCCATTAACATTGCAGCGAATGCTAAGTATGGGTTTGCCATACAATCAGGGAAACGTACCTCGATATGAGCAGTCTTAGGATTGATTGCATATGGAATACGGATTGAAGCTGAACGGTTAGCAGCTGAGTAAGCTAACATTAAAGGAGCCTCGAAACCAGGAACCAAACGCTTGTATGAGTTGGTTGATGGGTTTGTGAAAGCATTTAATGACTTAGCGTGTTTGATGATACCACCGATGTACCATAAAGCTTCCTGTGATAGACCGCCGTATAAGTTACCTGCGAAGATGTTCTTGCCATCTTTACCGATTGACTGGTGGCAGTGCATACCTGAACCGTTGTCTCCGTAAATTGGCTTTGGCATGAAGGTAGCTGTCTTACCGTACTGGTTTGCTACGTTCTGTACAACATACTTGTAAATCTGAACCTCATCAGCCTTCTTGGTTAATGAGTTGAACTCAGTAGCGATTTCGTTCTGACCTGCAGTTGCAACTTCGTGGTGGTGTGCTTCGATAACTAAGCCCATCTCCTGCATTACTTTACACATAGCAGAACGGATGTCCTGTGATGAATCTACTGGAGGAACTGGGAAGTAACCGCCTTTAACTGCTGGACGATAGCCTTTATTACCGCCTTCGTACTCAGTAGCTGAGTTCCAAGCAGCTTCGATATCATCGATAGCTACGAATGAACCTGAAATATCAGACTTGAAACGAACATCATCAAATAAGAAGAATTCTGGCTCTGGACCGAAGAAAGCCGTGTCACCGATACCGGTTGACTTTAAGTAATCCTCAGCACGCTTTGCAACTGAACGAGGGTCACGGTCGTAACCTGTTAAGGTCTGTGGCTCTAAGATATCGCAACGAACGATAATGGTTGGATCGGCATAGAAAGGATCTAACATAACGGTGGTGATATCAGGCATTAAGATCATGTCTGACTTATCAATACCACGCCAGCCTGCGATTGAAGAACCGTCAAACATCTTGCCCTGCTCGAAGAATTTCTCATCGATGCAAGAAATAGGTAGAGAAATATGCTGCTCTTTACCTTTAGTGTCAGTAAATCTTAAATCAGCAAAAACAACGTCGTTATCTTCGATGAGTTTTTTTACTTCACTGTAATCCTTGATTGCCATTTAGGTGCTCCTAATTTTTCAATTGATGGGGTATTACGTACCCGTTCTTTAATGTCTGAGTAAATTTTCGTGGTTATAGTGAACTCTGTCAAAGCATATTTGTACTGGCACTAAAACTACACGTCTTATTTTACTATATGTTGCATAATGGTGCGATACCTAAAAAAATTAGATAAAACATAAAGATAGAATAAATATCTTAAGTGTAGTAAAGAAAATTGAAGTAAAGTCTATTTTTCAAAAAAAACGCAAAATTATTATTTAATTGATTTTAAAAGATAATTTAAAAACAACAGGAAATTTGTTAAAAAAGTGCATTGCACACTTTTAGAGCGTTAATTTTGATAATTAATGCATTTTTTTGTGGCATTTGGATACTGTATTTTGTTTTTATTCTAAAGACTGTGTTAAGAAAATTTGTTTTGAGAGTTTTGTTTGAAGGTGGGGAGCTTAGGGGAAGATTTTAGCTTTTAAGATTATTTTCTTAGATTTTCTATCTAGTCTTCTATTATGTTGTTTTGATTTTTAGTTATCTTATTAAGTGTTTACTCCTCTCAAAAGATATTGGAGAAACTTGATGCTCTTACGAGGTTGTTTGCATAGTATTCTGAGCTTTCTTGCTATCAGTACTACTAGAAATGCTATCAATCATATTTGAAATCTCCTAACTTATAGATCAACTAGCTTATGATCCAAAAGAATCTATCGTAATAAATATCAGAGCAGAAATCATTACGACAAGCCAAGAGTCATTTTTATTATTTTGGTAGCAGTAAAATATCACAAATGCGAGCGCACCAGTGCGCGATAAGAATTGCTTTTAGTACACCTACCCATTACATATAAAATCTTAATACGTTCTAGCTTGTGTGAATTAAGCTAGAACGAAACAAATATCATTATTAAATTCTCTTCTCAAGAGAATTTATCCATTAATCTTCATAGAGTAGACCTCTTCGTTAATAAAGAAATCTCCCATGTCTAATCCAGTGTCTCTTACTTTTTCCATTCCCTGTTTTACATAGAAATCAAGACCTGGATTATGCTTGTTAATTAGTAACTCTATTGTGCAAGGTTTTGGATGATTTTCCTTAACATATTCTACAACATGATTAAAAAGAGCTGTTCCTACACCTTTTCCTTGGTTTTTAATCTCAACATAGATTTTTTGCATCAAGAAAAGATCAGGTCCATGCTGTATAACTGAAACTGCAGCTGTATCTTCACCATCTAAGTTAGCTATAAAGTAAACTTTGCCTGAGTTGATAGCATCCTGCAAAGCTTCCTGCGAATAGTACTTGTCTAACATGAAGTCTATCTGAGAAGTATTTAAAACACTCTTGAAAGTATTTGGTACTAAGACATCAGCTAATTGTTTTAAAACTTTTACATCCGAAAAATCTGCTTTTCTAATTGAGATCATAGTGACCTCCTTATCTAAAACCTAACTTAAGTATAGGAATAATTTAGAGAATATCTATTTTTGCACCAAAATTTTCTTAAACTCCCTTGAAAATATTTAACATTGCTCATATTTTTTTACTGAACAATTTATTTTACTGTGTGCAAAATGTTCAGTTTTAAGATTTAGCTATCTCTTTGTTTTCTCACAAATACTATTGAATAGTATTTAAGTATAGAAAATAGCTATAGCCGACAATTCAAATATAGTATTAGCAAAAGTTTTTTTGTTTGATTAGACTAAATTCATACCAACGAGGGATAGTAAAAATGAAAAACGCAGTTAACACATATTTAATTGACAGCACAGACAATGCAATAAGCATTGCAAAGCTTGCAAAACAAGATCCTAAATTAACCGTGTTCTCTTCAATGATGTGCATGTTTGCTATGTGTATGTGTTATCTGTCAATGTCAGGTGGAGCTTTGTAATTAACACATAGTAAGCAAAAAAACACAAGAAGGGCTCTCAATGAGCTCTTTTTTTTGACCTAAATTTTCAAAGTAAATGCACATTTTGATTTAAAAGAATTGGAGAACATCATGAAATTATCAGTAAAGTCAGTTTTAGCATCAGTAGTTTTAGCTCTAGTATCAACTCAGGCACAAGCTTGGGACAAGACCAATGTAAAGGTTGGTGTAGTAGGTGAAAACAACGAATTCTGGCAACCTATTATCGATAAGTTAAGAAAAGAGGGCATAAATCTAGAGTTAGTTCGTTTTGCAACTTATCCATTGCCAAATCGAGCATTAGAAGATGGTGAGATTGATTTAAATGCTTTCCAAACCGGCGCTTTTTTAAAGACAGAGTCTAAAGAGCATAACTACCATTTAGTTGCTATCGGCACCACTGTGATTGCTCCTTTATCTTTATACTCTGACAAGATTAAGTCACCAAAAGACATAAAATCAGGGGATACCGTAACCTTAGCTAATGATCCTATCTCTACAGGTCGAGGTCTTCGTGTATTAGAAGATCTTGGTTTTATAAAGATTAAGGATGGAGCAGGTTACTTACCAGGTCCTTCAGATGTAGTTGAGAACAAACAGAACTTAAAGTTCTTTTTTGTAGATGCTGCTAATACTTATAACACACTACCAGATGTAACCGCAGGCTTTATTAACGGTGGCTATGCTGTAGATCATGGCTTAAACCCTCGTACTGATGCTATCTATACAGAAAAGACTGTAGGCTGGGGACTTGAAAATCCATTTGTAAATGTGATTGCCGCAAGAGAGGCAGAAAAAGATGATCCTCTGTATCGGCACATTGTTGAGTTATACCACACAAAAGAGGTAGCTGACATCATCTCAAATTCCTACAAAGGCGCATTGATTCCATCTTTTAAGTACTAGTAACAGCTCATTACAATAAGAATTCGTACATAGGTGTACAAGGGGTAGGAGAATGTCAAAAAAGGTTATTTATCTAGCTGGTGGCTGCTTTTGGGGAGTATCAGAGTACTTCTCACGTATAGATGGAGTGCTTTTTGCAGTTACAGGTTATGCAAACTCAGATGTAAAGTCTCCAGCTTATGAAGAGGTAAAGTCAGGCATTACAGGTGCAGCTGAAACTGTAGAGGTTACCTACGATTCAGATAAGGTATCTTTAAAAACACTGTTACGCCAGTTCTTTAAAATCATCGATCCTGTGTCATTAAATAAGCAGGGCGAGGATAGCGGTACTCAGTACAGAACCGGTATTTACTACTTCTATGATGATGACATTGCAACCATTGATGAAGTCTTTGCTGATGAGCAGAAAAAGTACGAGAAAAAGATAGTAACTCAAAAGGGTAGATTACGTAACTTCTACAACGCAGAGGCTTACCATCAGGATTATTTAAAAAAGAATCCACAAGGTTACTGCCATATCGATTTTTCCTCACTAAATGATCTTAAAGAGGATAAAAAGCAGTTTGTAGATCCTGATAAATATCAAGCACCTGACAGAGAAACACTAAAGACCAAACTTTCAGCTCAAGCTTATGAAGTTACACAGCATGCGGCAACTGATCCTAAATTTAAAGGAGAGCACAATGACAATTTTAAGAAAGGTATTTACGTTGATCCTATTACTGGAGCCCCATTATTTGTCTCAACAGATAAATACGAATCCTGATGCGGTTGGCCTGCTTTTTCAAAGCCAATTGATGACACTGTCCTGTCACGGCATTTAGATACTTCTTTAAATCGTCAGAGAATTGAGGTTAGAAGTAAGACTAGTAATGCTCATTTAGGTCATGTCTTTACTGACGGTCCTAAAGAAACAGGTGGTTTGCGCTACTGCATTAACAGCGCCGCCTTAAGGTTTATTCCTTTTGAAGAATTAGATGAGAAAGGCTACGGGGAGTTTAAAAAGTACGTAAAGTAAAAGATTAGATAGTAAGTTTGTAAAAATTCATTAAATAAGATTGCCATAAAACACGAGATGCTCTAAGGAACACTTTAGAGCCTCTTCTTTAGCTTTGGTAACTAATCAGAATGCTCATCTTATTTCTTTTGGTGATCTCCATGTAGATCCAGAAAAAAACTACCTTGATTAGAGTTAATTTTCCTCACTCAACAACTACATCCTATAGCACTCATAAAATATAAAAAACAACTGAAACGATTGTTGATGGTTTAGACAAGGAGCTCTTCTAAGTCATACACATCAAAAATTGAAGAATAGTGCATTTGTACACATTAGTACAACTGTCGAAAATATGATTCATATGATAAACAACACAATGTTTTCTTCTTAACTAAATTAAAGCAATGATAATCAGATTATGGAATGATGTTATATAAAATAACAGAGGTAAATAAAACAGAAAATATAATGAAAGGTGGACTTTATGAGATTTATCTATTCTATTAAAGATAGATGTATTTATACTCAGATTTTGAATGCATTTGAATTTGATTTAGAGCATAACGGTACAATCAAAACCATAAGATTAACAAAAGAGATCGATAAGATTGATGCTTACGTTCCATGTACATTTTTTGGATACAAGTTTGAAGATAATTTAGATGAAACTCTTAGAAAAAAAGCAATAGATTATCTTGAAACATCATTAGATTATAAGACTTTCAGCAAACTGGCAAGAGGAAGCATATGGACCTTAGACAGTGAATTAAATATCTTTGATTTTAAAACAATCGTTTGTCTAACAACTAAATCAAGATTTGATTATTTATTTTCTGTTACTGCTTATCATATCAATGCAGGTTATTTTGTATCAGATCTGCTGATTACAGAATTGACCAAAAATATTGAATTTGATTATGACGGATATACATTGTTTTTAAGACAACATAATGTGAATGAAAATGACATTACAGAATCTTGTAATGCAGTTAAAGCTATGGTTGGAAATCTCCATAACCTGCCATATTTTAAGGTAGATGAAAGTACAAAAGCCTATTTTAAGAGTGCACAAAATACAAAAGCTAAATATGGCGACTTTTTAAATAAGTTCTTTAGGTTTAAGTCTCAAAGACAAGCAGAAGCATTTGATGCTGTTCAAAAAGATTACTTGTTGCTTATAGCTGATATTTCTGCGTCTCACTTTGCAATAAAATCTACTCTGAATAACATAAGAGCATTAAATCCAAAATGTGAAATCATAGTATTTTATGTGGGGGCTTCGTCAAAAGAGGAGTTGCCTTTCCCCTAGGAAAATCTTCCTTTAGAACATATTTCTCTATGGTGTATTTATGTGACAACTAAGATTCACCATATGCGTAGTAAAGATAAAGTCCACAAAAAGTTTCTCTTAACTAAAAATTCACAAACGAATATGATAGATCTCCTACATATACATGCGATAAGCTCTGCTGATTTCCCTTATTGTGTTTTGCAGAAATTTAATGAACATGATCACCTAAAAACACAAGAGGCCCTAAAGTTATCCTATAGAGCCTCTTCTTTAGCTTAAGATCTTAAGCTTACTTTGAATACTTCTCATCAACTAACTTGTGAAGTTCCTGTAGAGAGTGTACTGATGCGTACTCATCTGCACCTACAGCCTCGATACATGCAAATGCAGCATTTAAGGTTGTAGTGTAGTAGATGCCGTAACGTAAGCAGCTTCTACGTAATGAACGAGAGTCTTCAACAGACTGACGGCCTTCTGTAGTGTTGATAACCCAGCTGTAACGACCTGACTTGATGAAATCAAGTAAGTTTGGTCTGCCTTCGTATACCTTGTTTACAAGCACGCAATCAAGACCTGCAGCCTTTAATACGTTACATGTACCCTTAGTACCTTCTAGCTTGAAGCCAGCTGCTACTAACAACTTACCTAAAGCAGGTAATCTATCCTGATCTGACTTCTTAATTGACAGTAAGATAGTACCACTTCTCTGTACAGGAGCTTTAGCTGCTAACTGTGACTTAGCATAAGCCTCAGGGAAGGTTGTTGCAGTACCCATGGTCTCACCGGTTGATCTCATTTCAGGTCCTAATAGAGGATCTGAACCTGGGAACTTGGCAAATGGTAATACTACTTCCTTAACAGAATAATATGGAGGAATTACCTCATGGGTAACACCCTGCTCAGCTAAGGTCTTACCGGTCATTACACGAGCTGCAATCTTAGCTAATGGAAGACCAGTTGCCTTTGATACGAATGGAACAGTACGTGCAGCACGAGGGTTAACTTCGATTAAGTAAATCTTGTCCTCTCTAATTGCTAACTGTACGTTCATCAGACCTTTAACGTTCAGAGCTAAAGCTAATTCTTTAGAGATCTTAGTTAATCTTTCAATCTGATCCTGTGTTAAGTGGTATGGAGGTAATACGCAGCTTGCGTCACCTGAGTGAACACCACACTCTTCGATGTGCTCCATGATACCGCCGATAACAACATCCTTGCCGTCTGCTACAGCATCAACGTCGATCTCAGTTGCATGATCTAGGAACTTATCTAATAGAACAGGTGACTTGTTTGAAACTTTAACAGCTTCAGCGAAGTATCTTTTTAAGTCCTCTTCACCGTATACAACTTCCATTGCACGACCACCTAAAACGTATGATGGACGAACAACTAGAGGGTAACCGATGTCATTAGCTACAGAGATAGCCTGTGATAGAGAGGTTGCAGTACCGTTACGAGGTTGTAATAAGTTCAACTTGTTTACAACTTCCTGGAATAACTTACGATCCTCAGCTCTATCGATGTCATCAGGTGAAGTACCGATAATAGGCACTCCTTCCTGCTCTAATTTCTTTGCTAATTTTAATGGGGTCTGACCACCGAACTGAACGATAACACCAACTGGTTTCTCGATTCTTGCAATCTCAAGAACATCTTCTAGAGTTACTGGCTCAAAGTACAGTCTGTCTGAAATGTCATAGTCGGTAGATACGGTCTCAGGGTTGCAGTTAACCATGATTGACTCATAGCCATCTTCACGTAATGCCATTGAAGCATGAACACAGCAGTAGTCGAATTCGATACCCTGACCAATTCTGTTAGGACCACCACCCAGAACGATAACCTTTTTTCTGTCAGTAGGTCTTGCTTCACACTCTTGCTCATAGGTTGAGTACATATAAGCAGTAGAGGTTGCAAACTCAGCAGCGCAGGTATCAACTCTCTTATAGGTAGGGTAAACCTCGAATAACCAGCGACGAGCGCGAACTTTATCTTCTGTGGTCTTTAACAGAGTAGCTAATCTTGCATCAGAGAAACCACGAGCCTTTAAGTCGTGCATTTCGTCAGCATCGATTGACTTTAGTGTTCTGCCACTTAAAGACTGCTCAATGTCGATGATCTCTTTAATCTGGCTTAAGAACCAAGGATCGATCTTGGTGTAGTCAAACACTTCTTCAACGGTCATGCCGATACGGAAAGCATCGCCCAAGTACCAGATTCTGTGAGCACCGGCGCTCTCTAATTCATGAAGTAACTTCTGACGTGCATCAGGTTTCTTCATGTCTAAACGAGGATCAAAGCCTAACTTACCAGTCTCAAGACCACGAAGAGCTTTCTGTAAAGACTCTTCAAAGGTACGACCGATAGCCATAACCTCACCTACAGATTTCATCTGAGTGGTTAGTCTGTCATCAGAGTTAGGGAATTTCTCGAAGTTGAAACGAGGGATCTTAGTTACAACATAGTCTAAGCTTGGCTCGAATGATGCGGGTGTCTTATCACCAGTAATATCATTGCCTAACTCATCTAAGGTATAACCTACAGCAAGCTTTGCTGCGATCTTAGCGATAGGGAAACCAGTAGCTTTTGAAGCTAAAGCTGATGAACGTGAAACACGAGGGTTCATCTCAATGATAACCATACGGCCGTTCTGTGGGTTAATACCGAACTGAACGTTAGAACCACCGGTTTCAACACCAATTTCACGTAAAACTGCCATAGCAGCATCACGCATGATTTGGTATTCCTTATCAGTTAATGTCTGAGCAGGTGCAACTGTGATTGAGTCACCGGTGTGAATACCCATTGGGTCAAGGTTTTCAATTGAGCAGACAATAATACAATTGTCTTTGCGGTCACGAACAACCTCCATTTCGTACTCTTTCCAACCGATAAGTGACTCATCGATTAAAAGTTCATGAGTAGGGGAGAGTTCTAAACCCTTGTTACAAATCTCTTCGAATTCTTCAGGGTTGTAAGCAATACCGCCACCAGTACCACCCATGGTGAATGATGGACGGATGATGCAAGGGAAGCCAACCTGTTTTTGAACATCCCAAGCTTCTTCCATGCTGTGAGCAATACCAGCACGTGGGCACTCAAGACCAATCTTCTTCATGGCCTTGTCAAAACGCTCACGGTTCTCTGCCTTGTCGATAGCATCAGCTTTTGCACCGATCATCTCAACATTGTATTTAGCTAGAACGCCGTGCTTTTCAAGGTCTAGAGCACAGTTTAATGCTGTCTGACCACCCATGGTAGGTAGGATTACATCAGGGCGCTCTTTAGCGATGATGTTCTCAACAACTTTCCAGTGAATTGGTTCGATGTAGGTTACGTCTGCAACATCAGGATCAGTCATGATGGTTGCAGGGTTTGAGTTAACTAGAATTACCTCGTAGCCTTCTTCACGAAGTGCTCTACAAGCCTGAGTACCAGAATAGTCAAACTCACAAGCCTGTCCAATAACGATAGGACCTGCACCTAGGATCAAAATCTTCTTTATATCAGTACGCTTTGGCATCTGTTATCCCCTAGTCTTTCTTACGGTAATTGCGCATTAGTTCTACAAAGTGCTGGAATAGATACATTGGATCATGTGGACCAGGACTTGCTTCAGGGTGACCCTGGAAGCTGAATGCAGGAACATCAGTACGCTCAACACCCTGTAAGGTGCCGTCAAACAGAGATTTATGAGTTGCCTTCAGATTTGCCGGCAGTGTAGCCTCATCAACGCAGAAACCGTGGTTCTGTGAAGTGATGTAAACAACACCAGTTGCTAAATCACGAACAGGGTGGTTAGCACCGTGGTGACCACACTTCATCTTGATTGTCTTAGCACCAGAAGCTAATGATAATAACTGGTGACCTAAACAAATACCGAACAGAGGGATCTTGTGCTCAATAAATTCTTTAATTGCTTCCTGTGCATAAGTACAAGGCTCTGGATCACCAGGACCATTTGACAGGAATACGCCATCAGGGTTCATCTTGATAACTTCACTTGCAGGGGTCATTGCAGGAACGACTGTTACCTTGCAACCTAGAGAGGCTAAAATGCGGAGAATGTTGCGCTTGATACCGAAATCATAAGCTACAACGTTGAATTCTGTACGGCTCTTGTTTACATAACCCTGACCTAACTCCCATGTACCTTCAGTCCAGGTGTAGATTTCAGGAGTTGTAACTACCTTAGCTAGATCCATGCCTTTAAGACCTGGGAACATACGAGCTAATTCAACAGCCTTTTCTTCAGTCATATTAGGATCTGTTGATAGACAGCCGTTCTGAGCACCCTTCTCACGAAGAATTCTTGTCAGCATACGAGTGTCAATGCCGTAGATACCTGGCTTTTTGTATTTTGCTAAGAAATCGCTTAAATTCTGTGTGCTACGGAAGTTTGATGCAACTAATGATAAATCACGAATGATTAAACCCATTGCAAATACATCACGAGACTCAACGTCTTCGTCATTAGTACCGTAATTACCAATATGTGGATAAGTTAATGTAACGATTTGGCTAGCGTATGAAGGATCGGTTAAAATTTCCTGATAGCCGGTCATAGATGTGTTGAAAACGACTTCACCAACAGTTGTTGTATTCTCAGCACCAAAAGCTTTACCTTTGAATACTGTACCGTCAGCAAGAGCCAAAATTGCGGATGCGACCACAAAGACCCCCAAAAATGTTATTGAGTACACCAAGTGACGCAGATCGAATATTTGCTTGTTAAATACACTGATCTTAGTCTGGGATATTTTAGACGAATCCTGTTTTTTTTCAAGATAAAAATGCGATCTTAGTCTCGTTTGTTTTTTACTTATAAAACAATAAATTAAAAAATCACGAGCCATTTTGATAGGCTCTAAACATAAACTCAGAATTTTTTGCTAGCGTATAAGGTAAAAGACAGCTAAAAACAAAGCTGAAAAAAATCCTTGAATTTGATTATGTTATTGCGAGTTTTTAGTAAAAAATCAAGCTCATTCTTTAGTATAATGACAAGCTATATAAGCCAAGCTTTAAGTCTTTATAGCCAAAATTACTAGTAACGTTACAAAGATTAGATAAATGAGTTTTAACAAGTCAAATCATAAGCACTGTTCTTGCAGACATTTACTGTCAGCAGTGTCTTTTGCACCTGTTACAAGCACTTTTACAAACGCAATTTCAAAATCATTTGTACTCGATTCAATTAAAAAATCTCTTCTCTCAATAGCCCTTTCCTCTGTTTTAATGAGCATTGCTCTGTCAGCCTGCTCATCAGATGGTAAACCTTTAAAAATTAAATCAGGGGTAGATGATCCTGTAAGTATTGAGGTTAAAGGAGTGCAAAGTGAAGAGGTTGAACAGAATATCAACGCTTATTTAGCAACTCTGCCTACCATTTCTAAATCAAGAGCAAGACTGTACAGCCGAGAGATCACCGATAAGATCACTACAGCTATGCATTCCTTTGGCTACTACCATCCTACGGTTACTTTAGATTTTCCTAAAAAGGAAAGTCTTTTTGACAGAAGTTTAAAAGCTAATGTTGATTTAGGTAAGCCTTTATTTATTCGTAATTGTCAGATTGAAGTTATAGGTGAAGGAGCTTATTACAGCTCCTTTGCCAAGATCATTGATGAGAGCGGACTAAAGTCATACACCCTCTTAAGACATGGTAATTACGAAAAGTTAAAAGAAGATCTAAAAAGCAGAGCTCTAGAAATAGGCTTTTTTGATGCAAAGATTATCTCTTCACGTATTTTGGTCTACAAAGAGCAGAACGTAGCTGATATCCAATTAGTTTTTGATACAGGTAAACGTTATCAGTTCGGCGCTGTGATTGCGGATGCTAAAACAAAAGAGCTGATGCAACCATCATTATCTTTACAGAACTTTGTAGAAGGTGAGTATTTCTCATCGAAAAAACTCTCAGATTATACTTCAGCTTTATCTCAAACTAATTTCTACAAATCAGTTGATGTAAGACCGTTAGTTGAAGAGAAAAAAGATGGCAAAATTCCTGTATCAGTAGCGCTTGAACGACAATCTAAAAATTTATTCAGAGTAGGTTTAGGTTACTCAACAGATGAGAGTGTTCGTGGTATTTTAGCTTGGGACAAGCCTTTAATTAACTCAAAAGGGCATTCTTTTAGCTCATACTTTAGAGTATCAAGTATAAAGCAGGATGCTCAGGCAATTTATAAGATCCCTCATAAGAATCCCAATTTAGATTACTTCTATATCAAGTTAGCTCAAACTCATACTGACTTTAATGATAGCTTATCAGACTTATCTCATGCTTCATTCCATTATGTAGCTAATATGACAGGTGTCTGGAGACGTGATTATTATTTAGCTCTAGAGTATGAAGACTTTATTCAAGGTCTTGAAAAAGATAAGGCATTGAATTTAACTCCAGGTGTTATTCTTTCAAGACGAACCACCACCGGAGGTTTAGATCCTAAGACAGGTTACAGTATCAGTTTTGATAACCGTTTTGGTACCAAAGCGGTAACAGATGCTAATTTCTTTAGATCAGAACTTGTGATTAAAGGTGTGTTCTCGCCTACAGAGAGAACCAGAGTCTTGTATAAGTTAATGCAGGGTGGAATTTTTGGCTCAGAAGCCAATAAAGTGCCTCCGTCAATGAGATTCTTTGTTGGTGGTGAGCAGACCTTAAGAGGCTTTGGCTATAAGACCCAGTCATCAAGACGTTTAGGTTATCTTACAGGTTCTCGCTACCTAACAGCAGGAACACTAGAATATATGTTCCCTGTTGGTATTGAGAATTCTCGAGGTGCAGTATTTTTAGATTCAGCAATTTGTACTAATTCCTATTCAAAAGATAAATCGGTACTCTACGGACCAGGTATCGGCTTCAGATATATGTCAAAGTACGGAACCTTCAAAGTCGATCTTGCCTATGGCATTGATAACAAAAATGACAATCGACAGTTTAAGCTTCATCTGTCATTCGGCCCTGAGTTCTAACAGGAAAAGATAGAAAATAAAGAGTTAAATCATGAGTGCAAAAAAGACTATAAAAATAGCAGCTCTTGTAGGATCAGTAATTTCAATTCTGATCTTATCAGCACTCTTTTACCTTTTAGCTACTACAAGCGGTTTGCGCTTTGTGATTGCAAGAGTAAATTCAGCTTTAAGTGATTATGTAAAAATTACAGCTGATATTGAAAAAGGATCGGTATTAACAGGATTTAAAACTACCAAACCATTTGAGGTCTTAGTCTATGATGTAGTTGATGTCAGAGCTAAAAAACTCAATATTGAATATGACGGTTTAGGCTATCTTGCTATCTCAAGACTAGATATCAATTTAATCGATGCTGATACACTTGAAGTTGAGTTATTAGACTCAGATGACACTTCAAGTGATGACGAAACAGATGATGGTGAGGATTTCAGACTCAACATTCCTGTAAAAATCTTTATTAACAAGTTAAATCTTAAAGATTTTGCTTATTTGTCATCAGTAGTAGATGTTTTAGTTAAAAAAGCTGATTTGTCACTGCAAACCTATAAAGACTATGCTGCAGTAGATAAAGGTGAAATAGACAATCCTACGGTTCACTTAAAGTACGAGTCAGAGGATGACACTCCTAATAACTTACCTGAGATCTTAAGCTTTGATAATGGCAATGGAGCCATCGAAAAAATCTATGACATCTTTTTACCCTTAGATGCTGCATTACATAACCTAAAGCTAAAAGATGCCCGCTACTATATGGATGGCTATGACACAGGTAATTTCAATGCCTTTGTAGATGTGTTCTGGTCTCAATCTTTACTAAAAGTAAAAACAATCGATATTGAGCATCAATTAGGTAAAGCCTCCTTAAAAGGCTCAATGGATTTTATTGACTATTACAATCTAAACTTCAAATTAACAGGTGAGGGCGCAAAGTCTGAATATAACCTTAAGAATTATGACGGCTCATTATACGGTTTAAAAGGTAGCTTCTCTCTTACCGGTGACTTAGTGAACATGAATGTGGATATGTCAATTGACAGCCCTTATAAGGTCAAGGTAAAAGGCAGATTAAATCCACTTTCAAATGAGTTACCTTGTTATCTGTCAATAGAATCAGACAAGCTCCTGTATCCTCTTCAAGACACACAGTCACTAAAGAATAAGACTAAAGAGTTCTCTTTATCTGAACTCTCTGATGTATTCAGTGCAGTTGAAAAGTCTTTATCTCCAAATCTTGAAAAAGAGGATCTCTTAAAGGACAGAATTAAAGCTCAAAATACCAAACTCCTGCTTACAGGAGCTGTCTTTAAAGAGATGCAACTGACTTTTGATTCTGAAATCTCAGGACATGGTTTTACAGACTTAAAAACAGATATTGATGCTGCTGTAACTTTAGATAAAGCTCATTTTAATAACTTCTCTTTAGAAGGACTTTTAGGTAAGAGAAAGTTCTCATCAAAGATTGAAGGAGATCTTATCTTTACAGATGGACCTAGCTATCAGGGCAACATTAAGATTAAAGCTGATGATGCCTCAGGTTTACATGAAAAGTTAAAAGGTGAGTTCTCTCTAAACTCTGATCTTTCAATTGGCTATGATCTTGACAGAGATGAGGTTATCTTTGATGTAGCTTCATTAAAATCAGATTTTTACTTCAACTCTCATAAAGCCAATCTGAATGTTGAGAATTTTTTAGGGTCAGTTGAAGATGGTTTCTCTGTAGATGTCTTTAAGCTATCTCAGGATGATAACTATGTAGTATTAAAAGGTGATGTCTCAGAAGACTCTTATCTTGAAGGCTGGGTATCAATTTCTGATCTTTCAAAACTTGATCCAAAAGCAAAAGGCGCAGTTACAGGAAAACTGCTAATTGAAGGTGCCTTAGACGAGCCTAATGTCATTGTTTCAGGAAAGAGTGAAAAGATAAATTATGGTGAGCTGTTAGTAAAAAAACTTGTCTTTGACAGTAATGTAAAAGTGGCAGCAGGTACCGTTAATTTATCAGTCATCTCTAATACCATACGTCTTGCTAAAGACATTAAAGCTTACAAGAAGTGCTCTTTAGATGTTGAAGGTACGCTTGAAAAGCACAGCCTTACTTTATCCTGCGGTTCTGATTCAGGAAGCTATCTAGCAGCAAACGGTGGCTATAACAAAAAGAGTAAGGTTTATTCTGGTACTGTCTCTAACCTTATTGTGGTAAGCAATGTTATTGATCCTATTTCAATTGCTGATCCTGTGGAGCTTACATATAACAACGCAACTCACAAAGGCTCTGTAAGTACGATTAAACTTACAGATGGTAATGCTAATTTAGATATCTCTGAGATTAAGATTGCTCCTAATTCAGTATCAGCCATTGTTGATTTAAATAAGTTACAGTTAAAGTTGCTTAAAAAGTACTTACCAAAAGACAGTTTTGTTTCAGGTCTTTTATCATTACACTCAGAGATCAGTGTTAACGGTAAGGTGCCTTTAATAAATGCTAAGGTTAAAGCTCAAGACGGTGTGGTAGTTTATAAGTCATCTATTTTCCCATATGATACTGTAAACTTTGATTTGAATGCTAACTCAAGTCTACTTACAACTGATCTTACAGCTAATCTTAAAAAGGACAATGGACTACTCTCAGTCCATGCTGATGTAGCCGATCCTTACAATAAGAAAAACTTATCAGGCAAGGTAAAGTTAAAAGATCTGTCATTAGATCTGTTTACAGCATCTACTAATTCATTAAATTCCCTAAAAGGCAAAGCCAATATTGAAGGCTCTTTAGATGGTACTTTAGCTAAACCTTTATTCTTTGGAAAAGTTTCTGTTAAAGGCAGTGCAAATCCTAGCTACAACGTAGGTACCGTTGATGACTTTGATATTACCGTTAATGCTAATGGTTCGACCGGAATCTTAGACGGTGACCTGTCTTTGAACGGTTCAAAGGCAAGTTTAAATGGTAATTTAAATTGGGAGAATGAAGCTTTAGGTCAGCTTAATGTTGATGCTGACAATCTGCCAATCTTCTTATTAAGCTATGGTGAAGCTCAGGCTAATGTCCATACTAAGGTTACCTTAGATAAAATTTTAAAAGTCACCGGCAATGTAGAAATTCCAAAAGGCCTAATTAAGTTCAAGTCCATTGAGAACAGCGCTATAGCTCCTTCTAAAGATGAGATCTTTGTAGATGATGAGAGCAATTTAAAAAGCGTGATCACCAAACTCAATGAAAATGGCATTAACAACGACATGTCTATTGATGTGGATGTAAATCTTGGAAATGACATTAAAGTTGATGCTATGGGATTAAAAGCTGATGTCTTAGGTGGTGTAAAAATCCATAAGGCAACAGACAGCAATACTGTAAGAGGCAGTGGTTTAGTTTATTTAGAGCATGGTAGAGCAGAACTCTACGGTCATAAGTTCATCGTAAACAATGCAGAGGCTAACTTTAAAGGTAATCTCTTTACACCTTTAATTAATTCAGAGGTTGTAGTTGATCCTTCCACAATTGAAGATGATGTAGTGGCAGGTGTAAGAGTAAAGGGCAGAACTGACGATTTGAATATCACCCTATTCTCAATGCCTGCTATGAGTCAGAATGAGATCCTGTCATACCTCTTATACGGGCATGGACTTGAAAAGACTACAGTTACAGGTAATTCTGATAACAGCAGTGCTCAACTTTTAATGACATTAGGTTTAGGTACCACTACAGGTATATTAAATTCAGTTGTAGGTATCTTTGGTATGGATGGAGTGCAGTTAGGCTCATCAGGTACAGGCGACGATACCCAGGTTGAAGTACAAACCTATTTAAGTAACAGAATTAGATTATCCTATGGTTATGGTGTATTTAATTCTGTAAATGAATTTAAGTTACGTTATGAGATAATGCGCAGACTTTATGCTGAATTTATTTCATCACTTGATCAGTCTGTAGATTTGATTTACAGCTTTGAAGTTGACTAGAATTTCATATGCAAGAAATTTAGACATAAGTGATATAGACTCAAGTAATACAGAATCATAAATAAAGTTTAAAGAACTTTAGGTGAACCATATTGAAATACGTTTTTACTGACAATACAACAGAAGCTCAGAATGCTGAAGATGCGGTTTTAGAGCTTGAATATAATGATCTTTTAACTAATCTTGGGGAATACTCTTTTAAGACTACAAAAGATCTTACACCTCGTTCATTTTCTAAATTACAGTTAAGAGCGCGTAATGCTTTAAAGTCTCTTTTAAATAACCCTTTATCAAAAGTAATGCTCTTATGTGGAAGCACCAGTGTTGATACTATTGATATTGCCTGTGACCTTTTCAAAGATGTAGCTTCAATTACCCCTACTATAGCTATTGCTCCGACAAAATTTGAGCTTTTCGGTTCAGAAAAGGAAAGCGGTGTTTTAACAGAGCCTGGCTTTGTGGTTATGCCTTGTTCTCACTTTATTGATCATCCAAAGTGGCTCGGTATGGCTGATGCTTGCATTGCGATGAATGAAGGACTAAAGCTGGTTCTATGTGGTGATGCAACTGACTGTGCTACTTTAAATATGATGTGGCAGACATTAGATAATGCTGTGCGAGCTGATATTGTCCTTGAGTATCCAATACTAGGTGCTATGACCTTAATGGGCTCGTTAGTGGCTTCTTACAGTGAAAAGTACCACGTCAACGCTTTTGATGATAAAGCAATAAGGCTTTTATGTATCTGGTCATGCAGACAAAGTGGTGACAGACGCTATTTAGGTATTCCTGAGGCAAAGCTACTCTCATTAGTCATTGAAGCTAATCGCTATGCATCTTTAAAAGCTCATGGCAGTGAAGATTTTACAGTTACAGAACATGATGTTCTAAAAGCTATTGGTGCTGCAGACTTTAGAGTAAATTCTCTAGCTGAATCTGAACTTCGAAATCACCGTGACAATCAGATTATTTTAGAGACAAAAGGTGAGGTTACAGGACAAATCAATGGCTTGAGTGTCATTGAAACTGCCGGTACCTCTTACGAGTATGGTGAGCCTGTAAGAATTACCGCTACACTGCGCGCAGGCGGTGACGGTGATGTTATCGATATTGAAAGAAAAGCAGAGCTAGCAGGTCAAATTCATGCAAAAGCTATGATGATCATCAATGGCTTTTTAGCTACGGAGTTTGGAGCTGAGCAACCACTACCTGTATCAGCAAGCCTAGTTTTTGAGCAGTCATATAGTGAAATTGATGGTGATTCTGCATCATTAACGGGGCTGTGTGCTGTAATTTCAAGTTTGTCAGATTTACCTATAAGACAGGATCTTGCAGTAACCGGTGCTGTCGATCAGTTCGGTGATGTACAGCCCGTAGGTGGTGTTAACGAAAAGATAGAAGGTTTCTTTAAGATCTGCCGTTTACATGGACTTACAGGAACACAGGGAGTAATTATTCCTTATTCATGTATTCATCAGCTTGTTCTCCGTCCATCAGTTGTAAAAGCTGTAAAAGAAGGTCGTTTCCATATCTATGTAGTAGGTCATGTAACAGGTGCAGCTAAAGTCCTCATGAAGACTAACTGGGGCGAGCCTGATGACAATGAGTCAATCTGTGGCAAGATCTGCTCAAGATTAGACGACATCAGTGCGGTCAAAGCTTCTAAGCCATGGTGGCACTTGTGGTAAGTTCTCTTATCTGATAAGAGCTCCTTTATAACAGTGTATCTGCAATATAAGCGTTGCAGATACACTTAAACTAGGCTTATACACTTTTCTAACACTCCTTTTAACTTCTGCCTCCAAGGTGTGCCAACAACTCTCAAAAGCGCATTAAGCAATTTTACTTCTCCTTACACAATTTTAAATTCTGTATTTTAAGAATCGACAAAAGCCATGCCTATCTGATTTGTTTGCATTTATTACTTTTCGTTTCTGCAAAAAATGTGTAAAAAATAATAAACACTAAGTTCTTTCTAAGAATAACTAATTATTCTTTAAGACATAAAAAATGAATAACTATAAAGGAGTTCATATGAAAGTTAGAAACTGTTTAGCTGCAATCTGTTTATTAGGCTGCGTTTCCGTAGCTTCAGCTCATGGAAGCTATGGTTTCTTTTATGACAACGGAGATACTAGTATCTCTATGGGTAAATCAGGTGCCCATACAGCACCAGTTGCTCCAGCCCCTCATTTTGAGCCAAAACATGATGGTCCAGAGCATCATTTTGCACCTCCTCCTCCACGCAGATTCGGTCATGATTTAAGACCTCGTTTTGGAGAGCATTATTAAAAGACAGAATTGAACTGAAACAGGCTCAACAAGTAAGTGACAGATACTAAATATAGAGTTAAAACTACTTTTGAAACAACTTTGATAATGACAAAAGGTTTATTTATATGAAGTTAAAGATTGGCTTATTAGTCCTCATCCTTGTAGGCATGATCTCTCAGGCACATGCAGGCATGGGCTTCTATTTTGATGATGACAATACTTCATTTTCAATAAGTTCAGGGCGTGGACATTATTATGCACCTCCACCACCACCTCCTCCTACAGTAGTGGTGTTACCACCAGCTCCAGGTCCTCACTACGCACCTCCACCACCACCTCCTCGTGAGTTCGGTCCTGGTCCTTGGGATGGTCCAAGAGGTTTTGCTCCACCTCCACCTCCTCGTGGTCCACATGGTCACCATCATAGACATTTCCGCTAACCTTAGAAAAGAGAGTCTTAATCAAGGCTCTCTTGATTTTTTTATCTCTTACGCTTTATTAATCTTACCTTTCAACTTTGTGGGAGATCTTGTAATTAAGTTACAAAACAGAGCATTAAAATTTTCTAATGCACTCTTTATATGCAAAATAGTTCAATTTTCATAAAATTAGTACAATTAACCATTAAAGCTCCATAATAATGACATCAACTTCTATGGAGAAAACTCATGTCAGTAAAATCAACTTTATGTGGCGCACTTTTAGGCGCTATTGTTTCTATGTATTCATTTAGCTCTTATGCACAGGAAACCATCCATGTAGGAACAGAGCCTACCTTTGCCCCATTTGGTTTTGTTGATGATAAAACTTCAGAAATTGTAGGTTTTGATATTGATGTTATCAATGCTATCGGAAAAGCTGCAGATCTTAATGTTGTAGTTGAATCAATGCAGTTTGACGGTTTAATTCCTTCAATCTTATCAAACTCTATTGATGCAGCTATTTCTGGTATGACTAAGAACCCAGAGCGTGAAAAGATGGTTTTATTCTCAGATCCTTACTATGTAGCAGGTCAGGATCTAATGGTAAGAAAAGATTCTGTTGGCAAGTACAAGGACATGAAAGCTTTAGAGGGTAAAGGCGTTTGTGTACAGTTAGGCTCTGTTGGTGCAATCGTAGCTGAAGGCATTAAAGATGCTAAAGTGAAAAACTTTAATACCGTAACCGAAGCTTATATGGAGCTTAAAAAGCACGGCTGTGAAGCTGTTATCACTGGTACACCTGTAAATCAGTTCTATTTAGTACAGACAGGCGATAAAGAGCTTGTACATGTACCAGAGAGTGTGGTTCGTGCTGCAGACTTGGGTATTGTAACCAATAAGAAAAACACAGCTTTAATGGAAAAGATTAACGCAGGTCTTAAAAAGATCAAAGAAGATGGTACTTACGATAAGATCTACAACAAATGGTTTAAGTAGTAAGTACTGATAGATTTTAAGAGGGAGGCTAAAGCCTCCCTTTTTTATTAAAGCTCACAATTTCGTGATTTACGACAATTAAGCTTATTCGTTAAATAAAATTCCGTCGGCCACTTCTTTAGCCTTAGCTTCACCCTCAAGAGCTTTTAACAACTCCAAAGCAAATGGAATTGCATAGTTAGGACCACGACCTGTAATGATGTTTTCTTCAGGATTTACACTTACAGGCTTTTCACTGAATTTAGCTCCACACTCACAACCAGGGTAGGTTGATGCCTTTTCAGTATTCTTTAAAATACCGCATGAATAGAGAATGAATCCAGGAGCAGCACAGATAGCTCCAATTAGTCCTTTCTTTTCTTTTTGAGACTTTAACATATCAATTAGCTTTTGACAGCCTGAATAACTCTTAGTACCAGGTCCACCAGGAACGACAATAAGATCAAAGTCCTCATTAACATCTTCAATGTTCTGCTGACATAAGAGGGTGGATCCATGAGCTAGGTTTACCAAGCGAGAACCATCTGCACTTACAGATGCGGTTACTACATTTACACCGCCTCTTTTTAAGATGTCTAATACAGCAGTAGACTCAATGTCTTCTGTTCCCTGAGTATATACAATTAAAGCTTTTGACATGGTTATCTCCTTATCTAATTTATTTAAGATCATATAAATTTCGTTAGAAAATTCAATAAGAAGATTTAAAAAATGCGAGATAGAGGGGATAAAAAAAGCAACCAAATGGTTGCCTGTATTATTTTTGGCTCCTCCTGCGGGACTTGAACCTGCGACATACGGATTAACAGTCCGCCGTTC
>Gold_p2__coassemble_107_pt1 | contig 142313 bp, 124 predicted proteins | sample Gold_p2__metabat2_low_PE_010 | metagenome-assembled genome bin Gold_p2 | reverse complement strand
GTCTTATCTAAATCACTAAAAAGGTACTTGACAAAGGTCACTTCATAACAGCTTTGATGAAGATTGTATGCACCATGTTTACAATCCTTGGTCAATCCTAAACTTCTTAAAATCACCACACAGAGGTTTTATCCCATACTGGGTATCATCAGGTGGTGCAACACCAACATTCTTAGTAAATTATCTAAAGCAAGGATTAAAAAAATACAATTCAAATGAATTGCAATCTCTGCTGAGTATTGACTCAACAGTCAATAAAGATACTGATTCTTTATATCCAAGCATAGAAAACATAGCTAACATTGATTTATTTGCTATCTTGTATCAGGCTGGATATTTCTGCATTAAGACAGCTGAAGATGGATATTTTAAGGTTGGTATTCCAAATCTTGAGGTAAAGAAAGCTTATTCAAACCTTTTACTAAATCAGCTAACAAGAACTCAAGACACCAAGTTAAGATTCATTGAACCTTTCAAAGAGGTTTTAGCATCAGGAAACTTAGACAGGATAAAAGAGTTATTCAATACCTTTATCAATGAGTTCTCCTATGAAACCGTAAAGAACTTTAATGAAGCCTGTTTTAGAGATGTACTAAAGCTTGCGATGCTCACCTTTAATGTAACAGCCTCAACTGAGGTAATGGGAGCCTGTGGCAGAGCAGATATTACCGCAGAGGCTGGAGAGTACCTGTATGTATTTGAATTAAAGGTAACTGATAATTCTAAAGACATTGCAACAAAACTAAATGAAGCTAAAGCACAAATCATAAAGAACAAGTACGCAAGACGTCTTACAGATAAGACTGTAATACCAGTAGCTTTAGTCTTGGAGAATAACTCTAAGAGCAGAGATAAGAGTGATACTCCAGTCTGTGAGATTGTAGCTTTAGAAAAGGTATCAGTTGATTAACCACTAATTTGTCTTTTCTGTCAATTTTAGTTCATTCTTTTTGAAAGTTATTTCAGATCTAGGAGAAGCTATTCTAAGATCTTATCTTTTAAATTTTTAACAGTCTTAGAAAATCGTTATGGCTTTCAAAAAACTCACCTCAATTTTTGAAATCTACATCAGTTTAAATATGGCTTAATTTTTCAAAAAATTAACTTTTTTCAGAAAATTTAAACGGTTACAAACATTTTATTGCACTAAATCTAAGCGATTGACAAAATATTCAGAAAAACATCAAATAAAAATAAATCCTTATATTTCAATAAATAACAATTTTATTATCCACAAAATTCATCTTAAAGGCTCATTTTTGGACTTTAACATATAGAAAAAAACATTAAACACCTATAATACTAGAGTAACTGAGACGAAAGTCTTGATTAACTTATACTAATTAAGTCGCGAAAGTGACTATTTTCAAACAGGGAAATGCGATGCTTATAGGTATTCCTAAAGAGAGCTTGCAAGGTGAGACTAGAGTTGCTGCAACTCCAGACACCGTAGGTAAGCTTTTAAAATTAGGCTTTGAAGTAGCTGTTCAAAGCAATGCTGGTGCTCTTGCAAGTTTTGACGACTCTGCATATGAGAAAGCTGGTGCAAAGATTGGTAAAGAGAAAGATGTTTGGGCAGCCGACATTATCTTTAAGTTAAATGCTCCAACCGATGCTGAAATTGAACTGATGCATGAAGGCCAAACTCTTGTAAGTTTTATCCGTCCTGCTCAGAACAAAGATTTAGTTGATAAGCTCAATGCCAAGAAGGTAACTGTAATGGCAATGGACATGGTGCCACGTATTTCACGTGCTCAGTCTTTAGATGCTTTATCATCAACTGCAAATATTTCAGGTTATCGTGCTGTTATTGAAGCTGCTCATGCTTTTGGCAGATTCTTTACAGGTCAGGTAACCGCTGCAGGTAAAGTTCCTCCTGCAAAAGTAATGGTTATCGGTGCTGGTGTTGCAGGTCTAGCTGCCATCGGTACAGCTCACTCATTAGGAGCTATTGTTCGAGCATTTGATACTCGTCTTGAGGTAGCAGATCAGATTAGATCAATGGGTGGCGAATTCTTAAAGCTTGATTTCAAGACTGAAGATGGCGGTTCATCAGACGGTTACGCTAAGGTAATGTCAGATGAGTTCATCAAAGCTGAAATGGATTTATTTGCAAAGCAGTGTAAAGATGTAGATATCATCATTACCACCGCTGCAATTCCAGGCAAGAAAGCTCCACGTCTGATTACTAAAGAAATGGTAGCTTCAATGAAGCCTGGTTCTGTAATTGTTGACTTAGCTGCTGCAACAGGTGGTAACTGCGATGGTACAGTTGCAGGTAAGGTTATTACTACAGACAATGGCGTTAAGATGATCGGTTACACCGATCTTGCAGCTCGTCTGCCTGCTCAGTCTTCACAGCTTTACTCAACAAACTTAGTAAATCTGATGAAGCTTTTATGCAAGAACAAAGATGGCTTAATCGATGTAAACTTCGATGACGTTGTTCTACGTAACATGACTGTTACTAAAGATGGTGAAGTTACCTTCCCACCTCCAAAGATCAGCGTATCAGCAGCTCCTAAGGCTAAGGCAGATGTTGCAGCTCCTGCAAAGCAAGAGCCTAAGAAAGCAAGCCCAGCTTTAAAGATTGTAGCTCTAGCTGCAATCGTAGTTGCATTCATGTTAATCGGTGGCTACGCTCCAGAGAAGTTCTTACCACACTTCACCGTATTCGTATTAGCTTGCGTTGTAGGTTACTACGTTGTATGGAACGTTTCACACTCACTGCACACTCCATTGATGTCTGTAACTAATGCTATTTCAGGTATCGTGGTTGTAGGTGCAATGGTGCAGATCGGCGATTCAATTATTATCGGCATTCTTGCATTTATTGGTGTTTTATTAGTATCTATCAATATCTTTGGTGGTTTCGCTGTAACACGCCGTATGCTAGCTATGTTCAGAAAACAGCAATAGTAGGTAAGGAGATAATTTAATATGTTAGGTTTAACTCATATGGCCTACATTCTTGCAGCGCTATTATTTATTATGGCGTTAGCAGGTCTATCAAAGCAGGAAACTGCAAAAATGGGCTGTCTATCTGGTATGGTTGGTATGGCCATTGCCTTATTAGCAACCTTCGTTCGCGTTGGCAACATTTTCGATAATCCATCAGTATGTATCTTCGTGATTGTTGTTGCCATGATCGGTGGTGCTGTTGTCGGTATTTACGTTGCACGTAAAGTTCAGATGACTCAGATGCCAGAGCTTATTGCTTGCTTACACAGCTTCGTAGGTTTAGCAGCTGTATTAGTAGGCTTTAACAGCTACATACACATGCAAGAAGATCCTGCTGTATTCTTAGCAACTCCAGTTGCTGAGTTAAATACTGAGTTAGTTGAAATCTTCTTGGGTATCTTTATTGGTGCTGTAACCTTTACAGGTTCTATCGTAGCTTACGGTAAGTTAAACGGTACTTATAAGTTACGTATCTTTAAGTCAGCTCCTCTAACCTTACCATTTGGTAATGCTCTAAACTTAGGTGCTTTAGTTGTTTCATTCCTGTTATTGATTTGGTTCTTAGCAGCTGATTCAGCTCCAGCATTCCCATTATTAGTAATGACAGTTATTGCTTTACTATTTGGTGTTCACTTGGTTGCTGCTATCGGTGGCGCTGATATGCCTGTGGTTATCTCAATGCTGAACTCATACTCAGGTTGGGCTGCTGCAGCATCAGGCTTCATGTTAAACAACGACCTTTTAATCGTAACCGGTGCTTTAGTAGGTTCTTCAGGTGCTATTCTGTCTTACATTATGTGTAAGGCAATGAACCGTTCATTCATCTCTGTTATCGCAGGTGGCTTTGGTAATGCTCCAGCTGCTGCAAAGAAAGATGAGGAAATGGGCGAGTATCATGAGTTAAAGGCAAATGAAGTTGCTGACTTATTAAAGAACTCAAGCTCAGTTATCATTACCCCAGGCTATGGTATGGCTGTAGCTCAGGCTCAGAACGCTGTTGCAGCTTTAACTGAAAAGTTAAAGGCTCGCGGTGTCGAAGTTCGCTTCGCTATTCACCCTGTAGCAGGTCGTCTACCAGGACATATGAACGTTCTGTTAGCTGAGGCAAAGGTTCCATATGATATCGTATTTGAAATGGACGAAATCAATGACGATTTCGAAAATACAGATACCGTATTAGTTATCGGTGCTAACGATACTGTTAACCCAGCTGCAGCTGAAGATCCATCAAGCCCAATCGCTGGTATGCCAGTGCTTGAGGTTTGGAAGGCTCGTAACGTAGTTGTATTCAAGCGTTCTATGAATCCTGGCTATGCTGGTGTTCAGAACCCACTGTTCTTCAAGGACAACACCTCAATGTGCTTCGGTGATGCTAAGAAGACTGTTGAAGATATCGTTGCAAACTTATAATTTAGCTTAAAGCCAGTTTTATAAGATAAGAGGTCTTACCCTAATTGGGGTAGGGCCTTTATTTTTGCCTAAAGACAAAATTAATATGACCGACAAGTGTATATATAACTATACATGTGAGGTTCTTATGGATCTTTACTCTTTAGATGCAAGTCCAGCCGAACTTGTTAAAAGTCAGACCAAAGTAAATTACACTAAGCTTGATTCTGAAAAATTACGTCAAAGTGTAAAGATTCTAAATGACAGTAAGAATTTAATTGATTATTGTGAAGTAATGGGCAAGATACATAAGCGTATATGACTCAAAAGAGGCTTAAATGCTTTTTTTGTGAAAAAAATTAATTTTTTTATTAAAGTTTTTAACTTGATTGGCCGATAATAGATCGAAAGGCAGAAAAGTATTAAAACTAATTTTGCCAAGGAGAGAATTATGGCTATAGATTCAAGTGCACTGACAAGCATTAAAAATGCTATTGCAAGTTATTCTGGCAGTGAATCTACATATAGTGATAAGCTAAAAAATGATGCTAATAACAGTGTAAATTCATTAGCTCAGAAAGCATCTTCATTTGCAACCAAGAGCCGTTATAAAGCAGCTTTTGAAGAGAAGATGAAGATTGCTAATGAATCGTCTGATACTGTTGAAATCAGCAAAGAGTCATTGGCAGCTTTAAAGAAATACAATCAGACTGAAGTAAGTGCTGCTGCAAAGAAAGACTCATCAAGCTCAAGTGGCTACACTTATGATTATCAGTCTATCAAGAAAAAGAATCTTGAGAATATAGCTGCTATCGAAAAAGAAGTTGCTCAAAAGTACGGCAAAAAGACTGATGCTGCTGACAGTACCACTAAGACTGCAGATGATAAATCAACAGTAAAGTCTGATGATTCAACAAAAACAGCATCAACTACTGACGGCTCGTCTTCTGATAAGACTACAGCTTCAGATAAGACAACTGATAGCAAGAAGTCAGAGAACACTACCGATACTGATAAGAAAACTACTTCATACAGCTATGATTACAATGCTATGAAGGCTAAGGATGCAGAGAATGCATCTAAGATCGAAGCTGAGGTTAAAGCTCAGTATTCAGGTCATAACAGTCCAGATGACATCGTAAATTAGTCTGTTATTGATTTTAGTATGAGGAGGAGAGCAGAGACTCTCCTCTTTTAATTTATAGGTAGGTGATTTGACTTAAAGCCTATCCGCTTTTTATCCTTAGGTGATATGAGGCAAAACTAAGAAACTACTAGTTTTATTGCTCATCTTGCAGAATTACCCATGAGCAAGGATCTTTTCCTGCCTCAGCTGTACCAGAACTGCTGATTACTTTAGCAATGGAAGCTGAGCTTCTAACAACAATTAAAGAGGTCACTGTAGATTCTAGATCTTTTGAGACCTTGTCGATATCAAATTTTAAAACAGGATCACCTGTAGATACTTGTTGTCCTAACTTTGCTATTGCAGTCATACCTGCACCTGTAAAGCTACTTGTGCCAATACCAAAGGTTACATAAACCTCAACTCCCAGTTCTGTTCTTACAGCAAAAGCATTATTTGAAGCAATAAGTCTTGAGATAGTGCCTGAGCAAGGAGAAACGATAGTATCAGCGCCTTTGTTTGGTACCACGGCAACACCATCGCCAATCAGTCTTTCTGAAATCACTAAATCAGGTACTTCTTCTAATGAAATTAGATTACCGCTGATTGGAGTATATAGCTCTAAATCAGCTTCACCTTTAACATCCTGACTTAAAGTTTGCTTTTTTTGAAAAAAAGAAAAAAGTCCCATTTTTATTCCTTGATAGCTGTAAGAGCCTTCTATTTAATTAACTTGTCTTCTATGAGTCAATCTTTACAGAGAGTTAATAATGTCAGTAAGCTCTGAACCAGAATAAGTAGTCATTATTTTATTATACAGATCTTTATCAAAAGCAGGTTGAATGTCTTCTTCTAGATTTAATCTTTCAACTACAGCTTTGATCCTGTCAATGTTATAAGCACCTGTCACAAGATATGTCACACCCATTCTGTAAAAGAAAGGAATAAGCTCAGGACGTGAGGCAAAGCGTCCAGCCACACCTAAGGTAGCACCTGATTCAAAGGCAGCTTTAGCTGCCATTACAATCATTTTGGCTAAAACAGGTGTAAAGGTTTTATCTGGAGGACATGGAGCTGATGCATACTCAGCTAATGAGCTGGTACCTATGATCATCATGGATCCTTCTTTAGCGATAGCGGGAGCTAAAAGTACGGCAGCTGGAGTCTCAATCATAAAACTAATCTCCATATTGCCATGAGCAATCTTTTCACTATCAAGCTCGTTTAAACTGTCATTTGCTAATTTTAAAAGGTAGTCTTTTTCTGAGATCTTGGTTACCAAAGGGAACACAATGGTAATGGTTCTTCCTTTTGATGCTCTTAAAAGAGCTCTAATTTCCTTTTTCAAAAGGTTAGTACCTACATAAGCACCATATCCCTTTAATGGTCCTGAATCATCTAATCTAATATTAAATAAAGGTTTCTTATCATCAGCAAAGTCAAAGGTTCTTGCTGTAATTGGAGCACCCTTTTTAATAGGCAAGATGATCTTATAAAAACAATCTGTCATTTCATCTTCAGATGGTTCATAACTTGAAGATAAAAACAAGAATTCAGATCTTAACAGGCCTAATCCATGGTTTTTAATCTGTTCATTACTACCTTTGCTAATAGCTCCAACTGCACAGGCAATGGTTAGATTTAGTAAAGACTCATCATTTATCTGATCCTGATAGAGATCTTGCATTGTAAGCAAGCTCTCTTTGATGTCATCAGATGGCTCTACAATCACAACCGATGAATTACCATCAACTAGTACTGTAGTACCGTTTTTTATAGTGGTTGCATCAAAAACACCAAACACAGCTGGAATTGATAACTCTCGCAGCACTACACCTAGATGTCCTGAGTCATGACCTCCTTCTAAGATCACTCCTTTTATGCACTTAGTATTAAGTGATAATAATTGCGCAGGTGAGATATTAGTAGTTATTAGGATCACGTCTTTAGTAAGAGTTGGCAGTTCAATTTCATCTCCATGTGCATGCTCAAGGGTATGAATGAACTCGTTCATAAGTGAGGTTAACTCTTCTTTATCAGCCTTTAAATCATTGTTATGCTTATAAAATGCATCAAGATTACCTAAAAGTACGGTCCTTGCTGCCATACAGGAGGAACATCCTTGATTTATAAGATCGATAACTTCTCTTTTGTTGTCCTCAGAGGTAATAAAGCCTGCAGCCGCACCTAAAAGATCACGTACTGTATCTTTGGCTGGATTGACAATTTGACGTAATTTTTGGGCAAATTGGCTGGATTTTTTAATATATCTGTCAATTTCGCTTTCGCTATCAAAAGTAAAGAGTTCTTCTTTACTGTATTCAGATTTCTGCCTTGCTATGACTAAAGCGGGTGCTACTGCAATACCAGCTCCTACAGAAACGCCTGAGAGTGTATACATAAAAACCTCTTGCTTTTATTGCGAAAAAACTAGTTTCTAACAGTTATGAATCTCTAGTTTATGAATTTTATTTATAAACTAGTTAACTTGCCTAGTTTATAACTAGGATGTTTTGGTCCTAGTTTCTAAAAATTATAAATTTTATAAAAACTAGTTTATAAGAAACATTTGTAAACTATTAAACTTGGCTAGTTCATAACTATGATTTTATTACTATAATTTCTTTGCTATTTCAAAGAATTAACTTTTTGCATCTCTACATAATACTTAGTGCCTGCACATACGGCAGCAGGAGGTATCAGAATATTTAATACAGGAATACCTAATAAGAAAGCTACGGTAGCGCCTATAGTAAATGTGGAAATAGTATGTTTCTTTAAATCATTCATCATCAATGTAAAAGAGATCTTATGGTTATCATAAGCATAGTCAGTGTATTGCAAAGCACCCATCCAGGCTGTCAGCAAGAACCATGCAATAGGTGAGATCACATTGATTACAGGAATAATAGAGATCACAAGACAAATTAGAGCTAAAGGTAAAAAGAACAACTGCTTTTTAAATTCTCTTGCAAGAATTCTAGGGATATCTTTTAAAAGATCAACAACTCCCATGTCATCACCATGAGTGCCGTTAATTAAGGCTTCTACTTTGTCAGCTAATAGCCCATAAAAAGGGGATGCAATAATCGTAGCTACGGTTGAGAAAAAGTAACCGCAGACAAAGATGATCATAATTCCTAATAAATAGGAAAGCACATAGGCTACAAAAGATAAAAAGTCAGGCAGACCTTCAAATAATGAAAAAATTAAAGCTTTAATGTTTGTAAACAAGAGGTATGAGCAGGTAGACATAAAGATCACATTCACAATTAAAGGAATGATGATATAAAGTCTGCACTCTTTACTCAAAGCAAGTTTTAAACCAGTAAAAATATAGGTAATTGCCTCTGAAAAGGTAATCTCATGAGGTGGCCTTAAGTTAGTCTTTAGATTCTCGTTCATATCTATAATCCTATGTTCTTTTTGGCAATGATACCATTTTGACTGAGAGCTTTGCTTAGAGTTCAGTGCAAAAGAGCACAATTTGCACAAATAGTTCTAAAAGACTTTTGGGCAACTGTTAAAAGCTTCATCTTGAGTTTCTTTGCTCCTTGTAAAATTTAGCTCTTATAAAAGATTTAATCGTGCGATAAAACAAAGAAAAAATAATACATTTAGTTTAAAATAAGATGATTTTGTGAAGACTAAATTCAACCTTCTTTGAAGTTAATAATAAGACAAGTTTACAGGAGCAAAAAATGTCACTTAACGATTCAAGTTCTTTAATTTTAATTGTTGGTGCCATTGCCATTTTAGCCTTTGTTGTTCATGGTTTATGGTTTTCTGGCAGAAGCATTAACCGTAAATTAGTTAAAGGCTCAAAAGAAGATCAGGAAATTGCTCTATCAAATGCTGTAGGCAAGGTTCGCATTGTTAAGCCAAAAGAGATTGGTGCTGAAAATGATTTTAATGCTTTAAATGTAAAACATGAGAATTATTCAAGTCAGAATAGCAATAATAAAGTTGAACCTGTAGTCTCTTTGTCTACTGATTTTTCTCTGCAGGAAAAAGATCCTAGAACTCCTGAAAATACTTATGAGTTAAATCTTTTTGCTTCAGAAGGTCGCCCTTACAGAGGTCTTGATCTTGAAGAGCTGTTTAATAACTATGGTATTTTAAAAGGTGAAAAAGACATTTACTGTGTATATGAGAACCCACAATTAAAAGACAGAATTGTCTTCAGACTCTGCTCACTGGAAGCCCCATATGCTTTCCCTGATAATATGGAATCCTTTTCAACCACCTCTTTAGCTTTATATATGCAGTTACCTCCAAAAGGTAAAGCTTTCTTATACTTTAGAGCAATGCATATTGCAGCAAAGTGCCTAGTTGAGCATTTAGGTGGTGTCATTAAAGACAACAATAACAAAGAAATGACTGATGAGTCTTTAGAACAGACTGAGCTTCTCTTAAATAAATATGACAAATCTGATGATGAGGAGTAATAGTCATGACTGATACAGCAGTTACTTCTAAAAACGTAGGGTCTTTAAATTCTGATGAACTAGAAAAGGAATACCGTAAGCTTGTAGATACTTTAAATTCTTATTCTAAAGCTTACTATGTTGATGATAATCCTGTAGTTCCTGATGCTGAATATGACAGGCTCTACCGTCAATTAGAGTTAATTGAGCAAAGTAATCCAGCAATCATTGCTGATGATTCACCTACAAAAAGAGTAGGTGGTGCTACCTTATCAGAGTTTGAGCAGGTAACTCACCGTGTCCCATTGATGTCTATGGGAGATATCTTTAATAATGCTGAACTTATAGATTTTGATGCAAGAATGAGTTCCACCTCAGGTCAGAGTGTCGTTGAGTATTGTGCTGAGCCTAAATTAGATGGTCTTGCTGTATCTTTAATTTATAAAAAAGGTAAATTAGTTCAAGCTGCAACACGTGGTGATGGCAAGGTAGGTGAGAATGTCACCTCAAATGTCATGACCATTAAAGCTATTCCATTAAAGCTGACAGGAGATAAGGTTCCTGATTACATTGATGTAAGAGGCGAGGTGATTATGACCCGCTCAGGCTTTAATCAGTGGAATGAAAGAGCCAGAGCAACTGGCGGTAAAGTCTTTGCCAATCCTAGAAATGCAGCTGCAGGCTCTCTAAGACAGTTAGATCCAAAAGTTACTGCTAAACGTCCTTTAGCTTTCTTTGCCTACTATGTAGGTGAATGTGAAGGTTATGATTTACCTCGAGATCAGTACCATCGTCTTTTAGCTTTAAAAGAATTAGGTTTCCCTGTAAATCCTAATATCAAATGTGTAAAAGGTCTTAATGGCTTAAAGACTTTTTATGAGGACATCCTTTCAAGACGTGAAACACTAAACTACGACATCGATGGCGTGGTTTTAAAGATAAATTCTTTAGATACCCAGAATGAGATGGGCTTTACTGCCAAAAATCCTCGCTGGGCTATAGCCTATAAGTTTCCACCTGAAGAGATGATGACTAAACTTTTAGATGTAGAGTTTCAGGTTGGAAGAACTGGTGCAATTACTCCTGTCGCTAAATTAACCCCTGTTTATGTAGGTGGAGCTACAGTATCTAGTGCAACCTTGCACAATGCCGATGAAATTGAGCGTTTAGGCTTAAAAATCGGTGACATGGTGATTGTACGTCGAGCAGGTGATGTGATACCTCAAGTATCAGGTGTCGTTAAAGAAAAGCGTGATGGCACTGAGAAAGATATTGTTTTCCCAAAATACTGCCCTGAGTGCGGAAGCTTAATTGAGAAAGTCGAAGGTGAGGCGGTTGCCCGTTGCACCGGTGGACTTGTCTGCTCTGCTCAATTACGTCAGTCTATCATCCATTTTGTTTCCCGTGATGCGATGGATATTGAAGGCTTTGGTGACAGAATCATCGAGCAATTGGTTGCTACCAAAAAGATTTCATCTGTAGCCGATCTTTATACTCTCTCAGAGAATGATTTAGCAACCACCATCCTTGATAATGGCTCTGAGGACAGAAAGGTAAGATTCTTAGGTCACGTGGTAGCTAAAAAACTGATAGCAGCTATTGATAAATCACGTGTAACCCCATTAAACCGTTTTATCTATGCACTGGGTATCCGTGAGGTCGGCTCTTCAACAGCAAGAACCCTAGCCTCTAACTTTAAGACTATCGACGATTTAATAAAAGCCTCCTATTCAAAACTTTTAAATCTGCCTGATGTAGGTCCTGTGGTGGCTCGCCATATTGCTGATTTCTTTGCTGAAAAGCATAATCTTGAGATTATTGATAGATTAGTTAAAAGAGATGATGGCTTCTTATTCTCAGCCGGCATTGAGTTAACTGCACTCCCTCAACAAAGTGAGCTTAATGCTGACAATCAGCCTTTCTTAGGAAAGACCTTTGTGATCACCGGTACTTTAGATTCTATGGACAGAAATGAGGCTAAAGCTAAGCTTTTATCATTGGGCGCAAAAGTTTCAGGCTCTGTTTCTAAGAAGACCTTTGCTGTAGTCTGTGGTAGTGATCCTGGTTCTAAGCTTACTAAAGCTACAGAGCTTAATGTACGAGTGATCTACGAAGAAGAGTTTCTACAGCTTCTAAAAGAAAACGGCATTTCCTAAATTAAGATTAGTACTAAAAAGAATCGATTTAGTGCTGATTTTGGAGCTGCAGAGCAAGGCTCTGCAGTCCATAGGAGGTGTATTATGTTAGATAATACAAAGATATTGTATAGCTATTGTAAGATTAAGACTTACTACTTGATCACAACTAAAGGTGAATCTGTAACTTGAGTATTCGATGCTACAGAATCCTTATCTGATATTGCTTTTTCTAAGACTTCAGCATGCTCAACAGGCATGTACAAGCCATGGTGAGAGTCAATCTTATCACCTGTGTAACCAGAATTTAGTTTTCTAATCACTTCAATTCTAGCGCCAGACAGTCTTGCTGCCTCATTTAAGCTGTTTAATCTACCAGCAATATCTACTCTTCTAAAAGCAGGACGGTTCTTAATCTTAGGTAATCTTACACCATAGAGTTCAGGGTTCTTTAAAACATCTGAATAAGCTTTAAATCTCATTAAGTATGCTTTAGTTGAACGAGACAGACGGATGTTCTCTGCGTTAGGATTTTTTACACCAGCTTTTGCAGCTCTCTGTAAAGCTTTCTTCACGCCATACTCACCCTGATTGTAAGCTACAGCTACTAATTCCCAGTCGCCTAAATCACGATACAATCTTTGCAGATACTTGATGCCAGCCTCAGTTGAGGCAAAGAAATCATAAATACCGTCGTAGTTTTGTGTTTTGTGTAATCCTAATGATTTACCTGTAGAACGAACATACTGCCAAGCACCATGTGCGCCACCATGATGTACCTTTGCATTCAAGCCACTCTCTAATAGTGGAATTGCAGCTAACTCTAGTGGAACATCATGTTCTTTGAATTTAGTTAAAAGATAATGCACATATACATCATTTCTTTGAAGATTATGTGTAATAGTGCGTGCAAATTTGCGTGCTAAAGCTTTTTCTTGATTATTAAGTTTTAGATTTAAAGTAAATCTAGACTCATCAGCTAAATCTGTTTCCCAAACAGATTTCTGCTCTCTTTCAGCCTCAAGCTCTCTTTCGTGAGCGATACGCTCTAATTCAGATTCGTTAGTATTAGCCTGAACATTCGATGAGCACGCATTGATTGACATTAGTGCAGCTGCAACTACACCAACGCAAAGATATAAAGTTTTTCTAATCATCCTACCTAACTTCTTGACTACTGAGGCTAAAGCCATTTTCATCCATATTGTTACTTACGATAATTAGGAGCAAAAACCTTCATCGAGGATTTTGTTATCTCCTAAAGCGGCCGTTCTTGCAAGTTCATCGCAACGCTCGTTTTCAGCATGTCCTGCATGTCCTTTCACCCATTTAAAAGTGATTTTATGTCTGGAACATTCTTTATCGAGTCTTTGCCAGAGATCCTTGTTTTTCACAGGCGCCTTTGTGCTAGAAACCCAGTTACGGCGTTTCCAACCTTCAAGCCATGAAGTCATGCCATTTTTTACATACTGACTGTCAGTAGTAATAGTGACATTACATGGCTCTTTAAGAGATGAAAGCCCTACAATTACTGCCATGAGTTCCATACGATTGTTAGTCGTACGGATGAAACCTTGGGCAAGTTCTCTTATATGTCCCTTATAGCTTAAGATAACTCCATAACCACCAGGTCCAGGATTACCTAAACAGGAACCATCGGTATAGATTAGAACTTCTTTCATAGTCATTAAAAATTTCGATGGAAGAAGCTAACCTTCCTTAAAAAAACATAATAGCAGTGTAAAGAAACACTACAGACATTATAACAGAAATTTTAGTAAAATAATTTATCTTATAAATCAATAAGAAAAGTGTAAAAACAGCCTTTTACAAATACTAATTAATCTAATAATTAATAGGTAAAAAGTGAAATTTGCTATTAATCCAATTAATTCTACTTAATCTTACTTAACGCTGAATTAATCTTTAGTTAATACATAAAGTTAAAAATTCACTTTTTTTAAGACTGCATGTTTAAGCTTCAAAAAGCACTCTTTAAGATCGCTTTTAATGTGATCTAAAGTGAGAGTTCTTAATGATTCTGTTATATATGCATTCAAAACGATACACTTGAAAACTTAGCAAAGACTTAGCTTCTATAAGATTTGTAATGTCGCAACTTAAGCTAATTTAAGCTAAAATTACACCTATGTTTAGGAGAATTTAACTTGAAAAGACAAGTAGCTTTAGATACAGAAACCACTGGTAAATCAGATGATGGTACTCCAGGTGAGCACAGAATTATCGAAGTAGGTTGTGTTGAAATTATCGATAGAAAGTTAACTGGTAGAACACTGCAGTTATATGTTAATCCTGAAAGACCAGTTGATGAAGAGGCTTTTCAGGTACATGGTATTTCTAATGAATTCTTAGCGGATAAACCAAAATTTGCAGAGGTTGCCAATCAGTTAATTGATTTTATTAGAGGCTCTGAGCTTTTAATCCATAACGCAAAGTTCGACGTAGGTTTTATGGATAAAGAATGGCAACTACTAGGGCTTAGTGAAACTACTACAGATATGGCAACTGTTGTCGATACTGTGGCTTTAGCCATGCAACTGTGCCCAGGACATCAGGTTAATCTTGATAACTTATGTAACCTTTATGATGTAGACAAGTCTGCCCGTACTGTCCATGGCGCGCTATTAGATGCTCAGATCTTAGCTGAAGTTTATTTGGCTATGACTGGTGGTCAACGTGATCTTGAGTTCTCTGAGGTTAGTGCTCACGGTAGTGCCAAATGGAAGAGACCTGAAGGTGCTAAACTGCCTTTAATGCAGGTAGAAGCAGACAGACTTGCAGTTCATATTGATAAAATGATTTCTCTATCTCAGGGGCGCCCTTTAAAATGCGAAGAGGGTAAACCTAAGATGGCAGGCTCTAACTGGTCATCTGACTATGATATGGTATTCCTTGAAAAGGGTGAAGAAGAGAAAAAATCAGATTATAAAGCTAGATTAAAAGCTCAAAAGGATGAGATGATCCAAAAGCTTTTAAATCCTGAACAACAAGCTTTATTAAAAGAATATATGCAAAAAGATCATGAAGCCTACATGGAGTGGGAAGATCGTGTAATGGGAAGAGTCAAAAAGAAGTAGGTAGTAGAAAGAGGTAGAAGCGAAAAATTATGACTAAGTTATCTTTTAATGTCCTAGACGATTTAAATCAGTCTTTGAAGGTCTTAAGTGATTTTATTGCACAGAAGGATACTAAAGAGGTAATTGAAAAGGCCATCTCAATCATGGCTGATTCAATTAAAAAAGGGGGCAAGATCATGTCTGCTGGCAACGGTGGCAGTATGTGTGATGCGATGCATTTTGCTGAGGAATTAACTGGTCGTTATCGTGACAACCGTCCTTCATATCCTGCTATTGCCATTGCTGATCCTAGTCATTTAACCTGCGTGGGTAATGACTATGGCTTTGATTATGTCTTTTCACGTTTCTTAGAAGGCATGGGCTTTAAAGGTGATGTTTTCTTAGGTATTTCTACCTCAGGTAATTCAAAGAACATCATTGAAGCTTGCAAAGTATGTAAAGAGAAAGGTCTTACAAGTATTGTTCTTTTAGGTAAGGATGGTGGTAAGTTAAAAGATCTTTGTGATTTACCAATTATCGTACCTCATGATGGTTATGCTGACAGAATTCAGGAAGTTCATACCATGATTATCCACATCATGATTAGAGGTATTGAAGAGCTTTTAAAATAGAGCTACTGTCCTGTCTTCTCAAAATCATTTTCATCAATTACACATAATAAAGCCTGACTTATGTCAGGCTTTATTCAAGCATGTCTTATTAAGTTACCTAGAGCAGGTACTTTATCTTATTTTATCTTCTCAAGCTTTACAGGCATCATTGCTTGGAAATAGTAAAGTTGTGTTTCAAGCCTCTTAAAGGCAGCTTCCTTAGTGCAATTAGCATCATCAGCTTTTGGTGAAACTAAAAGATGCTTTCTGTCTGTTATCTTATAAGATATGCCGTAGTTATCAGATTGCAGTTCACAGGCATAATCTTTACCATAGCCTACAGAAACAGACTGATTGTATGCATAAGGAAAGTTACACTTGTCATTTGACAGCATGTCACAACCAAAAGAATAGAAAGTGTAATCAGATAGTGCATGAGAAACAAGAGTTGTGATGATGTCCTTATGAGAACCTAAGCGCTTAGGATCATATCTTACAGCGGTGTTCCTAATATATTTTTCTGGCATATATAAATAGAAAGGTACCTCATGACCAAAGACTAACTCCTCTGGGTAGTCAGAATAGCCAATACCTCTCATATTGTGATCGCCTGTAGCTGCAATAAAGATATTATCTTTTAAGCTCACATCCTCCTTCACAGCATTGATGAATTTACCTAACTCATCATTTGCATAGCGGAAGGTGGCAAAGATAGTCTCTGTATTGTCATAAGGGAATCTGTCTAAAATCTTTTTATCTAACTTAATCTTTTGGATCTCAACATCCTTAGGTAATCTGTAAGGGGGATGATTAGTAATAGATAGAGTCATGATAAAACGAGGTTTATCATGCTGCTCTTTTAAGACTTTATAGGTCTCTTTAAATAGGTATTCATCATCGATACCCCAAGCACTTGCTGTTGCATTTGGGAAATCTTTTAGAACATTGCTCCTTTCAACTACTCTGTCAAAACCTAACTCTCTTAAGAAATTGTCATAATTTCTCCAAGAAGAAGATGATGCGGTGACAAAGATGGTCTCATATCCTGCCTTTTTAAACATCTCTATGATATTACAGATATAGCTCTTGCCTGAATATGCTGAGGTAGAAAGATTTAAGTCAGGTACTGCTACAAAAAGTCTGGTTAAACTGTCTGAAGTACCATCACCCTCTGAGACGAAGTTTGTAAAGAACATATCTTCTTTAATGTTTTTACGAAGAGCTCCTAAAAGATCTCGAGTATCTTTATCATCAAAGCTTAGAATATGAGTACTCATACTCTCCATGACATTAAAGACGATATCAGGTTTATGCTCCTCTAAAAACTCATTTTTACGGGTGGTTTTTTTTAGTGGCCTGAAAAGATCATTAAGATCAGACTTATCTACCTTAAAGCCTAATTTATTGTAGGTTGTGGCAATATCATCAGCTGTTACTGTAGGTAACTTAGCTGAGATCTGATTCCACTTATAAGCCCAGTAAAAAGCGATGATTCCATTTGGAATATTGTTGTTAATCGCAGGCTTATCGCAAATCTGAGCATTTAACTGTCTTAATGGGAAGGTTCCAAAAGAACCGCGAATGAATCCAGCAAATGCTAAGACCAAAACTAAAAAGAAAACAGATAAGGAAAGTTTAAAAGATGGTACTAAATTAAACTTAGCTAAATAGTTTAAAAGTTTTTTATGTAACAGCTTGTAGACAACACAGGCAATGATGATCCCAATTAAACCTGTAAATACAGGATAGTCATTAATGACGGTTTTTAAAACAGCTAAAGGATCTTCTTTTGAAATAGCAAAGATAAAGGTATCAATGCACTTTTCATAAGTCTTATAGTAGAAATAGTTAATTACCGCAAAGACAAAAATTACAAAAATTACAAAATGACTGTAAATTTGTAAGAATTTTTTAATATATTTGAAAAAATTAAAGGAAAATAAGCAAATTGTAAGTAATAAAGGCAGTAAATAGGCAATAGTAATGATCTTTAAGTCAAATCTTAAAGAAAGAATAAAAAAGCCTAATTGCTCTTTAAAAGAAATTTCAGAAAATGGGATTAGAGCAAATTGAAATAGCATAATGACACGAGCTAGTGTCAAAAATGCCAGCATGAAGATCATGCCTGTGAAGATGATATTAAAGGCGTCTTTTAAATTTTCTTTATTGCTGTTTGAAATTGGGCAAAATAGCATCATTTTGCATTCCTGCACTAAAAATAAACTTAGAAAAATTCTCTATGAAATAAAGAGCAGAGGCATAATTTTGAAAGCTAGTGATTCTAGCCTAAACATGATCAATATCACGATTTTTTTTGAAAACTAAGCATACCAAATTTTTCTACAAATTTCATACTAAAAGTCACTTAAGAGTGCCATTATTACACAGAATTATCTTTACTGTATGTAAAGAATGAGCTCTCTTTAAATATTGGAATACTCTTTATAAAGTTTCACATTGTAGAAATATTGAACTTAATAATATTCAGTTATATTTAAAAATTTCTCTCAATGTAAAACATGATATACGGCAATAACTACATACTTTTGTGTTATAAAATTAACAATAAATGCAATAATTTATTTATAGTGGTTTAATATTGTGTAAAATCTGGTTAATTTTGATAAATTTTAATTACCGTTTAATTCATATAATTGAAATATCATTTGGGGAAATGAATGGGTGAATAAAATGCAAAAAACTACAATTCAAAAGAAATGGTGGCACGGAAAAATTGCCTACCAGATTTATCCAAAATCATTTAAAGATAGCAACGGCGACGGTATTGGTGATATTCAAGGTATCATTTCAAAGTTGCCTTATTTACACGATTTAGGTGTTGAGATTGTATGGATTTCTCCTATGTATGTCTCACCACTAGTAGATCAGGGCTATGACATCGCTGACTACGAACACATTGATCCTGTATTCGGTACTGATGCTGATTTTGATGAATTAGTAAAGAAAGCTAAAGAGCTTGGAATATCTATTATTATGGATCTTGTGGTAAACCACTGCTCATCAGAACATATCTGGTTTAAAAAAGCTATAGCTGACAAAAATTCACCATATAGAGATTATTTCTATTTTAGACAGGGCAAAACAGACGGCACACCTCCTGACAATCTTCGTTCTTACTTTGGAGGTTCAGTTTGGGAGAAAGTTCCTAATGAGGATAACATCTATTATCTTCATTACTTTGCAAAAGAGCAGCCTGATTTAAATTGGTATAACCCTAAAGTACGTGAAGAAATCTATGCCATGATGAACCGCTGGTTTGCGCGTGGTATTGATGGCTTTAGAGTTGATGCCATTATGAATATAGAAAAGGATTTGTCATTCCCAGGACTTCCTGCTGATTCTGACGATGGTATGGCATCAAGCGCCTCCATGTCACATAAGCTCTCAGGCAAGATTGGTCATTTCTTGAATGAGATGAATGAAAATACTGTAGCACTGCATGACAAGTTCTCAGTAGGCGAAGCTTTTGGTGTGGATACAGCTTTATATCCAAATTTTATCGGTGATAAAGGCTGTTTTGGTACCATCTTTGATTTCAAACCTCGTGAGTTAGTAGAAAAGAGCGTAAAGGTTTATCAAAGACGCCCTGTAAACTTCACTATGTTCAGAGATGCAACTTTCAAGTCTCAGGCAGCTGCTAATAATGTAGGCTTTTTAGCTCCAGTAATGGAAAATCATGATGAGCCTCGTGGTATTAGCTACTACATTCCCAAGGAGTTGGAAAACGAGCATGGAGCAAAGGCTTTTGGTACTTTCCTAATGATGCTTCGTGGTATTCCTTTTATTTATCAAGGACAGGAATTAGGTCTTAAAAACCCTACTTTTAATTCTATTGATGAAATTGATGATCTGGCAACTCACGATATGTACAGGACCTGTATTAAAGATGGTCTTGAAAAAAACAGAGCTTTAGCTTTATGCAGCCATGAAACAAGGGACAATGCCCGTTGTCCAATGCCATGGGATAACAGTGAATATGCTGGTTTCTCTACAGTAAAACCTTGGCTTAAGACCTATTCATATAAAGATGAATTAAACGTTGAATCTCAAATGCATGATGAGAACTCAACTTATAGCTATTACAAAAAGTTAATTGCTATAAGAAGAGACAAGAACTATCAGAAGATCTTTACAGAAGGTGAATTTATAGGACTACTATCTTCTGATTTGACTGCTATCTATAAGATCGCAACTGAAGATAAGTCGATCTTTGTAATGACTAATCTTTCAGATAAAGGTTTAAAGTGTGCTGATGCTTTTGATTTATCAGTACAAACTTGCACTCTTTTGCTAGAAACTCATAAAGGTGTGGTATCTCAAAATGGTAATGAGATCACTTTGGCAAAAGGGGAGAGCGCAGTATTTCTATTGGCAAATAGATAATTTAAGCAGATAAGACTGCTGTTGGTGTTTATTTCTTCCATAAGGTATTGGTTATGGCAGGCTTGAGAAAAGAACTCAAAGAAACGATTCGTCATGGCTCGAACGTATATCCTTTGGCAGGATATATCTGTAGAGGTAAGAGGTTTAATATTAACATCGGTATGCATTGGCATCCTGAGGTTGAGATTAACCGTTTTGAAAGTGGCGATTTTGTCTATAACTATGCTATGAAAGAATACAAGATCCAAGGCCCTTGTATTGCTATCTGTCCTGGTAATGTACTTCATAACTTAATGATTAAAAGGGGGGCCAATCAGTCGTCAGTGGTATTTAATCTTTCCATGATCGAATTTAGCTATTTTGATGAAGTTCAAGGTCAGCTCTATAAGTTTTTAACCGAAGGTGGCAAGCAGATGCCTCCTTTGATTACAAAAGACATGGAGTGCTTTGAAAGAGCTGATAAGTTATTAGCTTTTATCATTGAAAATGCTAATAAGACTAGCGGTGCAATTAGACTGCGTATCAAAGCTCACTTGATAGAACTCTTAGCTATCATGTATGAGAATGGTATCTTTTTATCTGAATCATTATCTAAGAATGATGAATTTGAGCATAAACAGCAAAAGATTAAAGATCTTTTAACCTTTATCAATGAGCACTATGCAGAAAAGATCACCATGAATGATGCAGCTAATTTCTTAAAGGTTTCAAGACAGTATTTTTGCAGATACTTCAAAAAGAGTACTGGCATGAGCTTTGTTGATTTTATCAACGATTTAAGGTTGCGCAGAGCAAGTCAGGAGATTGTTTTAACCTCTAAATCAATTACAGATATCGCTTTAGATCATGGCTTTGATAACATTGGCTATTTCTTTAAGCTCTTTAAGTTAAAGTTCGGTCAGACCCCTTTGAGCTACCGTAAGAATAAAGGTGGTCAGGATTTTGAAGAGGAAGATGATACCTACTAATAGAAAAGTAGCTCTTTAATATAAAAAACGTCAATGAATAAGCGCAATTGCCATAAAAATGAAGCAATTGCGCCTGATATTTTAAACTAACGTTTTGAAGCTTCTATATACAGCATTTCAAGCGCTATTGTAGCAGCAGCTAATGCTGTGATCTCACAATGATCATAGGCAGGAGACACTTCTACAAGATCATAACCTACGATCTCAAGATCTTTAATTCCTCTTAAAATCTTTAAGATCTTATCAGGAGACATGCCTCCAATTACAGGTGTTCCTGTGCCTGGAGCATAGGCAGGATCAAGACAATCAATATCAAATGTTAAATAACATTTATTGGAACCTATTCTTGCCTTAATCGCAGCAACAATCTCATCAACACTCATGTCGTTAGCTTTTGCTGCATCTAACACTAAAAAGCCATCATCCTCGCTATATTCTGTGCGAATACCAATCTGCACTGACTTTGAAGGATCGATTAAACCTTCCTTTGGAGCATGATAGAACATAGTGCCATGGTCAAATGCAGAGCCATTTGAATAAGTATCGGAATGAGCATCAAAGTGGATTAGAGAGAGCTTTCCATAATTATTAGCATGAGCGCGTAAAAGTGGCAGTGTGATGAAATGATCTCCACCTAGAGTAAGTAGTTTTTTACCTTTTTTGATGAGAGCATCAGCATGTACTGATAGCTTTGTGCACATATCCTGATTATCACCAAATGAATATACAAGATCGCCACAGTCAGCAACTTTAAGTTTGTCATTTAGTGCAAAAGTCCAAGGATAGCGCTTTTCTTCCCAAGCTAATTGAGTTGAAATTTGGCGAATTGCATTAGGCCCAAAGCGTGTGCCTGATCTGCCAGAGGTTGCCATATCAAAAGGCACTCCAGTGATGATGACATCAGCTTCACAGTTGTGAGGTTCGAAGTTTAAAGGAAATCTCAAAAATCCAAAGGCATTTGAAGTAAGTGAGATGTCATGGGCATGATATAGAGTTTCCATTATTCTTCCTCCAGATAGGTATAGCCATAAAGGCCGGCTTTAAACTCTTCTATAAAAGCGCGTTGAGTCTTTTCATCAAGATTATTGTGATTTGAGATTACTTCTGCTGAAAATTCATGTAACAGTTTAGAAGGATCAAGTAAAACATAACGTAACATATCATCAACAGTGCTACCTTCATCTGAGAGTGCAACTGTAACTTTTCCTTCATTATCAATGGTTACGTCTAAAGCTTCGGTATTACCAAATAAATTGTGCATATTACCTAAGATCTCCTGATAGGCACCTACCATAAAGACACCGATTAAAGGTGGTTTATGTGGTTCGTATTCAGGGAAAGGCATTGTGCTAGTAATGTCGTCATCATCAAGATATTGCTTTATTGCGCCATCAGAATCGCAGGTAATATCAAGAATTACAGCTCTTCTTGTAAGAGGTTTATCAAGATCTTCAATCGGCATTACAGGAAAGATCTGGTTAATGCCCCAAGCATCAGGTAATGACTGGAACAATGAGAAATTTAAGTAAATCTTATCGGCCATGCGCTCTTGCAACTCATCGATAATGGCGCGATGAGACTTATTAGCAGGATCAAGCAGAGACTGGATTTTATTGCAGATACATAAATAGATCTGCTCAGCTTTAGCTCTTTGAGTTAATGATACACAGCCTGCAACATATCCTTCATGAACTTCCTGCAAGTCATACTGACTGTCATGTAACCATTCACGCAAGGATCTGCTGTTTTGATCCTTCTCAATTTCATCCCAGGTTTCAAAGAGTCTAAATAAGGCATCGCAAGAGCCTTCATCAGGTAGGGAAGGCTGATTAAACTCATTTCTTTCAATACCAATAGCATTTGCAATTAAAACTGCATGATAAACAGTCAATGCTCTGCCTGACTCGGTAATGATAGTAGGTTCTTCAAGTCCGTTGGCTCTGCATTCATCACCAATAGTCCAGATGATGTTGTTAGCATATTCCTTTAAAGAGTAATCCACAGAGCAGTCAGACTGTGACCTGGTGCCTTCATAATCAACTCCTAATCCACCACCTACATCAAAGTATTTGATATTAACGCCTAACTTTGAAAGCTCGGTGTAGAACTTAGCACTCTCTTTTACACCTTTGGTGATATCCCTGATGTTAGACATCTGAGAGCCTAAATGAAAGTGTAAGAGTTCTAACCAGTGTAGTTTATTGTCTGCCTTTAATGTCTCGACTAAAGTTAAAACCTGACTTGCATCAAGACCAAATTTAGAGCGTTCACCTCCGGATGATTGCCATTTACCTGAGCCTTGTGAGGCAAGACGAGCTCTGACACCTAGCTTTGGAGTGACATTTAATCTTTGTGATTCCTCAAGCACTATCTTTAATTCAGACATCTTTTCGATGACCAAAAAGACAGTATGCCCCATCTTAAGACCATCTAAGGCCAGTCTTATGTATTCTCTATCTTTATAGCCATTACATACGATAATTGATCTTGTTCTGCCTGCATGTGCCAACACCGCCATAAGTTCAGCTTTAGAGCCTGCTTCTAAACCGATAGGTTCACTAGTGTTCGTTAGAGCATCTAAGACACGTTTGTGCTGGTTTACTTTAACAGGGTAGACTAAGAAGTAGTCTTTAGAGTAACCATACTCTTGACGAGCATCTTTAAAGGCTTTGTTAATATCATGGAGTCTGCTTTGCAGAATTTGCGGGAAACAGAACAGCGCGGGAAGTTTTTGACCTTTTTCTAATCTTTCATTTACAAGCTCTGAAAGATCGATTACCTGATTTACTGAAGTCTGTTCTGATTTTGTAGGATTTACTGTTACATGTCCTTTTTCATTTACTGAAAAATAACCATTTCCCCACCAGTCAATATTGTATGCGTTCACAAGATACACCTCTCATACAGCTGTTATTAGCAGCTTGTTTAATAAAAAAAACAGGTGCAGTTTAGTGATTTTTATGGGTAATGACAACCAATAATTTTAGCCTTAAGTAAAGTTAATTTTGAAGGAAAAAGCAAAAAGGCTTTAATAGGCTGATTCTGCTTTATGCAAGTTGTTTACATAAAATCTTCTTTTTAAGATGCACTAAAAATAAACAGAAAATGAGGCAATAAAGACGAAAAAACCTCCCAAAAGGGAGGTTTTTGATGAAATCATGATTTGATTAGAAGTTCTCGTAGTTTTTGATGGTTACCTGTTTGCCATCTGCGCCAACAGGAGCAATCTCACCTAGAACCCAAGCCTTTTCGCCGGTTGCATTTAATACATCGACAGCTTTTGAAGCTTCTTCCTTTGATACAACTGCAATCATACCAACACCGCAGTTGAAGGTACGGAACATTTCGTATGCATCAACGTTGCCGTTCTTCTGTAAGTACTTGAATACTTCAGGACGAGTCCATGAATCACCATCACAAGCTGCACAGGTACCTTCTGGTAAAACACGAGGAATGTTCTCCCAGAAACCGCCACCAGTGATGTGTGCTAGAGCATGAACATCAACTTCTTTGATTAACTTTAAGATCTGCTTTACGTAGATGCGGGTTGGAGCCAACAAAGCATCTGCTAATAAAGTACCATCTGATAACTTATCCTCAAGAGGCTTTGCACCAACTTTCTTTAGGATGTGACGAATTAAAGAATAGCCGTTTGAGTGAGGACCTGAAGAAGCGATACCGATTAGAGCATCACCTACTTTTACCTTTGAACCGTCGATGATCTTGTCCTCATCAACAACACCAACAGCAAAACCAGCTAAGTCGTAATCCCCAACTTCGTACATACCAGGCATTTCAGCAGTCTCGCCTCCAACTAGAGCGCAACCTGCTAACTCACAGCCGTGAGCAATACCGGTTACAACGGTAGTTGCTGTATCAACGTCTAACTTACCTGTGCCATAGTAGTCTAAGAATAAGAAAGGTTCTGCACCCTGAACTACGATATCATTAACACTCATTGCAACTAAGTCCTGACCTACTGTTGAGTGTTTATGAAGATCGATTGCTAAACGTAACTTGGTGCCAACACCATCAGTGCCAGTAACTAATACTGGGTTGGTGTATCCCTTAGGTATTCTGGTTAATGCGCCAAATCCACCTAGGCCACCGATAACTTCAGGACGTGTAGTTTTCTTTACAGGAGCCTTAATACGCTGAACTAATTCATCACCAGCGGTGATATCAACGCCAGCTTCTTTATAGGTTAAATTTGATGCCATGATGATCTCCAGACAATAAAAACAATTCTGTGCGCAATTTTACTAGAAACATGAGAGAATTTCATCACAAATATGAAAAATCGCAAGTCTTCAGTGTGTTAAAATTGCACCAGTTGATTCGTAGGAGTAATTATGAAATTACAGGCTTTATTGGTAGCGATGCTGATGTCATCGCAAGCTATGGCTGTGCAGGTTTTTGAAAAACCTGTTTCAGATGGAATGGATAAGGCAATATTAAATTCATTCCGTGAGGCTACAGCATCTAGTGCAATTGATGATACAAGCAAGATTTCTCTTGATGAGATTAAGAGTGCTGTAAGTTCTCTTAGGATCAATAATGATAATTTTGAAATCTCATTTGATGATGTCAAGTTAAAGAATCTTTTATCTTCACAGGGTATTGCCTCATGGAATGGATTGTCAGATCCTGTTCTAGTTTGGTTAGCTGATGTAGAAGAAAGTGGAATCAACGTTATTAACGGTGATTCTGATAACGAATTTGCCGTTGCCCTAAATCAGGCTTCAAATAAGAATAACTACAATCTGATGTTTCCTGTTATGGACTTAGATGATGTCGAAAAAGTAAATGCCCAAACCATCTTATCTCATTCAGATAAGATTTTAGCCACAGCATCAAAGAGATATGATGCTAAATACTTTGTCGCTGGTGCCATTGAAAAGAACAGTGGAGATAATACCTATACTGTAAAATGGAATGCCTATGATGACGAGGGTAAGAGCTTAGGTAACGGTCAGACTCAGGGTACTTTAGAGGAAACCTCAACTTCTATGTCACGCGATGTAGCAAAGGTTTTAATGCAGAACATCAGTTCTGACACAGCTACTGCTCAAAACACCAGTTCAGATGAAGTTGAGTCAATGACAACTACCGATCCTGATGGAGGCATCGTTCTAGGACCTGTAAAAGGTGGTGTAAGAGTGATGTTCACAGGTGTTGATAACGTATCTGATTATCCAAAGATCAATAAGATCTTAATCTCTTACGGTTATGAGTCAGATATCTCTGTATTAGGCTACAATTCACAGGGGGTTATTTTCTTAATTCCAACCGGTTCATCTCCATCAATTCTTGATGGAACTTTAGCTCATGCAGGTGAATTTACAAAAGTTGGGGATTGGATTTACAAGTTCAATAAGAGTTCTGGAGTTGCATCAGCAGGTAACGGTGTAGGCACTGTTACAAGAACTACTACCAACAGGGTAACCTCAAATATGAATGGCTACGGTGGAGAGGCTTATACCAAAAAGACCGTAAAGAGAACCGTTGAAGTTACTACTAAGATAGAGCAACCGGCACAAGATGGAGCTCCTGTAATTAATCTTACAGATGATTCTGAGGGTACAGATGCTCTAGAAGATGGTGGCATTAACATTACTCAGTAAAAATACTTGGTAAAACATTTTTTGCAAGGATGACTGATGACAGAAGAAAAGGCAAAAGAACCTTATCAGCAGGCATTAGCTATAAAGATTAACGACAAGAACGACTTTGCTACATTTGAGCTAGGCTCAAATGGAGTTACAGTCGAGCTTTTGAAAAAAGCTGTGTTGAGTTTCAACAATGAGTTCTATTTTGTATGTGGACCTCATGGCTCAGGCAAAACACATCTTTTAGAAGCTTTATACCAATTAGACAGTTCCATTAAAGAGAACAGTTTCTTTTTGGATATGAATACTGCCAAAAATTTAGGTCCTTTTGTCTTAGACATTAACTTACCTAAGCTTACTATCTTAGATAACGTTGATGTTATTGCTGGTGATGATGAGTTTGAGTTAGCTTTGTTTGCTCTTTTTAATCGTTGGTACGATAAAAGAGAGGGAACACTGATTGTTACAAGCTCAGAGTCATTTGATAAGATCCCTTTTAATAAGGTTGATCTCAATACCAGAATGTCATCAGGCATTGCTTTGAGCTTAGATTATCTAAGTGAAAATGACTGCATCAGTGCTTTAAAGAAGCGTGCTGAGCAGAGAGGCTTAAACTTCCCTGATAAGACTATATCTTTCTTAGTTCGTCACTGTAACCATGACATGAGATCATTGGTGGCTCTTTTAGATAGATTAGAAAAAGCTCAATTAGAGCAGAACCGTGAACTTACCATTCCATTTGTAAAAATGGTCTTATCAATTGAGTAGTTATAAAAGTTATTTTTTACTAATCAACTCTCTTCAATACTATTCCAACAAAAAAGCCTGACAGTGTCAGGCTTTTTCATAGATTCAGAAACTAGTTTTGCTAGTTTTGATCTTTCGCTGCTTCCATTTGAACAGCATCTTCTGTTGTACTTCCATGCTTGCACAAGCCTGCAAAGATAGAACCGATGATGTTCTGTACCACACTAAAGATAGCGCCTACGACAGCAGCAAAAGCAGTTAGATGCTGTAATGAAAGTATGATACCTAAACCAGAGTTCTGAGTACCTACCTCAATAGCTAAAGTACGGCTATCCTGCTTGTTGAACTTACATAGTCTTGAAATGATGTAAGTTACAACAATACCTAAGATATTGTGCATGCTAACAATCACAAACAAGAGAATGCTTGATGAGCCAATCTTCTCAGCTGATAGTGCACAGACAATTGCGACAATTGCCATGATGGTAACTGATGAAATAAAAGGCATGAATACAAAGATTTTTTTAGCTACAGTATTTAACAGGGCGTTGATTAGAACACCGATAAACACAGGAGCTACAACCATCTTTAAGATATCTAGAACGATTGCCCAGAAGTTAATCTCAATACTGTTGTGTGCAATTAAATAGAAAATTGCAGGAGTAACAATAGGTGAGAGCAGGGTAGTGCAAATTGTAATAGATACAGATAAAGCTACATTACCTTTAGCAAGATAAGTTAAGACGTTAGATGCAGTACCGCCAGGACAGCAACCTACTAATAACATACCAACAGCAAATTCAGGTTGAATATGAATTGCCTGAGTCAGAATAACTGCAATTAAAGGCATCATTACAAACTGCATCAGGATACCGAAAATTACAGTCTTTGGATTAGTTACAACATTAAAGAAGTCATGGAAGGATAATCCTAAGCCCATGCCAAACATCACGAAACCTAATAAATATGGAGTAATGGCTTTAAATGTTGTGAAAATTTCAGGATAGAAAACGCCTAGAATGCCAGCTAAAAGCACACCGACTGCCATGTAGTCGGTGATGAATTTTAAGATCTTCATTAAACTGTATGTCCAGCTTTCTCTTCAAAGTTTTTTACAATGTGGTTCTGCTTGTCGACTAAAACCACTTTAGGCTCAAGAGCTTTAGCTTCTTTCTCATCCATCTGAGCGTAAGCAATGATGATGACAATATCGCCCTCTAGAGCACAACGGGCAGCAGCACCGTTTAGGCAAATTACACCAGAACCCCTTTTACCTGGAATGGTGTAGGTCTCAAGTCTTGCGCCATTGTTGTTATTAACAATCTGAACTTTTTCGCCAGGCAGAATTCCTGCAGCATCTAGTAGATCTTCATCAATGGTGATTGAACCTACATAGTTTAGGTTTGCCTCGGTTACTGTAGCACGGTGAATTTTGCCGTGCATCATGGTATAAATCATGACTACTCCAGAATAATATTGTCGATAAGACGAGTTTTACCAAATCTTACGGCTAAAGCTAATAGAGATGGAGCTTTAACTTCTTTATCTAATTCATACAGACCTGGCAGACCATAGCACTCAACGTACTCGATATCAGATAAAGGCTCTTTCTTGATGATATCGGTAACTAATGCCTTTAAAGAGTCAACATCTTTGTTGCCATCTTTAAATGACTTTAATGCTTCTTTTAATGACTTAGATAAAACTACAGCAGCAGCTTTCTCTTGTGCGCTTAAGTAAGTATTTCTTGAGCTTCTTGCCAGACCAGAATCTTCACGGTTAATTGGAACTACTCTTAACTCTAAATCAAAGAATAGATCTTTTACCATTCTCTTAAGAACTTCAACCTGCTGAGCATCTTTCTGACCAAAGTATGCACGAGTAGGACCTACGATGTTAAACAGTTTTGATACGACTGTTGCAACTCCACGGAAGTGAATTGGTCTGGTTTTTCCGCATAAAACCTTGGTGATATTGCCTGTAACTTCAACCCAGGTCATATCCTCGCTAGGATACATTTCTTTAGGAGATGGAGCAAAAACGATGTCACCACCTGCGTTTTCAACGACTTTTAAATCGCTATCTAATGTTCTAGGGTAGGCATCAAAGTCCTCAGAAGGACCAAACTGAGTTGGGTTTACAAAGACACTAACTACAGTGATGTCATTTTCTTTAGCACTTGTAGAAATTAAAGAGGCATGACCTTGATGTAATGCTCCCATGGTAGGTACAAGACCTACTGTTTTTCCCTGAGCTTTTAAAGGTTTGATGATTTCTCTTAATTCTTTTACAGAATGAACACACTGTACCATTTTTATCTCTCTTATTAACTTATCTAAGCCCTATACACAGCAGAGCCTTAGTTAAAACTGTGAGTAGTTTACTACAATAATCAAAAAAGTGACAAAAATCGCATTAAAAGCTTAATTTTTGCAAAGACGAAAGACTTTTTACAAGAGCCTTTAGATTGTTTAGCGTTGTTTTATTACCGCATGTGACATAGAGTCTTCACTAAAGGTAAAATCTCAAATTTACGTGTACTATTTCTTTTCAAACTGAGCGTCGAAATCTCTTAGATAGTTATAGTTCTTAAACTTTGCTCTTACAATTTCTCTGTCATTACCTGTACATACATGCAAAGCATCAGTTAAAAAGCCATTAGCTTGATTGTAGTTGCTACTCAAGACACTGTTCCAAGCTGCAGTTTGGAAACCGTTACATTTATCTTTCTTTTGAAAATAAGCTTTGATCAAAAGATCGGTTGCTAAAGCATGATTTGGATGTTTTCTTGTAAAAGCTGTTAAAACTTTAATTGCTCCATCAGCCTGTTTACCTTCGACATAAGCATTTGCAAGATTTAAAGCTATTGCACCATCGTTTGGTTTTCTGTCATAGATGGGCTTTAGTCTTGAAATTGCTGACTGATATCTGCCCTGAGCAATATCTATGTCGGTATATACATCAAGCACAAAATCGTTATTAGGAAGATTTAGTTTTGATAGGTATGATGCTGCCTCGTCAAATTTCTTATTCTCAAGGGAAATTAAAGCTAAAGCATAGTTTTTATAAACAGTGTTTACAGTTCTTGAGTTTAGAAGTCTTTCTTTTAAAGAATTAAGATCATACTTCATATAGCGTACATCCACACGTGCTTTTGCCATCATGAAGTTTGGATTTTTAGAATTCTGTCTTTTAGGCATGTTTTTAGCTAGATTATAAGTCTCAGCTACACGAATTTCAGATAAAGGGTGATCTACTAACATGCTAAAAGCTGGATTGATATTGCCTTGTTGAGCTAGGAGTTTTTTAAATAAATCACTCATAGCCATAGGGTTATAGCCTGCCCTTGCAAGTACAGCAAGACCTACTCTATCAGCCTCTGATTCATTATCACGGGTAAAGTTAATACCTGCCTGAGCTAAAAGACCGGTACTTGATGATAAGGCAGCCATGCCCACAGTAGGGTTAATTAGAGCAACAACAATTGAACCTATGATACTAGCAACACTCACAGGAGTTCTGTCTGTTTGAGCTTCAATGAGTCTGGCTATATGTCTTTGCGTTACGTGAGATATTTCATGTGCCAGAACAGAGGCAAATTCATCCTCATTGTCTGTATAGTGAAATAGACCTGCGTTTACCTGAACTTTACCTCCTAAAAAAGCTGAAGCATTCAAACTCTTATCTGAAGAGAGAAAAAACTCAAAAGGAAAATATACATTGCTTGCATTCATGATGAGTTTTGAACCTACAGTATCAATGTATTCATTCAAAACAGGATCAGCGGTCACGGCACCTGCACCGTTTGCTTTACGCATAAAAAACTCACCGTAATTCTTTTCTGCTTGAACGGTCATGCCTCTGATACCTGCAGGACCTAAATCAGGAATTACGATATTATCTTCAGCTAAAGCTAAAGGAGTGATTAAAAATGAAGCTACAAATAATGAAGTTGTAAAAATTGAAGTGCCGAATAACACTTTCAATTTATTGAATTTGAATTTCAGCATAGCTCTTTCCTTAGTTTGGTTTATCTTATCTCATTAAGGAAAAATATTTTCACAAAGACGTAAATATTCTATCTATTGAAAATTATACTTAGATTAGCTAGTAATTGTTCGTACTTGATGAATTTGTGCAGGTTTTATGAATAGACTCTTTAAGACAATAGCTTATACCTTAGGCTCTTTTTTAGTTGTAACCACAAATGTAAATTGTGCTAATGCTTCAAACATCTCTTCATGCACATATAATGGTATTCCTTTATATGGAAAAGTCAAAGTTGTTAACTCTTTTCCTGATATCAAAGTAAAGGTCGTTTCTTCATTTGAAGAGCTTGATGTTCAAAAGGTCAGCTCCTTTGCAGACAAGTGTGGTAAATGGCAATTTGTAGACTCTTTCCAAGACTTTAAAATTCAGTTTGTGGACTCTTTTCCTGATATCACCATTAAGTTTGTACAAAGCTTTCCTGGTCAGAAATAGCTAATTAGCTTTAATGCAAGGCTTTAGCTGTATATGTAAACTTTTGTCTTAGATTGTAAAAAAAAACTTAAGACAATAAAAATAATCTGCTCAAAATGCTTATGATTTAATATACTAAGGCAATCTGATTTTACTTAAGAGACATTATGATAAAGCTATTACATAATTGGTATTTACGCCATTTCTCAGCACCTGGTACTATTGAGTTTGCAATTGTTCTAGTTTGCTCTTTTCTTACTGTTTACTACTTGATGTGGCTTGTAGGTCCCTTAGTAGTGTCTTTATGTATTGCTTATTGTCTAGATTGGCTAGTAAGACTTTTAAACCATAAGCTCAAACTCTCAAGAATGTGCTCTTCAGTTATTACTATGGCTTTGTTCGTAGGCGTGTCTGTGGGTATCTTGGTGTTTGTGGTACCTAAGGTTTTACAGCAGGGAAATCAGTTTTACTTAAATTTACAAAAGATAAGTACAGAAACTGTAAATTCAGATAATGGTGAAGATTTTGATTCAAATATAGCAGCCAGGATTAACGAATTTGTAGCTACTATGCCTGAGCCTATTCCTTCAATGGTCAGTGAAGATGAATTAAAAAATATGGTGGTAAATGCTCGTTCTGTCATCATCGACAATACTACCAATATTATTAAAAATCAGGTTATGCCATCTGTAGTCAATACCTTGTCATGGCTTATGTACATGATCATTGTGCCAATTTTTGTTTTTTTAATGTTAGCTAATAAACCGGTACTGCAAAAGAGAATAAGAACGTATATTCTGCCTAATAACCAGGCTCTAATTCATGAATTCTGGCCACAGATAAATGCTCAGATTGAAGGCTATATTCGAGGTAAACTTCTGCACATTACTATCATTGCATTCGTTAATTCATTGGCTTTTATGTTCCTAGGACTGAACTATGCCTTATTACTAGGTGTAGGCGTAGGCTTATCTGTTGTGATCCCTTATGTAGGAGCGGTGATTATTACTATTCCCGTACTGTTAGTTTCAATCTTCCAGTTTGGTATGAGCACGACCTTAATTTGGGTCTGTGTTGTTTATATCGTAATACAGATCTTAGACAGTAATGTATTAACACCATTACTCTTTTCAAAGGCCATGAACTTAGATGCCTTCTCAATTTTATCTGCTATTTTAATCTTTGGTGGCCTGTGGGGATTCTGGGGAGTGTTCTTCTCAATTCCGCTAGCAACTTTCATCAGAACACTAATTGTTAACTGGCCAAGCACTGATGAAAAGGGACATAGGGTAGTTTCTCAGAATTAGAGCTATTTTATAAAAAGGATAGAACAGACAAAAAGACCTACAAGTACTTAGTTTCTTGCAGGTCTTTTTCTATCAATTTGTTTTAAACTTTACCTTAGTACATTAGAGTGTAAAGCTTTCTTCTGTATTCTTTTTGTAGAGGATCACCTGACATGGTGTTCAAAAGATCTAAAAAAGTCTTTTTGGCATTAGCATCAGAGAGATCTTTCTTTAAGATATTAAATAAAATCTCTAAAGCTTTAGCTTTCTTGCCGGCTTCAGCTAAAGCAGCTGCATAGTTAGATGCAATCTCCGAGTTATCGGGAGCTGCGTTGAACTTAGCTTCTAACTCTTTAATCTCAGGGCTTTCTGCTGCCTGCTCAGCTAAAGTAAGTGCTGATACAAGATCTTTATAGTCCTGCATTGACTGTTCTTCACGTCCTGCGTTATCAAGTAAGATATGAGCTAATTCAAGCTCCTTGTTCTTAATGCACAGGCGAGCATAAATAAGCTTAATCTCAACATTCTTTTCATCAAGATTATAGGCTTGTTTTGCTTTAGTTACAGCCTGCTGCAGGTCACCTTTTTGCTCTAAATCATTAGCTTCTCTAATTAAAAGCTCAGCTTCAGAAGGCATGAATTTCTTAATAGTCTCAGGTAGCTTTGTAACAACATCATCGCCTTGCAGAGCATCTACAGGACGACCATTCTGCATTACGATAAGAGCAGGAACAGTCTGTAAACCTAACTGCATTGCCACAGCTTGAGATACTTGTTCCTGAACATCAGCTTCAACAAGAGAAACATATTCGTTGTTATCGGTAATAGCAGCGGTTACTGCCTTTGTTGCAGCCTCACATTCAGGTGCATTCATGAAAAAGTAAACAAAGACAGCCTTTTTCATTGAAGCATCAACAATTACTTCTTTTACATTCTGTTCAGTTAAACGCATCGTAAATCCTTCTTAACCTTTAAAACGGTTCAATTCTCTCATGGCTTTGATTAAATTCTCAAGGTTAGGCTTTGCATCTCTAATCTTGCCACCTTCGTCAATATGAACCTTGCCGTTACGTTTATAGACAGTTACGGCATTGTTAGAAATTAGCAATAAAGAACGACCTTGAGTAGTTAACAAATAGTCTCGATTAACAATTTTCAGAAGACTATTGCCTATGGAGTAATTAACACATGGGGTCGTTATCCCTAAAATTTCAAGACCTAGGGTAGGAGCAATATCAAAATTAGAAGTTAAATTGTTATAAGAGATACCCTTGAGCGAATCATTTGGCCACAAAACAACCATTGGCACATGCTGTTGACGCATTGAATAGTCTGTTGAGTTACCTAACAACATCGGATTACCAATGTCCGAGGTAATCATGACAAGAGACTGTTTTAAGATATCTCTTCTAGATAGCTCATGTATGAAATTTTTAAGCTCTTCATCAAGCTCTTTTAAAGCTTTTGCATGAGCATTTTTATTTCTTGCTACATACATTAAAGAGTTGGTGTTCAAAGATATCAAAAAGTGCTGATTGTTATTTAATGTATCAACAAAGTCTAAAGCCTTTTCAAATACTAATTTGTCATTATTTAAAGCAGAAACACGGTTTATTGGTAAGCCTAATAAAGAGGTTACACTTGCAATATCTTTCTTTAAGAAACTATTGGTAAATACTCTTACCATGTACTCCTGCTTTTGCATTTCGGTTACTAACACCGGTTCAACTTTGTGCTTAATAAAGCTCTCTTTGTATTGAACAGGCAGACCAAAGGAGCTAGCAAAAAGGTTATCCTCGTAGTTCTGATAAGGAAGATAGTGTTTTTCAAAACTAGTATTAGACATTTTTAGTGACATTAAAAATGGAGTGTTTGTCTGATTCAAATCTGAATAAGACATGCCATTTAGAAGTATAAAAATGACATTTTTTGGGTTATCTGAAGAATTAGCTTTAATCTCTGCTAATGGATAAACAAAGTTTGAGGTTGAACTCTTTTCATCGCTTGAAGCTTCTGTAAAGTCGTCTTCATCAATCCAACCGTGGTTAGATAAGAATGATTTTGCTGTCATTGGATAGTGCGCAGGGAAGACTGTTCTTAAATTGGTGATTTTTTCATAAGAGGTAGCATCTGCCCAAATGTAGATGCCGTGAGAAGCTACAAAGCACATAAAGATTGCACTTAGCACAATATCAGGGAACAAATTGTGTCGTTGGCTCTTTTTGTAAACTTCACGGGTTGCTAGTTTTGCAAACAAAATTTCTAGCAGAATAAGAATTAGTACTGCTATGTACATAAACCTGAAGTTAAGACCTGTATTAAAGTCGAGATCTCTTAAAATTAAAGAGGTTACCATCCAGGTAATATGAACTTTTACAGTTAAAAAGATCTTTGCATCAATTAAAAGTAGGCAATGTAGTAAGAAAGCAAAGATGACGCTTAGTACTCTGTAAAGCTTAAAATTTCCAATGAATGTTAGTGGAAAAAATAAGATCAAAAAGGCTAAGAAAGCTAAAAAGCAGGATTGACCTAACCAGGTGGTTAGTAAATAAATAAAAGCAGACAGACTCTCTGTATGAGGGGCTGCATAAACATATGAAAAGCTAATGACGATAGCTAAGATCGCATTTAAAAAGAAAAAGTGGTGGCCCCAGGTGCTAGAGCGTAAGATTTGTTCCTTTCTTAAAGGACTAAAGTGAAATAATGTCATAACTTACTGAATTCTTGCCTAAATTACATTAAGTATAATTCTATATTCATTTTAGATAACTTTTGCATGAAAAACTTACTTTTTTCATGCAATCTCCAATTTTTTCCAGAGCTTACATACAACTTTTTAAATATTAACTCTAAATCTACTAGAATTTTGAGCATAAAAAAGCCTACTTTAGCAAAAAGTAGGCCTTATGAATTTAAGATTAGTGACGATTAAAACGAGTGATCATTTCAACTACATCGTCAGCTTCATCCTTTAAGTACTGCATATCTTTCTGAGTCCTTGAGGTAATATCCACAGATTCATCTGTAAGTGAGAAGATCTGTTTTACCTGATCTGCTACACCTTGAACAGTTTCACTGTGCATGTTGATTTCCTCAAGCATCTTATCTGCATTACCTTTAATTACAGAAATAGCTTCAACAACCTTTTCAACGTTATCATTGTTGAGACCAACCTCAACTACACCATTTTGTGCTGCATTAAGTCCACGTTCAGCCATAACTTTTGCTTCTTCAGCTTTTTCTTTAAAGTCATCAATTAAATTATGAATGTTCTGTGTAGATTTGTGGGTACTCAAGGATAGAGAACGAACTTCATCAGCTACCACCGCAAAGCCTTTACCAGCTTCACCTGCACGAGCTGCCTCAATAGATGCGTTCAATGCTAACAAGTTAGTCTGATCTGAAACCTTGTCGATAAGCTCGGATGCTTGAGCAATTTCCTCAACCTTAGCTGATAAGTTTTCAATAGAAGTCGCAATGTTCTTAACTTGATTGTCTAAAGTGGTGATGGCATTTAGAGTTCTCTCTGAAATGTCCTTGCCTTCCTGCATCAAAGAAGAGGTCTGCTCAGAACTTTCATTAGTTGTAGCAACACTATCGGTGAGCTCTTTCATCATAGTAAGCATAGTCTGAGTTACAGTATTCATGTTCTTAGCAACTTTCTTAGTATGCTTTGATTTTTCAATCATATCTTTGTTGCTGTCAGATGCGTTATCAAGATTCTTCTCAGCTAATTGATTGAGTCTTGCTGAAGCTTCTTTAACTCTAGTTAAAATTGCATCAACATATTTCTCATGGCACTTTAGAGCAAATGCCGCTCTGTCAGTCTCAGTACCACGTGGCGCATAGATTGCAAAAGATACAGGATCTGCCTGCATTTCATTCTTTTCAATCAGTCTTGTAATAAAGAGGCTCCTTTTAGCTAGCATACTGTAAGCTGTAAATGCACCAATTACACCTGTCAGGATGACAGACAGAATTGATGGATCATATAAAGCATAGGCAAATGCGATAAATGACAAGATCCCGTAGTAAATGTCATATGAGTTAAAGATTGAAACAGTGCCTAATCTTGATCCTGAGTTTATCTTTGCATAGGTAGCTTTAGCATTAGCAATTTCTTCATCTGTAGCTCTGGTTCTTACAGACTCATAACCTACGATTTTGCCTCCATTGGTAATAGGAATAATGAAAGCATTAACCCAGTAGTAACGACCATCTTTGTGACGGTTTTTGATGATACCCATGAAAGGCTTACCTTTCTTTAAGGTATCCCACATGAGTTTGAAGACAGCTGAAGGCATGTCAGGATGTCTGATGATATTGTGAGGCTGACCTATAAGTTCTTCTCTAGAAAAACCGCACATATCAATAAAAGTCTGATTAACATCAACAATGATGCCGTGAGTATCGGTTACAGAGATGATCTTCGCATTTGGATCATCAGGGAATTTAATTTCTACATCCACTACAGGCTGATTATTTCTCATATTTAATGCCTTTATATATTGTTATCACGAGAAGAGCTTGAGTCAAAATGTCTCAATATCCCATCGCTTGTTAAAGACAAAGCGTTCTTTAGATGCAATTATGGATCGAATAGCTTTTAAGATCTTCAAAAAAAGATTTTCTTTATCAAAATTGATAAGAAAATGGTGATCTTAATCATTCTTTTACCTGTTTAAAGTTCATCATCAGCATTAGTTTTCAAGAAATCTTCTTTATATAACTCATAATTTTATGAGCAGTTCAAATTTTCTGATTATTCTCAAAATCTACAAAATTCTTTGAAAAAAACAAAAAATCTTAAAAAAATCATTAAAAATTGGCATTTTTTGTAAGTAAATTTACATTTCTTTAAGATCTTACCTAGATAATACCTTTTCTATAAATCAATTTTTTAAAGAGTTTAACTAAAACTCATTACCACTTAAGAGAAAAGGATCTCTATGAATAACCACATTACTAATGCTCTACCAATAATGGTTAATAATTACTCTAAGATGTTTGGTGTTTCAGTAAGAATGCAGGGTACATCTGCCTACACTAATGGTAAAACCATAACCATTCCAAGACTTGATATTAACAATCCTGCTAAGGCAAGGCTTGCATATGGCTATTTAGCACATGAGTCTGCACATGTTCGTTATACTGACTTTAAGCTGATTAAACAGGAGTTTATAAAAGAAGATCTCTTAAGGTTTTCGTTATTTAATATCTTAGAAGACAGTAGAATTGAAGCTCTGATCTCAAGAGAATACATAGGAGTTTATGAGAACTTATCCCTATTGAACGACTATTACGAGCATGACTGGATTTCTTTTTGTCAGAATGTCTCAAAGATAAATGTCTTAAATGTAATTCTCTCTTTTATCCAATCTTATTCTCAAGTGCATTGTCAGCATTTTTTCTCCTCAAGAGAGCGAGCTGTAAAACTTTATACTCATTTAAAAAGCAGAATGAAAGAGCATCTGTTAAAAAGGATAGCTAAGCTTACTAAAGAATGTTCAAAGGCTAAGTCCTCAAAAGAAGTTTTGTACTTTGTTGACGAGATTTATGAAATCTTAGCCTCAGATGAGAATGACTTTAAAAATGAAAAATTGAAGTTTATGTCTGAGCAAAAACTTAATGATGAACTTCAAAACTATGAAGAAAAACATGGAACCATTAAAGATGAACACCAAAAGAACTTCATTAAAGAGCTAATCAAATTAAAGTTAGCTTCTAAAGGAGATCCTTCAAACGTAACCCCAAGTCAGAGCGCAGCTAAGATTGTTGAAGAAAATGGATCTGGGCAATCAAGCTCTTCCCGTGAAGATCTAGGTATGTTCAATGAAAAAGAGTGTCAACCTGGAAGGCATGACTATATAAGACATATAGATGGTTCTTATGCTCTAAGGCGAGCTTTAAATATGAAGGCAAGAAGCTATGTAGAAGCTTTTGGTTTTACTACAGACAAAGGTTCTAGAATCGATCCTTTAAAAGCACAAAAAGTCTGTGTAGGTGAGACAAATATCTTTAAAGATAGAGTCTCAAATAGTGGCTTTTCAACCTCTGTTCATCTCTTAGTGGATGTCTCAAGCTCGATGCTAACCTCAGATGTTCTTGAGTGTACTAGATGCGAAGAGGCCTGTAAGGTCGCTCTTATGATCTGTATGGCTCTAGAAGGTATTGATGGCATCAAGACTATGGCTACTTACTTTCCAGGGGATACCTCAGAGTATGAAATTGCGCTTCGAGATAATGAAAAGGTCACCCGTGTAGCTTCACGCTTTGACCAAAGACCTAGAGGCTCAACTCCTTTAGCTCAAGGTCTTTGGTATGCTTTCCAAAAGATAGAAAAATTAGAATGCAGAAGAAACATTATTTTGGTGATCACAGACGGAATGCCTGACAGTGTGAACAACGTTGATACATGTTTTAAGTATGCTAAAAATAGAAATATTGAGATATATGGTCTGTCTATTCGTTCAAGTCTTATTTTAAAACTGTTTGAAAAGGCTCAAGTCCTAGAAAATGCCTCAGAACTTGAAAAAGTATCATTTGATTTATTCAGTAAACTCTTTGATAGTAAAGAGTATTCACAAGAATTTGAAAAGTTAGGATAAAACTATTAAAAATCCGAAGCAATCAAATGAAAAAACAGCTACATAAATGCTAAAATACGCCGGTTAAAAAAGGACTAAGAATTTAGCATATAAATTTAGTACAAAAACTTAGGACAAGAAAATTGTTACGCAGTGATTTTAATTTCGATCTGCCATTAGAGTTAATTGCAGAATATCCAAGTAAAGAGAGAACCTCATGCAGAATGCTGTGCCTAGATGGTAAAGACGGTTCTTTAATGGATAAGCACTTTTATGATTTAAAAGAATTCTTAAAACCAGGTGATCTTTTAGTTTTTAACGATACTAAGGTAATTCCTGCTCGTCTGTACGGTAAAAAAGAAACCGGCGGTGCCTGTGAATTCTTAATTGAGAGAATGACAGGGGAAAGCACAGCCTTAAGCCATATTAAAGCAAGTAAGGCTCCAAAAGCAGGTACTGTAATTCATATTGATGGTGGCTATGATGTAACAGTAACCGGTCGAGAGGGTGATCTTTTCAAGATTGAGACAGTAGGGGATAAATCTTTATTAGATATCCTTTATGAAGTAGGTCATATACCTCTGCCTCCATATATTGAAAGACCAGATGAGTCTTTAGATAGAGAGCGCTACCAGACTGTATATTCAAAAGTGCCTGGCGCTGTGGCAGCTCCTACTGCTGGACTTCATTTTGATGAAAAACAGCTTGCACAGTTAAAGGACATGGGCGTTAACATGTCCTTTGTAACTTTACATGTTGGTGCTGGCACTTTCCAACCAGTGCGTGAAGATGACATTCTAAAGCATCATATGCACAAAGAGTTTGTGCATCTATCAGAAGAGGTAGCTAAAGCTGTAATTGATACTCATAAGGCAGGTCACAGAGTAATTGCTGTGGGCACTACTGCTGTAAGATCATTAGAGTCAGCTGCAACTTATGCTAAGAGCATTGGCGCAACTGAAGAGATTGTTCCATTTGCAAATGATACTTCTATCTTTATTTATCCTGGCTACAAATATCAAGTAATCGATTGCTTGATCACCAACTTCCACTTACCAGAGTCAACTCTGATTATGTTAGTAAGTGCTTTTGCAGGTTACAAACATACTATGAATGCTTATAAGCATGCTGTAGAAGAGAAATACAAGTTCTTTAGTTATGGCGATTGTATGTTTATTCAAAAGAATGAAGCTGCTTTAAATGATCTTCCACCATCAGCTTAATGTACTAGAGCATTTGTAAAGAATACTGAATAAAGGAAAACTTAATGAAGTTAAAGTTTGAACTGAAAAAACGTTGTGGCAAGGCAAGATTAGGCCAAATGGTCTTTGAAAGAGGCGTAGTCAGAACACCTGCTTTCATGCCTGTAGGTACACTAGGTACAGTAAAAGGTGTAAGACCAGAAGATGTTGAAGAGTTAGGTGCGGATATTCTTTTAGGCAACACCTTTCATCTGTGGTTAAGACCTGGTTGCGACGTTATCAAAGCTCATGGTGATCTTCATGATTTTATGAACTGGCACAAGCCTATTCTTACAGATTCTGGGGGCTTCCAAGTATTCTCATTATCAGATATTAGAAAAGTAACCGAAGAAGGTGTGCATTTTAGAAATCCTATTAACGGTTCTAAGCTTTTCTTATCTCCTGAAGTTTCAATGCAGATCCAGTATGCTCTAGGCTCTGATATCGTAATGCAGTTTGATGAGTGTATTGGTCTTCCAGCCACTCGTGAAGAAATGGCTCGAGCAATGAGATTGTCTTTACGTTGGGCAAAACGTTCTAAAGATGAGTTTGAGCGCTTAGGTAATCAAAACTCACTCTTTGGTATTATCCAGGGCGGTTCAGACGAAGCTTTACGTGAAGAATCTTTAAAAGGTTTAACCGAAATTGGCTTTGAAGGTTATGCTATCGGAGGCTTAGCCGTAGGAGAACCAAAGCCTGTGATGTACAAGGCTTTATCACATATTGCTCCTAATATGCCTGAAGATAAACCAAGATATCTAATGGGCGTAGGTACTCCTGCTGATATTTTGCAAGGTGTGCTAAATGGTGTGGATATGTTTGATTGTGTAATGCCATCACGTAATGCCAGAAATGCTCACTTATTTACTTCAAAAGGTGTAGTCAGAATTCGTAACAGTAAGTATGCAATGGATACATCTCCATTAGATGAGAATTGTTCATGCTATACCTGTCGTCACTACTCAAAGGCATATTTACACCACTTAGATAAATGTCATGAGCTTTTGGGAGCTCAATTAAATACTATTCACAATCTGCACTTCTATGAGCATTTTATGGCTGATATTAGAAAAGCTATTGAAGAGGATCGCTTAGAGCAGTTTGCTGAGGAGTTTTATAATGTTTACGGATATCCAGAGCTTGTATAAATGACAATTTTGCGCATAAATAGATTTGTGCATAAACTGTGATATACTTTCGAGATGTCTGTTTAAAAGCTAATGAAGATTAGTAACCAGAAACATTTAATAGTTAGCCTTTAACAACCAATTTTTGTGAATGCAGAGATTTGTTTTGAAGATAACTTCATCAAAAATCTGCATAAATTTCAGAGAAATATCTCTAAATATTTTTTATTAACTACAGGGAAAAAATATGAGCATTATTCCAACCGCATTTGCAGCAGATGCAGCTACAAATCCAGCTCAGCAGGGCGATTTTAGTATGATCATCGTGCTGACAATCTGTATGATCGCTGTTTACTTCTTCTTTATGCGTCCAAACAACAAGAAGCGTAAAGAGATGCAGAAGTTATTAGATAACTTAGCAGTAGGCGATGAGGTTTTAACTAACGGCGGTATCGCTGGCCGTATTGTTAAGCTACCAGATAACAAGGAATATGTTCTAGTTTCTGTATCTAGTGGAGTTGTAATGCAGATTAAGCGCAACTACGTTGTAGCAGTTCTTCCAAAGGGAACTTTAGAGGCTGTTGCGGTAGATAAGTCTGTAAGTACTCCTAAAAATTCAAAATAATTTTTAATCCATATCTGAAGCTACCTTAAAAGGTAGCTTTGTGTTTTTTTACTTTGAGGGTAGCTAACAGTGTTAAACAAATTCCCTTTGTGGAAAAACATAATGGTATTTTTAATTATTGCCATTGGTTTTTTCTATTCCCTCCCAAATCTATACGGTGAAGATCCTGCTCTGCAGATTTCAGGAAGTCACGGCACCGAACTCGATCAGAAAACAGTTGATTCAATTAAGGCAACTTTAGATGCTAAAAACCTTGAAGGTAACTACGAGTTTGAAAACAGCCAGCTTTTAATCCGTTTTAATAATACCGATTCACAGTTAACTGCAAGAGAACTTGTAACTAAGCAGTTAGGTGAGAATTATGTGGTTGCTCTAAACTTAGCTCCTGCAACTCCAGCATGGATGAGATCAATTGGTATGCATCCACTAAAGCTAGGTCTTGATCTTCGTGGCGGTGTTCACTTCTTAATGGAAGTTGACATGGAAGAAGCTATGAAGAAGATGAGAACACAGCTTACTAACGACTTTAGAACTGAGCTTCGTAATCGAGGCATTCGTTTAACCGGTGTAAAAGCTGAAAACGACTATGTATTAGTTGAGTTCAAAGACGAGGAAACTCGTGATAATGCTAAGAAAGTTCTTGAGTCAAATCACAAAGACTTTACTGTTGTTGCTCAGGATATTGGTGATAAGTACTTTGTAAGAGCTACTATGACTCCTGCAAAACTGTCTGAAGTTCGTACTAATGCTGTTGATCAGAACATCAATATTATCCGTAACCGTGTTAACGAGTTAGGTGTAGCTGAACCTTTGGTTCAAAGACAGGGTGCTGACAGATTAGTAGTAGAGCTACCAGGTGTTCAGGATACAGCAAGGGCAAAAGAAATCTTAGGTGCTACTGCAACTTTGGAATTCAGACTTGTTGATTCAAATGCTGATGTTCAGGCAGCAGCTGCAGGTCACGTACCAGCTGGTACTGAGGTTATCAACGATGCTAAGGGCTATCCTGTAGTAGTTCAAAAGCAGGTTGTTTTAACTGGTGATCATATTGTTGATGCAAGCTCAAGCGCTGATGAGAACGGCCGTCCACAGGTTAATATTAGCCTTGATTCTCGTGGCGGTACCATTATGTCTAATTTCACCAAAGACAATATTGGTAAACCAATGGGCACCAACTTCATTGAGTATGTAGTTGTTCCATCAACCGATCCTAATGCTCCAAAACCAGGTGATCCTAACTACAAACCTAAGTTCAAGAAGATTGAAAGAATGATTAACGTGGCAACTATTCAGTCACGCCTAGGTTCAAACTTCAGAATCACTGGTTTGGATTCACCTAAAGAAGCTCATAACTTAGCTTTATTATTAAGAGCAGGTGCTCTGATTGCACCTATTCAGATTGTTGAAGAAAGAACCATTGGTCCTTCATTAGGTCAGCAGAACATTGAAAACGGCTTGAAGGCTATGCTTTATGGTGTTGCTTTCTTGTTCATCTTCATGATTATCTACTATAAAGCATTCGGTTTTATTGCAAACTTAGCTCTGCTATTTAACTTAGTCCTTCTAGTAGGCGTGATGTCTTTAATCCCTGGTGCAACTATGACTTTGCCTGGTATTGCAGGTATCGTGTTAACCCTGGGTATGGCAGTTGATGCTAACGTGTTGATTTATGAACGTATCCGTGAGGAAATCAGACATGGCAGACCAATTCAGCAGGCTATCAATGAAGGTTATGCAAGAGCATTCGTAACTATTGCCGATTCTAACATTACTTCATTCATTACAGCTTTAATCCTATTCATGGTAGGTACTGGTGCTGTTAAGGGCTTCGCTTTAGTATTGATGATTGGTCTTGCAAGCTCTATGTTTACTGCTGTTACAGCATGTCGTGCGGTAGTTAATATCATCTACGGCGGACGTAATGTTAAGAAGCTGTACATTTAGGAGACAAGTTCATGTTACAGTTTATTAAAGACGGTACAGTTATTCCGTTTATGAAGATCAAAGGTACTGTAGAGTTAATCTGCATTGCCTTGGTAATCGGAAGCATTGTCGCTATGTGTACTAAAGGCTTGAACTGGGGCCTTGATTTCACCGGCGGTATCGTGGTTGAAACCGAATACACCGACGGTGTTGATCTTAATCAGGTAAAAGATGCCTATGCTAAAGAAGGTATCGTTGGTACTACACAGCACTTTGGTTCTCAAAAAGATGTGATGGTTAGAGTTGCTCCTAAAGAGGGCTTAGACCAGCAGACTGTTACTAATAAAGTAATGGTTGCATCAAGAACAATTGATAAGGACGTTAAACTAAGCCGTTCAGAGTTCGTAGGTCCTGCTGTAGGTGAGGAGCTAGTAGAGAGCGGTATCTTAGCTATCGTCGTATCTTTAATTGCAATTCTAGCTTACGTTGCTTTCCGTTTTGAGTGGCGTATGGCAACTGGTGCGGTTATTTCTCTAGCATATGATGTTATCGTAGTATTAGGTGTGTTCTCTGTAATGCAGATTGAATACGACTTAACTGTATTGGCTGCGGTATTAACCGTTGTAGGTTACTCACTAAATGATAAGATCGTTGTGTTCGATCGAATCCGTGAAAATGCAGTTAATTTACCTCGCAATACTTCTATGTATGATGTGTTCAATATTTCTATTACAGAAACATTATCAAGAACCATCATCACCTCAGGCACAACCCTTATCACCGTTGTATCTTTAATGATATTTGGTGGTGAAATGATTTACGGTTTCGCCTTAGCATTGTTTGTTGGTATCGTATTTGGTACTATTTCATCAATCTATGTGGCTTCAACTTGGGCTTTAATTTTAGGAATTAAGAGAGAAAACTTAGTTCCAGTAAAAGTCGAGAAGAAAGAGTCAGATGGTTATGAAACCATGGACTGATACTGAAAATAAGATAAATAATGTTTAGATTTTTAAAGACCCATTCCCTAGCAACAGGTATGGGTCTTGTTGCCTTAATGGCCTTAACAGGTTGCCAAAACTTTACTTCATCATCAAAATCAATTGATCTTGAAGGGGCGATTACTGTTCCATCAGAATATGTCTATACAGCACCCATTTCTGAAAAAAGCTTAACAAGAGAACAAAATATTCTGACAAATCTTTTGATGATCTTAGAGTCAGATGCAAAGTCAGCTGAGGATAAGGCTGAATTGTTCTATGAGGTGGGCTCTCTTTATGACGATTTAGGTCTTGAGGCTATGGCAAGATTCATGCTCATGAATTCTATTGTCAATAAGCCAGGCTTTGCTCGTCCATATGAGCTTTTGGGAATTTACTTCTTTAAAGAAGGCAGAATTGCTGAAGCTTGCGATGCTTTTGATTCAGCAATTGAGTTAGATAAAAAGAAAACTAGCACTTATCCATATTTAAATAGAGCCTTCGTCATGTACTATACACGTCATTACAAAATGGCTGTAGATGATATGAAAGTCTTCTTTAATTCTGATCCTACCGATCCTTACAGAATGCTATCTATGTATTTTGTTGAAGAGAAGGTTTTAGGTAAAGAACTGGCATTAAAAAATCTTGAGCAAAACTATATCAAAGGGCAGACAGCAAAAAGAAAAGATTCCTGGGGAGATGCTTTAGTTCTTTATTATTTAGACAAGATGTCTCAAAAAGAGTTGTTCAAAGATATGCTTTTAGTTAAAGATGACGAGGATCTTTTCCAAGAGCATCTTTGTGAAGCTTATTATTATGTAGGTAAAAAAGCTTTAGAAAAAGGAAACGATAAGCTAGCTTATGATTACTTTAAGTTATGCAGATCTACCCGTAAGTATGGTTTCTTAGAGTACAGAAATGCCTATATTGAAATGCAGGCACTTGAAAGAAAGTACAATCTTTTAAAAGTGGCTCCATTAGAAGACAACGATAATGAGTAAGGGGTAAGCAATGTCCCAGATAGATGATAAAAATTCAGAATGTCCCATATGCCGAGCAACATCTAATGCTGCAGATAAGGCAACAGACGTTGCTATTGATCTTGATGAGGCGCAAAAAGAAGCCATCAAGTCTCAAATGATTGCATCAGATGATGCTTTAGTCATGAGCGAATTCTTTAAAGCTCTATCTGATCCTACAAGACTTAATATGGTTCATGCCATGCTTTTACACAAATGGTTATGTGTAAGTGATATTGCTTCATTAGTAGGGCTTAGTAAATCAGCCGTATCTCATCAGTTAGCTTATATGAGAATTAACAAATTAGTAAGAGTTAAAAGAGAGGGCAGAAAGGTTTTCTATGCTCTAAATGACTCTCATGTAGAATCTGTGTTTGCATTAGCTTTATCTCATATTAAAGAATAGAAGTGTATTGATTTATCACACATTATTACAACTGTTCACATTATTACATTTGATTTATTAAAAACCGTTATTTCATTAAAATTACAATCAAAAATCATTATGACAAAACCAGTTTATTTTGATTATGCAGCTGCAACACCAACTGATAAAAGAGTAATCGACACTATGGTGTCATGCATGTCTATTGATGGTCACTTTGCTAATCCTCATGCAAAGGATCATGTCTATGGTTGGGAAGCTGCTGAATCTGTAGAGAACGCAAGAGATCAGGTAGCTTCTTTAATTGGAGCTTCTCCTCTTGAGATCACTTTTACCTCAGGAGCTACCGAGAGTAACAATCTGGCCATCTTCGGTTTAGCTAAAGGTTTAGCTAAAAAAGGCGATACTAGACGCCACATCATTACCTCTAAAATTGAGCACAAAGCAATTTTAGAAGCATGTGAGCTTTTAGAAGATGATGGTTATAAAGTAACCTATTTGACTCCAACTAAAGAAGGCATTATTACTACAGAAATGGTTGAAGATGCAATCGACGAGGATACCTTCTTAGTCTCAATTGCTCAGGCAAACTCTGTCTTAGGTGCAATAAGTGATGTGCATGCAATCGCGTCAGTATGTAAAAAGCATCAGGTCTTTTTCCACACAGATACAGCTCAGAGTATCGGTTACTTGAAGATGGACTATGACAACAGTGACATTGACATGGTCTCATTAACAGCCGAAAAAGTTTGTGGACCTAAAGGTGTAGGTGCTCTCTATGTAAGAAGAGCTTCGAATGTGCCTTTATTTGCTCAAATCTATGGTGGCGGACAGGAAAAAGGTTTAAGAGGAGGTACAGTACCAACTCATGAGGTTGCAGGTTTAGGTAAAGCTTTTGAGATCTTAAAAAGTGAAGCTAAAACTGATAAAGCTCGTTTTGAAAAATTAAGACAAAGAATTTTAGATGGCATCAAAGATGTACCAGGTCTAATTGTAAACGGCTCTAAAGAGCATAATTTGCCAAATATCCTCTCTATCAGTTTTGATGGTGTAGATGGTCATATGCTCTTACCTACTTTATCTAATATTGCAGCATCTACAGGATCTGCTTGCTCTTCAAGTGATTTAAAACCTTCATATATCTTAAAAGCTATTGGTCTTAGTGATGATGAGGCTCGTGCCTCATTAAGACTATCTTTTGGTAGATTCACCAAAGATGATGATATCGATGTTTTAATCAATGAAATTACAACAAAAGTGCCAAAGCTTGTGGAAGCAGGTTCAATGTGGAATGTGAGGTAAACATGTTTAAGCTTTTTTCAAGTAATACAAAAAACGCCAGTGCTAATGAAGAATTAGTAGCCGTTACCTTAAAGGAAGGCACAGCTAAAGCTCCTTTTTCAAAAGATAGTGCCTTTGCTCCAAATGCAAATGGTGGCTATGACGTTTTTGTAAATACAAACGACTTTAAGTGGTATCAACTTGCAGCTAAGACTATAGCTTCATTAAAGCTCTATGACTTTGCCTTAAAGTCAGAAGTAACACTTACAGAACAAGATCTTTACTGGTTTTTAACTGCTTTATATGACGGTAAGCACGATTACACTGTGTCTTGCGATTTTGCTCAGAACGTTTTGGATAAAGTAGCAATGACAGCTAACACTGTAAGTGTGTTTAGAAGGATTGCTGACAGTGATTCAAAGATCTCAACTCCAGAAAAAGTTATCAATGTCTTATTTGATTTAGTAAAAGAAGCTGCAGACGCACAAGGTGACAGCGCTTCATTAAACCTAATTAAGCGTGGTGATCTTGAGTTTGAAAAATATGCAGGTCTAAATGCTGTAGGCTTTGCTTCAGATGAAGATCCTTGCATGGGTATCATCGACTATGTACCAAAGTGCTGTCAAAAAGACTCACCTGTACAAGTTGCCCTTGTTGGTAAGGGAATTACCTTTGATACTGGTGGTTATTCTCTAAAACCTGATAAGTATATGGAAACTATGCGCACAGATAAGACTGCTGTAGTTTATCTGTGTGGAGCGGTAACACTAGCTGCTAAACTTGGTATTAAAAAGCATGTAAGACTGTACTTGTGCTGTTCTGAGAACATGGTATCAGGTCGAGGCATGTTGCCAGGAGACATCGTCAACTATCCTAATGGTATTACTGTTGAAATTAACAATACAGATGCTGAGGGTAGATTGGTTTTAGCAGATGGTCTTTTACAGGCAAGCGAAGATAAGGCTCAATACATCCTTGATATGGCAACTCTAACAGGAGCTGCTAAGATTGCTGTAGGTCGTGATATGTTCTCTGTTTTAACAAAAGAAAAAGAGTTAGATAAGAGCTTGGTATCAGCTTTTGATAAGTCTGGTGAAATATACTGGCAGTTGCCTTTAGCTCCATATCATAGACGCTTCTTATCATCAAGAAGAGCTACAGTTACAAATTCAGGCCATGGTGAAGGTGCTCCTGGCTCATCTGTCGCAGCCTCATTCTTAGAGCAGTTTGTCGATAAAAATACTCCATGGGTTCATATCGATCTCTCATCTGCTTACTTACCAGATGGCTCTCCATTCTTAGCAGCAGGTCCTACTGGCAGCACTATTCTAGGTTTAGCTATCTGGCTTTGTGAGTAATTTTTGTTAGAGGATCTGCTCCGTCAGATCCTCTTTTAGTGAAACTTTAAACTCATCATTCCTAAGCCTTTATCTAAAAGACAATTACAGCTAAAACTTCCTGTAGTTTTGCTTTTCGCTTCTACGTTTTTCTTCTATATTGCATATAATTGAGAAAGCAAAAGGCTTTTATAAGGAGCGTAATATGTATCAGAATATCGTCATTCTTACAGGTGCTGGTATTTCAGCAGAGTCAGGCATTCCAGTCTTCAGATCAGAAACAGGTTTATGGGAACAGGAAAGAGTTGAAGATGTGGCAACCTATGACGGTTTTTTAAGAGATAAAACTAAAGTTCATGAGTTTTATAACAAGATGCGTCGCTCTTTGTTAGATAAAAAGCCAAATCCAGCTCATTTAGCTTTAGCAAGACTAGAAAAAGAGTATTCAAAAAAGTATGGTGCTAATGTAAATCTGGTGACACAGAATATTGATGATCTGCATGAAAAGGCAGGTTCTGAAAAGATCATCCATATGCACGGCAAGTTAAAGAGTATTCTCTGTGAGCACTGCAATAAAAGATATCTTTTTAATGAGAACTCTAGTGTAGAGTCTGAATGCAAGTTCTGCCACCATAAGTCACTGCGACCTGATATCGTTTGGTTCGGTGAAATGCCTTATCAGATGGATGAAATTGAAACTCTGCTTTCAAAATGTGATTTGTTCTTATCTATAGGTACATCAGGTGTAGTATATCCTGCTGCAGGGTTCTGTCAGGTTGCAAGGGACTCTGGTGCTGCTTGCATCGAATTTAATCTGTCACAATCAGCAGTAGGCTCTCAATTTAATTGTGGAATTTACGGAAAAGCATCAAAAACCTTGCCTGAGTTTGTATCAGCTCTAATTGATACCGGAAATTTACCTGATAACGTCAGACTTTAGCATGCAGGAGCACTGAATAGTGTTTATTCTGATGCTGTGATTGAGCATAGACCCTCTTGTAAATTCTTAACATGATCTCATCCTGCCTTTCTTCAGGCAGGTTGTGAAACTGGGTTAGAACTTCGTTCCAAAGGTTATTCTCATTGCAGCTGTTCTTTTGCGATGAAGCTTTATAAGGTGATTTAAACATACAGCCATTTCCTCATTTTTATTCTTATATATTGAGAGTAGTTTTGATTTTGCTACTGTCAAAGAAATGAGAATAAACATCAAATCTATGTCATAGTTTTAAAATAATTGGTTCTAGGAGACCTCTTTTTACTTGAAAAATGCAGATCTTATACATATGGATTCAATCTGTAGTGAGCTTGGAATGTCTTTAACTACTGCTTTTACAATTTTTGCAAAAAAGGTCTGCCGTGAAAAAAATACCGTTTGAAGTTTCTGTAGATCCGTTTTATTCAAAAGAAAATATGGAAAGACTTAGAAGGTCTATAGCTCAGATGGAAAAAACAGGTGGTAAAATTCATGAGGTAGATAATGCTTAAAGCCTTTACAGATGAAGCTTGGTAAGATTTTCAGTAATGGTTGAATAAAGATAAGAAAACTTTAAAATGAATTTTAAAGTTAATTGAAGATATTGAGCGCAATGGAAATGATGGTATTGGAAAACAGAACGATTATCAGGTGATTTGTCTGCTTACTGGAGCAGAAGAATAGATTCTTGTAACAGAATAGTTTATCGAATAGAAAATGACATAATCAAAATTGTTCAGTGTGGTTCTCATTATCGAGATCATTGATAAAACGTTGAGATTGAAAATGTATTGAGAATCCAATCTTAAAAGCAACAATAATATGTTTTCAAAGTCGTATTAACTTCCAATAAAACTTAATTTTTCGCGATAGTTTTTCTCTAAATTTCTCCAAAATTGGGCCGGTATGCCTAACAGTTTTTCTAATTTTGTTGACATCTTATCTGATAACTCAATCTCACCGTTTATAAGCTTTTGAAGCATGTTCTCAGAGCATTCAAGTCTATCTGAAAAATCTTTTAAGTAGATCTTTCTATCTTGGAGCTGTTCAGCAAGTGTTGCTCCTGGTGGAATCGCTACGTACTTTTGGTTCTTTTTTACTAATATTTTCATAATGGTCTATTGAGAATATAAGGATGTTAGATAATATAACTTAATTATATATTATATTATTTACAATTTATTGTGTATTACATAAAAAATAATAATCTAGAGCATCACTCTTAAATGTGCACGGTTGAATATTGGTTTAATGGATAATAATTACTACGTCTTTTTGCGAAAAATCGTGTCTATACTGATATAATTATGAGATTTGAAAAAAGATAATGAGATATAAAAGAACATGGCAACAGATATGATTAATTTAATGAACCTCTCACCTGAAGAATTAAAGGAATTCTTTGAGTCTATAGGTGAGAAGTCCTTTAGAGCGCAACAAATCATGCGTTGGATATACCAGTTTGGTGTAACTGACTTTGATCTGATGACTAATCTTAGAAAAGATCTGCGTGCCAAATTAAAGGAAATGTGCGTAATTACCGCACCTGAGATCGTAACTGAACAAAAAGCATCTGATGGTACCACTAAATGGGCTTTAGATATTGGTGATGGTCAGTTAGTTGAAACCGTGTTAATTCCTGAAGAAGATAGAAACACCTTATGTATTTCAACTCAGGTAGGTTGCCCTGTTAAGTGTTCTTTCTGCAGAACCGGCGCACAAGGTTTTAATCGTAATCTTACCGTAAATGAGATCATAGGTCAGGTCTTTAGAGCATCAACTCGTGTTGGTTTTAGTAATAACCAGGAACAAAAGCCAATCTCTAATGTCGTAATGATGGGTATGGGAGAGCCATTACTAAATCTAGCAAATGTAACTAAGACTTGTGAGTTATTACTCTCAGATTATGGCTTCGCCTTATCAAAGAGAAGAGTAACCGTGTCTACATCAGGAGTTGCTCCTGTTTTAAATAAAGTAGCAGGCAAACTTGATGTTGCCTTAGCTTTATCTTTACATGCTCCTAATGACAAATTAAGAGATGAATTGGTGCCTATCAATACTAAGTACCCAATTGCAGAAGTCCTAGATGCTGTAAGAAATTACTTAGATAAGTCAAACGCTAATTGTGGCAGAGTGACTATAGAGTATGTGCTACTTGATCATATAAATGACAGTACAGAGCAAGCTCATGAGCTTGTAAATTTATTAAGAACTATTCCATGTAAAGTTAACCTAATTCCATTTAACGAGCACGAGAATTCAGAATACAAGAAACCATCTAATAGCAGAATCGACAGATTCTACAAAGTATTGTTTGATGCAGGCTTTACTGTAATTAAACGTACTACAAGGGGCGATGAGATTTCAGCTGCCTGCGGACAGCTTGCAGGTCAGGTAAAAGATAAACTGGCAAAACTAAAAATTCAGGCCAAAGAAATATAAAGACAACAAGGCGATAACTAAAAATGAGTTCAAAAAGGTTGAGAGCAATTAGAAACAGAGATAGATCCAAAGTTCAAGCTCAGATTCAGAAAGAGGCAAGTGAGCCTATGATGGACGATTTAAAAAATGATGTAGCTCAGGACACATCAAAAGTAGAGCCTGAACTTAACATCCAAGATAATTTAAAAACAGAGTCATCTTCAAGCGAGAATGCTCAAGATACAATTGAAGTAGAGTCAAATGCTGCTTTTAAGAGTGTTCAGGATTTAGAGTCTATTATGTCAGTATCCCCTTTAGAGCAGGCAAAGTCAGCTCTAAAAGAAAATCCTTCATCTCCATTGAGCGCACAGGTTGATGCTCCTGTAACTGAGAATGTTTCAGAAAACATTAAAACTCCTGATTTAGGTGCAGCTACTGATAGCTCAAATGTTGATACTCAAATAGATTCAATTCAAAAGGCTCCTGATTTTAGAAGCGAGAAAAAGATCGTAGCTAACGATGTTGATGATCCAGATAAGATCCCTGTAGCACCATCACTTGCAGACAATGAAGTTCCAAATTGTCCTGGTGCAATCTTAATGCACGCAAGAGAAATGTTAGGTTTATCTTTAAGTGAAGTAGCTAGACGCTTAAATCTGCGAATCAATACTGTAAACGATCTAGAGCATGACAGATTAAATCAGCCTACAGCAGTACCTTTTGCCTCAGTTCATATTGCTAATTATGCAAAGTTAGTAAATATTGATCCTGAAATTGTAGTAAAACTCTACAAAGACAAGGTAATGCAGACAGTGCAGACCCAAGCTTTGAATGCAAAGGTTTTACAAAAGCAATCAAGCTCTGGCATGATTTCAAAGAAGTTCCTGTTTGCCGTCTTAGGTGTTGCTATTGTAGCTGTAATTGCAGTTGGCGTGATTGCTTACGAGATGGGCTCATCAACTGCTAAGAGCACTGGTTCTTTAGTAATTGAAGACAATGTTCAGGCTCAGGAAGATACTGACGGCAGTCTAACTTTGGATACAGAAAATTCAAAGCTAAAGACTAATGTTATAGAAGAAACTCCTGCTCCTAGTGTTGATATCAATACTCAGATGGCTCAGGCTCAGGCAAATGCTCTTGATACAAATGAGATCATTAGCTTACAGAACCAGTCAAAGCAGAATGTATCATCTGCAAATACTAATGAGTCATTACAGGTTAAAGGTCAGGCTGCTAAGAAGATGTTAGGCAACACCAATAATGAAGCTACCATCATCGAAGAAGCACCTCCTGTTCAAGACAATTCTTTAAAGCCTGTAGATTTAGGTTCTCAGAATGCAAAGGGAACAAAGAAACAGTCATCAAATGACAAGCTAGCTTTAAAGACCTTACCTGCTGTTGAAACAGACAGAAAGCCAGTGGTTACAGAAGCTCCAAAGACTCAGGTAAAAACTGAGCAGAAGACTGAAACTGCTCCAGCTCAGGCAGTCAAACTTTCAGCTAATTTAAGAGACGTATCATCATCTGTAAGATTAGCAGGTAGAATTGATCCATTAGAGAGCCTTAACAGCGTAACTGTTAAAGTACTATCTGATGTATCTTTAAAAATTACAGGTTCTGGTAAAGTCTTAAAAGAAGGTTCATTTAAGGCAGGTCAGACTCTTAAAGTTATGGGTATTCCTCCTTTAAGAGTAAGTGTAGCCGATCCTTCAAAGATTAGAGTTACCTATAGAGGCGCTTCAGTATCAGTTCCTCGTTCTTCACAGGTAACTTTTACTCTACCTCAGCGTTAAGGTAAGAACTCATGGAATGGAAAGCTAATGAGATTGTAAGACGTAAAAGTCGTCAGATTAAGGTAGGTTCTGTCTTAGTTGGAGGCGGAGCTCCTATTTCTGTGCAGTCTATGACTTCAACTGATACCATGAATGTAGCTGCAACAGTAGCTCAGATTAAGGCTTTAGAAAGTGCTGGCGCTGATATTGTAAGAGTAACTGTACCAACCTTAAAAGCTGTAGATGCATTTGAACAGATCGTAAAGAGAGTTGATGTTCCTATTGTCTCTGATATTCATTTTGACTATAGAATTGCAATTGAGTGTGCTAAAAAAGGAGCTGCAGCTTTAAGAATTAACCCTGGCAACATCGGTTCTCATGAAAAAATTGAGGCGGTCTGTCAGGCTGCTAAAGACTATGGCTTACCTATTAGAGTAGGTGTAAATGCAGGATCTTTAGATAAAGATTTAATCGAAAAGTATGGCGCTCCGTGTCCTGATGCCATGGTAGAGGCTGCCCTAAGAGCTGCCGCTACTTTAGATGATCACAACTTTGAAGACTATGCTTTCTCAGTAAAAGCTTCAGAGTTAAATCTTTGTGTAAGTGCTTACGAGCAGTTAGCTAAAAAGACTGATGCACCATTACATTTGGGTATTACAGAAGCCGGCGGCCTTACAGGTGGTACTGTATTGTCATCAATAGGTATTTCTTGGTTATTAAAACAGGGCATTGGTGATACTTTAAGAGTCTCATTAGCTGCAGATCCTGTCGAAGAAATTAAAGTTGGTTGGGCAATCTTAAAGAGCATGCACCTGCGTACTCGTGGTGTGGAAATTGTCGCTTGTCCTACCTGTGGTCGTAGAGGTATTGATGTAGTTTCAACTGTAGCTGAGTTAGAAAAGCGTTTGAGTGACATTAAAGAAACTCTGAAAATTGCAGTTATGGGCTGTGTGGTTAATGGTCCTGGTGAAGCATTACATGCTGATATTGCAGTATGTGGTGCAGCTAACGATCGCTGTCTTGTATATGAAGACGGTCAGATGATGGGCAAGATCCCTTGCTCAGAAGCAGTAGATTTAATAGAAAAGCGTGTGAGAGCGCGCCTTGATAAATAAAGGAAAAGACAATTTTATGGCACTTATGGTTCAAGCTATCAGAGGCATGAACGATCTTCTACCTGAAGATACCTCTGTATGGCAACAGGTTGAAAAAGTTTTACGTGAAACTGTATCTTCATATGGCTATAGCGAAGTTCGTATGCCAATTGTTGAAAAGACCAAACTTTTCTGCAGAGCAATTGGTGAGGTAACTGATGTTGTAGAAAAAGAGATGTACTCTTTTGAAGACAGATCAGGTGATCATTTATCATTACGTCCTGAGGGTACAGCAGGATGTGTAAGAGCCTGCATTGAACATAACCTAGTTTACAATCAGGAACAGCGCCTGTGGTACATGGGACCTATGTTCCGTCACGAAAGACCTCAAAAGGGCAGATACCGTCAGTTCCACCAGATGGGAGTGGAGGTATTTGGTTTAGATGGTCCAGACATTGATGCAGAGTTAATAGCTTTGACCTATTCAATTTGGAAGAAGCTCGGCATTGAGAATGAATTAGAGTTACAGCTAAATTCTTTAGGTTCAGCTGAAGAAAGATCCACCTACAGAGAAGCATTAGTAAAGTTCTTAGAAGCTCACTTCGATGAACTTGATGAAGATAGCAAGAGAAGAACTCATACCAATCCTTTACGTGTTTTAGATACCAAAGATGAAAAGGTAATTGAGATCTTAAAGGATGCACCAAAATTATCTGACTATTTTGGTGAAGAAACTAAAGCTCATTTTGACGGACTACGCAAGTTCCTAGATAAATTAGGCATTAAGTACGTGCTCAATGATAGACTAGTACGTGGTCTTGATTACTACAATTTAACCGTATTTGAGTGGGTAACAACTGCCTTAGGCGCTCAGGGAACTGTATGTGGCGGTGGTCGTTACGATGGTCTAGTAGAGCAACTAGGTGGTGCACCAACTAAAGCTGTAGGCTTTGGTTTAGGTTTAGAGAGATTGATCTTACTGTTATTAACTTTAGGTAAGATAGCTCCAATGCCAAATGTGGATGTTTATGTTGTAGGCTCAGGTGATGGGGCAGAAATGAGAATGTTAGAAGTATCTAACTTCTTAAGACAGTCTCTGCCTGGTGTTGCTGTGATGAACCACTGTGGTGGCGGAAATTTCAAGAAACAGTTTAAGAAAGCTGATAAATTCTGTGCTAAGGTTGCAGTTATCATTGGCGAGAGTGAAATTGCTAATAATTCTGTTACTATTAAAAACATGACAGATAAAGATGCACAGCAGCAGGAATGTCCTTTAGATAAGGCAGCTGACGCAATTAAGGCAATCTTAGGCTAATAAAAAACTAAGATTTATAAATTACGATTCATACTAAAAAGGAATAGAAGATGGATGTTTTAACAGACGATCATGAGAGAGAGGAAGTCGTCCGTAAATGGTGGCATGAGAACTGGCTTTCATTAACTGTAGGTGTAGTAATTGCAATTGGTGCAATGGTAGGCTACAGACAGTACCAGTCATATCAGAATGATACTTCAGCAAAATATGCTTATGAAATGTCTACTCTGCAGACTAAGCTAGTTTTAAATCCTGCTAATACCACAGCTGATGCTCAGAAGTTCATCAAAGAGCACGAGGATATCTACGGTTCTTTATTAGCTTTAGATTTATCATCAATTGAAGCAAAGCAGGGCAACTATGACAAGGCTTTAGAGAACGCTTTGTTTGCTAAAAAGAACGGTGGCGACTTAGTATCTCCAAATGCAACTTTAGTTGCAGCTCAGATTTTAACTGAGCAGAAGAAATTTGATGAAGCTGTAAAAGAATTAGATTCTGTAAAATCTGATGCTTATGAGATTGAAAAACAAGAGCTTTTAGGTGATATCTATTTTGCGAAAAAAGATCTTGATAAAGCTCATGATGCTTACAAGAAAGCTTTAGATGTCAGCGAGAGCAAGAAGATTTCAATCAGCCCTCTGCTACAGATGAAGTTTGATAATCTGATAAAAGATGGTGATGAGCCTGCTTTTAAGAGAGCTCAGAAATTAGAAGAAGTGATTGCATCTTCAGCTTCAGAAATTAAAAAATAAGAGTTAACTGTTAATGCAGTTAAGAAATAGCCGTCGGCAAATAATAAGGTGACATATATGTTGAAAAAGAAGCTGTTGTGCGTGCTTGCTTTATCAGCTCTGGCTTTAGTGAATACAGGCTGTAATTCCAATAAGGATTTGTTCGCTCCTGTTGAATCTCCTGAAGTCAAAAATCAGTTTGAGCCAGAATATGTTTGGTCTCAGTCTACACAGGGTGTAGATAAGTTCTACTCACAGTTAGTTCCATGCATTAGTGGAAAGACACTGTTTATAGCCGGTCGTGAAGGTAAGGTATACGCCTTTAACGTTCTCAATGGTGATGAACAGTGGCTGATAGACTTATCTGATGAAGAAGAGAATGATACCAAGCGTTCAGCAAGGCTAAACGGTGGTATGACAGCTTCAGATGCCTTTGTTGCCGTAGGTTCAGAGAACGGTTATATCTATGTTTTAAATAGAAAAGACGGTTCTATTTACTTTAAATATTATTTAGGCTCGGAGATTGTAACTCGTCCTGCTTTTTCAGCTAGCGGTGACAAGCTCTTTGTCTTAGATGCTGTAGGTAAACTTTCAGCTTTTGATCTTGTAAAGAAGACTCGCTTATGGGTATCGGGAGATTCAGACAATGCACTGCATTTAAGATCTCAAGCTACTCCTGTTGCTATCGGTGATGAGTTAGTAATTTTAGGAACTTCATCAGGTAGAGTTTTAATGATTAGCCAGAATGATGGTTACTTATTAAATCAGGTTATTGTAGGCGAGAATAACGGAAGTTCAGATCTTGATAGAATGTCTGACGTTTCCTCAACTCCACTGTTACTTGGCAATTATATGTATACAACAGCATATAATTCAGGTTTCGTGAAGTATTCTTTAGAAAAGGAAACTGTTGAAGGTAAACTTGCATACCACTCTTCAAAAGATATTGCCTATGATGACAATTTCTTTGTTTTAACTGGTGATAACGGTCATGTATTCTGTGTTCGCCGTTCAGACAATGTTGAGGTTTGGGAAAATCCACAATTGAGCTATCGTAATGTAACCGCTCCTGCTATTTACGGTAACTATGCTGTGGTAGGTGATCTTGAAGGTTATCTGTATTTTATGAATCTTAACAACGGTGTGATTGAGTCTAAGATTCAGATTTCAAGTTCTCCAATTTATGTAGCTCCACTTGTAGCTGGAAACTGCTTAGTTGTTTACTCATCATCTGGTGCAGTTGATGTTTTATATTACGATCCAATTGATATCGTAATTCCTAAGAAACGTTATACCGATCTTGAGATGGTAACTGGCAATACTGCTGCTTTAATTGCAGCTCAGGCAATGTCTCCAACTGCTGCAGGTTCTGGAGTAACTCAAGAAGATCTTGAGAAACGTCGTGCAGAAGCTCGTAAGATCGTAGCTCAGATTGAGGCTCAACAGCGTGCTGCTGAAGCTCAGTATCGTGAGTACCAAAGACAGAAAGCTGAATACGAGAGAAGAGTTGCTGAGTACGAAAAGAAGAAACGCGAAGCTTTATCAGGTTACGGTTTAATGCCAGATAGTGGTATTAAGTCTGACTCAGATGAAGAATATGTAGAGGACGACTCTGAATAATACTGTTGTGAAACAGCATGATTCGTCCGTTGTGTAAAAAGGGGGAGTTGCCCCCTTTTGACGTTATAGTAAGCCACCCTTACAAGGATGTTTAATGAAAGTAGTTGCTTTAGTAGGTTGCCCTAATGTTGGTAAATCTACATTTTTCAACAGACTTACTAAGACTAGAGATGCTCTAGTTGCAGATTTTCCAGGTTTAACCCGTGATAGAAAGTACGGCCGTGCTTTATATGAAGGTCGTGAGTACGTGCTGATTGATACTGGTGGTATTGCAGAGGATGCCACTAACCAACCTGAAGAAGTCACCTCTCGCATGACCAATCAGGCTTTATTAGCTATTGATGAATGCGATTTAGTCCTGTTCATGTTGGACGCAAGAGCAGGTCTCTTACCTGGTGACTATAAGGTTGCTGATTACATTCGCCGTTCTGGTAAAAAGTGCGCCATTATCGCAAATAAGGTTGATGGTCTTGATCCAGAGACAGCAGGTGCTGAGTTCTACGCTTTAGGCTTAGGTGAAGTTTATCCTACAGCTGTAGTTCACGGTCGTGGTGTCGCCAATGTTCTAGAAGATGTAATTGCTCCTTTATTAAGAGAAGAAGGTCCTCTAGATTGCGATTTAACCCCTGAAGAGTTAGAAGAGCGCGAAAGAAAGGCTCATGAAGAAGAATTAGCTCAATGGGAAGAAGGGTATCAGTTCTTAGATAACGTTCCTGTTGATATGATTGGCGGTGGCTTTGACTGGCACGAGCATAAAGAGAAATTCCGCGCCAGAATGAAAGGCGAGGATGTTGACGGTCAGAACGGTGATAACAGCAAGGATACACCATTTGCTGATCTGCCAATCAAGATTGCTATTGTAGGTAAGCCAAACGTAGGTAAGTCTACTCTAACTAACCGTATGTTAGGTGAAGAGCGTGTGATCGTAGCAGACCACCCTGGTACTACCCGTGACTCAATCTATATTCCGCTTGAGCGTGATGACAAGAAATATATTGTTATTGATACAGCAGGTGTGAGAAAGCGCCGTAAGGTATCTGAGGCAATTGAGAAGTTCTCAATTGTTAAGACCTTAAAGGCAATTGAAGATTGTAATGTAGCTTTATTAGTTATCGATGCAAGATCACATGTTACTGATCAGGATCTGTCATTATTAGGCTTTATTTTAGAATCAGGTCGTTCTTTAGTAATTGCTGTAAACAAGTGGGATGGTCTTGATGTCTCTGTAAAAGATGAGATTAAGCTTGAGTTAAATTCACGCTTAGGCTTCGTGGACTTTGCTAGAGTTCATTTCATTTCAGCTTTGCATGGAACAGGTGTAGGTAACTTGTTTGATTCTATTGATGAAGCTTATATCGGTGCTACAACACGTCACTCAGCTTCTATGCTAAATAGAATTTTAAGAGCTGCAATTGAAGAGCATGAGCCTCCTATTTCAGGTGGTCGCAGAATTAAGCTTAAATTCGCTCATGCTGGTGGTTACAACCCTCCTAGAATCATTATTCATGGAAACAAGGTATCAAAGGTGCCTGATGCTTATAAGCGTTATATCATCAACTGCTATCGTAAGGCTTTAAACATCATGGGATCTCCTGTGATCATCGACTTTAAGGAAGGCGAAAACCCATTTGCCAATGAAAAGCCTGCTCAAAAGCGACAAACTCAGTCTCAGATGAGAGCTGAAAAGCGTAAGCTTGCTAACGAGAGAATGTGGGCAAGAGCTGATGCTAAGCAGGATAAGGAAGAGCGTAAAGCTATTGCTAAGGCAAAGCGTGAAGGAACTGGTTTAGTTTTGGCAAAACGTCCAAGAAAGAAAGCTGATCCTAAAGCTCAAGCAAATAAAACTAAATAAAACAGAGGGGGCGAAAGCCCCCCCCATTGTAGTAGAGATCTTGCCTTGAACTAGTTGTTCTCAAGTTTTGATTTTTGAGCAATCTTAGGTAGTCTTAAGATAATATCTAAAATAATAGCTAAAAAGAGAACAGTTATTCCTAATAAAGTATCGTCATAACTTATATCAAAGAAATCCTCTCCATTGAACTTTGCAAAAGCACAATCTACAATCCACATGATGGTGGCTGAAGAAAACATCACACAGAGTCTTTTCAAATCAAAATAACACTTCTTTTGAAGACAAAAACAAATGATAGCAGCTAAAGCTGTAATTAAAAGGCACATTATGCAATTACCTCTTTGTGTGCAAGTTTAGGTACAAGAATATAAGCTACAAACCATACAGCAGTAACAGCAACATCCATAGCAACACCTACTGTTAAGATTTCATTTACCATTACTCTAGTGCTTTCAGGATCGCTTGCAGCTGTAAAGAATGGATAGAAAGGCACTATCTCACCATGCCAAACATGCTCAATTAACAATAAAAAAGAACCTGATAACAGTAGATTGATAAGCTTTTGGACTTTTCCTGAAAAAGCTCTTACTTTTTGATGATTACTCTTAGCTACTACTTTCTTTACACCGTAAGCTACAAGAGCCTCTGCAACACAAGCTGTAAAACAAGCCATAACAACCTCTTTAAATTCTGAAACCTAGGATAGTATAGAGAGAAATTTAACTTACTTTGAAATTTGCCCCTGTAAGTGGCAAATTGGCTTTAAAATGAACTTAATGGGGCAAATATGAGATGTGATGGTGCAGATCTTAATTTAGCTGTGTATACAAAAGGAGCTAACTACAAGGCTAGCTCTTTTCACACTAAATAACTTTACTATTCATAACGCTTTTCAAAGATCTTTTGAGGATCGTCATATTCAGCTCTTCTTAAGTGGAATTCAGGAGGAAGGACAGGTGCCTTGCAAAGAGGATAATCAATACCAACCTTGCCATCAGGGTAGAACTTACGATGTTCACCAATTACAAAGTCTGGCATGTGTTTAAAGATAGTTTGTGCTTCTTCTAAAAACTCAGAGATAACCTCGAACATCTTAAAACACTGCTCTAGACACTGTTTTTCATCAGAGCTGTTATAAAGCACACGTGAAGCCACAATAAAGTAGGTCTGCAATGAGCCCTGCAGTGAGCTTCCATAGAAGTAAAGCTGAGGCTGTAATTCAATACCACATAAGAACTCTGAGATATCCTGCATCATCAAAATAGTCTCTAAACGAGTCTTAGGGCGAGCCTTTAACTTTTCAATAACCTTATTAACGATTTCTTTGAATACTTCAGGATTAAAGATCTCTTCAAGCTCTTTACGTGTAACTTTTACAGGTGAGGTCTTAACTTCGTTGATGTATTTATGGAAAGCCTCCTTGTCAATGTTCTTGAACTTCTTAAAATCAAGATCATAAGAATGCATAGGAGTGGTGTTTTCAACATAAAGACCATCAGAGCAGTTAATGCAATTTAATTTTCCTTTCTCTTCCTCAAGATTTCGAATTACATAACCCATGTTACGAGCTGATAGTGCAAAGAAGTAACCTGTCTCTACCAAGCCACCAAAGTTGCCTTTACCCTGCTGTTTAGTAGTGTAACTGCCTCCTTGATCAGAGCAACCATGCTCGTTATACAAGGTAGTGTACTTTGAGTGCATAGCACTTGAGTCAATCTTTTTACCATTATCAAGACCGAACATATAAATGTTCTTAAAGCCTAAGAATAGAGCTCCAGATACGCCCATGTTGCCTACAAGAGGATTCATCAGCTGTACGAAGCCTACTTTTCTGGTCTCTTTAATGGTTGCTAATGCATACTTATAGAATGGTTCATCAATCTTTCCAAAGATAGCAGTATGCTTAAATAAAGCGGTGGTGTATGGGTGAATTACGTCTCCAGTAAGCAAAATAACATCATCTAAGAAATGCTCATCAGGGATCACGCCTAAAGCTTCCCTAATTTCAGGAGTTCTTTCAGTACATGCATAAAAATCAGGTTTAATACCAGCATGGTACAGAGTATCAATGGCGGTACCGCAGGCTACAACAATTGCTTTATCCTGATTCTTTCTGATAAATGGAATGTCATTATCTAGAGATGGTCCAGAACCAATAACAAACACAGGTAACTTAGCGTATTTCTTATCTAATGTTTGATGCCTTAAAACAAAGTTCTTTTTGTCTAAGAGTGCATGACAGGCATGACTTGCGCCAAATAAGTGATCATCAAAGAACCCCATGGCTGCATGCACAGAATCAAGATCTCGCATTGCTACATCGGCAATTGCTTTAATCTCAGGTGAGGCATAATGCACGATACCTAACCAAGATGATGACAAGAAACGACCATGCTTTGAATAAAAGTTTGACAGATCCTGGGTAAACTGGAATGGTGTCTGTCCTAACATAATGTTGATGGCATATTTGTTCTCAAATAAGAATTTTAATAAGTTCTGCCAGTCAAAAGCATGTAATGAAGCATAGAACACATCAAGATCAGGCTCTACAATGATGAGATTAGCCACTTCTACTCTTTCATAAAGGTAAGCTAATGAGTAACCTAAACCTATACCAAAGAACATACAGTTAGGTACTGAGCCAATCTTTAAAGGAGAGAGCGTTCTGTCTCTTTCAATTTCTTCTCCTAAAGTAACTAAAGTATTTAAATATTTAAAATGTAACTGACCGTAAGGATCGGATTCATGTCCGTAGCGGGTTTGCAGAATATTTGATCTTTCAAGAATTTGTACAATCTGCTGTTCACATAATTTAAAAGGATCAGCTGTTTTGTAGAAAAAATCATTGGTATCAGGAAAATAAAGATTTGGAATGCAGTTTGGCATGCAGAAGAATTCAATGGTTCTCTTTGGCTTATAGTGCTCAAAGAACTTGCCAATATCAGGCATGTACTTTTTGAAAGCTTCAATATTTGTCGCAAATCTGTCAATCAGAAAATCGTTCATCTGCTGTTGGAGCTTTGCTAGGTCTTGGATCTTTTCAAGATCATTGATATCAATATTGTCAAAATTTTTGGCAAGCTCTTCTAAAGACAGATCGTCATCCAAAAGAGAATTCTTTTTCTGATCTTCCATATCTCATCCTGATTATTGTTATATGCTACCTACTTTTATAGGCTTACTATTTTAGGTTTTCTGCAAACTTCTTAAATGAAACGTACTTATTACTGATGTTGTGACGTGCTTTTACCTTACGGTATTCATCACCAACCTTAGCTCTTTCAACAGCAAGTTCTTTTACCTGAGACTTAATGTGTTCAGCATAAGCACTAGCAAACTCTTTAGCGGTCTCTAATTCTTCAGGACTTAGAGTAGGCTTAATCTTTTCAAGCTCCTGTAAAAGCTCTTGAGTATAGCTAAGATAATCAGCAGAAAAACCTAAATCGTCTTTTTTTAATTCATTACAAAGCGAATTCTCAGCTTCTGTAATTCGCCTTATGATTTCTTGTAAAGTCATGTATTGCCTTTATACGCTGCCTTTAGCCATATTATCAGCATGGTTGAGATCAACATTTAACTGCTCTTGAGTTCTTTTAGAAGCAGCTTCCTGTTGAGCTGTAACTGGAATAGAATCCCATGCTTTTTTTATAGGCATTAAAGCTCTAATTGCATTATCAATAGGCTGAGTCATTAGATTTAATGAAGCTTCAGCGACCTGATCAATCATGTATGAGTATATGTCATAAAGACCTTGTGCAATAGACTTGCTTTGAGAAAAGTCGAGTGTGCTTCTCAAATTTTCTAAAATAGCAGTAGCAGTTGATAGTTTTTTAGCTTTTAAAGCCAAGTCACCACGCTCAATTGCTCCTTTTGCCTGAGCTAGACGCTCAAAGAGTCCCTGATAGAGCAACTTAGTTACATAATAAGGATCAGCAACTGAAATTTCTGCGTTGACGGTGGTCTTCTGATAGGCTCTTAAGTTACGGCCGTACATAGATCTCTCCTTGCATAAATTAATTTGAGATGGCAGTTATTTGCCACGTGAACATACTTTTTTAGTGTTTATGCAAGAAAAATGCCTAAAATTTTAAAGATTAATTTGAAGAATTAAACTGGAGCAACTTTGAATTTTGCATTTCAATTTTCTGAAATGCAAAACTTTATAGAGATAGTGTCGGTTGCTGACACTATTAGAAGTTTTTTTACTTACTAAAACTATGATGAAGATTTTTCCTGAATAAAGAAAACTTCCTGACGAGCCTGACGACGAGCTCTAGCATCTTTGATAAACATTTGACGCTGACGTGAACGTCTTGCCGCTGTGTTGTTATGAAGTAAACGACTTGATTTTTTCATTTTGAACCTCCGTCAGTGCTCATTATACCTAACATAAAGAGTCCTCTACATCATTTATCTCAAATTTTATCTGTAAGTGAGGAAAAGTGAGTCTAATTAAGGACGTAAAATTCGTATGCCATAGCCTATTTTTTACTTTTTGCTCAGAAATGATTAAAAGTTAGCTAATTGATATAAGCTCACTTGCAATGTGATAAAATACAGCCACATTTTTTTTATAGCTGTTTCATTTAAGGTTGATTATGAACTTTAAGTAAAACAGTCAAACTAGAAAAAAGTCATTTCACTGTATCAGTTAGTTAAACAGGAACATTTCTGATGGATATCATTTTAGGTTCTCCTGCCGTTTCAACCTTTAGAATTGAAAAGATTATCAATGCATTAGGTAAAGAAGGCATCAAGGTAAGTTCAATTAGTACTCATTTTGTTCATCTTGTTGATACCAAAGAGGCTTTAACCGATAAGGAAAAGACCGTTTTAAACAAGATCCTAAGCTATGGTCCATCTAAGGACGAAACCGAGAATAAAGGTGAGCTATTCTTTGTAATTCCTCGTGTAGGTACCATTTCTCCTTGGGCATCTAAGGCTACTGATATTGCTCACAACTGCGGTCTTAATAAGATCCTAAGAATTGAGCGTGGTATTGCTTACTACATCGTAAAAGAGAATGGTACATTCTCTGATGATGAGAAGAAGAAAGTAAGTTCTTTAATTCACGACCGCATGATGGAGAACGTTCTGTTCTCTTTAGAAGAAGGTTCAAAGCTATTTGAAAAGCAGACTCCAAAGCCATTTAAGACAGTTGCTTTAACCACAGGTGGTATGGATGCACTGCGCAAGGCTAACGTTGAGTTAGGTTTAGCTTTATCAGAGCCTGAAATGGAATACTTAATGGACAGCTTCAAGGTAATCGGCCGTGATCCTACCGATATTGAGCTGTACATGTTCGCTCAGATGAACTCAGAGCACTGCCGTCATAAGGTCTTCGGTGCTGAGTGGAAGATTGACGGTAAGTTACAAGACAAATCATTATTCGGCATGATCAAAAACACCTTTGAGACCAACGGTGACTATGTATTATCTGCATATAAAGATAATGCTGCTGTTATGGAAGGTTCAAAGGCAGGTCGTTTCTTCCCAAATCCTAATCACGAGTGGGCATACCACGAAGAGGATATGCCTATCTTAATGAAGGTAGAAACCCATAACCATCCTACAGCTATTTCTCCATTCCCAGGTGCTGCAACAGGTTCTGGTGGTGAAATTCGTGATGAAGGCGCAACCGGTATAGGTTCTAAGCCAAAGGCTGGTATCAGCGGCTTTAGCGTATCAAACTTACGTATTCCTGGAGACGTTCAGCCATGGGAGCATGATTTTGGTAAGCCTGGTCGTTTAGCTTCAGCTCTACAGATCATGATCGATGGCCCATTAGGTGCAGCAAGTTTCAACAATGAGTTTGGTCGTCCAAACCTATGCGGTTACTTTAGAACTTATGAAGAAGAAGTTACAAGCTTCAATGGTAAAGAAGTTCGTGGTTACCACAAGCCAATTATGTTAGCTGGTGGTTGGGGTAACATACGCCGTGAGCACATCATTAAAGATCATATCGATCCAGGTGCTAAGTTGATCGTTTTAGGCGGTCCTGCTATGAACATTGGTTTAGGTGGTGGTGCAGCCTCATCAATGAACTCAGGTGCTTCATCAGAAGACTTAGATTTCGCTTCAGTTCAGCGTGGTAACCCTGAAATGCAGCGTCGTTGTCAGGAAGTTATCGATGCTTGCTGGGAATTAGGCGAAGATAACCCAATTATGTTCATCCACGATGTTGGTGCCGGTGGATTATCAAATGCAATGCCAGAGTTAGTAGCTGACGGTGGCGTAGGTGGTAAGTTTGACTTACGTAAGATCCCTAATGACGAGCCTGGTATGTCACCATTACAGATTTGGTGTAACGAGTCTCAGGAGCGTTATGTATTAGCAGTATCTGCTGAGAAGTTTGATATCTTTGAAGGTTTCTGTAAGCGTGAGCGCGCTCAGTATGCTGTAATCGGTGAAGCTACAAAAGAGCGTCGTGTAGTTTTAGAGGATCCATACTTTGGTAACAAGCCAATTGATTTACCTTTAGATGTTCTCTTAGGTAAACCTCCTCGTATGCACAAGGATGTAAAGACTGCACAGCAGCACTCACCTGAGTTAAATCTTGAAGGAGTAACTCCTCGTCAGGCAGCAGAGCGTGTATTACGTCTGCCTACAGTTGCTGAAAAGACTTTCTTAATTACCATTGGTGACAGATCAGTTACTGGTTTAGTAGCTCGTGATCAGATGGTAGGTCCTTGGCAGGTTCCTGTAGCAGATGTTGCTGTAACTGCAGCTTCATATGACACCTATCATGGTGAGGCTGGTGCCGTAGGAGAAAGAACACCTGTTGCTTTATTAAATCATGCTGCATCTGCTCGTTTAGCAGTTGCTGAAGCTGTAACTAACATTGCTGCTGCTGATATTGGCGAGCTAAAGAGAGTTAAGTTGTCAGCTAACTGGATGGCTCCAAATGGCCACCCAGGTGAGGATGCTGGCTTATATGAAGCAGTTAAAACCGTTGGTATGGATATCTGCCCAGAGTTAGGTATTACTGTACCTGTTGGTAAAGACTCAATGTCAATGAAGACAACCTGGCAGGAGAACGGTGAGAACAAGACCGTAACTGCTCCTATGTCTTTAATCATCTCTGCATTTGCTAGAGTTGAAGATATTCGTAAGACCTTAACTCCTCAGTTACGTACTGACAAGGGTGAGACCACTCTTATCTATGTAACCTTAGGTGAGAGACAGAATCGTTTAGGTGGTTCTGCTCTAGCTCAGGTATATCGTCAGTTAGGTTCTAAGTGTCCTGATCTTGACCACCCAGTACGTCTAAAGGGGCTATTCGATTCAATCCAGTTCTTAAACCGTAAGGGCAAGTTATTAGCTTACCACGATATTTCTGATGGTGGTTTATTCACTACAATCTGCGAAATGGCTTTTGCAGGTCATACTGGTGTTAATGTTCGTATCGACAACTTAGGTGAAGATGACTTAGCAGTTCTCTTCTCAGAAGAAATTGGTGCTGTTCTACAGGTTAAGGTTGAAGATGCTGAAACTGTAATGAACATCTTATCAGGCCACGGCTTAGCAAACTGCATCTTTGAGGTAGGTTCACTGCGAAATGATGATCGTATCGTCTTCAATCGTGATGGTAGTGAAATTATCAACGAGCCTCGTCAGTACTTCCGTAAGATTTGGGCTGAGACCACTTATCAGATGCAGTCACTTCGTGATAATCCTGAGTGTGCTCGTCAAGAGTATGAAGCTAAGGATGAGTCAAATGATAGAGGTCTCTTTGCAGAACTTTCATTTGATATCAATGCGGATGTTGCAGCTCCTTACATCAGCAAGGGCGTTGCACCTAAGGTTGCAATTTTACGTGAGCAGGGTGTTAACTCACAGGGTGAAATGGCAGCTGCCTTCAATAGAGCTGGCTTTAACTGCGTAGACGTTCATATGTCAGATGTTTTAACTGGTAAAGTTAAATTAGATGATTTCAAGGGCTTCGCAGCTTGCGGTGGTTTCTCATACGGTGACGTTTTAGGTGCCGGTGAAGGTTGGGCAAAATCAATTCTGTTCAACTCAGTTGCAGCAGATGAATTCTCTAAGTTCTTCAACAGAAAAGATACTTTCGCTTTAGGCGTATGTAACGGCTGTCAGATGATGTCAACTCTGTCATCTTTAATTCCTGGTGCTGATAACTGGCCTCGTTTTGTAACTAACTTATCAGAGCGTTTTGAGGCACGTTTTGTTGAAGTTGAAATTCAGAAGAGCCCTTCAGTACTGTTCGCAGGCATGGAAGGTTCAAGACTTCCTATCGTAGTATCACACGGTGAAGGTCGCGCTGAGTTCAAGAATAAGGCTCATCTAGAAGCTTTAGAGAAGTCAGGTCAGATTGCTGTTCGCTACATTGACCACTCAGGCAAGGTAACAGAACAGTACCCAATGAACCCTAATGGTTCTCCAAATGGTATTACCTCTGTAACTAATACAGATGGTCGTTTCACCATCTTAATGCCTCATCCAGAGCGTGTAATGCGTACTGTATCTAACTCATACCACCCAGACGAGTGGGGTGAGGATAGCCCATGGGTAAGACTATTTAGAAATGCACGTGTATTCGTAGGTTAATCTTCAATACACAAAATCAAAGCCTCTGCACTAACCTGCAGGGGCTTTTTTGATCTTTAAAAAAGCAATTTTCAAAAAGATTATTGTCCCTGCCTATAAAAAGTTCAGCTTATAGCGTTATACTCATTGAGTCTTTAGGAGAAACCTGAGACTTTCATAAAATTTCATGTATTAAGAATGCGATAAAGATTTAGGAGTTATTGAAAAGTTATGGAACTGACAAAAGAGCAACTAGAAAGGTACTCTAGACACATTACCTTAAAAGAATTTGGTGTTGAAGGTCAGAAAAAACTACTCGCATCTAAAGTTTTAGTCATTGGAACTGGTGGTTTAGGTTCACCTGTTTTAATGTATTTAGCCGCAGCAGGTATTGGTACTATCGGAATTGTTGATGATGACGTAGTTGACTATTCAAATCTACAGCGTCAGGTTATCCATCAGACCAAAGATGTGGGGGTGTTAAAAACAGAGTCAGCAAAAAACAAAATCAATGCTCTAAATCCTGAGATTAAAGTGAATGTATATAACACCTTCATCACAGCTGATAACATTCTGGATATCATCAAAAATTATGATTTTATCTTAGATTGTACTGATAACTTTGAAAGCAAGTTCTTAATTAACGATGCTTGTGTGATTGCTAAAAAGCCATTCTGTCATGCAGCTGTGATCCGCTTCCAAGGTCAGGTTATGACTTATGTACCAGGACGTGGTCCTTGCTATAGATGTGTATTTGGTAAGGTTCCAGAAAAAGGCGCGGTAAAGAACAGCAAACAGATTGGTGTCTTTGGTCCTCTGCCTGGTTTAATTGGTAATTTCCAGGTAATTGAGTGTGTTAAGTATCTTTTAGGCATCGGCGAGTTATTAACAGGACGTCTCTTAACTGTTGAAGCTTTGAGCATGAATGTTAAAAACATGAAATTGCCTCCTAAAAACTGTGATTGTCCAGTTTGCTCAGAGCATAGAACTATCTTAAAGCCATCTGACTCATTCTAAACAGTCATAAAACTGTCATGATTTTATTTATATAGGAATTTAATTTTTGTAACTATATGAATATACAAATAAAAAACTATATGGCACGATAATTGAATAAGTCATCCTAACTAAAGAAAAGTGGGGTGACTTATGACAGCTTCAGTAAACGAATTAGAACTTTATAAAGAAATCTTTGAAAAAGAGCCTTCAGCAATCATTGTTCTAGATGAAAGAGGCGTAGTTAAAAAGGCAAATGATTCAGCCTTAAAGATGCTAAACGTTGAAGCTTTAGAAGGCCGTAAATGGTATCAGGTAATCGATGAAGTATTCCGTCCTCAAAAAGATGACGGTCAGGAAATTTCAACTGTAGACGGCAAACGTCTACAGGTATCAACCAAACCTTTATCTCATGGTCAGTTAGTTCAAATGACTGATCAGACCGAGACCCGTAAACTTACCGATAAGTTAAATCATATGGAGAGATTATCTTCATTAGGTAAGATGGCTGCATCTTTAGCTCATCAGATTAGAACCCCATTATCTGCTGCTATTTTGTATGCTGCAAACTTAGGTAATCAGAAATTACCTTTAGCCTCACGTAATGTTTTCCAGAAAAAACTAATGTCTCGTCTTGAGGCTCTAGAAGCTCAGGTAAGTGACATTTTAATGTATGCCCGTTCAGGTGAGCAGTCAGTTAAAGTTTTAGATGCTGTAGATATCGTAGAAGGTGTTTTAGGCTCTGTAGCTTCAGTAGTAGAGAAGAGTGGTGCAAACTTAAGTTCAGATATTGGTCCACGCCCAATGACAGTTTTAGGAAATGTTACCGCTTTAAACGGAGCAATTAGCAATTTGGTGACAAATGCCATTGAAGCTGGTGCAAAAAACGTTAAGATAGAGCTTGTAGCTGATACTAAGAATGTTATGATCAGCGTTAAAAATGACGGACCTATGATTAAACCTGAGGTTAGTGCTCATATCTTTGAGCCTTTCTATACTACAAAGAGCAATGGTACTGGTTTAGGACTTGCTGTAGTAGCTGCTGTAGCTAAGGTACATCAGGGAGATATACGTCTTGTTTCAAATGAGAAGGAAACAGTATTCACTATGATCATTCCAAAATATGAGGGAGTACTTGAACCTTCTGAGAGCTTTAAAGACGAAAAGTCCGTAGCTTAAAGCCAAGTTTTAAGGAATATTATGAGTAACAGTCAAATTCTAATTGTTGATGACGACAGTCAGTTAAGAGAGGCGATTGTAGATACACTGATGCTGACAGGTTATGTATGCCTTGAGGCATCTGGTGGCGAAGAAGCTCTAGATATTCTTTCAAAGAAAAAAGTAGATATGGTCATATCGGATATCCAGATAGGGTCAATGGATGGCCATACTCTTCTAAACGCAATTCACGAAAAATTCCCAAATATGCCAGTACTGTTAATGACTGCATATGCCAATATCAATGGTGCTGTAAGAGCAATGCGTGATGGTGCTATTGATTATTTAGCCAAGCCATTTGCCCCTGAGGTCCTGTTAAATCAGGTATCTCGTTATGTGCCTGTAAGCAAGGTTGTAGGCGGTGAGCCTATTTTTGCTGATCCTTCTACAGCAGAGCTTTTATCTCTTGCTTCAAGAGTAGCTGCAACTGATGCCACGGTTATGATCACTGGTCCATCAGGCTCTGGTAAAGAAGTTTTATCCCGCTATGTTCATGATAAATCACCTCGTGCCTCAGGCCCATTTGTAGCTATTAACTGTGCTGCAATCCCTGATTCAATGTTAGAGGCTACCTTATTTGGTTATGAAAAAGGAGCTTTCACTGGTGCAGTGCAGGCTTGTCCTGGCAAATTTGAGCAGGCTCAAGGTGGTACCATCCTTTTAGATGAAATTACAGAGATGGAGCTTGGGTTGCAGGCAAAGCTCTTGCGAGTATTACAGGAAAAAGAAGTGGAAAGATTAGGTTCACGCAAGACTATCTCCCTAGATGTAAGAGTAATTGCAACTTCAAATAGAGATTTAAAACAGGCTGTAGCTGAAAAGAAATTCCGTGAAGATCTTTATTACAGATTAAATGTCTTCCCATTACGCTGGCTGCCACTGTGCAAGAGACCAAAAGATATTATTCCTATTGGTACTTTCTTATTATCAAAGCATGCTAAAGACTCAAATATGGCAATTCCTAAATTGTCAGAGAATGCTAAAAAGAAACTTTTGTCTTACAGTTGGCCTGGTAACGTACGTGAACTGGATAATGTAATGCAGAGAGCTCTAATTCTTTCTGTAAATGGAGTGGTTGATGAAAACTGCATTATCTTAGATGAGTCATCATTAGAAGATGCTTTGCAGTCTAAATCATTTGACACTGAAGGTATAGCTGTACCAGAAATTGCTCCTGAGCAAATCACTGAAGATGAGGAAACTCATTCTGTTCCAAATTCTGTTTCAAGCAGTGAGGATCTGGTACGTAATCAAAAGATCCCTCAGGATCTTGGTGGTGAGTTAAAGCAACAGGAATATCAGATTATTTTAGATGCTTTAATTGAATGTCGTGGTTCCCGTCAGGAAGTTGCTACTAAGTTAGGTATCAGCCCTAGAACCTTACGTTATAAGATTGCTAAGATGAGAGAGCTTGGCATGATCATTCCTGGATAGAAAAACATTATCATATATTAAACACCAAAATCGTCTAAAATACTGGATTATAGCTATTCATTTTGGTGTTTATATGTCTTCAAAAATCAGAGTCCCTGCCTTAGAAAGAGCCCTGAGGATCTTAGAGGTTCTTCAAAAAAATCATCGTTGTACTATATCAGAAATCATTTCCTTAACAGGACTTCCTAGAAGTTCTGTTTATGTTTTAGTTGATGATATGGTTAAATTGCGTCTGTTACGACAGAATTCTGACAAGACAGTACAACTGTGGATGAAATTAGTAGCATTAGGTAATTCAGCTTCAGATTCTTTAGATTTGAAAGAGATCATAAGCCCTTACTTAGACAGACTTATTACCAGCATTGATTGTCTTGCGGTGCACTTTGGCATTATGGATGATGATAAGGCTTTTTATGTTCTAAAAAAGACCAGTCCTAAAACAGGTATGAGAATAATGTCCAGAGAGGGCGCTGAGATCTCTTTAGTTCATACTGCCTTAGGTAAGTGCCTTTTAGCATATCAGGAAGCTACTCAAAGAGAGAATATTATAAGAACTCTAGACTACACTCCTGCTACAGCTAACTCTATTACTACACCTGAAGCTTTACGCAAAGAATTAGCTTCAATTCACTTAAGAGGCTTCTCATATGACAATGGTGAAGGTGGTCTTGAGATCCGCTGTGTTGCAGTACCTGTTTTTGATTTAGACAGTCATTTAATTGGAGCTATATCAATTGTAGGTACCATCAACAAATTCACCACGGACAAGTTATCAGCAATTATTGAAAAAGCTAAGAAAACAGCTTTACAGATAACCTCAGGTTTGATGATGTAGCAGATCTTTGTAAGAACTCTATTTACTAGCATTAAATGCCACTAATCAAAATTCTCATCATGTATAATTAAAGTAGAACTGATGAAATGAGAACAAAACAATGACTACAAAACAATTCTTACCATTACCATACGGGCAAGATGATTTTGACAATTTAAAAGCTGACGGTTGTTACTTTGTAGATAAGACATCAAGTCTTAAAGACGTGATTGATACAGATAAGTCGTACGTGATGTTATTTACAAGACCCAGACGCTTTGGTAAGTCGTTGTTTATGACTATGGCAGAGTCATTTTTGAAAATTGATTCTGACAATCCAGGTGATACTACACTTCAGCAAAAGTCTTTTAAAAACACCAAGATATTAGAAGACAAAGCGTTCTGTGCAAAATACATGGGACAGCATCCAGTTATCTGTCTTACCTTAAAAGGGGTTCAAGGAGTTGATTTTGAGGATGCCTATTATAAATTGGCAGAAGTTGTATCAGCAAAAGCAAACGAATACAGTTTTTTAAAAGACAGTCCATCACTTGATGAAAAAGAAAAAGCTAAGTTTGAGAAATTATGTGATGAGGATTACCTAAAAAGCTTTGGTAAGAAGACACAATCATATGTAACCTCTGCCATCATATCTTTAGCAAGGATGCTGTATAAGCATTTTAAAAAGCAGGTCTATGTCTTAATTGACGAGTATGATGTGCCATTAGCTAAAGCGCAGGAAAAAGACTACCATGATGAGATGGTAACTTTAATCTCATCTTTGTTTGATTTCTTTAAAACTCCACCAAAAGATCCTAAAACAAATGAACTTTATGTAAAGAAAATCATAATGACAGGCTGTCTGAAGGTAGCTAAGAACAGCATCTTTACAGGAGTAAATAACCTCTATGTGAATACTGTAGTAGATAGAGAGACAGAGTACACTGGTATCATAGGTTTTACAAAAGAAGAAACAAATCAATTCTTAAATGATTATGAGTTAGGAGATTTTGCCCAAAAAGTAAAAGATAACTACGACGGATACAAGTTCTATGACAAAGAGATGTTCTGTCCATGGGATGTGGTTAACTTTATAAAAAAGAACTTTAACTTTCAGCAAAATTGCCCTGCTTCAAAAGTGATTACAGGTAATTACTGGGCAACATCAACCTCAAGTCCTGCTGTATATGAATACCTAGGATATCTAACTGATACTGATACCCAAAAGATGCAGGACTTAGTTGATGGCAAGTCAATTAGCTTTAAGTTAAACGATTCCATGAACTATGACTGTTTATCACAACATATACCAAATGATTTCTGGTCATTACTGCTGCATACAGGTTACTTAACTGTAGATTGGGAAAAGACTGATACCTTAAATTCTGAAGACAGTAGCGCAGATGATGTTGCTGTAAAACTGCCAAACTTAGAGATTAAAGATTGTTTTAGAGAAAATATTCAAAAAAGATTCAGTGACGTCTTTGTAAATCTGAAGTTGCCTGGTAAGTTTATAAAGGCTTTAGTTAAAGGACAGCAAGAAGATATTAGCAATATCCTATTTGATATGTTACAAAAATACGTATCAATTAGAGATACAGCTACTAAATCTCCTTACGAGAACTACTATCATGGATTTATCAACGGTATCTTTACTAGCTGTGAAGGCATCATTTCTGAATATCATTCTAACTATGAGTCTGGTAGTGGATACCCTGATATTACTTTTAAAGCAGAGCGTAATACTAAAGCTGTAATCATTGAGATAAAAGCAACATCAAAAACAGAAGAAATGGATGAATTAGCTGCAATTGCTCTAAGGCAAATTGAAGAGAAGAATTACGCAGAGCCTTTTACAAAGATTGCAAAGATTACTGATATCTATGCTTATGGTATAGCTTTCTGTAAGAAAGATTGCTCTTTAGTGGTAAAAAATCTTAGGGCAAAAAAGTAGAAGTTTTCTATGAAGAGTGGCAGCCCCAGTAGGAATCGAACCTGCAACTAGCCCTTAGGAGGGGCTTGTTATATCCATTTAACTATGGGGCCAAAACCAACGGTATTATATCAATATATTGACCTGATACAATACCGTTTTTTCTATTGTAAAGTTACTACATCGTTGACGTTTACATTCAAAGTATTGTTCTGTAAATCAACAGGATGCAATTTAGCTGCATGTGGGTAAACAGATACTACTTTATAGACACTGTTACTTTTCTCATAAGCACTGTAATTATCGCCATTAGGTCCTGACATAGAAGCTGCCTGAACTAAGGTGAACTTCATATTAGGGCTGATGCCGTTCTCTCTACCAACATTGATTACTACATCATCCCCATCAAGATCGATGATCTTGGCATTAGCTGGTTTACATTGAAGTTCTGCAACTAGATCTTTGGAGACCTCTGCAGCTAGACCGTAAACTCTCTGACCGTATTCTGAGCTCTTAAATCTGTCAGATCTTAAATCGATGTACTCACTTTGTTTAAATGGCCAATCAGCTTCAGCAGTGTAATTTCTGTGGAAGATGATTTGCTCATTGATTGCATCATAGACATCAATATCAAAGTTAATAGTTCTTGTAGGAACGTACATCAGCTTGGTTAGTACATTGTTACCAACCTCAGAGGTACTTACTGAATTTATAGTGCCTAGAATAATGTACTGACTGCCATAACGATCTGCCAAACTAGAAAGGTTGGATACCTGGAAGGCATTTGACATATTAGGTGAATTTGAAGTGTTCAGATTAGCTCTTACCAGAGGCCTGGTTACAAAGGATGAGGTGTTATAAAGATTCTCCATAACAAGTTTATCTAGCTCTTTACTGATACCTTCAATTCCAATACTGCCCTGATAGGCCTGAGAGTCAGCAAATCTGAATGACACTGGCAGTACAGCTTTATGTACAGCAGCCCCTGAGCATCTTGCTTTGGCAAATCTTTCATCAATAAATGCTTTGATGGTAACAGTTACCTTACTAAAGGTTGTCTGTTCTGACATTACTACCAGCTTTTTGATTGGTGATCTGCTCATAATATTGACGTTATCGCTTTGTAAAACACCGTTTTTATAGTTTTGCTCGATTTTAACGTCAGCTCCTGCCTGTAACATGACATTACGGATGGCATCATTTACAGCATCGTTTCTGTCTGAGCCGGTGCCATTTGCTGTATACCAGGTAGCAAAGGCAGTAGAACTCATTACAGAAAACACTAAACAGCATAAAATTTGAATTAATAATCTTATTTTCATAAATCACCTTTGTGATTGAATTTTGTCACATGGCATTGAATTTGCATTATTCACACCAAGATTGACAAAAACGTTAAAAATTTAGCGTTTTATAATTCACGGTTTATTGATTATACAAATAAAAGAAGGTCAGGATGGAGAGAAAATTACTTAAAATGCTAAGCCTTGCAGTTTGCCTAGTAATCGCAGGCTGTTCGGCAAATCCTGCCCAAGGTGGCAAGACACAACAGGCTAGTGTTGTACCTACAAAGAGCAGTGTCTATGACCAAAAAGGCATGGAAATCAGCAAGATCGTATCTAATATGTCTGATATCTTGTATCAGACTATGATGAATGATCTGTCAAAAGATGAGTCCTCTAAAACCACTGTAACTGGCAGCGATGGTAAGACTGTAACTTATTCATCTTTACCAAAGGTAGCTGTAACCTCATTTGTAGATACAGATACTTATGAAAATGCAGGCTATTTAGGTCGTGCCATGGCAGAGATGTTTGTCCATGAATTAGACAGACGAGGTATAAGCGTTTTTGAATATAAGCTTACAGGCGCTATTTCAATTACTAAAGACGGTGAGTTTGTCTTTTCAAGAGATTGGAAGAAAGTTGCCCGTCAGGCCATGGTAAGACATATCTTTGCAGGTACTTTAACTAGAAATGATTCAGGAATCGTTGTAGTTGGTCGTGTCATAAATATGTCAACCCAGACAGTTGTAGGTTCTGCTACAGGCTTTATTCCTTATGAGAGATTACCTTACTGCTATAGAACCGGTAAGAAAGATTGTTCTATAAATGGTGTTACCTCATATTTATATGAGCCAGGTACTATCACTGGTAACGGTAATGTAACTGATACAGTAGTTAAAAGAACTGTAACTAAGACCTCTGTTAGAGCTTCTGCATCAACTACAGATACTCCTGTCTATGCTATGACTGATAAAGAACGTCGTAAAAGACAAGAGCAGCAGTTTAAAGATAACTATTACAGAACAGACTCTGATGAGTTCAATGCTAAATATTACGTAAAAGGAGCTAAGGTACCTGCAACTTCATCAGGTAACTATGAGCACTATATGTATAACAAAGAGCATTCTTTCTTAGGATTTGGCAATAGAGGAAAGTCTACAGTTATATATCCAGCTGATACTTACATGTATCAGGAAAAGTTGGTACGAGATGTGCATGACCAAAGTCAGTACTCACGTACTAATGATTAGGAGGATCTATGAGACTTAGAAGATTGATTACAACTTTTGCAGTAGCAATGCTACTGCCAATGGCTTTGTGCTCATGTTCCTCTGTATCTTTTGTAAAGAATTTAACCATGACAGATGATGGTGTACACAAGCCATCAGAGTATCCAGTCTTAAGAGCAACCGGTTATGCGTCAATTTCTCGTCAGCCGGGTGCAACAGATGCCATCAAGCAGATTAAAGCAATGAGAGCATCAAAGATTGAAGCTTATAGAGAATTATCTGAACAGGTTAATGGCATTTATATCAGAGCCACCGATACTTTAAATTCAAGCAATATTGAAACCTCAAATTCTGTAAAGTCAGAAGTTGATGGTTTTGTTCATGGCGCACGAGTCATAAGACAGTACGCAGTAGGGGATACCTACGCAACAGAATTAGAGCTTGATACAAGGGTAATCTACGATCTTTATCAGATGCGTGGTGCGATGTAGGAGAGAATTATGAATACCTCAAGATTTGTTTTTAATAAAACTACTCCACAAAACACAGTACGTCCTTTAAAAGACTATTTGGATGGACAAAAAGAGATTTTAGAAAAGCTTGAAAAGGTAATTCAGGCTGAGTATGAATCTTTAAAAGATAGACATCTTGAGAATTTGAAACCTTTATCAGAGATGAAATCTGATCTGATGTTAAAGTTACAGTCAAATGATCAGAGGATCAAACTGCATCCTGATGTTGCAAAGCTGCATACTGAGTTTTTACCAGAGGTTACCATCATTAAGAACATGATGAAAAAGTGTCAGTTCAGAAATGAAATTAACGGTAAGCTCATCACTATGTGTATGCAGTCAGCTAATAAGCTGCAGGCTGTTCTACTAGGTGTACGTGACGTGGCAACTCGCAACATGACCTATACTGCAAAAGGTTATGCTACTGCACGAGGCCCTTCACGTTTGTCTGTAGACGCTTAATTCTATCCTCAATAGCACTTTTATTTTTCTAAAGACTACCACAAAACTTAAAAGTGCTATTTTTATTTCCCCTTTAAAATCAATAAATTCACATCAAAATTTTCTAGAAAATTCACTTTTTGTCAGTAATTTTTATAGTCACCAAAATTGTCTTTGTACAATCTGTTCGCAATTTGGGCGCGCATAAACTTTAAAAACAAGATCCTAAAGATTCGCTTGATTGCAATTGTTAAGAACAATCTCTTATAGCTTTGTTCTTATAAAGAAAAACTAAGACTTAAAAAAGTGAACTATGGATATCAACAAAGTTTATTTAACAGGAACTGTAAGTGCTGTTTCCTATAAAACTCAAAGAAACTCCTTCAAGTTGAAATTCAGCCTAAAAACTGAAGGCCAAAACTCTGAATCACCAGATAGTTGTAAGAAAAGCAAAAAGGATGGTGCTTCTAGGGATCTCGCTTTATATGCTGATTACCACGAAGTGTATATGTTCAATCAAAAGAATGAGGCTGAACAAAAGAGACTTTATCAAATTGTCAGATGCGGAAACAGAGTTTCTGTATTGGGGCAATTACGCAATTTTAGGATTACTGATTCTCTAGGTAAGGTAGCTATTACCTCCAAAGTTTTAGCCAAAGAGATCAAATTACGCTCATACAGATAATTTTCGACATAACTAGGAAAAACAAATGATGTTTAATGTAAATTTAAAGAAGGTGTTTAACTCTGAAAAGATCGTGATTGAAGAGTGCGAGTTAGAACCTAGCAATCTTATTGATCATATCCCTAATTTAGATAAGAACTATGTCTTTGAGCTTAATGTTCTAAATGAAGTTTTGCTCTATCTAATCTACCCATTTAAAGACTGCCTTTATATTAGTGGTCCGTCAGGTTGCGGTAAAACAACCTTGATCTTACAAATAGCAGCTCGTCTTAACTGGGGCGTAGAGCAGATCACTTTGTCTAATAAGTGTGAGTCATTAGATCTTATAGGACACACCACTTTAAAAAGAGGTGAATTAGTCTATGAATACGGTCCTTTAACTAGAGCGATGCTCTATGGAGAGATCTTAATCTTAAATGAGATCGATCTGATGTCACCTGGTGACTTATCAGTATTAAACGATGTGCTAGAAGGTAAGCCTCTTACAATCCTTGCTAATAATGGCGAGGTAATCAAACCGCATCCTCAATTTAGAGTAATTGCAACAGCTAATACCAAAGGATTTGGCGATATGACCGGCTTCTACAATGGCGCACGATTATTAAATCAGGCATTCTTAGATAGATGGCGCTTTATTGAAATGGGGTATCCAAAGCCAATCGTAGAACTTGAGATGTTAAAGAATAGTTTTCCTGATCTTGGGCTTGAGATGAGCAAAAAGCTGTTACATTTTGCTCATGATTTAAGAAACGTTGTTGAGCAGGGGATTGAGAATGGTGTAAGGCAGATCTCTGCTCCTTTTTCTACAAGAACGCTATTAAAAATTGCAGCTTTGTTGTCTGTTGAAACTCCATATACAGTCCACAAAATCATCAAGATGTGTTTTGCGCTAAGACTACCTGATGTAGAACATGAGTATGTAATGCGTCTTTGTAACGACATCTTTGGCCATGAAAAGCAAATCTTAAAAGTTACTCAGAAAAGTGATTTAGGCAATGAGATTGACGTGAGTGAGAACAATGAAGATCACTCAGCAGAGTCTGACACAGACTCTAAAGAAGTCAAGGTAGAAAAGAAATCAAGAAGACGCAGTAAAAACTCTACAGATAAAGAAGAGAGTGTAGCTTAAGTAGTTAAAAGGTAGAAAAGCTCTGCAGTTACTGTAGAGCATTTATTGGTGTTTGGAACATTGTCTTAGAGTCATAGGTATAAGTATGTTTTACGGATTAACTAAATGAAAAAGTCGTTAGAACCAGGTCTTTTTCTGATAAAAAAGGAAAACTTGCGTTTAAAGGAAGAAAACTCTAAACTCAAAGCAAGAGTGGAAAATATCGAAATTAATCTAAGAGAATCAAAGCTTTTTGAGCTTTTGTTCCCAGTTGTCGTTGCGTCAATGTTGACTGTTTTTGGATATGCTTTTTTATTTTTCTTTGATGTGTTTGTATTTGAGGAAAGTAGAAATACAGTTTCCGATTTTCATTTTGCAAACAATGCAGTATCTCCAAATATGAAAAATATAGAGTTTGCTATTATAGTAATGACTGCTTTTATTCTAGGAATTTTCTCTTACTGTATATTTAGACTGAGGTGTAGATATAAATGATATTTGCTACAGTTTTATTTATTTTGGCAATGTTATTCGTTTTTGGAATTATCTCTTTGATGATTTATGAGTTTTATAGAGATAACAAATCATAATAACGAAATCTCCTTAAGGAGACAAAAGATACGTACTTTTTTTCTTAACTAAAAAGTCCGATCTTATACAATCGGACTATATTTAGTAGTCTAAAGTAAGACTATTTTTGAAAATTATCAATTCTTAGACTTGAACCATAAATTAGTCCTTATCTTCAGAAACAAGGTCCACCATTTGATCTAAAGTATGAATGTACTTTTCTTCAATCTTCAACAGTAATTTTCCTTCTTCAAGTTGAGTCTCGTGAAGTTTCTTTAGTTCTTCAATTGAGTCTTTACTTAGAATGGCATTAAATGAATCTAAAAGAATGAAATGCTCTCTTAAATGTAATTCTCTAATATTGTCATGTAGATCATTTGCAATATGAGCTTTTTCATCTTCTTTATTAACATTATCTTTTGAAGGTGTAAAAGCAGCATGCAAGTAGTTCTTGAGCAAGCCTTTCACTGAAATTTCATTTGGATCAGATACTGTTATAAAGTAAGAGGAAACGATGGTTGTGATAGCAGCATTGAAGCTTAGGTTGAATTCTTTAGAAAGTCGAACAAAGCCATTGAAAGGTACGAAAGGAAGCTCACAACAAAGATCATTAGCATGCTTATTAGCAAAGTCCTTTACAACTTGTAAAACTTCAGGAACCACCCACAAGCAAATAGTGTCGTGTCTTTTATAAGCAGACACCTTGGCGTCAAAACCATGACCTGCTTTGGTTAGGACTTCTATGGCTTCTGTAAAAATTTCTAGCATTTTGTCAGGATCTGAAACACACAAATAGGTCTTGATCCTTCCAAATAAACCATATTCTCTAAGTAACTCGTCTTTTTCGCTAATTCCTCTGTTTATGCAACGAATGTTGTACCAATAGCCATTATTATTTATCACATCATGATCTTCAAATCTTGAGTCGTCTTCTTTGTAATTTTTAAACAAGCCTAAAACAGCACTGTTTATTCTGTTTCTCTGTTCATTTGTAAATCTGTAATGCTTTTCTGTGTCAACTAACATTATCTTTGTGTAAAACTTTTCTACTAGAGAGTAGTAGTAAGATTCATCTTTTAATGTCTCTACAAATTTTGGATACATGTCTTGTAGAGCTGCTGTCATTTTTTGCTTTGCGCCTTCATCACAGTCCAACGATTCAAAATCCTCCATTAGAAAGAAAGGTAACCCGTCTTTTTCGTCATAGTCTTTTATGAAATTTCTTTTGGTTATACCTTTAAAAATACTCATTTACATTTACCCATAAATATTTATGTTAATAACAATACAGTATATAAATACTGTAATGAATATATTATCATTAATATTTTTGAGATGTTAAGTGATTTTTGAAAATAAAGTAGATAACTTGTTTTTTATTAAGGATTTTTTTACGAAGTTTTGTCGTTTAAAGCCAAAATAATGCTTTGAAATGGACCTTAAATCATTAGATTTGATCTTGCAAAAACAGCAGGGGATAATCAGTTGCAAGAGAGGTAGTCATGAAACGAAAATTGATAGTAGCTCACTTATGTGCTGTGATTGTAATTCTGTTCTGGGGAATGACCTTTGTGAGCTCAAAAGTTCTATTAAGGGACTTTTCACCTATTGAAATACTATTCAATCGTTTTGTCATCGCTACTTTGACTTTACTTCTCTTAGCTCCAAAAGCATTGAAATTCATTTCCTTAAGAGTTGAGCTGTACTCTGCCTTTTGTGGCTTTTATGGTGTAACCATATATTTCGTTTTTGAAAATAATGCATTAAGAATGTCTAATGCATCAAATGTAAGTTTGATTGTATCGACGGCTCCTCTTTTTGTAGCTCTTTTAAACAGATTCATAGACAAGAGCGCGAAATTAGGTAAATACTTCTTTATAGGTTTCTTTATAGCAATGTCAGGTATTGCCTTTTTGAGCTTTTCATCATTGAGTTTGCAACTAAATCCAGAAGGTGATCTGATGGCTTTAGGTTGTGCCATCGTGTGGGGACTGTATAGCGTCTATGTAGTAAAGCTACACAGACTTGGTATTAGTACCATGGTGATGACGATTAAATCGTTCTTTTATGCAGTGTTATGTACTGTGCCTTGCATGGCGTTTTATGGTTATGACTTAAAGTTAGACTGTTTATTGAAGCCTATCAACATCGTAAATTATCTGTTCTTAGCAGTATTAGCCTCATCATTAAGTTTTCTTATTTGGAATAAAGCTATCTCATATCTTGGTTCTGTTAAAACAAATGTCTATCTGTATGCCACTCCAGTGGTAACCGCAATAGGAGCTGTGATCTGTATAGATGAAAAGCTTACAGTATATCTTCTGTTAGGTATGGTTTTGTCTATTGCAGGTTTGGTGATTTCGCAAAAGAACTAAGTATGAGTTTAGAACATGAATCCTTTTAGGAAAGGCATACAGACAAAAAGGCCTCAAATTGCTTTGAGACCTTTTCAATACTGTTCTCCTGCAAACAGTATTTAAATCTATCCAAAGATTGAGCTTAACTCATCTTCAGAATCAATTAGCTTATTAGCTACTGATTCATAATTAATCTTGTATGAACCGTCAGAAATTGCAGCTTTTAGTTTCTCAACTTTAGCTTCATCAATACCTGATGCGTTTCTTGCTACATCAGTTGCTTTTGCTAAGGTTTTGGCAGAATCAGTTAAGACAACGTCATCAGACTGAACTGCTACCTTTTTCTGAGCTACAGCGCTTTTTGCTGTGCTTGTTGCTACATTCTTGGCAGTAGCAACTGATTCTTTTATGCCGTTATAAGAACGGTCTGATAATACATCGATTGCCATGATACTACCCTCAATAAATCTTTTCTCTTCTAGCTTAAATTTATTTATGCTTTACGCATTAATTATTCCTGTTAATTTCTTAACGTCACAGCTTAAATTTTCTTGAGCAAATTTTTATAAATTTTTTGAAAAAAAATAGAAATTAATCTTTCGAGAAATTTTAACTGTTTTTGCTCGAAGCTACAAACATTATTAGAGTAAAACTCAATTTTGTTTGTACAGTGTTTTCTTGAGTTAATTATCGGTAAAAATGAGATTTCTTTAGCCTTTTTTTCAAGAAACATTAAAGCCAAAACTTAGCAATCAGTTAAAAGATCACTTTAACAGTATTAGGACCGGTAACTACCGCTTGAATTACTTTTTTAGTCTTTACATTTTTTACTTGAATAAGATCATTAACCTTGCCTTCTTCAAGAGCCTGACCTTGAGTCTTAATCTCAAGATTATTTGTTGAAGCTACAATAGTTACAATGTCACCTTTGGCAATTACACAAAAGTCGCTTACTTTAATCTGTTCGCCAGCACGAATATCGCGTCTTGCTTTGCTACCTAAAATCATGGATTTGTCTGTGATTACAGCTGAGGTGTTAGTGCTTTCATTTACAAAAGTATCCTCTAAAAGATCAGCTGTAATGGTTGTGCCTTTAGGAATGTTAGCAGATGCAATTGTAGTAGCTCTTGCAACATTTACTGTTACAGGTACATTTACAGTGTAAGGATTATTCTTTCTTGTGCACTTTATTCTGACGACATTGCTCTTTTTAATCTCACCGCCTACTAATTCAGCAGTGAGGAATCCTGAGCACTTACCACCATAATCTCGATTAGGATCGATCTTACTTGCCTTAACTAGATATTTTTTGTCAGGACGGTTGTTATCAAATTGGGCTAACATGTACTGTTTTGCTACGTTTGATAAAAAATCAGCTTCTTCAATAGAAGCTTGGCAAATATTAATGCAGAATACATTAAAGAAAATAGCCAAAACAGTCGATACAATTTTTAGCAAGTTTTTCAAAAATTTCCACCTTTGTGAGTTGAAAAACAACAAGACTAAACTACACTTTAACGATAATATCACAAATGCTGATTTTAGATTTCATGGAAAATCAAATGACATTTGAATAATGTGAGTTGTAAATTCATGAAAACGTTTTTGATTTAAGGATTTATAAAGTTTTAAGTGATGAAAGTCTGTAGGTAGAAAGTTGCTATTAATCATATCTATCTATCAGATTTGATAAAGAGGGTGTGACTTGATCCGCAATTTCTTTATTTTCTGTTAGTTATAGTCTAAATTGCTAATTATTCTATAAAATATCATCAACAAATTTATTAATAATAAAAAGCAAGGTGAACAACATGATTGGTGTAATGGATTCCGTCAATGAATTGACCGAGGTAGTGGGACAGAACCGTATGGAGCTTCTGCTCTTTAAGCTCTCAGGTCTACGCCAGCGTTATGGTATTAATGTTTTTAAGGTGAGAGAAGTCCTGCCTTGCCCAAGACTTACTGTGATGCCTAAATTACAGAAGTATGTAATTGGTGTAGCACATATTCGTGGACAAACAATTTCTGTAATCGATCTTGCTTATGCAATTGGTGGTCGTCCATCAAGAGATATCGAAAAGTGTTTCATCATCATTGCTGAATATAACCGTTCAACTCATGCTTTCTTAGTTTCAAGCGTAGAAAGAATTTTGAATATGAACTGGGATAAGATCATGCCTCCTCCAAAAGGAGCTGGTGACAGCAACTATATGACAGCTGTAACTGAGATCGACGGTGAGCTAGTTGAAATTCTTGATGTTGAGAAGATCTTAGAAGAAATTTCACCAAGCAAACTCGAGAAGCAGGATCTTGATGAAGTATATGATGAGGAGTTTTCAAAACTTATTCAGCAGCATAAGCCAAAGGTTTTGGTTGCTGATGATTCAAGAGTTGCTCTAAATCAGGTAACAGCTGCAATGGAGAAGCTGAATCTTGAGGTAATTAAGGCTCATGATGGTCGTGAAGCTTACAATATCTTAAGAGAAATGGCTGCTAAAGGACCTATCAATCAGCAGGTTGCATTGGTTATTTCCGATGTTGAAATGCCTGAGATGGATGGTTATACCTTATGTGCATCAATCAGAAAGGATCCTTCATTAAAGCCTGCTTATGTGATCTTACATACCTCTCTGTCAGGTGTATTTAACTTAGGCATGGTAAGTAAAGCTGGTGCTAATGACTTTATTCCTAAGTTCAACCCGTTAGAGCTAGCTAAAGCTGTAAAGAAGGGCATAATTCTTACCAATGCGGGTAAGTCAGGTGCTGACCTTGTAATGGGTAAAGAAGTAAAAGAAAAACAGTAACTCTAACTTAAATTGAAACAATGGTTCTATAGTTCTCATAGAACCAAAACTTGTAGCAATTTGTTTGCTACAAGTGCTTCTTTGTGACATAAACAAAGAAAAATGAATAATAATAAATAAATGGATTGGAGTAAACATTTTCCAATCTGTTTGTATGTGTATTGAGCCCTGTATTTATAGGCATTGAACATATGGCACTATTTAGTTCAGATAACGATGACAAGAAGTTATCTCAAGGTTCTCAAGTTAAGAGCAGTTCTCTTTTATCATCAAAAAATACGGATGGTTCTGCTTTAAATAGAGCTACATCTACTGTAAAGACTTTAAATCAAACAAGTTCTTCTCCTTTTGCAACTAGCTCTACAGCTAGAACCTCTAGTTTTGCGTCAACTGCAACTAGACCTACAGGCGTCAGCACTCAGACACCTTTAGGTAGCACTCGTCCTTTAGGTTCAACTTTGACTTCAACTGCTCAAAGTTCAGCTTCAAGATTCCAGTCAAGTTCTACCTTAAATAGATCAACTGCAGGTAACAGTACTTTACGCCCTTCAGTTTCTGCTACAAGTACTGCTACAACCTCATCATTTGGTTCAACTGCTCCTAGAAGTTCCTTTACAACAAGTTCATCTTTAGCGTCAAGACCTAGTGCAACATCAAGCTTGTCTTCTGCTACAAGACCTGCAAGTACTATGTCTTCATCAAGAATGACAACTACTACCGCAACTGCAAGACCATCAGCTTTTACAAGCACTCGTAGTACTCAGACAAGCACAAGCTTTACACCAAGATCTACAACTTCAGCTCTTAACTCTACTCTTGCTGGAACAAGTTCTTTAAGGACAGCTACACCTAGTTCAACCTTGAGTTCAAGACCAACGTCAAGCTCTTTTGGTTCAGCTACTTCAAGGTTGAATAGTACAAGTTCAAATACATCTAGTTCAAATCCATTTTCAGCTAGTACTCAAGAATTTACTCGTAAGATTGAACAGGCTAAAGCTGCTTTATCTTCAGTACCAAAGGTAAGACCAATTAGTATTAACCGTGATGGTAAAACTTCATTAGTAACTGAAAAGCAGGAAGTAACAGATGTTCAGTATCGTCGCTTTGCTGCTTTTGTTGAGGAAAAGTGCGGTATCGTTTTAGGCGAGGGTAAACAGTATTTAGTAAATTCCCGTTTGTCTTCTTTACTGAGCAAATTCCGTGTTCAGACAGTTGATGATCTTATCAATCTGGCTATGGAAGAAAAACCTAATAACAAAGCTCAGGAAGAAGTTATTGACGCAATGACTACTAATGAGACTTTGTGGTTTAGAGATACCTATCCATATAAAGCTTTAGAGACAATCATTCTGCCAGAGCTTGCTAAAAGGGCTAAATATCCTGTAAGAATTTGGTCTGCAGCTTGTTCATCCGGTCAGGAGCCATACTCAATCGGTATGATTATCCAAGAACAGATGTCAAAGATGTTACATATCGATCCTAAGCAGACACAGATCATAGGTACTGATCTTTCACCTGAAATGTTATCAATCTGTCGTCGAGGACAGTATGATGTACATGCTTTATCTCGTGGACTGTCTCCAGAGAGAAAAGAGAAGTTCTTCAGGACTACTCACAATCCTAATATGATGGCTATCGATTCTAGAGTAAAATCCATGGTTGAATTCAGACCAATGAACCTGTTAGGTTCATATGCTCTGATGGGACGTTTTGATGTGATTTTCTGTAGAAACGTACTGATTTACTTCTCAAATGAAGTTAAAGCTGACATCTTAAGAAAGCTGACAATGTGTTTAAATCCTGGTGGTTATCTGATTTTAGGTTCAACTGAGACCTTAGTAGGTGTTTCAGATAAATATGAAATGATGCGTTGCAATCCAGGCATTATTTATCATTTAAAGCCACAAAAGTACACTTTCAATTAACCAATTCTCTTCTCTAATTTAAAGCTGAACTGTTTTATGACAGTTCGGCTTTGATGTCAAAAAAACATCATCTGAATCTTAATTGTAAATAACTACTTATAAAATAAGCAAAATTTTACTTTGGCACACTAGTTGCTTTAGTCTATATATAGAAAACATTTTGTTTATCGTTATTTGGGAGTCAAAGATGTCATTAGGTTTTGATAAAGTTTTTGGTGTTCATCAGTACACCATGGGAATTCGAAACCAGCGTGCTGAAGTTTTAGCTGGCAATCTTGCTAATGCTGATACTCCTGGTTTTAAGGCACGTGATCTGGACTTTGATATTGCTTTTAAGCAGGCTGCACATGTGCAGATGCAGCAACCATCTGAAATGGTAAAAACTAATGATAAACATATGGATGAATCATCTATTTCTGATGAACCTGAGTTAACATTAAAATATCGTCTGCCATATCAGGCTGATACCGGTAATGGTAACACTGTAGAGGTAAGCTCAGAGCGTATGAAATATATGAACAATACCATGGAATACCAGGCTACATTAACCTTTTTAAACGGACGAATTACCAAGCTTAAAAACGCTTTGCGTACTGGTAGCTAGTAGGAGATAAAAAATGGGTTTATTTAGAATTTTAGACATTGCAGGTACTGCAATGAATGCTCAGTCAGTTCGTTTAAATGCGACAGCTTCTAACTTAGCTAACGCTGAATCTGTAAGTTCATCTGTAGAAACAACCTATAAGGCTAGAAGGCCATTATTCTCTGCTGCCATGGATGAAGCTTATATGGCAGAAAATACTCAGGGTGGTGTAACTGATCCTGTTACAGGTGAACCTTACGGTGTAGGAGTGTCTTTAAAAGGTGTGGTTGAATCAGATGCTCCAACCATCAAAGAATACAATCCTAATCACCCACTTGCAGATGAGAATGGTTATATTTACAGACCTAATGTAAATCCTGTTGAGGAAATGGCAGATATGATAAGTGCCAACCGCTCTTATCAGACCGCGGTTCAAGTAGCAGCTAATGCTAAAAAAATGATGACTGCGACCTTGCAGTTAGGATCTAATTCTAACCTGTAGTAATCAATCTGATAAACAATCTCTATCTTCTAAAGCTCAAGGGTAAAAAAACTTTGAGCTTTATTCTTTCTAAATCCTCATTTATAAGTTCATATAGCAGAGCTTTGCTTTATAGATCATATTAAGAAAACATATTGATGTTTATAAATATGAAAAATATCATATAGATAAATATCTATATGAGGAATAAACATGACTATTACAGATATTGCAGGTTGCTGTAAGGCATTATCTGATGAAAATCGCTTAAGTATTATCAAAATGTTAAGTAAAGGGGAAAAGTGCGCTTGTTGTCTTTTAGAAACACTAAAAGTTACGCAGCCTACTTTGTCTCATCATATGAGTGTATTAGTTAAAAGTGGAATGGTTAATGCCAGAAAAGAAGGTAAATGGCAATACTATTCAATAAACTGTGAGAAATTTTCAGAATTTAAAGAATTTATCAGTTCAATTACTTGTTGTGAGTGCGATTGTCACGCGAATTAGAACCGTAAAACAATTTTTTTGATATTAGAAAATAATTATGATCAGTACTTTTCAAAGATATTTAAGTGTATGGGGCTTTTTATGCATGGGAATTGGCCTTGCTTTGGGGGGGCATTTCCGTCAATACCAGTTTTTTAGAAACACTGTCTATTCAAGGAATATCCATTCCTATTGCCGTTCTGATTTGGATTATGATCTATCCTATGATGTTAAAAGTAGATTTTAACAGTATCAATGAAGTAGGATGTGCACCTAAGGGGTTTGTGGTTAACTGGATTGTAAACTGGCTGATTAAGCCTTTTACGATGTATGCAATCTGCAGTTTGTTTTTATTCTACATTTTCAAAAGCTTTATTACTTCAACCCTTGCAACAGAATATTTAGCAGGTGCCGTGTTATTAGGAGCAGCTCCATGTACTGCGATGGTATTTGTATGGAGCAGTTTAACTAAAGGAAATCCAGCCTACACAGTAGTACAGGTTGCAACTAATGATCTTATAATTCTGGTGGCATTTGTTCCTATTGTAAAATTTCTCTTGGGCATTTCAGATGTCACTGTTCCATACAGTACCTTACTTATCAGTGTTTTATTGTTTGTTGTGATCCCCATTGTCGCAGGTATTATTACTAGAACCATGGTGATAAAGCACAAAGGCATAACCTATTTTGAAAATTATTTTATCCATACATTTGATAATGCCACTACAGTAGGTCTGCTTTTAACATTGATCTTGATTTTCACAGCACAGACAGAGGTTATTTTAGGCAACCCGTTACATATTTTGTTAATTGCAATTCCGCTGACAATTCAGACTGTACTCATATTTGCAGTTGCCTATATAGCATGTAAGCTATTGCATTTATCTCATGATATTGCAGCTCCGGCAGGCATGATCGGAGCTTCAAATTTCTTTGAACTTTCAGTAGCAGTTGCAGTGGCTTTATTTGGTACTACAAGTCCAGCTGCTTTAGCTACAACTGTTGGTGTATTAACAGAGGTTCCAGTCATGCTGTTTCTTTGCTACGTAGCCAATAAGACAAAGAGGTACTTTTAAATGCTAAAGACCATAGTAGCCTTTATCTGTGTTCACAATTCGTGTAGGAGTCAGATAGCAGAAGCTTTAGGAAATCTTTATCTTAAAGATAATTTTGTCTGCTATTCAGCAGAAACCGATCTTAAAAGTCATATCAATCAGGATGCTGTGCGTCTTGTAAAGGAGCTTTATGGCATTGATATGGAAAATAATGGACAAAAGTCTAAACTCATAAGCTCTATTCCAAATCCTGATCTTGCTATCTCTATGGGCTGTGGGGTTACATGCCCTTTTATTGGAAGAGCTTTTGATGATAACTGGAATTTAGAAGATCCGACAGGAAAAGGTGATGATGTTTTTATAAGAGTTATAAAGGAGATTGAGAATAAGGTTCTCAAGTTAAAGGACAGTTATCATCCGTAATATCTTAAAAATGGCGATAAAAGATAAAACACTTCGTCATAAGCCATCTGTATAATAAAAAATGCCCCCAAATATGACTTTGGAGGCATAAATAAAGTATAGCTAAATACTTACTTAAATTCCTTCAAGTTTGAAAGCTGACAACTTCTCTAGCAGATCTTTAGCAGCTTCTCTTAACTGCTCAATCTCAACCTTAGAATCCTGAGAGCTATTAGAACTTTGCTGGGTTAATGAGCTTACACCCTGCATGTTATTAGAAATCTCAGATGTTGCAGTAGTCTGCTGCTGAGCGGCTGTTGCAATCTGGCCAATTTGGCTATTTACATCATCAACATGGCCGTTAATGTCATTTAAGATATTTGTAACACCTGATGCGCGCTCTGCTAAGTCTTTCATCTCTCCTAAGGTGTTGGTCATAGACTCGTTAGCACTGTTAGCATCAGATTGGATTTGAGATACCATCTTGGTGATTTCCTGTGTTGAAGATGATGAACGTGAAGCTAAAGCACGAACCTCATCAGCTACAACAGCGAAACCCTTACCAGCTTCACCAGCACGTGCAGCCTCAATAGCAGCGTTTAGAGCTAGTAAGTTAGTTTGTGAAGCAATATCTTCAATGGTCTGAACGATAGTACCGATCTTGTTGGTCTGATCTACTAAGGTTGAGATTAACTCTGCATCTTTCTTAGTCTTTTCAGCCTGGTTTCTGATGTCATCAATAACACCTTCAACCTCGGTTACACCGTGCTCAGTGATGTTCTGAGTATCGTTAGCATTGGTTGCTGCGTTCTCGCAGTTCTTAGCAATATCTGAAGTGGTTGATACCATCTCATCAGATGCAGCTGATACGGTTACAGAACGGCTCTCTGCATCCGCAATAGCTTCTGCAACAGATGAAATCTTGCTGTGAATGTCTGCTAACTTCACATCAAAGTCGCGGTATGACTTAACAACATCTGATAAAGAATTGCCTAACTTCTCTCTCATCTGACTTGCTGAATCAAATACATGACCGAATTCATCTTCAAGGGTGTTTTCAATCTTAAAGTTGAAATCACCTTTAGCCATACGACCGATGTAGTTAACCAATAATGAGAAGTTACTCTGAATGTAGCCTGAAATTACCTTTGAAATTAAAAGAGCAATAATTACAGAGATGATCGTTAAAGCAATTGAAGAATACATTGGAGTCTTTGAAGTATTAGCTCTTGTTAGACTTGTTGATAGGCTTACCTGCTCATCGATTAACTTCTGGTATAACTCCAAGGATCTGTTAGTTAGAGGAAGAACGTTAGCGATATACTCATCTAGAGCATCAGAAATCTTGTTAGCTCTTACTAGTGGTACTACATTCTGTTTGTAGCTAGCTACTAGGTCATTAACCTGCTTTTTAACATTTATGATATTGTTTTTGTAAGTTTCTGAAGATGGAAGATCGCCAATGATGTTCTCATTCATAACTGATGATACTTTTGCAATCTCTTCAATTTTGCCTAATGACTCAGTAATAAAAGAATCATTGTGGTCATGGCTTGCTTTACCTTGCAGATAGCTAATAATGGTGTCGTTTGCAGCATCAAGAGCTCTTTGGGTATTCATTACACGAGTGTAGGATTTACCTAAAATTCGCTCAACGTTGTAGGAGGCATCAATATTATTTGAAGTATTTATTACAGCAAAGCCAGATGTTACGATAATTAGGATATTTAAAACACCAAAGCCTAACATCAACTTCATTCTGAGGCTTAATTTTTTAAGTAAGTCCATACTATTCCCCATTTATGATTTTTATAAAATAAAAAAATTGTGTGCAAACAAGTTAAAGGAAGTTCATCGCACAAATTGTCTTAGTTCAATTATTGCTAATGTTTTACTAATACTATTGTATACGGCATATTGTGCAAGATCTTTAAAATGAAAAATTTTTTGCGAAGATTCTCACAGCAAAAAAGTATAAAATTTTCAATAAAAAGACTGCTATCACAATTTTATAAATCAAAGGAAAGTTGGCATATTACTAGGTATTTGCAAAGTTATCGTTTTTGGGGGTGAAAATTACTTTAGACATTTATAATTATTCAAAATCGGAATATTGTTCAAATTTAGTGAAACGCTTTTTGTGCACATTTTTACATTGAATGTATTTAAAAAATCTGAATATTTTGCAAGAAATTGCAGTAATTTGCTTAGTTTTTGATATCTTACATTCTAAAAAATCGTATTTTTAAGTTGTAATCAGTTTGATTTAGCCACATATAAAAAAGTAGAGATGTAACTTTGCATGAGTTTTGTATAGAATTTGATTATGAAGTTATAAAACATTTCTTACTCTGTCTTATCTAGTATTTATCTTAAAGATAAGTTTATGAGAATATAAATTTTCAACTATAAAAATAAGTAGGTTTATATGCAGAAGATCTTTCTTTCACTTATCCTTTTCTTTGTTTTAGAGCTTATAGTTATTATTGAAGTGGGATCTTCTATCGGAGCGCTAAACACTATCTTTGTGATGTTTTTAATGATGATTCTTGGTGTGGTTTTAATCAAAATGCGCTTTCGACAAGCCATAGAAGGTCTTAAAAACGGTACTGTAGATACTAGTGTGTTCTTCTTACCTTTAGCAGGCTTCCTGTTCTTGTTCCCTGGTTTTATCTCAGATATCATCGGCCTATTATTACTTATCCCAAGAATTCAGACTCGTTGTGTCAGATTCTATAATGACAAGCGTGATGACAGTGAGTTCTTTACCTTTACTAAAAAAGAATCAGATGCCTTTTTCCATAAAGGCAATACCATTGATGGTACTGCTGAGCACGTTGATAACGACGATGAGAATAAGAGCATAAGATAAGAAACTTAAGAATAAATGGAAGGCAGTGCCTTCCATTTTGGTTAATGTTTAAAGTTTTTATAAAAGTATTGTACCTTCTGGTAACTCATTCCTGATCTCTTGGCAATTTCTGCAATATTGCCATGATATTCATCATAAAGTTTCTTCATAAAGTAGTCCTTACGCTCATTGAGCCAATCTTCGATATTTGAAGGTATCTCTTTATTGCCGATTGTTTCTGAGAATACTTGAGGCACACCAGCATCTAAAAGTTGAGCATTAAGATCATCAGTTGTGATCTCTTTTCTCTGTTCAAAATTGGCATTTAAAGCTGAGAGCATTAAAACATGGTGCAGCTGACGCACATTGCCTGGCCATTCATAGCTTTTGATAAATCTTACAGCGCTTTTTGTAATCGAAAGTTCATTTAACTGATTGTCACCATTTTGCTTAATCTTTAAAAGAATGCTGTTTAAGATTTCATTGAAGCGATTTGGCTCATTTTGAATGATTTCTGTCAATTGAGGCAATCTTATCTGACACATGGAAAGTCTGTAGAAAAGATCTTCACGGAAACGACCTTCTTCAACTTCTTTTACTAGATCTTTATTGGTTGCAGCAATAATTCTGACACTCTTGATGTCGATTGGTTTGTTATCTCCTAGTTTTGTAATTGAGCGTTCCTGTAATGCACGTAACAGCACACCCTGATAGGAGAGAGGAATGTCTCCTATTTCATCTAAAAATAATGTGCCATTTAGAGCTTTCTCAAAGCAGCCCTGTTCGTTATAAGGAATGTTATTTAGAGTTTTTAGAATATTTAAATGTCTGGTGTCGTTAAAATTAAGATCATCAAATCTTGATTTTACACCAAATAATTCAGCTCTTAAGGTATTGAGATCACCACAGGAGATTTCAGCGCAATTTACTGTTACAAAGTTGTCATCTCGTCCACCGCATTCGTAATGAAGCTGTTTAGCAAGCTCTGATTTACCAACTCCAGTTCTGCCTGAAATTAGAATATTTACTCCATGAAATCTTGCATAATAGCGAGCCTTTTCGAGCAACTTGCTGTCAGCAGTTGAAGATGAGCCATCAACCTTCTTTTTAGCAAAGAACACTGAAGGTAAACGGAAGGGGAGGTTTACCTCTCGATAAGGGCGTTCATTTTTCTTTACATGATCTGGATTTATGGTTTGGTAGGTTTTAGAACCAATAAAATAGGTATTTGCTATATATAAAGTTACTGCTGCCATAGCAGGAGTGCCTGGTGTGATGTTAAAGATATAACGTTCAGCATCCTTTTCTTTCCAATACTTGTCATGAAAATAGAAGAGAGCTTCTTTTACCTCATCGTATGAGGTTGGATCTTTAACTTCAGTAGGAACTGTAATTACATTAGCATCAGTTCCCCTTTCCACCCATTTTTTTATATAAGAGAGCTCATCTTTATATTCATAACTTCCCAGAATATAAATAGTTGAAGCTTTTATCTCATCAGTTAAGGTTCTGACAGGACCATTGTGACCATACTTTTCATCGCAAGCGCTAAGAGAGCGTCTTCCATTTAGTTCTGAACCTTGCTTAGTGAGAGGTAATCTTTTAAAAAGGCGATATTTATTAAAAGCCACGATATCGCTGTCACCAAACCACGATACAACTATAGGTAAATCTGTATTCATGTTCCCCTCCAAAAAACTTCGATTTTAGGTACGGCACAAAATCTTATAAAATTAATTATATATTAGAATTTTATAAAAGTAAAAATCTTTAAATTACAAATAGATAATATAAATATTCAAAATTTATAAAAATTATGCTTGCTAAAAGCTCATGAAAGATCCATAATTATCTCGTGGTCAGGAACAATAACCTTGTGATTTTGTTCAGACACTTTTTGACAGCATTTAGTCCTGTCATATTTTTACTTTTTGTTTTCAATTTTTATAGTTGAAAACTTCTGCTTAACAAAAGACTTTGGTCTTTTGTTTTTCAAAATCTCTTTTAAGCCTTGGGCTTTAAGAGGTTTTGTTTTTCAAAACAATAAAGTAACGAGTACTGGTTACAAGTTACTTGTACAAAGGTGAGATCGAAAAGATCTTGCTGTAGCAGAGTTGCATCAAGAGGTAGAAATATGCTGTCAAATAACGTTTCAAATTTTGGTTTAAAGGCTCAGTTAACAGTTACTATCTGCACATGTGCAAGTTATGTAATTTTGCTTCTTGAATTTATTGCAAATTGTTTGGTTGACGGTGCTTTTAGTACACCAATCGATTCAACCTGTAAGGCAATGCCATTAGTAAATGGCGCAACTACAACATCTAGTTCTTTAATTGGAAAGTTCAAAAGTAAAGAGTGGCTCCGCACTTTTGTAAATAAGGTTAAGTTCACCTTACTAGCATTGTTATGCAAACCACTATCCGTCTTAAAAAGAGGTAAATATGAGCTTTTTACAACTCTAGCTATGGCCTTCTTTTTAGTCCTAGACTTTTGCTTTGTGCTCTTTTGTGCATATGCAACAATGCGCACTTTTTGTCCTAATTTTGCAGATTCAATCGGTCTTACCGATTTTGCTGCAGTATCAAATATCAAAGAGGTAAAAGGCATTAGACAGTGCTATCTGTACTTAAAGCAGCAGTTCTTCTTTGTAGCGTAAGGACGTAAAGTTTCCAATAAAGGAAAGTAGTAAAAGAAAGTAGATAAAAAGGTAAAGAGAATTTAAAAGACAGGAGAGACAGTATGTTAGTAATTAACTTATATCATGCACTTAAGAACTATTTTGTAAGATGTTTTTTCAAAGGAAGAGTTAGCGCAGAAAATAAGGTAAATGTTTTAGCAGATGCTATAGATAGACAGGTGATCGCTTACGAGGATCTTAAGAACTTAGACGAAGCTGTAAGAATCGATCTTCGAGCTCAAATGATGAGAGTTAAGCTTACAAAAGTATCTACCTATCTTTTTATTGCAACACTTTCAGTATTGGCTTGTATTTTAATAAAAATTAGACAATTAGGGCTTCCTGTTGACTTAAAAATGATTGGCATGACAGTTATCTGTCTGTTATGTCCTGTTGCTAACAGCATTTTATCCATAAGATCAGAGCGGAACGTCAAACTTATGAACAAGTATCGCGAGTTGATTCGGGCTGGTATTAAGAGATATGAAAGATCTGAGACTTTTACAAAATTTGAAAAGTAACTCAGAAGACAAAGTAATAAGTATGGTTTAGACAGAAAAGTTAACGTAACAATCGTAGAAATACAGATAAGTTTTTTTTCAAGAGAACGATATAATCCAGCAACTGATGCGTATGCAGATAAATATAAAACGTATCAATTTTTCTTCTGAGTTTTCAGAAGATATTTATAAAAATCGCTTTAGGCGAACAACGACTGAAGATTATCTTCAGTTACAACTCGGATATCCGCATCCAAAACGAGGAAAAAAAGTGAATAAACTAACTTTAGCTTTAGCATTAACTGCAGCAATTGCAACCGCTTCAACCGCACAGGCAGCATCAAAAGACAGACATGGCTTCCAGATGGGTGGTGCAATAGGTTATACCAAGACCTCAATTGACCTTGGCCCTATGGCTGACAGTCATCACACTTTCTCAGATGATGATATGTCAGGTGGCGCCTTCAAGCTCTTTGGCGAGTACAACTTCAATAAATACTTTGCCTTAGGCGGAGAGCTGAACTACCTAGATCAGGGTAAGGTAAATGAGACCATTTCATACGGTCCATATTATAGAGCAACTTATGACTATAAGTTCTACACTGTAGTATATGGCATCTATGCTAAAGGCTCTCTTCCAGTTACAGACAACTTTGATGTCTTTGTAAAGGCTGGTCCTACCTGGAACTATACCTCATCAGATACCTTATCAGACGGTACTAAAGATGAGAATTGCTTTGGCTGGAATGCAGGTGCAGGCGTAGAGTACAGATTTGATAACGGCTGGGGTATTCGTGCAGGCTACGATTACTACCACAAGACTATAAAGTCATTAGGTAACAGACTAACAGGCGTATTTGACAGCGCAAACTCTAACCTAATCTACGGTGGTGTGTCATACAGCTTCTAAGAAGCAACGGGCGGGGCAACCCGCCTTATTAACAACTGTATATATAAGCAATTAATACTAATAAAAGAACATATTCAAAACAGGAAAATACAATGAAAGCACTAAAAACTACAGCTTTAATCGTTCTAACTTCAAGCGCAATTGCAACTTTAGCAGGATGCTCAGCATTAGATAAATTCCGTAAAGTTCAGGATGATTTCTTTTATGACACAGTAGGAATGTCATCAGACGATCCAGAATATGACAGTTTACGTTTATTATTAAAAGATCAGTTGTATGGTGTAGATAGAGCAAAGTTAGAGTTAATTTTGGATAATAAGCTTTTACCAAGCCAAAGATCCTCTGATATGTTAGGTAGTGCTTTGAATGTATTACACCTGTACTCATATCAGGAATCAGATTGTAATGTAATCTTTGAGTTCGATGCTGATGACAAATTCAATATGTTCCGTCAGTTAACTCCAGAGTTATGCGCAACTGAAAATGTAAAAATCAACGGTAAGCAAGGTAACGCTCTACAATCAGCTCTAGCCCGTCAGGCTTGGGAACAGGCTCATGCGTATAAGGCTGGTTCATGCCGTATCTTAAAAGATGCTGTAAGCAGATTCATGGATAAGGGCGGTAACAAGTTAAGCTTGGATGAAATCAAAGCCTACTTAGCAGAGGATGCAGCAACTAAAGCTCAAAAAGAGGCTCAAAACGCAGATAACAATAGCACAGATGTAAACAACGCAGATGTAAACAACGCAGATGTAAAGACTGTAGACAATAAAGATCTTACAGAAGCTGTAAATAACCTAGAGCAGGTTAAAACTTTAATTAGACAGACTATGGCTCAGAGCCAAAAGGCAAATCAATAACACATAGAGTGAGTGCTCAGTTTGACTGAGCACTTGAATCAGAAGAAAGTAAATTATCTGAAGAGAAGTCAACCTAAGGGGAGTTTTGTTATTAGTCATGATTTAGGAGACAAATATGAACAAACTTAAAAGACGCAATTTTGTGCAGGAGTTCTCTTTGAGAATTAACAGAGCGGCTGTTTTTACTGACAGACGTCTTGAAGAGAAAAAAGGCTATCAAAAGCACAAGAAAGATCTTAAGAACGAATATCGCAATTATGGCGATTAGTTTTAAGCCTGTTTCCTTTTTAGAGTAAGTAAAACTAAATGTTTAGGAGATAAAAATGAATAAGCAAAAGAGAGTTGATATAAGCGTACGACCATCCTTTATTACAATTTTAAATAAATATAAAGACCAAAGCTTTACAAGAGCAGATACAATGACAATTTCTCAAGATCTTGTCCTTTTTTAATACTATGATTTGAGTATTTTGCTCCGTTCTTTCTATAAAAGTTTATCCATCTCTTCTTTTTTTAATCACACAAAAATCTATTCATACAACAAAAGACAATATTTTTTATCGAGTAGTTATAAACTTATGCTCTCGTGGTATAGTCTCGTTACTAATTAAAGTGTTTTTGACTAAATTTCAGAAAGTTAACGTGAAATACTCAATTTAGAAGAGCTTTTGGTGAGATTAGACTTTAGTAAAGTTATGTGTAGGAAGATCTTATGAAAGGTCAGTTTAGGTATTATTTCATTTTATTCATTGCTTGTGTAATTTGGGGATTAACACCTATCTGCGGTCGTGTCTTAAAAGACTGTATGTCTCCTATGCTGATCACCGGTGCAAGATTCTATCTTGTAGCGATAATCCTGTTTACCTTAATTGTTTTAATTGAAGGTAAGAAAGGTCTATACCTCTCTCGACAAGATTTTTTAGTCCTATTGTTAATGGGATTTGTCGGTATCTTTTTACATAATTCTTTATTGTTTGAAGCTCTGAGAATGACTCCTGCTTCAAATGCAGCTTTAATTGAAAGTATCGGACCTTCTATTACTTCTACCTTAGCATTTTTCTTCATAGGTGAAAGATTAAGTAAGATAGGCTGGTTAGGTATCTTTATCTCATGTTTTGGTGCTGGATATATTGTATGTAAAGGTTCAATAGATACCTTACTGCATTTTCAGGTAAACATCGGTGAGATCATTGTAGTTATATGTGAGACTATGTGGTCTTTTTATGTAGTCATAAGCTGGAAACTCTCAAAAAATGTTAATGCTTTAGCTGTGACAGCCTGGACCGGACTTTTCGGCGCAATCTTCTGTACCATCGCTGGCTTTGCTTTTAATGAACTGCAAGTATATGCCATTACCAGAACCTACATTATTGCCTTTTTGGTGCTGTCTCTATTAACAGGTGTTGTGGCTTTTGTATTTTGGAATTATGCCATTACTAAAGTTGGTGCAAGTAAAGGCGGGACCTTCGTTTATCTAATTCCTGTTTTTGGCGCTGTCTTTGGTGTGGTTTTATTAGGGGAATCATTTACCATCCAGGAATTTATTGGTGCTTTAATTGTGGTGATCGGTATGATTATCTCGGTTAAGGCAAAGCTCTCAGTGCGTCCTAATTCAAAGAACGTCTCTGAGATTAAACAGCACCTTATCGAAAAACAGACCTTAAGATCTCATCATTAAGATATAAGAAACGATGTTAAAGACAACGTTTCTTATTTCGATTTATCATGCAAAAAATATATATAAAACAATAAGTAAAAAATATTTTTATTTTTTTTACTTTTTTTACTTGAAAAGAAAAAATCCATCCCCATTTTAAGTACTGTTGAAAAGTTTTAGTGTTTTGTCTTGTACTAATGGACAAAGCTAGGTGACAGTCGGACGCCTTTTTCCGACTAGAAAAGAATATTACGGTAGATAGCCGTGGAGAAACAAATGAAATTAGTTCCTTTGTATGATCGCGTTATTGTTGAGCCTTTTGAGGAAGAGACCAAATCATCAGGTGGTATTTTATTAGGTAGCGCAGCAGTAAAGTCAACTCGCGGTAAGGTTGTTGCAGTAGGTAAAGGCCGTGTTCTAGAGAACGGCGCAACATCTCCAATGAGCGTTAAAGTTGGTGACACTGTTATCTATAACGAAGGCTATGGTTGCAAGAAAGAAAAGTTAGATGGTAAGGATGTTGTAATCATCTCTGAGACTGACGTATTTGCAATCGTTGAAGACTAGTAAGAACTAGTTTTAAAGAATAATTTTTTTAGTTTAGGAAGAATTTAGAATGTCTGCAAAGCAAGTAATTTTCGGAAACGAAGCACGCGCCCAGATGTTAGAGGGTGTAAACGTTCTAGCTAACGCTGTTAAAGTTACCTTAGGTCCTAAGGGCCGTAATGTAGTTCTAGATAAGAGCTACGGTGCTCCACTAATCACCAAGGATGGTGTTTCAGTAGCTAAAGAGATCGAGCTTGAGGGTAAGTTCCAGAACATGGGTGCCCAGATGGTTAAGGAAGTTGCATCAAAGGCTAACGATGCAGCAGGTGACGGTACCACAACCGCTACTGTTTTGGCTCAGGCTATTGTTAACGAAGGCTTAAAGTCAATCGCTGCTGGTATGAACCCAATGGACGTAAAGCGCGGTATTGATAAAGCTGTTGCTGCTGCAACTGAAGAGTTAAAAAAGTTATCAATCAAGTGCGAGGACAAGAAGTCAATCGCTCAGGTTGGTACCATTTCAGCTAACTCAGATGCAACCGTTGGTAACTTGATTGCTGACGCAATGGAGAAGGTTGGTCGTGATGGCGTTATCACCATTGAAGATGGTCAGGGCTTAGAGGATCAGTTAGATCTAGTTGAAGGTATGCAGTTTGACCGTGGTTACTTATCACCATACTTCGTAAACAAGACCGAGACTGGTACTGTTGAATTAGAGAACCCATACATTCTTCTTTGCGACAAGAAGATTTCAAACATCCGTGATTTAATCACCATCCTAGAGGGCGTTGCAAAGGCTGGTAAGTCATTACTTATCATCGCTGAGGATGTTGAGTCAGAAGCTTTAGCAACCTTAGTTGTTAACAATATGCGTGGTATTGTTAAGGTTGCTGCTGTTAAGGCTCCTGGTTTTGGTGACCGTCGCAAGGCAATGTTACAGGATATCGCAATTCTAACTGCAGGTACTGTAATTTCATCAGAATTAGGTATGGAACTTGATAAGGCTACCCTAGATGACTTAGGTGTTGCAAAGCGTGTTGTAATCACCAAGGATAACACCACCATTATCGATGGTGAGGGTGACTCAAAGGCTATTGAAGAGCGTGTTGCTCAGATCCGTAAGCAAATCGAAGAGTCAACTTCAGAGTATGACCGTGAGAAGTTACAGGAGCGAGTTGCTAAACTTGCTGGTGGCGTTGCTGTAATCAAAGTTGGCGCTGCAACTGAAGTTGCTATGAAAGAAAAGAAGGATCGTGTAGAAGACGCAATGCACGCAACTCGTGCTGCTGTTGAAGAAGGTGTTGTTCCAGGTGGCGGTGTAGCATTAGTACGTGTTGCTAAGAAGATTGCAGGCTTAAAGGGCGACAATCAGGATCAGGACGTAGGTATCAAGGTTGCATTAACTGCAATGGAAGCTCCTTTACGTCAGATCGTAACCAACGCAGGTCAGGAAGCATCTGTTATCGCTAACGAAGTTCGTAACGGTTCAGACAACTATGGTTACAACGCAGGTACAGAGCAGTACGGCGATATGATTGAGATGGGCATTTTAGATCCTACCAAGGTTACCCGTTCAGCTCTGCAGTATGCAGCTTCAATCGCAGGCTTAATGTTAACCACTGAGTGCATGATTGCTGATGCTCCTCGTAAGGATGACGCAGCCCCTGCAGCTCCTATGGGTGGCATGGGCGGTATGCCAGGCATGATGTAATCATCACTTAAATAATTTAAATTCTGTGAAGGTCGTAGCTCTTTGAGGGCTACGGCCTTTTAAATTTTTGAAATTCTCTTTTTATCCTGCCTAATTTTTTTATAATTTTTGAAGTATATCTCTATTTGTGTACAATTCTGTATAATGTGCGCTTTGTAAACGCTGAACATGTATGATTTAGTTTAATTTTGTGCATAAAATCTGTGTAATACAATTAAAAAAACTTATCTTATAATCACGAAAAATAGGAAGTTAATCAGGGCAGAGAATTTTCCTATCTTTGATTAACATAGTTTAAAAGTCGGTTCTCTAACCTTTTATGGTTTAAGGAAATTTTATGGATCAGAATCGTAAGCTTTTAATATCAAATCAGTTATCCTTTGGTGTTTTAGGCGCAATTGAGGCCGCTTGGGCACCTATGGTTCCATTTGTGAAAATGGGCATGAACCTAGATGATGCGCAGTTTGGTCGATTACTGTTATCTATGGGTATTGGCTCTTTATGTGCTCTACCTACAGTAGGTCCTCTTATTTCAAAGTTTGGCCCTAGACTTGTAGCGATTACAGGTTGTATTGTTTTAGGTTTATCTTTAATTGGAATTTCCTTTGCAAACCATGAATGGCTGTTATGTCTGATTTTAGCTATCTTTGGCGCAAGTTTAATTGCAATTGACGTAGCTTCAAATGTAAATGCAGTTGTAGTCGAGAGTATCTTTAAACGACCTTTAATGTCTGGCTTCCATGGTGGTTATTCTTTAGGTACGATTGTAGGCTCTATGATTATGTCTTTACTGTTAACTATAGGTTTAGGCATTCATTTGAGCTCCTTCTTAATCTTTTTAATCATGACAGGTGTAACCTTAATCGGTTGTAGAGCTCTGTTCTCTGATATCAAATCTTTTAACGCTGCACATGTAAAGGCAGCTGACACAACTAGTAATACTAAACATCACAGAATACCCCCTGTGATCTTAGTTTTAGGTTGTCTGTGCTTTATTATGTATGGTTCAGAAGGTGCGCTTTTAAGCTGGACTACAGTTTTTGCAACACAAAACAGAGGTATCACACCAGAGGTTGCAGGCTATTTCTATACTTTCTTTGCTGTAACTATGACTGTAGCTAGATATTCAGGTAATAAGCTTGTAACCGCTATAGGTCGCAGAAGAACTGTAGTTTTAGGTGCCATTATGGTGGCAACAGGCTTCTTTATTACAGCCTCAGTTGAGCATTATGTTGGTATGATGATTGGCTTTACTATCATCGGCCTTGGTGCAGGTAATATCGTGCCTCAATTAGTGTCATTTGCAGGCTCCGTTCCTGGTATAAAGGTTCAATCAGCAATCTCACTTATTAACTCATTAGGTTATTCAGGTATCTTATTAGGACCTGTGATCATAGGTTATGTTTCAAAGCTCTCATCTTTAGAGAGATCATTTGAGCTTTTAGGTATAGCAGTGTTTGTAGTAGCTTTAGTAAGTTTTAAGATCTTAAAGCAGGCAAAGCGTAGCTAAATTTAAGCATGAGACAATAAAAGAGGACTGTATAATTCAATGAGTTACAGCCCTCTTTTTAAGCAGTTCTAAAGAAGTTTAATTCTTTTACTGACCTGTGATTACATCATAGCCTACCTTTAGAATAAACAAGCTTATGACCACAATCATAATTAGACGGGTTGCAAAAGCGCCTTTCTTTTCAAAGAACTTAGCACCAAAATAATTTCCTGCAATGTTATCAATAGCTGCTCCAATTGCTAAAGGGAAAAGTACATCTCCATGAATTAAGAATAAGATCATAGAAGTGATATCTGAAATCATATTCTCAGCTTTAGTAAGACCGTTAGATTTTTGCACACTCATATGAGCAAAAGCTCAGAAGATTAAGAGTAATATGGTACCAATGACAGGTCCATTAACGTAGTGCGAGAATTACCTTCAGGAAAAGGCTATGCTGATTTAGTGTATCTTCCAGAACAAAGTGCAAACAAACCAGCACTTTTAATAGAGCTAAAGTTCGATATGTCAGCTCAATCTGCTATTACTCAGATTAAGTAGAAGAATTACTTACAGTTCTTTAAAGACTATAAAGGTGAAGTTCTACTAGTAGGTATTAACTACTCAAAAGACACAAAAACTCATCAGTGTATTATTGAGAAGACTACTATCTAGTAACAGCAGGTGTTGATTATTTTACATTGCTATTTTCATGAGCTTTTTCTGTTCTCAAAATAAAAGCACATCCAAAGATGTGCTTTTAAAGAAATCATTAAAAAGATAGAGCTCACTTTAGAAGATATTGTCTGAACTGATGTTTGAAGTATCAACCTCAGTCTGGCTTGAACTGTCTTCAGTGTTGTTATCTGTAGTTGTACCTTCTCCATTCTCACCTACAGGCTCTTCATCACCGGTCTCAGAGATTGAAGTACCGCCTGAGATACACCAATCAGTAATACCTGCATTAGTACACTTACCTAAACCTTCAGGGATAGGTAGTGGGGCTGCTGGCTTTCCCTCTTCTGTAATTTTTATAAATCTTGCCCAAATAGGAAGAGCTGAATAAGCACCGCCTTCAGGACCTTGAGTTCTTGACCAACCTAAGTCGCGATCTGTATCAAAGCCCATCCATGAGGTTGCAACTACGTTACCATTAAAGCCTGAGAACCAAGCATCATGAACATTGTTTGTAGTACCAGTCTTGCCGTGCAGATCGGTTCTACCGGTTGTAGCAGAAGCTCTAGAACCAGTACCCCAGTAAGGACCAGATAAACCTTCACCACCATAGATTACTGATTTCATCATGTCAGCTACAATGTAAGCATTCTTGTGAGAGAGTACCTGTGTAGCCATATTGTCAGGAACGGTGGTGCCATCCTCATATTCAAGAGCGATACCGTTCTTCACAATATCAGGTGCTGTAGGATCGGCTGTCTTTGGATTGTACTGATAAACAATGCCCCCGTTTTTAACAATTTTCGATACAAGGTATGGTTCAATCTTATAACCACCGTTTGCAAAGGTTGCATAACCTGTAACTAGATCAAGTGGAGTTACCTCAACAGAGCCTAAAGCCATAGCTTCAACCTGCTGCGAACGAGGTACATTAAGACCAAACTTTTCAACATGCTCAACTACGTTGTGTACACCAATCTGACGGATAAGTCTGATTGAAACTACGTTCTTAGAACGAGCCAGACCTTCACGTAAAGACATAGGTCCGTCATAACGGTTAGGTGAGTTCTTAGGTTCCCACCAGGTACGAGATCCTGGATCCCAGGTTCTGATAGGCTCATCCTGGAAAATTGAGTTGATGTTAATGCCTTTAGCTACAGCTGCTGAATATAAGAAAGGCTTGAAGTTAGAGCCTGTCTGACGTGTTGACTGAGTGGTTCTATCAAACTTACTCTTAGCAAAGTCATAGCCGCCGACCATAGCTACAATAGCACCGTTGTACTGATTTAAAGCTACGATTGAAGCTTCAACCTCTGGTACCTGAGCTAACTCAGCTTCATTTTTATCATTGATGCTGTAGAAGATAAGATCACCTACTTTTGCTACATCAGATACTTTTTTAGGGGTAGGCCCCTGTCTTTTATCATTGATAAAAGGAGCTGCCCATTTTAGGTTCTGATAGCTGATGGTAACGTCCTGACCTTTTCTGCCGTAGGCCTGTAACAGTCCTGACTTATCATCTAAAGAGGTAACTACAGCAGGGAAGATATAGTGATAAATATCTTTTGAATAAAGGTACTTATCTAAATCAAACTTGTCATCTTTAGCTTTTAAATCATTGATGTTCTCTTTAGAACCTCTGTAACCATGACGTTTGTCATAGTCATTAACAGCTCTAAATACAGCCTCGTGAGCTGCTTCTTGGTCTTTAGCTAAAACAGTAGTGTAAATTTCAATTCCGTCTGTATAAGCTGAAGGACCAAATCTGTCTAAAGCTAACTGTCTTGCTTTTTCTGCTACATATGGAGCATAAGCTTCAAGTTTACTTGCATGGAATTCTGCCTTATAAGGCTCTGCATCAGCTTTTTCGTATTCTTCTTTAGTGATGTAACCTAAAGAATACATTCTGTCTAATACAAGATGACGACGATCTTTTGATCTTTCTGGATTTGAAATAGGGTTTAATGATGATGGAGCTTTTGGAAGACCTGCAATAGTAGCCATCTGACCTAAAGTTAATTCATCTAAATTTTTACCATAATAGGTTTGAGCAGCTGCTGCTACTCCATAAGATCGGTGACCTAGAGCAATCTTATTTAGGTATAACTCAAAGATTTCGTCTTTAGTTAAAACCTGCTCAATTCTCAAAGAGATGAAAACTTCCTTAATTTTTCTTTTTAAGGTCTTTTCTCTGGTTAAAAAGAAGTTTCTTGCAACCTGCTGAGTAATGGTACTAGCACCCTGCTTAGCAGAAGCTGAGGTTGCAGCTACGATAGCAGCACGGACGATACCAATAGGATCGATACCGCTGTGATCATAAAAACGTGTATCCTCAATTGCCAAGAAAGCCTGTCTCATCTTTAAAGGGATCTTGTCTAAGGCAACAGGAATTCTCTTACTCTCACCAAACTCACCAATAAGTTTGTTGTCAGCAGAGTAGATCTTCATAGGAGTTTCAAAGGTAACTTCCTTTAACTGTTCAACATCCGGAAGATCACCTAAGGTCTGATAATACAGAGCCGCCCCTGCTACACCTGAAACGCCTACACCGAACAGCACTGTCCAGAAGGCAAATTTAACGTATTTAAAAAGCACAAAAAGCCTCAATTCAAAAAACGGATGGCTCATTTTATCAAAATTTAGGCTAAATGGCTGTAAATGAGCTGTTTTAGAAAAGTCTGATTTTATGTGCTTTATCAATGGTATTGTGGCATAGTTTAGATTTAGCACAAATCATCACTAAAAACTGTTCACTAATGTACAGCTAAATGAAAAAATGAGTTAAAATTCATTCAAATAAACTAAAAACACGGACAGCAGATGACCTTAGAATGTAAAGATAGACTTTTTCTTGTAGGTCCTATGGGATCAGGAAAGAGCAGTATTGGTAAATCACTAGCTTTAGTAACCGAAAGACCTTTTCTTGATATAGATGAGGAAATCGTAAAATATGCAGGCAAGTGTATTCCTGCAATTTTTGAAGATGACGGTGAAATTGAATTTAGAAATATAGAAACTGAGGTTTTAAAACGCTGTCTTAAAGTAGACGCTATTATTGCCACAGGCGGTGGTGTGATTGGACGTGAGGAAAACCGCAAGCTCTTAAAGGCAAATGGTCTTGTAGTTTACCTGATGGCGGATGTGGATTCTCAATATTTAAGAACTTTAAAAGATAATAACCGTCCAATGATTGCAGTCGATGACAGACGCAAGAGATTAGAAGATATTTTTAAAATAAGAGATCCTCTTTATCGTGAGGCATGCGACTTTATTGTGGACTCAAGTCACAACAATGTGCATGACTGCGTAGAACAGATTAAAGCGAAACTAAAGGAATTCTCATGGAAACTATAACAGTAGGTTTAGGCACAAGATCATATCCAATTTATATTGGTACTGACTTAAATTATGGTGATCTAATCAGAGAAGCTCTACCTAAGGTAACTGATGTAATGGTGGTTACTAATACCACTGTAGGTCCACTGTATTTTGATGAGCTAAAAACTCAGCTAGAAGAGCGCGACTTTAACGTAAGTGAGTGTGTCTTAAAAGACGGTGAAGCATATAAGACCGTAGATTCATGGTGGCAGATTTTAACTGCTCTTATGGAAAAAGATTTTGGTCGTGATGGTGCTGTGATTGCTCTAGGAGGCGGTGTTGTAGGCGATATGGCGGGCTTTGCAGCTTCTGCTTATCAAAGGGGCGTTCCATTTGTGCAGATCCCTACAACCTTACTTGCTATGGTTGATTCATCAGTAGGTGGCAAGACAGCTATTAATCATCCATTAGGTAAGAACATGATTGGAGCTTTCTATCAGCCAAAAGCTGTAATTGCTGATTTAGATTGCCTAAAAACCTTACCTGAGCGCGAGTTAACCGCAGGTTTAGGTGAGGTAGTAAAGACAGGCATCATTTATGATTACAAGTTCTTTAATTTCTTAAAAGATCATGTTTCAAAAGTCTTCAGCTATGATTTAGACACCTTATCTCATATTGTAAAACGCTGCTGTGAAATTAAAGCTTCAGTAGTGTCACAGGATGAAAAGGAGCATGGCTTACGTGCTATTTTAAATTATGGTCATACCTTCGGCCATGCTATTGAAGCATATTTAGGTTTTGGTACCTGGTTACACGGTGAAGCTGTCGGTTTAGGTATGGTAATAGCATCAGCTCTGGCCTTAGACAGAAAGTTAATCTCAAAAGAAGACTTTGATAAGATGTTAGAGTTGTGTCAGAGTGCAAAATTGCCAACCGTAATTCCTGAGAGAATGACAGGTAATGATTTTATTGAGCATATGCGTCATGACAAGAAGGTTCGTCATGGTGTAATTCGCTATGTACTGCCAGTTCGCATCGGAGAGGTTAAGATCTTCTCTGATGTATCTGACGATGAGGTTAGATCTTTAATTAGCAGGATGAAATCCTAGTATGCATCATCAAGGTTTTTCTGTACCTAAGTCGCTTCTAGATTGTGCTAAAGCAATTCATGACAAGTTTTTATATGGAGAGAACTTTGTCATGCTTTCAGGTGATTCTGGCTCAGGTAGAACTAGCCTATGCGAGCAAGTTGTAAATGAACTTGAGAGTAAGCTTTTACCAGTATTCATCCCTTGTCAGGATGAAATGACCCAAGAGCAGTTGCGTCAGCTGTTTTTGCAGCAGATTGCTCCTAATGAAAAGTGGGATGATACAGAACCTCTTTATCAGAGCTTTTCAAAACTCTCAATTCCAGTAAGACAGCGCTTTTTAGTGATTGTCGATGATGCTGACAGTGCAATTAGTTCATTCTTTGATGAGCTGATTTCCCTGTATGAGCATAATCTTGGAAAAAACAGATTCTCTTTTTTAGTTACAGGTCATCCATTATGGGTGCAAACTAAAATTGCTGAAAAGAATAATGACAGGATCTCTATAACAGAGATCAACATTCCTGCAATTACAATCGATGAAGCTGGCGCTTTATGCGAACAGATGTTTGTATTTGCAAGATTAGACAAGGTTTATAAAGCAATTCTGCCAAAATTACCTCATGCTTTAGCATCATGCGAAGGTAACATCAGCAGAGTTATTAAATTAACGGAGACACTTATGAATGATCCTATTCAAGTAAACGATGACAAGTCATCACAGCCACAGGTATCACTTGACGTAAAGCCAAATGCAAAAAATTCTAAGAAAAAGCACAGCTCTGCTGCTATTTTTATTTCAATTATTTGCATTGTCATTGTTTTAGCTTGTCTTGTACCTGTATTTTTAGGATCAAACATTGTTGATAGTATCTTTGGTAAAGCTTCAGAGCAAAAGCCAGACAGTGTTCAGATTGTAGATAAAGTACAAAAGAGTGCTCAACAGGGGGCTGATGTTAACAGCTCAACTACAGCTGATGATCCTCTTTCTGTATCAGCAGGTGCCGTAAGTGACATCAATGCAAAAGGACCAAAAGGAGATGAGGCAAACGCAGTACATGATGATGGCGGTTTACTGCCAGATGTAAACGGCGGTATTGAAGCTGAAACTAACAATGCACAGCCTAAGAAATCTGTAACCTTAGATGGTAATGCTTTAGATGAGATTGAAAAGAAAGAGGCTGATGACAAATCAGGCAATCCCAGGCAAGGATTGGCAGGATCTGTAAAAACCGATGCCAATAAGGCATCTGATGCTGCTGTGGGTGATGAAAGGTCATCTGTAACCAACTCATCTACAAATGAAGAGACTAATTCAAAAGTAGAGAGTAACTCAAAAGAAGTAGAGACTTTAAGCCGTGAGGATAATGTTCTTTTTAAAGATCAAATCGCAAAAGAAGATGCTGATAACCAAAAAGCTCTGGAGGCTCAGAAGAAAGCTTTAGAGCAAAAGGCTCTACAAGAGGCTGAGCTTAAAAAGAAAGCTGATGCTTTAGCTTTAAAGGACAATTCTCAAAAAGAAGAAAAAGCTGACAATAAGGTAAAGAAAGAAACTGCAAAGGCTGATACTAAAAATGCTAGTGCTACTAAAAACACTGCTAAAAGAAGTTCACCCCGAGCCCGTCCTAGAAGCACACCAGTTCCTGGCTCACATGATGAACTCTTAAATAAGAATCCTCGTCACTATACCTTACAGGTATTAGCAGGACGTAATAAAGCTCCTTTATTACAGGCAGCTGACTATGTAGAGGGAAGATACTGGATTTATACCACCGTGCGTAACGGTGCTCCATGGCATGTTTTAGTCATGGGTGATTTTTTAACCGCAAAAGAAGCTGTTTCAAGAGCTGCAATTCTGCCAGGCTCTCTAAGAGCTCATGGCTCATTTGCTAAATCTTTTGAAAAAGTACAATCAGAAATGAGAATGCAATAAGTGAATACCAAGAAATTTTTAATCGCAGGTTCAATCCTGTCAGCTGATTTATTAAATCTTGAGAAAGATGTAAAAGAGGCTTTAGACGAAGGGGTAGATGTAATTCATTTTGATGTAATGGATTATCATTTTGTGCCAAATATGACCTTCGGTCCTGGCTTTTTAAAGGCTATGAGAAAGAAGTTCCCAAATGCTGTATTTGATGTGCATTTAATGGTATCTCCTGTAACAGAGAATATCGTTGATGACTATGCAAATGCCGGCGCTAACTGGATTTCTTTCCATCCTGAGGCTTGTATTCATACTGAAAGAATGCTGACTCATATCAAAGAGATGGGCATTAAAGCAGGTTTAGCTTTAAATCCAGCTACTCCTCCACAGATGTTGAGATATCTTTGGGAGAAATTAGACTTCGTGCTAGTCATGACCGTAAACCCAGGCTTTGGTGGTCAGAAGACTATTAAAGCAACCTTAACTAAAGTTGCTGATGTTAAAAAAATGGCAAAAGATGATGGCTATGACATCAGTATCGAAGTTGACGGTGGTGTAAAGGATAACAATATCGCTTCTATCGCCTCATATGGTGCTGATACCTTTGTTGTAGGCTCTGCTTTCTTTGGCGCAGCTGATAAAAAGCAGGCTTTAACAGCTTTACATAAGGCTTTAGAGAAGTAATGGGGAAACTTACTGTGTTGCCTAAAGCTCTGTTATTTGATCTTGATGGTACTCTTGCTAATACAATTCCGCAGCTTGCGATAGCGGCTTCTAAAAGCGCTGTAGCTATTGGCTTGAATCCACCATCAGTTGAAACTACTAAAGGCTTTGTAGGCAATGGCGTGAATATGCTTTTAGCTCGTGTAATTGCAGGTCGCTTTGACGTGGAGCTAAAGGATGTAGATCCATCTTTATTAAAGAGAGCAAGAGACGTCTTTAATGTTGAATACACTAAAGGACTTGATAAAGATTACAACCTCTATGAGGGCGTAAAAGATGGGCTTGAGTACTTTAAGTCCCGTGGGATCAAGCTTGCTGTAGTGACTAATAAGCCTCAGATGTTTGCTCTGCCTTTACTTAGCTATATGGGAATTAAAGACTATTTTGACTTTATCCTAGGTGGTGAGGTTATTCCTGAGCGTAAACCTGATCCTACACCTCTTTACTATGTACTAGATAAATTACAGGTAAGTAAAGATGATGCGGTGATGGTAGGTGACTCTAACAATGACATTGAAGCTGGCAATAACGCAAATATGACCACAGTCTTTTTCAGCTATGGTTATAACCGAAAAGATCCTAAAGAATTAAAGTTTGATTATGGTTTTGATTCTTTTAATGAGCTTACAGCTTTAATTAAAAGCCTTAGCTAAAGGACAATTCATTCATCAGCATCAAAAAGATTAACCTCTACTAAAAATCTTTATGGTGCAAAAATAAAAAAAGGGAGCGAGGCTCCCTTTTGTCTATCTAAGATACATTTCTTAAAACTATCTATCAAACTCTAATGGCATTGCCACAGGAGCATCAGCAAGTACTCCATTTTCAACACACAATCTGCCGTTGACTATAGTATGAACTACGTAAGAGGCAAATGAGTGACCAATAAAAGGTGACCACTTACATTTTGAAGCAATGAGAGCATCAGTAACTAAAGTTCTCTTATTAGGATCAATGATTGCAAGATCAGCATAGTATCCTTCAACAATGCGACCTCTGTTCTTAATATGGAAACGGTCAGCTACGTTCTCTGAGGTTACCTTTGCAATAGTCTCTAAGGTAATTTCTTTTCTCTTCCATAAGTCTAAAAGAGCTAATAAAGAGAATTGAACAGATGGCATACCAGATGCGCACTTAAAGTAAGGACCTGTCTTTACTTTAAGCTCATGAGGCGCATGATCGGTACCAACAGTAGTTAAGATGCCATTTTCAATGCCTTGAACAATAGCTAGTCTGTCCTGCTCGGTTTTTACTGCAGGATTGCACTTTAAGAACCCCTGTTTGCTCTCATAGTCAGACTCTGAGAAGAATAAGTGAGGAATACAGGCTTCACCTGAAATCTGTCTTGTAACTACATTGCCAAACTTAAGCTCATTTAACATCTGCACTTCTTCTTTAGTAGATATATGCATGATATGAATTCTAGCGCCGGTCTCTTTAGCAATTTCTATTGCAAGTGAGGTTGACTTAATACAGCAGTCACGGTTACGAATGATAGGGTGCATAGCGAAAGGAGCATTATCCCCATAGTGCTCTTTAGCAATTTTTTCATTCTTTAAAATGGTGGCTGTATCTTCACAATGAAGAGCAATGATAGTTCTTGCACTTTCAAAAATAGGCATTAACTTTTCATATTTATCTACCAATAAATTACCAGTAGATGACCCCATGAAAACTTTGATACCTGCAATCTCTTTTACAGGAGCTTTTTTTATCTCTTCTAAATTGTCATCATTAGCGCCAAGATAAAAGCCATAGTTTGCAACAGAGTCTTTTGCTGCAATCGCTTTTTTAGCATTTAAAAGCTCCATAGTGCAGGTAGATGGATTGTTGTTTGGCATATCTAAATAGGAGGTAACACCACCTAAAAGAGCAGCTCGTGACTCTGAGTAGATAGTAGCTTTTTGCTCCATACCAGGCTGTCTGAAATGTACATGCTCATCAATGAGACCAGGGAGAACTACATATTCATGACAGTCAATTACCTTTGCATCATCACAGCTAATATCTCTATCAATTTTTGTGATGATTTTGTCCTCTATGAGAAGATCGTTGCGTATAATACGTTCTGGAGTGGCAAGTACTGCGTTTTTAAGAAGAAGCTTTGACATCTTTAGTTTGCTCCGAAATTTTGAACTTTAAATATTTTAGCTTAATTTGGATTATCACATATGAACGAAAATGATAATTTGTTTGCACCTAGGTTTACAATTAAAGATGTAACTATTCATAAAAAAGAAAGAATTTTTAAAAGATATTTTGCTATCGACAGATATTTAGTGTCATATAAGAGATTTGATGGAACTGAATCAAAGATTGTAGATAGAGAGATCTTTGAGCGAGACTCAGATGCTGTTGCAGTTTTAGCCTGGGATAAAAAGACCGATGAGATTGCTTTAATTGAGCAGTTCCGTCCAGGTGCTTTAAAAGATGAGAAGAGCCCTTGGCTAATCGAAATTGTAGCAGGTATCATCGATCCTGGTGAGACTAGAGTGCAGGCTGCAATTCGTGAGGTTAAAGAGGAAATTGGTCTTACTTTAACTGAAAGACAGTTACATTATGTAACCTCAGATTATCCAACTCCAGGTGGAGCATCAGAATTAGTAACTCTCTATATTGCTGATGCTGATTTGTCTCATCTTGAGAAACACGGTGGTCTGGATGTTGAAAGTGAGGATATCCGTGTATTTAAGGCAAGCTTAAAAGATGCCTATGAGAATGTTAAGAATGGTCGTATTCATAACTCAGTAGCTATCATCGCAATTCAACATCTGTTGCTCGAAAAAGAAGCAATCCTAAAAGCGTTTGCAAAATAATGCCTACGACGTCACAAAATTGATAATTTATTATCCATAAAAGTGGACCTTTCTATAAAATTGCCAGACTAAATTCTTATTTTTTAAGAAAAAGTATGTCTGGCTTTCTTTTTATCTGTGCATTTATACCAAATTTGCAAAATGCGTAGTCTGTAAAGTTATTTTTAAGACATTTTTTCTACAATCTAAAGCATCTGGATGCACTTCATTTAGAGATATTAAAAAGAAACTAATTTACACCTTATGAAATTTATTTAGGCTTATAACGGATAAAAAAATGGCCCCTAGATATATCACTCCGGCTTCAGCCGATGGCACTGTGAGAGTCTTACAGTTAACAGATTGCCATCTATTTGCAGATGAGAGTAAAGATCTGCTCGGAGTAAATACTTCAGAGAGTTTTAAGGCAGTAGTTGAAGCTGTGCGTGCACAGAACTTCGACTATGATTTTGTTGCCTTTACAGGCGATATTTCGCAGGATTATTCAGCTACCTCATATCAGCATTTTGCCAATATCATTTCAGTACTTCATAAACCAGTGTTTTTCTTACCAGGAAATCATGATGATGGTCCACTGATGTACCGCATCTTTGAAAGACTAGGAGTCAATGTTGCTAAAAACGTGATTACACCTACATGGCAGTTTGTTTTCTTAAATTCTGAGGTTTATGCTGTACCTCATGGTTGGATACAGCGTAAGCAATTAGATTATGCTGCATTCTGTTCACGTAGGTCACCATCACAGCATATGGCAATATTAGTTCACCATATGCCACTTTTGGTAAACTCAGCATGGCTTGATACCCAGACAATGCATAATCTTGATGAGTTTAATACCTATATTCACAGAATCAATGATGTTCGCTGTGTGGTAACAGGTCATATTCATCAGGAGTTTGATACTGTAGAACGTGGTATTCGCTATATAGCAACACCATCAACCTCAATTCAGTTCACCCCAAGATCAATTGATTTTTCGCTAGATACACTAGCTCCTGGCTGGCGCTACCTTGCATTTAAGCCTGACGGCACTGTTGATACTAAAGTCTACAGACTTAATAACAATACTTTTATTCCTAATATGGATGTTGATGGCTATTAGCTGTTACTGCTTGTTATCTCTGTTATCTACCAATGTTATCTACCATTGCTAGTTATCAAAATTGTTAGCTATCAAGTGTTTTTAGAAATCTCTTTAACATACAACAGACAAAGTATGGAAAAGAGATAATGTCATTGCTCTTGCCTATATTACAGTTACCAAACTTAATGCCTTGCTTAATCATTGGATAATAATCACTTTTTATTAAGGTTGTAAGTGATTTTGACTTGTTGTTTCCAGATTTTACTTCTACAGGAATAAGCTCATCTTTGGTTCTTACAAAGAAATCCTCATCTAAGGTGGAGTTATCCTTTTTAAAGTAATAAAGGCCAAGTCCTTGCTTAACTAAAGCATCAGCAACTAAGTTCTCGAATAAAGCTCCTTTGTAAACTCCAAGATTTTTATTCTCACGAAGATCGTCAGATGCTTCTTCATCTAGGCTTGCAACAAGAAGTCCGGTGTCTGCAAAGTAAAGTTTAAATTTGCTGTTATCAACATTACCTTTTAAAGGCAACTCAGGAAAGTTTAGACAATCACATTTGTTGATAACACCGGCATCCTTTAGCCATTCAACACATCCAAAATAATCTTTAGATCTTGCTTTAGTGGAAATCTTTGTGTATTGGAATTTTTTAAACTCTTTGGCAAGTTGTGCTGGAATACTTCTATAGACTTCTAAGATCTTTTTCTGCTCAACGCCTGTTGAGTATTTTTTTACATCCTCTTCGTAATCAAGAATAAGCTGTTTTTGAATTTGTAGTGCTTTAGAGAAGTTGTTACTCTCATGATAAGCTTTAATAACAGCAGGCATCCCTCCTAGAACTGAAAAATCCAGAAATAATTCACGAAAGACCTCAAACTCATTTTCAGTAAAAGGTTCGAGCTTTTGCATATGTAAAAGTAATGAATCTATTTGTGTCTGAGAATAGCCTTTAGCTAATAAGAATTCCTCAAAATCAAAAGAACGCATCTCATAGTCAGTTTTGTAACCTACGCTATTACTGTTAATGGTTTTATAGTTAATTCCGAGCATTGAGCCTGAGCAAATTACATCGTATTTGCCATCAAGTTTGAAACTTTTTAAGGTAGTGGCAATATCAGGATATTCTTGGATTTCATCAAAGATGATGAGAGTTTTATGTGCTACAAAGGAAAGCTTAGGATCAACTAGGGTGATGTTCTTTATTACCGATCCTGTGTCATAACCATCGGCAGTAATTTTTAGAAACTTTTTTTGTAGAGCAAAGTTTATATAGACCACGTTCTCATAGTTGTTTGATGCAAAATGCAGAATAGACTCAGTCTTACCTATTTGACGTGCGCCTTTAACAATTAAAGGTAGATGGTCAGGATCATTCTTCCATTCTGTTAGGAATGTATCTATCTTACGAGTGTAGTACATAACCTTATCCTACTTTTTTCTGTTCTCTTAAAGTTTTGTTCTTGCTTTGAGTTTAACTCAATATAGTAAATTTAGCTCATTTTATGAGGCAAATGTTTTAATATATGCTCATTTTATGAGCTAAATATTAGTATTTAATTACATTTTATGAGGCAAAATTTGAACTGAAGGATCATTTTATGAAAATGCTATTGTCATAAGTTTTAAGCTACTACTCCAAAGAATTGTACTTTTAACATAGATCTTTTGTGCCTACACGAATATCATTTACAAAGGTAAGATTACGAACTCAATTCATGAATACAGCGTTTAGAAGTAGATGCTAGCTTTGAAATTTCACCTCAAAATAATCTATGCTTCAAACACTGTTTTTATAAGGAAGATTAAATGATCATCGCATACATACATGGCTTTTGTTCTAGCTCTAAAGCTAAGAAAGCTCAAATCATGAAAGCAGAGCTTTTGAAAAATTACAAAGATATTAAGTTTGTTTCATTAGATTTTTCAGATAACTTTAAAGTTGCTATGGAAGAGCTAAATGAGCAAATACAGGCTCTTTTAAAAGAAGATCCTAAAGTATGTTTAGCTGCAAGCTCACTAGGTGGTTTCATGGCCATGCTCTTGAGTATTAAATATGATTTAAAAGTAGCTCTTGTAAATCCATGTCTGTATCCAGTTAAATTTGTAAGAGATAACAACTATGTTGGTACTACCTTAAAGAACTTTGATACAGGACATGAGTTTAAGATTGAAGAGAGTGATCTTGAGTATCTTGAAGAGCAGGAAGCACTTTTACCAAAATTCAATCTTAAAAATGCCAGTGTCTTTTTACAGGCAGGGGATGAAGTTTTAGATTATACCTTTGCTTTAAAATTCTTTATGCGCGGTGGTGTAGGTGGCTTCTCTTTAAAAGATGGTGGCTCACACGGTTATGACGATTTCGAAGAAGAAGTAGGTATGATTGTAGAGTTCTTTAAAAAGGACTAGTTTAAGTCACAGTGCCTTTAGGAACTATAAGCCATTTACCATGATGCATTCAATGTAGATTATGTTAAATGGAGTTTGGCTGTATAAAAGATGGAGCTGAACAAAAAAGATTTGATGAAAAACACGATTTTTAACACAATCTTAGGAAATCTAAATTTATCCTAAGTCTTTATGTGGATAATAAACTATAGAAAGATAGAACTAAAACACAGGACTGTTGTCTCTTATTAAAGTAAACGCTATCTAAAGCAAAGCAGATAAAAATAACTTGAGATCTTGTAACAGGGACACAAGTTAATTTTCAAAAACAACGGTTTTAGTAAAACAGGCAAATCCTGTTTTGAGAGAATTTTATAAAGGAGAGAGTATGCGTATCCTGGTAGTTGAAGATGATCCTTTAATTTCCAAGGCAATTGAGTCAGGCTTAAAATCAAGTGCCTATGCTGTGGATTGCATCGCTGACGGCAATCAAGCACAATATGCACCCAAGGATATTAGCTATGACTGCATCCTTTTAGATTTAGGCTTGCCAGGTATTGACGGTGTACAGCTGTTAAAGATGTGGCGTAGCGAGAATATCTCCACTCCTGTAATTATTATCACCGCACGTGATGGTCTTGATGACAGAGTTTTAGGTCTTGATATTGGTGCTGACGATTATGTGGTAAAGCCATTTGATTTGGTAGAACTCTTAGCAAGGATCAGAGCTGTAACTCGCAGATCAACTGTATCAAAAGACACTGTAATGATGTCAAATGGTGCTTTAACTCTTGATCCTGTAACTCATGAAGTAAAGGTCAAAGACGAGACCGGTAATGAAACAGTCCAGCCTTTAACCTCAAGAGAATATGCTCTTTTAGAAGCTCTCTTGCGTCGTCCTGGTGCTGTCTTATCTCGTGAAGCTATTGAGGATAAGATCTACGCTTTTGGTGAAGAAGTTGAATCAAATGCTGTTGAATTTATCATTCACAATCTAAGAAAAAAGGTTGGTGCTGCTAATATTAAAAACGTCAGAGGTGTGGGTTGGAAAGTCGTCAAAGGAAACTAATCCGTTCCTTACGTTTTAAACTGTGCATCGTCTTAGCTTGTATAGGAATTCTCTATACAGGTTTTAGCTGCTATCGCTCCTACAACAAAGCTATGAATGAGATTGGCTTTTATGTTGACGAGGAGTTAGCTCAGATTGCTGGTGTTATTATCAATTACGACATGATGTTACCAAAGTCATGGGAAGGACCTAATTTCAGAAGACGTCTCTTCCGTGATTTTAAAGGCAATCTGATGTTGCGCCATGAGTTAGAACGTTCATTCCTTCCAATTCCATCTTTAAACGATCTCTTTGATAAGCATCAGGAGATCATCATTGCTCCTGTCTATGCTCAACCAGGTGAAACCTTTTATTTCCCTGTAGGCATTGATGACGGTTTATATTCAGTTTTAATTAACGACAGACGAGTAAGAGCTTATGTTGCAACCAACAGGGCAGGTGTTAGATTTGTGGTTGCAAGACCATTTGAACTTATGGAAGCTCTGGTAAACCAGGCTTTAATGAGTTCACTGTTTGAATTCTTACTGTTAGTTGCAATCTATATTCCATGTGTAGCTTTATTTGTAAATATAATGTTCTTACCTGTAAAGCGCTTAGCAAAAGAACTGGATATGCGCCGCGAGAGTGATCTAACTCCAGTTACAGGACATACTCTGCCATCAGAGCTTGATGTCTTTATTGATTCTATTAACCGCCTTTTTAATAAGACCGCAGGTGCTCTGCAAAATGAACGAAGATTTATCGCCGACGCTGCGCATGAAATGAGAACTCCGCTTACAGCAATTTCACTGCAGGCTCAGGCTTTAAAAGAGGATATCCTGCCACAGTATGAAGCAGACAAGGTTCATCAGTTAAAGCTTGCCATCTCCCGTCAAAGAAAATTAACCAATGATCTTTTAGCTTATGCCCGTTCTCAATGTGGTCGTGAACTTCACTATTCAAACTTTGATGTAAAGTCACTTTTCGTTGAAATCATTGATGACTTAGGCTCATTAGCAGATGACAATGATATTGATTTAGGTCTTGTAGGTAACTGCGCTATCTCTCTATACTCAGACAGATCAAGCGTTAAGACCATAATTTCAAATCTTGTAAGTAATTCATTAAAGTACACACCAAAAGGTGGTCAGTGCGATCTTAGTTGCGTAAAACATGAGCATGAGATTACTATCTTTGTAGAAGACACAGGTCCTGGACTTTCTCAAGAGGACCTAACTAAAGTATTCAACGCTTTCTATAGAGTAGGCGGAGATACTGCTAAGATAGAAGGCACAGGTTTAGGTCTGTCCATTGTAAAATCAGCCTGTGATGAGATTGGTGCTAAGATCTCTCTTGAGAACAGAAAAGAGGGAGGTCTTAGAGCTAAGGTTACCTTTAAGCTAAGTTAGAGTGAGTAAAAGGTCAATCCGAAATCTTTGTAAACTTCAGCATGATTTTAGATAACCGCCATACTTTCACATTTCAAAAATCATTCATCATCAAATAACGCTGTCTCAAAATTAAATATGTATAAATTATTAGAGTAATTAGTATATTTAAAATGTATCGTAATTTATTTAAATATTGATTTATATATAAATTTCTAAAAATCCGCAGATTATTTTTACAATATTATGAATAAGTTTATAATATTATCTAACTTATTGATCTTTACAGATATTATTGATAATTTTCAAAAATTGATATCCTCTTCTTCGGCGATGGCTTTCTAATGCGGTTTAACGCAGTATTTCTCAAGCCATATTCAGCAGATCTGCTTAAAATTTAAGAAAATTAGCTACCAACGGCGAAAAGTGTGCTACAGACAGCATTTACAAAGGCTTTAAATGTGGTACTATTGCAGGGTCACCAGAATGTTGGTGAGTTACGACAAAGTCTTTTTCTTGCTTGTTTAAGGTGTATTATTGCAGGGTCACCAGAATGTTGGTGAGTTACGACATCTCAACTGCTGCAGTGTATCCTACTGCAATTGTTTTGCCTTCAAAATGTAGGTTCGTTACGAAATTGCAATGACTGCGTTCATCCAATAATCTCTAGATATGAGAGCACTCAATAGTGCTTGGAAAATCACAACGCTGATGGGTAATTCTGAGTAATTGATAGAACAATCACATTGACACATGTTATTTTAACCAGATCTTTTGTTTTGAATTCTTCATCTCTGTCTGAAGATCTTCCCAATTTTCTTCAAGTCGTTTTTCTTCGCTGAATTGTTTTATAAGTTCAGGCTATTCATTTTTTTTCTAATCAGATGTTGCCTTAAGCATGAGGAACTACTCTATTTAAAAATTCCTATAATGATATTCATGTGAGATTGTTAGACTTTAAAATATCAAAATAACTGTTTTGAATAATTTGTTTAATATATTGAAATAAAAGAAAGAATCTTAAAATATTCACGAAATATGAAAGTTTAAAACACCTTTTTGCAACAAAAATCGAGATTTAATGGCACTAAAATGTAACAAAATTACGTAACAATTATGTGTTTGTTTATAACAATATTCTTAATCAGTGCAATTTAGCTTTTAAAGTTTAAGTGCATTTCTGCTCTCTTACCAATACTAGCTTTTATTAACGTAAATTAGTGCTTTGTGCTATTATTAGAGTATTCAGAACAACAACGAACCTATATAAAAATCAATTCAAAAGAATTATTTCAAAGCATAAAAAGATTCATATGTCAGACAATGTAAAAGATTATTCAGGCGCTTCCATCGAAGTATTAAAAGGTCTAGAACCAGTTAGAAGAAGACCTGGTATGTATACTGATACCCAAAATCCAAATCATTTGGGTATGGAAGTTATCGATAACAGTGTTGATGAGGCTGTAGCGGGTTTTGCCAATAAGATCGATGTCGTTTTATACGAGGATGAATCTTTAGAGGTAACTGATAACGGTCGTGGTATGCCTGTTGATCTTCATCCTGAAGAAAAAATCCCAGCAATCGAGCTTATCTTAACTAAGTTACACGCAGGCGGTAAGTTCAATTCAGATTCTTACAAATTCTCAGGTGGTCTGCACGGTGTAGGTGTATCTGTTGTAAATGCTTTGTCAAAGAAGCTAATTGCAACCGTAAAAAGAGGCGGTATTGTCTATCAAATTACCTATGAAGGTGGAAATAAAACTCAAGAATTAACGCAAATTGGCACCTGCGCAAAAAAGGATACCGGTACTTCTGTACACTTCTGGCCAGATGAGCCATATTTTGATGAACCAAAGTTTAATGTAGCTCTACTAAAACATCTTTTAAAAGCAAAAGCAGTTTTATGTGAAGGTCTTACCATCAATTTTGAAGATAAGATTAGAAACACCACTGAGAGCTGGTCTTACAATGGTAACTTACAAAACTACATGTTATCTCAAACAGAAGGCAGAACCATTGAACCTAATCCTCCATTCTTTGGAGAAGTAAAAGGCGAGGATGAGGAATTAGAGTGGGCTGTAGCCTGGGAGTTAGAAGGTACAGGTGCTCATACCATCGGTGAGTCTTTTGTAAACTTAATTCCAACAGTTGAAGGTGGTACCCATGTCAACGGTTTTAGAGCAGGTTTAACTGATGCTATAAAAGAGTTTTGTGATTTACAAAATCTTTTACCACGTAATTTAAAAATTACAGCAGATGACGTTTGGTCACACTGCTCATACGTTTTATCTTTAAAGATGCGAGACCCTCAATTTGCAGGTCAAACTAAAGAGAAATTGTCATCTCGTCATATTGCTTCAATTGTACAGGGTATTGTTTCAGACAGATTCTCTCTGTGGTTAAACTCAAATGTTAATACCGCAAAAGTTATTGCTAATGCTATTATTGAAGCTGCTAAAGACAGAGAAAGTACAGCTAAAGTTGTAGAGCGTAAAAAGACCTCTCGTGGACCTGCGTTACCTGGCAAACTAACCGATTGCACTTCATCAGATCCTAGCCGTTGCGAACTCTTTATTGTAGAGGGTGACTCAGCAGGTGGTTCTGCTCGTCAGGCAAGAGATTCAAGCTATCAGGCAATCCTGCCTTTACGCGGTAAGATTTTAAATACTTGGGAGACTTCAGCTGCTAAGGCTATGGAGTCTGAAGAAATTCGTGCTATCTCTATTGCCATCGGAGTAGATCCTGATGCTGATAGTTTAGATGGTCTTCGTTACGACAAGATTTGCATCTTAGCTGATGCTGACTGTGACGGTCTGCATATTGGTACTCTTTTATGCTGTCTTTTTGTAAAACACTTTACAAGACTGGTAAGAGAAGGTCATATCTATGTAGCATGTCCTCCATTATTCAGAATTGATGCCGGCAAATACAAAGAGTATGCAATCGATGAAGCTGAACTTGATGTAAAGCAAAAACAGTTCTTAAGAAAAGGTATTAAAAAGGACAATATTAAGATCCAGCGTTTCAAGGGATTAGGTGAGATGAACCCTGATCAGCTACGTGAAACTACCTTAGCACCTGAATCAAGACGTTTAAAAAAGTTAACCTTAACTTCAGATGCTGATGAGAATACCTTTGCAATTATGGATCTTCTGTTATCTCAAAAGAGAGCTGCTGACAGACGTCAGTGGATTGAGGATAACGGCGATAAAGCAGAGATGATCGACTAGCCTATGGCAGATACCGACGATAAAACAGAACAACCGACTAGTAAAAAACTAGACGACGCCAGAAAGAAAGGTCAGGTGCCTCGTTCTAAAGAGGCAGGAACTTTCTTTGTTCTGTTAGCAGGTGTCTTATCTATCTGGGCATTCTCCTCCTTTTTAGGAAAGGGCATGCGCCAGATCATGTTAAACAGTTTTACCTTAACTCGAGAACAAATCTTTTCTGAAGACGAGAGTCGGCGTCTTTTTGTCGAAAATCTTTTAGATATTGCAATTCCCTTAATTGGTATTTCTTTTGTAGTCTTTGTCTGCGCAATTGCAGGCTCAATCTTTATTGGTGGATACAATTTCTCTAAAGAAGCCCTACAACCAAAATTCAGTAAATTAAATCCAATTAAAGGTATTGGCAGAATATTTTCACTAAACGCTATCGTAGAACTTGTAAAAGGTATCTTTAAAGTAGCTTTCATCGGATCGTTCTGTTACTTTGCTCTCTCTGGCCGTATGGCTGAGGTTATGAGCTTATCTTATATCGATCCTATAGGCTCTATTCGTCAGGCGATAAAACTTCTGTTCCAGTTCATGGTGATTATTGTCTGCTCACTCTGCCCAATTGTTTTACTTGACGTTCCATACCAAAAATGGAACTACATCAAACAATTGCGTATGAGTAAGCAGGAAATTAAAGATGAATTTAAGGATACTGAAGGAAACCCACAGATTAAAGGTAAGATTAAACAGCTTCAATATCAGATGGCAGCCCGTCGCATGATGAAGAAAGTCCCTGAGGCTGATGTGGTTGTAACTAACCCTACTCATTATGCTGTAGCACTAAAATATGATCCTAATGGCACTACTGCGCCACTAGTAGTTGCAAAAGGTGTAGATGAGATTGCCGAAAAAATTAAGGAAATTGCCAGAGAATCTGAAGTTCCTGTCATCCCTCTGCCACCTCTGGCCCGTTCTTTATACTATACAACCGATCTTGACTGTGAAATCCCACGAGGCTTATTTAAGGCTGTAGCTCAGGTTTTAGCCTGGGTAATGGGCATGAAATCTTTCAAGGAAGGAAAGAGCAAACAGCGACCACGTGATCTGGATATGAATTTACCAATTCCAGATGAACTAAAATTCTAAAAATTGAGTTTTAAGTTTAATATTGTGTAATAATCAGAATATGAACAGCGTTTTTTGCTCTGTTATAATGACTTCACTGGGAGTTAATGAGGAAATTATTTTATGGTAACTAAAAATACCCCAAAGAAAGCTGCTACCAAAACTAGTAACAGCAAAGTAACTGCATCTGCAACTGACTACAAAGCAAATGTAGAGAAGTTCAAAGAGTCAGTTTTAAATCATCTGCGTACCACAATTGGTACCTCTCCAGCAAAGGCTAGCAAATTAGCTTGGTGGCAGGCTGTAGTAGCAACTTGCAACGAGGATATCTTCGGTCGTCTAACCGATACCCAAGAAACTCATGCTAAGAATGACACCCGCGCTGTTCACTATTTATCAGCAGAATTCTTAATGGGCAGATTGACAATCAACAATCTGACCAACCTAGAGAAGTTCGATGTTGCACGTGATGCATTAAAAGAACTTGGTCTAGATATCAATGAAGTTTGTGAAGAAGAGCCTGATATGGCTTTAGGTAACGGCGGTTTAGGTCGTCTAGCTGCTTGCTTCATGGACTCACTTGCAACTTGCAATTACCCATGTGTAGGTTATGGTATTCACTATGAGAACGGTCTGTTCCGTCAGGAAATCCGTGGCGGCAAGCAGGTTGAGCGTCCAGATTCATGGCGTGAGTACGGCTGTCCATGGGAAGTATGCCGTCCAGAGTCAGTTCAGAACGTACCACTAGGTGGTTATGTTGATACACAGACCGCACCTGATGGCACTGTAAGCTCAGTATGGCATCCATCTAACATCATCAAAGGTGTGCCTTGGGATATCCCTGTAGTTGGCTACCGTGGTTCTTCAGTTGCAATTTTACGTCTGTGGGAGTCACGTTCTACAGAGCAGTTCAACTGGGACGTATTCAACGCAGGTGGTTACGTTGATGCACAGGCTGAGAAGTCATTAGCAGAGACTGTTTCAAAGGTTCTATATCCTAACGACTCAACTGAGGCTGGTAAGGAATTACGTTTAACTCAGCAGTACTTCTTCTGCGCATGTTCATTACGTGATATCTTACGTCGTTACAACCGTTCACATCACCATGATTATTCAGAGTTTGCAAAGAAGATCGTTATTCAGTTAAACGATACTCATCCTACCATTGCAATCCCTGAGTTAATGAGATTGTTAATCGATGAGGAAGGTTTATCATTCGACGCAGCTTGGGATATCACCTCAAAGACCTTTAACTACACCAACCACACTCTATTACCAGAAGCATTAGAGAAGTGGCCTGTATACATCTTTGAGAAGTTATTACCACGTCACTTACAGATCATCTATGAGATCAACTACCGCTTCTTAAACGGTATCGTTGAGCACATGTGGCCAGGTAACAATGAGATGAAGGCAAAGCTTTCAATCATTGAAGAAGGTCCATGCCGTAAGGTTCGTATGGCTAACCTGTGCGTAATCACTTCAGGCAAGGTTAACGGTGTTGCTAAGATTCACTCTAAGTTAGTTAAAGAAGATCTGTTCCCTGAGTACAACATGTTATGGCCTACCAAGTTCTGCAACGTAACAAACGGTGTAACTCCACGTCGTTGGTTATTAGCATGCAACAAGGGCTTAGCAGAGTTATACAACGAGGTTAGCGGTAAGGATTGGCCTTTACACTTAGACTTATGCGATAAGTTAAAGGACTACGCTGATAAGAAAGACTACCAAGAGCGCTTCATGAAGATTAAGTATGAGAACAAGGTAGTTCTAGCTAAGACCATTAAGGAATTAGTAGGCGTTGATGTTGATCCTAACGCAATGTTCGATGTTCAGGTAAAGCGTCTTCACGAGTATAAGAGACAGCACTTAAATCTTTTATACATCATGTCTCTATACAAGAGCTTATTAGAGAACCCTGATCAGGATATCGTACCTCAGGTATTTATCTTCGGTGCAAAGGCAGCTCCTGCTTACACCCTAGCTAAAGACATCATTTATGCTATCAATGCTGTTGGTAACAAGATCAACAACGACTTACGTATCAAGGGCAAGTTAAAGGTAGTATTCTTACCTAACTACCGCGTAAGCTTAGCTGAGAAGATCATTCCAGCTGCTGATATCTCAGAGCAGATTTCAACTGCAGGTTATGAGGCTTCAGGTACTTCTAACATGAAGTTTGCAATGAACGGTGCTTTAACCTTAGGTACTATGGACGGTGCAAACATCGAAATCGTTGAGAAGGCTGGTATCGAGAACAACTTCATCTTCGGTTTATCAGTTGAAGAAGTTCAGGAATTAAAGGCTAGAGGCTACAATTCATGGGATTACTACAATGCAAACCATGAGTTAAAGTCAATCATTGATTGGTTAGATACTGATTACTTCACACCAGGTGAGCCAGGTGCATTATCATCAATCAAGAACTCACTGTTGAACTTAGGCGATCCATTCCTAGTATTAGCAGACTTTGCTTCATACAAGGATGCTCATCAGAGAGCTCAGCAGATGTTCAAGGATAAGGCACGTTGGGCAAAGGCTGCAATGATCAACTCTGCAACTATGGGTATCTTCAGTTCAGACAGATCAATGCACGATTATGCTCGTGACATCTGGAACTTAAAGAGCTTAGATGTTGAGACTAAGTAATTAAGTCTTAATTAAAGCTGAAAGGCCCTCGGACTAGAAACTGGTTCGGGGGCTTTTATTTTGCTTATACTATTGAAAGCGCAAATTAGATCTTAAAAGAGGGTATTTAACAAAAGAAGTTAACAGAATTGGAGATATTCCAAGTCTTCACCATATCCTCAGCACGATTCTCTGCGCAACGCATTTCCTTACATAACTCTGATTTTTCCTTTCTCAGCTTATACAAGCCGTTTATAAAAGTTTTTTTATAAAATCTCTCTAAAAATTGCATTTTTTGTCACTAATTAAGCAAGTACTTTCAAAACAGGTGAGAGCATAAGCATCTTAATTATTTATCTTGATATAATAAAGGAGATGGCAAAACATGGATATGATTGTTAATTCAAGAGAGTCTTTTATGTTCGTCAATGTTGATAATCGCCTTTTCCAAATAGTAAGAAACTCTGAGTATGTAGATAAGTCAGAGATAATTACCTTAACTAATCAGGTTATCGACACCGAAGAACGTTTTATTTGTGTCACAAGACCAAGACGTTTTGGTAAGAGCGTTACGGTAAAAATGCTTAATGCCTACTACTCAAAAGGCTGTGATTCAAAGGCATTATTCTCTGATTTAAAAATAGCATCCTCTCCAGACTTTGAAAAGCATCTAAATCAGCATGATGTTATCTATCTTGATATGACAGAATTTGCTGATAACAAAGACAATGGAAATAAGTATCTTGAGAATTTAAATACAGATGTTGTCTCTGAATTAAAAAACACCTATCCTGAATGCTTTGACAAAGATAAGGATTATTCTTTGCCAGAAGCAATTCGTTGCATAAAAAAGAGATTTATCTTTATTATCGATGAATGGGACTTTGTGTTTAGACAGTACCCAAACAACACAAAATTACAAGAGGATTTCATTGACCTTTTAAGGGCTTTGTTTAAAGGCGTTGGTGAGCGTTTCGTAGAATTGGTTTATATGACAGGTATTTTACCTATTGCAAGATACAACACCCAGTCAGCATTAAACAATTTCATTGAATATACAATCTTAAATTCTGGAGATTTTTCGCAATACTATGGCTTTACAGAAAATGAAGTAAAGACACTGTGTAAAAAATATCACCTTGATTTTGAAAACACCAAATTCTGGTATGACGGATATAAAGTCGGAGCATATGAACTCTATAATCCATGTTCAATCAAAAAACTGATAAAACTTAAGAAATTTAGTAATTATTGGACTGAATCATCAGCATATGATCTTGTAAAAGAAGTTATCAATCTGAATTTTGAAGGTCTCAAAGATGATATCATCAAACTATGCTCCGGTAGTACCATTTCAATTTCTCGACCTGAGATTAAAAGTTTCAATACAGCAGATCTTAAATTCAAAAATAAAGTAGCAATCTATATTTATCTAGTTCATTTAGGCTACTTAGGTTATGACGATGCAGATGCAACTATCTATGTTCCTAATGAGGAAACCAGAGTAGAACTTTTAAATTCAGTAAAAGAAAATCACTGGCCTAAATTTGAGACTGCTTTAAAGCTCTCAGAGCAAGTAGTGGCAGCTACTTACAATAAAGATTCAGAAACAGTAGCTGCTCTACTTTCAAAAATTCATGAGGATAAAGTACCAGCTCTTGAGTACAACAATGAAAGCGCCTTGCGTTATGTGGTTTTAATGGCATACCTTGCAACTGAAAGAGATTACCTAGCACCATTAAATGAGTTTCCAACTGGAAAAGGTTTTGCTGATATTGTTTATCTACCAATGTCTGCTAATGCAAAAGATAAACCAGCCTTAATTATTGAGCTTAAAAAGGATGCAAGTGCAAAGGTAGCCCTTGAGCAGATAAAAGAGCGAGACTATGTTTCAAGAGTAAAAGAGTACACTGACAACATTCTTTTAATCGGCATTAACTACGACTCTAAAACCAAGCAACACTCATGCGAAATTAAGGAATATCCAAAACAGGAAAGTACTCAGGAGTAATGCCTTACTTAACTTTACTTTTCTTTCAGCAACTCTTTTACAGAATAATCTCTCCTGTGTTGAAGTGATTTTATATTGAAAGCTCTGGATGCTAGGGGAGTTGTATGTGAGAGTTGTTTATGTGGTATGTTAATGTGATCTGTTTTTATGGTCTTTTTTAAACGATCTTATTGAGAACTATAAAATTAGATTTTATTAGAGTTGGTATATAGACTTTTTTGTGAGCAGATCTGATGACAAATTAACTAAGCTCTGACATTATGAGAGAGTTTTGGCGATCTGTCTTTAGTAAAGATTCAATGGCTGAGGCTGATTTATGATTGGTGGAACTCTTTAAAATCCATTGAATCTTTTTGCTATCATTCCTCTATCTTACCTGCTAATAAACAGTAGCGTTCAGCTTTAAGGATATGTAATTGAATATGGCCAGTTCATGATACCGCCCATATCAAGTACGTAGTAGTAGCCTAGGGCTACTAACTTTTTAGCGGCATCTTTGGTTCTACGACCAGTTCTGCAGTAAATGATAATTGGTTTTGCAACATCAGGTGCTATCTTTGAAGCTGTTTCCTTATTGATGTCATTTACGGATAAGTTCACAGCAGGAGGAATAAAACCATTGTCATATTCCTCTTTTTCTCTGACATCAATTAACAGACATTGTCCAGAATCAATTAGAGCACGAGCTGTAGGGTAGTTGATCTCGGTAATGCCTGGATTTATGGTAAATGACTGTTCTGCCATTTTAAATTCCTGTTAATACTTAACTTTGAGCTTTGATCTTTTTAACAATTGAAGTTGTAGAGCAACCATCCACAAATGGAATGATGATAACTTTACCGCCGTTTGCTAAAACTTCTTTATGTCCTGCAATCTCTTCAACCTTGTAGTCACCGCCTTTAACTAAGATATCTGGCAATACTCTTGAGATCAGTTTCTGTGGAGTATCCTCATCAAAAGATACTACATAATCAACACTACCTAAGGCAGAGAGAACTGTCATTCTATCTTGTAGTTTGTTAATAGGGCGGGTAGGACCTTTTAGGCGTGATACAGAAGCATCTGAGTTTACAGCTACAATCAGTTTATTACCTAAAGCTTTAGCCTGCTTTAAGTATGTGACATGACCTGGGTGGATGATATCAAAGCAACCGTTGGTCATGACAATAGTTTGTCCTTCGCTCTGTAATCTGCGTACTAACTTGCAGAGTTCATCTTCAGAGACAACTCCTTCATCAAGATTAGGAGAGCTCTTACCTAAAGCGCTCATAAGTTCTTCAGGAGAAGCTGTTGAAGTACCAATCTTACCTACAACGATGCCGGCTGCGCAGTTTGCATATTCACAAGCTGTAACAATATCCAAGCCTGCTGCCAAACAGGTGCCTAGAGTACCGATTACAGTGTCGCCAGCACCAGTTACATCGTAAACTTCACGAGCATAGGTTGGAAGATGAACCGCCTTTAAACCAGGTCTTACTAAAGACATACCATCTTCTGAGCGGGTAACTAAAAGCATTTTTAGATTACATTTTTCAATTAAAGCTAAAGCCTTTTTCTCTAAATCGTCATCGTCTTTTACTTTACCTACTACAGCTTCAAACTCTGACATATTAGGTGTTAACAGGGTGGCACCTGAATACTTTTCAAAGTCTGTTCCTTTAGGATCGATTAAAGTTGCAATGCCTTTTTGATTTGCAATTTCAATCATCTTAGAAACGCTTGATAATGATCCTTTACCATAGTCTGAGAAGATCACAACTTTAGAATCTTTAGTTGAGTCTTCAAATGACTTTAAGATCTTGCTTTCATCAAGATCAGAAAATGAGTCTTCAAAATCTAAACGCAGTAACTGCTGATTGCGACTTAAAACTCTAAGCTTGGTAATAGTAGGATGCTCATCGGTCAGTACAAAATCAGGGCTGATGCCGTGATTACGTACAATCTTCTCGAGAATTTCTGCATTCTTATCTTCACCGACGATACCTACAAGGTTACACGGAGCACCTAATGAAGCAATGTTAATTGCAACGTTTGCAGCTCCACCTGCTCTTTCTTCTTTATCCTGAACTTTTACAACAGGAACTGGTGCTTCAGGGGAAATTCTGCTGCTAGGACCTTTCCAATAGCTATCGAGCATTACATCGCCTACAACAGTAACCTTTCCTGTAAATAAAGTCTTTAAATTTTGGCTCATAAAAGTTCCTTTGTAAGTTTATGTAATTAGATAATACCTGCACGCATTAAATCATGAAGGTTGAATGCACCGATTGGGTGGTTGTTATCATCAGTTACAACTAAAGAATTGATCTTAAGATTATGCATCATGGCAAGAGCATCAGCAGCTAAAGTTTCCTGCTTTACAATACCACGGACATTTTTACTCATTAAAGTAGCAATACAATCTTTGATAGTAGCGCCTTTTTCAAGTGAGCGTCTTAAGTCACCATCTGTATAGACACCTACTAATTCATGGTTGTCGTTAACAATACAGATAAAGCCTAATGTCTTCTGAGTCATCTCAAATAAGGCATCTTTAAGGCTTACTCTTTCATTGACTACAGGGATCTCTGAACCTTTGTGCATAACATCCTGACAGTGAACCAGAAGACGGCGACCTAAAGCACCACCTGGGTGGCTCATGGCAAAATCACGCTCTGTAAAACCACGAGCTTCAATTAAAGCTACAGCTAAAGCATCGCCTATAGCAAGTTCTGCTGTAGAACTAGATGTTGGAGCCAAGTTTAATGGGCAGGCTTCACGTTCAACATGAGCAGATAAAGTGACATTGGCTGCTTTGCCTAAAGATGACTCGACATTACCTACAATAGCGATTAAAGGAATTTGACGGCGTTTTAGAATAGGAATTAAAACTTTTAATTCAGAGCCTTCGCCTGAATTTGAGATAGCAATTACAGTATCATCTTTGCCAATCATACCTAAATCACCGTGAGCAGCTTCTCCTGCCTGTACGAAGAAAGCTTGAGTACCGGTACTTGCTAAGGTAGATGCAATCTTGGTTGCTACATGACCTGATTTACCTACACCAGTTAAAATTACTTTGCCTTTGGTGTCCATCATGATTTGACAGGCTTTAACAAAACTGTCACCAATTGTTGGTACAAGATCTAAAAGAGCTTGAGCTTCTTCTTTTAAAACTCTAACTCCGGCATTGATACATGTCTGAGAAAACACTGTAATTCTCCATTAAAAATACTAGGTGTATTTTAAATCCCACAACCTTTTTATACAAGAAAAAAGGGCTATTAGGATCATTCTCAATGAGCTTTACTTTATATCATGTAAACACTTTCTAAAAAGTCTTTCTTGCTTTTTTGAAAAAACCTGTATGTTACAGGATTATTAGCTCAATCACATCTAAAGAAGCATATCTTAAGTACAATAACCCCTCCATTTATAGCAATAGAGAAACACTATGAAGAAACATTTACTCTTACTATGTCTATCTGTTGCCTGGTTATTTACAGGCTGTGCTTCTGTAGATTTAGCATCTGATGCTGATAGCGCAAAAGCAAAAGAATTTACAATCGATGACTCTTCAAAGAGTCAGCTTTATGTTTACAGACCAGGTCACATGCAGGATCTGCTTTAAAGAAAGCGATCTGGATTGATGGCTTGTATGTTGGTCGTTTAAAACGAAGTTCATTCTTAGTAGAAAAAATCGAGCCAGGTGAGCACGTAATTTCAACTGAATCAGAGTTTGGTAATAATGAGATCTTAATTAACACTGAAGCTAATAAGAACTATTTTGTGCGTCAGAACATCAAATTTGGCGTATTTGTAGGTGGTTCTAGCATCCACGAAGTGTCTGCTGAAAAAGGTATGGAAGATGTGAAAAAGTGTGAATTGATTGAGCCTCAGAGAAAAGAATCTGTAAACATCAATCCTGCTGATATTGAAAAGGCAAGAGCAGAGTTAAAGGCGCAGCAGTAAAATATACTGAAACTAAGCTTTAACTCTTATCATCAATAAAGCCACTGAACTTGAGCAAAGGCAAGAGTTCATTGGCTTTTATTTACAAACTTAGCACACTAAGATGCTTTATCTTAGTTTTGACCTAGTTACTTGTTATTAGGGTAAAGTGCTTTTACTTTATCATCAGGTAACTCAAAGTGCTGATAATCTTTACGAGTCTTCCAGTGACCACCCCATTCAAATCCGTGCTGTATAAAGAGCTTGTAGGCAAGATCGTTCTCATCAATCTTATAATCAAAGTTTTTGCTTCTATCTACATACTTTAACGCGGTTGCAGGCTCTACATGTAACTTACCATCAACTGTTAAAACAAATGGATTGTAAAGTGTATTAAGATCAACTGCTAAACCTAAACCGTGCTTTGATACCTTTGTAGAGTGAGAGATGAATCTAAAGTTAAATGATGATGTATTGTTATCTCTCATTGCAGTTTCATCATCAGCATTGTAATCATCCATAAGTCTAATTTTTTCAATAGGATAATTTGCTTTATATAACTCATAGAAGATCTCTGCTACATCATCTGCAATATGCTTGTTGCAGATAATTTCGCCTTTTAAGGTCTGCTGCTCTTTGTTTTTATAAAGCACTTTTACGTGTCTTAGCTCTGATAAGGGCACAGTACAGTTATCTTTATAGGTCTTGCCTTTCATGCGAGCAAAGGAAGTATCATCAATTGTTGTAACTGAAAAGCCATCTGTTTTGAAAGTTAAAGCATTAACTGTGTTTTGTACACTGAGAAGGTAAAGAGAAAGTAGAAGGACGAAAAATCTTAAACAGGATTTTTTTATCATTACAAACTTCATAGTAGTTCTTTCCATGTTGCTATTTAATGGTGATATTTAGTTCTCTTTGCGTGACATCACATCAAGTTAAAGTTAAATTAAAGTGAGACTTTGCTACTTAATGTGATCATTAAAAGTGATTTGTACAAAGTAGATGCCTGCAAATATTTTCAGAAAGTTACAAAACGTAAATATCCATTGTTAACAGCAAAGTAGCTAAAATGTGCTGTTTAAAACTTTTATTGCGAAATTTTGAGCACAAAATACTTCATTAAAATCGTAAAGCTATGAAAAAATTTTTTTCAGAAAATTTGTGGAAGTTGTCGCATTTTTTTTAGAAACAAACTAAAATTACCGCAGTAAATTTACCATCCTGACATTTCAATGACCAAGATAAAAAAGATAGCTCATAGTTATCAATCAGTCTATTTTTACATATTACTTGTAGCTTGTATGGCTACAGTATTTGGCTTTAACTTAGGAGCTATGCTCTCAAGTAAGGTTAGACTTATTAATATCTTTATGCTCGAGATCTACGATATCGACAGCATGGTCAATACCTTTATGTTAGGTTCCTTTGTCGGTGTCTTTTTTGGCGGAAGACTAGTTTATGACACCGGTCGTGTTCAGTCTGTTATAGGCAGTTTCTCTTTTGGTGTGATAGGTCAGTGTACAGCAATTCTAGCTCCAACCTTCAGTACTCTGTTTATCACCGAATTTGTAGTGGGTGTTTCAAGTGGCGTATATCTAATCTCAGCTATCTGTTACATCACTGAGCTCTCTCCTAAAGAAAGACGTGGTACCTGTGCTCTGTTAATTCCATCATTTGCTGTTTTAGGCTTTTTAATCTCAGTACTTTTAAAAGACATCATCCCAAGAAACGATATCTTAGTGGTAGGTTGCCTCATGATTGCAGCAGTACCGGTAGTGATTGTTTCTTATTTAAGATTACCTGAAAGTCCTCGCTGGCTGGCTTTAACAGATTCAAGTGATAAGGCTTTAACTGAGCTTATAAGACTTAGAAATTCAACCTCAGAGGCTGCTCGTGAGTTAGCTGCTATCAATGAGTGTGTATTAGGCGATGACAGAGGCATTACAATGTTCTTTAGAAACTCTGTCTTCAGATCCATTGTCTGGTTCTTCTTATTTATTGTGATTGCCGCTAATCTCTCTGGCTTTGCCATTATTCCGTATATGTCTTTAGAGATTGTAAAATCTTTTAAAGCTGCCTTAGGTATTCTGTCACCTAATGAGAAATATGAAATCAACTTCTTAATGCTAAAGTCAGTATTGTTTGCTGCTTTTATAGGTTGCGTTGTGTCCTGCTTAATGGCAGATAAGATTGGTCACAGAAGAATCTTATTGATAACAGGTACCATCAATGAAGTAATGCTCTTTGGTATCTATTTTCTGTACTTTACAGGCAGTGCCTTAGTAGGACCAGCACTCATGTCTGTATGCCTGCTAGTATTTTGCCTAAGTTCTGTTATCTTTATCTGTACTTTCTTATTCTTACTTTTACCTGAGCTCTTACCGGTGAAAGGTCGTGAATTCTGTTTAACTATTATCTTTTTAGTACAGATCACAGCTTTAATGTTAGGTATTTATTTCTTTAACCGCTTTATCCACTCTCAAGGCGTGCTCATGGCTGTCTGCATCTTTATGATGGCAGGAGCCCTCCTTTTTACTCTTATCTATCAGGGGATGCCTGAACCTAAAAATCAGATGTTGGAGTCTATGGAGAACACTATCTTTAATGAGCGTTCTTTAAAGGCTATTAATAAGGCTCAAAATAAGTGATCTAATCTGCCATCTGAAATTTCTGAAAATCAGCATTAAAGTCTTCAATATTTGCATAAATTGCGACTAATCAAGATAAAAAAGAACTTTTCACGCTATAATTCTTAGCAGTCTGATGGAGATTTAGAAGTATGAAAAAGATAGGTAACACAGGTTCGTTTAATAATTTTTATTTAAACAACCAAATTTATGTGGATAAAACTGAATATATCTATAATCTCCTTAATAAAGAAGCCAGAGTTTTTATCTCCCGTCCCCGTCGTTTTGGTAAATCTCTTACCTTAGATACCATTGGAACACTGTTTGAAAAAGGTGTTGATCCTTTCTTTAAAGGTACATGGATTTATGACAAGTGGGCAGAGCCTACCTATCCTGTATTCAGACTGAGTTTTTTGAATTTAGATAACTCCTCATTGGACTTATTCAAACAGCAACTAAATTCAATAATTTCTGAATTTGCAATCAAAATCAGCGTTAAAGGCTATGTTGAAAAAACTGAGCCAGAAGACTCAATTTTATGCCTTCTTGAAAAACTGCAAGAAGAAACTCGACAAATTGTGATCTTAATTGACGAGTATGACTATCAGTTAACCTCTAACATCAATAATGATGACCTATATAAGGAATTCCAGAAAAAAATAAAAAGAATTTATGCCAACATCAAAAACAAGTGGGCAATAAAGTTCTTAGGAATTACCGGTGTTACGAGATTAAAAGATGTAGAAATCTTTTCCATTGGTTCTGATATCAAAGATATTACTAATTACAGCGCCTATTCTCAGATGATAGGTTTTACGCGTGATGAGATTAAAAAGTACTACATCGATTATTTAAAGCTTGCCGCTTCCTGTGAGAGTAACTGTAGTGTTGACAAAGTAACTGATGCTCAGATTGAGTCTATGTTAGATATGATGGCTCAGAATTATGATGGTTACTGCTTTGATGAATTCTATAAAAAGAAAGTGTTCAGTACCTGGTCTGTAAATAAATTTTTCCAAAATATTGTAAAAAATAAATTTGTAGATTTTGGTGAATACTGGTACGACAATGGTGGCTTACCTTCAATCCTAGTTAACTATTTAAAAACACATGAACTGAATATCTTTGATTATTTAGATAAAAATAAGAGTTTAAAAGTTACTGATGATGACTTTAAAAATCCAACCTCATTAACCACGATCGATCAGAATGTACTGATGTGCCAGACAGGATATCTAACATTACGTTCTTCACTTAATGATTCCAATATCATTGCTTTAGGAATTCCTAATGGTGAAATTTATAAGGCTTTAAATAAACTGTTAGCTGCCAAATTCTTTAAAGGAAAGATTGATGTTACCAATGATGCTAATGAGAACATCCTGGATGTAGGTTCTGTTGAGGATATTATTAGTTTACTTAACACTATGGTAAACACTGTAACCTATGATGCTTATCCATTAAATTCAGAATCAGCTGTACAGAACTATGTTAAAGCCTATCTGCTAGGAGCAAAACAGACTGTATCCTCAGAAGTTCATCAGGCTAAAGGCAGAGCTGATTTAATGATTGAGACCAATAAACGCAGAATTGTTTTTGAATTTAAGTATGCAAAAAATGAGACAGAAGCTAAGGCAAAGCTTAATGAGGCAGTAGAGCAGATTAAAACACGTGATTATGGCAACATCTTACCTAAGAAAGCAGAGCTTTTAAGAATAGCAGCAGTGTTTAATGCAGATCCAAAGGTAAGAGCTTTTACTCTATCGCAACAGGTTTAATGTTCTTTTAGAAAATAATTCGTCATTTTTTAATGAAGCCTCTGTAAGTTATCTATAGCAGAGGCTTCACAGCTCTTTGTAATCTAAAATTACTTAGTCTTCTTCCAGATAAACCAGTTGAATAAACCAATCATCATGCCACCACCGATGATGTTACCAATGGTTACAGGAATTAAGTTTGAGAAGATAAAGTGCATTACATCAAGATCAGCATAGTGGTCGATATTGACGTTATTCATGAACTCAGGAATAGAGAAGTAGTGCAGAACGATTCCCATAGGGATCATGAACATATTAGCAATACTGTGTTCAAAGCCTGATGCTACGAACATACCAATAGGGAAGAGCATGACCAAGAGTTTATCAGTTACAGTCTTACCACCCCATGATAACCATACAGCAACACATACCATGATGTTGCAGACAATACCTAGGCATAAAGCTTCTATAAAGCCACGAGCATAAGCTACAGCTCCAACACCATCAGAGGGATATACGTGCTCAATCTTATGCAGTGCGGTATTTAAAATTGTAAGTCCCCAGTTGCCATTAAAGTTCATATAGGTTCTGCCTAAGAAGATCAGAAGCACAATGATCATGGCACCTACAAAGTTACCAAAGTAAACAGTAGCCCAGTTCTTTAATAGAGTAGCAGTGGTGATCTTTCCTGATGCTCTGGCAATTAAAGTTAAAGTAGAAGATGTGAATAACTCTCCTCCTAAAAGCACTACTAAGAACAGACCTAGTGCGAAGAACAGTCCTCCTACAACTTTACCAGGTCCGTCACCTAAAGCTGCAACAGCTGTAGTGTAGAAGCAGAAAGCTAAAGCAATTGAAGCACCAGCCAGAATTGCTAATAAAAAGGCTCTTGTAAATTTCTTTGAAGCTTTGTCCATCACATGATGTTCAGCAGCTTCAACCATGGCTTGAGGAGATAAAGCCTGTAATGATGGTGTATCACTCATAATATGTCTCGTGTTGTTTATAACCTTAAGATAAATTCACTTAGATAAATTCACTTTGTAAATCCAGTTAGGAAGTGAAATCCAGTAAAACCAATCTCTTTTTTGAAGTTGTTGTCTGTAGAAAAACCACAGATCTGCAATACCTAAGTAATTATTATCTAATCAGTCTTAGGTATTACTATGTGCATGTGTTCAAGGTGTAGTAAGCAGGATTTTTAAAGTCTTCTTACAAAATGATGTCCATTTTACATGAAAAAGTCATTTACATGAAAAGCAAAATAAGAGAGTTTAACTTTATTTCTAAGAATGTTGCCTACTTAAAGTTCAGTAGCTTTGTTTAAAGTGTTTTAAAGAAGATGGGTCCTGAGCGGGATTAAAAGAATAGATGTGCTGTTTAAAGAATACAGGAGCTGTTTTAAAGTGAGCTTAGATTAAAGCAGGAGCATAAGCTCCTGCTAAAGTTCAGCTTATCAAAGATATAAGATAGGCAATGTAGTTAAGACATAGTTTTAATTATTCTTCTACTACTTAATTTCTGCATCAGTTAAAGTGCTTTCAGTTAAAGAGCCTGCTTTAGTCTGAACACATAAGAACTCTAGATCAGTTGTTGCACTGATAGTTCTTACGCCAGCAGGGGCAATCTTTAAGAAAGAACCTTCCTTTACAGGATATTCTTTACCGTCAACACCAATTGAGCCTGTTCCCTTTAGCACAATCCATAATTCCTCGTTTTCCTTGTGGCTGTGAGCAAAAGGAGCCTTTGAGCCTGCTGCCATCTTGTTTACAGAGATCTCACAACCAGTAAGACCTAAAAGATCTTTTAAGAATAATTTTGAAGGGCAGGATAATTTTGCATCCTTGCACTCCATCTCATAAGAACCGATGTCAGAAAATGAGCCAATATCAGCAAAGGTTGCATTGGTGTCTTTAACAAAATTCTCTAATTTCTTTGAGTTGTCCGATAACTTAAATGAAAGATCCATTTTTATATCTCCATAGAAACAATGTTAGTTAATTTATAACGTTAAATCCAAATCAGTGGTATCTATAAAAGTAGTTAGATATCTAACTATTTGGATATCAAAATATCTATTCAAGGTTCTTACGAATACGATCCATAAGAGTTTCTACAAGCTCAGCTTCTTCAGTAGAAAAACCTTTATAAGCCTTTTCATTTAAATCGTGGCTGATCTTTTCAAAGACTGGTTTAAAGTCCATGCCTTTTTGAGTCAGTTCGATTAAAGTTACTCGGTTATCAGTACTTGAACGTGTTCTTTTAACCAACTCTAATTTCTCGAGCTTATCAATTAACACAGTTACAGTAGCTTTAGTTCTATCTACTTTTTTTGCAAGCTCCTGCATAGGCATAGCACCAAACATCAGAAGACATTTAATAATGTCACCATGTGATGGAACTATTCCTTTAAGGCCAGCTTTCTCCAACTCATTAGTTAAGAATTGATTACCAGCCTTTCTTATTCTCGATGCGTAAAAAACTGCTAAATACTTCATGTCTTAATAATAGTTAGATATCTAACTATTGTCAACAGAATTTTAGAAATTATTTTAGCTTTGCCTATTACACCGAAAGAACACCCGTTTTGAAAAAATCTTTTTTGATATAAAAGCCGTTTTGTAAAGATCTTTTGAGAAATGTTAAAAAAAGTAGTTGACGAATTTTAATCTCATTATATAATGTAACGGCTTTTGAACGAGACCAGTTCGTTCAAGTGTCAGACTGGGGGTATAGCTCAGCTGGGAGAGCATCTGCTTTGCAAGCAGAGGGTCAACGGTTCGATCCCGTTTACCTCCACCATCTTGATGATGTAAAACTTTCCTCTTGTGGGGGTATAGCTCAGCTGGGAGAGCATCTGCTTTGCAAGCAGAGGGTCAACGGTTCGATCCCGTTTACCTCCACCATCTTGATGATGTAAAACTTTCCTCTTGTGGGGGTATAGCTCAGCTGGGAGAGCATCTGCTTTGCAAGCAGAGGGTCAACGGTTCGATCCCGTTTACCTCCACCATCT